>Ga0265293_10000005_pt1 | contig 654295 bp, 591 predicted proteins | sample Munlanlewell138R_FD_192505 | JGI IMG/M metagenome (GOLD analysis project Ga0265293, IMG submission 192505) | Leachate microbial communities from a municipal landfill in Southern Ontario, Canada - Leachate well 138R | ecosystem: Engineered > Solid waste > Landfill > Unclassified | place... | reverse complement strand
AAAAAACTTTGGGTTGCCCTGCATACACATATAGCCCCGTATCTGAACCGAAAATAAAGCGGTTTAAAAAAGAACTGACCTTTACAGAAAGCGAAAAAAAGGCACAGATAGTTTACTTGTATGGGTTTCAATCTTGGGAGAAGGATGATGAAATTAAAGGAAGTGGTAATCACTTGTCTTTCGGGGATTTTGGATATGACCCAAGAATAGGAAGAAGATGGCGACCAGACCCATTAGCTCATGAATACCCAGACCTTAGTCCTTATGCTTTTGTTGCTAACAATCCTATTTATTATGTTGACCTTGACGGAAGAAAAATAATTGTTGCAGACAAGGCGCAACAAGCTGTTGTGATGGGTTATTTAAAAGACCAGTTTGGAGCAGATATTTTCAAGTTTAACAAAAGAGGAGAGTTAAAACTTGACAAAAAAGCTTTTAAAGCTGCTCAAGGTGGTTTTGTACAAGAGCAATCAGATATCGCAAAGGGGCTGACAGAGGTTATAAAAAGTGATAGAGTTATTGAAGCAATTATATATTCTGATAATAATATTAATTTTTCAAGAAATCCTATGGTTCCAGTACAAACTACTGACCCAGTAACAGGAGAAACAAGAACAGAATATAAACCCATGTTTGAAGGGGGTAAAGGAGTCGTAATTCCCGAATTAAATCAAGAAGGAATAACTCTGTATATTGACGGAGATAATCGGGCATTTATTTTGATTAATCAAAAGCTGAGTAAAAACGGAACATTTAAAGCAGATGGAGGCGGTGAAACTACACCATGTGAAAGTTGCATTTTTATACATGAAGCATTAGACCACGGTTTAGATTATGTTAGAACAGGTTCGGTAAATGAACCAGCAGGAGACACTAAAAAAGACCATGTTAAATTTCATAATAAATCATTAAAAAATAAAGGCTCAAAAGAAAGAACAGGAGAAGACCATGAATAAATTAAGTCTAAAAATATTAATGTTTTTGGTTTGCTCTTTAAGTGGTACTTACGCAACAAACGCACAAAATGAAATTGAAATAATAACTGTGCAAAAGAAAAAGCGAAAAATAAATTTCACTTTAATCAATAAAAGTGTTATTCCTTTTGAGATTGAGAATATACCTGCTTCATTTAAAAAAGGGGTGTACACCCCTTTTTACTATTCGTTTATAAGTGATACACTACAAATTAAACTAATAAAATCAGATAAGTTTATACAGACAGGACACCCCCTTACTGATAGTATTAGAATTGAAGGGGAAACAGCAAATAGGAAGACTATCGTTTATCCTGATGAAAAACTTTTGCTTTCTATACCATATGATAAGAGCCACAAAACAAGAGTAATAGAATTAATACTATCAGAAACCCAAGTATTATACCACACGATAGATTAAAAAGCCCTTTTCCGTCCGTTTTCCTGTTCCGGTAATGTTTGGTAATGTTTCAGACATGTTGATTTGGCATTTTGGAAATCGTAAACAATTGAAAACAAGCACTATTTGAATCGTAACAAGAGATAAAAGAACAACCCTGTGGGTTGTTCTTTTATTTTTACCCACCTTAAATCATTTAAAAATGGTGAAAAAACTACCTCGTGTATCCAATGTGGTGGTGGTTGGCTATGTCGGTTTCTCTCCCTGGATGCTGGAGAATATTTATGCTGCTTACAGCGGATTAAAATCTCAGGCAACAGCCATGTACCTGTTGCCTTATTTTTCAACACTTACCTACAATTATTTCGGCTCTACTACTTTGTGGAGCATGATTGACGCAACAGGCGAAATGACAAGGGCAGAAATGCTGGAATTCTATTATGGACACAATGCCCAGATGTTTATGCGCAAGGCTTTGCGCGCGCACCCCACGGGTTTTTGTGTGCTTAATGCACCAATTGAATTGAATTTGCTGAACAACAAAGCAGATATTGTGGGTTATTTTGACCAGCAGGCATTGGACGATTTGATGGAATACCTCGCGGGGCTATATACGGCAAAGGTGGAGATTTTTGCGGTGGAGGAGTTTCATCTCTACGGCAGCAGCCGATTGGGGGTACACAAAACAAAATTCACTTTGGTGGAAACAGATGAGGAAGAAACTATTATATTTGAAGCGGAGGTTGATATGGAATATAAGCAACACTACATAGGTCAGAAAGGATTTGAGTTGAGTAATCACCTTGGTAATGTGTTGGTTGTGGTAACAGACAGACCGATTCCTGTGGAAGACACTTTGGTGAGTGGAACGGTGGGGTATTTTGAAGCGGAGATAATAAGCATCAGTGACTATTACGCCTTCGGGGCGATTATGCCGGGAAGAAACTACAATGCTGGAGATTATGAATATGGGTTTAATGGAAAACGTATGGATAATGAAATCAAAGGCATTGGTAATAGCGTTGATTTTGGATCGAGAATTTATGATCCTCGAACTGGTAAGTTTTTAAGTATCGATCCTCGTTGGAAGGAATTTCCAGCGAATAGCCCTTTTTGTTATGCAGCGAATAATCCCGTTCGGTTAGTTGATGTTGAAGGCGAAGGCCCTGGTGATCCAATATTTTCTTTTGGATTTAAATCGGATTTTTCTTTTAAAGCAACCACGAGTGTAGGAATTTTTGCTTCAGTTACTTGGAAACAAACCCAAGTTGGTTTTAATAGTATATCAATGGAAGGAGGAGCTAGAGGGGAACTAAATCTTTATTCTAGGAAATGGGGTAATGGTGGAGTTGGTGTAGATGGAAGTGCTCAAGCTTTTTTTGGAGTAAGTGTTGGCCCTAATATGACTCCTGCCTATAGAGGTTTTGTTAATGGTGGACATCAGTTTGCAGGTAGTGGTGTTGGTTCTACCTCGTCCAGTGGAACAATTGGATGGAATCAAACATTTCAATTTGGAAGTAATGTAAGTGGGGAGAATATCAATCAAAGAATAGGCGGACCTTATTTAAGGGGAGATTGGAAGTCTGGTAGCTTACTAGTTTCTCACTTAAATGATATGTGGGGAGATGGAAGAGATGGTTATGACGGGGCAAATGGTCATGCAACCTACACTAACTTTGGAGCTAATACCTGGCAAGCAGGATATAGTTTTCAAATTGTAACGCCACAACCTAATTTTATTGGAGGAGATGTGCACAATAGAGAAACCTCTCTTGATGGTAAATCGTATGTTACATCTAATAGTAATGTTAATTATTTTCAAGAGTCTTCGTTAAATTTTCAAATGCAAACAAACTCTGGTGTTTTAGGTGGGGGATTGACAAGTAGAGGTAATTGGACACAGGGCTTTTGGCAAAATCATGTTGCTCACAAAGATGGAAATTTGTACCCAATATTTAAAAACACAGGAACATCAGGGTTTAAACCTGGTTTTAAATTAAATTATACTAGTCCACTATTTAAAAAGCAATAGCATCAATGACGATTAATATTAAAATATTGTCATTTATAGCATTAGCAATGCTTTTAAATGGCTGTTCTTGGCTAATGATAGGCACTCATCCTAAACCTGCGTCATACAAATACTATTCTAAGGATTTTAAATTGCAAGTAAACGCAGCGTTAAAGACAGATGGATTTTATTATTATAATTATATAGATAAAAAAAGCGGGGAATCTTATTATTCCTATTTAAGATTTTATAATGACGGAAAGGTCAATTATAAGATTACCAAAGGAACACCTGAAATAATAAAAGAAAGTTATTGGCCTTTTAATGATGTCTACGGTTATTATCACTTAGATGGAAATCATATTACATATGAGTTAAAATCTAACTATGGGACATATAGGCACGGAGAAGGAGAGGTAATTAATGATAGCCTTTCCTTAAAAATCCTTGATAAGAGGAGTAATGGAGATACTACATATTACTGTAAGTATATCTTTCATTCAGGTTTTGCCCAATAACCGGTAATGTTTCAGACATGTTGATTTGATATTTCGGCAATCGTAAACAATTGAAAACAAGCACTATTTGAATCTTAACAAGAGATAAAAGAACAATCCTGTGGGTTGTTCTTTTATTTTTACCCACCTTAAATCATTTAAAAATGGTGAAAAATACTACCTCGTGTATCAAATGTGGTGATAGCGAAAAATCAATGGTAAAAAACGGAAAAAGCCAAGCGGGTAAACAACGATATATTTGCAAGTCCTGTGGCAAAACCCGTGTAGAAAGCTACACTTACAACGCCTACATCCCAAATATCAACTCCCAAATCATTACCCTTACCAAAGAAGGCATGGGCATCCGCAGCACGGCAAGAGTGCTGCACATATCACCCACTACCTTACTAAGGCGTATTGTCGCCATATCTCAAAGCATCAGGCAGCCACCTGTTCCCAAAAACAAAAGCTATGAAGTAGATGAAATCCGTACCTTTCTCAAATCCAAAAGCCAACAGATATGGATTGTGTATGCCTTAGAAAAAGCAACCAGACGGATAGTAAGCTTTGCAGTCGGGTCAAGAAGCAACAGAACCCTCAACATAGTTTTGGACACATTGCATTTAGCCCAAGCCCAAAGCATTTTTACCGATGGGCTTAAAAACTACCGATACCTTATTGCAAAAGCCGTTCATCGGGTAAGGCAATTCGGCACTAACAGCATAGAAAGAAACAATCTCACGCTAAGAACGCATCTGAAAAGGCTAAATCGCAGAACTATCTGTTTTTCAAGAAGTGCGGCAATGCTGCTTGCCGTGCTGAAAATCTATTTTTGGAGTTGAATGCTCCTGTGAATAGATTTATATAGAATGAAGTAAAATGAAATGCTTTGCATTGTTTTATATGGATTTGAACAAAATGAATTGGTTGCAGGGAGAGCATATATAGCCCAAATCTTCTGTGAGCAGATAGTTTTATTCAGCACACTTTTTTCGTTTAGAGTGTGATGCGTAAATGGATAGTTTTCAGTACGTTACAATCTGCAATTCAATAGTTCACTTTATATATACCTTTACAAACTTTTTAAGAGAAGAAAAAAAGAAAAGATAAAGACCCGAAAGACTTTGCAGTAAAAGGTTTTTAGCTCTTATTCCCCTGCGTTTTGGGAATAAGGGTAATCTGACTACTTGTGCTTATTAACTGAAAGGAGTAGATACTGATTGTGAATGTAAGAAAATAAATGCTTTAAAAGGTTCGACACTTTATTCATGCGGGCTACTAACAGGACAGGTCGTCAAAATTGACGACCTGTTTTGTTTTATCTGATTGTAACTCGCTGGTATTTACATGAAATCAGTAATAACAGACCTATTAATAATCTTCGCGGACTCATTCCGTTTGTATCCGTCAGGCATTAAGTGCCTCTTCCTAAAAATTATTACAGGTTAAAGATTAAATCCTGTTATTTGTTTTTATATGCTTAGTCCAGCAATGACTTTACTTTCTTTTTCCATTTTTACACATTTTTGTGTAAACCTATTTTAGGACAAGAGAATTACTATTTTTTAAGTCTGGCTACAATCTTGTCCACTAGCAATACCATAACCGGTACAGCAATCAAGGTTAAGAAGGTGGCAAATGTTAATCCAAATATAACAGTCCAAGCCATGGGTCCCCAGAAGTTTGCACTATCACCTCCAATAAAGAACTGAGGATCAAAATTGTTAAGGAGTGAAACAAAATCTATGTTCATTCCTATTGCCATAGGCACAATACCCAGTATGGTTGTAATTGCGGTCAACAATACCGGGCGTAAACGAGTTTTACCTGCACGTGCTAATATCGATGGCACTTCAGAAACCGGCAAAGGTTCATCTTTCTTTAATCCCAACTCCGCTTTCCTGTTTGACTTTAACAGATTGGTGTAATCAATCAATAAAATACCATTGTTTACAACCACACCTGCAAGTGAAATTATACCGATACCACACATTAGAATAACAAAGTCCATACCCGCTAATCCGAAGCCTAAGAACACCCCTATTGTACTAAACACAACAGTTACCATGATAACCAACGGGTAAATAATCGAGTTAAATTGAGTAACAATGATGAGGAAGATTAGGAATACGGCAAACATCATCGCTTGCATCATAAAGCTTGCAGACTCATTTTGTTTATCCATTTCACCGGTAAACTTGTATGAGAAACCTGTCTCCATCGGGATAGTTTTTAAGATTTGTTTGTATTTATTTACAATATCTGTGGGACTATAACCATCTTTTACTTCTGAAAAAATAGTTACAACACGTTCCATTCCTAAGCGTTTGATTGTCCCGTAGGAGCTTGTATATTCAATAGAACAAACGGTTGATACAGGCACTTGTACCATTTGTCCTTTGAAATTTCTAAAAGTAATTTTGAGATTAAGCAAACTGCTTAAATTATATCGGTACTCATCTTTAAGTCTTACTTCAATGGGATAATCATCTTCTCCCTCTTTGTACTTAGATGCTTCTTTGCCCAATAACGCAGTACGAAGTGCCATTGCAATTTGTCCGGTTGAGATACCAAATCTGCTTGCAGCATCGCGATTAACACGGATAAGCAATTCCGGTTTATCTAACTCTAAATCAGTTTTTAGTTTATCTACACCGGGCACATCGGCATCTTCCATTACTTTCTTTACTTTTTCAACTAACACAATCAACTTGCTATAATCTTCCCCCTTTATTTCAAGATTAATTGGTTTACCTACCGGAGGACCTTGTCTGTCTTTGGCAACAGTAACGCTTGCAGCAGTATAGCTTGACACTGATTCTCTGATTTTCTCCATCAAAAACTTAGTAGAAACCTTAGAAATAAACACACGTTTATCTGCTTCAATAAAAGAAACCGTAATACGAGCTTTATTGGGCGAGCTACCTGCTTGGGGTCCATCAGAAGGGTCTGCTGTTTTTTCACCTACCTGAGCTAAAATTGCCTCTACTATATTCATATTCCCTTCCAACGCTTTGCGAACTTTCTGCTCAAGTTCAAGGGTAATTTTATTGGTTGTCTCTATATCTGTGCCTAAAGGTGCGTCAATAAACAGACTGACTGTCCTTGGTTCGTTTTCTGGGAAAAATAAGACTCTGGGTTTTGACAGTCCAAAAATGGTATAACTGACAATCATCAAGACAATGATTCCAAGAAAAATCCAAACGGGGTTTCTTTTACTTAGTGCAATATCAATAATGTGAGAATATCCGTTCTCAACCTTTACCATCAATTTTTCTTTGAAATAGTCAATAACGCGCAATAAGACAAATCGATAAAACAAACTAAACATGGCGGCAAACAAGAACACCCCACCCCAAACAGAAAGACCTTGATAACCCATTGATGTCGCAGCGACTTTCAACAAAATGCCAATGACAATTAAAGCAATAGTTCGTAGCCAGAACTTCTTTGGCGCGCTTGCTTTGTCATTTTCAATTTTCATAAATCGTTGTGTAATCACCGGATTCACAACCAATGCTACAAAAACTGAAGCAGATAACACAATAATCAAAGTTATGGGTAATAACTTCATGAACTCTCCAATGATATCTTTCCAAAACAACAGTGGAATAAAAGCAGCTAAGGTAGTTACTGTACTTCCAATGATTGGAATTGCAACTTCACCCACCCCAAACTTAGAGGCTTTACGATTGCTTTTGGTTAAATCTGTTCTCCAACGATAGATGTTTTCAACCACCACAATACTATTGTCCACCAACATTCCTAAAGCAAGAATGAGTGAAAACAAGATAATCATATTCAGTGTATAACCAAAGGCATTCAAAATTGCAATACCTAAAAACATAGAGAGCGGGATTGCAATACCGACAAACATAGCACTACGTAATCCAAGGAAAAGCATCAACACAAACACAACCAGTAACACCGCCATGATAATGCTATTTTCTAAGTTTGCAACAATGTTCTTTGTATGCAAACTCTGGTCATTGGTAATTGTTACTTCCAATCCATCGGGAAATTTCTTTTCTTTTGCTTTGGCTACCAAGTCTTTGATTTTATCGGCAGCTGCAATCAAATTCTGACCACTTCGTTTTTTAATGTCCAAAGTCAGCACTTTCTGACCATTTAACCGCGCAAAACTTGTAGGCTCAACAGCTCCAAAACTTATATCAGCAATATCTTTTAAATATACGATTTCTTGGTTTTCATGTTTAACAATAATATTTCCTATCTCTCTCCAATTTTTAAACTCTCCTTCTACTCTCAAAGATCTTCTGCCTGCTCCTTGTCCGGTAATTGTCTTCACCTCACCACCCGACATTGAAATATTTTCATTTTTAATTGCATTCTCAATATCATGAAAACTCACCAACAATGCTTCCATTTTAAACATATCTACGCTCACTTTCACCTCGTTGTCAAGCAAACCACTGATTGGAGCTTCGGATATTTCAGGCAATCCTTCAATTTCATCTTGCAGATATTCTGCATTTTCCTTCATTTCATTATCGGGCAAATTGCCATAGATATTGACATTCATGATTGGAAATTCAGAAAAATCTAACTCAAAAATATTGGGTTCAGCATCTAAGTCATTGGGCAAGTCAGACTTGGCTTTGTCCACTGCATCTTTGGTATCTTGCAATGCTTTGTCAGCAGCTATATCTAAATCAAATTCAACAATGATGATAGAAAAATCTTGCTTGGAATAGGACTTTAATTTATTTACACCTTTGAGTGATTTGAGTTGTTTCTCAATGGGTCGTGTAACTAAGTTTTCGATATCTGCGGGTGAATTACCAAAATAAGGAGTATTAATATAAATGGTGGGTTGTTTGAGTTCAGGGAAACTTTCTTTAGGCATTGTGATATAACTCACTGTACCCACAATAGCCAGCAAAATCACCATTAAATATACGCTTGTACTGTTTTTTAGCGCAAGGTTTGAAGGAAAGAACTCCTTTAGTTTTATTTTCTTTTTACTCATTACAAAAAGTTGCTAAATATATTAATCCTCGGTTGCCAATTTCACTTTATCGCCTTCTCCAACACTATTATAGCCTTTCACAATCAACAAATCTCCGCTATTCAACCCTGATTCCACAATTGACACATCGGCACCGTAGCGTTTAATTGTAATGCTTCTTTTATGCACCAATAGAGCACTATCTGTTGCAGTTGCAACAAAGACATAAGGGTTGTCTGCCGCATCACGCTTAATCAATTGTGAAGGAATTGTAATCACATTGGTATCTTTAAAATCATCAGCAGAAACCACTGCAAGCAAATTAGGTTTCAATACTACCTCTTTGCTCTTAGGTCTAATAAAAACCTGAAAAGTTCTGTTTCCGGCATTAATTACTTCACCCACTGCATCTATTGTTTCGGAAACAGTCTTGCCCAAACTTGGATATGTAACATTCACTTTTTCGCCTTTGGCAAACACCCCTACATAAGATTCCGGAACTTGCACCACTACTTTCATTTCACCCTCATTTACCAATCTAAGTAAAGGTTGTCCCGGTGTAGTGAGCGCTCCCACTGTTGTCATAACTGCATCAATCTTTCCGCTAAAAGGCGCTTTAATATAAAATTTAGACAATCGTACATTGGCTGAATTCAATTGCCTATGCAAAGATTCATAGCGATTCTTAGCTTCCAAATATTGCATTTCTGTTCCGATATTTTGTTCCCTTAGGCGCTTGTATTTTCCATAAACATTCTCTGCCAAATCAAGTGCATTTTTAATTTCTGCAATTTGAGCTTCTATAATGGTTGCATCTAATCTTACTAATAACTGCCCTGCGGAAACTTTTTGACCTTCTTTTACCAGTACATCAACAACGGCACCTCCATTTTCAGCACTCAGCAACACATTTTGTTCTGACTCAACGGTTGCTTGAAATTCAGATTGACTTGCATAGTCACCCGTCTGTAAGGTGTCAACTTCAACAGAAATCAGAAATTCCTCTTGTTTTGAATCGTCTCCTAATTCAATTTCAAGTTGTTGAATTTTCTCGTTGAGCTTTACGGCTTCGAGTTTGTACTTCTCCAACAATTTCTTTTTGGATTCAATATCATTCTTAGAGGTACAAGATGCAAGAACAATCAGAGTAAGGGCAATAATGTTATATTTTTTCATGGGTTATTAAGTTGAATTTGTGTTTTAAAATGAGACATTGTCTCCGTTTGCGATTATTAAGTTAAGACGATTTGTAAGCACTTCGTAAATGGCTTCTAAATAATTGGTTTGGGCATTTTTTAAATCTTGGTTTGCTGTAACCACCTCTAAGTTAGACCCCACGCCTTCTTGGTATTTTTTAAGGGTGGTTTCATTGATTTTTTTAGCTAATTCAAAATTGGCTTTTTGAATTTCCAACATTGACAAAGAAATATTGTATTCCTTTTCTGCCTTCACTCGTTCCATTTTGAGCATGTTTGCGGTATAGTTGTAGTTCAATTCAGCTTGTTGTAAGGTAATTTTTGCCTGACGTGTTTGGTGTATCTTCATTCCGCTGGAGAAAATAGGAACTTGAATGGTAACCCCATACAAAAACGTATTTAACCAAGGATCAAAGGTGAGTTTGCTGCCATAAAACTGCTCTTGATAGTTTGCGAACCCTCTAATAGAAGGATAATATTGTACTTTGTGTTTGCTAACATCGAGCTTGTATAATGACTTTTGGGTTTCAAGTATTTTTAATTCAAGGCGGTTATTCACATTACCTACTCCAAGCACCTTTCCTTCTTGTAAATATTTGGCATATAGAGCTTCTAAATTCTCTTCCAAAACAAGAGGCATATCTAATTCTAAGCCTAAATATGTTTTGAGTAAATTGAGTGTAATTTCAGCAGCGTTTTGCAACTTAATTTTTTGTACTTGCAGATTAGAAACAGTGAGCTTCAGACGTTCTACTTCAAGACTTTCCACAAACCCTTCTTTGTACATTGCCTCAGTTTCAGTTAAGGTTTGTGACAGTGTTTTGAGATTTTCGTCAAGTAAAGTCAGATTCTCCTTGCTGATTAAAGCCAGAAAATATGCTTTAGCCACATTTACTTTCAAATCTTGTTCATTTTTCTGATGTGTTCGTATAGCCAAGGCTTTATATTCTTTTGCAGCTTTTAACCCTACAAAATAGCTTCCGTCAAAAATGAGTTGATTGAGCTGTAATCCTCCGGTTACTTGATACCTTGTTCCCACTTTAATCGGTTTTTGTTCTCCGGTCATTGGGTCAGGGAATACAAATACGGGCAATTTTACATTATCTCTAAAATCTGCACTGCCATTGAGTTGGGGAAATCCAGAAGCTGTAATCTCTTTGATTCTATAATTGGCTTTGGTAATATCCAGTTGGCTCGCTTGTATTTGTTCGTTATGTTCCAACGCATACTGAATTGCCCCGCTGAGCGTGAGTTTGAGTGTGTCAGCGGCTTTTGCCTGCAACGCTAAACTTAGGCAAATTAGGGTTGCAGATAGTTTATTTCTCATTTTTGTTAAGTAAGTTTTCTAATTCTTTGATTCCTTTTGATGTACATACAGCTCTCATGTGATACATCAATAATTCCGAAAAACGTTTTTCAGCTTTGTTTTCGGCTTGAATAGCAATAGGGTTTGACATAAATTCAATTGAATTAAAATGAAGTTTACATACCAGTCTGATATTCAACTCAGCCCTATAAAGTCCTTCATCAATCCCCTTTTTCATGTTGCGCACAAACTCCTCTTCTATAAACTTCTCTATTGACTCATTAAAAGATTGGTATAAGTCAAAATAATATTTTTTCAAATCATACAGCAGAGTAGGTTTGGTATCGCGAAGACGGTTGACCATTTTAAAAAAATGTGTCATAATCTCTTCAATAGCGTTCTGATTCTCATTTTGAATTTTCAAAATATATTCTCGCACCCTGATTGCCCTTCGTTTTAATACTTGGTTGATTAAATCCGATTTACTTTCAAAATACTGATAAAGAGTCTTTTTAGAAACAGAGAGTTCAGATGCTACACTATCCATGCTTACCTCTTTAATACCGGAGCGATTAAACATTTTTTCTGCTTGGATAAGTATATTTTCTTTGGTGTCTTCCATCGCCATTTTTTCGGGGCGCAAATATAACTCAATATCACTCCAAGAAACTTTGACAACGCAAATAGTTTCCAAAATAGAAAATATTTCGACTAAATGAATTTTACAATCAATCATCGAGCTACAAATCATCATGTATTGGAAAATTATAAATCAGATATTTAAATATTCCAACATTCATTTAGCCAATCCGAACGAATACTTTTCTGCTTGTTACTTTGAAAGCAATATCAAAATACTACATTTGCACAAGACAATTTTAAAGCGTTATGACAGAACAAAATAAGGATTTTTTACCAATCAACGGCACAGATTACGTTGAGTTTTATGTAGGCAATGCTAAACAAGCTGCTCATTACTATAAGACAGCATTTGGGTTTCAGGGAGTTGCTTATTGCGGACCTGAAACAGGAGTAAAAGACAGGGTGAGTTATGTATTAAAACAGGATAAAATTCGCTTTGTATTAACCACTCCACTTCATCCGGAGCACCCTATTTCTGAACATATTAAACAACATGGCGATGGAGTGAAAGTGCTTGCGTTATGGGTTGATGATGCACGTAAATCTTGGGAAGAAACCACAAAAAGAGGAGCTAAATCATATATGGCACCTGAATCTTCAAAAGACGAGTTCGGAGAAGTAGTACGTTCCGGCATACACACTTATGGCGAAACTGTACACATTTTTGTTGAACGCAAAAATTACAACGGACCTTTCATGCCCGGATTTGTAAAATGGGAGTCAGACTATAATCCTACCCCAACCGGATTACTTTATGTTGACCATTGTGTGGGCAATGTGGGATGGAATCAAATGAATGTTTGGGTGAAATTTTATGAAGAAGTAATGGGTTTCAAAAATATTTTATCATTTGATGACAAAGATATTTCAACTGAATATTCTGCTTTGATGAGCAAAGTAATGAGCAATGGAAACGGTTATGTAAAGTTTCCAATCAACGAACCTGCCGAAGGAAAAAAGAAATCCCAAGTTGAGGAGTATTTAGATTTTTATCATGGAGAGGGCGTACAACACGTAGCTTTAGCAACACACGACATTGTTAAAACCGTAACTGATTTAAAAAATAGAGGTGTAGAATTTCTAACCGTTCCCGGTAGCTACTACGATGAACTTATTGCACGTGTAGGCAAAATTGACGAAGACATTGAACCATTGAGACAATTAGGAATCTTAGTAGATAGAGATGACGAGGGGTATTTGCTTCAAATCTTTACCAAACCTGTTGAAGATAGACCAACATTGTTTTATGAAATAATTCAACGTAAAGGTGCCAAATCGTTTGGCAAGGGAAATTTCAAAGCCCTATTTGAGTCTATTGAAAGAGAACAAGAAAGAAGAGGCAATCTGTAATGATTGATAAACACAAAAAAACCTGCTTAAAACTAAGCAGGTTTTTTTATAAATACTTTTTTTAGTATTAGAACTCTAAAATTACACTTCCTGAAAGCAATTTAGGTTCAATATATGTGGACTTGGGCGGCATTGTCAAATTTTTGTCAGACACCTCAAAAATATCTTCCGCAGAAATGGGAGCCATTGCAAATGCCACAGTTACATCTCCCCGCTGCACCTTTGCTTCCACTTCTTTCAAACTTACTTTACCTGAAAGGAAAGTCAATCGCTTGTCATCTCTGCTGTCTTGTACATGAAAAATAGGTTTTAGAATTAATTCCTCTAATAATGAAACATTCAACCTCTCAGAAATACGCATTGCGTCCAAGTCAAATTCCGATTTCAACTTTAGTTTGAGAGTCTTATCATGCATAATCATTAGAAACTCATCAGCTGCAAGTTTGTCCTTTTCTGCAGATTCTGAAATATCAAAATTCACCTTCAATTTTTCAAGAACATCTTGAAAGTCTATCATTGATTGCCCTGTAAACAAACGGTAAAAAGGATAAATTTTTAGCTGTTCATCAGAAACAAGGTAGGTCAACATATTAAAAGGAGGTAATCCTTTCTCTTTGACAAACTGATATACAGATGCAGTTCTGTGGTGTCCGTCTGCAATATAAAATGCCTCCACTTTTGCAAACTCCTGAATCAATGTTTCAATTTGACTAAGCTCTTGAATTTTCCACAGCTTATGGCGATTCTCATTATATTCAAATGCTTTATCCGGTCGGGTTTCAATATAAGAATGTAAAATTTTATTGATAGCTCCACTTGAAGGATATGCCAACAGAACCGGCTCTCCTATAAAGCCGGTAATTTCTATATGCTTAAAAAGTTTATGTTGTTTTTCAGTGAGCGTATTTTCATGCTTCTTAATCGCACCATGTTCGTAGTCATTGATATCTACGGTAGAAATCAGACCTAAGAAAGAGTTATGTTCGGTAGTGATAATTTGATATACATAAAGCGCAGGATCTTTTTCTTTGACTAATACTCCCTGTTCTTTCAGTTGTTTAAAATAATTCCGACCAAAAGCATAAGCCTGCTCGAGCGTGCTTTCATCTCCAAAGTGTGTTTGGGGTTTAAAAATATGATAGTAAGAAAACGGATTTTCTTCCAGTTTAAGAAAAAGTTCATCCTTGCTAAGGCTAACATTTGAGTCAATCACAACTTGACTTTCAAGTCCTTCCGCAGGTAGAGTGGCTCTAAAGGGTGCTATCTTAGGCAAAATGAGTTATTTTAAGTAGTTGATTATTTTTTCTGCTAACTCAATTCCAATACGTTCTTGTGCTTCAGCTGTTGAAGCTCCACAATGAGGAGTTAAAGAAACATTTTCATTTTTGAGTAAGACATCATCAATTGGAGGTTCATGTTCAAAAACATCTACACCGGCAAAGGCAATTTTACCACTGTTCAGCGCTTGAACCAATGCTTTTTCATCCACTACCCCACCTCTTGCACAATTAACAATACCGGCACCTTGTTTCATCAAAGCAATTTCGTGCTCGCCAATTGCAGGCTTGTCAAGTTTGGGAACATGTAAGGAGATAAAATCTGCATTTTTTAAAACTTCTTCCATACTTACAGTCTCGATTGGAACATCCAACTGAGGCAAATTCATATCAGGGTGAAAAGCAAACTTCAAGTTAATATTTTTTACAAAAGGGTCAAAAGCCAACACCTTCATTCCCACCCCTAAAGCAACTTTAGCGGTTTCTTGTCCGATTCTGCCAAAACCAATGATTCCCATCACCTTCCCTCTAAGTTCTGTACCGGCTGCATATTCTTTTTTAAGTTGATTAAATTTAGACATTCCTTCAACCGGCATCCTTCTATTTGATTTTTGGAGAAACCTAACCAAACCAAATAAATGAGCAAAAACAAGTTCTGCCACAGACAATGATGAAGCTGCGGGAGTATTGACAACCTCAATGCCTTTTTCTTTAGCTGCTACTTTATCAATATTATCTGTACCAACACCGGCTCTGCCAATTACTTTCAAATTACTTGCTTCAATAATTTCACGTGTTACAGTGGTAGCACTTCTGACAATGATTACATCATAGCCTGAAATCTTAGAAACTAATTCATCTTGAGCAATCTTATTTGTATCAACTGTGAAACCGGCTTGTTCGAGCAATTCCTTTCCAGCTGTATCTATTCCATCATTTGCTAATATTCTCATCCTATTCTTCTCTCTATTTTAGTTAAAAGTTTGCATCACGTTTACCAATGCTTTCACACTTTCCAAAGGCAAAGCATTATATAAGGAAGCTCTGAATCCACCTAAGTCTCTATAACCTTTTATACCCATAATCTTTGCTTCTTTGCAAGCGTTCAAAAACTTCTCATTCAACGATTCATCTTGCATAAAGAAAGACACATTCATTTGTGAACGGTCTTCATGAGCGGGTACAAAAGCCCTGAATAAAGGATTTCTATCAATTTCGGCATACAATAAATCTGCTCTCTCTTTTGCTCTTCTTTGCATTTCATCCACTCCTCCTACTTGTTTAACATATTCAAGGTTTTTTAAGATTGCAAAAACAGGGAAAACAGGAGGTGTATTGAACATACTGTCTTTTTTAATATGAGTAGCATAATTCATTATCGTAGGGATTTTCCTGCTCACTTTCCCCAATACATCTTCTCTTACAATCACTACCGTAGCCCCTGCAGGTCCCATATTCTTTTGAGCACCTGCATAAATGAGTGCAAATTTTGACACATCTACTCTATGACTCATGATGTCGGAAGACATATCACAAATCATTGGAACCGGACTACTTAATTCATGTCTGATTTGAGTGCCGTAAATGGTGTTATTGGACGTATAGTGGAAATAGTCAGCATCAGTAGGAATATTGATTTCCTTAGGAATATAGTTATAATTTTTGTCAGCTGAACTTGCAGCCAACACCACTTCACCAAACACCTTTGCTTCTTTAATTGCATTTGCAGCCCATTTTCCTGTTTCTAAATAAGCAGCTTTTTTCTCAAGCAGATTGTATGCAGTCATCATAAACTGGGTGCTGGCTCCTCCTCCAAGATAGAGTATATGATATCCTTCAGGCACATTCAGCAAATCCTTTACAATTTGCCTTGCCTTTTCCATTACCTCAACAAACTCTTTACTTCTGTGAGATATTTCAAGTATCGACAGCCCCGTACCGGCAAAATTCTGAATAGCATTGATAGATTCCTCAACAGTTTGAGGAAATAGAATTGAAGGTCCTGCATAGAAATTATGAACCTTTTGAGCGTTGTTTTGTGTTGTGTTTATCATAGATGTCGGGTTGCGAAATTATAACTATATCTTACAATTTCCACTGCCGAATGTATGAAATCAATAAATTATCTACTTACCCCTTCCTTGAACCATGATAAGAACAGTATAGATTAGAATCTTAAGGTCTAAGGCAAAAGAATAGTTCTCAATATACAACAAATCATAATAGGAGCGTTGAACCATTTGCTCAACGTTTTCAGCATATCCAAATTTAACTTGCCCCCAAGAAGTAATTCCGGGTTTTACAAGATAAAGGCGGTCATAGTGTGGTGCGTATTGCTTGATTTGTCGGGCATAAAAATCACGTTCCGGACGAGGTCCCACAATCGACATTTCACCTAAAATCACATTGATAAATTGAGGGAATTCATCTATCCGGGTCTTTCGCAAAAACCTTCCAAACTTCGTAATTCTCGGGTCATGATCACTGCTTAGCTGGGGTCCATTTTTCTCTGCATCTGCCACCATTGTTCTAAATTTAATAATCTTAAACGACTTCCCTTGATACCCCAAGCGTTCTTGCATAAAAAAGATGGGACCTTTTGACCCTAATTTAACAATCAAGGCAATCATGAATAAAAATGGAGATGCTATTAACAAAGCAATTGAAGAAAACAGAATATCAAAAATCCTTTTTAAGTTTTTCTCCCACGGCTTCATCACTGCAAAATCCAACTCAATTAATACAGTTCCCAGTATATTATTCATCTTCACCATACCGGACAAAATGTGATAATCATCCGGAGGTATTTTTAAAAAAACATTTTCTTGATCAATAGCAGAAATCACTTTGTTGATTTTTGAAATTTCAGAACTTTCAAAAGCAAGAATTACTTCCTCAATATTATGTTCTTGAACAATTTGATGAATATTTTCATACGACCCCAACGATTGCAATCCAAGTTGCTTCACTTCATCTATTATAACCCCGTTGGTGCATATTCCCACAAATTTATATCCTTCTGACTTTCTAGACTCCGACAACTGTTTATAGAGCATGAGTGCTTTTTCGCCTCCACCAACCAACAACGTATTAAAACCCCATCTTCCACTATTAAGTTGTTTGTTGGTATAGCTTGATAATAAAAAGCGGAAGAAATAAGTCAATAAAAATTGTGAAGCAAACAGTACCGAATAGCTGATATAGTAACTCTTATAATTTACAACCGTATCATCTAACATCAATGCAAAGAATATTACTATGGTACCAAGAATTGTTGTAAAAAACGTTTGACCTAATTCTTTCAGTCGAGAACGTCTGAAAATATGCCTATAAAACCCAAAGAACCAATATAATATAAGCCAAAAAATCGGGATAAGAACCAAGCCAAGCACAAGCTTAGCATCAAATTCAAAAGGGATATGATAGCCGTGTCTTTGAGATTCAATAAATTCTTTTCTCACAAGAAACACCATGACCCATGCAATTGACGCGGATAGCCAATCAAACAACACATACAAGCATATTCGTAAGGACTTATTCAATTTAAATAACTCAGTTTAATATTATCAAGATAAACTTCGGGAGCAAGGGTTTTATTACCTTGTGCTTTTAAAAATCCATAAAAAATTTGAATGGGGGTATTGGCATCTAATACCGATGTTTCGATAGACAAATTCAAATATATCTTCTTCCATTCTGTGGTTGGCGACAAATAAATGAACGGAATCTGTTCATACATGGTCGGTTTGTCTGCATAAAACCCAATCTGAAGCTCAATATTGGTCTTATAATCTAACTCTAAATACACGTCAGCACTTTTGTTTGGCACAATAAATTTTTCTTTACTATGCTGTTCAAAGAAAATTTGAGTATCTCTCGCTTGAATACTAACCATAGCTGAATATTTTGAAAAAGGACTTTTAAATGCATTCACATTACTACTGTCAATAATAATCACCGAGTCCGCTGTAGTGTTTTTGGTTGAAGATTCGGTTGAAAAAGTACCAATCTCAAAATCTTCTATCCATGCAAAAACAACATTATCCCTATAGGTAGTCGTAGGCTGAATTGTATCGATTTCATTGGACTGCAAGTTCACTTGAACTTCAAATCCTTTCAGAATCTTCACAGATTTACGGTTAACAGCAGAACCATTTTCTCTAATACCGGGTATGACGGTTACATTACATACACCCTGAGCCAATACAGGTATAGTAATGGGTAATTCAAATGCACCCAGATATTTACTATTGACATAAACATGTCCATCCGTAATATTTGCAGAAGGATTACCCTGTGCTTGTACGTTTGTCGTAAAAGTAAACATGTCTATATGTAAATAAGATGGAACTTCAGCCTCTCTTTTTTTACACGCAGATAAAAGACAGCAACAAGACAAAAAGAAAGATAAGTTAGCAAGTCTGAAACTTGTCGGATTCAGGAAAAACTTTCTCGCACAAAATCGATACTTCAACAAGTTCATTTATTCCGGTTAAGGGGCTAAGGTGATTGGTGATATTGTCCCAAAAATTAAGCAACTCCTTATGCAACGTATCGAAATAGATAACTTGCTTTTGGACTTTTTTAATTTCGGGCAATAGCTGCTGCAATTCTAATTCATTTTCATTGTTAAACAAACCGGCAGCATGAATATTCTCTTCACTCTTTTGCAATTCCCACACAGATTGACCTTCAAAATCTACCTCAAATAGTCTTTCATTGGTTCCAAAAACTGCTTTAACCTCCCTGTCATACCTACTATATTCAATGTTAATTTTGCAATTAGTACCACCATTGCTGTCCATCCACAAGGAAAAATGTTCCGGAAAATCCAATCCAAAGAGATAGGATTCATTTTTGTTAAACTTATCAATAGTGCCTCTCACCGATTTAATTGACAACTCAAGTGCTTGGCTGAGAACCGAACGAAAGTGTGCTCTATCTTTAAAGGGCAATTTGATTGTTATTTCAATCCAATTACATTTTTTCAGATATTGCCAAACGGACAGAAATGGAGGAGAAACAGAAAATTGATTACCTGCATGGAAAACAACACCGGCTTCATATACCAACCCTTCCCACTCCTTTAACCTTATACTGCTTTCTGATTGTAAGCCATCAGAAAAGATATGCTTAAAATTATAAATAGCTTTTTCTACTAAAGCAGGATACCATTCAATCCCATCACAAAAGAAAAGAGAATCAGAACCTTTGAGGAAATTTTCATACTCTGCATCAAAAAACGCATCTTCCCATGATGTTGCAGAAGGAATATAGGTGCCTGATATTAAGTATTTCCCTGTCTTTTCAGCCGTCTCAGTAACATATTGCACTTGCTTGGCTGTACCAATTACACCGAGTTTAATCATGATTATTTTGCAGGTACAAATAATTTAATTTATTTGCAGCCATTAAAATCATTATTTTCAACCAATTAGTTTTTGTGTAAATTTTGCAAGACACTCCCAGACATCAAGGACTTCGCAACAAGTTAGTAGCAGCTCTCAGAAACAAAGGCATTACCAATGAAAAGGTATTATATGCCATTCAAAAGTTACCTCGACACTTTTTCATCCCTCACGAGTTCGAGCATTTTGCATATCAAGACAAACCATTTGCAATAGATGAAGGTCAGACCATTTCACAACCCTACACAGTTGCATTTCAAACTCAATTAATCAATCCGCAAGAAGGCGAAAAAATACTGGAAATAGGCACAGGCAGCGGATACCAAGCCGCAATACTTAGCCTCTGTGGTGCAGAGGTTTGGAGCATTGAGAGGATTGAAATATTACATAAAAAATCAAAAACTCTTTTGCATAAACTCGGAATAGATGTTAATACTAAGTTAGGAGATGGTACCTTAGGATGGAAAGAAAATGCACCCTTTGACAAAATAATTGTAACAGCCGGTGCTCCAAAGATACCTACTGCCCTATTCAACCAATTACAAATAAACGGAACATTAATTATCCCTGTTGGCAATGCCGAAAACAAACAAAAAATGGTTAAGCTCATCAAAATCGACCATTTAAACTACAAAACAGAAATTTTTGAGAACTTTAGTTTTGTACCCCTCATTGGTGAGCAAGGCTGGTAAACAAACATACCGCATACATTCAGTTTTGGCTATTAATCTTTTCAAATCATATTGAAAAACGCTTAATTAATTTGCAAAACATTCATCTTTTATTTATGTTCGCAACCTGAAATAATAATGACAAAATAATTCATATCATGAAAACACAATACCACACAAAATTACATGTAAACCTCAAGAGAAATTGGAGAACACTTACGTCAACACTTTTCAAAGTGTCGTTCATTGTCCTATGCACATCATGTTGCTCATTGCTCTATGGACAACAAGTTTACAAGTTTACAAACTGTGGTGCAACTGGTGCAAGTGGCCCATCTCAGGCGCAAGTAAACTCAACATACACTGCTACCACGTTGGATGGCCAAGTAACATGCACCAACGGGTTTCAATACTGGACAGTCCCTGCATCTGGAATATATCAATTTAAATTAGCTGGAGCTAGAGGTGGAGGTGGAAACAATTATGGACGTGGGGCTATTATTCAAGCTAATATTATGTTAATTGGTGGTCAAAAGTTAAAAATTCTAGTTGGACAAATGGGGGGATATTACTCTCCTTCAGGATCAGGTTCTGGCGGAGGCGGCTCCTTCGTTGCAACTGATCTAGATGTACCTATTATTGTGGCAGGTGGTGGTGGTGGACAAGAAACTTCTGGTTCCGGTTTAGGCAATGCAAATGGACAAACAACAACAAAAGGCGGCAATGCCATGTGTTCCGGTGGAACTAATGGTAATGGTGGAAATGGCTGTACAAGTCCTGCAGGTGTTGGAGGAGGAGGAGGTTTTCTAACTAATGGAACAAATGGCACCTGGGGTGGTGGCGGTGTAGGGTTTAAAAATGGTGCGACTGGAGGTACTTCTGCATGGTTTGCAGATTGTATAGGAGGGTTTGGATGTGGCGGTGGCACCCATGGAAATACAGGAGGTGGTGGTGGAGGTGGTGGATATTCCGGTGGCGCAGGTGGAAGCCAAACTCAATCTATTTCTAGTGGAGGCGGAGGAGGTTCTTATATTTTAGCTACGGCAACTGATGTTAAAACCTCAGATGGCAAATATGAAAACTCATCCTCTTTTGGAGGCAATCCAATCACTAATTTAGGCACTTATAATAATGGGCACGGATATGTAGAAATTACCGTAATAAGTGTAGGAGAGGCTGATATTGAAGCAATTGCTGTAAAACCCCTTACACCAAAGCCAAATACAATGTGTGTTAAAACTCCATATGAATTTGAAGTAACGTTCAAAAATAACGGTCCAGATGATGCTTCGTTTATAAACTTCGAAGTTAGCGCCCCCGGCATGAATACATTAACCTATAACTTCTTTGATATTCGCGATTTAGGTAATGGTCAAACAAAATCATACCTCATTTCTACTGATAAAATTTCTTGTGGTGTTACAGGGAATCAAGCGTTAACCCTAACAATCACAAAAGTACTCAGTGATGGTGACAACATCAATAACAATACCTCGAACACAAATTATAATGTTGTTTCATTGCCTTATGGAACTAACTTTACTCCGGCAGCTAATTTTCCCGGCTTCCCAGGTAATAACACACCCGACTTAGTTACTCATGATAAAACTTATCGATACAACTTTACTGCACCTACAGGTTATAATAATTCCGGATATGGTACAACTTGGTCAACTAGTTTCAGTGGGGTAATTGACAACGAACCACTCCCTGCTGACAGATATAATATTGTAGCCCCTATGGGTGGAGTTGATGGATACTTGACGTTAAATTTCAAAAAAGAGGATATTGATAAAGATGTCTCTATTTTCTTTACTATTAAAGAATCAGTGAATGGTATATGCGATTCTGTAATAACACGTCAATTGCATATTGCGCCAATGCCAGATGTAACTTATGAAGATGTGGGTGGTTGTTTGGGTAGTGTGTTGCAGTTTGTGAATAATTCAACTATTGCTTCCGGAACAATTCCTAAAGTGTTTTGGGATTTTGGCGATGGTTCTACTTCTACTCTCTTCTCACCTCAAAAAGTATTTAACACGAAAGGTATTTACAATGTCAAATTGGTTGTTACTTCTGACTTAGGGTTTGCTGACTCTATGATTAAAACTATTAATGTTATTGAAACACCGGTTGCTGACTTTGCTTTTGATAATCAATGCGGATTGAATCCATTCCAGTTTACCAATAATAGTACATTAGCTTCGGGTACAATGACTTACGTTTGGAATTTCGGTGATGAAAACGAAAGTACTCTCAAAGACCCTACTCATGTTTATACACAACCCGGTCCTTATCAAGTAACACTTACTGCTACGTCTGATAATGGCTGCCACGCTGAAGTTACTAAACCAGTTTACAACTATCCTAACCCTAATGTTGACTTCACTATGCCAAACACCATCTGTCAGAACAGCAATGTAACATTGAGCAATACTACTTCTATCTTATTCTCTTCTTGGGGTAGCGAATGGACTGTTGAAAATGACAATATGAGAATTTTTGAAAAGAGTCCTTCTATCGTCTTTCAGGAACATGGACAACAGTGGGTTAAATTAAAAGTAACAACACAATTCGGATGTACTGATTCTATTGTCAAATTAGCTAATGTTATTCCGGGTCCCGGCATTAATATTACCTATTCTGATGTTTGTTCTAATACACCTGTTACTTTCCACAGCGGTATTGATGCTCCTCAAAACATTAAAGTGGATTATATTTGGAATGTGGGGGGAATGCTATCAGCTAAATCTGACCCTACTTTCAGTATCGGTAAAGCAGGAAAATATAATGTAAGCCTAAATATCACTTATGACAACGCTTGTTCAGCTTCTAAATCTATGGTAGTTGAAACCGGTTATAGACCCCATGCGGATTTCTCTCTCCCTGATGTTACTTGTGCCGGTGAGCCTATTAGCATTTCCAATAACACGACTGTTGCTTACAACAAGGCTCTTTATTATTGGAATATGGGTGATGGAGCTACCTACTCAAATGTGGTTACTCCTAATCACATCTACAACAATGCTGCTCCTACTCAATATACCATTACTTTAGTTGCTACTTCAGAAAACGGGATCTGCCCTGACACTGTTGCGCACGATGTTACCATTGGTGTTGTACCTTCTTGTAACTTTAATATTACACATGATTGGACTTTTGGTCAAAGAGGCTATACCTTTACTCCTGAACACCAAGGTGCTGAATACAAATGGTATTTTGGTGATGGGCTTTTGTCTAACGAACAATCCCCTATTCACAAGTACAATCGTGATGGCAAATTCCCTGTGAAGTTAATTGTTACTTCTCCAGAGGGTTGTCAATGTGAAAAAGTGATTGACAATGTGGTTCAAAACCTTGATGTGAATACTACTTTTGCTCAGTTCGGATTTGGTTTATATCCTAATCCTAGCAATGGTATTGTTACTATCACCAATAACAACAATGTAACCGTTAGCAATATTTCAGTAACCAATATCGTGGGTGAAACTGTACTGAATTCTTCTCAACATAATGCTGACAGTCAATACACTCTTAACTTGTCTGATTTGACAAACGGGGTATATTTAATCAGAGTTACAACACTTGAGAATCAAGTGTTGACACACAAAGTGATAATTACTAAGTAAAAACTGACTTTGAATGTTCAAAAAGCCTCCGCTTTGCGGAGGCTTTTTTGTTTGTATTACATTTATTTTCAATAATTTACAATGCCAATATAAATGTACTAAAAAAGTTTTTAATGAAAAAGCAAACAACAAATTGATAAATTATCTATGTTTGAAGTGTAATTATCTATGAAATAAATTTTACTCACATGAAAACACATTACAATTTATCCATTACTAAACACTTTTTTACCTTAGGGTGGAGCAGTCAAAGAGTATTCAAGTTGTCATTCTTAGGAATTTTGCTCTCAGCATGCACATTTCTACACGGACAACAAGTGTACAAGTTTACAAACTGTGGTGCTGTCGGGTCTAAAGGACCAACACAAGCGCAAATTAACACCGCATATGCATCAACTAACCTTAGCGGTTTAGTTACATCCTCAAATGGCATTCAACTTTTTACGGTGCCGGCATCAGGTACATATAAAATTGAGGCTTACGGAGGTCAGGGCTTTAATGCTCAATCAGGATATACCGGAGGGAAAGGTGCAAAAATGTCCGGTGAATTTTATTTGATAGGCGGGCAAACATTAAAAATTGTAGTAGGTCAAGCCGGACTAGGCTCATATGGGTCCAATGGTGGTGGTGGTGGTGGTAGTTTTGTAACCTTAACGGATAACACTCCTTTAATCATTGCAGGCGGGGGTGCTGGTTCTAGAGCAGCTGTTTCGCAAAACAGTTGTGACGGGCGCATTACTAAAGCCGGTGGCGAGCTAATGATAAGTTCTACTAGCCCTTGTAATGCAAAGCCATCCGGTATTGGATATGGCGGAGCAATTTCATCTTCATGGGGCAGCGCAGGTGGCGGACTACTTGGCGATGGTGCGAATGATGGTACGTGGGGTAATGGTGGCAAAGCATTTATCAATGGCGCTGAAGGAGGTACCGGAGGGTCGTGTGGATCGGCAGATGGCGGGTTTGGTTGTGGCGGTTCTGGCGGGGGTTGTAATGGTGGTGGTGGTGGTGGTGGATACTCCGGTGGAGATGGGGGATATATGGCCGGTGGCGGTGGTTCTTATAACGTTGGAGATAATCAAAGTAATACACCGGGTGTAAACACCGGACACGGAAAGGTGGATATCACCGTAATCAGTGTAGGAGCCGCAGATATTGAAGCAGTATCTGTAAAACCTGTTACTCCTAATCCCGGAGTAATGTGTGTTAAAACACCTTATGAATTTGATATTACTTTAAAAAATAATGGACCGGATGATGCTACATTCTTGAACTTTGAAGTTACCGTACCGGGTATGCCTGTATTAAAATTTGATTTCTTCGATGTACGTGATCTTGCTAATGGCACATCAAAGGTTTACCGTATATCTTCACAGAAAGTTACAATGACTACTACCGGAACAGGAGGTATTACACTTAATCTGACTAAGGTTTTAAGCGATAGTGACGACACAACTAACAACCGAGTAACAAACTACTATCCCGTAACTTCATTACCTTATGGAAGTAGTTTCCTTCCTGATAATAATTTCAATAATTTCCCGGGATACCCTGGTACAGATAAACCGGATTTAATAACTCATGATAAAACTTATCGATATAATTTTAAACCTCCAACAGGATATGCTAACATTGCCTATGGTTCCACTTGGGCTTGCAACTTTTATGCAGTAATGGATGACGAAGCACTACCATCTGACAGATACAATGTTGTATTTCCTTCTGGAAGTAATGACGGGTATGTTACTATGAAGTTTAAAAAAGAAGATATTGATAAAGATGTCTTTATCTACTTTACTTTAAAAGATAAATCATACGGTATGTGCGATTCTGTTATATCTCGTCAATTACATATTGCTCCAATGCCTGATGTAACTTATGAAGATGTTGGAGGCTGCTTAGGAAGTGTGTTGCAATTTGTAAATAATTCATCTATTGCTTCCGGAACAATTCCTAAAGTATTTTGGGATTTTGGCGATGGTTCTACTTCTACTCTCTTCTCACCTCAAAAAGTATTTAACACGAAAGGTATATACAATGTCAAATTGGTTGTTACTTCTGACTTAGGGTTTGCTGACTCTATGATTAAAACTATTAATGTTATTGAAACTCCGGTAGCTGACTTTGCTTTTGACAATCAATGCGGTTTGAATCCATTCCAGTTTACCAATAATAGTACATTAGCTGCGGGTACAATGACTTACGTTTGGAATTTCGGTGACGAAAACGAAAGTACACTCAAAGACCCTACTCATGTTTATACACAACCCGGTCCTTATCAAGTAACACTTACTGCTACGTCTGACAATGGTTGTCATTCTGAAATAACAAAATCTGTTTATAACTATCCCAACCCTGTTGCTAATTTTACTTCTCCTGCCAGCATCTGTCAGAACAGCAATGTAACCTTGAGCAACCTCACAACCATTCCATTCTCATCATGGGGTAGCGAATGGACCATTGGAAGCAACAATGTGCGTTCATTTGATAAAAATCCTTTAGTAACATTTACTGCATACGGTGAACAATTGATTACTCTTAAAACAACATCACAATTTGGCTGTGTTGATTCTATGACTAAATCTATTGTGGTGATGGAAGCTCCTATCATTAACTTCTCTACGTCCGATGTGTGCAGCAACAGTCCAATTATCTTCAATAGTGGAATTACTAATATATACAGCACTATTGATTTTATATGGAATATTGATGGAATTTTATACGCAGACAGAGAGCCTTCTGTGAAATTTGACAGCGCAGGAGAATACAATATGAGTCTGACTGTTAATTATGACAATGGATGTTCGGCTTTTAAAGCATCTTCAGTAAGAACAGGTTATCGTCCCAATGCCGATTTCGATATCGCACAAACCACTTGTGCCGGCAACACACTCCAACTTGCTAACAATACTACAGTTGAGTTTGGCAATTTCCATAGTTTCTGGGATATGGGCGATGGCATGACATACGGTGATATGACTACACCACTTCATACATACTCAAATACATCTCCTGAAAGCTATGTTATTACTTTGATTGCATCTTCTAAGTTTGGTATTTGCCCTGACACTATTTCTAAAACTGTGAATGTGGGTATTATTCCTTCTTGCGATTTCACAATTAATCACGATTGGACTTTCGGACAAAGAGGATATACCTTTGATGTGCCGGTGGTAGGTGCTGACTACAAATGGTATTTTGGAGACGGAGTTGTTTCCACTGCGCCTAACCCTAACCACCAATACAGCAATGATGGTAAGTTCAAAGTGAAATTAATTGTAACTTCTCCCGAAGGTTGCCAGTGCGAAAAAACATTGGAACACGTGGTTCAGAACCTTGATGTAAACTCAACTTTTGCTCAATTAGGTTTCGAACTTTTCCCTAATCCAAGTAATGGCATTGTTACTATTGCTAACAACAACAATGTTACCGTAAGCAATATCGCTGTTTCAAACATGGTGGGTGAAACTGTTCTGTTATCTACTCAAAACAACACAAATGCTCAATACATCATCGATTTGTCAAACATGGCGAACGGGGTGTACTTGATCAGAGTTACTACTCATGACAATCAAGTGCTGACTCACAAGGTTATTATTGCGAAGTAATCAAGAAGAAAGTAAATCACAAAAAAGCCTCCTCAAAAGGGAAGCTTTTTTGTGAAATTAACAAACTCATTTTTATCGATTTAGGACTAGATAACGCTCTATATCGGAAAAAAAGAAAAAAAAAGAAGAAGAATTCAAATAGATTCATATAATTTAGCACTATGTAAATTACCTATTAATAATCATGAAAACACATTACAACATTTACAACACACCATCAGAGCTTATTACACACAGAATCAAGCTATCTAAGCAAATCCGGTGGTATCTTAGTAATCAATTTGTACCGAATCTATTACTATCACTTTTTTTCATTTGCACTTCGACTGTATTTGGACAAACTTATAAATTTACCACTGCAGGTGCAACAGCAAGATTAGGTCCGACACAAGCCCAAATTAACTCTGCATACAGCTCAACTAATTTAGATGGGAAAGTTACATCTATTAGCGGTATTCAATCATGGAGGGTGCCAGATGATGGTACATACCAAATAACCGTTGCAGGTGCAAAAGGCGGGGACTACAATAGTGGTTCTTTTGTGGGTGGAAAGGGCGCTACAATCCAAGGAACTTTTGATTTGAATGCCGGTGAAGAAATATATATTCTCGTGGGTCAAAAAGGAATAAATGGTACCGGTGGTGGTGGTGGCGGTGGTTCTTATGTAGTGAACGTAACAACCAATACGATTCTTATTGTTGCCGGTGGTGGTGGTGGTGCTATGAACCGAGACGGTAATCCCGGATTGGCAACCAACAACGGAACACAAAATGGCGGAACAGCACAGGGAGTAATTGCTTGCGCAGGTGGAGGATATAAGACTGACGGAGCTCTCTCAGGAAGTGCAGGCAGTTATGGTGTAACAGGGGGAAAGGCATTTTTGAATGGTGGAGCTGGTGGACTCAGTAGCTCAGCACCTACTGCACAAGGAGGATTTGGCGGTGGTGGTGGTGCTCATAGTAGTTGCGGAGGTAGTTGCGGAGCAGGTGGCGGTGGAGGATACAATGGAGGTAGCCAATATTATGATTATGGTGATGGAGGAGGTTCATACAATAGCGGAGTCGCTCAAACAAATACTCAAGGAAATAATAACGGAGATGGATATGTTGAAATACTAACTCTTGCAACCAAATACTCAGATATTGAAGTACTAGATGTGCAACCTGTGATTGCTGCCGCACCGGGAATACTTTGTCATAACAATGAATATGATATAGATGTAACGCTCAGAAGCAATGGACCCGGAAGACGTTCTATGGTGGACATTAATATATCAATGCCGGGGGCATCAGGCATTACTATAAAACATTTTGAACTAGTTGGTCTTGAAGTTGGCGAAACCAAGGTTTTCAGAATTCCCGGTTATAAATTAAAACCTACAGTGCTCGGAAATAACTCATTAACATTTACTGTACTAAGTAATGATATGGACAACTCCAATAACGCTATATCTAAAAGTTTTGATGTAACTTCATTGCCTTTTGGTGCGAATTTTAATCCGGACATAGTTTTTCCTGGGTTTATTAAAAATGACGAACCGGATTTGGTAACACATGACAAAGTTTTCATTTATCACTTTTCACCACCAATTGGCTACTCAAATTCCGGATATGGCACAACTTGGACCAGTAAGTTTGAAGCAACCATCGATGGTACTGTAATGCCTTCAAACAGATATTCATTTTATCCGCCATCCGGTTCAACCGATGCGTATGTTTCTCTTAAATTTAATGCATCAGATGTTGACTTACCCGTTGTCTTATATTACACAGTTACTGATAAATCCTATGGTAAATGTGACACGACAACGATTAGATACTTACATATAGCACCTATGCCTTCAGTGGCAGTGGAAGATGCCGGAGGATGCCTCGGCACAACACTCCAATTTGTCAATCTTACTGAGATTGCTTCCGGTACGATTATTTCAACTTTTTGGGATTTTGGCGATGGAACAACTTCTACACAATTTGCACCTCAAAAATTGTATGCTTCTAAAGGTATATACACAGTTAAAATGGTTGCAACCTCTGATTTAGGTTTTGCTGACTCAGTTTATAAAACTATTGAAGTTATTGAAAGTCCGGTTGCTGACTTTACTTTTAAAAATCAATGCGGTTTGAATCCATTCCAGTTTACCAATAATAGTACATTAGCTGCGGGTACAATGACTTACGTTTGGAATTTCGGTGACGAAAACGAAAGTACACTCAAAGACCCTACTCATGTTTATACACAACCCGGTCCTTATCAAGTAACACTTACTGCTACGTCTGACAATGGTTGTCATTCTGAAATAACAAAATCTGTTTATAACTATCCCAACCCTGTTGCTAATTTTACTTCTCCTGCCAGCATCTGTCAGAACAGCAATGTAACCTTGAGCAACCTCACAACCATTCCATTCTCATCATGGGGTAGCGAATGGACCATTGGAAGCAACAATGTGCGTTCATTTGATAAAAATCCTTTAGTAACATTTACTGCATACGGTGAACAATTGATTACTCTTAAAACAACATCACAATTTGGCTGTGTTGATTCTATGACTAAATCTATTGTGGTGATGGAAGCTCCTATCATTAACTTCTCTACGTCCGATGTGTGCAGCAACAGTCCAATTATCTTCAATAGTGGAATTACTAATATATACAGCACTATTGATTTTATATGGAATATTGATGGAATTTTATACGCAGACAGAGAGCCTTCTGTGAAATTTGACAGCGCAGGAGAATACAATATGAGTCTGACTGTTAATTATGACAATGGATGTTCGGCTTTTAAAGCATCTTCAGTAAGAACAGGTTATCGTCCCAATGCCGATTTCGATATCGCACAAACCACTTGTGCCGGCAACACACTCCAACTTGCTAACAATACTACAGTTGAGTTTGGCAATTTCCATAGTTTCTGGGATATGGGCGATGGCATGACATACGGTGATATGACTACACCACTTCATACATACTCAAATACATCTCCTGAAAGCTATGTTATTACTTTGATTGCATCTTCTAAGTTTGGTATTTGCCCTGACACTATTTCTAAAACTGTGAATGTGGGTATTATTCCTTCTTGCGATTTCACAATTAATCACGATTGGACTTTCGGACAAAGAGGATATACCTTTGATGTGCCGGTGGTAGGTGCTGACTACAAATGGTATTTTGGAGACGGAGTTGTTTCCACTGCGCCTAACCCTAACCACCAATACAGCAATGATGGTAAGTTCAAAGTGAAATTAATTGTAACTTCTCCCGAAGGTTGCCAGTGCGAAAAAACATTGGAACACGTGGTTCAGAACCTTGATGTAAACTCAACTTTTGCTCAATTAGGTTTCGAACTTTTCCCTAATCCAAGTAATGGCATTGTTACTATTGCTAACAACAACAATGTTACCGTAAGCAATATCGCTGTTTCAAACATGGTGGGTGAAACTGTTCTGTTATCTACTCAAAACAACACAAATGCTCAATACATCATCGATTTGTCAAACATGGCGAACGGGGTGTACTTGATTAGAGTTACTACACATGACAATCAAGTGCTGACTCACAAGGTTATTATTGCGAAGTAAAAACCGACTTTGAATGTTCAAAAAGCCTCCGCTGCGCGGAGGCTTTTTTGTTTGTATATAATAATGAATCTCCTTTGTTATTAATTATACATGAATTTCATTTTTTCTCAATAGTAGTTTCACTTACTTTGTCAAGGAAATTCATGAAACAGCATATATTGATTTTAGGAGCGGGGCGTTCTTCCGGGAGTCTGATAAACTATCTTGGAAAATGGACTAAAAAGAGTCCCATTTCATTAACAGTCGCAGACTTAGATCTCGACTTAGTTCGAAAGAAGACAATTGATTACCCTCATATTCAAGTAGTTAAAATTAACATTTCTGATGCAGTACACATGGAAAATCTTATTATTGATGCAACTATTGTTGTGTCCATGCTTCCCCATTTATTCCATCTTAAAGTAGCCAAACTTTGTTTAAAACATTCTAAACACATGCTCACCGCAAGCTATGCGAAGCATGAAATCAAAGTGCTAAATAAAAAGGCAAAAGAAAAGAACTTAGTTTTTCTTTTTGAACTGGGTGCTGATCCCGGTATTGACCATTTATCTGCATGCAGAATCATAGAGAATATTAAGAATAAGGATGGAAAGATTCATAGTTTCAAGAGTTTCACAGGAGCACTGATGTCATTAAAGGACGAATTGGATAACCCATGGAAGTATAAGTTCACATGGAACCCAAAAAACGTAGTTATTGCAGGGCAGGGAGAAATGGCAAGGTATCGCGAGAATAAGCTCACATACTATGTCCCTTATCCACGGCTCTTCAGCAAGCTTTGGTCATTTGATCTTCCAAACGTGGGGAGCTATGAAGCTTATGCAAACCGTAATTCTCTTGATTATTCAAAACATTACAAGATTGATGGTGTACCAACCATCATAAGAGGAACCTTGCGCAGACCAGGTTTTTGTGAAGCATGGTATGCCTTAGCTTTGCTTGGTGCGACAGAAAACATTACTAAAATCAACATACCAACTGACTATACATATAAAGACTTTTTTTTAAAACTTACAGATTCAGCGGATACATTTTCCAATAAGCACATTTTTGAACAACTCATTCGTACTTCGTTGAGCAAAGAAGCATGGGAGAAAATCCAATATCTTGAATTAGATTCTGAGAAAATTATTCCCTACGGTACATACACTGCTGCTGAAATTTTGGAAAAAATATTGTTAGAGAAATGGAAACTCAATGAGCAAGATAAAGATATGTTGTTGATGTATCATGAAGTAGAATACACAATAGATCATAAGCACTACCAACATACCAGCTTAATGTCGCTTGAAGGGAAAGATGTATATCATACGGCAATCAGCGATACTGTTGGATTGCCTCTTGCAATGGGAGTGAAACTATTAGCAACAGGAAAAATCAAAGAAACAGGTGTAATACTACCCTTCCATTCAGAAATATACATTCCCATCCTTAATGAATTAAGCGAATTTGGCATTACATTTATTGAAAATGAAACAGAAATTAAATGATTGAACTACCTAAATTAAACAACGGAGACACGATTGGTGTTCTTGCACCTGCACGTAAAGTTGTAGAAGAAGAGTTACAAGGTTTCAAGAAATGGTGTAACCAACATCAATGGAAGGTATGTTTTGCTTCACATTTATTTGATTCTGACAACCAATTTGCAGGTTCTGACGGGCAAAGAATCAGCGATTTCAATGAACTATTGTCTAATCCGGAGGTTAAAGCAATTTTTTGTGCAAGAGGGGGTTACGGTTCTGCAAGAATTATTGACCATGTCAATTGGGATTTATTAAAAAAATATCCGAAGTGGATTTGCGGTTATAGCGATATCACAGCCATTCACCAACACCTCCTTAATCAATATAAATGCCCTTCTTTGCATTGCCTCATGCCATTGTCATTCGTGCAATATAACGACCCTTTATTTCATGAATCTGCATCATTAACAGCACATTTTCTAAAGACAAGTGAACTCACTTATTCATTGCCACAGGGACAAGATGTTCATGATATCGAAAGTGCTCAAATTACAGGCGGCAACCTATCTGTGCTTTATAGTTTAATGGGTTCAAAGAGTTTATCGCACAATACAGGAAGAATCGTATTTATTGAAGACTTGGACGAATATCTATATCACATTGACCGCATGTTCAATTCACTGCAAAGGAGTGGTTTTTTTGAAGGAGTCAAACTGATTATTTCTGGCGGACTTACGGATATGCATGACAACACTGTTCCTTTTGGGAAAACAGCTGAGGAGATTTGTGCATACTATGCAAACAAATTAAACATTCCTTATTTATCAAATTTCCCTGTTGGACATATAGCTATGAATTTTCCAATCCCAATTGGATGGTTTGCTTCGATTAAAAATAATAAAATTACTTTTGCAATCAGGTGAGAGATTCGCGAAAACAAATAGTTAAATATATCATCATAGGTATCTCTGCGGTGCTTGTTGACTTGGTAGTATATTATGGCACATCTTTCTTTCTCGAATCATTGAGTATTGCAAAAGCATTAGGATTTATTACCGGGTCTTTTTACACCTTTTTTCTTAATAAATTATGGACTTGGAAGGACAAAAGAAAGACCGGTGTAAACCAACTCTCAAAATTCTTTGCTATATATGGCGTGTCATTATTAATTAATGTTTCTGTAAATGAAATTTTTCTAAAGCTACTTCCCTACTACGAGTTGTTTATCCAAATCAACAATACGACAATCAAGGATTTATTTAACATTACACTGCAATTGGACAAGTTGTTTGCATTTGTATTTGCCACAATTATGTCTGCCATTTGGAATTTCTTTGGACAGAAATATTGGGTATTTAAGAAATAATCAGCATAAGGACTTTAGCACACTAATCGCCTTGCTTTCATTGTGATTATGTTGTACAAATGACTCCCCATTTTTTTTCAATTTTAATCGCAACATTTCATTAGTAAGCAATAGTATCAACGCTTTTGAAAAGTCTTTAGCTGTATCCGCAATGAGAATATCTTCACCGGGAACAACACCCAAACCCTGCGCACCAATTGTTGTACTCACCACAGCAATTCCGTTTGCCATTGCTTCAATGGTTTTAATTCTTATTCCACTTCCTGAAAACAAGGGTACAATTAGCACTTGTTGTTGGTGCATGAAATTATTCGCATACTGCACCTCTCCCATTACTTCTATTCCGCAATGCTCATCTGACCTATATTTATCCGGTATGTTTTTTCCTGCGATTCTCAAAACTGCATCAGGAATAGCAACCCTGACGTTTGCCCAAACTTTATCCAAAAACCAATCTAAACCATGTTGATTCGGCAACCACTCAAGTGAACCTATAAAACCTACCGATGCAGGTGTAGCATCAGGGTATTCAATCTGAGTATTTTCTTCAACAACAAAAGGCAAATAAATATGTTTTACTGCCGGTAGTTGCGATTCAAAAAATGCTAAATCACTGTTGGAAATATGTAACAAGCCATTAGCAAGAGACAACAATAGCAACTCTTCTTTTTGAAGACGCTGCGCCATTATTTTCAAATATTTTCTCTTGAAAATATTCTGTTCATTTTCCGCCATTCGCTGCCATATTTGATGCTCAATATTATGCACTCTAATATAAATCGGTCTTTGAAAATTTTGCTTTAGCACAGGTAATACTGTTGCTGCAAATAGGCTCTCTATGTGTATGCAATCGTATTCATTTTCCTGAATCTTACGCAAAATCAAGTCTTCAAGCTCTTTTGAATAAAATCTTGACAGATTATATGACTTTGCTGATAGTAATAGGTTTTTGAGTAAAGCTCCCAATTTCAATTGAGTATCAATATTCACTTTCTCAATCGAGTTCAGAAAGTCCAATTCTGAATGAATGATATCCTCTGTAACAAAATGTTTTGAAGTATTGAGTGTTACAAAATCAACTTCAAATCCTGCTTTAACATACAATTTAAGTATTTGCAGTATAGCCAAAGCACCTCCATCTCTGGCAGGCAAAGGAATTCTGTTACCTATGATGAGCACCCTTTTCAAGACGGGATAACCTTTTTTCTAAAATTAAGCTTATTCGCTAATTTGTTAATAATACCTCCTTCAAATAATGCTGCATCACGGGAGGCTTTATAGTAAATCCAAATTGCAACGGGTGTCAGCACAAGGGTTGAGAGCCATGTACCCAACCAAACATCTACTATTCCCTCTTTTGCAATTTTAGTTCCAATCATATCTACTACATAATACAGAATAAATAACAAGATGGACACTACCATCGGCAAACCTAATCCACCTCTACGAATGATTGCACCCAGAGGTGCTGCTAAGAAAAACAGCACTAAAATAACGGCTGCTAATGTGTACTTTTTTTGTCTCTCTACGGCATATTTCAGCTCTTCATTTGTAAGTTCGGAAAGGCTTGTTTGATTGGATTCGACCATACTCAATATATTTCTAACATTATCTTGAGCTGTGTTAATCAATTCTTCTTGTTTCACCTTTGCAAAATTATCAATCAACTTATTATGGCTCAAAGCGGTAACAGAATCTCTTTTACTATATTGCGTATTATAGATAGAAAAATAGGGCTTTATATATTTTGCATACTGCTGTTTACTTTGCAAGATTTCTTTATCCATGGAATCTATTTCCACAGTAAGCTCTTTGACATTCAAAAACCTATAATTCCCTTTGTATAATTCTTTCTCGGTCTTTTTTAAATCCAATTGAGATAAGTCAAATGCCATCACCTGCTTGGCAAACTTCATCGTATTGTGAGGTCGTGTTCTATAATAGTTTTGCGAACCGGTCATCTCCTCATATCGCACTCCATTATACAGAGTGAACAGTAAAGCGCGTTCGTTTTCAGACAACTTCATAACTCCCCATTCAGCACGAATCACATTGAGCATGGGGTTATCCGGTTGTTTTTCATAGATGATAATATTGCGCACGGTTTGGTTGTCTTTCTCTTTCTTGGATACTTTTATTGAAAAGTTCTCAATCTGACTGTAAAAAACGCCTTCTTTAATATTAAATGCAGGCTTTTTCTCCCGAATATCCCAGAGCAATGTTTTAAATTCCAGATTGGCTTTTGGTATAATTATATTTGAAGAATAAAAAGTGAGTAATGACAGTAAAAGCATTACAATAAAGCTTGGAGTCAGGACTTTTCTCAATGAAATTCCTGCTGATTTAATTGCCACCAATTCAGAAGTTTCGGCAAGGTTGCCATAGGTCATTATGGACGAAAGCAATACCGCTAATGGCAATGCAAAAGGAATTAAATCAGCCATTGCAAAAAAGAGCAGCCTTGCAAATACATGCCATTCCAGTCCCTTTCCAACAAACTCATCAATGTATTTCCAAAGAAACTGCATAAGAAACAGAAACATTGAAATACAAAACGTGGCCACAAAAGGACCAATAAAAGATTTAAGAATGAGTGTGTTTAACTTTTTCAAGCAGAGGAACTTAATTAACTCCGAGTGTTTCTTTTAAATCATCTATCTGACTTGACCATAAATTTGATATTTCTTCTTCCTCATCAGGATCAACAAATTCAGTAACATACAACATGATGTCTTCTGTCAATTCTCCTTTGCAAATTTCCATTTCCCAATACTCGTCTTTACTGTCTGCATCAGACCATGCAAATCTAATGAACTTGTTAAAAGCTTTTTTGACAATTTTAGCTTCTCTAACCTCTTCATTTCCCCATGAGAAAATCATCAATTCAGATCCTCTGACTGAAACCTTATCAGCAAACCATTGAGAAAGACCGGATGCAGTGCTTATAAAATTAAACAAGATTGCAGGAGAAGAATTAATCAAAAACTCCATTTCTAATTTGACCCTTTCACTCATGAGATTTTCTTTTGGGTGCAATTTATATCAATTATGTCTGACAGGCAAAATTATTCGCTTATTTTTGAACCCACATTCCTAATGAAACCGTCTCTTAAGCAATCTATTTCTAACCATTTTATTTTTTATCTTATTGGTTTACAGGTTATTGGATGGATTGCTTTTATAGCTCTTGGTAGAGAAAATATTTTTTTTCTTTTAAATCGTTGCGGAGGCAGAGCGGTTGATTTCGTTTTCTTTCTTTTTACGTTGTTGGGCGAATGGCCCCTGATTGTATTTGCCATTATTTTTGTTTGGTTCAGATATAAATCCCAAATACTCAACATCTGTATTGCATTCGTAATGAATGCTATTATTTCATTCTCACTTAAAAACTATGTTTTCACACAAACTCCTCGCCCTGCAAAGTTTTTTATTGATACTCCATCATCCGTTCATTTTTCACCATATTTGTCTGTGAAATACTGGCAATCTTTCCCTTCAGGACATACGTTTACTGCTTTCACAGGATTATTTTTCATAGCATTATTAGTGAATAAGCCATGGTGCTATTCTTTGTGTTTTATATTGGCATTGCTTGCCGGCATCTCCAGAATTTATAACGGAATGCACTTCCCTGAAGATGTATTGGCAGGTGCTTTAATTGGGGCAATCAATACATTGCTAATAATACAACTTATCCCTCCCTTATCACTTACATCTCATAAAAAAACATTCTATTCTTGACTAACAAACTGTGATGAACCAAAGAGCTGCCACCATATTAATACTCTATACTGAAATTGCACAGTATGTTTCCAGCTCGTTATACCATTTCCTGAACCGATTTCAACATGTAGAAATTCATTTAGTGAAATACCCGGTTAATGCCGAGGCTCCTTTTGAATTTAAGACAACAAACAGATTATATATTTATAACAGAAAAGAATTTGACAAACAATCGTTGTCTGCCTTTGCCGATAAACTTGCACCTGATCTAATAATGTGCTCAGGCTGGATTGACAAAGATTACTTGGCTGTTTGCAAAGAATTTGTCAAGAAAATTCCTGTTATATTAGCAATGGACAATCATTGGAATGGCAGTCTCAAACAAAGGCTTTTGCAACTTACAGCACCCTTTACCATTCATAAGACCTTTAATAAAGCGTGGGTACCGGGATTACCTCAAAAGCAATATGCCCTCAAATTGGGATTCAAAGAAAAGCAGATAAAAACCGGATATTATTGCGGAGATACCAACTCTTTCAGTACTTTTTATCATCAATTTAAAGACAAGAAGTTTAAAGAGTTTCCAAAGCGATTCATTTGTGTTGCAAGGTATATTCCTGCAAAAGGACTTGAAAATTTGTGGCAAGCATTTATAGATTTAAAAAAAGATGGTACATTGCAAGGGTGGAAATTATGGTGTTTGGGTACTGGATTGGATTTTGAAAAAAGGGTTGAACACAAAGACATTAAACATTGGGGCTTTATTCAACCTAACGCAATGGGCAAGTTTATTGAAGACACAGGAGTTTTTATTCTACCCAGTCGTTTTGAACCCTGGGCGGTAGTTGTACATGAGTTTGCTGCCGCAGGTTTTCCTTTATTAATCAGCACTGCTGTCGGAGCAGGCTCTGAATTTTTACATGAAGGGAAAAATGGTTTTAGTTTTCCTCCTGATGATATCGGTTCATTAAAACAAACATTATTGAAAGCCGCAAGTCTTAATCAGCTTCAATACAATGCCATGGCAGAAACCAGTGTATTGCTTTCAAATAAAATTAACCTAAACTCGTGGTCTGAAACCCTTTTTGATTTACTAAATAATCGTTAGTACTTATATGTGTGGCATAAACGGCATATTTCATTTCAATCAAAACCATGTTGAAGAATGGCATATCAAGAAGATGAATGAAGCCATACAACACAGAGGACCCGACAACAATGGAATTTTCTTACAGAACAATGTCGGCTTAGGGCATGTCAGACTTTCTATTATTGACCTAAGTAATGCCGGCAACCAGCCCATGTTTAGTCATGATGGTAGATTTGTTTTAATCTTTAACGGTGAGATTTATAATTATCAAAAAATCAAATCCCTTCTACCGGAATACCCTTTCAAAACCTCAAGCGACTCAGAAGTACTGATTGCAGCATATATCAAGTGGGGAACACAAATGTTGGAATATTTGGAGGGGATGTTCGCATTTGCTATTTATGACCAAGCGCAACAAAACCTTTTTATTGCAAGAGACAGATTAGGAATAAAACCTCTTTACTATTACAAAACTGACAACTTCATTGTCTTCTCATCTGAAATAAGAGGGCTGTTGGCAAGTAATCTATTTCAAGCCCAATTAGACAAGAGCAAAATCTCGGAATTCTTCCGACTTGGAACAGTTTCAGGCCAAGACACTTTGTTGCAAAACACCAAATCCATTCCTCCTGCCTCTTTCGCAATTATTTCAGAAAGGACTTTCGACTTCCATTCATATTGGGAGCCGACATTAGAAACAAACAATGAAATAAGCTATGAGCAATGTAAAAAAGACATAAAAACACTTTTCATGAATGCTGTTGAAAAAAGGCTTGTTGCGGACGTACCTTTTGGAGCTTTCCTATCCGGTGGAATTGACTCAACAGCGGTTACTGCTGCTATGAGTGAATGTATGTCCGGCAGCGTGAATACATTTAACATTAGTTTTGAAGAAAAAGAATTCTCTGAAGCCTATTATGCCAAACAAGTTGCAAAAAGATATGGCACAAAACATACAGAGATTAAATTAAGCCCAACACTATTTTTAGAAGAAATAGAAAATATCCTCAACGCCTACGACCATCCAAGTTTTGATGGAGCCAACTCCTATATTGTTTCACAAGTTACGCGCAAAGCCGGAATCACTATGGCTTTATCAGGGCTTGGCGGTGATGAATTATTTGGTGGATATCCTGTCTTTGCACAACTACCGTTAATAATTAATAAACTTGGAAAAGTTCCAACTATTGTTAGAAAATGCGGCAGTACCTTGTTAAGCTTTAATCAAAATACACGATACAAAAAGCTATATGAACTGCTTTCAATGAACACACTCCATCCTGCCCAAGCTTATGAAACATTGAGAAGTATGCTGAGCAAATCTGATTGCAATTACTTATTAGGTAGCTATCAACCCATTGTTTCAGAATCATTTTTTAACAATTCGTTTGAAAGATATCGCCAATTAACACAAGCAGAGCTACACTATTACTTACAACCTGTATTGTTAAGAGATACAGACCAGATGAGTATGCGCCACGCACTTGAAGTGCGCGTTCCCTTTCTCGACCACAAATTGGTGGAGTATGTTTTAAATACACCTGATGCTTATAAGACTAAATCAAAGGCACAAAAATCTTTGTTGGTAGAATCGCTTTCAGATCTATTACCACTGGAAATAATCCAAAGAAAAAAAATGGGGTTTGTACTACCTTGGGATAAATGGTTAAGAAATGAACTTTCCGAATATGTCCAGAATGCTATCCACAAATTAGCTTACAGAGAACTCCTTCATGCACAAAGTTGGCAAAGTGCTTTTAACGACTTTAAAATTGGGAAACAAAATCATCATTGGAACATCTTCTGGGGCTTGATTGTGTTAACAAATTGGTTAGACCGCAACAATATTAAATAACATAAGATTACCATTCACTATACACAGGAAGTTCTTGAAGTCGAAAAATTGTATTTGACTGGAAATCCACTTCAAACAAAAAATGCTCCATCCCATTAGAGATGATTAAAAATTTTGATTTAAACACAGCATTATAGTTTGCAATTTGTAAACATGTTTGCTCCGTCAAAGCTACATGAGATGCTTTACATTCAACAATTAAAGCAGGTTGTTGAGACTTATCAAAAACCACTATATCAGCCCTTTTGTTCATGGTATTGTACTTCAATGACACCTCAATACCAATAACCCCTTTTGGGACACCAATATATGTTACTAAAAAATATGCCCAATGTTGACGGACCCACTCTTCTGGCGTGAGTGTTACAAACTTTTTCCTAAAAGAATCAAAAATGTATTTTCTTTGCCCAATATTCTTAAGGAGCGGTGCAAATTCAGGCAAATTAATCTTCTGCATTTCAACTGCAAATTAAAGATAAAGCAGCAAACGCAATTCTTATGGCAAAGAATACCGAAGAAGATTTTAAACTACTTTCAAACTCAATTAAAAACAGGGAATTTCAACCTGTCTATTTTCTTTCGGGGGATGAACCATACTACATAGAAAAAATATCCGATTTGATTGAAGAAACTGTATTAACACCTACAGAAAAACAATTCAACCAAACAATCATGTATGGAAAAGAAGTCAAAGTGAAAGATATTGTCATGGCTGCAAAGCGCTATCCCATGATGGCTGAATATCAAGTCATTATTGTAAAAGAAGCCCAGAACCTCCCCAAAAACCAAATGGACGATTTTGTCCCTTATTTGGAAAACCCACTCAAGAGCACAATACTTGTTCTCAATTACAAAATTGACAAACTGGACCAACGAACAAAAGTGGCTAAACTGTTTTTGAAATATGGTTTCTTCAAAAGTGAGAAATTATACGAAAACAAAATTCCGGGTTGGATTGAAAAATATATCAGAAGCTTAGACAAAGCCATTGATTCGCAAGCTTCTTTGCTCATTGCAGAATATCTGGGAAATGATTTAGGGAAAATTGCAAATGAGATAGACAAGATGCTTCTGCAACTACCGAAGGAAGTGCAACTCATCAATACAAAACATGTAGAAGAGAACATCGGTATCAGCAAAGACTTTAACGTTTTTGAGTTGCAAAAAGCAATTGGCAGCAACAATTTCAACAAGTCCATCCAAATAATCAATTATTTAGCCAACAATCCGACTCAAAACCCCTTTATAGTAATCATTGGCAATTTATTTTCATACTTTAAAAAAATATTACTCTATCACGAGTTTAAGACATTAGATGCCAGAAGCTTAGCATCAAAATTGGGCATACATGAGTTTATCCTTACTGAATACAGAATGGCTGCGGCTAATTTCAGTTCAGAAAAAGTTGAGCAAGTTTTTGCCATTCTCAAATACTATGACTTGAAATCCAAGGGTGTAGGAGGTAATGCAACTCCGACCGGAGAAATGATGCGTGAGATGGTACTTAAGATATTTGCCACCCATAGTAACTAATTCGGCATTTTACCTTTAGATATCTTGTTGTGTTATAAAAATTCCTATTTTTACACCCATTAATAATTAACAAATTCCTGAGATGAAAAAAATATACTTATCACTGCTTAGCATTCTTGCGACAGGTGCACTTTTTGCCCAAAGCAAGATTAATTCAAACCAGGTTGTAGTAAACAACATGCCGGTCAAAACTACTGATGCGGCTCCTATTGTAATACAACCAAATTCTAATCCCGTTGTTGCACCTTCTAAGTCCACTGTAGTTGAAAGACGAGACATAAATTTCTCCTATATCAAAATAGGAAATACCAAGTATGACCAACAATCCAATGCTGCAATGGGAAGAAGAATTATTCTATATCCGGACGGCACTATTAGTGCAGTTTGGACTACTGCTACAGACAACGCTTTTGCGCAAAGAGGTACAGGTTACAACCATTTTAACAAAACAGATTGGATGACTGTTCCTGATGGCGCAACTCCAAGAATTGAAAACAAAAGAACCGGTTGGCCCAGTATAGGCATGCTTAATGGCTCTAAAGAAGTTATTATTGCTCATAGTGCTGAGGATGGAGGTTTTATAATGTCAAAAAATTCTGCTTTTGGCAACACCTCATTCACACAAAGTCCAATATTGACTCAAACCAAACTAAGACCATTATGGGCTCGAATCGGGACAGATGGATTGAACTACATCCATGTGATTAGCAACTATGCTGACTCTTCTGCTCCTTCAGACCCTCCTGCACCAAAGGTGAACGGTATCAAAGCTCCAATGACTTATTCACGTTCTTCTGACGGTGGTCAAACTTGGGATATTGAACATTCTATGCTCCCTCAATATGACTCCACAAGATGGGCGTTTGGCGGTGGCGACAATTATGCTATTGATGTAAAAGATAGTATTGTAGCCATTATATCCGGAAGACTGGGAACTGATGTAGCACTATGGAAATCTACAGACAATGGTACTACATTCACACACTATTATGTAGATTCATTTCCTTATCCTCCACTAAGACAAGGGGTACTTACAGTTGATTCTCCATTCTGTAGTGATGGAACAATGGATGTTTTAATTGATGCAAATGGAAAATGCCATGTTTGGTATGGCTTAGGCAGGGTGCTTAAACAAGATTCTACCGATGACAGTTATAGCTTCTTCCCCGGCATTGCTGGCATTATGTATTGGAATGAAGACCTTAGCGAAGCCCAACTTATTGCTAATGGTAGTATGTTAGACAGAGATGAAGACGGTCAATACAGCATTGAACCGGGCACACTCTCAGGATTACAAAACGGAAACATACCCGGTGATCTATATTCTGTTGCACGTTTACAAAACACTTCCCTATTTAGACAACCAGTAGCTGCAATTGATGCTGATGGAAATCTTTATGTGGTTTTCTCTGCCCCTGTTGAAGGTGCATTAGATGATAATAACTTGAATTATCGTGCATTATTTGTGATGGTATCAGAAGATGGAGGAACTACTTGGAGCGCTCCACAAGCAATTACCAAAATGCTAAACAAAGAAAACGACTTTCCTTCAGTAGCAAGAAGGGTAAATGAATATTTACATGTTATTTTCCAACAAGATGACCGTCCGGGTACAAACTTGGCAAACAATTCAGCTTCTGCCAGCAATCACCCAATCCCTGAAAATGGAAATGACATTCTTTATGCTGCAGTGCCTAAAGCAGACATCTTAGATGGCTCAATTGGCAATATTTGGGGACTTAATGTTTACACCGTAAAACCTTCAAATGTTTTTGTAGTTTCTCAAAACACTCCAAATCCATTTAATGGTCAAACTGATATCGCAATTTACTTGAATGATTTTACTCCTTCTCTACACATTGAAGTAAAAGACATGACAGGAAAGGTAATGTTCAGCAATAACATATCAAATCTTAATCAAGGTAATCATATTATTACTGTTGACGCTGCTACTTACAGCAGTGGTGTTTATTTCTACACACTTACTGCCGGAAACAATACGGTTACACGCAAAATGATTGTAGAATAACAAATCATAGCAAAATATTTTAGTACAAAAGGCTGCCATTTATGGCAGCCTTTTGTGTTTCTATACTTTGAAATCATAAAATCATGCTTACTTTTGAACACAACATTATTGAACAAATCCTTAGACTATGGAACAGTTTTCACGACTTTTTGACTGTTTATCAATGGAATCAGTTAAGAACAAACAAGTATTACTAGCTTCAAAAAAAGATGGAGTATATTTAGAATTAAGCGCTCAAGAAGTAATCAGTCAAGCCAATGCACTTACTAACGGTTTAATAAACTTAGGCATAAAACACAAAGTCGGAGTTGAAAATCAAGATAAAATCGGACTTATCAGCAACAGTCGTCCTGAATGGTTAATTACAGATTTTGCAACTCAACAATCCGGAGCAGTATTAGTACCTCTCTATCCTAATACCAATATTGACGACATTATCTATGTATTTAATGAAGCAGAAGTGAAATACTGTTTCGTGAACAGCAAGTCCCTTTACCAAAAACTGACTGATGTAAAAGATAAGATGCCATTTCTAAAAGCCATCTTTACTTTTGAGGAAGGTGAAGATACAAACACTTGGAAACAAATATTATCAGAACCAAACCAAGTAGATTTACTCGAAATTGAGAAACGCAAATCAGTCATAAAAGAAGATGACATCGCCACCATTATCTACACTTCCGGTACTACAGGCAAACCTAAGGGCGTAATGCTAAGCCATAGAAACATTGTAAGCAATGTTAAAAATGTTCGCAATGTAATTGAAGAGATTGGTGTAGAAGAAGGATATAAGAAAAGTCTTAGCTTTTTGCCACTCAATCACATTTTTGAAAAGACCGTAACCTACATTTATATTTATAATAATTACTCCATCTATTATGCAGAGGGAATGGAAACCATTGCAGACAATTTAAAAGAAGTAAGACCTGCACTCTTTGTTACTGTCCCAAGGCTATTAGAAAAAGTATATGAGAAAATAATGAAGAAAGGTGCTGAGCTCAAAGGAATTAAAAAATTCCTATTCTTTTGGGCAGTCAAAATCGGAAGCCAATACAAGATAGAGGGAAATAGCAGCTTCTACAATCTCAAGCTCAACATTGCAAATAAACTCATTTTTAGTAAATGGCGTGCCGCCTTAGGTGGCAATGTTAAAGCAATTGTCGTGGGAGGTGCTGCATGTCCGCCAAAGCTGGCAACACTTTTTACAGCTGCAGGAATCACCATTATGGAAGGTTATGGTCTTACAGAAACATCACCTGTCATTACTGTAAATAGGTTTGGAAAAGAAAATCGCAAAATAGGGACAATAGGTACAGTAATAAACAATGTACAAGTAAAATTGGGAGATGATGGTGAGATTTTATGTAAAGGTGAAAATAACATGGTCGGGTATTACAAAAACAAAGAAGAGACAGACAAAATGATTGTGGACGGCTGGCTTCATACTGGTGACATAGGTGCTTTGGTAGATGAAAAATTTTACAAAATTATTGACAGAAAAAAAGAACTTTTTAAGAATAGCGGAGGTAAATACATTGCTCCTCAACCTATTGAAAACAAACTAAAAGAGAGTTTCTTCATTGAACAAGCCATGGTGGTAGGGGCAAATGAAAAATTCATAGGAGCTTTAATTGTTCCAAGTTTTGAGAATTTAAAGAATTGGATGCAAGAAACCGGAATTCCATTTTCTGACATAGAAACCGCAATCAATAACGAACAAGTGCTGAAGTATTACAAAAATCTGATTGATGAAGTGAACAAAGACTTGATTGACATAGAAAAAATTAAGAAGTTTAAATTGCTCTCCCGCGAGTTTGCATTAGAATTAGGTGAATTAACACCTAAGCTGAGCATAAAACGTAAAGTCATTAGCGAAAATTTTGCATCAGAAATCGAAGGAATCTTCAATAAATAAAGGTCCATTCAGATCAATAGTAACGCACATGTCATTCTTGTAATAGTTCGTTTAGCCACTTATGAAACTTCTTTGTGAGCTTGCCTAATTCAAAATTACAATCTTCATAACTTCCGATCCATTGTATCCCTTTGACAGCATTGGTAACAAAAAGTTCATCTGCATAATAAACATCATTTTTAAAGACAGATGATTCAAAACATTCAATTCCATGCATTTCTGCTAATGAAATGATTGCTCTTCGCATTACACCATCCAAACAATATTCGGACAGTGCAGGGGTAATAAGTGAATCTCCTTGTACGATAAAGAGATTGGAAGAACTTGCTTCGCAAATTCTATCAAACTGGTTTGTAATCAACACTTCATCTACTCGATTTTGAAATGCAAATTGAGCTGCCTGTATATAACGCATTGCTGATGTAATCTTAAGCAATGAAAGGTATTCAGCAGGCTTTGGCAGTCTTGAAAACTCCATGGTGCGCAGTCCAACAGGATTTAACTCAAACTCATCAGAATGCAGCTCTTGTCCAAATAGAATCCAATTAAAAAAAACATTTTCCGGCAAATAAGTCCCCGCTCCTTGTCTATATACGATGAGTTTAACTCGTGCATTTGTCCATTGATTTTTCTCACAAAGTTTATCTATCTGTTGGTTCCAAAATCGCTCATTCCAAGCGGGTGAAATTGCCCAGCCTAATATTTTAGAACTCCTACTTAAACGTGCTGCATGCAAATCGAGCAAAGGTGACCGACCATTAAACACTCTAATTGATTCAAAGAGTCCTTCTCCAAACTGCCACAACCTTGTATCTTGACCGAACACGTCTCCGGTTTGCTTTACAAAATGACCGTTCAACAAAATATACGACATTGTAGTCTGCAAATGTATAAAAAGCAGGCAATGATACTTCCCGAGACAAAAGACAAGGAAACGTCAGGGTTACACCTTTTTGTGATATTTTAATTTTTCAAGAATGTCTTCATATGTGCTGTCCACAGACTTGACCATGTTAAATCCTTTAGATTTTAAAAAAGATGCTCCAATCATTGCTTCATATCCATCTGCCCCATGACAGTAATATGCTTTTTGCATATCCATCTCTGAATAATTTTCGAACAAATCAGTCAAAGGCATACCTACTGAACTTTCAATAGACCCTAATTTCCGAAGGTCATACTCTCTAACATCAATTACAGATTCATGTTCATTGAGAAAATACAGGTCAGTTGCGAACTCATCTGCCTGAATTGAGATATGCATATCAATAGGTCTTTGGGCTTGTTTCCAACTCTCAACTCCATTGTTTAGCCAACCGGCAATATTTTTAAATCCTTGTTTTGCAATTAATTCCGCAGACTGTTTCTCAATATTCTGCTCACATACCAATACAACCCGCCTGTCTTTCTCTATTAATTTAGGAAGATATTGATGAAACGCACCATCCACACCAATGTTAAGCGACTTAGGAATAAAACCTGTTTCAAAGACGGTTTTGTTTCGAACATCTAAAACAAGCGCATGGCTCATTTCTTTTTCAAATTCAGCTATAGTTAAGGATTTCATTCAATTTGTATTTAATGGGGGTTGCGGTGGTATAAAAAGGTTTTAAATATGCGGGTTCAAAATTAACAATATCAGTAAAGTATTTGTTTTCAAAGTGTTCAAATGCAAGGGTTAACATGGACGGGGCATCAGGAAAAAAATCACCTAAAAGTTCAGCATCTTCCCCAATTTCTTTTAAAAACAAGTGTGTTTTTGCAGCTCCGGAACCTGCAAGTAGAACTTTCTTATGATTCCATAACGCTGCGGTATCTTTTGACAAGACAATCGGCATATCAGCGCTGATTCTATTTGTATTTACATCAAAAACCGCTGCATAGACTTCCATTCTTCTGGCATCAAACAGAGGCACTAAACATTCTGCATTTGCAGACCTTGCTTTCATTTTTTGTGCTAATATTTCAAGTGAACTTATTGTTATTAGCGGAATATTTAAAGCCAAACAAATACTCTTTGCCGCAGCGCTACCGATTCTCAACCCTGTGTAGGAACCGGGTCCTGAAGAAAGAGCTATTGCTGATAGGGACTGCTTGGAGATTTGATGTTCTGTAAACAACCTGTCAATAAATGGCAATAATACGGCTGAATGAGCATTGGGTACTTGGCTTTCTAAAAAGTAAAATTGTTTTGTGCTTTCTGCAAGAGCTACACTACAAATTTCACCGCTTGTTTCAATACATAGAATCATTTCGGTTAAATTTAAGATTGTATATTTTGAAAATAATCTTTCACCCTATTCTTGTAATAAGGACTGAACTCAGGGGGCAGTGTTTTATAAAACTCTACTTCTCTTGCTTTTTCCTTCAAATACTTTTCTATGGAAGGAGGCATTTTTCTCGTTTTCTCAGTGGCTGTCTCTCCTTTACGTTTGTCATCTTCTCCTTGCTCCCTTTCGGCTCTTTCATGTTCAAATAATCTGTGTGAAATTTCTTCTTGTCTTTGAATGGTTCTACTGTCTAACTTCTTATTATACAATTGTTTTTCGGTCTCCTCCATCATCTTCTTTGTTTTTTCAATTTCCTTCATCAAGTCTGTACCACCCAATCCTTGCTCTCCCATTTCTTTTTGAATACGTTCAAGTTCACGTCTCAAAGCTTCTTGCTGAGCAGCAATACGTGCAAATTCTTCGCTTGAGGGACTTTGTCCGTTCATCATTTTTTGCTGCATATCTTGCATCATTTTGTTCAATCTGTCTTGCAGTTGCTTCATACCCTGCATCCCTTGTTTAGGTTTTCCTTTACCCATAGAATTTTTTTGCCCCGGATTTTCACAATTCTGTTTTGGGTCTCCGTCTTGAGGTTTTGCATCTTCTTTCTTTTCTGCATTCATCTGTTGTTGCATTTGTTGAAGCACTTCGGTAAGGAATACAGCCAAATTATTGGTATGAGTCATTGCGTATTGTTGCTTAACCAACGCGTTGCCTGTATATCTTTCCGACAAATCCATGACCGCACCATCCATATTTTGTGTAAGGGACCCCAACTCTTTCGTAACAAAAGAAGAAATCATGGGCTGACGTTTTGCCAAATTGTTCAAACTATCCTCAATCATTAATGCAGACTGTCTCAACTCTTTTTGCCGCTTTGACAATTCAATGTAACGGGGGTTGTATTCTTTGATTGAACCAAATTCCTTCATAATCTCCTCTTGCGAATTGGATAACAGAATCAAATTTTTGAGCAGCTGTCTCAACGTATGATAATCTTCCTCATTCTGATTTTGTTTGCTTTCAGCCATTTCCTGCTCCATTTTTCGCGCCAACTCTTTCATTTTCTTTGAAGCGTCTTGTTGTTTCTTGGCAGCATTATTCTTCTTATTTTTAGAAATATTTTCCTCTGCTTGGTTCATATCAGATTGGATATCTTGACTCTGTAACTCTGTATTGTCAAGTTTCATCGGGTCTTCAAGGTTGTTATTTTTCTGTTTTATCTCTTCTAAATCTTTTTGAACTGCCTCAAATTCTTTATTAAGCTCGTCTTGCTTTTTTTGCAACTCTTCATTCTGACTCTTGTCGGAGTTCTCAGTTTCTTTTCTTAATTCCTCTTGTCTGTCAGACAGCTTATCCAACTTATCTATGGTTTCATTTATCTTTTTTTCGAGTTCATATTGTTTGAATTGTTCCAAAGTCTTGTCTAACATGTTTTCCAAATCCTTGTTGCTCTTATTCAAGTCATTCAGATTTTCTTGAATTTTATCTTTATTTTGCTGTAAAAGCATCTCTTCAAGTTTCTTAAAAAGTTCTTTTGTCTTGTCATCAAAAAGTTCATCAAACATCTTTTGAATTTGCTCTTGCTTCTTTCTTAGCTCCTCATTTTTATTCTTGAACTGGTCTTCAAACTCATTGCGTTGCTGAAAATCCTGTTTCATTTTTTCAATTTCTTCTTGCAACTTTTTCTGCTCTTCAAGAAGTTTCTCAATCTTTTGTTTGTCTTCCCATGTCAAGGTACTTTTTTGCTTTAAATCATTGCTCAATGATTTTATTTTCTCTTGCAGCTCCGAAGCTTTCTGAAGAGCATGTTGCATATTAGTTTGCAATGCCTTACCTGTTTCACTCACTTGATTTTCAAGTTCTTTGTCTGATTCACGTCTTAAAGTTTGAATAGTGGTCTTGGTAAATTTGGGTCCCATAACTCTATCATTGTCCCATACTTGAAAAAAATACTCCAATGCTTCATTTTGAGCAAGACCCAATTGTTTTAAGTCAATCGGTAGAAAGAAATTCTGTTTGAATGTGCCTGTAATTGGCAATTCAATTTTTTGAAAATGCTCTTGTTGCCCAACCTTCCTATAGAAAAATGTCAACCTACTAACCCCATTGTCATCGCTTGCCTCACCGAACAGATAGTTTGTAAACAACATGTTACTGTCTTTCTGTTGTTCTGCAAATATGGAAGGATACTCATCTGCAATGATATGAACGCTGTAAGCCATGCTATCAAATCCCTTTGTTTTTGAATTGAGCACTTGAATTGCATAAGAAGTACTGTGCAAGAATCGCTGAGTCAACACAAAATTACCATGATTATCCTGCTGCACTTTTCGCGTCATGGTATCAATAAGCATTTGTAACTGGTCCGCATCTTTAGTTTGAAAACTCCATTCTACTCGTGTTCCGGCAGGAATAGTCAAATCGCCTACATTTTCAAGTGTTTCATTCTTTTTTTGTAAATACGTAGGATATTGTAATGCTACTTTAAAATTCAATATCACCGGCTTAGGAATTACGGTCAGCAAATAATCATGAGAATTAAATTTCCCATTGGTAAAATAAAAAATCCGATTGGATTGTACATTTCTAAAAGTAAAAGAGAATTTCCCTTTGCCCACTGTCTCCATTTTCATAGTATTACCTGCAGAAATGACATACATCTCAGTGGGTATTTGTTCCCCTGGTGTTTGTAATTCTAAAGTAAAATCTTGATTTCGATAGACATTGAGTTGCTTTTCTGCAATCACAAATTGAAAAGGTGCAGGAATTGCAAATTGCTTTTGAAAGTGAATGATTCGCTGACCACTTTCAATAAAAAGACCTGAATTAAAAACCAATGTTATCAAAAACAGACAAAGCGGTATAACGCTGTACTTTGCAACCTTTCTAACCCCTTCCCAATCAATCGCATTCAAAAAAGGGATGCCTGAAATTTCTCTTGTTTTTTGCTCAATAGCTGCCATGAGGAGCTCATTTTGTCCGCTGGCTTGCTTCATTGACTCTAACTGCAAAGCATTTAACAACTTGTCTTTCACCTGTGGAAAATGGCTGCCAATCATTAGTGAGGCATCTTTATAACTTAATGTTCCTTTACTGATTTTAAGCAATTGTAATAATGGTTTTACAATATTCTTGGCAACAACCCATATTGTGAGGGCAATGATTGAGAAAAACAGAATCGCTCTTATTGCTGTTCCAAAACGGCCATAGTACTCCAACAAAGCAGCAAAGAGATAACTGCTCAAAAAAATTCCAATTACTGCAATACCACCACGCAACAATTGCATTCGGTGGTATTTGCTAATAAATGCATCTAATTTTGCCTGAAGTAACGATTGGCTCATAAGGTAAAGGCTCACAAAGATAATGAAAATGGAGAGATTGCTTCAATATCAATAGCACAAGAAATAATATCAAACCGTCAAAAAAAAGAGTAGTATCTCACACTAAGCGAACACACGCATCAGTGTAGCTCTTTCCAAAGAAATTCAAACAATTCTTCTATATATCCGGCAGAACAATCAAATCTAACTCCTGCTAATTGATATATCTCAGGAATAGACCTTGTATAGCCTGCCTTTAAAGCAGTTTTATAGGCTTCAATAGCTGCAACCTGGTTGTTTTTATAGTTCTTCCAAACACCAATTGCCCCTAATTGAGCAAATCCGTATTCTATATAATAAAAAGGAATTTCAAAGACATGAAGTTGAGCATGCCATGAATAGTTTTTATATTGTTCTACTTCTGTATAATCAATCAATCCGGTTTCAAAGCGATTAGAAATGTTATTCCATGCAATAATACGTTCATCTTGTGTATGTGTTGGGTGTTCATAAACCCAATGTTGAAACGCATCGATTGTCGCAATCCAAGGTAATGTAAATATAATCCCCTCTAATTGTTCGCGTATAGCACGTTGGTGGTCTGAAGGATCTGGATAAAACTCATCCCAAACATCCATGCTCAACAATTCCATACTCATGGAAGCTAATTCTGCTACCTCTGATGGTGTTTCTTTGAAAGATTCGAGTGGTAACTCTCTGGTTAGAAAAGAATGAATTGCATGTCCACCTTCGTGTACCATCGTTTCCACGTCACGTTGCATCGAAGCTGCATTCATAAAAATAAAAGGTACACCGGTTTCAGCAAGCGGGTAGTTATATCCACCGGGAGATTTTCCTTTTCTACTTTCCAAATCCAGATGTTTCATTTTTTTCATGGTTAATAAACAATCAGAAAAATATGAGTCAATGCGGTTGAAAGCCTTGATAGTTTTGTTTAATAACTCTTCACCGGTTTCAAATGGATGCAACTTTGGATGATTATCAGGATCAACTGAAGTATCCCAAGGTTTAAGCACTTCTACACCTAATTTCTCCTTACGTATTTGGTGTAATTTCTTCTTTAAAGGAACCACAACCTTTTCAATAGCATTATGAAAATCAAAACAATCTTGCACCGTATAATCAAATCGATTGAGTGCTTTGAACTTATAGTCTCTAAAATTCTCAAATCCGGCATTGACAGCTATTTGATGTCTCAGCGCAACCATTTCAGAAAAAATATTATCTAAACGCTCGTGATTTCTATACCTTTCTTCTTGTATCGCTTTGTATGCTTCTTCACGAACCGACTGATCATTAGATTTAAGAAAGACCCCGGCTTGCTGCAACGTCAATTTCTTGCCTTCCCAATCCACTTCCATTTGTCCGCTGATTGCGCTATACTCTTGAGCAAGCGTTTGGATTTTGGTAGAGATAGGAATATTTTCTTCACGATACAAGTCAATAGCTGTCCTTATTTGTCTAAAATACAAAGTATAAGCACCGTCCTTTTTTTCAAGTTCTTGTAAAAACGATGAAGCAACTAACTTTTTATTAATTTTATCAGTAAGCGGTGTTAATTGGGGCTGAATATTTGAAATAAAATCAAGATAAGATTGCTCATATTCTTTGTTAGTCGTATCACAGGTCATACGAATATATCTCCAAGCAAGGTCTTCACTGACAACACTGTCTAATTCACTTACTTTTTTTAGCCATAATTCAAACTCATCTATTGATTGAAAATCTTCATCAATAAGGCTTTCATAATAAGGCAACAGCCCTTCCCATTGTGTAATTGTATAGTCCTTAGGCAGGAATATACGCGGATGTGCTTTAAGTTCCATTCAATCGCAGTTATTGCGCCTTCCTCGGGGTTGAAATAGATTTGGCAGCTTTACTTTTTGTATTTGCTTTAGGAGCTGTTTGTTTTAACTTAGCTTTTGGTGCTTTTAATGCATCCTTTTTGGCCTCTTTAGCTCCCACAGCCTTTTCTCCGCTTTCCTCAACTGCATCTTCAGATACTGTTAGTTTATCAAAATCTAATTGGTCTTTTAAAATCTGCCACCAACCTACTAGTTTCTTCATATCAGAAACATATACACGTTCTTTATTATAATTGGGAACTATAGTCGCCAAAAAAGACTTGAGTGCATTGTCATCGGCTTTTTTGTCAGGTACAGACAATCCGTTTTCAGTTTGTTTCTTAATTTCCAATAATACATCAGAGAGTTTCACTTCTTCAGCATCAGTAAAAATAGCAACATCACTCAAGACAGATATCTTTTGAGTAGGTGAAGTCGCAATTTTATTAGCTGCCCCATCTAAAGATTCTACAATCATACCATTTTTGCGCTGTCCAATTACTTTGTAGAGTCCTGGAGCGCCTGCAATAGCAACTACATCTTTTAATTCCATATTTTATTAATCCTTATAAAGTGTTCAAAAATAGGCAATTTACACATATTCAAGGGTTGATTTTGTGCAACTTTTTTGCAGCAGCAAGAGAATCTCTATTTGATTGGCATAATGGCAGAAGATTAGACCTATTTTGTCCGTAAATTGGTTTTGGCAATTAATTTGGTGTTAATTTGCTAACAGAAAATTATATATTATTATGGCAATAACATTCAACGATTCAAACTTTCAAAATGAAGTTTTAAATTCAGACAAACCAGTATTAGTAGATTTTTGGGCAGAGTGGTGTGGACCATGCAGAATGATAGCACCGGTAGTAGAAGAATTAGCTAATGAATATTCCGGCAAGGCAGTAATCGGTAAAGTAAACGTAGATGAAAATCCCAACATATCAGGACAATTTGGAATTAGAAGCATTCCTACATTGTTGATTTTTAAAGGTGGGCAGGTTGTTGACAAATTAGTAGGTGCACTCCCAAAGAGTCATATTGCTGCTAAAATAGATGCTCATCTATAAGCTAAGCAATTTTCACTATGCTTCAGGAAACCGCACACAGTCTAGCATCTCTTGACTTTTTTGCCAGAGAAACTGTTGAAGGTTTTATTACCGGAATGCACAAAAGTCCATTTCATGGATTTAGTGTTGAGTTTGCTGAGCATAGAGCTTACAACCAAGGGGATAGTATTCGCAATATTGACTGGAAGTTATATGCCAGAACAGACAACTTGTTTGTCAAGCGATTTGAGGAGGAAACAAATCTACGCGCACATATACTTTTGGACATTTCGTCTTCCATGTACTATCCTCTTGTTCAAAACAGCAAACTTGAATTTGCACTCAAATCTGCAGCAGTATTAAGTTATCTGCTCAAAAAACAACGTGATGCATTTGGTTTGACTTGCTTCGCAAAAAGTATTGAATGGCAAAGTGCAGTCAAATCATCTACGCAACATTACCAAGAAATCATCTCACAACTAGAGAAGGTCATAAAGTCCGAACAAAAGCGCGAACAAACAGATATTGTTTCCATGCTGCATTTAATGGCAGAGAAAATACACAGGCGAAGCCTGGTAATTATATTTTCAGACCTATTCGACCAAACCAATCTCAACAATCCTCAGTTATTATTTGATGCAATCAATCATCTTAAATTTAAGAAGCATGAAATAATAATTTTTCATACCGTATATGGAAATGAAGAAATTCAATTCAACTTTCCATCTGTACCACACAAATTTGTAGATATAGAAACCGGTGAAGAGATAAAAATCAACACCGAAGAAGTACGTAAAGAATACATTCAACGTATTCAATCCTTTAACAAGATTATCAAAGAAAAATCAATGCAATACCAAGTTGATTTCATTGAAGCAGATATTGATAAAGGGTTCGAGCAAATTATACTCCCATTTTTACTCAAAAGACAAAAACTCTATTAAACAAAAAAGCCGTTTGGAAATCCAAACGGCTTAATATTATGATTATTGGAAATTATCCAATCAGTGCCTTAGCTTCTTCAATCCACTTTTCCCAATTTGACCAACTTGTGATATTATCTTTTTCTTCAAGTTTGTTCACATTAGCTTCAGTTAGAGCAGCCATTTTAGCATAAGAATCAATACCAACAGCTATCAATCTTTTTTCAAAAGCAGGACCTACACCGCTTAATTTTTTCAAATCATCACCTTTAGATTTCTTTGACTTGGCTGGTGCTTTCTCCTCTTTGGTTGTTGCTATAGGCTCTGCTTCAGACTTTTTGCTTGATTTCTTTTCAGCTTTCGCTTCAGCTTTTTCAAACATAGCCTTTAAGTCATCAAATGCATCTAAGTCACCTAAAGTAGATTTGTCATTTGCTTGATTGATTTGTTGTACAGTTTTAGAAGTACTTTTAGCCTGTTTCTCTTTCTTCTTATTTTCTGCATCTTTCTTTTCTTCGTCATTTGCCTTCCAAATCACAGTATGAGAAAGAATGATTGTTTTAGCATCCTTATTAAATTCTATCACTTCAGCTTCGATAGTTTGCTCTTCTTTAACTTGGGCATTATCTTGCTGAGTTAAGTGACGTTTAGGAATAAAACCTTCAATACCATAAGATAATTGTACCGTTGCGCCTTTATCATTCAAGTCAACAATAGTTGCCTCATGTCTAGTACCTACTTTGAAAATAGATTCGAATGCATCCCATGGGTTTTCTTCTAATTGTTTGTGTCCCAATGAAAGTCTTCTATTTTCACTATCAATTTCCAGAACAATCACTTCAATTTTCTCATCCTTTTTAATGTACTCGGCAGGATGTTTAATTTTCTTTGTCCATGAAAGGTCAGAAACGTGAACAAGTCCGTCAACACCTTCTTCAAGTTCAACAAACAACCCATAACTTGTTAGGTTCTTAACAACTCCTTCGTGTTTACTACCGATAGGGTATTTAGCTTGAATTGATTGCCATGGATCAGGTGTTAATTGCTTAATACCCAATGAGATTTTTCTTTCTTCTTTTTCAAAAGTCAGCACCACTGCTTCAATTTCGTCACCTACTTTAAGGAAATCAGAAGGATTTCTTAGGTGTTGAGACCAACTCATTTCAGAAACGTGAATGAGTCCTTCTACACCCGGTTTAATCTCAAGAAATGCTCCATAGTCAGCAACCGTAACAATTTTGCCTTTAACTTTAGAACCAACTTTAATGCTGTCATCCAATGAATCCCAAGGATGTTCTGAAAGCTGTTTCAAGCCAAGAGATATTCTTTTCTTTTCGTCATCAAAATCAAGAACAACAACATTGATTTTTTGGTCTAAATGCAATACTTCTTCCGGGTGATTGATTCTACCCCAAGAGATATCTGTAATATGTAATAATCCATCAACACCACCAAGGTCAATAAATACACCAAATGAAGTCATATTTTTAACAACTCCTTCTAATACTTGACCTTTTTCGAGGCTGGATAGAATTTCAGATTTTTGTGCTTCGATATCATCTTCAATTAACACTTTGTGTGATATCACAACATTTCTAAAAATCTCATTCACTTTTACCACCTTAAACTCCATTTCTTTACCTACAAATTGATCGTAGTCACGAATAGGTTTGGTATCAATTTGAGAACCGGGTAAAAATGCATCGATTCCCATCACATCAACAACAAGTCCTCCTTTTGTTCTAGATGTAACAAGACCGGTAAGTACCTTATCTTGTTCCATCGCTTTACAAATTTCTACCCAAGAATTTTCTTGAAGTGCTTTCTTTCTAGATAGTACAAGTTGCCCAAGAGCATCTTCTGTTTGCTCAACAAACACAAGAACTTTGTCGCCAATTTTAAGATTTGGCATATCTCTAAATTCATTTTTAGAAACAATTCCGTCAGATTTGAATCCGACATCTAATACCACATCTTTATCTGTGATTGAAACAACTTTTCCTTCAATGATCTCATTTGTGTTAAGTGAAGAAATGTTTTTGGAATACAATTCCTCCATTTTAGATTTTTCTGCTTTAGAGTAATGGGCAAAACCTGCTCCATCCATACTCCAATCAAATTCATCCGGATTGTGCACCCTCTGTGTCAATTCGGGTTGAGTCTTAGCTGTTTGTGTGCTTTCAGTTGACTCTGTTGCGGTTAATTTTTTTTCTTCTGTCAAATTATAATTCCTCCTTTTGGGGGCGGCAAAATTAGCAAATACAGTGGAAAAGAAAAATAATTTTTGAACTTTTCAATTAAGTAAAATCTTTATCTTTTAATGTAATCGCGTCTCATGATGGCATTCATTTTTTAACAAGAAGACAATCAATAGGATATCTATCATCTCAAACTATAGGAATCTTTCAACTCGGAAACTAAATTTCACTTCTAAAGTAATAGCAACCGAATTTTAAAGTATTTCTTATCATCATTTTCTTAATATATTTGCTGCGTTTTGCATTGCTCATATAAACGTATTTGCTTTTTTATTGTCATTATTTGTCTTCTTTTCGGGATATCCGCATGTCAGTCAGCTGCAAGTTGTGGAAACGAAGTACATGTTGTCAAAGCCCCTAATAGTGGTAGAACTCGCACAACAAGTTGTGGCAACCAAGTTCATAAAGCAAAGAAAAAAAATAGACTCGGAAAAAAAGATAGAGGACTTTTTGGCAAAGAAGGCAACCCTTATAGCTCTAGAAAAATAAGAGGAAGCGGGGGCAAACTCTAATACATAGGTCTAAAATACTCTTGCCGACCCCATTCCAACTTGATATATCTATCACAGTTTCCTGTGTTGAAAGCATTATAATTCACAGTCCAAGTGTCATCTTTGAATTGCACCTGTTGTTCTCCTACCCTATACATACCTGAACATTCTTTTGAAAAATTTATTTCTAAAGGTGCTTTTATTTCTGTCTTGAAATCGGATGAAACGACTCCCTTTGAAGAACCTTTCATTGATAATGTCGCACCTATCAGTCCATTGCTTGAGCCTGATGAGAGGTTTATTTCTCCCTCAAAACTCATCATCCCAAGCTGCAATCCACTTTGATACTTCATTTGAGGCAGGGAAACAACCCAGCTATTAGCACCATTTCTACTAAAAAACAAACTTCCATTAAGCTGCTTCATTTTCTTAATATAATACCCTGAATTATATTGAATTGAATCTACTATTGCAATCTGTCCGGTTACATCTTGGTTGCTTAGCGAATGATTTACCTCTATGTATAAAAGTCCTTTGCGCAACTTTTTATCAAACCCATACAAATACTTACTTGAAAAAGAGTCATAATTATGAAAAGTAAGAAAAGCTTCAATCCCGTTACCATCATTAAAAAGTGAATCTATCCAAACTACTTCCATACAATTTTGAAACATACTGACAGTAGATGGTGAATCAATTTTGGCCATTACATCATACGCAACTGTAAACAAGCTTAGCGCATGATCTTGAAATTCAACAATTTTTGCCACTTGATTAACATTCTCTTGCTGTGATTTGTGACATGCAAAAAGACTGATACAACATAATAGTATAAAAATCTTCCTCATAGTAGTTAGAAAATCTTTTCGGCTACATTATTCATAATTTCACAAGCTTGCCTAATCTCACTGCTGTTGATTACCAAAGGTGGCGAAAGTCTTACTTTGTGAGGTGCATAAAGGAACCAATCAATCAACACTCCTGATTCAATACTATGTTGTACAAACTCTAAACACTTTACTTGTGTGGGTAGTTCTATACCCAACATAGCACCTCGCCCTGTGATTTGTTGCAAAGCAGGGTGCATCAACCCGCTTCTAAACTCTCTTTCAATTTCTTTGGCATTTTGCCATAATTTTCGTTCTGTAATTTCAACAAATCCTGCCAGAGCCGCTGCACACGACACAGGATGTCCTCCAAAAGTTGAAATATGCCCTAAGATAGGATTAGTTGACAAGACTGACATAGTCTCTTTGTTTGAAATGAAAGCTCCTAATGGCATTCCTGCTCCAAATGCTTTTGCAAGTACCAAGATGTCCGGTTGAATTTCATACTGTTCAAAAGCAAACAAAGTACCGCTCCTTCCCATACCGCATTGCACCTCATCTAATACTAAAAGAGCACCACTCTGAGTACATCTATTTCTTAATTCTTTTAACCACTCTTGGTTTGATGGCAGATAACCGGCTTCACCCATGATAGTTTCAACAAAAACTGCCGCAGTATCAGTTGTAATATAATCTAAATCCTCAATTGAATTTTGTTTTATTTGCCTCATCTGAGGAAGCAATGGGCGATAAAAATCAGTATAATAAGGGTCTGCACTGAGACTAATTGCACCATGTGTGCTTCCATGATATGCATTTTTGAGCGCAATAATCTCTGCACGCCCTGTAGCTCTCTTAGCTAATTTCATAGCACCTTCTATAGCTTCACTTCCTGAATTTGTAAAAAATACAGAAGTTTGATCTTTGAAAGGTAAGAATTGCGAAAGTACCTCTGCTAACTTCACTTGGGGGGTCAAAACGAGTTCTCCATATACCATTAAGTGAAGATACTTATGCGCTTGTTCTTCAATCGCATTAATTACAGCTTTATTACCATGCCCCAGGGAACTGACACTAATCCCTGATATTAAATCGAGATATTGCTCCCCATGTGTTCCATACAAAACAACTCCGTCCGCCCTTTCGATTTCAAGTAATAAAGGAGCTTGTGTAGTTTGTGCCAGTAAATTTAAAAAGAGTGTCTTTTGTGAAATCATATCAAAAAAAAAGCCCCGCAAATGCGAGGCTCAAAGGAACGTAAAAAGGTAGAATTATCCAACCTTTTTAGAAAGATCAGAACCAGCTTTGAATTTAACAACTTTCTTAGCAGGAATTTTAATTTCTTGACCTGTTCTTGGGTTACGGCCTTTTCTTGCAGCTCTTTTAGTAACTGAGAAAGTTCCGAATCCAACTAAGATAAGGTTATCACCTTTCTTTAAAGCTTTAGATGTTGCATCAATGAATGAATTCAAAGCTGCTGATGCTTGTACTTTAGTGATTGAAGCATCCTTTGCAATGTGATCGATTAAATCTGATTTGTTCATAATATTTAATTATTTAAGTTAATAAAAATTTACATCGTCAAATGTAGAGTACACAATTAGAAATGCAAGCACTTCCGCATTTTTTTTAACGCTATTTATTCACCTAAAATCAACAATCTGATTAATTATTTCCTTAACTTCGTTAACTTGCTGATTATCAGATATGTTATTAGTTGTTTTCACACTTTGTTTATTGACTACCAAGGTTGATAGTTCATAAAATTGCACCCTCTTTTCCATTAAAAAATACATTTTTTCTTCTATTTCTTCATTTGAACTGTCGGCAAAAAGTGGTCTAAACCGCCTATTTACGGTGTTTCTCTGTATCAAAGTGGCTATATCAACTTCCAGATAAATAGTTAAACCATTTGAATTCATCCACTCCATATTATCTAAAAATGCAACAGAGCCTCCGCCTGTACTAATAACTGCATGTTGCAAATCTTTCAATCCTTGCAAATAGAATCGTTCAATTTCCCTAAAACCTAATTCGCCAATATCTTCAAACATTTTTGCTATCGATTTATTTTCATTTTCTTCTATTAATTTATCTAAATCAACAAAACTATAATTAAGAGCTTTTGCCAATTTAGCCCCAAAGGTAGTTTTGCCACTTGCCGGCATTCCAACAACAAAAATTTTTGTCATTATTTTTTTAATTTCGGATCAAGATATTGATATGAGATATTGACCAGTGAGTTGACCGCTATGAAGATGATAGCAATGTAAATTACTCCACCGGAGACAACAGGCAAATCACTAAGTTGCACAGATTCTATTAAAACTTTGCCAAGTCCTTTCCAATTAAAGATGTATTCAACAAAGAATGCGCCCGCCATCATTGATGCAAACCAACCTGAGGCAGCTGTAATAACCGGATTGAGTGCATTTTTAAGTGCATGACGTACAATTAATTTATTAGGTGACAATCCTTTTGCTTTTGCTGTCCTTATATAATCACTCTGCAACACTCCCAAAAGAGAAGAACGCATTAATTGAGTAATTACTGCAACAGGTCTAACAGCTAACGCGAGCGCAGGCAATACCAAATTTTCCAATGTTAATATTTGGTTCCCTGTTTCTAAATCAATTGAAAATAAGCTTCCGGTCATGGGAAGACCTGTATATTGATGCCATACAAACCCAAACAGCCACGCTATTAATATTGAAGAGAAAAAAGAAGGTATGGAAATGAAAAGTGTACTAAAAGCAAGTATGACAGAGTCTGCTATACTATTATAATTTAATGCAGCAATAGTCCCAAGCACAATCCCCATGAAAAATGCCAGCAACATAGCAACACCTGCTAATGTTAATGTACCTACCAGCGCTTCGAGAAGAATGGAAACCACAGGTTTACGATTTTGATATGAAAGTCCAAAATCAGGAAATTTAATAACTAATGCTGAAGTAGCGGAAACACCAATGTTGATATTAGTCTCTACAATATTGTTCTTTGATTCAACTGAAATAGGGCTTAAATGTTTTAAATAGTGAATGTATCGGGCAAATGCCGGTTTGTCTAAACCCAACTCTTCTTTTATGGCTTGTTTTGTTTGCAAATCACTTCTTTGACCTACCACTAATTCATCTGCATCCGGAAACACATAAAAAAGAATAAAACAAAGTGTTATGACTCCCCATAAAATACTTAAGGGATAAAAAGACCTTATTATAAGGTGTTTAAACATCCTTTCTACAATTATTTTAGCTTCTTCTTAATTCTCTTGAAAGAAGGAATACGGTGAGCATCCCAATTTTTTACCACTATGGGACCTTTAAGTAAAATCACCCCCGGATTGGAACGGATAATTGATTTAACAAATTTATTATCAGCAGTACAAAACTTAAATTCTAACTGATGTGTTGAAGCAAAACTATCTAAATCGTCCTTTGTGTTACTGGTTATAAACCATATCGGCTTCCCTGTTTCTTTAGTCCAAGTATTTGCCAGTTCTACTGCTTTTTCTATTCCTTTCTTATTTGCAATTGTAATATCATAAGAAGCGATTATAAGCTGATAATCTGTGCTGTGCAAAATAGAATCCGACACATCTCCTAAGTCTGAATGAATGATATCGTGAAAATTGTCTAATTTGGGCTTATATGCTTTTTGAATAATCTTTTCCTTGCGGTCCACAAACTCCCAATCATCATTATCTACCGGGGCTGTATTGATATCAAACTCTTTTACTGTGCCATCCTTTTTGTTCTTATAGAAATACACAATTTCCATCACATCGTCTTTGGTCTGTCCTTCGGGAATCAATGTCCTTTGATATAAATTATTGCCATCAGCAAAGTTCAAGAAATTAACAGGTGGTAAATAATACAGTGCATACAGGCTATAAGACAATGAGATTAATCCGATTACTATGGTTGCTTTAAGAGAAAATCCATTGGAAAATACCGGCTTTATAATTTTATTTTTTGCCAACAAGAAAATAATAAGCATCAATAGTATCACATCTTTATAAAATGATTGCCAAGGAGTCAACTTGATTGCATCGCCAAAACATCCACAGTCTGTTACCTTATTAAATACTGCTGAGTACCCTGTGAGAAAAGTAAAAAACACTATCATCAAAAACGTTACCAACAGCGCAGGAAGAGGCTTCCAACCTATGAGCAAAACAAATCCAAGCACTAACTCAAACACACATATCAACATCCCAATCCATAAAGCATAAGGAACAAGTGCCTCAAAAAATTTAGATGCAAGGGGTTGCGACTTTATGTTATTAGAGTAATCCAATGTAATGTCATTTTCAATATCATTATATGGTGAAATATGTTCTGTGAATCTATTGAGCGGGTCTTGTCCTAAAGCCCAGTTAAACCAAATTGAATCCGTTTCCGGCTGCTGTGGCTTATAGAGATAATTTTCATCAAATAAAACTTCATTTTCAACGCTCACCACTACATTAGTAACAACAAAAGTATCACTCCCTAGTTCCATTAGTTCTTTGTCGGTCTTACTAGTAAGCCATAATGTACTGCTTGTTTTATGTTTATATACCGGAAAACTATGCGTAACATCATTGCCACGCTGATCTTGAATTTGAATATGAAGACTATCTTGTTGCACATCCAAATCGTCTGCGAAAACCTCAAAATACTCCTCCATTTTATATGAAAAACCAACCGGATCATTAAACTTTACAAAACCGGAGAACATGAACAGTAAGCCAACAAGCGCTCTGACAGTATGGGTTAATAACTTCATTTCTGTGCTAAGTATTTTTCAAAAGTAGGCAAATATAGTACGGAAGCATGATTTTATACGCAAAAAACTTGTTTGTTTTGCAGGCATAAATGTACCAAGACAACAAATATCAACTTCGACTCAATCTAAAAGGAGAACTTAAAACATGGTATCACCCTCTAATTATGGGAATACTCAATATCACAGAAGACTCTTTTTATGAAGGAAGTTGTATTCATAGTATCCAAGAAGCCTTGGATACAGCAGGCAAAATGTTAGATGAAGGCGCTGACATTCTTGATATAGGTGCACAGAGCACAAGACCAGGCGCTGACTCACAATCAGCAGAACAAGAATTGGCAAGGATTATCCCTATGATAGAAGCTATTTCCAAACATTTTCCAAAGGCAATCTTAAGCGTTGACACATTCTACTCTTCGGTATCCAACGCGTGCATACATAGTGGAGCACACATTATTAACGATATTAGTGCAGGGGAAATCGACCCTGAAAATACTCATATTGCAGCCCAAAACAGCTGTCCTTATATTGCAATGCACATGCAAGGCACGCCTAAAACAATGCAAAATGCTCCCTCTTATCACAATGTTTGCCAAGAGGTAACACATTATCTGGGTGTAAATAAACAGAAAGCCGAGACAATAGGTATATCAGACTTTATTGCGGATGTCGGTTTTGGATTTGGTAAGACCATCTCACACAATTATTCACTACTACGCAATCTTTCAGCTATTAAACACATATTACAAACGCCTATTTTGGTTGGCGTCTCACGAAAAACTATGCTCTGGAAACTATTTAATTCTACTCCACAAGACATGCTGCCTTCAACAAGTGCGCTACATTTATTTGCACTACAACAAGGAGCCGACATACTGAGAGTTCACGATGTAAAAGAGGCTGTACAGGTCAGAATCTTGTGGACCGAATGGCTGAATGGTCTATATTTGCCAAGCAATTAATAATCTTGTACAAGATGACAGAATCTAAAAAAAGAAACACTCCTCTCCTCTTAACTATTACACTCATTGTGATATTGATAGGTGCGCCCATCGCATGGATTGTGGTGTTTAAAACCGGCAAACATTTAACCCAAAAACTACCTATACTTTTTGAAACCTCAGTTGATGCCAATGGCGACACAATATACCACACCATTGAAGATTTTGAGTTTACAAATCAATTAGGTCAAAAAATTTCAAAAGAGTCTGTAAAAGGGAAAATTTTGTTAGTAAACTTCTTCTTTGCAACATGCCATGATGTATGCCCTGAGATGAATCGTAATCTCCAACAGGTCTATTTAGAATTTGTGAATGATGACAATGTTGTTTTTTTGTCTCACACAGTTGACCCTGAACATGATTCCGTACCTGTTCTATTAGAATACAGTAAACGATTTGGCGCGGAAGCACCCAAGTGGAACTTTCTTACAGGACCAAAAGAAAAAATATATGACATGGCAGAAGAGTCATACAAGCTGCTGGCAAATGAAGATAGAGAAAATAATACATTTTTTCATAGCGAGAGCATTGTATTGGTGGACAAAGAAGGCAGAGTCAGAGGTATTTTTCCCGGAAGAAGAGGAATGGCAAAGGATGGAATTCCTGCAATTAAAGACGCAGTAAGAGCTTTAGAATATGAATATAGTCAACAAAGCAAATGAGAGAAAGTTCATTTAAACGCATAATCATAATTTTGTCCATCATACTGCCAATTGCAGTATTAATGTTATTTAGAATCAAGTTGGAAGGATATGACACACGTTTTCTCCCGCCTATTTATGCTACAACTAATGCAATTACTGCAATGCTGTTGATAGCAGCTCTCGTTGCCATCAAAAGAAAAAATATAGCCTTACACGAAAGATTAATTAAGATATGTCTCGGTTTATCTGTCATGTTCATTGTATTATATGCAATCCGACACATGACCGCGTCCGAAGTTCGCTTTGGGGACATTAATGGGAACGGAACATTGTCAGACTCCGAACTAATGAACGTGGGTGCCTTACGATATGTATATTATTTCCTCTTAATTAGTCATATTCTACTTTCGGTCATTGTCATTCCTCTTGTTTTGTTTGCATTTATGAGGGGAATGCTAAAGCAAATTGAAAAACATAAAAAAATTGTTAGATATGCCTTTCCTGTGTGGCTATATGTTGCCGTATCAGGGGCATTAGTTTATTTGTTAATTTCACCTTATTACATTTAAAATGAAAAAGTTTTTAGGATTATTGTTGGTATTTAGCATTGGGATTTTACAAGCATCTGCGCAATGTCCAATGTGTAAAAGCGCAGTTGTATCATCCCTTCAATCACATGACGAGAAGGTTGTAGGAATGGGATTAAATCCAGGTATTTTAATCATGTTAGCTACCGTATATGCTGTTATCTTTATTTCGGTTACAGTCTGGTATCTTAAGAATCGCAAAGCCCAAAAAAGATTTTCCAATTAATCGAATTCTTTGCCATATTTGCATATTCAAACAAAGCTATTCACATTATGAAAAGAAAAATTACATCAATTCTTACACTTATTCTGATTGGCTCACTTGCTTTTTCAGGCTGTAAAAAGAGCAATAAAGATGACGACCAAAAAGAAACAAACCCATGTGGAGATAAAAACACCTGTTTCAAGATAGGGGCAGACCTCAGTTATGCTTTTAACACCACATGGATCTCTCAAGCACAAGACAAATACAAAATTTATTACAACCAATCATTAGGTGGAACGAGCAGTGAAAGACTTGACCTTGTTATTAAAAGTGAAGGTGGTCTAAAAGAAGGCACTTATGAATTTATAAGTATAGACAAACCGCTAAACACAAACAAACAAGCAACATTTGAATACTATAAAAATAATGCGGGTGATTTGACACAAGTAAAATGCGAATCCGGAACGCTCACCATTACAAAGTTCGCTGATAAAAAATTGTCAGGCAAATTCACTTGTGCCGCAAAAGATGCTTTCGGTATCGCTTTATCTGTAACTTCCGGCAATTTCTACATGTTAGAAAATTAAATTTCCTTGTATCACTAAAAAAAGCTGCTAAAACAAATTGTTTAGCAGCTTTTTTTGTTTTAATCAGATTAACTTTGCCCTCTGATATTCAGTCAAAACCTAATATGATAACAATTAAACAACATACAAATAAATTAAAAGCACAAGCTCACATAGTATTATTTGAGAAAACAAGTTCCATTCCTAATGCTCTATTAAATCCGATTATAAAAAGCAAGTTAAAGAGTGCAGAAATCAAAAAAACTGTTTCTACGTTTGATGGCACAACACTCTTCGCATATCAATTATGCGAAAACATCCATGAATGGAAAAACAGAGAGCAAGTACGCAAAAATGCTGCAAGTCTTGCAAACACCATCAAAGCAAACGAACTGACAGAAGTAGTCATTCATGATTTTTGTATAAATTCAAATGCAACAAAAGCATGCTGCGAAGGGTTTGTATTAGGTCAATACAATTTTGACAAATACAAAACAGAAAAGAAAAACAAAAAGTCCAAAGAGATTGCACTATATGTTTCCTCTAAAAACATTTCTGCCACAGAAATCAAAGAATGGAATATTGTATTAGAAGCAGTAGGCAAAACACGTGATTTGGTGAACGAACCAAATTCATACCTCACCGCTCCAAAACTCTCCGAAGAATTTGAAAAAATGGGAAAAATTGCCGGTTTTCAGATAGAGGTTTGGAATGAAGCCAAAATCAGAGCACAAAAAATGGGTGGACTTTTAGGTGTGAATAGCGGAAGCACTATTCCGCCCACTTTCAATATCATGGAATGGAAGCCCAAAAACGCCAAAAACAAAAAACCAATTGTACTAATTGGTAAAGGTGTTGTATATGATACAGGAGGAATGAGCCTAAAACCAACAGCAAACAGTATGGATTACATGAAGTGCGATATGGCAGGTGCTGCTGCTGTTGGCGGAATTCTTTATGCTGCAGCAACAGCAAAATTTCCATTACATATCATCGGTTTGGTTCCTGCCACTGACAATCGTCCTGGCGAAGATGCAATCGTACCGGGGGACATTATCACAATGTATAGTGGAAATACAGTAGAGGTAAAAAATACAGATGCTGAAGGAAGGTTGATTCTGGCAGATGCTTTGCACTATGCAAAGAAACTAAACCCCGAACTTGTGATTGACTTTGCAACTTTAACAGGAGCAGCAGTAAGAGCGATAGGAAATTACGCCTCTGCTATGATGGGAACAGCATCAAAAAAAGTCTTTGATAAGATTGAACAGCAAGGATATGACACATTCGAAAGAGTTATTTACTTTCCGCTTTGGGATGAATATGGAGATGAATTAAAATCTGAAATTGCAGATTTCTCCAATTTAGGAAAGGGTGAAGGTGGACAAATGTCTGCGGGCAAATTTCTTGAAAAATTTACCGACTATCCGTGGATACACCTTGACATTGCAGGTACTGCATTTGTCCATAGCAATACTGATTACAGACCTGCAGGCGGAACCGGTGTGGGTGTAAGATTGATTTTTGAATATTTGAAAACATTGATTTAATGAATGTAATGAACACAAAACCAATAATAGGAATTACAATGGGAGACCCTTGTGGGATTGGAATGGAAGTAATCCTTAAAACTTTCAACCATGACTTTGTATATGACTATTGCACACCAGTGCTATATGGAGCGCAGAATGTATTTACTAAAATTAAAAACAAATTAGGATTTGAAAACTTATCTTACAACCTAATAACCAAATTAGAAGATGCGCAAGAAGGCAAACTTAACTTGATAGCAACCTCTGAGGGTAATTTTGAATACCAATTAGGGCAAGGTTCAAAACAAGCAGGGAAGCAAGCATTATTGGCAATTGACCGTATGTTAGAAGATGCTTCTAAAGGCAGATTACAAATAGTAGTTACAGCCCCGGTTGACAAAAAAACAATCAATGAGAATACACCATTTAGTGGACATACAGGCTATATTGCTCAAAAACTCAACACAAAGAACCATTTAATGATTCTTTTTAATGATGAAATAAGAGTAGGTTTAGTAACAGAGCATATTCCTATTGCCGATATAGCTAAAACCATCACAAAAGAGTTGATAATCTCAAAAACTCAGATCTTTATTGATGCGCTTCGCAATGACTTTGGTATTGTAAGACCCAAAATAGCCATTCTAGGATTAAATCCGCATGCTGGCGATGGAGGCACAATAGGCACTGAAGAAGAAAAGGTAATTATTCCTGCAATTGAAAGCCTTTCTGACAATGCAAACGCAATCGTCTTTGGACCTTATGCTGCTGATGGGCTATGGGGATCCAGCAATTTAATGCGCTTTGATGGTGTATTGGCAATGTACCACGACCAAGGATTAACACCTTTTAAAGCATTGGCTTTTAACGAAGGAGTTAATTTTACTGCCGGACTCCCTATTATCAGAACAAGTCCCGACCACGGAACCGCATATAATATTGCAGAACGACTTGAAGCCTCTGCTTCTTCATTTAGTGCTTCTTTATTTTCTGCTTTAAAACTTTATGCGACACGCAAAGAAATAGCTGAACTAAGAGCCAAATTCTTACCGTTCTCAGAACTTAAACGCGAAAGATTCCGTTTGGAAACAAGGGATTTTGATAATTTGTAAGGCCTCCTCAATCAAACATCACGAAACATATCTAAAACTCAAAAGTTCTTTGTGCCGGCAGTAGGCTAAATGATCTGCGATGCTCTTTACAAATGCCATGTTCTGCAATACCTCGTCTATGTTCTGCTGTAGGATATCCTTTGTTTCTATCCCAACCATAGCAAGGAAAATCTTTATGAGCAGTGAGCATATATTCATCTCGATGCGTTTTTGCCAGTATTGAAGCCGCAGCAACATGCATGAATCGCGCATCTCCTTTGACATGGGTTGCAAAAGCAATCTCACGCCAGGGTTTAAATCTATTTCCATCAACTGAAACGAATTCTGGGACAACCGACAAGCAATCCAGTGCTTTGTGCATTGCAGCAATAGATGCCCACAATATATTCAGTTGGTCAATTTCTGTTGGGGAACATTGTGCAACAGCCCAAATTGTCCGTTTCTCAATTTCAAATCTTAAAAGTTCTCGTTGTTTGTGTGAGAGCTTTTTTGAATCATTCAAGCGCTCAATACAAACACCTTTAGGAATAATAACAGCCGCAGCAAAGACAGGACCTGCCAAACACCCTCTACCGGCTTCATCACAGCCGGCTTCATATACAAACTCTGTAAACTGCTTTTGAATCATCCAATGAGTTTTTGTACTGCCGATTTCACCTCTGCAACACTAATATTGGACATTGGACTTTCTCCTGTTCTGTCATTAGTTTGAGGATGTATAACTATAGCTTTATTTCCAAACGGATAAAAAACTCCCCTCGGCACAGGACCAAACAATCCCACCAAGGGTGTGCCTGCTACATTTGCAATATGCATAGGACCACTATCATTTCCAACATAAATTGCTGCCTTCTTGCAGAACTCATAAAGCTGCGAAAGGGTGAATGTTCCTGCAAAGTTATCAGCACTGTTTTTCATTTGTTGAATCAGTGCTTCTGTGCGTGTAAACTCAGTTTGAGCACCAATAAAAACAACTTTAAATCCATATTTCTCAATAAACCAATCTGCAAGTTCAGCAAAACGCTGATGAGACCACTCTTTAATTGCTTGATTTGAAGTAGCATGTATGATTGCAAATTGTTGTAAATGCTTATTGTTCACAAAATCTTCAACGAAAACTTTATCTTGTGGCGAAGAAAAAAAATCAGGGAGTGGTAATTTCACATCTCCTATGAGAGGCTTGACTACTAGAAAGTTCGTTTCTCTGTCGCTCAAGTTTCCTGATTTAGACCTATATTTAAAACGTACAGTACCCCTATCCAGCCTATATGAAGGCATATATCTAAAAGACTTTAACAATGTCCTTCTTGTACCTCGCAACTCCACAACCAAATCAAATTTTTTTTGCCATTCCTTTTCGGAGCAAATGATTGTATTGACATGTGGGTTATATTGCATAAACGTTTTACATACCGGCTTACACAGCAGAGTGATTTGCGAGTGAGGGAATCGTTCTTTAAGTAGCTTAAAAACAGGAGTAGCAGATACCATATCTCCTATTTCATCAATCTTTACAACCAAGATTTCATTTGCTTTCAATGGCTTTTTCCCAAAAAAATTAATCCATGCAGAAAGCAGTGCATTCGCTGCAAAAAGCATTTTTTCGGGTACATTATGAAACAATCTCATGTATCAACAAACTAAAGTAAAATAATTGACTGAATGAATGATTTTGAACAGCAATAAAAAGTTGGCATAGAGTTGCGAAAATAATGCTGATTTTGGGATAATTTTGGCGTGGTGAATATTTTTTATACAAAGCGAATCATAAAGATAGCCTTATTCATTGGTGCATTATTAATTGGTGCCTTCTCTCTTATCTACACTAACAACCTTGTAAAGAAATTGCGGTTTGAAGAAAAAAAGAAAATTGCAATTTGGGCAAAAGCGCAAGAAAGACTCGCTCAAGCTGATGATGAAAGTGAATTAAGTTTCTTTTATAGTATAGTCGAAGAGAACAAAACTATTCCGGTCATTCTGGAGACCTCAGACGGACAACTCATTTCGCGTAATTTGGACTCTACAAAAGCATTGAACCCCGAATATGTCAAGGCTCGTTTGGAAGAAATGAAGAAAGGCTACCCTCCTATTACTATCAAGATTATGAATGAAGAAGTAGGACACCTCTACTATAGTGATTCTTATATACTCAAACAACTTCAAAATTATCCTTTATACCAATTAGGAATTGTAACACTCTTCATCTTTGTTTCATATTTTTCATTCTCAGTAGCTCGAAAATCAGAACAGAACAAAGTTTGGGTAGGATTGGCTAAAGAAACTGCACATCAACTCGGAACACCTATTTCGTCATTATTGGCATGGGTTGAATTATTAGAAATTGCGCCTGAACAAGCAACCCCTGAGTCATTGCAGGAAATGAAAAAGGATATAGAGCGACTAAACGTAATCACCGAAAGATTTTCAAAAATAGGTTCAGAACCTGAGTTGATTGTACAAAACATCAATAACATTCTGAGTGAATCTATTCAATACATGAAGACACGCACATCTGACAAGATAGAATATGTGTTTGTTGAAAGACATCGCGATTTATTGGTACGCTTAAACAAATCACTCTTTGAGTGGGTTATAGAAAACATTTGCAAAAACGCTATAGATGCGATGGTTGGTAGCGGGAAAATCACCATTAGTATTTTCCTTCTTAAACACAAGGTTTACATTGATATTACAGACAATGGAAAAGGTATTCCTTCAAATAAATTCAAAACTATTTTCAAACCCGGCTATACTACCAAAAAACGTGGTTGGGGGCTAGGTCTATCTTTAGTTAGACGCATTATCACTGAATATCACAAAGGCAGCATCTTTGTAAAAGAATCAATTCCAAACGAGAAAACCACCTTTAGAATAGTGTTGACTTGCGAAAGTGCACCAATGCTGGGCAATAGCTAACTGAAACATCTTACTTTCTTTGAACACCTCTGTGCTTCATCCATTTCTTCCAACGAAAATACAAGTATTTAAACAACCATGCGAAAGCAAATGTGGAAAAGAAACTAAATGTTGCATACACTAAAGCCGGTATTTCCATTTGAGCATTTTCCAGCAATGTGCCAGCTATTAGCAGCGCCATAGCCGTATTCTGAAGCCCTATTTCAAGCACAATAGTCAGCCTATTGCGAAAACTAATTTGAACAATTGTACTTGCAATAAAGCCAAATAACATTCCTAAAAAATTCAAAAACAACTCTGGTGCAAACAATGAAAAAAACTGTTCTAAGCGAATTTTGGGATGACCGTTTGAATCATTTGAAAATATTTTGACAGAAAAGATAAATAGCAGCAATAACGGTAACACATAGCGAAGAATGGGAATAATTCGTTTAACAATTTGCTTAAAACGTGCTCTCACGAATACTCCAATAATAGTGGGCAATACTGTGATAAAGAAAATAGTGAAGAATGTATCCCAAAAAGGCAGTCGAAGACTTGTGGCTCTCTCATGCAAGAAAAAATCTAATGCAAAATTTGTAAAAAGTGGAATTGAGAAAAGCGTAATAAGGGAATTAAACACAGACATTGAAATTGCCAATGCAGTATTTCCATTCATTAAAAAACTCAACATATTGGAACTGATTCCCGATGGACAAATCGCTATGATAAAAAAACCAACCTTGAGCACGGGGTCAAGGTTCATATTTGACATAATCAGAATGGCTGCAAGAGGCAATAAAACAATTTGCAAAAACAAACCAACAATCAAAGATTTTGGGTTGGCAAACAGATTTGCAAAATCACTCTTTGTCAGTGTAATACCAAGACTAAACGTAATAAGTGCAAGAGTTACATTGACAAGTGTATTAATATCTACATAAGTTGCCATCATGATTGAGTTACAATTATGTAAATAATAATTTAAAGAACAAAAAGAGAAAGACTAAACCAATGATTATAAAGACACCTCCAAAGTAGCGATTGAGGTGATAAAAAGTACGATGTCCAATCTTCCTACCAATAAAATCAGCCATTACAACTTTTAAGATATCCATCAAATACAAAGTTAATAGAATCCCCAAAAGATTTAAAATCAAATTAGTTCTATAATGCTCTCCCGAACTGTACTTTAAACTGATTGCACCTAAAACATTAAACCAAAGTACAAAAGTAAAAGGGTTAATCAAGTTCAACCCAAAGCCACTTAACAGACTCTTACTCCCTTTGCTCCTTTCTCTATATGATTTCAAGAAAATCCTATAAGAACTTCTCACATATTTCAACCCTAACAGAACCATAGCAATACCGGCTGTCAGACTATAAAATTGCTTAAAGTGCACATTTTCAAACAAACCCGAGAGTCCATAAATTAATAACAACACAACCACCAAATCACTCAACAGCACACCGGTTGCCAACCACCAGCCTTTAAATCTTCCTGACTGCATACTGACATTCAACAATTTGAAGAATGCCGGACCAAATAGCAACAAGGAGATAACAATCCCTTCCAGCAGCCCGTTAAAGAATGGTAAAAGCATGTTATGATTCAGCTTGTAAAGTACGCAAAGATTTAGCAAATTTAGGTACTGCGCAATTATTCTTCAATTTTAATCTAATAATAAAGATAGTAGCATTTTCCTGAGTCAAAATCACCTCATTGGAATCTTTGAAGCACCTTTTGTAAAACAACTTTTACTATGTTGCCTATTGATGCAACAGACTTGTTAATTATTTAACATTATTTAACCAATGGCATTGGCGCACTGCTTACACTTACCCTATCACATGTTCTATCAGTATCAATGACTATATTCGGAGTTGGCACCCTTACGTTCATAACAGTTATAATTAGATTAACACCAAAAAGAAACATCAAAAAGAATGTAGATTTTCCATGCTCTTCGTGATTAATATTAGAGATTGAACAACAACATAAAGTGCATGACTAAATCTACAGACACTCACACTTATAGAAAATATAAATAACCGTTTGTACCAAAGATGATTGTACTAATGCACAACCTTCGATTTCTTCTACATAAAAAATGGGGAACTGAGAATATAAACCCAGACAACAGCAATCAGACCATCAAACCTATCCCACATTCCTCCATGACCGGGGAAGATGTTGCCGCTATCTTTTGCACCCGCCATACGCTTAACAGAAGACTGAATGAGATCGCCTATGGTAGCCGCTGTTCCAAAAAATACACCTATGATTATATGCTTATACCAAGGGATTTGTACCTGAAACAGACCAAAATAACACATAAGGAATGAGGCTATCCCAGCGAAAACCAAGCCCGACACAAAGCCCTCTACAGTCTTATTAGGCGACACCTTCGGCATGAGCTTATGCTTACCAAGCAACTTACCTCCAAGATACGCAAAAGTGTCATTACACCAAACAATTACAAGTAAGTATATAAAGATTTCGGGCTTATAATCTCCATTATAATTCTCTAAAAATGTCAGTAACATTGCAAAAGGATATACAAAATAAAAATTCCCTGCCAACAACAGTCCGGCAGAGGAGAATATATCTTTTTTATAAGTGAACAATTGATTTAAGACTAAACATAATGGAACAATGATAAGAAGGAAGAAAGCAGCAACATTCATCTCTAATCTAAAGAAAGAATACAAAAGCAAAACAATCCCTCCGGATATTGCACCGAAATAAGGGTTCACGCTATTATCTCGATCTTTGTATAGTCTTAAAAATTCAAACAAACTAACTGCACTGATTAACATAATTAACACTTTAAAGGCTTCGATGCGCCAGAGTACCGCACCCAGTACAACAAGCACAAAAACAATTCCCGTAATAGCACGGGTCATAAAGTTACTCATTATCACCTCCATTTTGATTTAATACATTTTTAGAATTAGGCTGTAAAGGGAAAAGCTTCAACAGAAAATAAACTCCAATGACAAGTCCAAAAATTGATGGCACAATCCACTCCCATCCGGGAATATAGTCCTCTTGCATAAATGCTTGCGCATCCTTATCTCTCACTAAATAAGTCAAAATAACGATTGAGCCATTATGTACAAAATGCATCAATATTGTATAATACAAATTTCCTGTTCGATAATAAATATACCCAAACAACAACCCAACAAAGAAGATAGGAAGAATTTGGGTTATCCTAAAATGGAATAACGCAAACACGAGCGCACTCACTATGATACCTGTCCAAATAGACCCAAACCATTCTGTTATAAAACGTTGAAGCAAGCCTCTAAAAAAAACTTCCTCTACAAATGCAGGCAATAATGCCATAACAAAGAGACGAATAAGCAAATCACTCAATCCATTCATAACCAGCATAGATTCCATCATTGCAGATGCTCTTTCATTCATCCTTGCAGCAATTTCTTGCAATCCGCCAAATTCAGGAATTGGAATGCGATAATTCAACCCTCCTAACAAACTCACTATACCAATGTTTGCAACAATAATGAACAAACAGAGTAAGATTGCTTTAACGACAGGCATTTTATTTAGTTTCAAATACTCAAAGGGTGGGTAACTATATGATTTTAAGAAAACAAAAGATGACACAAAAAATCCTCCAAACGATGTAATAATTTGTAACCATAACATCACATTCACACCATAGGAATATGCTGACGGAGAGGCTAAGACATTTGGAATCTCCATCACCCCTATTTCATAAACATAAGCAATTGCGGAGAACCCAATAAGTGGGAAAATCATAAAATTACACAAAATAAAAATCCCCACTAACACCAAGAGCCTTGATGAATATTGAATTCTGTGTTTTGGGTCAAACTGAGATTGCATAAATACTTACATTTGCCGTGACTTATAACGCTGTGCAAATTTGCTAAAAATAGCCAATATACAACTGCCTGATTTTCCGTTGCTATTAGCACCGATGGAAGATGTGAGTGATCCTCCGTTTCGCTATGTGTGCAAAATTAACGGTGCAGACCTCATGTACACAGAGTTTATTTCATCAGAAGGGCTTATCCGAGATGCAGCTAAAAGCACTCAAAAACTCGACATCTTTGAATATGAACGTCCAATTGGGATTCAACTCTTTGGAGGTGAAATTGACAGCATGAAAGAAGCGTGTGAAATTGCAACTCAAGCGAATCCTGATTTGATTGACATAAATTACGGCTGTCCGGTAAAAAAAGTTGTTTGCAAAGGTGCAGGTGCAGGCATCTTGACAAATATCCCTAAGATGAAATCAATCACAGAAGCAATGGTAAAGGCTACACACCTGCCCGTTACTGTGAAAACCCGTTTAGGGTGGGATGACAACACAAAAAATATTGAAACAGTTGCTGAACAGTTGCAAGATGTAGGTATCCAAGCTCTCACCATCCATGGCAGAACTCGCGTTCAATTATACAAAGGCTCTGCTGATTGGTCTCTGATTGGGAAAATAAAGGAAAATCCCAGAATAAATATTCCAATTTTCGGCAATGGAGATATTGATTCTCCACAAAAAGCTTTAGAAATGAAAAACAAATATTGTGTTGATGGTATTATGATTGGAAGGGCAGCCATTGGATACCCTTGGATTTTCAGAGAAATCAAACATTTCCTTCAATACGGGCAACTGCTCCCCCCTCCTACACTTGAAGAAAGAGTGGCAACATGTAAAATCCATTTTGAAAAAAATATTGAATGGAAAGGCGAACATATAGGCATTGTTGAAATGAGGAGACACTATGCCGGATACTTTAAAGGGCTGCCTGACTTTAAAAATATCAGGACTCAACTCGTTTCATCCAATCATGTAGATGAAATTCAAGAACTTTTACAATCTATCTTAATAAAATATATAGATTACTTCAATACTATTTCAGAACAGGAGATAGAGATATTGTAATATTCAAAATTTAATTACTTTTACGCCTGAAAAAAAACAAGTTTCATTGAAAATCAAACTAACACCCTTTATTATTGCTCTATTAGGCATATTGACATTACACAACAACGCAATTGCCCAGAAAACGCGCTGGCCCTATATGGTAGAAGGAAGCGATGAAGGCAGAGGAGTGCCAAAAATTTGGACTTACGGATACAGAACAAATGCAATTACACCATACCAAGACCGCAAAGAAGGTAAAAAAATAAAACCGGGTAAGAAGCCGGCTGTGCTACACTTTTACTTTGAACCTTTTGATGCATGTCAAGCTGTAGTAACTGAGACCTTTAATCCAGGAGCTATTTCAAAAGTTGTTATTGGATATAAACCTAAAGGAAAAGGCAAAACAATTAAAAAGGTTGTATGGGAAGGAAAGGCTACACCTACCGAAGCAAAATATACTGTAAAATACTATCATTTTGATACCATTCCAAACATTACAGATGTTTGGCTCTATGTAGATTACGCAGCAGTTGATGGCGTTAATCAATTTGGGGGAGTATGCTTGACAAATTCAACCACAGACTATTATCCGGTTGTGAACTTACCTAAGAGAAAGCTATTTGCCGAGAATGTTGCCAAGTTAAATGATGACATTAATGGAGAAAAAAACCCGGCCGGCTTGATTCTTTCAGCTGACAACAACTATCTCTATTTCTCACACATGGAAAACAGAAATGAACAGATTTATAGAGCAGACCTCAGTAGTGAACGTCAAATTATTAAGGTAGAACCAAGCGTATTTAATCTACCTAAAGGAAAATCAAGAACCTGCGGTTTGATAGGAATTAGTCAAGATAACAACATAGGTTATGTTTCTGACATGAAGCTCAATAAATTTGAATTTTATAAGACATATTTAGGCAAGTCAATCTTTGGCAAGCCAAAATGGAAGTATGATAAAGAGACAATCAAAAATTACAAGAATGGAGGCATTTTCATTGACTATGTGATGAGTTACGATGGCAACATCATTATACTTGGCTATAAAGAAAAAAGTGATCGCGGAGACAGATATAAAGAAGACTTATACGTTTCGATTAAGGACGAACGCGGCAATTGGTCTCCATTCAAACACATGGGCTTTGATATTAACTCTTTAGGAACCGAAACTCCTTGCTATTTGGCTTCTGATAACAAAACTCTTTATTTTTCATCTTCCGGCAAAATCGGTTTTGGCCAAGGTGATATTTATGTAACCAAACGTTTAGATGACACTTGGACAAATTGGAGTGAACCTGTCAATTTAGGCAACTCCATCAACTCTTCTGAACATGAGAATAGTTTTGTGATAGATGCCAGTGCAGGCAGGTTTTATTTTGTGAGATGGGAGGATGAAACACATACTAATATTTACACCTCTGAACTTTATATAGAGCCACCTAAACCTATTGAAATGCCTAGCATTGAGATACCTGAATCTGACAGTATTCCGGAACAAGACAGCATTACCTTTGTTCAAATTACACCTCCGCCTGCGACTATTCCGGTAGAGGAAGATATTATGCCAGAACCTGTTATTATTATCAATGGCGTAACAACCAATAAAAAGAATAATGCAACCATACAAGCAGAAATCAAGTATTATGACATCTATTCAGGACAAGTAATTGGTACCGCTCTCTCAAACGCTGAAACGGGTGAATACTCAATTATTTTACGCAAAGGAATTTATTATGCCTTTGATGCAAATGCAGATGGATTTATTGGGGAAAGTCATAGTTTAAATACTACTGATTTGAAGGATTTCGGCAAAATCAGGCAAGACTTTGCGCTTACTCCAATTGAGAAAGACGCAACAGTACGTCTAAACAATATATTCTTTGAGACAGACAAGTCTGAATTACTGTCGGCATCCTTTACCGAATTAGATAAACTTGTAATTCTATTACAGAAAAACAACAAAATCAAAATTGAAATTTCAGGACATACTGATGATGTTGGTTCAGACAGTTACAATCAGAAATTATCTGAGCGAAGAGCAAATGCCGTGAGAGAGTATCTAATATCAAAAGGTATCAATGCTGATAGAATTGTTGCAAAAGGATATGGAGAAAGCAAACCTGTAGTTGAAAACACCAATGCAGAAAATCGTGCACTCAATAGAAGAGTTGAGTTTACCATCTTAGATACCGGAGTTCAATAACCCTAATTAATACTTGCTTTAAAAGCATCTAAAATTTTATATTTCAATTACACCACTGAATACTTCAGTGGCAGGACCTGTTAACCAGATTTCTTCATACTTATTTTCAGCTTTATGAAATGAAACCATTAATTGTCCTCCCGGTGTATGAATATGAACTTCGTTTGCACCATTTGGCAAACCACTTTTCTCTGCATACGCAATCGCACAAGCAGTTACACCCGTACCGCAACTTAATGTTTCGTCTTCAACACCGCGCTCGTATGTACGCACAGCAAGTTCGTTGTGGTTTTGTATTTGAATAAAATTCACATTAATGCCTTTTTCAGAATAAGGTGATGAATAACGCACTGCGCGTGCTTCATTAAGCAAATCAATTGATTGAACATCATTAACAAAACGAGTATAATGAGGAGAACCTGTATCTAAGGTAAAATCCGATTTTTCATTTTTGATACATGTAACATCATTCATTTTGAGTGAAACAATATTATGAGGCAAAACAATTGCTTGATGTTCTCCATCAATAGCCAGAAAATGAAATCTTCCATTTTTTCCTAATCCAAGTTTATGGGCAAAAGCTGTCAAACATCTACCTCCATTTCCGCACATTGTACTTTCATTGCCGTCAGAATTATAGTAAACCATTTTAAAATCATATCCTGTAACTTGTTCCAACAACATGAGTCCATCCGCTCCTATCCCAAAACGCCTGTCACACAGTTTCTTAAACGGCAATTTTGAATATTGTTTAAGACGGTTATCAATAATTACAAAATCATTACCGGTACCTTGGTATTTAACAAAATCAATCTTCATGGAAATGGATAAGTGCGTTGAGTAAATGTTGGTCTGATACCGTTGATAGAGGCTGGAAAGCGCCTCTGTTCATACTAAATTTATAGGCTTGTTTATTCACTATTAAAATTACCTCTTTGTTTTCATTATAGAATGACCTTCCTACATCCGTTGGGTTTATCCCATAAATAGCTAATGTTGGAACTTCATTTTTTATGGCAAAAGAATAAACCTTTGAGTTTAATGGAGACTTCCAGAACTGAATGTGAATATTTGCATACCTCAAATCCTCTTCATCCATTTTATTATTTAAAACAAACTGTTCTTCATCTATACGCAATGCTGCAAAGAAAGAATCTACCAGCAATTGCCCTGACATAACCTTAAAGTCATCATTGGCAGCAGAAGGTGCAGCATACACCTCTTTGCGAACAGACACTCCACCGGCAATATCAACAGGAGAAGAATCTTCCTCTACATCATCAGCAGGGACAGACTTTTCGTCTAACATAGCAATTGCAAAATCAGTCGTGTCAGCAACATCTGTTGAAAATGAATCCGAGTTTAAAACTGAGTCAGATGATTGTTCGGCAGCATTAGGTTTCTCTATGTGTGTTTTCTTGAAGGAAGGCTTATTTGCCGGCTTAGTATCATCTTGCATTGCAATACTTTGTTCGGAATCAGTTGCTTTATTTTGCTGTTTAAACAGATTACTTTCAAAAACAAAATACAGCCCGATAAAAAAAACAAGAACAGCAGCGGCAGCCATAGTTCCTTTTTTGCCCCAAATATTCTGAATGTATTTTACTTCCCCTTCGGCAGCAATTTTCTTTTTCAACTCTTCCCTTGCCTTGAATTGGATTCCTGAAACCAGCGTAGAATATAGCTCAAAATGCTGTTTCAACGTTGCATCTTGTTGCAGTTTTTGTTCAAACGCAATTAATTCATCTTGGGTCAATATTCCCTTAATGTACCTATCAAACAATTCTATATCCTTTTCTGTAAGCTCCATATTCAATCAAAGAAATCAGCACTATTATAATTCTCTTCAAACAATGCTTGAAGTTTTTTAAAACACTGGTACTTCTTGCTTTTGACCACATCTGAATTTGCAAATTGCATAATCTCAGCAATCTTTTGTGTTTCCAAATCCTTGAAATAAAAGAGGGTTAAAATCTGGCGACACCCTTCATCCAATCTGTCCATCATTAGCCCAACAACCCTTAACTTCTCATTGCCAAACTCTTGGTGATAGCCCTTCCTGAGTGCGGTTACTTTATCGTTATCAAAGTCAATTCTTGCAGCTTTACTTAATTTTTTCAGCCACATATTTTTGACAATACCCATTAAATATGTTGACAAAAGGGACGACAACTCAAATTCTTTTTTTCTCACATTCTCCCAAACTACAACAACAGCTTCTTGCAACACATCTTCTACGTCCTCAGTTTTCCCATTGTTTCGCATGATGTAATTTCGAACCATAGTATAATTGTCATTATATAACTGAATCAATGCTTTGTCATTGCCCGCTTTCAACTCCTCAAACAATTTCTTTTCACTGATTTTTTTTTCAAAAAGCATTGCAGTTTAGATTTTATTCCAATTAACCGACAAAGGTAAACAAGGAAACAGTTATGGCAATATCAAGGTAAATTATTTTAAAAGGTTGGTTTTTACCCACGAACGAATTAATAAAGGAATAATTTTTGAATAAATTTGGGCGTTCAAACAACATTAAAGAATAAGACAATGAAAAAAATATTAAGTTTACTTGCAGTAGGGACCATTGGTGGATTAGTAGCCATTGGTATTTACACTTATGTTTCTAAACCAAGCAGTAGTAGCGCAGTTGAGCTCAACAATGAACAACGCGCAATGGCGTTTGCTGCATTGAGAGATGCCCAGACCGGCAACAGCATTGACTTTGTACAAGCTGCAGAATTAGCCACCCCTAGTGTAGTTTATATAAAAACTACGATTACTTCCAACCAAGCAAACAGGCAAGGTCCCGGAGGTGCTTCTCCCTTCCCTGATTTTTTTGATTTTTTTGGAGAACATGGATTTAAGTTTGATATGCCACAAGGGCCGCAAGGAGCCAGTGGTTCAGGTGTCATTCTGACTGCAGATGGCTATATAGCAACAAATAATCACGTTGTTCAGGACGCAGACAAAATTGAGGTAACTCTAAATGATAAAAGAACTTATATAGCCGACCTTGTTGGCACTGACCCAACGACTGATTTGGCATTATTAAAAATTAATGAGAAAGAACTTCCTTTTATGCCTACCGGAAATTCAGACTCAATGAAAGTTGGCGAATGGGTAATTGCCGTTGGAAACCCAATGAACCTAAGTTCTACTGTTACTGCAGGTATTGTTTCTGCTAAAGGTAGAAGTCTCAATCTGTTGAGAACAAATAACAATCAATATGCAATTGAAAATTTTATTCAAACTGATGCGGCAATTAACCCCGGCAATAGTGGTGGAGCTTTAGTAAATACTAAAGGAGAACTCATCGGAATAAACACTGCAATAGCCTCTCAAACCGGAAGTTTTATTGGGTATGGTTTTGCAATACCTATCAATTTGGCAAAGAAAGTCTTAGATGACATCAAAGAATTTGGTGGAGTACAAAGAGGTTTACTTGGTGTTTCCATCCAAGACATCACAAGTGAGCTTGCAGAGAAAGAACATATTAAAGGACTTAAAGGTGTTTATGTTCATGATGTCGTTGACAATAGTGCTGCACAAAAAGCCGGTATTAAATCAGGTGATATCATCCTTAAAGTGAATAAGAAGGAAGTCAATTCCAGCTCATCACTACAAGAAGAGATTGGCAAATACCGTCCAGGTGATAAAATTGAACTCTTGATTAACAGAAATGGTGAAAACAAAACATTGTACGCTACCTTACTTAACAAGGATGGTAATAATAAACCGCAAGTATTTGCCTCACAAAACAAGAATGAAGCATTAGGCTTGGTTTTAGAAAACATCGATAAACAAGAACTTGCCAGGTTAAATATCAGCAATGGTGTAAAGGTTGTAGATGTGAAAAAAGGTGCATTTTCAGGGAAATTAAGCAAGGGCTTTGTGATTACTTCTATTGACAAAACCAAAGTTTACTCTGTAACCAATGCAATTGCTATTTTACAGAATAAAAAAGGTGGTGTTTTAATAGAGGGTAAGAACACAAAAGGCGAAACTGAAGTAGTTGGGGTATTAGTTGATTAACGAATACTAATTATATTTTTTCAAATCCTGTTCGATATATTCGGGCAGGATTTTTTTATTGCAATAAATGCAAAATCGACTCCGGCATTAATCCTTTTACCGATTTACCTGCTGCCAACAAATTGCGAATTTCTGTTGAAGAAACCGAAAGCATTGGAGTAGAATGTATATGAATGTTGGGATGGAGACTAGTAAGATTCTCTGTCCCGGGACGTTGGTATATTTCAATAGAATGCTGTTGTAAAATTTCATCAATTTGTTTCCACTCCATTAATCTGGTTAAATTATCCGAACCTATAATAATATAAAATTTCGCTTGCGGATAACGTTGCTTTAATTTCTCTAATGTTAAAAAAGTATAAGAGGGTTTTGGCAATTTAAACTCTATATCAGATGCAATAAATTTAGAATTATATTCAACTGCTTTTTGAACAAGCATAAAACGCTTGTGCTCTGACCACAAATCTTTTAATGATTTAAAGGGATTTTGAGGAGAAACAATAAATAGAATTGAATCTAAACTTAACGTTTGAAGCATATATTCTGCAATAGCGAGATGTCCAACATGAATGGGATTAAACGAACCAAAGAATAATCCAATCTTTTTCACACTAAGACACTTTTAATGCTTCGGTTTTCAGCAGATTACATATTTTATATCTCTCATCCATAGTATCCTCATAAACTGCTTTGAGCAAAGCATAGACATTGTATTCCCCTATTTTCTTTGCCCATTCAAAAGGACCCAAAGGATAAGCAGTGCCCAACTTCATCCCCAAATCAACATCACTTCTGCTAGCAGTACCTTCCTGAACAGTATAATATGCCTCATTAATAATCATACAAACTACACGGGGTGTAACCATTCCCACCCTATCATCTACCCTTAAAGCCTCCTTAAAATTTAATGAGTGAACCACATTCTCCGGCAAATTAATTCCTGCAGCAGAGGAATATTCCAACGTTGTTCTTGGAAGCAGGGTCGGTAGTGCACAAATACCAAATACTTGATTACGTTTTGTGTCAAAATGAATGGATGAGAGTTGGATAAAGGTTGCTCCCAACAAAAAAACACTTGCATTAACTTTGTTTAAATATTGCCAATGCTTGTGCGTGTCTTTATCAAAATCAAGGTCAATTAATATATCAAAACTTTCATTTGAAGGGATTTTATCAATTTCAAATATTCTAGTATTATTGCCTTGCGAAATAACGATAATTAGTTCTTCACAAAGTTTTTCTGTTCCTATGATTGCAATATTCATTCAGGTTAGTAAAAGTACGTGGGCAAAATTAACGTTAAAACAGCAAGAAAATTCAACAAGAAGAATATTATGACACACAAAGTAATTACATCACCCAATGCACCAGCTCCAATTGGACCTTATAGTCATGCTAGAGAATTGAACGGGTTAGTTTTTGTTTCCGGCCAAATTCCTTTAAATCCAGCAACCGGCAAAATGGTACAAGACAGTATTATAGCAGAAACAGAGCAAGTTATGCAAAATCTAAAAGCCATTTTAACAGAAGCCGGACTCAGTTTTAATGAAATCATTAAGACAACAATTTTCATTACCAGCATGAGCACTTTTCAGGAAGTAAACAAAGTATATGCAGGCTATTTTGACGGAATGTTTCCTGCAAGAGAAACAGTACAAGTGGCAGCGTTACCCGCAGGGGCAAGAGTTGAAATAAGTTGCATTGCAGGCAGATAAAACAAGGACAGATTAATTCTGTACCCAAGGCGTAATTATTACAAATGAAGGAATTTCTACTTCAAATTCCTCATATTCAGAAAAATTGAAGAAAGTATAAACTCCTGACATTTCTCCTTTCGTAGAGTTTAACCGACAAAATGATGTATAAGTATAAACGTCTTCCGGTTCTAAAACGGGCGTTTCTCCCACCACTCCTTCTCCTTCAACCAATCTCTGTATTGGATTGACTGTGATATAGTCAAGTATATTCCACTTTCGTCTAAGCAATTGCACCCTGAATGGTGATTTATTTTCAATCGTGATCATATACGAAAAAATAAATTCATTTTGATGTGGAACTGACATATTAGGCTCGTATTGTGCAACAACCCTTACCAATATATCATTTGTTGTCTTTTCGGTCATTTCCATTTAAAGGTTGAAATTATATGATAAATATCGTCTTGAATAAATTGATATACCGGTGCAATTGAGTCCGGCTCTGTTTGAGTATTAAAATATAACGCTCCCCTAAAGTATCGGTGGCTATTGTCAGTGAGGAAAAAGTTGATATTGGTTGCAGTGTTCCCTCGTAGTTGAAAAATCATCCCGCTGATACTATCACTCTTAGAACCAATTTCAATCTCTTCTATATCATCAGCTCTTATTATGTGTTTATACACCAACTTATGTGTATCTTCATACAAAGAATCATACTCTTGAGGTGTAGTATATTCATGATAACTAATATGCAAGGTTGCATTAAAAGGCACAAAATTAAGATTGTACCAACAAGGCTGGTTGTCGGTATATGCAGGATCTTTCTGCATTTTGGCATAAGTCGGTTTTGAAAAAGTATAACCGCACTGCGCTGAATCAAAGATATCATACACTTTTTCAGGGAAATAAATTCGAGGATATCCTTTTGTTCTCGGACTTAGCGCTGTATCACAAGCACTTATAACCAACATTAATCCCACAAGTAAGAGTAATAAAACAGGAGGATAACTTAATTCTTTGTTCATTCTAAAACCAAATTTCTACCCCTCAATATTAAAATTATCTTCATCAAATTCATTAAAAAGTGGTTCAATATCTTCATCCATATCTTCACATCGGACTTCATTATCACTTTGTGATTTTACAGCATTACCTTTTAGATTTAGTACCTGAAACAAACTTGCTCTAATCTTAGTTCTATATTGCTTATTTCCTTCAACATCTGTTGATATATCACACTTAATTCTGCCTTCAATATAAACCACCCTACCTTTCCTGAGTATCTTAGATGCATTTTCTGCATTCTTATCCCACATTTCAATATTATGCCATTCAACCTGCTCAACTCTTTCTCCAGTCTTTCGATTGAGTGAAAATTCATGAGTTGCAAATGGAAAATTAACGACACTCCTACTATGCGTACCCATATTCAAGGTCCTTAACTCTAAGTCCTTACCCACTCTACCCACAAGAATTACTTTGTTTATCATGATAAAAAGCTAAAGTTGATTAATGTATTTCTGCATTAATTGATGAATAGGATAATTTCTTATTTCTTCAAAATAAATGTCAAAGGTAATTAAATTTTCAAATAATGGCAGCCTGTCAAGAGATATTTCCCAAAACTGAGCAAAAATGGTTTTATGTGTAAGCTGATGCTTTGTCTCATACTTTTTACTCATCCGTTTAATAAGACAGTTTTGATTCTTGAGCCAAGATAACACTTCTTCTTTGTCGATTAAATTCGTTCCTTGCAAACATGGAAACTCATATAATCCTTTCCATGTTCCTTCCTTACGTAAATATAACATTGTTTTTCCTTCTGAATCAACAAAGTGTAAATAAGAAATAAACAAATGCCGGGGTTTAGCCTTTTTAACTTTGACAGGAAAGAAACCTTGTTGATTGTTTTTGCATGCAAAGCAATGAACATGAATCGGACAATCAAAGCACTTAGGACTTTGTGGCAAACATATTAATGCTCCTAACTCCATCAACGCCTGATTAAAAATTGAAGATTTACACTGACTCACAACAGGTTGTAAAATATCAGTAATCAGCCTACGCACTTTTTCACTTGGCACAGGGTCGTCAATTCCAAACAGTCTAGTAACGACTCTATATACATTCCCATCAACAACCGGCACCGGATAATCATTTGTAAATGATGCAATTGCATTTGCCGTATAATGCCCAATTCCCCTAATTTTCATCAACTCTTCTGGGGGATAATGAAAACTAGAATGAAAATTTTCCACGATTTGTTTTGCACCTTTGTGTAAATTTCTTGCTCTGGAGTAATAACCTAAGCCTTGCCAAAGCAGGAGCACATCATGTTCATCTGCCTCTGCTAAACTTTCAACTGTAGGGTATCGTTCAATAAAACGCAGGTAATATGCAATTCCTTGATTTACACGCGTCTGCTGCAGAATTACTTCTGATACCCAAATCAAATAACCATTTTTTTCATCACGCCATGGCAATTCCCTTTTGTTGTTCAAATACCAATTAATCAACTCAATATACCAACTCATCCGATTGCAGTGCCAATATTAAACAAATTGAACACTTGTTTGTTAAAGACGAATTACTAATTTTGCCCTACTAATAATTAAAACACACAGTCATGACAAAAGCCGAAGTAGTAGCAAAAATTGCTGAAAAAACAGGCACGGAGAAAGCAGTTGTTCTCGAGACTGTTGACTCATTCTTTGATGTTGTAAAAGACTCAATGAGCAAAGGCGAGAACATTTTTTTCAGAGGGTTTGGGAGTTTTATTTTGAAAAAAAGAGCTAAAAAAATTGCGAGAAACATTACCAAAAATACTGCAATGGTTGTTGAAGCGCATTACATTCCAAAGTTTAAACCAGCCAAAACCTTTGCTGATAAAATAAAAAGAATTAAAGTCAAATAATGCTCTCTAAGCCTCTATTTCGCCTTGCTATTATTTCTATAATAATAGCGATTGGAATCCTACTAATATTTCAGAACTGGAAAACTTCAAAAGCAAACATTACTAAAACCACAAAACCCGCAACCAGTCAACCCGTTTTTTCAGAAGAATCATACCTGCTCGCTATTTCAGAAGAAATATCAGAATTAGGGTACAACATTGAAACAGATTTCCCTTTACAAGCAAAACTAAGTAGCGACTCTATTAGCACCCTTATTGAAAGAGCTATCAATTCCGGTTTGGTTTCAACGGTTGCATATTACAATGACAAACTTGCAGAAATGCAACAAAATGATAGCCTGCGTTTGCAAGCAGCACGTTATTTAATTGTGGCAGACAGATTTACAAAAGAAGACTCCCGAGGTACACTCTTCTTATTAAAAGCAAAAGCAATTTTAGAAAAGATATTAACCAACAATCCTAAGAACCTTGATGCAAAGACACTAAAAGGCTTTATATTAGTACGAACTCAACCTGTATCAATGGAAGGAATCAGTGTGTTACAAGAAGTGTTGTCAGAAGACCCAAATAATACTGATGCGTTATATATGTTAGGGGATTTTTCTATTGAATCAGGACAATTTGAAAAAGCATTAGAACGTTTCAAAAAATTACTATCTTTGCAGCCCTTTAATTCTGACTACAACTTTAAAGTCAGTGAAGTATTCAGCAGAATGAACATAAAAGACAGTGCTGATTACTACTTGAAACGAGGCACCGAGTTCAGAACAAAGGAAACATTAAAAGGACAGTAAAATTTAATTTTAAAGATATATGCCAAGCGGTAAAAAAAGAAAAAGACATAAAATTTCAACTCACAAAAGAAAAAAGCGTTTAAGAAAGAATCGCCACAAGAAGAAATAGTCTTCTATTCATTTTATTCTTTATAAGTTTGGTCAACGAATTATTCATAGAAAGAGTTGCCGGACAAACAAAAATCGCCTTATTATCCGACAAAAAATTAGTGGAGTACCACAACGAAAGTGGTAACGAATCTTTTAAAGTTGGGGACTTATATCTGGGCAAGGTTAAACGAGTTGTTCCGGGAATTAATGCTGCATTTATAGACATAGGTGACACAAGGGATGCTTTTTTGCATATCCACGACCTTGGTGTTAAATTTCTTACATATAATAACTACTTTAAAACTGCGCATCAAGCAGGTGTTAAAAATACCAAGCTTGACAATATAGAATTTCAACCTGACACATTTAAGGGTGCTCCCATAGGCGACTATGTTAAAAAAGGGCAACTCATCATGGTTCAGATTCTCAAAGAGCCTATTCATAACAAAGGTGCGCGTGTGGGTTGCGACATTTCATTTGCAGGTAGGTATTTAGTTTTAATGCCATTTTCTCAGCAGCTTTCTGTTTCTCGAAAGATAGGAAATCCTGAAAAAAAGAAGGAAATTAAAAATCTCTTTAGAGACTTTCGACCTCAAAACTTTGGGATTATTGTTAGGACCGTTGCTGAAGAAGCGACATATGAAGAGGTCAAAAATGACCTACAAGAACAACTTAAAAAATGGGATTCTACTGTAAAAGCCTTACATAATGCCAATCACAGGACAAAGTTACTGAGCGAAGGTTCTAAGATAGAGGTGATTCTGCGTGATTTACTAAATGATAGTTTTGAAAATATCTGGGTAAACGAAATGCCCTTGATGGATGAAATCCGTCAAATAGTTAATCGTATTTCACACGGTAAATCAAACTTAGTAAAACTGTACAAGGGTAAAGCGAGTTTGTTCGAGAACTTTGATATTGACCGACAAATCAAGACTTCATTTGGAAAGAAGGTGCCTTTTTCTGCCGGCTCATATCTTATCATTGAACATACAGAGGCATTACATGTTATAGATGTAAACAGTGGTCGTCAACTTAATGCAGGTGAAAGTCAACAAGAGATTTCTCTGCGAGTTAATCTTGAAGCAGCACAAGAAATTGCTCGTCAATTAAGGCTCCGCGATATGGGTGGGATTATCGTTGTTGATTTTATTGACCTTAAATCACCGCTACACAAAAAACAACTCAATGAGAAATTGCTTGAATACATGAAAGCCGACAAGGCACGACACAGTATTCTGCCAATGAGCAAATTTGGTTTAATTCAGATAACCAGAGAAAGAATCAGACCTGAGACTGTGATTATTACATCTGAGGTTTGTCCTGCTTGCAACGGCTCCGGCAAAGTTGAGTCTGCTAACCTACTTGAAGACAGAATTGATGAAGCACTTGCCTATCTGTATATGAACCAAAATATGAAGAAATTAACGCTGGTTTGCAATCCCATTTTGAAATCATATTTCACAAAAGGTATAATTACTATTCGCATGAAATGGTTTCTCAAATACGGCAAATGGCTCAATATACGTGATGACAAACAAACTCCATTGGGACTCTTTGCATTTGAGAACCAAGCCGGAGAAGAGATTGTGTTGTAATTATCTTTTTACAGCAGAAATTGCTTTTTCATAAACCTCACAATAGCCGTGCAAAGCACTATGAATAGAGAATTGTTTTGCTTGAACCAATGCATTGCTGCTAAACTGCCTTAGTCGTTCTTCTGAAGAAAGAATATATATTGCTTTCTCTGCCATTCCTTGAACATCTCCTACCGGGAGTAAAAAACCCGAAAAAGCTTCTTTGTTTACTTCGGGTATTCCACCAGCATTGGTTGAAACTACAGGAGTGCCACATGCCATTGCTTCCAAAGCTGCCAAGCCAAAACTTTCTGTCTCGGATGTCAGAAGGAATAAATCACAATTGGCAAGTATCTCATACACTGCTTCTTGTCTGCCAAGAAAAACAATATCGTTACATAGACTCAGTTGTTGACACAAGGCTTCAATTGCATCTCGCTCCGGACCATCGCCAATAATAATCAGTTTTGAAGGCAATTGTTTACGAACCTTATTAAATACCTGTATTACATCTTCAATTCTTTTTACTTTCCTAAAATTTGAGCTATGCACCAAGATTCTCTCTCCATGCGGGGCAATGGATTTCCTGAAATCATTGTCTATCACTCTTTCATTTTCCTCAATATGGACAAAGTTATAGATTACATTGATGTGATTTCTTATATTAAAAATTGTCAAGGTATCCGACTTCAAGCTTTCTGAAACCGCAGTTACAGCCTCCGAATTGTTAATTGAATATTCCACAACCGGTTTATAAGTGGGATTTCGACCCACAAGCGTAATATCTGTGCCATGAAGAGTAGTAACAAGAGGAATATGAATCCCTTTCTCCTTCAGAATCATCTTTGCCATGATTGCAGCCGATGCATGTGGGATTGCATAATGGGCGTGAAGAATATCCAAGTTTTGTCTCATGACAATATCTACAATTTTGCTTGCTAAAATTGTTTCATAAGGCACATAGTCAAACAAAGGATAGGATTTAACCGAAACCTCATGAAAAAAAACATTCCCATGAAAATGTGTCAATCGAGCAGGAATATTATAAGAGATAAAGTGTACTTCATATCCTTTTTGAGCTAGAGCTTTGCCTAATTCAGTTGCCATGACCCCACTTCCGCCAAAAGTTGGATATAATAAAATTCCAATTTTCATTTGAGTCGCAAAGTAAATAAATTACTCATAGGGGCGGTATAACTATTAGCTGTTTATACAGAAAATTAAACTACTTTTGACATAAACAAACGGACTGTTTCTTATGAAAAAAACATACTTCTTTCTCATAATTTTACTTGCCCTGATCAGTTGCACTGTCAACACAAAAGATCGTATTAAAAAGGGCTATCTTCCTATTTATGCAAACGATGTTGAAGAGTTATTTATTCAAACAGCACCCTCTAAATTAAAAAACCCCGGCAAAATTTATATTTACAACAACCTTTTGTTCATCAACGAGAGAGGAGAAGGCATACATGTACTTGACAACACAAACAATAAACAGCCCGTCAATCTTGCATTTTACAAAATACCAGGTTGTTATGATATGGCAGTAAAAGCAAATACGCTTTTTGCCAATGTGGGCTTCAATTTAATAGCAATAAACATTGCCGACCCTATAAATGCAAAATATGTAAGCATGATTGAATCCAAAACAAACAACAATTCCAATCCTGATGTTACAAGCTCAATTAGAAATGAGAATGGAGAAATTATTTTTAAATGCCCTGACCCGGACAAAGGAATGGTGATTGGCTGGAAATTAGGTGAAATTGAAGGAGAATATTGTACAATTAGATAATCTGAATACTATGAAAAGACTTTCTATAATAAACACAATTGCATTAGCAATGCTTTCATTCTGTATAGCTTCCTGTTCAAAAGATATATCTAACCCTACCGGTAATTCAAATGGCAATACTGGAAAGAGTGGATCCTATGCGCGTTTTTCTATTGTAGGCAACTACTTATATTCAGTGAGCAGCAATAATGTAATAGTATATGACATTTCAGACCCTGCCAACATTAAAGAAAAAAATACAGTTCCCATTAATGGTTCAGGATTTGACAGGAATGTTGAAACAGTGTTTTACTATAATGGGCATTTATTATTTGGAACCCAGTTTGGAATGATAGTGTACTCATTGGCAAACCCTGAATCACCACAATATGTGAGTGGATTCAGCCATATCATCGGATGTGACCCCGTGGTAGCAGAAAATGATTTTGCCTATGTAACCATCAATGGAGCCACAGGTTGCAGAGGGTCTATTAATGAATTACATATTTTAGACATTTCTAACATCGACATGCCAAATTTAGTAAAGACAGTGCACATGACCTCTCCCAGAGGACTTGGCATTGACAATAACATTCTATTTGTTTGTGATGGGGACAAACTATTGGTAATGAAGGTAAATGACCCAAATCCTGCGAACCCTAAACAGATAAATTCAATAAATGTCAGTGGTCCTTATGATGTGATTCCTTTCAACAACAACATCATATTGAGTGCACAAGACGGTATCTTCCAATACGATTATTCCGACCCTACCAATCTTACTCTCAATAGTAAGATTTCTGTAAGTAAATAATGGCAGTGTAGAATTTCTGTCTTATCACAAACATTTACGATAGTGAAAGTGTAATTAGAATACACCTATCTCAACAGCCCTTTTGAATTTTTGGAAAGAGAAAAAATATATGACTTATACTGAAATAGGTTGACAGAAATGTTAACCTAATTTTACACAAAATGAGTCAAAAAAGAAAAACAAAAGAAGAAATTGTTGCCGAGTATTTAAAGGTAATTACACGTATCGGAAACTTGGCTTGAAATATGATATTCCATTTCGCAGTATTTTGATTGGGTTTTGGAATATCAAGGGCAAAAACCAACACGACAGAAAAGAAGCACGAACCGGTAACATATAGGGATTAAACATAGTTCCACTTCGATTGAATCCTGTGTTGAATGCGGCTTCTACTTTAATTAGATGAACAGTTTTGAAAATCCCATTACAACAGCTTCTTCTTTGATAATCTGCAAACATCCATTAAAAAATATCCTATAAAGAAATCCTTAAATTTGCAATAAATGCCTAGTTTAACAACGAATATTAACTACATAATAAGTTATTTTACAGACTGTCGTTACGTGCAATATAAACAGAATCTATGATTTCTAATCAAGCTACAGAAGTTCTTATCGAACCCGTATTAACTTTAATCGTTTATAAAAATAAATTTAATGAAGTAAACGATAAAAAACATTTACTTGCAATATAGACAATAAGACAATGGCAAAAAACTACAAAATTGAAAAATCTAAAACTACTGGATGGTGGGTTTGGACTTGTAAAGATGGTTCCGGAGGCGGCTCTTCAACAAGTAAAAAAGAAGCTAAAGCTCAAGGAAAAGCAAATTGTCCCTCTGGCGAGATAATTCTAACTCCACCTAAATATGATGCTGACTTTACCGATGGTCAATTAAATAGTTTTTCAGTAGCTAATCTTGACAACCTTATTCAAACATTCTCCCCTACTGAAATAGATGAGGAAATGTTCGCATTCTTCTTCGGATTAAATTGTGAACCCTATTTAGATTATGATGAAGAAGAAAGGCTTATCACAATATTTAAGATTTGGGGTGTTTATTTGAAAGGTGGTACTACCAAACCAGATTTAAAATCACTTTACAATTTAACAGAAATTGAATTTCAAAAATTAATCATTAAAGAAAGACTATATAGATGTTGAAATATTCATTGACGATTTTGATAATTTTACTTGGAATTTCCCAGTTTAGTCTGACTAATCGTTTTAGTAAACCTCGAAAAATTCCACCAGGTACAGAGTTTGTTAATCATCTTGGATACTTTGTCGATAAAAAAGTTGTATCTATAATTGATTGGAAAGAGTTTTATTGGTACACTAAACATAATCTCGGAGATTCTTCTGCGCTATTTTGTTTGCCAGACACTAATGTTATTAAGGTTTATTACGGTAAGAATGTTTATTATAGTGAAAATGAAACAGATAAAAAACTTCCGATAGTTGGTGTTACACCTGACCAAATTGAAAAATATTCAGAATTCAGGACAGAAGCAGTTCGACAGTTAAAAGGATTCATTGGTAGCAATATAACTTATTATCCTCTTGACTCTACAACATATACATATTTGGGAATAGCTGACAGAAGAAAGAACATAATCAATATTTCATCAGAAGTGCCTGAAATAATTTACTACAACAAAGTTCAAAATATTTCCACTAATAACGAAATTCAACCATATAAAAGCAATTCTAATACTGTTTTTGGATTTAGATGCATAGCTAAATTTAACTGATCTTCAAATCAACTTTTTAAACGGTTAATTTGCATCTTTAAGCATCTGATTAAATTTAATAACACATTGACTATTAAACCAGAACAAAATTTAGAATACTGCTGCTAACAGCAGCTACTCAAAAGTGGCGGCTCAGTGGTTAAATCAAGTTTTGTGCTTCTATCGTACTTTGTGCTTGGTTGACAGTGAAGTGCTTCGAAGTCGCCACCTTCGGGTAGCTGCAAAACGTAAAATTGTCGCAAAACCACCCTATTTATCTACTCATTGATTGTTAATATTTTACCGATTAAAAAACTAATTTATGTTTTTGAATTTCAGTGTATTTACATTTTGAAATACATCATTGGTTAAAAAATACTTTTGTATTCAATCACGCTGTAACGTTTTTTCGGGACGAGACATCGGATGAACGTTCATAGACTCAGATTCCACAAGCTCGCAAACATGCAATCGTTCACATTATCTGACACCATACCCTCTGCTAATCCCTTATTCCGGCAATCAAACGAAAGAATGATAAAATTTCCAAAAAGCGATTTACCCTTATTTAAAATGATAATAAATAAGTACATTTGCACCGATGGCAAAAGCGCTGTGCGAACTAAAAAAGGGTGAAAAAGCCACACTTAAGTGCGTGAACAATCCTCAACTTGAACTCAAAATGCTTGAGTTTGGATTTGTCAAAGGTACAACTCTTACTGTAACAGGTTGTGCGCCCTTTGGCGACCCTGCGATCATTGAATGTACATGCACTAAATTAATTCTTCGCAAGAGCGAAACTTCTCAAATCATGGTTGAACCCCAAGTATAATTCACATCAAATTGGAAGCAGATACCCCAAGAATATTACTTGCAGGAAACCCAAATTGTGGTAAGACATCTATTTTCAACATACTTGCAGGCTTAAATCAGAAAGTTACCAATATTCCGGGTACTACGGTTGAGAAAGTTTCCGGAACTATCAAAGTCAATAACAAGTCCTATACACTGGTAGATTTACCCGGAGCATACAGTCTTTTTCCTAAGTCAGAAGATGAACTTGTGGCTGCTAATGAAATTCTGAATGCAAAGAATGATATGATAGTCTTTGTTGCAGATGCAACAAGATTAGAAAGCAACCTTTTTTATTTTTCTCAAATTGCTGATTTAGGAATCCCCATAATGTTGGCACTCAATATGGTGGATTTGGCTCAAAGCAAAGGAATTCAAATAGATATTGACGCGTTGTCGCAAAGACTGGGAGTGTTGGTTGTTCCAATCAGTGCACTCAAATCAACCGGTATTGACACATTAAAGAACACTATCCATAAAGTTGTCTTTCCTAATCAAACCCCGTTCTATGCAAGTTTTGACAATTCAGGAATAGCATACCCGGAGTTTGTGGAACAGCAAATGTTGAGTAACCAAGAACATCTTGATGAAAACCGTAAGATAGATGCCGGAAAAAGGCAAAGAATGATTGCTGAAATAATTAAAACATCAGTAACTCGCCTACCCTATAAAAAAAGATTGGTTGAAAAATTAGACCAACTCCTGATACATCCAATCTGGGGCATAGTAATAATGTTAGCAGTAATGACAGTGATCTTCCAATCGGTATTTATGTTAGCAGAACTTCCAATGCAAGGAATAGAATGGATTTTCATTAAGGTAGGAGGGTTCATCAAAAATGCTTTAGCACCCGGTTTCTTTAATGACATGGTTGTAGAAGGCATCATATCAGGATTAGCCGGTGTGGTAGTCTTTGTTCCGCAAATAGTAATATTATTTTTCTTCATAGGGCTTTTAGAAGAAACAGGATATATCACCAGAATCAGTTTCTTATCAGACCATTTCATGCGCAAATTTGGATTGAGTGGAAAATCAGTCATTCCAATGACCGGAGGATTAGCATGTGCAATTCCTTCCATCATGGCAGCACGCACTATTGAAAACAGAGCCGAAAGACTTGCTACTATTTTTATTATTCCCTTAATGACATGTTCTGCTCGCTTACCGGTTTATACGTTACTGATTTCTATGTTAGTCCCGGAAGACAGTTATGTATGGCTATTTAACACACGCGGCTTAGTTTTGATGGGCATGTATTTATTGGGATTTGTGTCTGCATTATTATTTGCGTTGATTTTCAGACTCTTTATTAAAGCAAAAGCGAATCACTTTTTTGTTTTAGAAATGCCTGAATTGCGTCCACCACGCTGGAGACCGTTGTTCTATATGCTCTATCGAAAAAGCATGATGTTTTTAAGCGGAGCCGGAAAAGTTATTTTGATTGTCTCGCTCATTCTATTCTTATTAAAAAGCTTTGGACCTGCCGGTCAAATGCAACAAATTAAAGAACAGTATGCAACTGAATATGGAAACTCACTCAGTCCCGAAATTGAGCAACAACAAAATGCAGAGCTGCTCGAAGCCTCTTGGATTGGCAAAATCGGAAAGATAATTGAACCTGCTATCAAACCATTGGGATACGACTGGAAAATTGGGATTGCACTCACAACATCCTTTGCTGCAAGGGAGGTCTTTGTCGGCACTATGTCTGCAATATACGGCTTAGCTGATGATGATGAAGGCGTAGGGTTACGTGAAATGTTACAAAAACAAAAAGACCCAACAACAGGGCTTTCCATATACACATTCCCTGTATTAATTTCTTTGCTATTATTCTATGCTATTGCGCTCCAATGTGCGAGTACTGTTGCAGTTGTATATAAAGAGACTAAAAGTATTAAATACACTCTTATTCAGTTGGTATCAATGTATGGAGCTGCTTATTTTGTGTGCATGGCAGCATACAATTTATTGAGTTAATCATGACACATAGCTGGTTAGAACTATACGACTTAGCTTGTTCTCAATTAAAACATTTAGAGGATAATGTTGCTATTTCTAAGAGATTAATTGAAGAAATGAGCGGGATGAGTTTAACCAAGATTCGTCTTAAAGAAATACAGCCCAACCCTCAACAAGAGAAAGAGTTTAACATCACACTCAAGCGACTGCAAACCGGTGAGCCCTTGCAATATGTTTTAGGTTATGAGTATTTTTTAGGAATGAAACTCAATGTTAACTCTTCTGTGCTTATTCCACGTCCCGAAACAGAAGAACTCGTACTTTTGACAAAGAAACTATTTAATAATACACAACCTTCCAAAGCAATAGATTTTTGTACCGGCAGTGGATGCATTGCGCTGGGTTTAAAAAATATTTTTCCTCAGGCGACAATTTGGGCAACCGATATTAGCAAAAAAGCACTTAGTACCGCATTAACAAACGCACTTCAAAACTTTGGAACTAATCATGCCATTAAATTCATTGAACATGATTTACTCAACCAAGCACAGTTACCACATGAGCCATTATTTGATTTAATTGTATCTAATCCCCCTTATATCACAAGAGAAGAAACATCAACAATATCTCCCAATGTCCTTGAATTTGAGCCACATTTAGCTTTGTTTGCCGAAGGCGATGATTCGCTGATTTATTATCGTGCATTATTGTTGATGGCAAAAAAAAATCTTGCTTCACAAGGCAAGATGATATGCGAAATCAATCCTATGTATGCAACATCTTTGCAACATATAGGCGATGAAGCACAATTTCATTCAGAAATTATTCAAGATATAATTGGCAAGAACAGATTTTGGCTAATTAAACATAAAGTGTAAAAGATTAAAAACCATCGAATAGTTCGATGATTACTAAAATCTGAAAACAAAATCACTCTTATTCATAAAATTCTTAATATTGAAGAATGAAAACTATAGTCATTGCTTCTGCCTTAATATTGTTCACCAACAACGCACTCCATTCTCAAGGCATTCTTGATAGAATTAATAATAAGATAAATGTGAACATCAATATCGGAACTGATACTAAAACAAACAAAGTTGAAGATTCTGATACAGGAGGAGTTAACCAATTTGTGATGCCGAATATAGGTGGGTTCGGTGGAAATAAGAACTGCAAAGTTGAAAAGGAATACAACTTTCAAACCGAGTACATTATTGATATGTATTCCGTTAAAATAGATGCAAAGAAGAAAGACAAGGATAGTTTCAATATGAATATGTCTATGTTATATCAAAAAACAGGTTTGCAATTTGGGAGCATCATCCATTATACAAGCGTAAGTGAGGAAACCAAAGACATGAAAATGATTACAAATATGCAAGATAGCTGCGTTACAACACTAATGCAAACAGGTACTAATAAAATTGGAATGTCAATTTCATTAAAAGGCAAAATGAGCGAGGAAGCTGAAAAGAATAAGATTAAACTTTCTAAAACAGGAAAAACAAAGAAAATCTTAGGAAAAACTTGCTACGAATATGTGGGTGAAAACAGCAAACAAAAACAAACGTTTTGGGTAGCCGAAGGAGACATTAAAATATGGGAAGAATACATGCAAAATGGCATGTCAAATGTGCAAAAATCAGATTTTAAAGGAGTGAATTTTAATGGAAAAGGCATGCCTTATGAATCAATTATAGAAGATAAGGAAGAAAAAACTACTGTATATATGTTTGTAAGGGAAATTAAGCAAAACCAAAACATCAAGATTAGTACAGAAGGTTATATGTTTTACTAAGTTCGGTAGTTTTACTTATTGAGATTTTCTTTTATAAAAATCCTCATCTTTAGGTTTTAATTGGATTTGCCAATGAAAACCATCCAACACTTTCTCAGATTCAGGTATTTCCTTAGGGGGATAAAGGACTCCTTCCGGTTCCGGTTGAGGATAAAATCGAATATTATGAATACCTGAACTATCCATAAAGATCGTTATCGCACCACTTGCAATACGATTAACACCAGTATATGCAGCAGTATCAGACTCGTCCTCGCGCACATAATAGATGGATTGCCCTTGACCAAAAAGATTCACTTTTCTTAATTTACCATCCACAAAGTAATTATAGATTTGATTTCCTGCCATTTGATTAAATCTATCCTCTTCCAACCAAGAAGCAACAAAACCATTGTTCCGCACAAACATATAATCCAATTTCTCATCTTTCATGTACACACTGATTGAATCTCCGGTAATTTGATTGTTCTCATTCCAAAGTATGGGTTTTTCCAACATGAGCATCACCGAATCTTTCATAAAGTAAATCAGTGTATCACATTTACCTGCAATACGTGGAGAAAGTATTTGAGCATTTCTATATGCCAATAATTTCTTTATTGATGTATCCGAATAATAGTAGAATGTATCTGCCAACAAAAGCATAGTGTCATTGTCCAACATTCGTTCACTCATAGGGAAGCCGGTAATAATAGTTTCACGCTTCTTCTCCATATACAAACCATTTTGTCCATACACAGTAATCTCTTCGGCAGTATCATTCATTACAATGTTACCAAATGCCTCTCCATCACCTGAGTTTCTATTATAAAAAAAGCTATCCGCAGTGATATCAGAAGATTCTCCAAAAATGGTAGCTCGCCTACTAAATGAAGCAAGATTTGAAGCAGTATTGTAATATCCCCAAACACACTCAATTCGGTTTTGTTCACTCTGTATAACAGTAGGTCCAAAGAAGTAAGCAGTTCTATAACTTGTATTGTATTGCAATGTATCTCCGGTCATAGTATATTCAGGATTTACAAGGACAACATTTTCTTTAAAAGAAGCCACATTCGTCCTTGAATTATAATACCCTTTGTTACTGGTCAGGCGATCATTTTCATTAACAATCAATCCTCCTGCACTATAAGAACCACTTTTATTTTTCGTATCATAATCAATAAAAGGAGTAGTTAGGGTCATTTTTTGGTCTGTAAGAACCACATCCCCTGAGACTCTAGCTATTTTAGTCTTTCCATCATAAAAAACGCGATTTCCTCTCATATCAAAGGTATCAGGCTGATATATATATACTTTTCCGATACCATCAACTGTATTGTATTTGTCGTTAATGACTGCCGAATCACATTGAATAAAAACTCCTTCATGCAATACCTTAATATTGCCTTTGCAGTACTTTGACTGAGACGCTGCATCAAAACGCAATTCATCAGTATTAATTATCTGTATTTTTTGAGCCTTTACTTGCAAAAAACAAGTAAAGGCTAAAAAGAAAAGTATGGTACACCTCGCTACTGACACAATGTTTAAAACGAACAATTACAACCTGGTTTATGAATAATTTCCTCACCCTTCTTATTGATATGGCGTTTAACTTTGCCTTTCTCATTAAATTCAATGAAATAAACACGTTTGCCATTTTTAATTTTTTCTTTGGTAACCAACTTATTGGTTTTGATGTCATATTCCTTAATAATCTTCACTTTGCCACCATATCTTGTCTTGACAACAGTGCGCAGACTATCTGCATGAGAATTACTAAAAACTGAAAAAGAAAGACCTAAAAGAAGTAATAAATAGAAACCACGAACAAGAATTGTGAACTTACTACTGTTCTTCATGGTTGTTTTCATCAGAAACAATACTGTTTTCTTCAGAAACTCCATTGTCTTTATTTGTAATTTCTGAATCATTTTGAACCAGGTTTGTATGATGCTCAATTTCTTTCTCGTTTTCTGAAGTTGTTACCATATGATCTCCATCCATATAGCTTTCATACGTAGTCTTTGTGTTAAAAGGGCGTTTTCCTATCAAAACCTCTAAATCTGATTGGAAAAGAATCTCTTTCTTCAACAACTCCTCAGCCAATATTTCTATTTCCTTTTTCTTTTCAGTAAGCAACTGCTTTACTTTTTGATAAGCACTTTCAATTATTTGTCTTACTTCTTCATCTATAAGTTGGGCTGTAGTGTCTGAATATGGTTTTTGATAAGCGTATTCACCTGTAGGGTCATAAAAGGAAACTTGTCCCACTTTGGCACTCATACCATAAATAGTAACCATATTATAAGCCATTTTTGTTACACGCTCAAGGTCATTTTGCGCACCGGTCGAAATCTCATTAAAGAATACTTCTTCTGAAGCGCGTCCACCCAGTGCCATACACATAGAATCTAACAATTGATTGGTTCTGTACAAGAATTGTTCTTTGGGCAGATATTGCGCATATCCAAGTGCAGCAATTCCTCGTGGCACTATTGAAACTTTGACAAGCGGATCTGCGTGCTCTAAAAACCAGCCTGCAATCGCATGTCCGGCTTCATGGTATGCAACAATCCTTTTTTCTTCAGGACTGATGAGCTTATTCTTCTTCTCTAAACCACCAATAACCCTATCAATAGCATCTTGAAAATCTTGCATCTCAACAGCAGGTTTATTCTTACGGGCAGCTATTAGAGCCGCTTCATTACAAACATTCGCTATTTCAGCACCTGCAAAACCGGGAGTTTGTGCTGCCAATTTCTTTGCATCCACATCATTGGCAATTTTCACCGGTTTAAGATGTACTTTAAAAATCTGCTCCCGACCTATTAAATCAGGTTTATCTATTGAAATCTGTCTGTCGAAACGACCGGGACGTAAGAGTGCAGAATCCAATATATCGGGTCTGTTGGTTGCAGCAAGAATAATAACACCGCTGTCTGTACCAAAGCCATCCATTTCTGTTAGCAACTGATTTAAAGTATTTTCTCTTTCATCATTTCCTCCACTTACCAAGTTTTTCCCTCTGGCTCTACCTATTGCGTCAATTTCATCAATGAAAATAATACAAGGTGCTTTCTCTTTCGCTTGTTTAAATAAATCACGTACTCGGCTTGCTCCTACTCCCACAAACATTTCAACAAAGTCCGAACCTGATAATGAAAAGAAAGGAACTCCTGCCTCGCCTGCAACTGCTTTTGCCATCAAAGTCTTTCCTGTACCGGGAGGTCCTACTAACAATGCTCCTTTAGGAATTTTACCTCCTAAATTGGTGTATTTTTTTGGACTTTTTAGAAAATCTACGATTTCCATTACCTCAACTTTCGCCTCATCCAAACCAGCTACATCTTTAAAAGTGATATTGACCTTCGTATTCTTATCAAAAAGCTGTGCACGCGATTTTCCTATTGAGAAAATTTGGCCTGGTCCTCCGGCACCACCTCCTGACATCCTACGCATGATAAACATCCACAATCCGATAAAGAGGGCAATCATAATTACCCATTGTAAAATTGGTCCTATAAAATCGTGTTCGGTTTTAAAATCTAATTTAACCGCATCCACTTCCTCTTTATGATCCTTTCTTAGATTCTCCCATTGGGTTTGAAAATAATCTACATTTGTTTCAAAGTAATATTGAGGAGCTTCTGTATCCAAGAACCCTCTCGACTTTCTCAACTTCTCGTATTTTGCATTTTCTAATGCTTCCTTCGTTAAATAAACTTTAACGATTCTGTCATTAACAATTTGCACCATTCGCACATCGCGAGCTTCAACCATCTTCTTTAAATCATCCCATGAAGATTGTACTCCGCTATCACGAGGCATAAGCTGCATAATCAGAATGCCAATTATCAATAGAGCATAAATCCAATAGGCATTAAACTTAGGTTGTGCCGGTTTTTTAGGTCCTAATCCTCCAGATTTTTTATCATTGGGATTTGTATTTTCGTTTTGATTGAGTTCCATCCGTATTACTGCGAATAAGTGTGCAAAGGTACAATTTTGTAAGAATTTTAATGTCAAAGGTTTTTATTTTCGGGCAAACAAGACATTTATACTATAATTGCAACTTGATTCAAACAAAATTTTTTCAGAACAATATGTACGGTAAAATTAAAGAATATTTGAGCAACGAGCTCAACAATATTAAAGAAGCAGGGCTTTACAAAAGCGAAAGAATTATTACTTCAGCGCAAGGAGCAGAGATTACACTTTCAACAGGTCAAAAGGTGCTTAATTTTTGTGCAAACAATTATCTTGGTCTTTCCTCCCACCCCCGTGTGATTGAAGCAGCAAAACGTGGGCTTGACTCGCATGGGTATGGTATGTCTTCCGTTCGTTTTATCTGTGGCACACAAGACATACACAAAGAATTAGAAAAGAAAATAGCAGACTTTTATCACACAGAAGACACCATTCTTTATGCAGCTGCATTTGATGCTAATGGAGGGGTTTTTGAACCCTTATTAAATGAACTTGATTGCATCATCTCTGATGAACTTAACCACGCATCAATCATTGACGGAGTGAGACTTTGCAAAGCACAACGTTACCGCTACAAAAATAATGATATGGCTGATTTAGAAGAACAGCTCAAACAAGCAAATGCCGCAGGTGCCAGATTCAAACTCATCGTAACGGATGGTGTATTCAGCATGGATGGCTATGTTGCACAGTTAGATAAGATTTGTGACTTAGCAGACAAGTATGATGCTTTAGTAATGACAGACGAATGTCATAGTGCTGGTTTTATTGGCAAAACCGGACGCGGAGTTCCGGAATTATGTGGAGTAATGGAAAGGGTCGATATTGTAACAGGAACACTTGGCAAAGCCTTAGGTGGCGCAATGGGCGGATATACAACAGGTCGCAAAGAAATTATTGAAATGTTGAGACAACGTTCTCGTCCTTATTTGTTTTCAAATTCACTTGCCCCAAGTATCGTTCATGCAAGTATCGAGGTTTTTGATTTGCTTTCTCAAACAACCGAACTGAGAGACAAATTAGAAGAGAATGTAAAATATTTTAAGGCAGGTATTAAACAAGCAGGCTTTGACTACAAAGATGGAGATGCTGCCATTGTTCCAATTATGTTGTATGATGCTAAATTAAGCCAAGATATGGCAAATGCACTTCTCAAAGAAGGCATCTATGTTATAGGGTTCTTCTATCCAGTGGTTGCAAAAGGTCAAGCCAGAATTCGAGTACAACTTTCAGCGGCACACACAAGAGCGCATATTGATCAAGCAATTGCTGCCTTTACAAAAGTGGGAAAAGAATTAGGGGTTATTAAATAATATTAATTTTGTTCACAGACTACTTTAGGAACAAAATGTGAGTAGTCTCCGCCAGATTTTATTATTTCTCTTACTATAGAGCTACTGATTGTGGCGGCATTTGACGGTGCAACAACAAAAATAGTTTCAATTTCAGGAGCCATAGCTGCATTGGCGTGTGCAATAGCTTGTTCATATTCAAAGTCCGTGGAATTTCTTAATCCTCTGATAACAAATTGTATACCTTGCGATTTGCAAAAATTGACGGTTAAGCCCTCAAAACTCATCACCTTTACACGCGGTTCATCAACAAACACGGCTTCTATCCAACGTCTGCGGTGTTCAATACTAAAAAGTGAAGACTTCTTGACATTAACACCAATGGCTACGACAACTTCATCAAAAAGTCGGAGGCTCTTCTTAATTACTCCAACATGACCATTGGTTATTGGGTCAAATGTACCCGGGAAGACTGCACGTTTCATTTATGCAAAATAAGCGAAAATTATTTTCTATAAAAACTGATTATAGACTGTCCGTACACTTTTTCATCAATTAAAGTAGTATGCGGAAGTAACTTATTACGCTCATGCTCAAGACAAAATAGAGTACCCGTGTGCATCTTTTCAACCATAAGATTAAGAAAACTGTTATAATATTCCCAAGCATAAGGCGGATCAGCGTAGATAATATTATATGCAGACAAATCTGAAGACTTTATCCAACTCATTGCATTTCCCTTAAAAATCGTCCATTTGTTTTGAACACTAAAATCATCTCTTAAATTTTGCATGAATGCAACCGATTTCATATTCAAATCAATTGAATCCACATGCAATGCTCCTCTTGAAAGAAATTCTAAAGCAATGACTCCCGTTCCGGCAAACAAATCCAATACTTTCAGTTCATTGAAATCAAATTGATTTTGCAAAATATTGAACAAACTTTCACGGGCACGGTCGGTTGTAGGTCTCACATGAGTTCCAGGACTTCCTTTAATTATTCTCCCTGCAAATTCACCTCCACTTATACGCATTTTACTGTCTGTAACAACAAATTGAACTCTCTCAAATCAAACGCAGGCTCACCTTGGCATCGAGGTAAAACAAAATGGGATTCAAGAGAAATTAGATTTGCAAAATATGGTCGCCATAGCTCGACAACACCTTCTGCGTATTCATTCTCTGAGTAAAACAAAGATGCTAACTCTTGGCTAATTTGGTAATCTTTTAGAATATTCAAACAGAAATACAATACTTCTTCCGCAGCAACAAAGTCAAAGGTATTAGCAAACAATAACCTGTCTTTTTTTAACAGCAATAGATGAAATCCATTATGTTTCTTCAATACAAAAATTGCATTTTCAGATGGAAATTGGATTAAACTTTTTGCTGCCAACCTAATTAATAAATCTGAAATTGACATCTCTTGAATCTGTCCTCTTGGTGGCATTGTTTCTGGTGTAAACTCATTTCGTAATAGCAGTTTTGTCTCAAAAAAATCTACTTCCGACTCAAGTAAACGTGTATTAAAATTTAAAACACCTGCTCCCTTAAAAATTGACGGTATAATCTCAATATAATCTGGAGTAAATAGAAAATATTGTGATGAACAATTATGTGAAATTGGGATAAAATTCAGAAGGGAAACATCTTCGTCAGCAGTCTGTCTAAATGCAATTAATTCTAAATCAAGCGCAAAAACGGCTTCATTATAAAACCCATTTTTTTGTGAAAATATATAATAATAATCTGCGGAGGCATCCTCCTGCCATCTTTTGGAAGAATATTCCTTAAAGACATTGGCTTTATACTTATTTCCAGTTTCCAGAATAGATAGCTTCTTTCATAGAACCCACTTTCAAGGTTCTTTGTTTGTTAAACGGATGCGGGTCTGTAACTTCAAATACAGGAATTTTGATTTCATTCTTTTCAATAAAACCGGCTGAAATGTTAAATTTAGCAGTATCTTGTGGAGGTACAAGAGCAATTTTATCAATATTATATTCTTTGCTTCCAAACACTTCTATCAAAGGATCAAGATATATAGTGTCAACTTCCAATCCGGCTAGCGAATCTTTATCTAAATCTCCGATACTTTTTATTTCCATATACTTCTCGTTTTTAAAGAAATAAATTAATGTGTCAAAGTTATCAGCAAACTTTCCTTTGGTATCTTTATATGCCAATTGTGCTTTTTGGACTTCTTTCAATCTATCAATCACTTGTTGATCAATCAGACGTACTTGCATAGTGTAATCAACATCTTTTTTGACTGAATAATAAATTAAAAAGCCAACAATCCCATTGAGGATTAACAACACAACGATAATAATTCTATTTGACATCGGTTTTTAAATGAGAGTGCAATATTAATACTTTTACAATTAAGTTATAATCAAAAAGCCCTCACGATTTGACGTAAGGGCTTTATATAAAACAAAAAATATGATGGACTTGTCAATGCACGTATTAATGAGCAACCAAGTTAACCTTGATTTCTAGTTCATTTTTAACAAAGTCATCTTTTCCTTTCTTCACCACGCCATCTAAGAAGTTTTTAATACCTTCTTCATCATAAGTAACTCCCCAATCAAGTCTATTAATTACAAAAGTAGCCGATGCTTTAAAACCATTCTCAGAGAAATCAACCTTAGCAGGGAATGTAACCTGCTTTGCTACACCTTTGATTGTTAAATTACCTGAAATCTTATGAGTATTACCTGAATCATCTTGAACAACTTCAACTGAAGTAATATGAAAAGTAGAGGTTGGAAACTTAGCTACATCAAAGAAATGGTCGCTTTTCAAATGTCCTTCTAACTTTTCTTGATTATACTCTCCTTCTGCAGGTAAGTCAAGATTCTTTATAGTATTCATATCTGCCGTAAAATCACCGGCTACTACTTTACCATCCTCAATTGAAACAGTTCCGCCTGAAAGATTAATGGTACCATTGTGAGTTTTTCCTAAGAATTTAGCTCCCAACCACTCAATTCCACTTTGTTGAGTATCAATATTAAGGGTTAGGGCTGTTTCTTCTACTTGTGCTACTTCTCCGGCTTCAGTTGCAGCTACTTGATTTGTGTTACTTGAACACGCTGCAAATAATACTGCAGCAAAACCAATTAAAAATACTTTTTTCATGTTAAGATTTTGTTTTGTTAATACGAGTGCAAATTTAGTATCTGAAGAATAAAATTATATGTATATACATCTAATTTATTCTTTCATATAACGGTTTCCCACCCAAACAAAACGCTTATTAATGAAATTAGGATCGGTGAAAGTTGCATTACCTGCAGGATTGCCACCTGTTACGTGTAAATCGGAAAAAGCAGCGTGTTGATTGACAAATGCTGCACCTGAAAAGTTAAAAGATACAGGAGTAAACGCATTATTCATAACATCTTCTATCTTGTCTGACTTCTCTGCATCTGTGCAATAGGCTAAACATGTAATTGCACCGTTTTCACGTGCTGACTGAGCAGCTAACTGAAGAGATTCTTCGAAATTCTTGGTCTTTATCAGCACCACAAAAGGTCCAAAGTATTCCTTCCAATACAAATCTTTTTGAGCACTTTCAACTGCTACTACAATTGGGCTTTGTACTCTTGCCGCTTCAAACTCAGGATTTTCTACCGGAACTGTATCCAAGACTATATCTGAGAATTGCAATTTCCCTTTCTTCACTCTTTCTAAAGTAAAATCGTTTTGTATTGCACCCAAAGTTGCTGCTCCTGCTTTAGGATTGGTAACCAAACCTTTTATAGCCTCTGACAATATTGTCTTAAACTCATCAAATCCAACAATTCCATTTGGTGTTGAAATACCTTGTTCTGCAACAAAAATATTTTGCGGTGCAGTACACATTTGACCTGAATATAAACTAATTGAAAACGCAATATTTTGTGCGGTCTTTTGCAAATCATTAGAGGAATCCAATATGATTGAATTAACTCCTGCTTTTTCTGTAAATGTTTCCTTTCCAACAAGAGATTCTACATAATCTCCAAAAGCATTGCCACCCGTATAGTCTATCAATTTAATATCAGATTGTTCACATAATACCTTTGTAATAGGAGCCTGCACTGTATCAACTGCTATTTGTACAATCCGTTTATCAAAACCGTACTTTTCTAATACTTTTTGTATTTCGCTTATCACAATGGCGATTGGATAGATTGCTTTAGGATGCGGTTTCAGAATCGCAACATTACCAGTAATTAAATCAGCATATAGACCAGGAAATGAATTCCAAATTGGAAATGTAGAACAGCCGATTAACAGCCCGATTCCTTTGGGGATTGCTTTATAGTTCTTTTCAAGTGTCAAATCAAATTTGCCTAAATTTTTAGTCCATGTTGTGTGTGCATTATATCTACTTTGTTCCACATATCCCATAACAATTGCTTCCATCGCACGGTCAAGTGCATGAGGCCCACTTGCCTGAAATGACATTAAAAACGATTGACCGGTTGTATGCATGGTAGCATAAGCTATTTCGGAGAACCTCTCTGCAATTACATCTAAAGATTCTAATAAAATTTTTGTACGCAATTCTAAAGAAGTTTTAGCCCATGCGTTTTTCACTTGCTGAGCATTCAGCACCAATGTTTTTACATCAAATGCAGGATAATGTATTCCTAAACCGACATTTAAGTAAGGTGAAACTTCCTCACCAATCCAATTTGCACAACCGGAAGCATATAATTCATTAAAATTACTATTCAACTGTTTATGAAATGCAGTCTCACCCATTTTCATATACTCTTCTGAATAAGACCTAATATTTTCTGTGTATTTTGAATAATACCCTCTTTCTTTAATGTGCTTAACAATTTCATCAAGCTCTTTCAAATCTTGTGTTATACTCATAGTGCTGCAAAGCTAAAAAATTGAGATGAATCTAACTTACCTTATCACAAATTAATACTGCTCTTATAGTTTTGAGTATAGCAATTATGCAAAGTAAAGTCTACAGTTTCATCAAGGAGTAAAAAGCAATTGAACTAAAACAGAGATTACGGAAAGACATACAAAAAAAATCCTCTTATACTTGAGGTATAAGAGGATTTGAGAAAACGTATATTGTCTTTACCTTTTATATATAGTTAGAGAGTTCGATTGCTCCGCCTTCATGAATTACTAATGCAATCAAATACACTACCAAAATCAAAGGTAAAAGTATAGTTAAAACTAGATTTTTAACTTCATATTTAAGGTGCATAAATGTTCCGACTATATAAAACCCTTTCAGAAGTCCTAATGCAATAAAGGTGTAATTTCTAAGATTAGAAGGTTTAAATGTGAAGTAAAGAACTACATCAATTAAGGTTAGAAACAACAATACCCAAAAAACCATCCAAACTTCTTTCTTACCATGGCTATGTGCCTCAGGGACATAAACAGTCGGGTCATATTGTTTTTCCGGATCTTCCATTACTTGATTTATTGTACTCATATTGATATAAATTAATGTATAAATTAGATGAGATAGAAAAAGGTAAACACAAACACCCAAACTAAGTCAACAAAGTGCCAATAGAGACCTACCTTCTCAACCATATCGTAGTGCCCTCTTCTTTCATACGTACCAAAAATTACATTTAGATAAACTACAATATTGATAATCACACCGCTTAGTACGTGAAATCCATGAAAACCTGTAACCAAAAAGAAAAAGGCTGAGAACTGCGGAGCACCTGCCACTCTAAATCCTTCTTCCCAATGATAGTGATCAAACAATTTAAGACTATGTGCATACTTAAATCCGGCTTCAGATAATCCAAAGTTGTTCTCGTATAATCGTGCACCTTCTCCAATAAATACAGACCATTCCCATGCTTGACAAGAAAGGAAAATAATTCCGCCAATAATAGTCAACAACATATACTTACCTACTTCTTTGTGTGAATTCCTTTGACCTGCCTCAACTGCCAGCACCATTGTTACTGAACTGAAAATTAGGACAAAAGTCATTAAGCTAACAAAAAATAAAGGTAAGTGGGTATGACCTGCAAAAGGGAAGTGATTAAACACCATATCTGGCGATGGCCATATATCCCAATTAGCAAATCTGGTGGCACCATAAAAAACTAAAAGTGAAGAAAATGTAAAGATATCCGAAATCAAGAATATCCACATCATCAACTTTCCATAGCTAACATTAAATGGAGAGCGACCTCCTGCCCATGTGGGCTTAGCTTGTTGTATTGTAGTAGTATTTGACATCTATATGAAAAATAAATAATTAGTTCTGAATAAAATTCTTACCGCGCAAAGTAAAGAAATAAAAGAATACAAATCCAAAGCAACCCAAGAAAATGCCAATAAGTTGTGGAGATATTAATAAACACAAGGTTTTTGCGATGGACGTTTAACTTTAAAGACTTAAAGAACGTAAGGATTAATAAAGAAAGTCCTATGAGAATATGAGCTAAGTGAACAAAAGAAATCACATATACAAAACTCGCAGAAATTTCCTCCGGCTCCTGATTTGAAATAAATAACCCTCTGCTTATCATATCTTTCCAGCCTAAGAATTGTGATACTCCAAATGCTACTCCTGTAACAATTGAAAGCAATACTAAACTTGGCACCAATTGTACATCGTCTTTTTTAGCTGCATTATATGCCTTCTGCATTAATAAACTTGAGGCTATGGCGATTCCGGCACTAATCCAAAACCATATTGGTAAATCAAATTGCAACCACGCTTCATTACGTAACCCATCTGTTCTATGTACAATATATGCACTTAGAAAACCTGCAAAGAGCATTATGGAGGCGATTATTAAAAGCCAAACAAGAAAAATTACAGGATGAACGCCAAAACTTCCTGAACTTTTTAAGTTTTTGGAATCTTGAAGGTGATTATTTGTTTCAAAATTAGTAGTCATTTTATTACATTAAAAGAGCGAGCAAAACAAAAACAATGTGCATATAGCTTGACAACATTACTTTTTTTGCTTCTTTGTTTTCCAGTGTTTTATAAAGTTGTAGTGCATACCACATCACAAGCCCTCCGCATATCATTGCAACAAGCAAATAGAACGGACCACTAAAGCCAACAATAAAAGGTATTGCACTTGTAAGTGTCATTAATAAAGCATACCACCATATTTGAAAAGCACTTCTTTTACTTTTTCCTTGTCGAGAAGGAAGCATAAAGTAGCCAGCCTTTAAATAATCTTCATGAAGTAACCAAGCCAAACTCCAAAAATGAATAAATTGCCAAAAAAATTGTATCGCAAAAATCACTAAAGCAATAAAAGTAATTTCACCTGTTGCGCCAATAAACCCTAACATTGGCGGGGCTGCACCGGGAAATGCCCCAACAAATGCACATACAGGGCTCACCTTTTTTAGAGGAGTGTACACAAATGCATATATTACAAGTGAACCTAAACCTAAAAAAGCAACTGTTGCATTAAAAGTAATACCAAGAATGAAAATGCTTAGCACTGCAGTAATAAAAGCAAAAACTAAGGCTTCATTCACAGACAACACGTTGGTAACAAGCGGTCTATTTTGTGTCCTTGACATCAACCTATCAGAATCTCTTTCAATAACTTGATTTAATGCGTTTGAAGAAGCAGACAAAAGAAAGCCACCAACAAGGAGCAAAAGCAATGATAAAATGCTAAATTCCGCAACTTCAGGATGCTTAAACACGCCAACAATATATCCAATACATGCAGTAATAGCGACAAGCATTGACAAACGAAATTTACCTAACATTAGATAATCCTTGATTCCGGCTCTTAGTGCTACAATGTTTGTTTGTGATATTTCAGGCTGATTGTCCAAGGCGTAAAGTGCTTGCGAAATTAATCCAAAAATGGAAACAAAATAAAAGGCAGTGTTAAAAAACACTGCCTTTCAAAAATTCTATTTTTGATATGTTATTTCTCTATGATGCTAAACTCAACCCTTCGATTTTGTTGTCTTCCTTCTTCTGTATCATTAGTAGCAACTGGCTTAGTTTTTCCATATCCTTTGGCAGTCATTCTACTTTCATTAATACCTTTGTCAACCAAATATTTTTTCACAGAATTCACACGATCTTGTGACAATTTATTATTAGAAGCATCGCTTCCAACATTGTCAGTATGACCAGAAAGTTCAATTTTTACAGTTTGGTTATCCTGCATGAACTTCACTACTCTATCTAACTCTGTAAATGATTCAGATTGTAAATTAGCAGAACCAAACTCAAAGAAAATATTATTCAACCTAACAGTAGCACCTACTTCAATAGGAACAAGATAAAGGTTCTTCTCAATTTCTTGATAGTCTCCGACTTTTCTAAAATCTAAATTTTCCGAAACACCAATGAAACCTGCAGCGCTTGCTGTAATATCGTAGTTCTTACCATAAGGTAATACAACTTTATATTCACCTGTTTTGGGATTCGTACGTGCAACACCATAATTCACGCCATCTTCAATTCCATTATAAACAATAGTGGCTCCAATGGGTTCATTAGTTTTTTCATTCAACACTTTTCCTCGAATCAATACAACAGGATCCGGTTGAACATCCTCTTTAAGTGTTATTCTAACAATATCAGTTAAGCCAACTGAGTTTTCAGAACTTGCCATATAAGCATATTTTCCTGATGCATCAATTGAATAATATGCATCCCATTTAGGTGTATTTACACCATCACCTAAGTTCTCCGGCTCAGACCAATTTGTCCAAGTATCATCCAATCTCTTTGAAATCCAAATATCATTACTTCCAAGTCCTCCTTTTCTGTTTGAAGAGAAATAAAGGGTTTTTCCATCAGATGCCATAAACGGAGAGTGAACGTCATCTCCTGAAGTGTTGATTTTGGGTCCTAAATTAATAGGTCTTGACCATGTTCCATCCTTTTGCAAATGAGATACATATAATTTCTCGTTATCATCTGTTGAACTTTCAGAAAAACCTAAAATTAAATGTTTACCATCTTGAGTCCAATATGCAGCAACATAGTTACCCTTAGACATGTTTTCATAATCTTTAATAGTAATCCCTTCCGGTTTAGACCAACCGTCAATAGTTCTATAGATGAAAGAATATCCTTTTTTAACATACTCTCCATTCTTAAAGAAACCTTTAATCATCATGGTATTTTCATCGGGACTCACACCTGCAATACTATTATATGTGCGAGTATTAAAAGGATCTGTTAAATGCTCCGCAGAAGCGTTTTCTATTCCATTACTAATATCAGCTACCCAAATATCTTGAGAAGAATAAGCACCAACATTATTTAAAGGGTGATCAGATCTAATAAAATAAAGAGTTTTCCCATCGGGTGAAATGACCGGATTAATCTCACTATATACTGTGTTAATATGCTTATCCATTTTAGCAACTATTTCCTCTTGGAATGTTGGATATACATGAGAAGGTGTTCTTTGAGGGAACTTATAAATAGCTTGAAACTGTAATCCATAAAGATTATTCATTGATTTTACAGTCTTTGGAGTACTTGCTTGAGGATTAGTGGCATTCAGATAACTAACATCATAAAGCATTAAATTAAATTGTGCATAAGCTCGTAAACCAATCATTACTGGCCATTTTTTACTTGGGTTAATAAACATCCCTAAGTTATAGCTAAATCCGGCAGAAGTACCTCCACCTAACTTTCCTTGATGTGGCACACCTTCAGAATTCGCTACGTCAATCTTACCTCTTACATTAGCAAAAGCTCCATGAAAACCCCAGCCTGAATAAGTTATGACAGGTTTATATGTATGTGCACTTGGTTTTAAAATTAACAAATTAAGTGCATTTGAACCAAAGCTGTATGTCCTAGACCAGTCGGTACCACCACCCGTAGAAACTGCTTTTCTACTTTGCAATTGAATCTCGATTATTCTTTTGCCTGTTTTATAGAAAGCACCAAATATATCTATACCATTTGTTTTACTCATTTTATTTAACGGAGTGGACAATGTCAAAAGATTTCCTTTCCCATCTTTTTTAGTTGTCCCCGCGTTGTAAACTTCTATATAATCATTAAATGCCTGATATCCTCCTATAGAAAGATCATAACCAAGACCTGCATAAACAGGCATCCACTTATCTGATTTTTGCCCGAATGCGCCATCATTGACTTTGAAATTTTTGATAGCCGCTAAACTAGAAGCTAAATTATGATATGTTGTTACATCAACGAACCACATTACTTCTCTCACCCATTCATCTTTTACAATATTTAGTGCCTTTATTGCATTCTCGGTTGAAAGTTCTTTTAAAATATTCGCAACCACGTCACGCTTACAACTTGTTAAAATTGCAACAATTTTCAATTTAGAGTCCTGATCACTTGAGTTTTTATCAATATTCTCTAATAAAATCTCGATTGCTGCTGCTCCTACACTAGGCTTTGAATCATTAATTGTTTTCACAAGCTTCATATCAGGAGTAATGGTTTTGTAATTGGGTTTGTAAGTCGCTTTATATTCTTCATACGACATTTGAGAATACAACGAATTACATAGCATCATAAATACAGACATCAGGAATAATCTGTTGCTGATTTTTTGTAATTTATTTTTCATACTGTTAGTTAACTAATTATTAGGTCGCAATAATAGTTATTTTCATCTTTTAACAAGCGTTTTAGTAAAAAAAATAATACAAATGCAAAACCTTAATATTCAACGGCATGAATAACACAGCTTATCAAAAATATTACGAGAGTGTAGCTAAGCGTACGTTATGCGGGAAATTGAAAATAAAAAAAGCCTTAGAGATCTTCTAAGGCTTTCTAAATAGGGTTCTATAATTATGCTTTAACCAAACCGAACAAGCGTGCAAAAGAAGAAAATAATACTTTGTTTGCAGTTGGAGTCTCATCAATAACTGAAGGAGTTTCAGTATCAGGTGTGTGAGATGTAACAGGTTGATAATTAGCTTCAACTAAATCACTATCATCAGGTTCATTTTGGGGCCAGAAATCAGACTCTCTTCCGGGTACACTATATTCATAAGCACCTCTATATACAACAGGAAGTGGACCTGGCCAATTACCATGAATATGTTCAACAGGTGTTGTCCATTCAAGTCCATTCGCATTCCAAGGATTCTGAGTAGCTTTTTCCCCCCAATAAATACTTCTAACAAAGTTATAAATGAAAAGTAACTGTGCTCCAACTCCTAAAATAGCTCCAAGTGTCATCACAATATTCACATCCATCCAAACCCCGAATTCAGGGATTAATGTGAACTCATAATATCTACGAGGCACTCCGGCAACACCTAAAAAGTGCATAGGGTAAAATACTACATAAGCGCCTATGAAGGTAAGCCAAAAATGAAAATGTCCCAATGTGTTATTCATCATACGTCCAAACATTTTTGGAAACCAATGATAGACTCCACCAAACATCGCAAATATTGCAGCCGCACCCATTACAAGGTGGAAATGTCCAATTACAAAATAAGTATCGTGCAGTGTAATATCTACAGCAGCATTTCCTAAGAACATCCCTGTAACACCTCCGGAAATAAATAATGAAACCATGCCAATTGAGAATAACATACCTGGTGTAAATCTTATATTACCTTTCCACAATGTCGTAAGATAATTAAATGTCTTTACGGATGATGGCACAGCGATAATCAAGCTAATAGCCATAAAAATAGTACCTAAAAACGGATTCATACCTGTAACAAACATGTGGTGTCCCCATACAAGGAAAGACAAGAAAGAAATACTAAACATGGAAATAATCATTGCAGTATATCCAAATATAGGTTTACGTGCATTGTTTGATATAATTTCTGATACAATCCCAAAAGCAGGTAGAATAATAATATAAACCTCTGGATGTCCTAAAAACCAAAATAAATGTTGATATAAGATAGGGCTACCTCCAACATTATCTAAAGCTCCAACACCATTAAGATAAATATCCGACAAATAGAATGAGGTTCCTAACATTCTATCAAAAATTAAAAATAATCCTGCACCTAACAATACAGGGAAAGAAAGCAATCCTACAATAGCAGCAAAAAAGAAACTCCAAACTGTTAAAGGCATACGATTCATGGACATACCTTTAGTTCTCATGTTTAGAATAGTTGAAATATAATTAATGCCACCTAATAAAGATGAAATTATAAACAAGACAATTGAAAACAACCACAAAGTCATTCCCATACCCGAACCAGGAATTGCTTTGTCTAGTGCTGACAAAGGAGGATAAACAGTCCATCCACCACCGGCAGGACCAGTTTCAACAAAAAATGAACAAACCAATACTATTGCAGAAGCGATAAAGAACCAAACGCCAAGCATATTTAAAAATGGAGATGCCATATCTCTAGCTCCAATTTGTAACGGAATTAACAGATTACTATAGGTGCCGCTTAACCCACCGGTAAGTACAAAGAACACCATGATTGTACCATGAATAGTAACTAATGCTAGGAAGAAGTTCGGGTCAATAACTCCGCCTTTACCCCACTTACCAAGCAACATTTCTACAATGGTAAACGAGTGTCCTGGCCAAGCTAATTGTAATCTGAACAAGACAGACATAAAACCACCAATACATCCCATAATCATACCTGTGATTAGATATTGACGTGAAATCATTTTGTGATCCAAACTAAAAATATACTTGCTTATAAAGCTCTGTTTGCCATGTTCATGGTGGCTATGACCTTCTGTTTCTATATGTGCTGTATGACTCATTATACTTAAGTATTTATAATTATGATAAATTAAAGATTATTTGCTTTGTGAGAATCGGTAACTGCAATCATGCTCGCAGAATTAGTTATTTGAGTTTCTGCAAAAGAAGGTTTTTGTTTACCTATCCACTCTTTATATTCTGCTTCTGTTTCAACAACAGTAATTTTAATCTTCATATTAAAATGTGCTTGACCACAGACCTTGTTACAATAAATATAATAATTGAATTCTTCATCGCCTTTTTCTGCTCTGGCTTCTGCGGTGGTTTTAGTTGGAACAAAAACAAAATATGTACTCATACCTGGTACAGTATTCATTTGTAGTCTAAAATCCGGAGCAAATGCTGAATGAATAACATCTCTAGAACGGAATTTGAATCTTACAGCCTTCCCTTTTTGAATAACAATTTCTTTCACCACCAAATCATCGTTTGCATCTCCATTAAATGTTTTAGCGTATTGGTCCTTATCAGATTCTAACAAAGCCATTCTCTCTAATTGTTTTGTTCTTCTGCGTAACGTTAATTTTAACTCATCAACATATTTACCACACTTCACATTTTCTATTTCTTTTTCTGTGTCTTTTACTCCCTTAAAGTCTGCTTTATTTTGATATTCAATTAATTGGCTATTAAGTTCAGATAAATAAACAGAAACATTCGCAATCTTTTTATTACAATCAGCTGTATCCTTCTTTAACTCTTCCGTAAACTTCGCAACCTCTGATTTTACTGCTAAACCTAAAGGGTTAGTACCTGAGATATAATTAAAACTTGCTGCGCCAAACTTTCCATCTTGACCTGGGTAGCGTGCAGACCAACCAAACTGATATGCAAAAACTTCTATTTCATCAGCATTTTTAGCTTCGGGGTTATAGGTAATTTCTTTCCATGCTGCATTTCCTCTAAATGCCATTATAACCAATATTATGAAAGGAACAGCAGTCCAGAAGATTTCAAGTTTATTGTTTTCAGGATAGTAGTATGCTTTTCTGCCTTCTTTAGTCCTATACAAGAATGGAAAAACAAACAATAAAATCTCAGTAAGAATAAAAACTGCGAAGGTTAATACAAAAGTAAACATGAACATGTTATCTAATGCAACACCATGTGCAGCACTTGGATTGCCTACTTTGGCATATTTACCCTGAGCAAATAGTTCCCAGAATGCAAAATAAACCCCAACAACCAAGATAATGATACAAATCCATGCACTTACCTTATTAATATCTGCAACCTTCTTGCCTGTTATTTTATATGTGAAATGTGCGATATCAAAAACAAATGCAATAACAACAATTAATAAAACAAAGGCAATAAAAATCATCCATAAAACCTGAGTTCTAACCGTATCGTATGGAGTTACAGCTTCATAAGGAGTATATTCTCCTCCTCCAACTCCAAACCATGATGCTTGATGCGTTTCAAATGGCAGGATTTGATGAGAAAAAACTGGTTTTGCAAAATAAGCAATTGACAAAAATACAACAGCAACTAATGCCTTGAATATGGTCTTTTTTAAAGTAGAATTCATTTCGCTATTATTGACTTTTATAATGTGATTTTCGTGCGCAAATTTATCCTTATTTTTATTTACGCAAACTTTTTCCAAAAATAAAACCAACCTAACATCTGTTAGTATCAACGATTTGCAAGAACAGACATAATAAAAGCATAGTTAAACTTTTTTTTACGATTATGTTTCTTTCGACCTTTCTTACTCTTCATAAAATCAAGAACTGCAATTTAATTTCGTTATACATTTGCCAACCCAATGAAAACTCCTCAATTTCATATACTAATTATCGTATTGACATTATCTATAGCACTTGTGTTGCAATGGTCTTTTGAACCTAACTCACTGCAATTTGCACAACAAGATTCGCTTAGTGTCATACAACCTACACACAAACCCAGGATTTTACTTTTTGCTACAATCGGATTCTTGAGTGCGTTGGCATTATACTTAGTTGTACTAAAAAGAAAAAATAAAAAACAAAGATGACTACTATAATCGAGAAAGAAATAGACAAGCGTAAGACATTTGCCATCATAAGTCACCCGGATGCCGGAAAAACAACACTGACTGAAAAACTACTTTTATTTGGTGGTGCCATTCAAACTGCCGGTGCTGTTAAGTCAAATAAAATTAAAAAAACTGCCACATCCGATTTTATGGAGATTGAAAAGCAAAGAGGGATTAGTGTTGCAACCTCGGTTATGACTTTCAATTACAAGAACAAACTCATTAATATTTTGGACACACCCGGTCACAAGGATTTTGCTGAGGATACATTTAGAACACTTACTGCGGTAGATAGTGTCATTCTTGTTATTGACTGCGTTAAAGGGGTTGAAGAACAAACGGAGAAACTTATGGAAGTATGTCGTATGAGAGACACTCCTGTAATTGTTTTTATCAACAAGTTAGACCGCGAAGGTCGAGACCCTTATGAACTATTAGATGAATTAGAACAAAAACTTTCAATTAAAGTTCGTCCGCTTAGCTGGCCTATTGGAATAGGAGCAACCTTTAAAGGTGTATATAAATTATATGACGGCAGTTTTAGATTTACTGAAACAGCAAAAACAAAAATCGGCAAAGAAGTGGCTGTACTCAACGACCTTTATTCTTCAGAACTAGACAATTTGATTGGAGCTAAGGAAGCTGAAAAACTAAGAGAAGACAATGAACTCATTGAAGGCATCTATGGTGAATTTGATATCGCAGCATATTTATCCGGTAAACTTGCTCCGGTGTTTTTTGGTTCAGCATTGAACAGTTTTGGTATCCAAGAAATGCTTGATAAATTTATTGAAATTGCACCCAGACCTAAACCACGCGAAACCTCTTTAAGACTAGTAAGCCCTAATGAGCCTAAATTAAGCGGTTTTGTTTTTAAAATTCATGCAAACATAGATCCCAGACACAGAGACAGAATTGCATTCCTCCGTATTGTTTCAGGCAAGTTTGACAGGAACACTTTCTATTATCATGTAAGATTAGACAAGGAAATGAAATTTTCTAATCCCGTAACTTTTATGGCGGAAAGTAAGAGTTTGGTTGAAAGTGCATTCCCGGGAGATGTTGTTGGCTTATATGATACCGGGAATTTTAAGATTGGAGACACTATCACTGAAGGCGAGAAAATGATTTACAAAGGAATACCGAGTTTTTCGCCTGAGATTTTCAAAGAACTAATTAACCTTGATCCTATGAAATCCAAACAACTCGAAAAAGGTATTGAACAACTCACGGATGAAGGTGTTGCACAGTTGTTTAGACAAGAACCAGGTAACAGAAAATTTATAGGCACAGTGGGCGAATTACAATTTGAAGTCATTTTATACAGATTAGAACATGAATACGGTGCAAAGTGTCGTTTTGAAGCACGTTCTTTCTACAAAGCTTGTTGGATTACAGGAGATAAAAGTAAAATAAACGAGTTTATTAAGTTTAAAGCAAAAAATATTGTTTCAGACAAAGATCACAACTTAGTTTTCTTGGCTGATACCGCTTGGGTATTAAATACTGCTATTGAAACCAATCCCGACATTCAGTTTCATTTTACTTCTGAATTTAAGGATGGCTGACTTCACTAGCTTCTTTGCTAGACTGATGTATTAAATTAAATATTTCGATTACATATACCAATCTGTATATTTTTGCAATACATTATGAAGAGAACAATGTCATTAATCATTGTGATGATGATGGCTATTCAAATTCCTTTGAATGCCCAAATAAAGAATTATAATGTATTTTTCAAAAACAGCACTTTTACTCCAATAGAAAACAGAGGAATTGTTCCTCAACTTGAATTACAATCTGCCACAAATAGCAATACCGTATATGGGTTTCTCCAATTTTATGAAATACCCAATAAAGCACAAAGACATAGATTAACAACATTGGGTATTGTATTAGGAGATTACATCAAAAACAATGCATATTCTATAACAGTTCCTTTGGATAACTATGCTCAGATAAGAAATCTAGAATTTGTTAGAAGCTTCTTTATCCAAACACCTGATTTAAAATTAAGAAACGGCATTAATCAATTTACTTCGGAACGTGCGAATTTCTTCGTCTCATTCTACAAGAATTCTAATATTAAACAGTGTACAGAACATCTCAAACATGAGATTGCAGGCGCCATCATTACAGAAGTGAGTTTTGGTATTTATACAATCAATATAAAGAGAGAGCAAGTCTTCAGCCTTGCACAATTACCTTATGTGATATGGATAGAAGAAAAAAACATGGAAGCTAAACCACTTGACATTCCTTCGCTCTCTTTACACAGAACAAATATCCTAAAGTCACAATTAACAGGTCAAAGAGGCTTAAGTGGAAACGGAGTCGCGATCGGCATTTTTGATGGTTTGGTTTTTAATCATATTGATTTTGCCTACAGATTACACATAGTAAAAGGCAGTACCATTTTAGATCATGCAACAGAAGTGGCAGGCTTATTTGCAGGAACCGGGAATCGCAATCCTTATGCAATGGGAAATGCAAACAAAGCAGACATATATTCATGGGAAATTCAAGCATCTGTTATTGGAGATATAGACTCAGGTGCTAGCACATTCAATATGGTTGTTGCCAATCATTCATATTTCATTGGAAATGACATGACATGTACAAATAGAGGTGATTATGACATTGTCAGTTATTATTTTGACACACTCGCGGTAATGCACCCTTCTTTATTGCAAACTTTTGCTTCAGGCAATCACAGAGCAAATAATTGCATTGCAGGCGGGTATAGAACAGTTTTTGAAGGTTTACAATCTTCCAAGAATGGACTTACAGTCGGGTCGGTCGATGCGATTGATGGCAACAGCACAAATCATTCTTATGGACCAACACTTGATGGAAGAATTAAACCTGACGTGGTTGACAGAGGTGTAAGCATATACAGTTCTGCTACATCAAATAATTACGCAAGTGCTTCGGGCACATCATTCAGTTCGCCAAATGCGGCTGGTGCAGCTACTCTTTTATATGAACATTATAGAAATCTTAATTCTAACAAGGACCCTGACTCACACACAATCAAAGCGATCTTATTAAATACAGCGAAGGATCTTGGGAATACAGGTCCCGACTTTATATATGGATTTGGCAGGATTGATGCATATAAAGCTGCCAAGGTGATAGAGAACAACCAATACCTTATTGACAGTGTTGCACACCAAGATTCTTGTGTTGACACATTGGTAACAATTTCCGCACTATCGAAAACAAAAGAAATAAAGTTTCTTTTAGCTTGGGCAGAAGAACCTACACCTTTGGCTACAAACTTCGCCTTAATCAATGATTTAGACATATTCATTATTGACCCCAACTTAGACACCATAAGACCTTTAGTACCGGATTATACAAATCCTGCTGTCTCTGCAACCCAAAAGATTGACACTTTAAATAATAATGAGCAGGTAGTTGTCTCAAATGTTGTAGCCGGTGATTACAAAGTGGTTGTTTTAGGCACTACTATTCCTTCCGGCAAAATACCATTTTCCCTTACTTGGATAGAAACAGAACCATACTTAGAACTTACCTATCCTTTCGGAGGTGAAAAATGGTTACCACCCAAAGATGCAGCTTCTGCTCAGATAATAGCTTGGGATGGTTTTGATTTATCAGGAACAATTTCTTTAGAGTTTTCAGATGACAGCGGAAGCACCTGGAGCACTCTCGTAAGTGGGCTTCCCAATACTACCAGATATTATACATGGAATAGTGCATCTCCTACACTTACCACACGACAAGCATTAATAAGGGTGAGCACTACAGGGGGCATGAGTTCAACCAACAACAATGTTTTCACAATTAAACCCAACCCGTTAAATACAGGAGTTTCGGGCATCACTTGTTCCGGACAAGTTTATCTTCATTGGAATCCAACTGTTGCAACTGACACATTTAAAATATTTCAATTAATTGGAGAGGAAATGACCGAAATTGCAAAAACTACAGATACTTCGTATTTAGTAACCGGCTTAACCAATGGGCAAACATATTGGTTTGCAATTGCTATTATAGACAAAGATAGCATTGAAAGTATCAGAAGTTGGGCACAATCTTTTACACCATCAGCAACCCCGATACCTGCTTCAGTCAATACTCAGCCAACCGACCAAACAGGATGTAGATTCTCATCTATTTCTTTTACTCCAACCTTCAACGGTACTCCTACTATTAATTATCAATGGCAAATAAGTTCGGATGGAGGTGTTACTTGGAATAATATTCCCGGTGCAACATCAGCAAATCTTACCATCTACAACATTGATTCAAGTCTGGTGACTAATACTTATCGCAATTCATTTTATAATGCCTGCGGAAATTTAGGATACACCAATACTGTTTCCATTACTGTGGATTCAATTCCGCAAAAACCAACTATTGCCGTGAATCCATTAACAGTATGTAAAGATACAGTGGAATTTAGCTATCCTCATGGTACTGTAAGTTTGAACTACGAATGGATTTTTGAAGAAGCCGAAACAGACACTATGATTGGACTTGATCTCGACAATCCAACTGCACAATGGGTTTATCCTACCTTACCCGGCACGAAAACAATCTATCTTACAGTAACCTTCCCTAACAATGGTTGTAAAAATGCAGACACTACGACTGTGAACATTGGTTGCATTGCCTTGCCTATTGAACTGCTTAACTTTAATGCTTTACCACGTGAGAATTATGTTTTGTTGCAATGGCAAACTGCAAGTGAAATGAACAACCATTTATTCACAGTTTTAAAAACAATAGACTTAATCCAATGGTTTGAAATTGGAAAAGTAAAAGGTGCCGGAAATTCCTATATCACTTTGGATTATGAGTTTAAAGACTACACGCCTCTTCAAGGAATTCAATATTACAGACTCAAGCAGACCGATTGGAATAACAATGATGTATTCTCACAAATTGCAACTGTAATTTTCCATTCACAAAACAAACAAATCAGCATCTACCCGAATCCGGTGGAGAGCCAGTTCCACATCAATTCTCCAAATACCATACAAAGGATTACAATCAAGGATTTCACAGGCAAAACTATTCAAGTGATTGAACAAAACCGGACGCAAGTATCAATGCAAGAGTTTGCAACAGGAATCTATTGTATTGAAGTAGAAGATGAAGCCGGAGTCCACAGATTCAAACTTTTGAAGCAATAGACTTTGTGCGAAAAAACATAGATTTGCACCACTAATTTTTCTAAACAGCACATGTCTAAAATACATTTGGTTTCAGGAGGTTGTGGGTTTGTTGGGCGCAACTTGGTAAAACGACTTTTAAAAACAACACAGGATTATATTTTCGTAGTTGACGACCTTTCAGCCGGAACACCAATGCCCGATTCTTGGCATGACCAGCCTTTGCAGAGAGAGGTACAAGATTTAAGAATCTATGGACCAAATGAAAGACTGATTTTTAGAAAAGGTGATTTTAGGGATTTCCTGTATGAAATTAGAAAAGACCCGGACTTCATTAACAGTCGCTATGGGTTTAGATTTCCCCGCTTTTCTGATGTATATCACTTTGCAGCTATTGTAGGCGGTAGAGCAAAAATAGATGGCGACCCAATGGCGGTTGCATTAGATTTGAGTATTGATGCAGAATTGTTTTATTGGATATGCAACTACAAACCAGAAAGAGTGCTATATCCAAGTTCATCAGCTGCATACCCGATAGACATGCAAACTGTCAACGATGCTGTGGCATTGAAAGAATCAGACATTAACTTCAATGGGAGACTTGGACAACCGGATATGACTTATGGTTGGAGTAAATTAACCGGTGAATACCTTGCACAAATTGCGGCAAAACATTACGGCATTTCTGTTGCTTGCATTCGTCCTTTTTCAGGGTATGGGGAAGATCAAGACCTCACCTATCCTGTACCTGCCATTGCAGCAAGAGCTGCTGCAAAAGAAAACCCATTTGAGATATGGGGCAGCGGTAAACAAGGAAGAGATTTTGTTCATATTGATGATTGTATTGATTGTATTCTGATGGCAATGGATAATATATCAGATGGAACTGCCATTAATATCGGCTCCGGAAAACTAACCTCGTTCCTTGAAATTATTGAAGTCTTTTGCAATATTGCAGGATACACACCCACAATCAAACCTTTATTAGACAAACCCGTTGGAGTACATTCCCGATATGCTGACATGAGCTATGTTGGAAACACATTTGGATGGGAACCCAAAATCTCAATTGAAGAAGGGATGAGAAGGGTGTATGAAAAAGCACTTGAACGATTGAACAAATAAAAACCCTTGTCAGACAAGAAACTCAAAATAGTATGCTTTGGTCCGGGACCGGCTTTCAAAGGTGGAATTTCCAATTACAACACCTCATTAGGATTAGCTCTTGAAAAAGAAGGGGCTGAAGTACATATTGTTTCTTGGACACAGCAATACCCGGCAATTATCCCGCGTGATTTTAAAGACCGAGCAAGCAAACATGATTTATTAGAGGGAACTCAAATAAAGGTATCCTATTTGACCAATTACAACAATCCATTGTCATGGAAAAAGACTGTAAATTTTATTAAGAAACTCAAACCTGATAAAGTGATTTTTCAATGGGCAATTGCCATTCAAGGTTTACCTCTGGGTTACATTACTAAAAAATTATTCAAATGGGGGAAAACTGAATTAATCATTGATTGCCACTTAGTTGTTCAAAAGGAAGGCTCTAAATTAGACAGATTCTTTTCTGAATTAGGCTTGAGCCATGCACACACATACATTGCCCACGCCTATAAGACCGCAAATGAATTAAAAGAATTGTTGCCTAAAAAACAGTTTGAAATCAACGAAACCGGGTCAAGAGCAACACCGCCAAAACGCAGTATAATCAAACTTTACCACCCTGTATATGACCTCTTTAAACCGGTTCCGAACTTTGATATTGCAAAAGCTAAGCAGGAAATGAACCTAAAAGAAAACGTTTTTCTTTTCTTTGGGTTTATCCGCAAATACAAAGGGCTTCACCAAGTCATCCAAGCATTTGACATAGTCAGAAAACAAAGAAATGACGTGTCATTATTGATAGTTGGTGAATCATTCTGGAACACACTACCCAAGAATTCATTGGGGTCCAAAATCAAGAAAACATTATTTGGTTTAGCTAAAAAGATATTTCTTAAAAAGACTGATGATGAACAAAACTACAATCCTCTTGCACTCGTAGATGCACTTGGAATGCAAGAGAGTGTTTTTATCTACAACCAATTTGTGCCTAATGAAGACGTACACAAATATTTTCAGGTCAGCAACAATATTGTCTTGTATTATTTAACCGCAACACCCTCAGGCGTAGAATCTTTATCATATAATTTTAACTTACCTGTCTTGGCGACCACTGTAGGACATTTCCCCGAAACAATAGAAGATGGCTTTAATGGTTATTTAGCGAAAGACAAAGACATTCAAGATATGGCATCGGTTATGTTAAAAGCACTTGCACACCCTATTCCTCCTCAAAACATAAGTAAATCAAGCGAAAAACTCAGTTGGGCTAACTACGCAAAAGCTATCTTAAACTCATAAACTCAGCTCAAACGCTTGGAATAACCCTATTCCTCATCTTGCTTCTTGAAAATTGACCCAATACCCTTACCAATTTTCTGTACAGCTTCAAGACCTTTATTAATAGGCTCTCCCGATATATCACTAAATCGTTCGATTGGCACACTATCATACTCTTGAGGATAAATCACGATTCGGTTATTCTTTTCAAAATATTTTTCAATTTTTGAAGGCAAATTATCTAATGCTCCTATATAGGATGTAGCACCTTTACGAGCGGAGATTAAAACAAATAAATCATCCTTGCGGACATCCTTTGATATGATGAGAAAATCATCCCAGTCAACAAAAGATTTGAATTGTAAGGAAGGCGATAGTTTGTGTTGGGTAAACACTTTTTTTATTGCTCTTTCTGTTGATTCACAACAATACACTAAAATCGACATGCTTAGTTCCTGCGCAAGCATGGCAAGTTTTTTCACCCACAACGCAAATCCCTTCTCAAATTCAGCCATACGCGGGACAGCAACCACAAGTCTTTTGTGTAAAGCCAATGGTTGTCCAAAATGGCAAATCATGACAGTTTTGTCAATATTCTTTAAAATACTTTCCAATTTCTCTCCCATGAGTTTATCGATGATATGCGTCTTGCTGTACCATCCCATAGTAACAATGTCCGCCATAAGTTCACGAGAAATTCTACTGATACCACTCGCTGAGTTATGATCTATGGTAGTGATGACATTTACTTTGGTTTCTGATGCTGATGCTTGCTTTACAAATGCTTCGAGTTTGTTTCTTGTCTTAATAATATTCACCTCTGCTTCATCATCATTGGACACTACAGAGAGGATTGAAATTGGGTTGGCTGATTTTTTATCTTTAATAAAAATCGAGAACTCCAATAATTTCTCTATTTTTTCTAAATCTGAAATTGGCAAAAGGATATGTTCATTGTGTACCCCATTCTGTTTTTGAATCTCGGAGTGGTCATTTTCTGACTCAATCACAATTTGTTTCGCTGCTTTTTCGGTTGCAAATGATGCAACGATGCAAGTAATTAAGATAAGAATAATGGTGCCATTCAAAATGTTTTCATTGATAATGCCTTGTTGAAATCCTACCAATATTACAGCCAACGTTGCAGCAGCATGTGCTCCGCTCAAACCAAAAATCAACTGCCTTTGTGCTTTTGAATATTTAAAGATTAGCTGTGTGAATAATGCCCCGAGCCATTTTCCCAATATTGCAACAACAGAAAGTGTAGCTGCAACAATCAAAGCAGTTGGTCCACTCATTATCACTTTGATATTCACAATCATACCCACACTGATTAAAAAGAATGGTATAAACAATGAATTCCCAATAAACTCAATTCTATTCATCAATGCAGATGAATTTGGAATAAGTGTATTCAATGCAAGACCGGCAACGAATGCACCTATTATTGGCTCTATACCGGCTGCTTCGGCTAAAAATGCAGCAAAAAACACAACCGATAGAACAAATATATAATGTGAATGTTTCTCACTTTCTAATTTTTTGAAAAACCATTTGGCAATTCGCGGTATTATCAAAAACATAATGAGAGAAAAGATTACGAGCGAAACTCCTAATCTTATCCAGAAATCACTCGTAAGACTTCCTTGACTATTTCCTAAAATGACGGCTAAAATAATCAGAACCGCTGTGTCTGTCAGAATTGTACCTCCAACTGTTACAGCCACTGCTTGATTTTTTGCAATACCAAATTTACTCACTATAGGATAGGCAACTAGCGTATGTGTAGCAAACATACTCGCTGTGAGAAGACTGGTGTTAAAATCATAGCCCAATAAATAATGACAAACAGGATAGCCAATGGAAAGAGGAATAGCAAAAGTGAAAAAACCAAACAGCAAGCTCTTATTGCGATTTGCCTTAAACTCATTCAAATCAAGTTCAAGACCCGCAATAAACATAATATACAACAATCCAATGGTAGAGAATAAATCTATGGCTGAGTTCTTTTCAAGCACATGTAATCCATGCGGACCTATGACTACACCGGCAATTATCAACCCGATTATGCCGGGAATATTGAGTTTCCTTAATAATACAGGCGACAGCAAGATAATTAATAATATTAGCGAAAACACGAGGATAGGACTCTCTAAGGGTAGATTGAATTGCTGTATGATATGTTTAAAATATTCCCTAAAATCCATTATTCATGCTATAATTTCAACTCCTGCTACTTGATAAAAACCCTTCTTATATATAGTTGAGTCGGCAAATATTGCGAAAAATTCCGACTATCTTTCTGTTTCGACAGAGAAATTCTCTTTTTATTGAAATATTAGAGACCTGCAAATTTCTTTTACTTTTGCATGATTCATGAACAAACAAACGCTTCGCACTTCAACTCTGCACCTTTATTTTATTTTGCTGGTTGGGCTGTTTGTGCTTTTATTTTTTACTGCATCAAGGGCAATATTAATTCAATTAATAGCAAACCAAGAATCAGCAATTTCGTCTGACACGCAAGCAAAGATTTTTGCAAATGGGCTTCCCTTTGACTTGTTTGTGATTTCATTTTACAGCGCTATTCCTATCCTATTATTTCTCTGCTCTTTGTGGGTCGCTAATTTGGTTGCTCAAAAAGCGTTGTTTAAATCAACAATACTCTATTACATAATCAGTCTGCCCATATTGATAATTCTAACCGTTGCAGACATTCCATACTTCCTGTTTTTTAAAAATAAGCTTACTGAGTCTTCATTTCAGTGGTTAAGCAATCCTGCCATTGTTTTTGATATGCTTGCAGGAAACACAACCCACTTACTTACACTGATTTTAGCTGTTTTATTTTGCATTGGACTCATTTATTCTTTCTATAAAATTGGAGTGCAATGGGTGAGAAATTCAACAAACCACCCCTATAATCTGCCACTTCTAATGCGATTCACATTGAGTATTGTGCTCATTGTGTTCACATTCTTAGGCATGCGTGGTCGTCTTGACCATCCCCTCAAAGAGGGCGATGCCTTTTTTTCTGACAATACTACGGTAAACCAACTTGCACTGAATCCAATTTTTACTCTAATCAAAAGCTATGAAGCAAAAGCCAATCTGATGGATGAAGAACAGGCCATTCAATTAACAAAACAATATCTCAACATTACAAATCCAATTGACTCACTTTCACCAATTGCGCGAGCGAGTGAAGGCGAATTGCAAATTTCTAAACCAAATGTAATCTTAGTAATCATGGAAAGTATGAGTGCTGCATACATGGAATTTGGAGGGAATACACAAGGGCTTACACCAAACTTAGACAGTTTGAGTAGAAAAGGAATCATGCACACGAATATGTATAGTGCAGGAATCCATACAAACAATGGAGTGTTTTCAACCCTCTATGGGTTTCCTGCTATCAAGCGAACACGCCCAATGGGTACGGTTCCGCTAAGAAAATACAGTGGAATTCCTTATACTCTTAAACAGTATGGTTATCAAACAATGTTTTTTACCACCCATGACAAGAGTTTTGACAATTTAGGTTCATTCCTGTCTTTCAACTCTTTTGACAAAGTATATAGCCAACCAGATTATGACAAAGAAAAAGTAGTGGGACCCTTTGGAGTAGCAGATGACTATCTTTTCACCTTTGCACATCAACAACTCTCCTCCACTACCCAACCTTTTTTTGCTACCATCCTCACCAGCTCAAATCATGATCCATATATCATTCCCAAAAACTTTAAAATCAAATATAATGACAAGAGCCTTGATGCTGTTCACTTTGCAGACTGGTCAATTGGGTTATTTTTAGAAGAATGCAGCAAAGAAACTTGGTACGACAATACGATTTTCCTTTTCATTGCCGATCACGGACTCAATGTTGGTGAACAAATCTCAGGTTTTGCCATCAATTATCAACACATTCCATTTATCATATATCAACCAAGCAAAACACAAGCGACTCAAGTACATAGTTTTATGCAACAAATTGATGTATTTCCATATTTAATGTCCATCCTAAAACTGCCTTATATCAATAATACATTGGGAGTATCACCTTTTGATGTCAAGCGCGATATGATCTATTTTTCATCCGATGACAAACTCACGGCACTAAATGATGAATGGCTGTATATATATTACTATTCCGGCAACGAATATTTATATCGCAAATCAGAACCTCACAGCAAAAATTTCATAAAGGAACACCCTGAAATCGCAACACAATTAAGGCAATACGCATTTTCTCAAACACAAACCGCAGACTGGTTATTCAGACAAAACAAAACGAAGTTGGAGTAAGAGGGAAGCTTATTGCACTATGAAATAAAAATATTTATTTCATAGTGCCCATCTTTATTATCTTTGAATGACCCATTTGAATATTTATCCTATGCATTCTCAACTCAAAATAAAGCTCAAAAATCAAAAGCATATTGAAGCAGAAATGATTGAGGCTGCATTTAATTATTGGTTTACAGGCAATCTGCATATCCGCTCCCCTTTCCCATTCTATATCAGAGAACAGCTAAAATTAGAATCAATAGAACGTCTCATTGATTGGTCAAACCAAATTTCAACACAAGTCAAAAAAAAGTTGAGTGATGAAATTATAGCTGAGAAGTTTGAAGAAATCATTTTCAAAACCGCACTCAAACTTGTTTTAACCGAAGATGAAAAAATCACTATTCATTATCCTTTTATGCCTCGCAAAGGCGACAAAATCAAAAAGAAGAATAATGCCGAGATTGAAGTCTACTGTATCGTAGAAGGCAGGACATATTATAAAAAGGGGGATGAATCCTTTTTAAAAATCAATCTGATTAATACCAACTCAGGAGAAAAGTGGGAAACTGAGTTTGAGCTACCCGAATAGAGTTTCATTGTTGCGTTCCATCAGGATGCAAATACTCAACCCAAACTACCTTATCATCTTTATACAGACCTTTGCTTGCAATATTTCCGTTTGAATACCATCTGACAAATTCACCATTAAGTTTATCATTCACATATTGCACTTCACTGATCTTATTCCCTATAGAATCCCAAATAATCCATCGTCCTACTCTTTTACCTTTTAAGAAATCTCCTTGCATTTGCTTTTTCCCGTTAGCATAATACCAAACCCATGTTCCTTCATCTTTACCATTTACATTTTTCCCGGACACTTTAATCTGACCATTGTCATAATCCCAGTTTCCGGAACGATATTCATATTGAATCCAGATATAGGCCAGCAAAAGCGCATAGACAATCAAACGAAAATATCGCAGTCTTTTTTTTAATTCAGATTGGTCTGACATCACAGAAACTATTTTTAATGTTGTGCGCCATCAACTATTTTAAACAGATGCAAAACTGATGGGAATAAGGCATTCATGGACTCTTTTGCGCCCTTTGTTGAGCCGGGCAGTGTCATAACGAGCGTATTGCCTATCATTCCGGAAATTCCACGTGACAACATAGAATAGGGCGTACGTTCTTGACCATAATTTCGTGCTGCTTCCATTACACCGGGTATTTCGCGCTCTAAGAGAGGGCGCACAGCTTCAGGAGTCACATCCCGCTTAGACAATCCCGTTCCTCCGGTAAGTATTATAAGTTGGCTTTGTTCACTTAATAATTTAACTCTCTGTTGAATTTGCTCAAATTCATCAGGAATCACAATATAATCAGCAACTTCTACTCCACACTCCTTAAGTTTATGAATGATGGCTTGCCCTGCTTTATCTTCTTTTTGTCCGGATGCAATACTATCGGAACACACAATGACAGACGCTTTCAATGTTGCATAAGACTTATCTTGGAAATCCGATTTCCCTCCTGATTTCTGCAGCAATTTGATTGATGTAATTTCAATGCCTCTATCAATTGGTTTTAGCATATCATACATAGTTAGTGCAACAACAGAGACTCCGTGCATTGCCTCAACTTCAACACCTGTTTTATAGATGGTGTGCACCTCCATTTCAATCTTTATTTCTAGTGCGGAAACCTCATACCGAACCGCTGTAAACTCAATAGGCAAAGGATGACAATCAGGGATTAAATCACTAGTGCGCTTTACCGCAAATAATCCGGCATCTCCTCCCATTCTGCTAAATACAGTTGTCAAATCTTTCGCTAACAACCCTCCCTTTATGACCCCTTTATAATTCACATTATGACATGTAACACAAGCAGGACCGTGATTTTCAAGCCGTATAACTCCCTCAAAAATTAATTTCCCGTTTTGAATATCATCCTCGGTAGCTTGATCAGATTCATTGACAATTGTAGCCTCAACAGAATTTTTTTCAGAACTTACATCTCCTTTTCCTGCTATGAAAGCAAAGATAACTTTAACATCATTTTCCGATAATTGCGACTAGTCCGGCATGATTAATCCTCCATATTCCTGCGATATGGCAATTGCATCCGGATCGCCCTTATTAATTAATGTTTGGGACGACCTTGTCCATTTAAGTAACCAATCTGCGGATCTAATTTTTGTTATACCTAACAAATCCGGACCCACTAATCTACCTCTACCTATTGTATGACAAGATGCACAATTTTTTGCAAATATCTCTTCTCCGTTTTGTCCATGATTGGGATGATAAATTCCAAGCATGATAAGAAACAATAAAACACTACTTATTTTAGCAGACTTATTTACTTGAAAAACAGTTTTCATAGATTGCTAATATTAATAAACACGAATCATTTCAACAATTCCATTCAATTTGAATGAATCAAACTAATCTATCCCAAAAACTGCAAACCATGATTTATATCAATTTCAAACATGACATTTATCACATTCTTATATGATAAATGTCATTGAAATCAGTACCAATTAAATTATTGATGATAGTAATGTTGCATTGTCAAACTCTCTTACATCACTTAATATTGAATTAATTTATAATGAAATACAATATAATTTATTTCTATTACAAATTGGGGATATTAAACCTACAATGCTGTATTTCCCTTTTTACGTCTTGAAATCAAAAACAGCAGTATAATGGTTCCGACTGCAGGTATTAATAAAATAAGGAGACCTAATGAGAGCTTTCTTTCTCCTGTTATAGGGTCGTAAGTAAAACACGTAAATAGTGCATTCTTGCGAGGTAGCGGATATGATATTACAAACTCATTGCTGATGGCTTTTATCAAACCATTGAGAGAGTTATCGTTTCTTATTCCAAGTAATTTTTTAACTATATATCCATTCCCATTGATGCCAACCAACAATGCATCATGCTCAAATTGGCGAGATACTGAATCCCATTGTGGATAAAAACCAACTGATCCTGTTAAATCAAGAATGTTTTCTGTAACTCCGAAAATCCACTTATTGTCTGCGTAAACATTCAACATTTTTTGGTAATTCTCCATGTCTGTGGGCTTATCTGCACTATCAAAACTCACTACTAAAATTTTGAATTGTTCTTTGGGTCGAAGCCTTGCTAAATTATCTTGTAGATTGCGAATCAAAGGTGAGCAAACTCCCGTACAACGTGTAAATATCAAAGCAAGAATAACTGGTTCACGCTCATACAATGCAGATAGTTTGATATTGTCCCCTGTCGTTGTAAGTATTTGAACGTTCTCGACCTTGGTGAATAGTTTATCCTCCTCTGCAAGGCTATATTCTTGAGTTTGAGCAAACAAACTCAAGGAGCAAATGATTATTAATGAGAAGAGGAAAAGACCTTTGTACACTTTTTAAATATATCTACAAAGATAAGCAACATCCCCAACAGGTATGCTATTGCAAACCATGCAGCAGCTGCGGCAAACATTGCACCTCTCGTAAACTCGGCAGGATAAACAGAATATCTTCTTGGAATTGATTCTGCTCCACCGCAATAAAACATTAATACAAATCCAAAACCGCCAATTATTATCAATGCTAACTTTAACTTGCGCATTGGGTCTGTATTGCTACCTGAAAACTCATTGGCTGCCCAAGTAAAGAAACCCAAAATTAACAATACATTGCCCAAGGCATTATATGTATGAAAATGTGCAGGCACCCAAAGTGTATTATGCAAAAAGATATTATTGGAGATTGTAGAATCAATCAAAGCCCCGATTCCACCAATAATCCAGCCTGTAATACCGATAAAGAACAGTAAATTGGTAATAGACCATTTGATTCTATGCCCATATAGCAACACAATGATACTGATTATTGTTACTACCGCAGATGGAATACTTGCAAAATAAGAAGCAAATTGACCAAACATTTGCAATCCCAATGGTTGTACAAAATCCATGTACAGATGGTGGAAATATGCTGTAAGCACAAATAATAAAGTAAAATTCCAACCTAATGAAACATACCATGTAGTCTTGTACTTTGGACGACCACTGATTTCCGGAAGCAGTTCATACACAATTGCTAACCCTAAATACAGAGACTCATTTGCAATGGTATGACCAAAAAAGTAAATTAGATTCTTCATCAACAAAGGATCATTGACAAATTTTCCGTCAGAATACAATTCCGCAAAAGACAAAATCAAAATCACAACCGCAGTGAGCAAGCACAATACAACACCTACGAGAGAAATTGCAGAGATCAGCACCAAAGGAGGTGTTTGGACTTTAGGCTCTTTTTTTGACAAATGCTGCCAAGCAAAAGTCTCACTCAGAGAATATTCTTTAAAAATTGCAACAAGCAATCCAACCGACCACACCAACCATCCAACTCCTAACACTGCCAAGCTCCAGAAGAACAATGGAGTCGCCCATGACGCCCAAGCAAATGAATTCAAAAAAGGCAAAGGATATAAGAAAGTCCAACCTGCATGGAAGTTACCAAGGAAAGTCGAAATATAAAACATCACTACCCCAATAACAGTCATTACAAAAGCAAACACACTCAGACCTGCGCCAATTTTCAAATATCTATTGAGCAAATAATGCACTCCTACCATACCTGCAACAGCCCAAATGGCAACCATTGTCAATCCATGTGTAGTCATGATTCCATAAAATCGTCCATCATCTATACTAATAACCTTTCCTTGGTTAAACCGCATAGTTATACCCAAGATAATGGCAGTAAAAAACAATAAAAGTATTGTGATAATCCAAGTAGATGTAATTCTTTTTAAAGATAAATTCATAATGTTCTTATTTTAACTATTTAACAATAAATTCACCACGCATAGACCCTGTCTGTGTAGCGTGTCCAATTCCGCAAAATTCCGTACACAAAATATCGTATTTGCCGGGTTCATCAAATACCCATCTCAATCGGTTGACATATCCGGGCATAGCTTGAGTTTGAGTAACCAATTCGTGTTTGGGATTGTATATTGCAAAACCATGTGTTACATCCATACTCGTTACTCTGAACTCGACCATCTTACCTGCCGGCACTTCTATTGACGCATTATCAGTTTCATCACTCATGATAAAAGCATACTGCATTGCTTCAACTTTTACTACTTTTTCGGGATTACTATCCTTATACATAAAGTAAGGGGATTTGGGTATGGTTACAGACATTAGAATAATGAGTACACCACCCCATAACAGTAAAAAATAGAATCTCTTCTGTAATGGATTTTTTATTCCCTCTCCTTCCTCAGCTGCGTGCTTGGTGCTTCTATAAATCATATAGGAAATCAAGGAAATCGCCACAGCACATACCAGGAATAATGCTAAAACTAACTCTTGTCCTTTCATTGTTAATTTAAATTTTGTTTGGATTAATATTTGAAAAAAAATTCTTTTTCTTTGATTGTTTCTGTAAAGACTTCGCAAACGTATCAATAAAGGACATTCTTGTCCTTTATTAAAAAACCAACTTACGCACAAGTTACTAACACACGTTTGCTTAACAACTTATAAATTCAAAAACATAAATATAACTAGGATTAACTCACCAGATAGGTCTTGCCGTCATTCAAGTCAGGATACAAATCCCCAATCTTTTTATGCAAACTAAACTCCTTAAATGCCTCGCGCACCGGTTTAAACTCTTCGTGAATAGGACATGGGTGTGTGTCTGAGCACATACCAAGTCCAAGACCGCAATTATCAAAAAAGTCCTGGCCTTCTACTGCTTTAACTATAAGAATGATTGGATGCTGATGTTGCTCCTTCGAAATAAAAAAACCGCCATTGGGACCTTTTGTACTACTGATAATTTTTAGTGCTACCAATTTTTGCAACACTTTGCCAATGGTGTGTTCACTCTCTTCAATTTGCATGGCAATTTCTTTTATCCCTGACTTTTTATTCCTCTTTTCATATTTTGAGGCTATGTATGTTACAGCCTTTAAAGCTACTTGACAAGTTACACTTAACATAAATTACATTCCTAAATATTGTTTTCCTTGCTCTGACACTGCATCATAACTCCAAGGCGGATCAAAAGTCAATTTAACTTCAATGGCATAGCCAGGGAATGAGGCTTCAAGCGATGAAGTAGTATCCCCTACAATGGCATCACCCATTGGACAAAACTCAGTCGTAAGCGTCATTGTACACAATACTTTCTGTGCTTCATCATCAAAATTTAAGTCATAGACTAAGCCCAAATCAACAATATTGAGTCCGATTTCAGGATCTATCACATATTGCAAGCCCGCAAGCGCAATCGTAGATTTTATTTCATTATTTGTTGTAACATTCATAATTCAATCGGTTTATGATTCATAACTTTAAATACATTCATATTATACAGTACCGCAGTAATCAACAATAACACAGCTCCTATTTTCATCAACAAGATTAGCCCCAACATGATTCCAACTGCAAAAATGAACAATCCAATCAAATAGGAAACACCCATCAGATTAAATATTTTTTCACTAAATAAATCTTTAGGGTTCGGTGTTTTACCTCTTGCGGAGCGTTTTCTATATGCCTTATTCCAAGCAATAAACGGCAATGTTTTGAATGTCATACCCAAGATTATTGCCGTCATCCAGCCAAAGAAAATCATAAATCCATAGGTCAATACTACCGATAAAGGCACTTCGGAATAAAGCATAGAACTAAAGAGAATGACAAAAAGCAAAACAATGGGAATTAAAAACATAATAGCGGCAAGAATTGCAAATTGTGTTTGATAATCTACCCTTCTTCTAAGTCTTTGTTTATATGCTTTAATACAATAATAAATAAACATGACACAGCCGGTTAATATCAATACTACCGGCAAAAAAAGCAACCATTTTATCGTATTAAAATAGAGGAATATGAAGGTATATGTTACCACTCCTATGTTTACTAAAAAGCAAATGACTCCCAATAACTTTTTGTTAGCGTATTTTGAAATCATAAACATAGGAATCAATCTTGAGCCCACGCCCATCACCAACAATAAAAACCAACCGACTATTCCAAAGTGTGCATGCAACGGCAAATAATGGGTGGCATCATACATCAAAAAGCTATAACGAAAATCAAAGATTAGCAACAACCCAAGACCCACGGTAATTAATAACCATACAATTGAAGTAAAGATAAAGACAGTATGGCTATTTCTCTTTTTACTCCTTAGGACACTGAAAGTAATATTGATGAAATAAGCAAGCAATCCCGCAAACACGAGGCTTCCACCCACTTCAGCAGTTAGCCCGAATTCATGCATAAAGAAACTATAAACAAGTATTGGGATTCCTAAGCCGGCTAATACAAATGATATATAAGCCAAGCGATTGCTATACAACTCTCCCTCTATCAGTACCGGCACTAACTGATGGCTTGCTCCCAAAATAATCATCGTACCCCAACCCAATGCCATTGAATGTGTAATTGCCAAAATATTAAATTGAAAATAATGTCCCAAAAAATGAGCTTCAGAAAAAAGTAGCAACACTGTTGCTACTAAAAATGCAATGGCTGCATACGCATAAAACGGCAGCACAACCCTGTAAGAAGTGGTTTTAACAAGATTTGTATCGAAGGGAGAAGCAAACATCTGCTATTTCTTGAAAATTAAAATTCTGACATCTCCATCTTCTATCTCGTTGATTCTGTAGTCCAGATTGCGCTCCTGCAACTCCGGCAACAAAAAAACCGGAATACGTTTGTGATAGACATAAACCGCTCTATCATCTTTCAGGTTATCACAAGCCTCAAGCACCATCATCATTGGCAATGGCGGTTCTAACTTTTCGACTCTCACTTCATCAATCTTATTTGCAAATTTTACGAGCATCTCTTCCCAACCTGCTGCATCTGTTTTCACTTCGGCTTTGACTTCATTTGCATCACCGGTCTTATATAAATATGTATGAACTACATTTTCGTTGACCACTTCGGTATAAGCAACAAAACCACGTTTTTCCAAAATCATTATGACAGGTGTAGGCTCAAAAGTATTGATGATTTTAAGTGCTTGATTTGAAGTTAATTTATTGACATTCATCATAATTAAATTGAGTGGATCGCCTCCTTCATCCAATATGGGTCGCACATCTAATTCAACAGTGTTTTGAGGAGTTAAATTTTTAATAAAATCCGGCATAGCAGCTGACTCTGCTTCATTTTGTTCAACAATAGATTCGTCAATTTCAAACCCCAATGGTTTCAGCTTTTCAAAAAAATCGTTTACCTGCACTCCTCCAATTTTACTTGCCATGCTGATTGATGTACGTGCTGCCATTAATTTGCGCAGCAAAGGATTTTTGAGTTTATTAAATTTAGGAGAAATACTAATGATAGCATCTAAAGCATCGGGATGTTCTTTTAGAATCTTGGAAATTTTGGTTGAAGCATTGATCTGCATAAAATTTTTCTATTTTGATTTACCTTCTAATTCAATGTATTTTGGAAACAAAATATTGTTCTCTAAGTGTGCATGAACAATCAAATCAGCCTCCAAGTCTTGCATCAGTTTATACATCAATTCATAACTGGCACAAGAATCACTTGGCAATGTATAATCATTTGTCAATTCACGCAATGTTGTTAGATATTCTTTGTAAGTATCATGTTCCATTTCAAACATATTGATAGGTTCTGCAACCGTATCAAATACTGCCCCTTCTGTTGAATGTGAATGCACCAATTGTTTCAACATAGGAAAAAGAATGGTTTCCTCTTTTTGCAAGTGTGCGAGTAATGCATGTGTGAACTTATCAACCGTTGCATGAATCTGTTCCAATTCAGGATGCGCTGCCACATGTTGACTCAACACATTTTTGGAAGCAGTACGCAAATCCGGCACAAGCTGTTTAATGAATGAATGATGTGTATTGACAATGTAATCTGCAAGAAAATCTATATTCCAATCATTGTAAGGCAATGGTCTGACGGAATTTCCAATATTCTTCTCAACTTGCTGAAGTTCTTGTTCAACCAATGTTACATCCAAACCCTTTTCCGCACAGGCTTCTTTTACTGTTTGTTTACCTAAGAAACCATAATCAAGATTATACTTAGCAAAAACAACAGCTTTTCTAAAATCCTTTGTAACAATTTGTCCCAGCGTTTCATCTTGTTCTCCGGTTTTCCTCTTAGTAATTCTCACAATCCACCATTGCGGACCTTGCTCAAGATACTCCCATGTAAAAATATTTCCCCGCTCTGCCATTAACTGATAATAGAGAGGTTTAGGGTCGTGGTCGTTATAAATAGTGAGCCACTTACCTCCGGTTAAAGCATCAAATCTTTCAAAAATGGTTGGATGTTTCCGTGCAGGAGGCAACTGGGTTACATCGAGTTTATTTTCATCATCATTGCTCGCTGCGGATGTACCTTCAGACTTCAATTCTTCATTTCTTCCAATTTGCACATGCCACCATTGAGGTCCTTTCTCAACATATTCCCATGAAAATTCTTTCCCTCTTGTTTGTTCTAACTGATAATAAAGCGGAACAGGGTCATGGTCATTTTTTAGAATAAAAGATTCTCCCGGTTTCAAGCTGTCAATCTTTTCAAAAATCTTACTATGCTTAACGGAAGGATGCAACTGGGTTGCATCTAAAACATCCCCTTCTTCATGTTGTTGAGCTGAATCTTGGTGTTGAAAATTCTTTTTAGCTATTCTGATAACCCACCACTCAGGACCTTCTTGCAGATAATCCCAAGTAAAAATATCTCCTCTGTTTTGTTGCAGTTGATAATAAAGCGGTTTGGGGTCGTGGTCATTTTTCAATATAAAACTCTCGCCTTCCTTATGGTCATCAAAAAAAGCAAAAATGCTGGCATGCTTGTATTGTGGGTCAATCAAGGTAGCATTTAAAATGTACTCACCATTTTCGGCTCTACTCAATGCAGGATGCCCTTGCTTGGGTGCTTGTTTTGTAATTCTAATGCGCCACCATTGAGGACCTTCCTCCAAGTATTCCCATTTAAACACATTGCCACGTGTTTGTAGCAACTGATAATGCAAAGGCTTCGGGTCGTGGTCATTCTGCAAAATAAAACTTTGACCTTCTCTCAGGTTATCAAACTGCGCAAAAATAGTGGCATGCTTATATTGCGGTTCAATAAGGGTTGCGTTGAGCACAATTTCGTCTGAGGTAGCTGCCGGCTTAGTGTTGTGTTTCCCTATTCTTATTTTCCAAACCTCAGGTCCTTCTGCTAAATACTCCCATGTAAATGTCTCTCCATGATCTGCTTTTAACTGGTAATAAAGAGGCTTAGGATCGTGATCGTTTTGATGTATAAAACTCTCTCCTCCCATTAAATCATCAAAATATTGAAAAACAGTTGAATGTTTAAATCTTGGTTCTATTTCAGAAACTATAAGAATTTTTTCGGTTGAACTATCCATGGCAGAATTTGTGTGTTTGATTGAAGGGCACGAAATTACTAAGAATTATTCTAAATAAAAGTAATTGAGTGCGTTTATTTTTACGCATACAAAATCAATCACAATTGGTTAAAGCCCCGAGTTGAGGAGCTTCCCAACTTTCAAGACACGTCTTTACCTCAATTCATTGGAAACGAATGTTTAAGCCCAATAAGAAATTAATGCCGGCTTGGGGATACACCATTTTATCACTGTAAAATGCATCCGTACTTCCCAAATAATACTTATAGGTGTAGCCATTGCTTGCATATAATTGATTGGTAAAATTATTCACCATCAACACCATTTCAGATTCGGTCTTTTTGCCGGGAAGTTTATATGCAAGTCGGAAATCTCCGGTAGCATAGGGCGATAAGACACTCTCTTTCATTCCTGAATTATCAAGATATTGCAACCCAACGTATTTTCCTGTAACATTTGCCGTAAACGATTTAAACTTGAGTTCTGCAAAGACAGCAGACACTACCGAAGGTGAGAAAGAAATCGGAGTATTTTTATATTCAAAATGCTGTTCTTCAATTACACCATACCAATCAAATACCACTTCCTTGTAGTCTTTAATAATGTTTCGGCTTAATGTTACATTTCCTCCTACATTCAGATAATCATTAATAATATATTTCCCTTGCAGTTCAAATCCGGCTCTGTAACTCTTACCTGCATTTTTTCTAATCAAACCTCCAACCGCATTCATTTCACCTGTCAACACCAACTGATTGATATAGTCCATGTAATATAAATTCACATCCAACAGATATTTTTTTGTTCGTTTCTGATAACCAAATTCATAATCAGTCAGACTCTCATGCTTGGGCACATCCGGTGCAGACTCAATGAAGTCCATTCGAACCGGCTCGCGTTTTGTATTTGCTATTGAAAAATACAGACGTTGATTGTGCTTTAGCGCGTAATTAACACCTCCTTTAGGGTTGAAAAACGCAAACTGCTTGTCAAATGCAAAAGGTACTCTGTTATCATCCAACCCATCCGCCTTATATGCTACATACCTAAATTGCAAATCAGCATAAACACTGAATCTATCATTGATTTTCCGGGTAACTTTTACAAAATGGTTTACATCATTTTTTACAGAATAACTTGAAGCAAAACGGTAGTCTTTGGGCATATTACCTGCAATTACAGCCCAAATCACATCATCATAATGATCTCCTAAGTAACGACTCAACCCTCCACCAAACTGCACAATAGTCTTATTGTTCTGATAATGCAAGCCATAAACAGAGCCAAAGAAGTGATTGTCTAACCATAGCTTTCGCACCAAATCAGTAGTCGCAAGTGTATCAGCACCTTGTACAAAAGGTTCAATACCATAATCTTCATATCGCTGTGCAGGCATAGACTGTTCAAAATTCCCCAACCCTCTAATGTAGAACCCGCTAACAGACAATTTCAAGTATTTGTTAAATAAATAATTTGCATGCAGTTGATAGTGGCTTTGACTGTAATTATCGGTTTCATTATCATATTCATAATAGTTATATGTCCTGCCTGAGTGCAACAAATTCTGTCTTTGAGTTGGAGAAAGAAAATTGCGATCCGCATAATCATTCATGGCATTAACATCACCAGTAAAACGACTCTCAGGCGTACCCCACCATGCCTGATAAGTGCGCTCACTTCCCGCGAAATGAATGGCTTCCAACGTAAACCTTTGATTGGTTGAGCGATAGGACGCATCTATGTAGTAGCTTTTCAAATCAGAAAACGCACGGTCAATATAGCCGTCTGAATAGATTCTTGACATTCGCCCAGACATTTTCCAATGGTTATTAATCAATCCTGTATTAAAAGCAACAGTATGCTTTCGGGTATTAAATGATCCGAAAGAGTTATTGATTTCAAAAGAAGGACTCATACTGCGATTGAATGTTTCAAGATTAATATTGGCTCCAAAAGCTCCTGTTCCGTTAGTAGAAGCACCAACCCCGCGTTGGATGTCAATTCTGTAAGCAGACGAAGCGAAGTCGGGCATATTCACAAAAAACACCCCTTGTGTTTCGGGGTCATTGAGAGGAATCCCATTTAACGTTACATTAATTCTAGTCTGGTCTGAACCTCTGATTCTTAAAGCAGAGTAACCAACTCCCGCCCCTGCATCTGTTGTAAAAACCAAAGAGGGCGTTGCATTTAACAATACAGGCAAATCTTGTCCAAGATTATTTTTTCGTATCTCGGCTTTGTTTAAGGTTTGGTTTGCTATAGGCGCATTAGGGTCTGCGATTATAGAACTTGTGATATTGACAGCCTCTAAATCTTTGGATGCCGGCTGCATATAATATATTTTCCCGTTAGCTAAATTCGCAAGATTCAGTGTGTCATAGATACTGTTAAACCCCACAAAAGACAACCTGACAAATAATTTAGATTGCTTTTCGGCAGAGATTGGCACACTAAAATTACCCTGTTGATCGGTGATTCCTCCTGAGGAGCCTCCATTTGGCAATGTAACAAGAACCGACACTCCTTCCATAGATTTGAGTTCGGGTGAAAGCACTTTTCCACTAATTTGATAATTGTCCTTAGTTTGCGCGAAAGCAAAGAGCGGAATTAGGACTGCAATTGTTAATACTAACTTTTTCATTTTAAATAATTTTTAAAAATGAAAAAGCATGGTGTGTTTGAAAAGAAGTTTACCACATAAGCTTTCCCTGCCGCATGAATGACCATGATCCAGGTGATGCGGGTATAATCTCAGTTCTCAATTAAGAGAGCACCCCAAAACTTTTTCGTTGGGGCAAAAGTAGATGAAATTATCATTTAATTGAATGATGAAACTTCCATTTCTCAAAGAGCATATCTGTTTTGTTGCAGCATTAGGGTCAAATGATGGTATTAGCACCTAGTAAAATCAATACATTTGTAACCGCAAATCACAACATGAAAAAAATATTGGTAACAGGCAGCAATGGTTTGTTAGGACAAAAACTCACCGACTTGTATAGAACACTACCTGACAGGAAACTTTTTGCCAGCGGTAGAGGCGCAAACAGGCATCCCGAAAAGCACGGATATGACTACATAGAATTAGACATTTCGGATTTTGCAAAGACAAAAGAGATTTTGGAACTCATCCAACCTGACGTATTAATCAATGCAGCCGCCATGACCCAAGTAGATGACTGTGAATCAGACACCAAAAACTGCACCTTGTTCAATGTTACTGCAGTAGAAAACATGGCAAAGCTTTGTGCGACACTCAACATTCACTTCATTCATATTTCAACCGATTTTATTTTTGACGGCACGATAGGCAACTATACAGAAGATGACTTACCAAACCCGTTGAGTTTTTATGGAAACAGCAAATGGGAAGGGGAGAAAAAAGTACAGCAACATGCCCAGCATTATGCAATCCTTAGAACTGTATTGGTCTATGGCGTAGTGAGCGACATGAGCAGAAGCAATATAGTATTATGGGCAAAAGGTGCATTAGAAAAAGGTGCACCTATTAAAGTAGTCAATGACCAATGGCGTACACCAACCCTTGCAGAGGATTTAGCAATGGGCTGTTACTTAACAGAAAAACATGAAGCACAAGGTATTTACAACATTTCAGGCAAGGACTTATTACGTATAGATGACTTAGTCAGGACGGTTGGACAATTTTGGAATTTAGACATCAGCCTCATTAACGAGGTGAGTAGTACAACCTTGAATCAAGCGGCAAAACGCCCACCTAAGACGGGCTTCAACTTGAGTAAATCCAGGAAGGAATTAGGCTATGAGCCTCACAGTTTTGTTGAAGGCTTGGCTATAGTAAAACAACAATTGGAGCGTAACATTTAGAGTTGCAAGCTACCGCAATTAGTTCGACTTGTTTTGGTTAACAATCTCTTCTTCTATAAGGTAAAAAGGACGTTTCTTAACCTCAATATAGATTCTTCCGAGATATTCGCCAATCACACCCAAAATTACCAGTAACACTCCACCAAGAAAGAACATTGCAACAGCCAGTGTTGCCATACCGGGCGTGTCTTGTGGTGAATAACCAAAGACTTTAAAATTCAACAATCTGTGTATGATAAAGAATATGCCCAGAATAAATGATGGGATTGATAAAAAGAGTCCAAAATAAGTTGCCAATCGCAACGGAAAAGTAGAGAAGTCAAAGATTCCGTCAACAGCAAGTTTAACAAGTTTCCTGAAAGTATATTTCACTTCTCCTCCGGCACGTTCTGCGCGTTCATAGGCAACTCCAATTTGTTTAAATCCTGCATAGGCTCTCAGACCTCTAACAAAGCGGATATTCTCCGGCATTTCGACATTCAGCACATTGACTACCTTTCTGTCCATCACACAAAAATCACCTGAATCTATTGGAATATCAATATCGCTGACTCTTGCCAAGACCCTATAAAAAACTTTATAAGCAACACGTTTGAACAAGCCCTCTTTGCGTTTGGTTCTTACAGCATAAACAACATGATATCCTTCACGCCATTTTTCCAAAAAACGGGGCAGCTCCTCCGGTGGGTCTTGCAAATCCCCGTCCATGATAATCACTGCATCCCCTTGCGCCCTCTTTATTCCGGCAGAGATTGCCGGTTGGTGTCCAAAATTTCGACTGAGTTTTACCACCTTAAAACAAGGGTTTTTCTCTACAAAACCGCGCATGATAGCCAATGAATTATCAGAAGAACCATCATCTACAAGAATCACTTCATAGTCTTCTTTCCATAATGGCGCAGCTGAGACAAGTCGGTCATAGAGTTGTTGAAGAATCTCTTCTTCATTAAAAATCGGTATTACAATGGAAATCATTGAAAGTGCGAATTAAAAACAAAATTGTTGATTAATAACGAATGAGAAACAGAAAGCCAAATTTACTTTATTTCCCAATCACAATGGTATTATAGATTCTTTGCACTCGGTTTCCCGCTTTGCTTTGAATCATTTCGGATTGTTGTTCTATATGTTGCACCCTAAATTGTGTTTGCTTGACAAGTTCCTCGACATCCTCAATGCCATACAAGTCAAATCCATAACGTGTAAAGGGTTGTTTTTCTAAATAGCTTTTATCTCCAAAAGTGATTGCAAAACAACCTCTCGGTTTGAGCACCCTATCAATTTCACGCAACATATTGAGTGGAGATTCCCAAAAATAAAGCGTATTTACACTGAAACCCTTATCAAAAGAGGCATTGGGAAAAGGAAAGTGGCAACCATCATACAAACAAAAGTTCGCTTTCTTATGCTCCACAAATGCTTGATTAATTCGTATAGCCTCTGCTATCATCACATCTGAAATTTCCAACCCTTGATAAGACAAATTATCTGCAAAAGAAAACAGCTCTTCAAGATGACTGCAATTGCCATGACCTAATTCAAAAACAGCATCATGGCTGTTTAAGCGAAGAGCACGGATAGCATTAAGCGTCATATTTAGATTGGACTCATGCAGCATAACCCCTGTTTCTACACCCTTTGGTCCGTAAGGTTGTTTAAGTTGAGCAGCTAACTCTTTGAGTTCGTCATCAGTCATTAGAAAATCCTATTTGAGCTGAAAGAGAAGCACCTATCGGCACATTTACTTTATTCATTCCCATGATTTTGCAAGCTTCTGCTGCAACACGAATACTATTATTCACACTGCGTTCATCGGGATATATATGCGACATATTTGCAACATACATATTTCCAAATTCCGTTTTGCAGTTTGAAACTCGGGCTGAAAAATTCAAATCACAAACAGTGGCTGCATAAGAAGTTCTGAAAACATGAACATTCTCAATATCAGCTAAATCAAAATCAGGAAAAATGTTTTTTAGTTGGGGAATCATTTTGTCGCTGATTTGTTTGTCAGTGGCTTGAAAAAGTTTGTCATTTACATCGAAATACCGCGACAAATATGTGATGTGCTTACCTTGATAATGCTCTGGTCCTATAAAATTTGTATGTTCAATAATACCTCCAAAATCATATCCTTCATCCGCTACATTAATCCAATATGTATCGCTGAGTTTATGTTTGGTTTCGAGAATCACACATACTGCTCCAAAATACTTGATAGATTCTAATTTTTCTTGAGTTTGAGTAAACTCAGGCAACATACGTGCAATCATGGGTCCAGGAATTGTAAACAAGAATTTACCTTGTTCCCAAACTCCTTTTGGAGTTTCAACCGATTGGATACAATTATCGCTGTCAAAGTGTATGGCAGTAACCGGAGCTTCGTTGATTAACTCCACATTCAACTCCTTTAATTTGCTCAGAAGTGCCTGTAATAAGGTATCCAACCCGCCTTGCAAATAACCCAGTCTTTCATCACCGGACTTACGAGAATTAAGCCGCTGGCGAAGCCTCCCAATCATCCAAGACAAAGGAATTTTATCTGCATACGGACCAAACTTAATGTCCAACATAGGCTTCCACAAACTATCTGTGGCTGATGCTCCGGCATTTGTATAAAACCATTCCAAGGCAGTTACTCTTTCGTAATTCCGCCAATTTGCTAATTTCCCCAGAAATAGGCTGGTAACACCCCAACGAATTTTACCAATAAAACTGATGGGACTAAATCTCAACAAATCCATCACTCCATTGAAAGGATACAAGCGATGATTGCGAAAAGTACCCATTGTAGTCTTTTTGTATATCAGCTTATCTTCAATCCCTAATTCCTTAACAAGCCAATGAATCTCTGCATCATGTGTAAAAAAATGATGATAAAAATACTCTAATCTATTACCCCCTATTTCAAATGTGTTGAGCAACCCTCCAAAGTTCTTGCTTGCCTCAAGCACCCTCACTTTTAGACCTTGTTTAGCTGCAATATAAGCACTTGCAAGTCCGGTAATTCCGCCTCCAATAATTGTTAAATCCGCTTGCCCTGTCATTTCGTGTGCAAAAATAGGCTTATTCTATTCCTGCTACAAATTGTTTACATGTGAGTTCTTACTTATCTAATAAGCTTGAAGCAAACCGAATAAAAGCATCCAAATCCCTTTTAACAGTAGCTATTCCAAAAGAAATACGAGTGGCACCTCTCATACGTCCGAAGAATTTTTCCATGTCTTTATAGCTATAACTTTTGCTGCCTGTATAATATTTCGATAGTTCTTCTTCTGTCAAACAGCTATTGGTTTCATCAAGACCGGGATTGCAGAAACATCCTGAACGCAATGAAATATTATTTTTGTTAGCCAATTCTTCAATCAATTCAAAATCATAGCGCTCACCATTGGGATAATAGAAATTCATAATCATAGTCCCGCCAATATTATTGTTATCCTCGGGTCCTGAAACATGAATCAGCGATTGTCCTGTATTGTGCTTGAGTTTTTTCAACTCTTCACAAAGATAAGTGCGCATTGACACTATTCTGTTATTAATTTTTTCGATTCCTATCTTTTCAATATATTCAAGTCCGGTTTTGATTGCAGGGATATCAAGGTAATTCAGCGTACCGTCTTCAAATCGTTCGTGATTATCCATTAAAGAATAGTGCAAAGCATTGACTGAAACAAAGCTGACAGTTCCTCCGGCAAACCAAGGTTTATGCAAAGTTTCAAACTTGTCTTTTTTGATTAACAAACAGCCTAAACCAGTTGGATAACCAAAGATCTTATAGAATGAAACACAAACAAAATCAGGGCGAACAGCAGACAAGTCCAATCGGTTAGAAGGCACAAAAGCAGCAGCATCCAATAAAACATCCCAGCCTTGATCTTGAGCAATTTTTATCCATTTTAAATCATGCTTAATACCGGACACATTCGATTGCGCAGGAAAGGCAAACAATTTATGCTCAAAAATATTTTCTTTTGATAACTCCTTTTGGACAAAATCATCATCTATTCTCAAGTTATCAAAAAAGATAGGTGCGTAAGTAACTTTGCCACCCTTTGACATACAAAACTCGCGGATTCCATTCACTGAATTATGGTTGTCCGTAAGTAACATAAAATGCGAGCGCGAATTAAACGGATAACATTCGCCAATAATTTTTAGAGCATTTGATGCATTTTGAGTAAAAACACAGTAATAATCCTTGGCATTAAAGAAGTCCAACACTTTTTGTCGCGCCTCCGCCACTAATGTGGTCGAGAGTTGAGAAGTAGGATTGGTAGAATGAGGATTGCCTAAAATCTTTTCTTTGAGCAATGCAAAGTGCGCTTCAATCTGTGATTCAGCATACATTCCGCCTCCGGTATAATCCAAATAGATGTGTTGATGTTTATCCAGCCTGCTGTATTCTTTGTTTCTCAGATTCTCAAAAAAATCATCATACATAAGTGTATTAGCAGATGTATCTATGGTAAGTTTTAGTCCCAAGGCAGAAAATTTTCGCAAATTTAATATTCCATCTTGAAAATTTAGAATTGAAAATACGGCTTTATCAAAATCCATCTTACAAACATGACCTTTGATATATTTTCAGATTGAAGCCTTACAGAACAAATCCAAAACTCCTTGTAACAACCGACTCCAAAGGGTTGCATTGTCAAAAATTTTTCACTACATAAAACAATTGCTAAAGACAACTTTCATCATGTTGCTACCATAAATTTAATACTACATTTGCTCTGCAATCAAAAATGAAACAAGAAAAACAGCAAACAGACAAACTCATTGCAGTATTTAAAAAAATACTTCCCAGCCCTTTTACAATCGCAATTGTATTGACACTTATCACCCTGATTATTGCACAACTCCTTACCAAGCCTGCTCACATTTCACATAGTTCATATTTTGTTCAGTTAGTGAGTTCATGGGAAAACGGCTTATGGGATAGTTCCACAGGTGGTTTGTATTTCGCATTCCAGATGATGTTGATTTTGGTCTTAGGTCACATCCTTGCTTTAACACCTGCAGTTGACAAATTAATAAAACTTCTGCTTCAATACTGCACGTCCACTGCGTCAAGCGTGGTTATTGTGTCCATTGGTGCTATTTCATTAGGACTCATCAACTGGGGTTTGGGATTAATATTTGGGGCAATAATTGCACGAAAGGTTGGAGAGAAATTTGCTAAAGAAAACAAGGCACTCAACTATGGTTTAGTAGGTGCAGCAGCGTATTCCACAATGATGGTTTGGCATGGAGGATTGTCCGGCAGTGCTACTACCAAATCAATGGAATTGGGTTATATTCCTGAAATGATGAAAAAAGCCCAATTGACCGGCATTTATCCTGAGTCAATTCCTTTTAATGAAACGATTGGTTCGCCATTAAACATTTCGGTTGCAATCTCCTGTTTGATTCTAATTCCAACAGTCCTTTATTTCATTGCAAAAAAATCTACGAGCACAAGTGTCCCAACATTTTCGGAAGAATTTGCACATACATTACACGATTCAAAAATACCGGCTGAAGGTGCAGAACGTCTTGACTTCAGTAAAGCCTTTGGTATGGGATTAGGGATTAGTCTATTGATATATGGAGGATATCAAATTCTGACTTATCAAGGAGAAAGTACGCTTGGATTTATACAGCTAAATTTCATCAATTTCATATTCTTAGGATTGTCTTTAACCTTACATAAGACTATTGACAAATTTTCCAAAGCACTACAAATTGCCATTGAGGACGTTTCAGGTATCCTTATACAATTTCCATTTTATTTTGGGATTCTTGCCATCATGCAAAGCAGCGGACTGATTACGGTGCTTTCCAATGCAATTACTCAAATAGCCAATGCGCCTACCTTACCCTTCTTCACCTTTATCAGTGCGGGTTTGATTAATATTTTTGTTCCAAGTGGTGGAGGACAATGGGCAGTACAAGGTCCCATTATTATAGAAACCACTCAATTATTAGGGTCCGATTTGTCAAAAACAATACTGGCTATGGCTTATGGCGACCAATGGACTAACATGCTTCAACCATTTTGGGCATTGCCTCTATTGGGCATTACAAAACTCAAACCCCAACAAGTATTACCCTACAGTGTAATTGTAATGTTAGTTGGATTCATCATTTTTAGTGTTGGGTTGCTTGTGTAAGAGCCACCAATCGGACTCGAACCGATGACCTGCTACTTACGAGATAGCTGCTCTACCAACTGAGCTATGATGGCTGAATGAGGGTTGCAAAAATACGGGGTATTTTAAAATGAAAAAGGGACTTATAAAAAGCCCCTAATTCAACTTAACTAATATGAAAAACAAACTATTTCCTAACAAAGTCTTTTACTTCATCAACCAACTGGTTGTCTTTTCGGTATCCCAAGATACTTTTCACTACTTTTCCCTCTGAATTGATTAGCAACATTAAAGGATGAGCTTCTACATTATATCGCTGTGCAAGTTCTATCCCTTCTCCTTTCTCTGCATCCACATCTATATTGATAAAATTGCTATTCAGTAGATTAGCAACTTTATCAGATTGAAATGTCCTATCTTTTAATAATTTACACGGTCCACACCAAACTGCATACACATTCATAAAAATGAGTTTATTCTCTGTTTTAGACTTCTGTAATGCTTGTGCAAATGTGATTTTTTGAAATTGTACTCCGTGCGCACCCTGAAGGTGTGTATCATTTTCTTTGTTCGTTCTATTAGTAGAACTAATGTTGGGAACAGTTACAAATGCCAATCCAATCAAAGCTGCTGTCGCAAAAATATATCCAAAAGTCCTCATCATTTCTTTGATTTTGTGGGGACAAAGGTATAGATTTAAAAGTATCAAAATACTTTTTTATTTATATTTTTTTCTTATTACCAATTTTACTCGACAAAAATTTAGTGGTAGCATTTTGTAAAAAATAATCAACCAATAAGAAAAGAAACAATATAATTTAGGGCTAATCATTCACAAATCAATCATTACTTTCGCGCTCTGTGAGAAAGCATCAAACCATACATCACTTTTTGCTCATATTATTTTGTTTGCTTTCCTTTACAGCATTAGGACAGGTGAACATTGGCGTATCAAATCAAGACACCACTAAAAACAAGAAAAAATCAAAAAAAGAGATTGTAAAAATTGATCCTTTTTATGCAACTTATCAGGGAGTAGAAGGAGCAGGACTCGAATATGACAGCCTGCTATGGGATTTTAAAGGAATGCAGAATTACAGCCCCCTTTTTCAGCAATATTTCAATGTGCAATCCTTAGGAGATATAGGCTTGCCTTATCAACCTTATATCGTGAATCTTGTAAAACAACCGGGATTTTTGTCCGGTTGGAACTTATATGATGGTTATCTCTACAATTATAACAACACACCATACCTTAGGAGCTTTGTCCCGTTTACCAGATTACAATACGTACAAACAAAAAAAGAATATATCCACCTGCAAGGCTTACACTCGCAAAATATTACGCCAGGTTGGAATATTGCACTTCGATTTCAAACCATCAACAATATGGGATTTTATCCCAATCAAAAAAACTCACTAAGGCAGTTTGGCTTTTCCAGTAGGTACATGGATTTGAGCAATCGGTATTATGCGCAATTGGGTGTGAGTTATAATCGAATGAGGATGCAAGAAAATGGCGGCTGGGCAGATGAAGCTAATTTCGACTCATTGAAAGGAGTGAATAAGAGTGCGCAAGTCCGACTTAACAATTCGTCCAACTTATTTGGAAACAGAGAATATTTTTTTGAACAAGTGTATTGGTTATCAGGTTTATATATCAAGACATCAGATACTACCCGATATTTTAAGCCTACACTTGGCATCAAACATCAATCAGTTTTTGGAAAAACAATGAATGTATTTGAATCTCAAGGTGAAGACCTGACGCAATTTGCTGCTATTTACCATGATTCTTTACAAACACATGACTCATCAGCATTTGTTCAACAAACTCATAGCATAGGAATCACTAATTATCTAACAGACACAAGCAAGTTTCACTTTTATGCTGGAGCAGGTATTGAGATATTAAAAGTTCATTATTTGAATGTTGGTAAATTCCGTCCTGGCAACAACCTGTATGCTGAAGCAAATTTTAGATGGAACATATTCAAACAGCTCATTCTGCAAGCAGAAAGCAGGAGCTATTTCATAGGCTATAATGCAGGAGATATTCAGCTCAACGGTACGCTTCAATATTCATTCTTAGGACCTCAACACAGGCTAAAGAAAAAGAGATTGCCTATGGAAAATATCGCTGCAAAAATCACGATGCAGAATCGCACCCCTGGCTACCTCTATCAACATTATGAAGGAAATCACGTGAAATGGAGCAAGGATTTTGTAAAAGAGCAAGTGATGTATTTTGAGGGAGGAATGTCAGGCAACTTAAAAATCGTTGATTGGAGAATAAAAATAGCAAACACAAGCATTGCAAACACTGTATTTTTAGGTTATGGCGCGACCCCTGAACAATACAATGGAATCACAAACCAAACCGAACTTTGGTTTACATTCAAATTCAAATTCGGTGGCTTTCATTTTACCACAAATACAATCGTGCAGCAGCCGAGCAATTTAACTACCGGAGAAATCCTCCCAACGCCTGCAATTTCTACCTATAACAGCATATTCTATCAGCAATCTTTATTTAAAAAAGCACTCAAACTGCAAGTAGGAATAGATGTCCGTTGGTATAGTCAATTTTATGCAAAAGCTTATGACCCAACAACACGCTTGTTTTATCTGCAAGCAAGACGAATTCAAGGAAACTACCCCTTGCTTGATGCATTTGTAGGAGCCGAAGTAAAAACATTCCGACTGTTTGTCAAACTTGAACATGCAAACTATGAATTAATGGATGGCTCGTTTCCAGATTTGTATTACTCTACCCCCGGCTATTCACTTCCTCCACGTAGAGTTGCGTTTGGACTTCAATGGAAATTTTACCAATAATATACTTGCAAACTTTGGGGTTTAGCAATGAAAAACATGCTATCAATACAGGGGCAAAGTTTTCATTCAATTCTCAAGAACTGAAATCTAACTCAAACCAACACTTCGTCCTACCATAAATGCAAGAGTAACAAATGGCATGGCTCTTGTCCTTAATTGAAAAATATATACTTTTGAACGGTTAAACCATAAAAAAACATGCGCCAATATTTAAGAATTCCATTATTACTACTCTTGTTTTTAGCCTTCACTGATTGCAGTGCACAAAAAAGAGGCGGAGATGACAACATGCCGAGCAAGCACGAATCACAAGGCTTGCGCTATTATCAAATGGGTGAATATAACAAGGCATTGGAACAATTTAAAGCAGGGTTAAAAAAAGAACCTGAAAGCAAAAGCTTGCTGAATATGGTTAGCGCAATTTATCAAGAACTCAATGACCATGAGAGTGCCATTCCATATTTAAAGCAACTCACGCAATTTCATCCTGACTACGCAAATGGATATTTATTCCTTGCACAATCTCAATATATGATGATGCAATACAAGGAGGCAAAACTAAGCTTGGATACTTTTTATAAAGGGAAAGACCTACGCCCTGACAATGTGAAACAGGCAGACAAGATGAGTAAATCAATCACATTTGCCATCAATGCAAAGGATCATCCTTTGGATATTACATTTGAAAATTTGGGTAGCAATATCAACTCAAAGCATCTTGAATATTGGCCCGGCTTCACTATTGACGAATCGGTATTTATCTTTACCCGTCAAGATAGTTATGGAGAAGATATCTATATGAGCAGGAAATCCGGTGAAGAATGGGGCAAAGCGTTCCCTTTACCCGGAGATGTTAACACACCCAATAACGAAGGCAATGTGTCAATTACAGCCGATGGTAAATATATATTTTATACTGCTTGTAACAGACCTGACGGATATGGCGGTTGCGACATCTATTTATCCATTATGAATCCGGACGGAACTTTTAGCAAACCCAGAATTGTCCGCCCGCCATTAAATTCCGGTGCTTGGGAATCCCAGCCTTGTATTTCTCCTGATGGCATGACAATATATTTTGCAAGCAATCGCGAAGGAGGATACGGAGGAATTGATATTTGGAAGGCAGAATGGAAAGGGTCAAATTTTGGTAATCCCGTAAATTTAGGTCCTGAAATCAATACAGATGGTGATGACCAAGCACCCTTTATTCACCCTGATGGTAAAACCCTTTATTTTTCATCAAACGGAAGAGATGAAACAATGGGCGGTCCTGACTTGTATATTTCCCGCTTTGACGGTAAAAAATGGTCTAAACCGGAGAACATGGGTTATCCAATTAACACATCAGGAGAAGAGTTTGGAATGATTGTAGATAGGATGGGTGAATACGCATATGTCAGCTCGGATAGAAAAGGAGGTTATGGAGGAAGAGACCTTTATCGATTTAAATTACCAAAAGACAAAAAACCCGAACCTGTCAGCTATGTTAAAGGAAAGGTGTATGACAAGATTACACGCAAACCGCTAGCTGCAACAGTTGAACTCATTGATTTAAAAACCGGCAACTCAATCAAGACAGTAACTACGGATTCAATTGCAGGAGAATTCTTGATTGTGCTGTCCAAGAATCAAGATTACATGTTTAACATTGACAGAAAAGACTATCTATTTTATTCAGACAATTTCAGACTGACCGAAGGCACAATAGACAAACCGTTCTTGGTGGAAGCACCACTTGTCAAACCCGAAAAAGGTAGCACTATAGTGTTACACAACATATTCTTTGACACTGATAAGTTTATTCTCAAACCGGAATCAAAGGCAGAATTACAAAAACTTTTTGAATTAATGAATCGTTTCCCCGATATGATCATTGAAATTGGAGGACACACCGACAACACCGGCAACAAGGAGCACAATAAGAAATTGTCTGAAAATCGCGCCAAAGCTGTGTTGGAATACTTAGTAGAAATGGGGATAAGGCGCAACAGACTTACCGCAATGGGATATGCAGACGAAGTCCCAATGATGTCAAATGAAACAGAAGCAGGACGTGCTCAAAATCGAAGAACAGAGATAAAAATTATCTCTAACAACTAACATGCAAGCTGACAAAGCATCCCAACTTATAAAACAATGGGCTACAGAAGCCGGGTTTATGCTGTGCGGCATAGTTAAAGCAGAACAATTAGACACTGAAGCTGTTACCCTTGAAAAATGGCTCAACAAGGGATATCATGGTAAAATGAGCTGGATTGAGAACTATTTTGATATGCGCATTGACCCAAGAAAATTAGTTCCCGGAGCCAAGTCTGTAATTTGTTTAGCATATAATTATTTTCCGGAAAATGCACTCCCAGAAGACGGAGTGAAGATTGCCAGATATGCTTATGGCAAAGACTATCATTATGTTATTAAAAACAAAATGGCAGAAATCACAAAGAAAATGCAAAAGGAACTTGGGGATTTTGTATTTAGAGTATTTACTGACTCTGCACCGATTTTAGAATCCTCTTGGGCAGGACGTGCAGGTTTAGGATGGGTTGGAAAAAACACCATTTTAATCAATAAACAACATGGCTCTTTTTTTCTGTTGGCTGAAATTATTTGTGATTTGGATTTGGAGTATGATATCCCCTATACCAAAGATTATTGTGGAACATGCACCGCTTGCATTGATGCTTGTCCAACGGAAGCAATATTGCCGGACAAAACTTTGAATGCCCAACGATGTATTTCTTATTTGACCATAGAGCTTAAAGAAGAAATTCCCACTGAGTTTAGAACCAAAATGGAAGATTGGGTTTTTGGCTGTGACGTTTGCCAAGAAGTGTGTCCCTGGAATAGATTTTCAAGTAAACACAATGAACCTGAATTCAATCCACACGAACAATTATTCCATCTTTCAAAGCAGGATTGGTTAGAATTAACCGAAGATATTTACAAAGAAATATTCAGAAAATCAGCGGTAAAACGTGCCGGATACTCAAAACTGTTCTCAAGTATTAAACTTGTGAAACACTCAGAATAACTCTCCTTTGTTTAGTAGGTATTTTTTCAGACTTTTGAACACTCAATTTTTCAGATATTCATGAAATCATTTCTTAAAATCCTATTCCCTATATTTTTCATTCTCAGTCTTTCAACCCAAGTAAATGCACAAAAGAAAAAAGATATTATATATGAACATGCTTCCATAGGCTTATCAATCGTTCCAACATTGCATGGCGGTTTTCTTTCTATGCCAAACGCAAGCGCAGATTTAAAAGATTCTCTTAGAAAAGCAGACCGGTTAAAAAATGTGCTTGACTTTGGAGCTCAATTTCGTTTTAAAACCGGTAGAGATTGGATTGTAACTACGGGCATTTATTATAGCAACAAAGGGTTGACCAGAGTAAAAGAGCCGGTGAACTTCTTAGATGTGATTCACGACAATATGCCGGAAGGAAAAGTCAAGATAACTGATGACATGCAGGGCTTTACAAGACAAATCTATTACAAAATCAACTACCACTTTTTGGAGATTCCATTGCTCTTTGGCAAAGATTTCACCCCAAAGAGAATGAAAAATGAAGAAGTGAGACTTTCATGGTTTTTCGGAGGTTCATTAGACGGGTTAATCAAGCATGACATGAAAATAGAGTTCAGAGGTTTTGAGCCTTATGGCATGAGCGATTACACCTTGAATAAAAAAGAAACTGCTCTAAAACCTTTTATTGTCAACATGTCTGCCATCATTGGGGCAAGAATAGATGTAGATTTATATCCTAAAATGCGGATTTACTTACAACCCAACCTGCGCAAACAATTCTTTTTTGCCAGCTACGGTATAGAAAAACACCACTTGTATTCCATGAGTGCTGAGGTAGGAATCAGTTATGATGTCAGTACAAAGAGAAAAGATAAAACTCTATGAGGGTACTGATACAGAGAGTAAGTAGAGCATCTGTATTGGTTGAACAAAAACATGTCGGTAGTATTAACCAAGGGCTTTTACTTTTTGTTGGCATTGAAGAAGACGACACTTTAGATGACATTCAGTATCTAACATCAAAAATTACACAATTAAGAATCTTTTCTGACTCAGAGGGAAAAATGAACTTATCTGTAAAAGACATAAGCGGGAGTATGCTTGCCGTCAGCCAATTCACACTTCATGCTATGACAAAAAAGGGAAACAGACCCTCATTTATCAAAGCAGCCAAACCCATTGTTTCAGAACCATTATTTCATACTTTTGTCAATAATCTAAGAGATTTTTCAGGACTGGAAGTGCAAACAGGCGTTTTTGGTGCAGACATGCAAGTACACTTAGTAAACGATGGACCTGTAACAATCTGGATAGACAGTAAGAACAAAGAATAATGCAGTATGGATACAGAATTATCAAACACCAATTCCTTGTTTGAATTGGCTTTTAAATATGTCAACCAAACCAATTGCAATCTTTTTGTAACAGGTCGTGCAGGGACCGGAAAGACAACCTTTCTGCATCATATTGTTAAAAATTCACTAAAGAAAAGCGTGATAGCTGCCCCCACAGGGGTTGCTGCGATTAATGCAGGGGGCGTTACCATACATTCTCTTTTCCAATTACCTTTTGGATTATTCTTGCCCGATTACCAAATCAACAACAACCCCAATCCGGCAGTCCACATCAACAATCGTTACTCCCTGTTGCAACATGCACGAATGGGTTCAAGTAAACGCAAACTCTTGCAAGAGATGGAATTGCTCATTATTGACGAAGTGTCGATGGTCAAAGCAGATACATTTGATGCAATGGACACTGTGCTGAGACACATTCGCAGAAGACCTGATGCTCCATTTGGCGGAGTGCAACTTGTGTGCATTGGCGACCTTTTTCAGTTACCTCCAGTTGTCAAAGACAATGAATGGCGTTTGATGAGCGAATTTTACAAAAGCCCTTTTTTCTTTGATTCACTTGTGGCAAAAGAAATGAAGTTGGTTAAAATTGAGTTTGAAAAAGTGTATCGCCAAAGTAATCGCTCATATATTTCATTGCTAAATCGCATTCGCGAAAACCGCATTGAGTATGAAGATTTGGAAGATTTAAATCAAAATCATTACAATCCTGACTTCACACCCGAACCCGGTGAAAACTACATTACGCTTTGTTCACACAATGCTACTGCAGAAGAAATTAATCTTCAGAAACTGAATGCACTCAACTCCCAAGAGCATTACTATGAAGCAGAAATAGAAGATGATTTTAATGAAAACATGTTTCCTACTCCGAGAGTATTGATTCTCAAAAAAGGTGCTCAAATCATGTTTATCAAGAATGACAGTGGCAATGACAGAAAATTCTACAATGGGAAACTGGCAATAATTGATCATATACGGTCCGGGGAGATTTGGGTAAAATTCGAGAATGAAACCGAGCTGTTCAAAATCCCTAAAGTTGAATGGGAACATATTCGATATAACTTCAATGATAAGACTAGAAAAATTGAAGAAAAAAAACTTGGTTCTTTTAAACAATACCCCATCAAATTGGCTTGGGCAGTAACCATCCACAAAAGTCAAGGGCTGACTTTTGAACGTGCAGTGGTTGATGCAGGGCGTTCTTTTTCAGAAGGTCAAGTGTATGTTGCTTTGAGCCGCCTTACCTCTCCTGAAGGATTGGTATTAAAGACCCCTATCGAACCAAGAAGTGTAAGAAGCAGCGAACAAGTAGTTGAATTTATGGAAGGTATTAGCTCCGAAGATGAATTAGAAGAACAATTACCCGAATGGCAAAAGGAGTACCTGAATCATCTTGTATTGGACAACTTTAGTTTTGTAAAATTAGAAGAAGCCTTTACTGACTTTCTCAATCACCTTGACGACACCAAGGTTCCCGACAGGGTATTAACAGAGCGTAATGCACGAAAGTGGTTTGCCCGCATTGTCGAAATAAAAAAAGTGGCGGATAAATTTATTCATACACTTTCACATAACATTCTGCCTCAAGCTAAAAAAGACAACTACCTTCATCTTGCAAGCAGAGTTGAATCAGCTACTCTATACTTTGTGAAAGAATTAGAAGAACACATTCTATTTTCGATTGCAAAATACAAAGCAGATATCAGTAAAGAAAAACTTACCCGCAAATTCAGCTTGCTTATACAAACACTCACTGAAGAAGTAGAAATAAAAAGGGAGTTAATCAAATCCACACACACGCTTGTTTCGGAATTATCGAATCAAGGAAATATTTCTCAGATGCTGGACAAGTACTATAGCGGCATTGTCAATGTAATCAAACAGATTAGCGAAGAACCAAATTCACCACCGGTAAAAGCAAAAAAAACAGAAAAAGGAGACAGCACCAGACTAACCTTTACGTTGTTCAAATCCGGCAAGACAATGACTGATATTGCAACAGAACGCGGATTGGCTTTGAGTACGATTGAAGGTCATTTAGCGAGTTTTGTATTAACCGGAGAATTATCTCCTTTTGAGTTATTAGATAAAGAAAAAGTGAAGGAGTTAATTGCATTGATAAAATCAAACCCTGACAAAACTATTGGCGAGTTAAAGCAAGCGCAAGGTGCATCATATACATTTGGAGAATTTCGCATAGCGCAGAACTATTGGAAATATTCGCTCAACCTACAAAAAGAAGCAAAATCCACTGATTAGTTTTCACTTTTCATAGTTACCACAGTTCAAAAAGTTCAAACACAATCCAATAATTCACCGTGCAATGACTATTTTTGCGCTTCATGATTAAAAACGTTCCGGGCATTTCACACCCCAGCAGCACTAATTTCTTTCTTCTTGCAGGACCTTGTGCTGCTGAGAGGCGCGAACTTATGATGCAAGTTGCAGAGCACCTTGTTACAGTTTGCGACAAACTCCAGATTCCTTATATCTTTAAAGCTTCATATAAGAAAGCCAATCGAACTCGTCTGGACTCTTTTACCGGAGTAGGAGATGAAAAGGCTCTGCAATGGCTGGCAGATGTGCGCAAAGAGTTTGGCGTACCCGTAGTTACCGATATTCATTCTGAAATTGAAGCTGAAATGGCAGCACAATATGTAGATGTTTTGCAAATCCCGGCATTTTTATTCCGTCAAACAGAATTGTTGGTAGCAGCCGCCAAAACAGGCAAATACATTAATATTAAAAAAGGGCAATTTGCAGGTCCAAATGCGATGCAACATGCAGCTCAAAAAATCAAAGATTCAGGCAACAACAATATTCTACTTACTGAACGGGGTACTTTTTTTGGTTACTCAGATTTAGTAGTAGATTTTAGAAGTATTCCTGCAATGCAAGAGTTCGGATTTCCTGTTATTATGGATGTAACACATTCTTTACAACAACCCAATACCAGCTCAGGTGTTACCGGAGGACTCCCTCATTTGATAGGCAAAATGGGCAATGCTGCTATTGCCATGGGCGTTGATGGGATTTTCATGGAAACACATCCTGAACCTAGCAAGGCTTTATCAGATGGAGCGAATATGTTGCCTTTGCACCAAGTTGAAGAGAAACTTACACAATGGACAAGAATTCGTCAATCAATCATCTCATGATTAAAGCACAAGATATACAAAAGAGTTTTGGAAATTTGCAAGTGCTCAAAGGGATTGATTTAGACATTGCAAAAGGTGAAATCATTTCAATTGTTGGTGATTCAGGTGCGGGCAAAACTACACTGTTGCATATCTTAGGCACTTTAGACAGACCGGACGCAGGTTTTTTAGAAATCAATGGCGAACGTATAGACAAATTAGGTTCAAAAGCACTCTCAAAATTCAGAAATAGAAATATAGGATTCGTATTTCAATTTCACCACCTATTGCCGGAGTTCACTGCCTTAGAAAATGTATGTATTCCGGCATGGATTGCTAAGGAAAATAAAAAGACTTCGGTTGAACGAGCCAAAGAATTGTTGTCATTGCTAAAATTAGAACAGCGTTTTGAACACAAACCATCACAACTCTCAGGAGGAGAGCAACAGCGAGTAGCGGTAGCAAGAGCTTTAATCAATAGTCCGGCAGTAATTTTTGCTGATGAACCCAGCGGCAATTTGGACTCAAAGAATGCTGAAGATTTACACAAGCTGTTTTTTGATTTAAGAAAACAATTCAATCAAACCTTCGTTATTGTAACACACAACAAAGAGTTAGCAAGTCAAAGCGACCGTACTCTTACTATCAAAGACGGATTAATTATATAGTTAGAAAATGAAATTCAACACCTATCAAATAAGTCAAACACTTACCTTACTCTTAATTTTACTCTGTTTACCTTGTATGCAGTCATGCGCACAACCCCCTGAAACACCTCTTACTCACGCTCATCGCTTAGTAAAAGACAAACAGTACTTGACTGCATTTGAGTTTCTGGACAGCCTTGATCCACATAATTCCAATCCTGACATTTTTCTTGCAAAACAAGAAATAGCCACCCATTATTATATCGCAACCGTTATGCACCAAATGTTTGCATTTGAGAATCTTGCTAAGAATCAAGATATTGAAAAAATGCGCAAACAACAGGGTAACTTCTTAATGAAGAATTTCCCTATCCAAGAGATTTTTGATACCCTTATCCAAAAAAATCCCGAGCGATATGACCTCTATAATGGCGTGAGTGAATTCTATTTTGAAATCCTCAAAACATATCCCGAAGGTTGGATTTTAAAGAAAAGTGAAATCGAAAAAAAAATTGAAAAATATGCCCCGATTGCTATCAAAAACAAGGCTGCATCTGCTAAAACATATTATGTCATGGCATATCTCTACTCCCAAAAAGAGGATTACAATCAGGCAATGACTTACTATGCAATTACGCTTGACAAAGACCCTGAGTTTGCCGGAGCTTATTATAATTTGGCACTTACACAGATGTATAGAAAAGAATATATTGCAGCATTAGCCGCTATAAAATCAGCAATAGAATTGTATAATGACAGCATTCCCAAATCGGAGTCCAGCAGGTTGGCAGGCTATATTTGTGAAGAACTGTCTGACGATAGTGAAGCGTACAAATATTTTTTGGAAGCATGGAATCTTAACAAAAACAACCTTGACAATATTCATGCACTAACCGACATCTCTGTACGACTTAAAAAGAATGAATATAAAAAATATACAACCTTGTATTTTGAAACAGCCCCAGAAAATGCAGAAGTGTATGGCGGTTTGGTTGAGATTTATGCTCAATACAACAAGACCTCTGAATTAATTTCCTTCTTTGAATCACTGATACCCCAATATACAACCAATAAAAAGGTCTTAGCAAATCTGTATTACTTTACAGCAGGTTTGCTCAATACAAGCAACAAAGAAAAAACCATCAATTACCTTAAAGAGGCGAAGAAATTATATCTCGAATTACTGCCCGAACAAGATGAGCTCATACTCTTAATTGATAGCAAACTGGAACAATTAAAAAGGTAAATGAACAAAAAAACCGAATCAAAATACCATTCAAAAATCATTGTATTCTTTGACGGGGAATGTAACCTCTGCAACAGTTCTGTTCAATTTATCATCAAACGTGACCTCAAAAACCGCTTTCTATTTTCGGCATTGCAATCTGAAACTACAGCAAACATCTTTCGAGAACATGGATTCCCGCTACAATTAGACCCACAACCCGAAAGCATTATTGTTTTATCACAAAACAGATTTTATGACAAAAGTACTGCCGCTTTAGTAATTGCAAAACACATTGGCTGGTTATGGCTACCCCTGCAAATCGGTTGGATATTTCCAAAACCTCTGCGCGATATTTTGTATATGTTTATTTCGCGCAATAGGTATAAATGGTTTGGCAAAAAAGAAAGCTGCATGATTCCTACACCGGAATTAAAAGAAAAATTTATTTGATTGATTATCATGAATCTAATCACAAGCAAAGACAACCCCTTATTCAAAAAAATAATTAGACTGAACAAACCCAAAGAGCGCAGGGAGAGCAAACAATTTGTGATTGAAGGAAAAAAAGAAATCATGATGGCAATTGACAATGGCATTGTCATTTCAGAACTCATCCATGAAGAAAATGCAATCCTCAATGAAAAAGAAAATAAGCACTTTCAATCCATTGCTCATCAATACCAATTCAGCAAAGCCCTCTTCAGTAAAGCATCCTATAGAGAAGAACATGCGGAATGTCTTGCTATTTGCCAACTCCCAATCACAAACCTTGATGCAATCACTCTTTCAGAAGATGCATTAATCATTGTATTAGAAAGCGTTGAAAAACCCGGCAACTTAGGGGCAATACTCCGAACCGCTGACGGCTGCGGGGCTGATGCAGTCATAGTTTGCGATGAAAAAACTGACTTCTTTAATCCGAATGTTATTCGTTCAAGTGTAGGCACGGTTTTTTCCGTTCCAAAAGCATCTGCAACAAAAGAAGATGTAGCTAAATGGTTATTATCTAAAAATGTTCAGGTTTTTACTACGATCATTGAGAATGCACTCCCCTACTATCAAGCCGACTTCCATCAACATTGTGCCATTGTTTTAGGTACTGAAGCTACAGGGCTTACTTCTTTTTGGAGACAACAACACTTCACAAACATCATCGTGCCTATGAAAGGACAAAATGACTCTCTTAATGTGTCAGTTGCAGCGGCAGTGATTGCATTTGAGGCTAGAAGACAAAAGACATCTATTGTTTGATAATTTTCTCTCTAACAACTCTATTATCAAACCCAACACCATTGGAAAGTTCTATATAATAAATTCCTGAAGGAAGTTCTGAAAGACTCACTTCATCCGTAACTTTCTTATTTATCACAACTTTGCCGGTTGATAAAGAAACAATCTTCATATCGGCATTGACCACACCTGCAATATGTATTTTATCATTTGTTGGATTTGGATAGATTTGTACATCAAACTCCGGTGTATCCCAATAAGAAGACTGGATTGGGCTATATTCGTAATTTCCGTCTATATCTACTTGTTTTAATCTATATAAATTTACTCCCTGTATTGGATGTTTATCTACAAAGGAGTAATCATTATTCTCATAGCTAGTTCCTGCACCCTTTTGCTCTCCAATTTTCGCCCAAAATACTCCATCAGTACTTTTCTCAATATCAAAGTGGTGATTGTTAGTTTCTTGTGAAGTTGTCCAATAATAAATAATTTCATTACTTGAATTGAACAGGTTTTGACGAGTATAAACAACAGGAAGCGGAGTTGTTAAAGTTCCGAAAGGTAAAAACCAGAAAGAGTTTTGACGATTGGTAGAATTAGCACTTCGGGTCCCAATTACACCCACTCGAATACTATAAGTTTGTACATTAGTAAAATTCATCTGCACTTGTGCAGCATGTTGAGTAGAGTCAATATTATTAAAAACAGCATATCCACTAACATTTACAATCCAATTACCAACAGTTCCTGACGTAACTGAAGAACCAACAATGCCATAAGGCATTGATGGGGCACTTACGCAAACCATTTCGCGAAATGAGTTTGAGCCTGAAGAATTACCGCTTCCATCAATGTCAATTATAGTAGCAGCTAAACAAGGAAAAGTATAAGGGTTATTATCAAAGCTATTTGCGCCTGCTCCATTTTTAGAAGCAAATTCCACTAAAAACTCTGCCCAAGAGGTATCTGTTGCAGAGGTTGATCTAGGAAAATTAATCGTTGGCTGCCATGAATCACCGTACCCACCACCGGTATAATCCCAACTACCCAGCGTTACACTTGAAGAAGAACGAGCTACCCAGGTAATACGCATATATATATCAGGGGTAGTTCCAATTTGAACAATACGTGAACGAGTCCCGCCTGTCGTACTGCTACCGGAAGATATCCAACTAAGATAGTTGCCCGGACTGCCTATAACAACGTTGTGTATAGGATATACACATTGCGCACTCACATCTGAAAAACTAAGAATGGCACTCATTATCAAAGTAAATGAGACCTTAGAAATAATTGCTTTCATTTTTGAAAATACTTCACTAAAATTTTCTACTAATGGCTCTATCAATTTATATACCAAGCCTTAAGCGTTCCTCTATTTTAAGGATGAACTGAAGTAAAATTTTTGAAAACAACTTATAACTTTAACAATCAGTCAAAGTTTAACGTGTTGTGAACGCAATTTTGTCATAGATAGAAAGGAAATTCAGAGTGAGCTCACTCCAAATTATTGCTTGACGATTCTCTGTACAACTCTCTGAGTTGAACCAAGTCCATTGGATATTTCAATAAAATACAAACCTGCAGGCAATGCTCTAACATCAAGCTGTTGCACTCTTTTTTGTTCTAACACCACTGCACCCACAACTGATATAATTTTTATATCCGGTAAATCAACTCCAACTATATGCACTTGATCATTGATTGGATTAGGCAAGACTCTGATTTGATTAAGTGGATTTTCCCAAAAATACTTTACAATAGGACTATATTGAAACTTTCCATTAAAATCAAATTGTTTTAATCTGTATAAGTTATAACCATTCATTGGAGCTTCATCTTCAAATTGATACGTTTGACCTTCAACACAAGTACCACAACCGCTAACGGTCCCAATGTTACTCCAGAAGACACCATCAGAACTGCGTTCAATTTCAAAATGGCTGTTATTATCTTCTTGTGCAGTACTCCAATCATACAAAACACTATGAGTTGTACCTGATACAGTTTGATTCAAATAATGAACAGGAAGGTAACTCGTTAATGAATCAAAAGGTTTGAGCCAGAATGAATATTGCCTCTCAGTAGGATTATTTCTACGTCTGCCTATGACACCTGCTCTGATTTGAAAAAACTGCATTGATGAAAAATTCATTTGCACCATTGCGACCTTATTAATGGTATCAATATTATTGAATACCGGAAAATCACTCACATTCACAACCCAACTTCCGACCATACCTGAAGATATGGTGGACCCAGGAATTCCAAAAGGCACGGAGGGGGCACTAACATAGTTAATTTCTTGAAATGCATTAGAACCTGTACTTGATCCACTGCCATCAAGGTCAATGATTGTAACAGGCAAACAAGGAAATGTGTCGAGGTTGTTATCAAAGCTATTAGACCCGGAACCATTTTTTGAAGCAAATTCTACTAAAAATTCAGCCCAAGCAGTATCCGTTGCAGAATTTGAAGATGGGAACCGCACTATTGGTTGCCAAGACTCTGTATATCCACGTGTTTTATCCAAAGGAGAAGCCGGTGTCTGATCCCAATTTGAGAGCGTAACGCTCGAAGAGGAACGTGCTATAAACGTTATGCGCATGAAAATATCGGGACTGGAATGTATTTGAACAACTTTACTTCTTGTTCCACCTGTTGTTCCACTTCCTGCAGGTGTCCAACTGGTATTACTCGTTGGACTTCCTATGACAACATCATAAGTAGGAAGCACGCATTGAGCATTCACTTGTTGATTTATACTCAACATTACACAAGTACCAAACATTAAAAATGCTATGAAATAATTCTTTATATTATGATTAGCCATCTCATTGATTTACTTTAAGTTTATCACATATAAGTAAAGGAACTAAAGAAAAAGTATTTGTTTTTAAACAACTGACACAAATATAAGGAACAAAAATTTATCTTCCAACTTAAATTTATGTTATTCCTATTTCACTCCGTTTTCAATTACATTCTCACATTAATCACTTTAGTAATTAATCTAAAATTCACCGCTTTCATGACGAGTGCATCTACAAAAATAACTAAGTTTGTAGGGTATGTTGCTGCTGCGCAAGAACGAGGTAATTGGTTGTATTTTCACTCTGTTATTATTGCTTTTTGCGATTGAGCTTAAGTCTGAAAACCTACCTGATTCTATAGCGAATAAACAGATAACGCTGCAAAACAAAAGAGCACATTTATCAGCAATTCTAAAAGACATTAACAAACAAACCGGGATTGTATTTAGCTATAAACAGTCCACAATCTCTAAGATGCACAAACTTGACTTAAAGAGCAACAACATGGCACTTGGACAATTCTGCAAAGATTTCTTGTATCCTAATGACATCTCTTGTCTATTCATCCCTCCCAACACCATTGTTTTGACTCACATAGAAATACATTCCAAAAACAATTTCACTATCAGTGGTTTTATTTCTGATAGTCTTTCAGGTGAGAGGTTGATAGGTTGCAATATTGTAAATACCATAGAGAATATTGGAACGGTTAGCAATCATGAAGGATTTTATTCCATTCAAACATTCAAAGACAGTATAGAACTCCGAATTAGTTATGTGGGCTATCAACCCAAGTCTATCACAGTTAAATCAAAACAAAAACTAAGATTTGATATCAAACTTGCACCAACAATCAACTTACCAATCATCATTGTCAACAACAATGAAAACACAAATTCAGTAACACAAGAAAGTGGCAACAACATTACACTCAAAGGGCGACAAATTTCCGATTTATCGCCCTTATTTGGCGAATCAGATGTATTTAGAACATTACAGCTCTTGCCCGGCATCCAATCTGTTGGTGAAGGCACTTCAGGTATCTTTGTCAGGGGTGGAAATGCAGATCAGAATCTAGTTCTTTTAGATGGGATTCAGATATACAATCCTGTGCATATTTTCGGTTTCTATTCGATTTTTAATCCCGGAATCATAAAAAATGTCTCCATGAATAAAGGCGTGCTTCCTGCCAAATACAGTGGAAGGCTCTCTTCAGTTGTGGATGTTATTACAAAGGATGGGAACAGGCAACATTTTAAGGGGGAAGCGGTGCTTGGACTTATAGGTTCAAGATTAACCTTGGAAGGTCCAATAGGAAAGTCAAAAAGAACAACTTTCATAGCATCAGCCAGACGCTCTCACATTGACTTATTGCTTTCACCTTTTGTTAAAAAAGATTTATCTACTCAGAGTGCAGGGTTTCTGTCTGCTTATTATTTCTATGATTTAAACGGCAAACTTGTTCATCGAATAAACAAGAATTCAAAAATCACAATCTCTTTTTATAATGGTATAGATAAGATACTGCTAAATAATTCATTCAAACTTGACAACCCAACGCTGAAGATTAAAGAAAGAGACAAACAAAGTTTTTCATGGGGAAATACTGTGGCATCTATTAAATACAGTTTAATTCTCTCTTCAAAATCCATCTTGAAAGTTACAGGTTGGTATTCCTCATACAATTTTGGCAACCAAAGCACATATTCATTTGAAGAAACAAACAAAGACACCTCTTTAGTCAATTACTTTGATTACAAATTTGAGTCAATTATTAGGGATTTTGGTGCCAACGCTGATATAGATTATTTCATTATGAATAAATGGAAAATCAATGTTGGCGCACAGTATATTTCGCATTATTTCCAACCGGGTGTTACAACGCTGACTAGCAACCTGCCAAATTTAGAACCGTCTAAAAGCATGATTGAAGGAAGCATTGGTTTTGAGCCTTCAATTTATATCGACAATCAAATCAAAATTGGCAACCGTTCGGAATTCAATGTTGGATTAAACTATGCCGGATTTTTTTTCAAATCTACTCAATATTCATCCTTACAGCCCAGAGTTTCATTCAATACATACCTTACAAAAAAAATAGTTGTGAATATTGGCTATTCTAAAACACAACAATATATGCACCTATTGACCAATTCAACAATCGGTATTCCAAGCGATTTATGGATATTATCTTCTGACAAAATCAAGCCACAATCCAATGAACAAATAGGGCTTGGGTTTAAGTACAATAGTGAAACATTTAATTTTGGAATAGATGGATTTTCCAAGCAAATGCATAATGTAATCGACTATAAAGATGGTGCAAACTACCTGAGAAATTCGAATAATTGGGCAGACTTTATTACAGCCGGAAAAGGGAATGCAATTGGAGTTGAAGTATATGTAGAAAAAACAGTAGGCAAATTAGTAGGGTGGATTGGATATTGTTTGTCAAAAAGTACGAGAGAATTTGCTGACATTAACAACGGAGAGCCATTTTTATTCAGATACAACCGCCTGCATGATATAAGTTCAACAGTTACTTACAAAATCAACCAACGCAATATCTTTTCAGCAAACTTTATTTTTGCTACCGGCAACCCAATAACCCTTCCGAATCAAATTTATTCAGGAATTTCAACCGGAACTCCATCAGTTGATATTTATGTAAACAATAAACGAAACAACTATATAATGCCTAACTATCATAGGCTTGACATTAACTATAGCAATTACAAAAAGAACAAGTTAGGATTGAGAACGTGGTCATTTGGATTTTATAATGTTTACAACAGACAAAATGCTTTCTTCATTACTCCATCCTATAATGATGTAGGAAACAGAGTATTAAGACAAGTTACCCTTTTCCCTATCATCCCATCATTTACATACAGGCAAGAATTTTGAAAAGATTTTTACTCTATATTATCTCTTTAGCCCTTGTATCCTGTACAAAGGAGCTCCCTTTTCCCGAAAACCAAATTGAAAAGAAAATGGTAGTAAATTCATTTGTAACAGTCGGAGAACCAATTAGAGTTAGAATTTCTGAGACCTATACACCTTCAGAAGACGGTAACCTGACTTTCTTACAAAACGCTATTGTCAAATTGTTAGACTCTGCCGGCAATGTGATAGAGGTTTTAGCCAATGATACTGCAACCGGATACTTTGCATCTACAGTTATTGCCCAACCTGCAACTTTATATCTGATAGAGGCTTCAGAGACTGCAAAATCATATTATTGCACTTCTCAATCTCGCACACCACGCAACAAACCTTCTTACACTGCCGACACTTCAACCATATATTTCCAAGGAAAGCCTCATTTTTTTCAAATTAGTATCCGTTTATCTGACATCCCAAATACCGACAACTACTATCTCTTTTATTGCACAAAAACATTTTATACCTACAAAAAATCAAACGGAAACATCACTGACTCAACACTACACATAGAAAAAATGGATTTGTTTACAAACGATTACTGGTTTGTACGAAACATTAACACTCAGTTTTCCAAGAAGGAATTATTATTGGTAGATGATGAATTTAAGGGTTTGATTGCCAATCTCAAATTTGGGACTTTTGTTGAACACAAGTCACCGGATAAAGAAAGGATTGTTTCTATTAACTTACATGTAAGCTCACTTTCAAAAGAACGATACATATACACACGTTCGCTCAATGAATACCTTTTCTATCAATCCGATCCCTTCTCCCAAACAACTTCAGTTTACTCAAACATTCAAGGAGGATACGGCATTTTTGCAACAGACTTTCCTGAAACAATAGAGTATTACTTTAAATAGCTCTACTCTTTTTACTTTACTTCAACATCGTAAATCTTAGCCTCAAGTCCGGGCAATTCTTGCTGATTTTGCTCTATTTCGCGTGAGTTCTCTTCAAACTGATACCCATTGGTTATTACACGCAACACTCCTTTATCAACTTTTTCAAAATTTGTAGGCAGGGTTTCATCACAACTATTATAATCAATGGACTTTACTAATGACCAATTTTGATCATTAAAACTAAAGATATCCATCCGCGACCAACAACTTTGGAACCAATATGGGAAAAATACTATTTCGCTATACCCATTTTCATTGATATCCTCAAGCACTTTGATTTCACCTCCCAAACTCTGCTGAACATAAATTGGGGGAAGATTATTACTAAAACTAATTTTTGTAATACATGGACCTTGACAATCTTGTACATATTCATCACCGTTATCGTTAACAATGGGCGGCATAATAAACAAAGAATCAGGGATACTATCGTTGTCTAAATGTGCAACATAAAAATTTTGAAACATAGTATCATGTGATTGAAAATCATTTTCGGTAGATACTCTCGAAGAAGAATCTAATACTGAATCTGTGTCGCTACCATCAGATTCGGTTGTGATATCTGAATGTAAACATGATTGTAAAAACAAAACTGAAAGTGTAATTACAACCCAACCACCGGACAATCTTACAATTTTTGCAGACATAGTAATTATCTGACTCTGAGTCTATTGCCGGCTCTAATAATGGAAGATTCTGAAATTCCATTCAATCTACATAAAGCATTAACAGAAGTACCGTATTTCTTTGCAATACTATAGAGTGTCTCTCCGTTTTGAATTGTGTGATAGTTGCCTTTTGCTCCGGAATGACTGCGTTTACTTTTATATTTTAAATAATTAAACAGTGTGGGCTCTATGGTTAACTCTTCACCTACGATATCTTCATAACCTAAATCAAACAGATTTTCTGGGTCAAAAGCTACACCTCTATACCTTATTTCAAAATGCAAATGGGGACCTGTTGAGCGTCCTGTATTTCCTCCTAGCCCAACACAATCTCCTGCTTTAACAATATCACCGGATGACACATTGCGTTCAGAAAGATGGGCATAGATAGTTTCCAAGCCATTGAAGTGTCTTACCACAATAAAGTTACCGAATGTCGGGCTGTATACAGAGATTCTAACCATACCATCAAACATATTGTAAACAGAATCTCCAACGTTCAATCCAAAGTCAATTCCTTTGTGATGCCTGCCCCAGCGCGGTCCAAAAGGAGATGTAGGTGACATACTTTTGAGTGGCAAAGAATATACATCATCCGGGCTTATAAAAAGACAAACCGGAAAATCATATGTAATCTCTTTAATATCAAATTGATATGGGTCAACTACAGCAGTGTCCCAATCCATAAAAAATTCATCAACGGGACCAAATCTAAAAAACTCCGTTGTCGTCTTTGTATTATCATCTAAGGCAAGTGAGTCATTCAACAAGGGTAATCCTAGTTTCTCGGTAGTCTTAATACTAGTCGAATCAGTATAGAAGTTCAATGCATTGACAGATAAACTAACAAGCACCAACAAAGTTGTAAGAATTGTAGTCTTAACGAACTTTGGCGAGTATTTTCTCTGCTTCAATCTTGTCATTGGCAAGCTGTGCTTTTAATTCTTCTAAGTTAGTAAATTTCTCTTCGTTTCTAAATCTTTTAATAAAATTGACCTCTATTTCTTCTCCGTAAATAGAGTCCACAAAGTTAAAAATATTCACTTCAATAGAAAAACCTTTTTCTAAAATAGTCGGATTGCTCCCTATATTCGACATTCCAAAATATTTTTTTCCCTTAATAACAACACTCACTGCATACACACCATTTGCAGGAATTAACTTATTTGCATCTGCTACTTCTATGTTCGCAGTAGGAAACCCGATTGTCCGTCCAATTTTTAATCCTTCAACCACTTTACCCTTTAGTAAATAGGGTCTTCCTAACAAATCATTGGCAGTTTTCAAATCTCCTTCTATCAATGCCTTCCTGATAAATGTTGAACTTACCGTTATTTCGTCCGCTTCTTGGGCATCTATTTGCTCTAAGCGAAACCCATATTTATCTTTTAACTGAGACAAGAGAACAAAATCCCCTTTCCTATCTTTTCCAAACCTATGATCATAGCCTATAACAAGGGTGTTCAAGTTAAATTTTTCACTTAAAAAATCACGTACAAAGTATTCCGGTTCGGTAGCAGCAAATGCAGGGTTAAATGGTATCACAACAAGATTGTCCAAACCCGTCTCTTGTAACAATTGAATTTTCTCATCTATGGTAGAAATAATTTTCAATGTACTTTGATGTGTATGCAGAACATGACGCGGATGCGGATAGAAGGATAGCAGCACGGTTTCTCCACCGACATTACGGGCTATTTCCTTCATTCTTTCAATTATTTTGCGATGACCAACATGCACACCATCAAAAGTTCCAAGTGTCAGAACTGCATTGCGAAAAGTATTCTTGATGGGAAGATTCCTATACAGCTTCATTTTCAGCTATTAATTTTTCTATACCTTCAATTGAAAATGCATCTTTTAATGTAAATTCTCCTATTTGTGTTCGGCAAAGACTATTCAAGTATGCACCGACACCCAATATTTTCCCAAAATCATTTGCAAGACTTCGAATATAAGTACCTTTACTGCATTTAATCCTAAAACAAACTAAGGGTAGTTCAATATTTGTAATCTCGAACTCATACACAATCACTTTTCTGGATTTCAAATTTAATTCACTGCCTTCCCTTGCATACTTATAAGCTCTTCTACCATCTACTTTGACAGCAGAAAAGATGGGTGGAATTTGTTCGATCTCTCCGGTTAGTCGCAATGCAGCTTGCTGTATTGATTCGGCAGTTGGCAAAGTGCAGTCCTTTGTTGGTATTGGCTCAGTTTCTAAATCAAAGGAAGAAGTAGTAGCACCCAAGAAAAAACTTCCTGTATATTCCTTTGGTTGCGCCTGTATGGATTCAATCTGTTTTGTAGTCTTCCCGGTACACAATATGACTAATCCGGTTGCTAAAGGGTCAAGTGTTCCTGCATGTCCAACTTTATACCCTTTATGTTTCAGCAGGTATCGCACTTTCTTCACCACATTAAAAGAAGTCCAATGCAGTGGTTTGTTCATTAATAATATGCCTTCTTGCAATGGCTTATTGACAGGTGTTGTTGTTATCATTATTGCTCCACCAAAAATTTACCGCTAATCACTTGTTTACTATTGCTCTGGGATATTTGATAAGTATAAACACCAGCTTTTAATTGTGTTATATTCAAATACCAACGATAACGACCGGTCTGTTCTGCTGTGTGCATTTCATCAAACACAATCTTGCCGTTCACATCAATTATTTTAACAGAAAAATTTCCTTTTTGCACAAAAAAGAGTTCAAGTTGTAACACATCTTTTGCAGGGTTAGGAAACGCATTGACCATTCGATTTTGCGGTTGAATAACCGGATTCGCAACATTCTTGTCGTTAATCACAATCTTATTTATCCAAGTACTATTTTTATTAAACTTATCACCAAAAGAGCCGGATGTCCAGAATGCTCCAGGATGAGCATAGTCTCTTTGAATACCTGTATAATCTCCCCACCTTTCAATTGAATCAGCCAAGAAGGTATTGATAAGCCCTTCGCCTGATTTAATTCTGACTATTTGACTGTATTCATTGTTATCATTCATATAGATAAAAGAAGAACCGGGATAATGATTCTCGGATGCATGAGAAAAAGTAATAACAGCATTACTATTCCACTTCCCGTCACCTGCATAAACCATGCTGGGATATGCCAAATCTAATGAATCGTCCGAAATGATTTTGCCTTTAATTGTTGGGTTGGAATAAATATCACTAATGATTCCATGATAGATTGCAGAACGATTATTTTGAAAGTTCTTCGTGGTTTGCACATATTGTATTTCATTGTTATGTGTAAATCCTGATAACACACGCGCATCATTTGTTTGAAGTCTATAACCAACTTGCGGTTGAAATGCATCAGGCGGCAAGCCATAGGGTTTATCTGTTGTGAGGACAGTCAATGAATAAACGGGTTCTCCATCTACTAAATTATTGTGAATCCGATGTAAGAAGACCGTATCGTTTTGCATATCGCTGGGGCGCACTGATAAGAAAAACATCCCTGCTTTAAATTGGTTATAACCACCTGGAATTCCACAAATATTCCAAATCGATTTTCCTTCATATCGAATATCGCCAATCAAATTAGCTCTTAAAGAATCTCCTTGAAAACCATCTTCCTTATGAATTTGCCAAATAACAGACTGTGTGAATCCAACAGTCCAATCTACACTATCTTTAACAATATTTACAGTAACATATAAGTCTTGTTCAGACAATGAAATCACAGGATAATCTGACCAAGTTTTGCCTCCAAATGGATTGCCGTTGAGTTCATAAACATTCCATCCTTCCAATGGGTTATCAGTTTTGGAAAAAGCTACAATAATACGAGTGTCAGAACTCTCTGAACCTTCAAGGTAAACAATGATAAATTTATTTGCTTCATTATCAAACACAATTTTAGGATCATACGACCTGTCAAGAATTCCTACTCCATTTCCCGGACGATCATTTCCCACACTTCTTGGAAATGCTTCCAACGACCAATTCTTTATCCATTTTCCGGTATCATTATACACTCTTATATTAGTATTCAGAACACTTACTACCCATCCCGACTTTGAAACCGCAACATTATTATCATTTGGAATACCGCCACCGATAGACCCTTCAAATCCCTCAACAATCATAGGGACTGCCGCTGTTCTTCTATCAACGTTCGTAGTCGAATAAAGTACTCCTTGTTGGGTTCTCAGATTATTAACCTCATTTTTATGACTTACCTTTTTCCCGGCAGGTTCAGGCATTGCTTTCGCAATATAATAAACACCCGTTGGTGTGTTTTGCAGTTCGTTTGGATTGAATTCATTAGACAAACCAAATCTAAATCCTGTTTTAACTTTATACGTGTATGGTACTTGTGCACTTGCAATTTGTGATAAAGACCAAATCACAATCAATACAAACCACTTACATTGCTTCATTATCATTGCTATTATCTATAATTGATAGGGGCAAAGATATTAAAACCGAAGAAACTATGGCTGTCAGTGTTTGAGCCACAAGTTAGATTCTTTATGCAGCACAATCAACCTGCAACGATTTCAATGTGAGTTTATTTATTTTATTTCTTTAATACCCGAATGCCACAGTGTAAACGCAAATTTATCGGCAGCTTCGTCAATGAGCATAGAGGTTGGCTTTCCTGCTCCATGCCCTGCTTTTGTTTCAATCCGTATCAACGTGGGATTGTTACCGTCATTCACATATTGTAAAGCGGCTGCAAATTTGAATGAATGTGCAGGCACAACCCTATCATCATGGTCGCCCGTAGTAATTAGGGTTGCAGGATAGTTTTTCCCTCTTTGAACATTATGAATAGGTGAATATGCTTTTAGATAATCAAACATTTCTTTTGAATCATCCGCAGTCCCATAATCATAAGCCCATCCGGCTCCTGCAGTAAATTTATGATAACGTAACATATCCAACACTCCCACTGCTGGCAATGCAACTGCAAACAAATCCGGTCTTTGTGTTAAACATGCTCCTACCAACAACCCTCCATTTGAACCACCGCTTATAGCTAATTTTGAGCTACTCGTATATTTTTTATTAATCAAGTAGTTTGCGGCAGCAATAAAATCATCAAACACATTCTGTTTTTTCATCTTAATTCCGGCATTGTGCCAATCATTGCCATATTCTCCGCCTCCTCTGAGATTTGGAACTGCATAGATACCGCCCAGTTGTAACCAAACAGCAATGGCAGGACTAAAATTTGGTGTTAAACTGATATTAAATCCACCATATCCATAGAGCATAGTAGGATTATTTGAGTTTCTTTCTAACCCCTTTTTATGAGTAATCATCATGGGTATCTTGGTGCCATCCTTTGATTGATAAAACACCTGATAACTTTCAAATTCTTCAGGATTAAAATTCAATACAGGTTCTTTATAAAGTGATGTTGTACCGACTATCGGATCGTAAGCATAGATTGAAGAGGGACGTATAAAATTTGTAAATGAAAAATAAACGAGTTTATCTTCCCATCTGCTGCTAAAACCACTCGCAGTACCATTTCCAGGCAACTCAATTTCATGTTCCTTTTCGCCTTTAGTATTATATTGAACAACATAGGAAAGTGCATCTTTCAGATAGGTTGCAAAAAACTTTCCCGCTCCGGTCGAAACACTTAACGGCATTTTGGTTTCAGGGATAATTTCTTGTGCATCACTCAGATTGAGTTTGTTTTTATGCACTTTCACTAACTTTAAATTAGGCGCGCCTAAATCTGTAAGAATATACAGGTTGTCCTTGTCTGAATGAACTACTGTATGATTGTTTTCAAAATTCTCAACAATCTTTTGTAATGGTGCATTTTTTACTCTCAAGTCTTGTACATACAGTTCATTGCCTGTTGTAGATTCTGCTGCAGAAATAATAAGATAGTTTTCATCCTCTGTAACTGACCCATCAATATATCTGCGTGGAGTTTCGCTTCCACCAAAAATCAAGATATCATCTTTTTGCTTATCTCCTAATTTGTGAAAATACAATTTATGTTCGGCAGTTTTCCCTGACAGTTCGCTCCCTTCCTTAGGCTTATCATAACTACTGTAATAAAACCCTGTGTTTCCTCGCCAACTCAAACCTGAAAATTTCACGTCTTTTAATGTATCATCAATGATTTCTTTTGTAACGGCATTCCAGACGATTACTTTGCGCCAATCACTTCCTCCTTCACTTATTTGATATGCCATCAAACTTCCGTCTCTTGAAAAACTAACTCCACCCAGCGATGTAGTTCCATCAGTCGAAAATGTATTAGGATCTAAGAACACCTCAGGCTCAACATCTCCTTTTTGCCTATAGAGTACACTTTGGTTCTGCAAACCATCATTTTTATAAAAGTATGTATAATCACCGCGTTGAAAAGGTGCAGAGAAACGTTCATAATTCCAAACTTGTTCAAGCATTTCACGCACTTTTCCTTTATAGGGAATTGTATCCAAATGTCCGAAAGTAAGTTTATTTTGAGCCTCAATCCAAGATTTAACCTCTGGTGATTGATCGTTCTCAAGCCAACGATAAGGGTCTTCTACTACTTCTCCAAAAAAAGTATCTTTCACTTCAACTCTTTTGGTTTCCGGATAGGTGTATGCGTGCATTTGTGTCTGTTCAGATTTAGGTTTGTGATTACATGCTGTTGATGCTAAAGATATAACAGCTATTGAGATAAGAATAACTCTATTCATGGTGTAAAAATATGAGTTGGATAAAATTATGCAAAAGACAACATAATAATTTTGACAAAACAACCAATGAGCCTCACAAACTCACAGTTTTCATTATTTCAAAATATCTTCTAAGTCTTTCTTATCAATATTTGCGAGCCACGTACCGGAATCTATAGAGACAAGGTTACTGGCAAGTTGTTTTTTACGTTCTTGTAAACGTATGATTTTCTCTTCGACTGTTTGTTCTGTAATGTATTTATAAACAAAAACCGGCTTTTCTCTACCAATCCTATGTGCTCTATCCATTGCTTGACGTTCAACTGCGGGGTTCCACCAAGGGTCAACAATAAACACATAGTCGGCTGCCGTGAGGTTCAATCCAACCCCTCCTGCCTTCAACGAAATCAAAAAGACCTGACAATCTTGGGACTTTTGAAACCTCTCAACCTGCTTTGCTCTGTCTATGGCTTTAATAGTACCATCTAGATAAGCATATTCAATATTTAATTCATTTAATTTTTCCTTGAACAAACGTAATTGGCTTACAAACTGAGAGAAAACCAGTACCTTATTACCTCGATTGACAATATCACTTAAACTTTCAATAATAATATTAAACTTACCCGAATTACCTTTATATTGCTCATTTACTAATATCGGGTGATTAGCAACTTGTCTCAATCTTAGCAATCCTTTGAGGATATGTATTTTTGATTTTTCTATTCCTTTCTCTGAAATTGTTTTTAATAGCTCATTGCGATAATACGACTTGGTTTGAACATACAATCTTTCTTGCTCTACATCCATATCGCAATAAACAATTTGTTCATGTCTTGGCGGAAGTTCTTTTGCCACTTCTTCTTTTGTCCTTCTCAGAATAAAAGGTGCAACGAATTTTTTCAACTCATATAGCTTCACATCATCATTTTTCTTTTCAATTTTATTAATAAAATTGGTTTGAAACTTCGTAAAACTACCCAAAAAACCTGTATTTGCAATATTGAGCAACGACCATAAATCCGAAGTAGAGTTTTCGATAGGAGTACCTGTCAATAAAATTTTCTGCTTAGTATTCAGTTCTGCAGCAGCTTTGACAGTGAGTGACGTAGGATTTTTTAGATTTTGGGCTTCATCAAACACAACTACATCAAATTGCATACGACTAAATACATCTCTATCATTTCGTATAGTTCCGTAGGTTGTAATGACAATTTCATATTCACTAAAATACTCCCAGATATAACGATTTCGCTGATTTCCGGCATAAATAAAGGTATTTAACTGTGTAAAATTCTCTATTTCATCTTTCCAATTATGGATGAGTGAAGTCGGTACAACAACCAAAAAAGGTGTTCTCTTTTCGATTTTTGCATGATTAACAGCAGCGATCATAGCAGAAGGCTCTGATTCTCCCATTCTATACTCCGGACGTTTATTGAGCAAAAACCACTCAAAAAAAGCAAGCGTTTGTACCGTTTTACCTAAACCCATATCATCTGCAAGAATTCCTCCGAAATGGTTCTCATTGAGTGCAACCATCCATTGCAAGCCTAATAACTGATATTTACGTAATGCGGCATTGATGGTTTTGGGTGAAACAATTTTTTCCGTTTTCTTGTATGAATCAAGAATTGATTTCAGCTTCTCACCTGTACGATTGATACCTATATTATCGAAACCCTCTAAGACGCTATAGTGATACTTACCTATTCTAATTTCATCCTTTGTTTCAGAAGCACAATCAAGAATTGGCGAGAGTTTTTGCATCCATTCTTCAGGAATAATAGCTACCGTCCCATCAGGCAAAGTATAGAGATTGTTATTATTTATAATGTGAGAACGTAGCTTCTTAAATGGAACTTCAATTGCACCAAATTTTACTATAATATGCAAATCAAACCAATCATTTTGTTCCTTAACAGCATAAAGCAAGACAGGGATACCAATGAAAAAAGGTTGCTTAATTCCATTTTGGTTAATCAAAAATCCTTCTTCTTGTAATGCAGGGATAATATGAGACACAAATTTTTCTATTGACACAGAGCGCGGAATATCAAATAATGCTCCTTGTTTATGTATTAACCCATGACTTTTTAATACTTCAATTTTGTCTTCCTCCCAACGCTTATCTCTTTTGATAACAGAAATGACCCAATCATTTGCACCACGCCCGAGTGTTGTCTGCCCATTCACGATGCTATGCATAGGATAATTCAACTCACCATAACCAAATTCCAATGCAAAATTAATTGAGGAATTAAATGTCATCAGATTCAACTTAGCTTGCCTGTCAACTTGCTCCACCTTAATTTCAATTCCTTTTCCCTCAACATGATGTGACAAAACCAATGGCAAAATGAACTTATTTAGATATAATTCTTCTGAAGCCGCAGGTATAAGCACTTCTGGTTTGTTAAAGAATGTGGCAATTTTTTTGGCTTCTGTTAGTGAGTCAAAAAAGTGAATAGATTTACCAAACAGAATATTTGCCGGTTTATTTACAATAACAAGATTCTCCGGGTTTTGTAATTTGATTTGCTTTCCATTGTGAAAAACATCCACATAATACTTCATACCCTGAGCAGTTCTTTCTACTGCAAAAACTACATCACTTTGCTTTTCATTGACTTTTATTGGCAGCCATTTATTTACAATTCCATCTCCCCAATAATATATTGTTCTACCTTTTAGTTTTAAAAGAATTTTTGCAACCCTATGTTCTACATAAGGTAAAACATGTTTAGACAAAATTTCTTCGGTACAATATTTTTCTAAGAACTCTTGTGTTTTAACTTTCTTTTTGCCCTTGTAGAACAATGCAATGAGCTTTTCAGATTCGTACTCCTCAATAATATTCAAGACTTCCTTATCCTCCGGAGTCATTCCATAAAAATCCGCATTTGGAATACGGACTTTGGAAAAATTCATAGAAAAATCTCCACTGGCTAATTTTTCTACTGCTTGAACCTGAATAATATTTCCTAACTGCGGATGCGGCTCAAGGGTAAATACAATTTCAATATTGTCTTGATTCTTTGAAAGCATTATTGAATTTGTTTGGCTCACAGAAGGATTAGCTTATCTATAGTTTTGGTAATAAGGAACTTGCAAAGCTAATCATATAAAGCGAATAAATGCAATAAAATGTACAAACACAAAAAAAGAGCCTGCAAGACTTACAGGCTCTTAACAAATTCTTACAAAGCGTAATTTACTTAGCAGCAGTTGCAGCAGCATCAGCAGCAACCACATTTCTTGTAGTTTTACAAGAAACAATTGCATTCTCAGCCGCATCTAAGATTTGAAACTTAGCAGTTTCGACATCTTTTACCTTGATAGATTGACCTATATTCAATGAATCAATACTAATTTCAATAAAATCAGGCAAATCATTCAACAAACCTTTCACCTGTACTTTAGAAATTTTTTGGATTAATTTACCACCTGCTCTCACACCAGGTGCATTGCCGGTGATATTTATCGGGATATTCATCACAACCGGGGTTTTATCATCAACTTGTAGGAAATCTGCGTGTAGGATCAGATCATTCACAGGATGAAATTGGATATCCTGTAAAATTGCATTATATTCTTTTCCTTCGATAGATAATTTTACCTTATATGTATTAGGTGTGTAAACTAAATTTTTGAAATCCTGGCGATAAACAACAAAATGTTCATGAGAGTCTTTGCTATAAAGCACACAAGGCACTTTGCCTTCATTTCGCTCTGCTTTAGAGAATTTTGTTCCTAAGTCTGCTCTCTTTTCGCCTTTTAATAATATGGTTTTCATTTATATGTAAATTATGAATTTTCTAAATTAACTTTTTCTGAATAACATTGTCCTTCTTAAATAAAGAACTGATAGAACCATGTTCATGTACCTGCCTGATTGCTTGAGCAAAGAGGGGTGCAGAACTCAACACTTTAATTTTTGAAGATTGTATTTTCACGGGTATAGTATCACACACAACCAACTCCTCTAATACTGAATTTTCAATGTTCTCTAGAGCCTTTCCAGACAAAACAGGATGAGTTGTAACCGCTCTTACACTCTTAGCACCTTTCTCCAATAATAGGGCAGCAGATTTACAAAGAGTACCAGCAGTGTCAACAATGTCATCCACTAATACCACATCCATTCCTTGCACTTCTCCGATTACTTGCATTGAGGCAATTTCATTTGCTCTCTTTCTCTCTTTATCACAAATGATCATTGGACAATCCAATGCCTTTGCATATTCACGATTTCTCGCGGAAGAACCAACATCAGGAGACCCAATGGTAAGATTCTCTAATCCGAGTGAATTGATATATGGAATAAAAATTACAGAAGCGTCAAGATGGTCAACAGGGATATTAAAGAAACCTTGAATTTGAGGTGCGTGTAAATCCATAGTCATTAAGCGATTCACACCACTTGCCGACAAAATATCTGCAATAAGTTTTGAACCTATTGATACTCTGGGCTTATCCTTTCTGTCCTGTCTTGCATAACCATAATAAGGGATAACTGCGGTAATATAATTTGCAGATGCCCTTCTTGCAGCATCCACCATCAAGAGTAACTCCATTAAATTATCAGCAGGAGCAAAAGTTGACTGCATAATAAACACATCACAACCACGCACTGATTCATTAAAACTGGGCTGTAGTTCTCCGTCACTGAATTTGGAAATCGCAACATCACCTAATTCTTTGCCATAAGCTTCCGCTACTTTTTTTGCAAAAGCATTTGAACTAGTGCCGGAAAACAATTTGACGGTATTAATAATTGATGTCACTTTATACTTTGTTACTAAGCCTTTCCCTTTCCTATCTTATTTATCAAAGTTGCCCGAGCTGGATTCGAACCAACACTAACTGAACCAAAATCAGTCGTCCTGCCATTAGACGATCGGGCAAAATTGGGGTTGCAAAAATAAGCATAATTTTATGCTTTGCAAGTGCTTTTATTTTTTAATAAGAGCAAGCTATAATTAGATGGTTTTTATTTCTTTTTCTTTATCGGCTAACACTGCATCTATCTTATCAATATAATGGTCCACAAGCTTCTGAACTTGTGCTTCAGCATCTTTTACTTCATCTTCTGATGCTCCTTCTTTTTGAGCATTTTTTAAACTCTCGTTTGCTTCTTTTCTTAAATTTCGGATTCCGATTTTAGAATTTTCTGCTTCTTGTTTGGCAGTTTTCACCAATTCAATTCTTCTTTGTTCTGTGAGCGGAGGAATATTGATGCGAATCATTTCGCCATCGTTTTGCGGATTTAGTCCTAAATTACTGTTGATAATTGCTCTTTCAATTTCTCCAATAATACTTTTATCCCATGGTTGAATTGTTAAAGTACGAGATTCGGGTGCAGAAACATTGGCAACTTGATTAATGGGAGTTTGCGCTCCATAATAATCAACCATCACACGTTCTAACATTTCAGGTTGTGCTTTCCCTGCTCTGATTCTATTTAATTCACTTTGTGTGTATCGGATATTCTTCTCTAATCCTGATTTTAATTCTTCAATTATTGACCGTATCTTTTCCATGGCTAGTTTAGAGACTGCAAAGGAACTATGTTTTGCGCTAAAAAACAATATCGCAAGCGTTGAAAATCAATAAAATTTATTCAACCAAGGGAAGATTTCTTTATGAATTACTTTACCTAAAATATGAAACCAAACTATGATACCTATAACTAAAATAGGATATGAAAGAACATTAAATTGCCACGCAGTTGCAAAATCAAAATGCATAAGATGCATGACACCACGTGTTAATCCACAACCGGGACATTCTGTATGAAAAAAGACTTTACTGGGACACAAACTTTGTCCGGTATCAAAATAATCTGCGGGGAGAAAAAGTAAAAAAAAAGGCACTATTAATACAAAGATTAACAGTGCCTTTTTGAGAAGCGACATTGTCTTTAATAAAATTATTTTTTACCTGAAATCACTATAAGCGCGTGAATCACGCCTGGCAACCAACATAAAATCCATAAGATAAGGTTTACTGTGCAACGATTAGTCCAAGAACCTTCATATAAATACACTGCTACAGGAGAAAGCAAAATTGCCAATACAATCAATAAAAGGGGATCTACGCTGTCTGCTTTTTGAGCCTTCTTTGCTTTTAGAAAAGTGGTTTTTGAAAATGTTTTTGAAGTGATTACATCATTGCTTAATTCAATTTTGTTAATATTTTTAATCTTGTGAATCATCTTTGCAGCCGTAATTGGGTTTGAAATACCGGATTCTGCAACATAAGAATTTTCAATTACAGGATTCGTAAATGTTGTGTTTTCAAGCACCACATTTTCATTTTGAATACTCTCATTTACAACCACATCTGTTTTAGGAACAATAGTAACTTTAGGTTTTTCAGCCTTACTGTTATTTCTTTGTTTCGAAGCCCATTCAACATGAAAGCCTTTGTTATATTTCCTTTGGGTTAACGATACTGTGCTACATGAACTTAGAAAGATCACCGCTGCAAAAATGAGCGCAAGCACACCGATTGAGTAATTTGTCTTTTTCATAAATTTTATTGTATTTAGTTTCGGGGTCAAACTTATACATAAATTTTTATAATATGTTCCGATTTAAAAGAAAAGTAATGAACGTATGTTTAACACAGAACAGATTTGAGAATTTTATCCGGCAACTTTTAGAGCAAGGTCTGCAATTCTATTTGAATACCCCATTTCATTATCATACCATCCGACTATCTTCACAGTATTGCCATAGACCATAGTTAACTCACTGTCAAAAATACATGAGTGAGTGTTTCCAACTATGTCTATGGAGACTAATGGTTCTTCGGAATATTCCAATATCCCTTTCATGGCACCTTCAGCAGCGTTTTTGAATGTCTGATTTATTTCTTCAACAGATTTTGGGTTTCTTACTACACAAACAAAGTCATTGATTGACCCGTCAGGCACCGGGACTCTGAGTGCAATACCATTTAATTTACCTTTTAGATGTGGCAAAACTTCACCCACAGCCTTTGCAGCCCCGGTACTTGTAGGAATAATAGAGTAGGCTGCCGCTCTTGCCCTACGTAAATCTTTATGGGGAGCATCTTGAAGCCTTTGGTCTGCTGTATATGCATGCGTAGTTGTCATAAATCCATGCTCTACACCACATAAATCATCCAGAATTTTAACCATTGGTGCTAAACAATTAGTGGTACATGAAGCGTTTGACACGACAGTCTCGCTTCCATCCAAGGCATGTTCATTTACTCCCAATACAATGGTTTTTAGTCCTTCTCCTTTGCCGGGAGCAGAGATTACTACTTTTTTCGCCCCTGCTTTAATGTGTAAAGAAGCATGTTCAATATCAGTAAATCTTCCTGTTGATTCAATAACAACATCTACTCCAAGTTCTTTCCAAGGTAAATTCTCCGGTGATGTTTCAGCAAACACTTCTGTTTTTTTATTATTCACAATGATAGAGTGTTCATCATAAGAAACAGCCCCTTTAAAAATACCATGAACTGAATCATATTTTAACAGGTGTGCCAATGTTTTTGTGTCAGTCAAGTCATTGACCGCTACTATTTCAACATCCTTTTTTTCTAATAAAATTTTATAAGTAAGTCGTCCAATGCGTCCAAATCCATTTATTGCAATTCTCATCTCTATTTAGTTTTTTTATTAGCCACAAAAGTAATGGACATAAACCCCAATTCCAAGAGAATCCTAAGTATAGGAAATACGGTCATGCGTTAATATCTATCTTTGCAGGCGAAATGGAACTTGCGTTCAAACAATACGGAAATAAAGACAATCCACCTATCATCATCCTACATGGACTTTTTGGGATGTTAGATAATTGGCAATATCACGCAAAGTTGCTTGGTGAACAATATGCAGTTTTTGCAGTTGACCTTCGCAATCATGGTCGCTCACCTCATTCATCTGTTATGACCTTTGCGGCAATGGCACAGGATATAGCAGAATTTTGCCAAAAACATCATTTGAATAATATCATACTGCTGGGACATTCTATGGGTGGCAAGGTTGCTATGCAGTTTGCAGTTGACTTTCCCCAATTCTTATCCAAATTGATTATTGCAGATATTGGACCTCAAGCATATCCTCCAGCTCATGGAATATACTTTAGAGCATTTAATGAAATTGATTTTAGCAAATTTCAGACTCGTCAAGAAGCAGATGAAGCTTTCGCTAAATACGAGGCAAATGTAGGTATTAGAATGTTTTTGTTAAAAAATTTAGAACGCGCAGACAAAGGCTTTCAACTTAAATGTAATGTACAAGCAATTGAAGCTGCTTATAATGAAATTTCAGGCAAGATTGACATTCCATTCCCAATCAGTATTCCTACTTTGTTCATGAGAGGTGAAAAATCAGGCTATATAAGAGAGAAAGACTTAGCAGATATCAAAGAGCTTTTTCCGTTTGCAGAGTTTGTAACTATCAAAGATGCCGGGCATTGGTTACATGCAGAAAATCAAGGTCAATTTTATCAAGAATTAATAAAGTTTCTCGATCAATAATTCATGATATAAATCCGGTTTCCTTATGCACGAATGTACATTTTATTACCATTAGATTGCCTACAACCTCCTCTTCTCATCCATGATTTATAATCTATCTTTGCACCATGCCTTTTAAACTTATTTCTCCATTTAAACCAACAGGCGATCAACCCCAGGCAATTAAACAATTAACCGAAGGAATTGAAAATGGATTAAAGGCACAAACACTGCTGGGCGTTACGGGTTCGGGCAAAACTTTCACAATGGCTAATGTGATTGAAAGAGTCCAAAAACCCACACTGATATTGAGCCATAACAAAACTTTAGTAGCTCAATTATATGGTGAATTCAAGGAGTTTTTTCCTGAAAATGCAGTTGAATATTTTGTTTCATACTATGACTATTATCAACCGGAAGCATTTGTACCCACCACCGGAGTCTATATTGAAAAGGATTTGAGCATAAATGATGAAATCGAAAAATTCAGACTTAAGACGATATCATCACTTTTATCAGGCAGACGCGATGTTGTTGTTGTCGCATCTGTTTCTTGTATATATGGAGCGGGTAATCCCAAGGATTATGAAGGGAGCATTGTGCGGATTTATAAAGGTAAAACGCTGAGTAGGCAAACACTACTCCACGCATTAGTGGACGGATTGTATTCCAGAACTACAGCGGACTTTAATAGAGGTAACTTTAGAGTTTCTGGTGATGTAGTGGATGTATATCTTGCTTATGCTGACTATGCCTTGAGAATATTATTTTTTGGCAATGAAATCGAAGAGATTCAAAAAATAGATCCGCTTACCGGCAATTCTTTTGAACAATTAAGCGAAGCAGCCATTTTCCCTGCTAATATTTATGTTTCACCAAAAGACAAATTACAATCTGCAATAAGACAGATTCAGGATGACTTGATAACCAGAGTAGCTTATTTCAATGAGACTGAACGTCCAATAGAAGCCAAAAGACTTGACGAAAGAGTGAATTTTGACTTAGAGATGATTCGAGAACTTGGTTATTGTAGCGGAATAGAAAATTACAGTCGGTATCTTGACAGGAGATTGGCTGGAGAACGCCCTTTCTGTTTATTAGACTATTTCCCAAAAGATTTCTTAGTATTTATTGATGAAAGCCATGTTTCGCTACCTCAATTGAGAGCCATGTATGGCGGAGACCGCTCTCGCAAGAACAACTTAGTAGAATATGGCTTTAGACTACCCGCGGCACTTGACAATAGACCCCTCAAATTTGAAGAATTTTACAATCTTGTGCCTCAAACAGTGTATGTAAGTGCAACACCTTCAGACTTCGAAATTAATGATTCAGAAGGTGTGATTGTTGAACAACTTATCAGACCTACGGGATTATTAGACCCGATTATTGAAGTTCGCCCGTGTATCAATCAGGTTGACGACTTATTAAACGAAATTGATAAATCAATTAAAGAAGGAGACCGCGTGTTGGTTACAACACTCACAAAACGAATGGCTGAAGAGTTGAGTAAATATTTGGAAAACCTGAATATCAAAGCACGGTATATACATTCCGAAGTTAAGACTTTAGAGCGAGTTGAAATTCTTCGTCAATTACGCTTAGGCATTATTGATGTTTTGGTAGGTATCAACCTGCTAAGAGAAGGATTAGATTTGCCCGAAGTCAGCTTAGTGGCAATCATGGATGCTGACAAAGAGGGCTTTCTGCGTTCAACCACTTCATTAGTGCAAACCATTGGTAGGGCAGCTAGGAACGACAGGGGTAGAGTAATTATGTATGCCGATGTAATTACAGGTTCAATGCAACAAACAATTGAAGAGACTAACAGAAGACGTGAGATTCAGATTAAATACAATTTAGAACACAGCATTACTCCCAAAACAATTCGAAAATCCAACGAGCAAATTTTAAAACAAACTTCTGTTGCAGATGCTATTAAGAATGAAGAGTTAAAACCTTATATCATGCAGGAGAAAATGAATACGGCAGCCGACCCTGCACTTGAGTTCATGAGCAAACAATCATTAGAAAAAGCATTAAAACGAACTGAAAAAGAAATGTACAAAGCTGCTAAAAATTTAGAGTTCCTTGAAGCTGCAAGGCTTCGGGATTTAATGGATGAAATAAAGAGCAAATTACAAGACTAACTATTATTCTTCTCCTTTTTATGTAAATTCAAATTTTGCAAATCCTTTTTGAGATAGAATTTAATACGTTTGTATGCAGCCCGCCAGAACCAGATATTCAATGAGAAAAAAGCGAGCATATACACAATTACAATAAAAGGATGCGATTCCACTCTCTTACTAACATCCATTAAGAAAAAGTCAAATAATCCATGAACTGTAATGGGGATAACAATAGCCAGAATAAGATTTGCTGCTCGATGATGCGGTTTGCCAATTCTCCATAAAGAAAGATGATAACCCATAAAAATTGCAAAAAACGCATGAGCAGGTACAGACAAAAAACCTCTAATCAAAGCAATTGTCATTCCATGTTCAGCTACATAAAGAATATTCTCAACCAATGCAAAACCTAATGACACAAAGACAGCAAAGACAATTCCATCATAGAACTGGTCAAAGTATTTTGTCTTCCTGAGTATATGCCAAACTGCAACGAACTTAAACACTTCTTCAGTTGAACCGGCAATGAGGAAAGCATCATAAATACTTTGAGCAAAGCTATTTAACCCGAAATTGTTGCCAAACATTTGCAACAAACTCTCAACCAACACAACAGGGATTACGATAATCATTCCCCATAAAAAACAGCGTATAAGCAGTGCAATAGGCTCCCTTTCAGTATCAAGCAAATATATTACAAAAGCAATAAAGACAATTGGGATAACGGCTGCGATGATTATTGCCAACATTTAAAATAATTTACAGTTCTTTTATGCAATGATAACCATTATAGTTTGGTAGACAGTCATTAAATTTCGCTTAAAAAGCCCTTAATTTGCAACCAAAACAAATTTCAACAGAGTTATGTCAGGACATAGTAAATGGGCAAACATCAAACATAGGAAAGCAAAGCAAGACGCAAAACGCTCTAAAGCATTTACGGGTATCATTAAAAATATCACCATGGCAGCAAGAGACGGTGGACCGGATCCAAATTTCAATCCTAATCTTAGATTGGCTATCCAAAATGCAAAAGGAGTCAACATGCCTAAAGACACAATTGAAAAAGCAATTAAAAAAGGAGCCGGTGGCGAAGGTGCAAACTTACAAAACGCTACTTATGAAGGCTATGCAACCGGAGGTATTGCTGTATTTGTTGAGGCAACAACCGACAATCCGACAAGAACTGTTGCAAATGTTCGTGCGGCATTCAATAAACACAATGGTAATTTGGGCACTAATGGTTCGCTCTCATTTATTTTTGACCAAAAAGGTATTTTTGAAATTAACAAAAGCGCCATTGCCCGTTTTTCTCAAGATGAATTTGAACTTGAATTAATTGAAATGGGAGCCGAAGATATAGATTGGGAGGAAGACATGGTTATTGTTACCTCTGCTTTTGAAGACTTTGGCAAAATGCAAAAGAGTTTTGAAGAAAAAAATATTGAAGTAGCCAGTGCGAAATTAGAACGCATCCCAAAAAGCACTTCAACACTTGATACCGAAACAGCACTCAAGGTTTTTAAACTCATAGAAAAACTCGAAGAAGATGATGATGTAACCATGGTCTATCATAATCTGGAACTGACTGAAGAATTAGAGAAAGAATTAGAAAAAGAATAAATGGATAAGCGTGAAAAGCTAAACAGCAAAAGAGAACTTGCACTGCAAGGAGGAGGTCAAGAACGAATTGAATCTCAACATAAAAAAGGAAAGCTGACTGCAAGAGAAAGAATCAATTTCTTTCTTGACGAGGGTACTTTTCAGGAAATTGGCGCGTTTGTAACGCATAGAAGCCATGATTTTGGGATGGAAAAACAACGATACTTAGGTGATGGAGTGATTACCGGATATGGACGTGTAAACGGAAGATTGGTCTATATATTTTCACAAGATTTCACTGTATTCGGAGGTTCATTGTCTGAAACTCATGCAGAGAAAATCTGTAAAATCATGGATCTTGCGATGCAAAATGGCGCACCCGTCATTGGATTAAATGATTCCGGTGGTGCTCGCATACAAGAAGGCGTGGTTTCACTGGGAGGCTATGCAGATATATTCTATAGAAACACTTTGGCATCCGGAGTAATTCCTCAAATTTCAGCAATTATGGGTCCATGTGCAGGGGGTGCGGTATATTCACCTGCTATTACTGACTTTATTGGTATGGTTGAAAACACCAGTTATATGTTTGTAACCGGTCCTAATGTTGTAAAAACCGTTACCAACGAAGAAGTTACAAGCGAAGAGTTGGGTGGAGCAAGCGTGCACTCATCCAAATCCGGAGTTGCGCATTTTTCATTCACCAATGAAATTGATTGCTTAAATAATTTAAAAAAACTCCTTTCATATATTCCTCAGAATTGCGAAGAGAAAACCCCTTCTATACCTTATACACCACAAGATGATGAAAGTCGTAACCAGCTTAAAAACATTGTGCCGGAGAATGCCAATCAACCTTATGATATTCGAGAAATTATTGAGGGTGTGATTGACGAAGGGTCATTCTTTGAAGTACACAAAAATTTTGCAGAGAATATAGTGGTTGGCTTTGCACGATTGGCTGGTAAAAGCATAGGTATTGTTGCTAATCAGCCTGCTTTCTTGGCTGGTTGCTTGGATGTACACAGTTCACAGAAAGGAGCAAGATTTGTTCGATTTTGTGATGCATTCAATATTCCAATATTAGTTTTTGAAGATGTTCCGGGATTTTTACCCGGTACTGACCAAGAATGGAATGCCATTATCACTAACGGAGCTAAACTTTTATTTGCATTTAGCGAAGCTACTGTCCCCAGAATTACAGTCATCACCAGAAAAGCCTATGGAGGAGCTTATGATGTAATGAACTCCAAACACATTGGTGCGGATATCAATTTTGCTTACCCCACCGCAGAAATTGCTGTAATGGGAGCAAAAGGTGCTGCTGAAATCATTTTCAAGAAAGACATCCAGTCTTCTTCAGACCCTGCAAAAGCATGGTTGGAAAAAGAAGCAGAATATGCACATATTTTTGCCAATCCCTACAGAGCAGCTGAACGAGGCTTCATAGATGAAGTGATTTTCCCGGAAGAAACACGTCAGAAACTCATTGCAGCCTTTAAAATGCTTGAAAACAAAGTTGTAAATCTGCCCAAAAAGAAGCATGGTAATATTCCATTGTAAATAATTGCACTCATCTATGAATCTAACATCTGACAAATCACCGGTTTTAGTATTAGCACCCCATACAGATGATGGCGAATTTGGCTGTGGAGGTACTATTCATAAACTAAATCAAGCCGGCAGAGAAGTTTATTATGCTGCTTTTTCGGCTTGCAAACAGTCTGTTCAACCGGAATTTGAAGAAGATGTTCTTATTAAAGAAGTCAAACAAGCTACCCGTATTCTGGGCATTCCAAGCAATCGCCTTATTTTATTTGACTATGAAGTGAGGACATTTAATTATCACAGACAAGAGATTCTGGAAAATCTGATTGCATTAAGAGAAAAAATCCAGCCTTCCCTTGTACTGATGCCTTCGCTCAATGACATCCATCAAGATCATAAGACGATTGCAGAAGAAGGGTTAAGAGCATTCAAGTTTTGTAGTATTTTATGCTATGAAATGCCTTGGAACAATTTGAATTTTGTAACAAGTGGTTTTATCAAATTGTCTGAAGAAGACATTCAGAAGAAAATTCAAGCATTGGGAATCTACAAATCTCAATCTCACCGTCAATATGCCAATGCAGATTTTATACGCTCCTTAGCAATTACTCGAGGTGTACAAATTCATACAAAATATGCTGAAACATTTGAAGTACTACGGTCTGTAGGCTAATTCAACATGCAAATGAAACCTACTTTTACCATAACGAAAATTCCAAGTTTTTTGGATATATTGAATTTCCTTATGGTACTCTCACTGTTTGTTACAGACAAATCACCTAACTTTTTCAATCTTTTTGATTTTTACTGGTTCTATCCTTTGTACTTGCTTGTTATTGGATATGGAATATACCGCTTAGGAATAAGCACGTTATTGAATCAACGATGGTTATATTTTGTTTTAATCATAGCATCAACATCAATCATAAGTAATCTGATACATCCATATTCATACCTGCAATTGGGTAAACAAATCATTGGATGGCTCGTTATCGGCTATGCATGGATTATAATGTTCAAACTGCAGAAAGACAGAATAAGCATACTTAATACCTACTTTAGTATAGCCATTATTGCAGCATTTCTTACTATTCCTGAACAGATACTGCATGTGCTTGATATTCATATAACACCCAAGAAAGGAGGCTGGCTGGGGTTATATAGGTGTTTTAGTTTTGCAAATGAACCGTTTCCGCTTGCACTACTTCTGATTCCGTGTATTATCTATTACATTGAAAAAGGAAGCAAGCTAATTGTGAAAGAGAAGATATACTTATTCCTATTACTAACAGCTTTATTCTTCACCTTTAGTGGTGGCGGATGGTTAGTCATAGGTATATATTTCATTTTTTCTGCATTTAGACAAACCAAGATGGTTTACAAACTGATTACAGGAGTATTATTTCTATTATTCATTACATCATTCACTTTATATCGAGGTACTCAATTACGAATAAAGGAAACTGTCCAACTTTTTCAAAATTTTCCGCAACTCCCAACAGAAGAGGTTCTCAATCAAACAAACACGTCCTCACGAGCAATTTATCTAAATTCTATTACCGCTTGGCATCAATTTACTGCAAACCCTCTCTTAGGCGGGGGATTGGGTAGCCATGGAGAAGCTTATGACGAATCTATTATTCAACCATTAGAACAGCACAATATTCATATTGCCCATTTTAACAAATTTGATGGTGCAAGTGGTGCAATACGTTGGTTCTCCGAAATGGGTTTGTTCGGTTTACTACTGTTTGGAATGTTTGTTAGGAAAATTCTTCGTTACCAACACAAGGAACTCATTGCACCTGTATTTGGATTTTGGATTGCTTTTTTACTTCACTCCGGTAACTACTTTCACAATGGATCTATGATGTGGATACAAAAGATTTATTCAAGATAGAACGAAGAAAATATACACTAATTAATCTGTATTGCATTACAAATTAATTCGGCTGTATTAACTAAATTTTGCAGTTCCTTTAACTGAAGTGAAATAGAATTATGCTGTAACAATTTATAGCATTTTGAATGAATATCTGCAATGATGGACTTTGCTTTCATAGGATTTGCATTCTTAATAAAAAGATCTGTCATTGTCCTTTGTAATAACTCTTTCATAGTTACAAGCTCATCCGAATATTGATTAACAACTTTGGGCAATACTTGCTCATCTATTATAGAGTTTAAATTTGTATTTCCATCCTTTATATGAGCACAAATAAACTGCGAACTTTGATGAGCATAAACAAGTGCTTCTAACAAAGAATTAGATGCCAAACGATTATTCCCATGCAATCCGGTTCGTGCACATTCACCCACAGCAAACAAATTAGGAATCGAAGTCTGGGAATCCATATCTACATCAATCCCACCACATTGATAATGTGCCACAGGAACAATAGGAATAAGGTCTTTCCTTATATCAATACCAATACTGTTACAGTAGTCGGTAATAGTTGGGAAATGTTTATAAAACTTTTCATAATCTAAATGCCTACAATCAATATAGACATAGTCTTTTCCTGACTTTTCAAGTTCAATCCCAATTGCGTTTGACACTATATCCCTAGTTGCAAGTTCTCCTCTGTCATCGGTTTCAAAAACAAAACGCTCATTTTTATCATTCACAATATAAGCACCAAATCCACGTACTGCCTCCGAGATTAGGAAATAAGGATTCTTATCTTTTTCATAAAGTGCAGTCGGGTGAAACTGAATATATTGCATATCACAAATTTTTGCTCCTATCCTATGTGCAATTGCAACACCATCACCGGTTGCAATAATAGGGTTGGTAGTATGTTTAAACACTTGCCCACTTCCACCGGTACACAACAATGTCGCTTTTGCACCTATTGTTTCTAATCTTGCTTCTTTTTGGTTAAAATAAATTGCGCCAACGCATCCTGAATCATCAACAATCAAATCAAAAACAATACAATCTTCAATCAAGCTAATATTTGGAGTATTTTGCACTTGCAAGAGAAGCTTATTTAAAATTTCTGAACCAGATATATCTTTATGATGTAAGATTCTATGCTGAGTATGCCCTCCTTCTAAACCTAAATCCCAATCTCCACTGCTTTTTTTATCAAATTGCACATTAAAATCCAATAGTTCTTTGAGTCGTTCAGGTGCTTGATATACAACCATCTCAACAACTTCCCTATTACTCAAATCTCCACCGGCTTTCATGGTATCTTCAATATGTTTTTCAAAACTTAGTTTCAAGTTATCAGTAACTACAGCAATACCCCCTTGCGCATATCGAGTATTACTATTCTCAGCACCGGATTTAGTCATTATAAGAATTTGCAGATCAGGTCGTTGTAGTGCTGTTTTTAATGAAAAAAACAATCCTGATGCACCGGAACCTATTACGAGAATATCTGTAGAATTACTTTTCAAGGAAAGACTATCTAAATTGTAATGAAGTTGTATAATGAGGCGGCAAATGTAATTATGAAATGGATAACATCCTTTCAATTGGCACTAATGCTTTCTTTATTAAATCATCTTGTAAGACAATCTCGGGGGTCTCGTCTCTTAAGCAACGATAAAGCTTTTCTAAGGTATTGAGTTTCATGAAAGCACACTCACTACAAGCACATGAATTATCTTCATCAACAGGCGCAGGAATTAAAATCTTATCCGGATTATCCAATGCCATTTTATGCAAAATTCCTGCTTCTGTAGCAATAATAAATGTGTCTGCTTCTGTTGTAGTTTTAATAAAATTCAAAATACCGGCTGTTGAACCAATATAATCTGCGACTTTAAGAATATGGGTTTGAGATTCAGGGTGTGCTGCAACTTTTGCATTTGGATACTTACTAATCAAATCCAACAGTTTCTCTATAGAAAAAGCTTCATGCACTACACATGAGCCCTTCCATAAAACCATATCACGACCTGTTTCACTAATTAAGTATTTGCCCAAGTTTTGATCAGGTGCAAAAATGATGGGCTGATTTTGAGGAATCGCATTGATTATCTTCTTTGCATTGGAAGAGGTGCAGACCCAATCACTCATAGTTTTAATTTCTGCTGAGCAATTAATATAAGTTACAACAACATGGTTTGGATATTGTTCTTTAAACTTTCTAAAAGCATCGGGAGGACAGCCATCAGCCAAAGAGCATCCGGCTCTCATATCGGGTAATATCACTTTCTTTCCGGGGTTAATAATTTTAGCGGTCTCTGCCATAAAATGCACTCCCGAGAACACAATTATATCTGCATTGGTTTCAGCTGCTTTTTTGGCTAAAGCTAGGCTATCGCCAACAAAATCTGCAATGTCTTGTATATCTTCTTCTTGATAATAATGTGCTAAGATAATCGCATTTTTCGCCTTACGAAGTCTGTTAATCTCAGCAACTAATTCTGATTTTTCCATGATTAAACTTGAACTACTAAAAGTAAGTGTATAAAATAAATCAAGGTGCAAAGTTACTTGATTTTAACAGAGTTTAGCATAAGAAGTAGAGAATAGAAATTGAAGACAAATAGATATAAAAAAAGAGCCTATGAATAATTCATAGGCTCTTTTCAATTCTTAATTTCTTGGTTTAGAATCTAAAATCAATTCTTTTTCCGGAATTTGATTTATCAGTGCTGGTATTCTTTTCACCTTTATAGTCAGTGATAATTCTATCTCTTGAAATACCATACTTTTCATTCAAGTGCTTAACAATTGCATCAATTCTTCTTGTATTAGTTGATGAATTGTATTTAGAACTTTTCTTATCACCGTATCCGGAAATAATCAATTTCTTATCTGGACAAGTTTTCATTCTTTCAGCAATTTGGTATAACACTGAGTAGTATTCAGGTTTAATAGTTCCATCTGAAGTTGAGCTAAAATAAATGCTAGGGAATATCACGTCTTCACATGAACAACATTGTAAAATTTCAACACCATTTCTATCAACCAATGCCCCTGGTCTAGAATGAGGTTCTTTATCAATAAAATCAGGAACACCATCTCCATCAGAGTCAATTGCAACACCATTTTCATCAACTTCAGCACCTTTAGGGCTAAATGGTTCTTGGTCTTTGCAATCAGGAATTCCATCACCATCAGTATCTACTGATTTACCACTACCATATACATTACAATCTTCAGGTGTATCGTTTTCTTTATCAAAATAGTTTGAAACACCATCTTTATCATCATCCTCAGTTACCTTTGTAACTTTCTCATCCAATTTAGTCATTTTATCATAAATAGACTCAACAGGATTTAACCAATCATAATGTTGTGGATTTTTATTTCCAAACTTATACGCGATAGTCAGGTTTATCATTGAATATTTATCAAACCATCTGTTTTTCCAAATTTCAGTATTGTAAACATCAATATTATCACTACGCAAATAGGTCATTCTATATTCAAGACCTAAATCAAAGCTCTTACTTAAATAATGCTTAAATCCAAAACCAAAAGGCATAATTAAATGACGTCCTTCATATTTTTCTGTAACTTCTTGTCCAAGATTTGGGTTGGGTGTACCTTGACCAAAATATGAATTTAGATAATAATCACCTATTGTTAGTCGTTGATCAACAAAAGTAGCTTCTGAGCGGAACCAACCTTGACCAATACCACCCAAGAAATACATCTGGGTTTTTCTTAGAGGTCTGATAAAAGAAATATTTCCGAGAGTGAATTGCGCTTGAATGTTCCAATCATGCATCTTACTGGTAAAATTAAAATTATCTTTAAACAATGTTGGACCTTGGTCTTTTCTTTCACCTGCTAATGTTCCAATATTATACTCCCCTCTTAATGCAAAAGTTTGAGAAATAGAGTATTTTAAGAACAATCCGGCATCCCAGCCAATTTTGCTTTTATCTGCATCTCCATGAAACTGGGTAATACCACCTTTTAAGCCAATAGACCATTTTTTAGCTCTTCTGTCTAGAAATCCACTTGCTTGCATGTGTTGACCGGAATCTTTTTGAAAGTTCTCACTTCCTTTTCCATCCGGATACTTAACTTGTGCATAAGGGTGTCGCTTCCATGTGTTATTGGTGTTTTCAGTTTGTGCATACGCAGAAACAACACCCAATATTAACAAAGAAAACAAAGACGATTTAATTGTTGTCATAATTACAAATTTGATTCTCTAAAATAATTAGGTCGCAAAAGTAATCCTTGTAATGAACTTAGCAAACTTTTTTTGGATTTTTTCTTGTGAATAAGTGTTTAACAACTTGTGAATAACCTAAAATTACTTTAAAATTCCACTACTTGAATATACTGATTATCACTACACCAGTCAAACAAATCAACATGTTGTTTTCCAAACTTAAATAGAAACTCCAAAAAACTTAAGTTACGTTCCTGTAAATCATTTTCAGGGAAAATCATATTTTTCAACTTCCATGCTTTTGAAATTTTTTGATTATTCCTTTCAATAATTTTTTGAGATAATGAATCAAAATGTGATTTCAAATCCTTTTTCCACATTTTAGCAAGTGCCTTCAATGATTTCACACTTTGTGGGTCTATAGCAAAGGAAACATCACATGACCTTTGAATGAGTACATCTAAATCTGCTTCTAATTCTGCATACTGAGACTGTCCGGTTATCTTTTCATTTAATATACTTGTAAATTTTTGGACAGATTGAAGCAAATCTTCTTCTGTAAAACCTAACTCATTCCATGCACTCATTGATTTACTATTAAAGTAAACAGCCATCTTTCTTAACATCAGAATAGGAAAAGGAATGTCAGCTTTGGCAAAAACATCAACTAATTGAAACCAATATGCCAATTCACCTGCACCACCAAAGTATGCTATATTTGGCAGAATGACTTCTTCATATAACGGACGTAATGCAACGTTAGGGCTAAAGAGTTGAGGATTTGTTTCTGCTAATTCTAAAAGATCATTTTGAGAATAAATCTTACCACTTGGAACCAACTTGAATTTATCATTCTCAATCCTATCGATACGCTCTCTCTTATTATTGTCAAATAAAAATAATGAAGTATCTCTTGCTCCTATTTGGGTATCAAAGCCATGCAGTTTGATTTTTTCTGAAAAAGTCTTAACAGCTTGATAAGCAAAGCTCTCCTTAATTTCTTTAACAATAAATGGCTTAAAAAACTCTTTAAGGCGTTTATTATTAGCATCTAAGGCAATCACTCCATATTGACCAAAGAAATAATTCACAATCTTTGTTGTAGCTTCTGCCAGCGTTGCCGATTCAGAATAAAATTGTTCAAATACATTGAGACAACTTCTCTCAAATTCACCTAAATTAAAACTAGTTTTAATCTCTTCAATAATTGGAATTATATGTTGGCAGCTCAGATTCCCTATTGCACCTCCTGATGCTTCATCCCAAACAAAATTTTTATTCCATAACTTAACAGACCTTATTTCTTCAAAATCATGATCCTCGGTTGCCATCCAAAATATTGGGACAAAATCCATATTGGGATGTTGTTCTTTGAGTTTTTTACAGTTGGCAACTGCACTCAATATTTTATGTGGGACATACATAGGTCCTAAAAAAATATGGATTTGCTGACCGGTTGTTAATGTATAGGTGGAGCTGTTTCGCAATAACTGGATGTTGTGCCAAACCAAACTTTTTTGTTTGTCGTCATTGGATAGGAAGCAATATTGTTGCTCCAACACATCCACCAATACATTCCTTTGGTGTTGAGAAAAGTCCTCTCTATGTTCTATGTGTTGTGCAAGATGGCTAAAATCATTTTTTATTGGCAAAAAATCAGTATCTGACTCATTAAAAATAAAGGATTTTACAAAGTCAGATAAGATATCAATATCTTTATGTGAGACAGCAATACTCATAATTATAAAGGCTTAGCAATCAAATCAAATTCTGAAGCTGATAAAATTTCAGCTTGAACAAAATCACCTTGTCGCAGAAAATACAGATTTGCATCAAATAACACCTCATTATCAACATCAGGAGAATCACCTTCTGTCCTTCCTACAAACCATTCTCCCTCTTTTCTATCTATTAGCACTTTTAGCGTTTTGCCTATTTTCTGTAAGTTTTTTTCTTCAGATATTTTACTTTGAATAGACATGATGATTTCAGCGCGTCTATCTTTCTCCTCTTGTGGCAAATTATCTTCTAAAGTATAAGAATGAGTACCTTCTTCATGAGAATAAGTGAAAACGCCCAAACGATCGAACTTAAACTGGGAAATAAAATCACACAACTCTTTAAATTCTTTTTCAGTTTCACCGGGATGTCCAACAATGAGCGTGGTCCTAATAATAGCTTCCGGCAATTTTTCTCTTATTGAATATAGCAGTTCAGCCGTTCTTTGTTTGGTTATACCTCTACGCATTGCTTTTAATACAGGGTCTGCAATATGTTGAATGGGAATATCTATATACTTACAAATATTGTCGTGTTTTGCAATGACATCCAACACATTCATTGGAAACTGTGATGGAAACACATAGTGTAAGCGCAACCACTCAATGCCCTTGACTTGTACAAGTGCATCGAGCAAGTCTGCTAATTTACGTTCACCATACAAATCAAGTCCATAATAGGTCGAATCTTGTGCAATCAATATCAATTCCTTGAGACCGTTTTTCACCAAGTTTTCAGCTTCCGTAACAATAAACTCAATAGGTTTTGAAACATGCCCACCTCTCATTAAGGGTATTGCACAAAAAGAACAAGGTCTATTACACCCTTCAGAAATTTTGAGATATGCATAATGGAAAGGTGTCGTAGTAAGACGTTCACCTACTAATTCATGTTTATAATCAGCCCCAAGCGTTTGAAGCAATTTTGGCAGCTCTCTTGTGCCAAACCAGGCATCTACCTCAGGAATCTCTTTGCTTAAATCAGCCTTATATCTTTCAGAAAGACATCCTGTAACAAAAATCTTATCAATTTTCCCGTTTGATTTTGCTTGAGCATAATTTAGAATTGTTTGAATAGATTCATCCTTAGCTAAATCAATAAATCCACAAGTATTTATAATAACAATATTAGCATCATCCTTTACAGATTCGTGAGCCACATCCATGTTATTATTTTTTAACTGACTGAACATGACTTCAGAATCCACAAGATTCTTGCTGCAACCTAATGTTACAATATTAATTTTATTCTTTTTAGCTGAGCGAACTCTCATAAAACAAAGATTCAATAAACATTGCCGGATCAAATATTCTTAAATCCTCCATTTTTTCACCTACACCAATATATTTTACCGGCACACCAAAACTATCACTTATTCCAATAACAACTCCTCCTTTGGCTGTACCATCGAGCTTTGTAAGGGCTATTGATGTAACCTCTGTTGCTTGAGTAAATTTCTCTGCTTGCTCAAAAGCATTTTGACCGGTAGAAGCATCTAACACTAACATAACTTCGTGAGGAGCCTCAGGAATAATTTTACCCATCACTTTCTTAATTTTAGTTAGTTCATTCATCAAGTTTACCTTGTTGTGCAACCGTCCAGCGGTGTCCAAGATAATAATATCATACGCGTTTTCTTTACCTTTTTTAACAGCTTCATAAGCAACAGCTGCAGGCTCAGTATTCATTCCGTGCGAATAAAAATCAACTCCTGCTCTTTCACTCCAAATTTTAAGTTGATCAACCGCACCCGCGCGAAAGGTATCACCGGCAGCTAACAGCACTTTGGCTCCGGCTTGTTTATAATGACTTGCCAATTTCCCTATTGTGGTTGTTTTACCCACTCCATTCACTCCAACAACCATCAAAACAAAAGGAGAATTCTCGGATACATTTCCCACTGCAAAATCATCCTGAAGAGAACTTTTGGATTTATTCTCAGTAAGCAATAAAGTAATTTCTTGTTTTAAGAAAGTTTTTAATTCATCCTTATTGATGTACTTTTCCTTTTCTGCTCTGAATTTGAGTCTGTCAATAATTTTGAGAGTGGTTTTGAGACCAACATCCGATGTAATTAATGCTTCCTCTAAATCATCTAAAAAATCGTCATCAACTTCTGATTTACCTGCAACCAACCTCCCAATCTTACTCAAAAAGGAAGTACGAGTCATCTCAAGTCCTTGATTAAGTGCGGTTTTATCATCGCGCTCATCTTGTTTCTTCTTAAAAAAATCAAAAAATGCCATATTATTAAACGAAAAAAGCCCTCTGTTCAGAGAGCTTATATGAAGTTGTTATTACGATAATCTAGGATTTAAAATAGTCTTTAGCCAAATCTTCCGGCAATACTTCAGCTTTAAAAATATAAGCTCCTGTTTTGTCAGATTTTACAGCTCTGATAACTTTCACATATCCTTTTTTCTCAACGCCTTGTAGTTTTGAAATCGCTTTCTTTGCCATGATTATTTAATTTCTTTGTGTACTGTAACTTTCTTTAAATAAGGATTGTACTTCTTTAATTCAATCCTCTCGGTAGTATTCTTCTTGTTCTTTGTAGTAATATATCTAGAGATACCGGCAACATTCGTATTCTTTTGCTCAGTACATTCTAAAATAACTTGAACTCTATTTCCTTTATTCTTAGCCATTTGTTAGATTTTTCCGTTGTTAATTACTCTATTTAATGCTTCTGTAATACCAATTTTATTGATAGTACGAATAGCTGAAGTTGACACTTTAAGTGTTATCCACTCGCCAGTTTCCGGTATAAAGAAACGCTTTTCTTGAAGATTTGGATAAAATCTTCTCTTAGTTTTTCTATTGGAGTGAGAAACATTGTTCCCCTTCATTGCTTTCTTTCCGGTTAAATCACATACTCTTGACATAGCCTTGTTTTCTAAATGGGGTGCAAATGTATGCATACTTTTTTAATTCTAAAAGTATTTCAAATTAAAATTTTGATTTATTTGCAATCCAATAAAACCCAACTACAGAGCCTAGTAGTCCGCATATTGTCAAGCATCTTGAAACTGTATTTGATATAGTTTTTTATACACACCCTGCTTCTCTATCAATTCTTGATGGGTTCCTTGTTCAACAATCTGCCCTTCAGACATCACAACAATTACATCGGCATCCAAAATAGTCGATAATCTATGTGCTATTACCAATGTCGTTCGACCACTTGAAAGGGTGTCTAACGCTTCTTGAACAAACCTTTCTGATTCTGAATCCAACGCAGACGTAGCTTCATCAAGAATGAGAATTTCGGGATTCTTTAATATTGCGCGAGCAATACTAATACGCTGTTTTTGCCCTCCGCTTAATTTACTGCCTCTTTCTCCAATAATTTCATCCAATCCTGCTTCTTTCTGTTTCACAAAATCTAATGCATTTGCCATACGTAGCGCCTCATACAGTTGTTCTTCGGAGGCTTCTTGATTTCCAATTTTTAAATTATTTAGAATACTATCATTGAACAAAATTGATTCTTGATTAACTGAGCCAATAAGTTTACGCAAGGAGAAAATAGAAACATCTTTGATATTATTACCATCAATCAAAATCTCCCCATCAGTGACATCGTACAGCCTTGGGACTAATTCAGTCAGTGTTGTTTTACCCGAACCTGATTGCCCGACCAATGCTACTTTAGTTCCCTTTTGTATCTCCAAATTGATATTCTTCAAAACATGATGGTGACCATAACTAAAGCTCACATTTCTAAACTCAATTTTATTAGAAAAACTGCTGATATTCTTGGCATTAGGGTGCTCATATATTTTAATATCTGTAGCCAAAATCTCTTCTAACCTATTTGCACTTGCTATTCCCTTTTGAACATTATAAAACGCAGATGAGAATTGTTTGAATGGTGGAATCAATTGGCTAAAGACTATTAAATATCCAATAAACACTTCGGGTTCAATCCGGTTTTGAAAGACCATATTTCCACCCAACCATAGCAAAACAGCAGCGATACTTATTCCAAATATTTCAGATATGGGAGATGCTGAATCAACGCGCTTGTTAACGCTAATACTCAACTTGGTTGTTTCCTTATTTACAAGTCCGAACTTCTTTCTCATAAAACTCTCCGCATTGAAGGTTTTAACTACTTTCATTCCACCCAAGATTTCTTCAAGAAACGAAAGCAATAGCCCTTGTTTTTCTTGAGTTTGCTTAGATCTTGCTTTAAGCTTTTTACCTAAAAAAGAGACTATTAATGCCGTTATGGGCAATAGCATCAAGACATATAAGGTCAACAATGGACTCATATATATTAATATGTTCAAGAAAATTATTATGGTAACCGGTTCTTTGAAAATTGACTCTAAAGAGGATGACATAGACCATTCCAGCTCTTTGGTATCATTACTCATTCTTGAAATAATATCCCCCTTTTTTTCATGATTAAAGTAACTCATTGGCAGGGAGAGTATTTTATCAAATATTTTATTCTTCAGTTTTTCAATACTCTTAAAAATCAATATTTTCAGATTAACTAAAGCCAAATAACGTGCGGTATTCTTAATAAGAATGGACACAATCAGAAACAAACAAATCAGCAGTAATGCGTACCTTTTATCTTCTGAGACTAATTCATAGAAAGAAGCCATTGCATGTTGATATACTGAATTAAAGTCTAATCCGCCAGTGTTTTCTGTAACTTCAGGTTTCTCAGATAAAAACAGAAATTTCAACAAAGGCATCGCAAGCGTTAGAGAAAATGCACTGCTGAGAATAAAAATCAGGTTAAAAAGTATATTAAGAAACATCTCTTTTCCCTGTCCTTTTGCATAGCGAAGTATTTGAATAAAATTCTTCATGAATTGAGGCGCAAATATAGGAGGGGTTCGGCATTAATCTTTACAAATTCTTCTCAGAGGCTCAGTCAGGGCAATGAATTTAAAATACTATCAACTCAATACCTGAACTTTTGCGAAAAGTGTTCAAGATATTGAGATAATTACGTCCTTTGCACAACAAACTATTGCATCGCCATGCCGAATCAAAAATCTGACAAGAGTCTATTTAGACTAATTTCCACCCTGATTTTAATAGGGTTGATTGTTACTTTAGCACTTCAAAACAGCACTTCTCAAGAAGTCAAAATTTACTTTTGGAGTTTTTCTCTCCCTCTATTTGTTTTACTCTTTTTAGCCTTTGTAATAGGAGTTTTACTGATGTTGGTACTCTTATATCCTAAGTATAGAAAAGCAGATAGTTCTGACAGTAAAATTCTAAGACTTGAACAAGAAATTACACGATTAGAGAAACAAGTAACATCAAACACAACAGAAAGCAAATGAGCAATAAGGTGGTTGTAATAGGTGGAGGCATTGTAGGTCTCGCCACTGCTTATCAGTTACAAAATAAAAACCCTAATTTACAAATCTGTATTCTTGAAAAAGAGAATGGTATTGCCCGGCATCAAACAGGGCATAATTCGGGAGTTATTCATTCAGGAATTTATTATAAACCTGGAAGTTTAAAAGCAAATAATTGTCGTTGGGGATATGATATGCTACTTGAGTTCTGTGACGAACATGGAATTGAATATGATATTTGCGGAAAATTAATTGTAGCAACTTCAGAAACTGAAGTTCTCGGCTTGGAAAAACTACTTGAACGTGGTAATGAGAACGGTTTAGAAAATTTAATCCTCCTTGAAAAAGACGAATTAAAACATGTTGAACCACATGTTGCAGGCATTAAAGCAATAAGAGTAAAACAAACAGGCATCATTGACTATAAAAAAGTTTCAGCAAAATTAGCAGAGTTAATTGTAGCAAGGGGTGGAGAGATATTATTCAACCAAAAAGTTAAAGGGATTCACAAACACAATAATCAACTTACCATTGAAACTAACCAAGGCAGCTATCCTTGTCATTTTGGGATTAATTGTGCCGGACTCTTCAGTGACAAGATATTCCAAATGGATAACCCTCAAGAACCCAATATGAAGATTATTCCATTCAGGGGAGAGTACTATAAAATAAAAGAAGAAAGAAAGCATTTGGTTAAACACCTTATTTACCCTGTCCCCGACCCTTCATTTCCGTTTTTAGGTGTTCATTTCACCCGACATATTGATGGTGGAGTGGAGGCAGGTCCAAATGCAGTGTTGGCATATAGACGAGAAGGATATCACAAAACAGATTTTAATGCGTCTGAGTTATGGGAGAGCATTTCTTGGAAAGGGTTCAGGAAAGTTGCCATGAAATATTGGAGAACTGGTTTAGGTGAAATATATCGTTCTTATTCAAAAGCTGCTTTTACAAAAGCACTTCAAAAACTTATTCCGGAAGTACAAGAATCAGATCTTTGCGAGGGGGGTGCAGGTGTACGTGCACAAGCATGTTTAAAAGACGGCTCTTTAATTGATGATTTCTTAATTGAGGAAACTCAGCAAATGATTCACATATTGAACGCACCGTCTCCCGCTGCAACTTCAAGCCTATCTATTGGCAACACGATTGCCAACAGACTAATTTCAAAAATAGAAAATCTATAAAGGTAAAGATTATGTTGAACGGTTTGAATTTCGCTAAAGATTCTCAAACAGATACTCTGTAATCTTTGTCATTAGATGTAACCGGTCTTTCCCATATACATTATGTTTATGTCCCGGATAAACATAATAATCCAGCAAAGTATTATTATTCTTAATACACTTTTGTACATACAGCAGACTATGCTGCCAAAGCACAACATCATCATCACAGCCATGAATCATAAGCAGCCTTCCTTCTAACTTATCTGCATAATTCAATAGATTTGCGCTATCATATCCGGTAGCATTATCAGCCGGGTTGCCCATATAACGCTCGGTGTACATAATCTCATACATGCGCCAATCTATTACAGGACCTCCGGCTACACCCACTTTAAAGACTCCTGGTGTTCTTGTCATTAGAGAGGTTGTCATAAATCCTCCAAAACTCCACCCATGTACACCAATACGACTTGCATCTACATAAGGTAGTTTCTTTAGATATTCTATGCCTATCATTTGGTCTTCAATTTCTTTGGTTCCCAAATGTCCATAAACAGCACTTTCAAATTCAAAGCCTCTATTTGCAGAACCTCGGTTATCAATTGTAAAGACAATAAACCCTTGTTGAGCTAAAAACTGCATCCACAAATTACTTGCCCCTAACCATGTATTACGAACCAATTGTACATGTGGTCCACCATAAACATACACAATCACCGGGTAATTTTTCTTTTCATCAAAATTCACCGGTTTTATCATGCGTGCATAGAGTGTTGTATTACCGTTTTGCAATGGAAAAATACTGGTTTCTCCCAACACATAATCTTTCAGCGGATTTGGAGCTGTATGAATATTGCGTAAGAACGCCCCTGTTTCACTGAGCAAATCCACTTTATTTGGTATAACAAGTGAGGAATATGAATCTAAGAAAAAAGAACCGGTTTTGTTTACTTGCACATTGTGGGTGCCTTGCTCAGTTGTAATTTTTCTAAGTTTTCCATTTGACAAAGCAATAGCATACACATGTCTTTCAATTGCTCCATCTTTTGTGCCTTCTACAAACACATGCTGAGTTTCTTCACTCAAACCTAAAACATTTGTTACTACCCACTCTCCTTTGGTCAATTGTCTTATTATCTTGCCATTAGTTGAATAAAGGTAAATATGGTTAAATCCATCCTTTTGACTTTGCCAGATAAATTGTTCACTATTCCAAGGCAAAAACTTGGGTCCATTCTGCGGTTCAACATACTTAGCATTAAACTCTGATAACACAATGATATCTAAATTCCCATCATCTGCCCAATAACGCTCAAGCCACATATTCTTTTGATTACGTGAAACTTTTGCGACATAAACGAACCTATCATCAGGCGACCATGTAATGTTTGTCAGATATTGATCATAAGGACCTTCAATGTTTAAATACTTGATTATACCTGTTTCAGTATCATAAATGCCCACCTTCACAGTATGGCTGGTAGTTCCCGCGAATGGATATTTGAATTTTTGCATCGTTGCGGGTTTATCTTCATTCTGATACGTATAATAATCAGTAACTGCACTTTCATCCATACGATAGAATGCAAGCTTTTTGCCGTTGTTGCTCCAGAATAAACCCTTATTAATTCCAAACTCATTGCGATGTACGGCAGTCCCATAAACAACTCCATAATGTCCATCCTCTGTCAATTTTTCGACTCTTCCTTCCTTTTTTACATATAAATTATATTCCTTGGTAAAAGCTAACAAAGTCTTGTCGCTATTCCATTCCGGATTTTCAGCATCTTTTGGAATCTCATTTACAACATTCGCTATATTATCAGTCCGATTATATCTTACTATTTTATTGCCTGAAATAAATTCAATTGTATTGTCGCTTATCCAAGTAATACGAGGAAAAGCTGACAGTTTACTTTCTTTTACAGATTCCAATGCACTATTAAGCCGGTCAAGCGTTAATGAAGAATCAATTTGAATTTTATCAATCTTCTCTAAATATAACTTCTTTGTTTCACTTCTTGAGTAAGCAAAAAATTCTCCGGATGGCAAAAAAGACAAATTAAGCAATCCTTTGGGATACAATTTTGTATTCAAAACAGCATCTTCAAGGGTTAACATTCCATATTCCTGACCAAAAGTCAAATGAAACAAAGGAAGTAATCCAAATAATAGAAAAATTTTCTTCATTACACTAATAATATTGAGTCGTGCAAATTTGCTCATAAATGAACGAATCAACAAAGGGTTCAAGTGAATTAATTTTGTAAAGCTATCAAATGATTGCATTTTTGCAGCATAATATTCAAACATGGAGAAGTACATTGAAATTATAGAACGTGCATGGGAAAATCGCAACTTATTAAAAGCCTCAAAAACAGTTGAAACGATTGAAGAAATTATTGCAATGTTGGACACAGGGAAACTTAGGGTTGCTGAACCAAAATCCAGCAAATCATTAGTAGGGCAAACTGAATGGCAGGTTAATGAATGGGTAAAAAAAGCAGTAATCCTTTATTTTCCAATCAAAAAAATGGAAACTCTTCATGCAGGATTTATGGAATTTTATGACAAAATACCATTGAAGAAAGATTTTGAAAAATTGGGAGTGCGTGTTGTTCCACATGGCGTTGCCAGATATGGGAGCTATGTTGCACCAGGAGTTATTATGATGCCTTCCTACGTAAACATTGGTGCATACGTTGACAGCGGTACTATGGTTGATACATGGGCTACAGTTGGTTCTTGTGCTCAAATCGGCAAAAATGTACATTTGAGTGGGGGTGTTGGTATTGGAGGGGTATTGGAACCAGTTCAAGCAGCACCTGTTATCATTGAAGATAATGCTTTTATTGGGTCTAGATGTATTATTGTTGAAGGGGTAAGAGTTGGTGAAGAAGCAGTGATCGGTGCCGGTGTTACTATTACTCAATCAACGAAAATAATAGATGTCACACACCCTACCCCTATCGAGTATAGAGGCTATGTTCCTCCGCGTTCAGTTGTTATACCGGGGTCTTTCGAAAAAGATTTTACCGGAGGCAAGTTTCATGTACCATGTGCTTTGATAATTGGAAGCAGAAAAGAAAGTACAGACAAAAAAACCTCTCTTAACAATGCGCTTAGAGAAAATGATGTGGTTGTTTAATACCTTTCTATGAAAGCACTCAAAATAGGATTTGATGCTAAACGTATTTATAATAATACAACCGGATTGGGTGTATATGGAAGGAGTTTAGTTAGAAATTTGGCAAAAGAGTTTCCGGAAAACGAATACCTATTATATACACCTTCTAAAACTGACCGCTTTTATACCATTACAAATAACTTTAAGGTAATTACACCTAAAACTCCATTCCATTCCTATTGGCGTTCATACGGCATCAATAAAAGTATTGCCAAACAACATCTCGATATATTTCATGGGTTAAGCAATGAAATCCCATTGAAACTCAATCCAACAACAAAATATGTATGTACCATCCATGATTTGATTTGGTTAAAAATACCCCAAACATATAAAGCAATCGATCGTTACTTCTATACTCAAAAACTCAAACACGCTTGTCATCATTGCGACATGATCATTGCAACGAGTAACCAGACTGCTAACGATTTGAAAGAACTAATGAAAGTATCAGATGATAGAATTAAAGTCATATATCAATCAGGAACAGAGGTGCCAATCCATATCAATCAAACACCACCGATTGAAGAACCTTATTTTTTCTATTTAAGCAGTTTTCAACAGCGCAAAAATCATTTGACACTTCTTCAAGCCTATGCAAACATCAAAAACAAGAGCAATCGAATGTTGGTATTAGCCGGACAAGAAGGTGAAACATTAGTTGAGGTGAAAAATTTTATTACAAAATACAAACTACATGCAGATGTCAAGGTAATAACGAATCTTACTGAAATCGATAAATATCATTGGCTCGCTCATGCTGATGCATTTATATATCCATCTTCTTATGAAGGATTTGGCATTCCTTTATTAGAGGCGATGCAACTTGGCAAACCACTTATTTTAAATGATATTCCTGTATTTAGAGAAATTGCGGGTAACTTAGCACAATATTTTTCTCTTATAGATAATAATTCGCTTGAAAATATCTTATCCAATTTTTCTGCTCAACAATTTATCTCGACCAAACCAATTGGGCTCCCTGAAAAATTCTCACCAATTTTTACAAGTAAGCAACTTCAGCACACATATTTAGAGTTGCTGTAATCAAGCGGTTACATTTCATTAATCATCTGTTTTTCAATGTAATACAACGAGGTATTATTATACTGAAAATAAAATATAAAAAATAATTTGTAAATATCAATCAAAAAGAGTTTACCTTTGCCGCCCATTTATTTCAATTCATTGCAAAATGAAAAACAGGTTTTTAACCACAAAAACAAAAAAAATATCACAATTTACATTTTTTTTGTTAACTACAACTTCATTATCATTTTCTAATCTCAATGCTCAAACAGGACCGGGTGGTGTAGGAAGTTCTTCCAACAATGTACTTTGGCTTAGAGCTGACAAAGGGGTTTATAATGACAATGGAATTACCAATGCATCTAATTCGGACAATGTATATCAATGGCAAGACGCTTCCGGCAATGGAAAGAACGCCATTCAAACTACTGCATCTAACAGACCTAATTATTATTCCAACCAATTAAATGGCTTACCAATAATAACTTTTACAGGTTCGAATAACGATTTTTTGGAATCAGTAGGTGTTACAACAAATAATAGAGCATCTGTTTGGACTGTTGCTTCATACAATAGTCTTCCCACTCCTAACCCAGGAATCATACAAGGACGCCCATCCACAGTTTTAAACCCTGCTGCACCTGGAGATAAATCCATCGGAATGTGGGTAAACAGTAGCACCTCTAATATTTGGGGGCGCGGAGTACAATCAAATGGTGTACAACAAGACATTCCAAAAGGGACAACGATTGCAAGCAAAACATTCTTTATTGCAAACAACATATACAGAAGTAATCGAATTGACCAATACGTGAACAGCAGTGCTTCAAACAACAACTCTTCATTTGATGGTACGCTGCAATCTTGGTCAAGTATCAATATAGGCATGCAAGCTGCCGAATCTTGGGATGGAAATATTGCGGAAGTGATTGTTTTTAATATTGAGCTAAATAATACACAACGCATTATTATTGACAACTACCTTTCTGCAAAATACAATTTACCTTTATCTTCAAACAAACTTTATGTACAAGACAATGTTGCTAATGGTGGATTTTCTTTTGAAGTTGCGGGTATAGGCAGAATTTCTTCGACTGATTTACACACAGATGCAGAAGGTAGTAGTATCATTAGAATTAATAATGCCCAAGATCTAAACGATAACGAGTTCTTTATTTGGGGTCACAACAATGGAGATATATTAGTTTCAGATATTTATGATATGCCTTCAACTGTGAAAACTCGCATGGGGAGAACGTGGAGGATAAACGAGGTCAATAACAGTGGGACAGGAGTAGATGTAGGTGCAATTGATATTACATGGGATTTAAGCAGCCACCCCGGACCTATTAATGCAAGCGATTTGGTTTTATTAGTAGATAATGATGGGGATTTCTCAAATGCAACTACTATTACCGGTGCAACGAATATGGGTGGCAGGAAATATAAATTTTCCGGTGTTACTGCTTTGAGTAACAACAGCTACTTCACTCTTGGCTCTTTAAATAGCAAATTAACACCGCTGCCGATCGAACTGTTACGCTATGACATCAAAAAAATAAGCTCAACATCATGTACAATACAATGGGTTACTGTTGAAGAAGTCAATAATGATTATTTTACATTATCAAAATCCATAGACGGAATACATTGGGTGAGTCTTGCCTTTATACCAGGTACAGGAAATAGCCACCAAGAAAATTTGTATGAGTTTATTGACAATCATACAATTAACGGTGTTACATATTACAAATTAACTCAAACAGATATTGACGGAACAACAACCGAATTAGGTATGAGAATATTGGACAACAGAGTTGCTCAAAATGACTTCATCCTTTACCCTACTTCTGTTGAGAACAATTTATATATCAATGCACCAAATCAAACTACCAACATTTCTATTGCTATTACAGATTTTAATGGGCGCTCATTTGAACCGAATATTATAAAACAATCAGATTCAAAGTTAATGATAGACATGAGCGCATTTCAACGCGGTGTGTACTGTATCAAAATTATTAGCAATCATTCAGTGCTAAATTACAAGGTAATTAAAGAATAAAAGTCTTTAATCAAACTTGTAATCACATATAAAATGATTTTTAATTCTTTCGCTGTAGAATCTGCTTTTTGAGCTTTCGATAAATATAGCCAAATCTGATATTCAAACCAAAAGAATAATAGGAACTGGTAAATTCATTGGCGTTTAGCGGTGTGATTCGCAAACCAATATTACTATCTATTTCCAACCAATCAACCAGAGAGTAGGACACTCCCAACCCTGCTTCTATGGGTAATACAAAAATGAGTTCTTTGCCTTGAGGTACATGATTAATGTTTGTATGCCTAAATCCGGCTCCAAAACCAACCATTATAGGTAAGTCAAATGAAAAACGCTTATAGGTATGAAAAACATAATTACCACCTACACTAAGATAGGAAAGATTTGTATATCGAACAATGGTATCAAAAACCGAGGGCTTTACTTCCTTATAACTATATCTGTCTGCAACATTATAAGTTGTATAATATCCAATAAAAACACCAACCCTACGTCCATAATCTAAACCAACTCGTGCACCATATACTTTGACTGGAACAGTCCCTAAAAAACTATTCCGATTATGAAAACCACCTACCAAGGTACCTTTGTTATTTTTCACATAAAAGGGAATTGAATCAACAAAACCATTCCCACCACTCACAACAATGGGGATAAAAAGAAGTAAATACAGGAAAAAGTATTGAGGAATATAACGAAAGACTGATAATATTAAATCAGAAATCTTCCTCATCAATATCTACTGTTACAGGATCCTTCATCACAATAATGAATTCCTCAATAAGTTTTTTCATATCAGTATCTATTGCTTTGAGGATTAAATCCGTGTATTTAACATTGGATTTATTTTTTAAATAATATTCCAGATATACGGGTGTAAAATTACCGGGCTTCCCATTCAAGACCGGATCGTAATGGACTATATGAGTGAACTTGTATTTATAAGCATAATCTCTGATCCAAAACTGAAATTTGAATTCATATTCACCATCTTGAACATTACTATGAGAATTAGGATGGGTTATCAATGGCAACCTCACTTTCATAATAATTCTTTGATTGGTTATATCTTCAATCACCCAACCCTTGGGTAATTTCTTTCCATCTCCATATTTGTTTAACAAATATTTCTTAATCCTAAAATACAGAGAATCAGCTGTACAATATTCACATGAACTTTCAACATCGTGAATGGCTGTGTAAGTAATCAACTTTGTAAGCGTATCTACAGGTATAATATCAATACGCTCATATTTTTTAAGTGGTTTTGGTGGTGTACCTTGATCGCCATTGCTTTCATCAACGGGATAATCACTGTAATATCCGCTTGTATCCCATGAGGCTTCGTCTGATGAGTCGGTTTCTGATGAGTCTGAGTATTCATCTCCCCACTGGGCATAAGCATTAGAGAAAGAAAACATCAAACAAAAAACTAAAACAGACCAAAACTTAGGTCTCACCCAATTACTATATTTTATCATTCTTTGTGTCAGCTGTTTTTTTATATGGTGCGCAAATTTAATTAAAAAAGAATCGCTTCGTTTTTGACTTTTCCCCTTTAATTTTGTCCGTGTAATACAACGCATATTCTAAATTTATATTTCCTTGATAATGAAATCCAATTTGTTCCTTTTTTTAGCAATAGTACTCATAGCAAACTCATGTCTATCTCCTAATCAAAAAGAATACCAGACAATGATAAAACTCCAAAACCACAGCTTTGCTAATCCTCACGAAGTCACACCAATACATCTCAATTTAAACCTAAAGGCAAACTTTCAGTCCAAAGTGTTAGAAGGCTTTGCAGAGTGGGAAATAAAACCAGTCAACAACGTTCATCGAATTCAATTTGACACCAAGAATCTTGAAATTATCACAACCGAAGTAGATGGCGAAATAATAGACTTTTCGAAAGAAAAAGATATCGAAATATTTGGTTCCGCATTAGTTATACCCATTCAAAAAGATAGCAAAATTGTTAAGATTTTCTATAGAACAAAGCCTGAATCGGAAGCAATACAATGGCTTAGTGCTGAACAAACCAAAGGCAAACCCTTTCTTTATACACAAAGTGAAGCAATTTTAGCCAGAACTTGGATTCCGTGTATGGATTTGCCGGAAATTCGATTTACGTACAATGCAACTATTACGTGTCCGCATGATTTACTGCCTCTTATGAGTGCTACTAATCCTCAACAAAAATCAAATGATTCGGTATATCACTTTGAGATGCAACAACCAATTCCCTCTTATCTAATGGCACTAAGCATTGGAGATTTGATATTTGCTCCATTAGGAAAAGAATGTGGAGTGTATGCCACACCGGACATGATTAAACAATGCGTTACCGAGTTTGAAGATTTGGAAAAAATGATAAAAACCGCTGAAGACTTATATGGCAAATACTATTGGGGCAGATATGATATATTGGTCTTACCTTCAAGCTTTCCGTTCGGAGGAATGGAGAATCCTCGATTAACTTTTGCAACCCCTACTATTATTACAGGAGACAAGAGTTTAGTATCTCTAATTGCTCATGAGCTCGCACATTCTTGGAGTGGCAACCTTGTTACAAATAGAACATGGGAAGACTTTTGGTTAAATGAAGGTTTTACTGTTTACTTCGAATCTAGAATCATGGAACACTTGTATGGAGTTGATTTTGCAGAAATGCTACGTAAATTAGACTCCGATGCACTCAAAAAAACAGTGCAGGAAATGTTACAAAGCAACCCCAATGACACTAAATTATTTCTTGATTTATCCAACAGAGATCCTGACGAGGGCATGAGTGACATTGCGTATGATAAAGGCAGATTTTTTCTTCAAACAATTGAGCATTATGTAGGACGACCTGTATTTGACTCTTTTTTGAAAAAATATTTTCACACCTTCGCATTTAAAACAATCAATACCGCAACATTTATTCAATACCTCAATGAAAACCTCTTGGATGCTTATCCGGACATAAAAGATTCTATTGGAGTAAATCAATGGGTATTCGAACCCGGCATACCGGATAACTTTCCTAATATTCAATCAAAATATTTGAACTCTGTAGATTCACTGATAGACCGCCTTATTGATGGCACGCCTATTAATGTTGACATGTTCAACAATTGGACAACACATCATTTTTTGTATTTCTTTAGAAATCTGCCCTTCGACTATTACAGTAATCATATAGAAATAATTGATTCAATCGGACAGTTTACACAATCTCACAATGCAGAGATTGCCTGTGATTGGTTTATATTGTGTATAAAAAGTGATTTTGTTGAGGCTCAACCTTTCATAGAAGATTTCTTAACCAAGGTCGGTCGAAGAAAGTTTCTCGAGCCTATTTATGAAGCAATGTTAGCCAACACAAAGTGGAATGATTTTGCTAAGCAAACATTTGCAAAAGCTGCCAAAGGTTACCATGCTGTTTCATACAACACAATTAAACAAATGTTAGATTCTAAATTCGGTTCATAGATTCTCTGACAACATGTTTAATCTCCCTTCACCACTTCAGAAAATAGAAAAAGCACTGTTCGAAGAACATCAAATTGATGTTTTTATAAAGCGAGACGACCTCATACACCCGTTTGTTTCAGGAAACAAAATAAGAAAACTCAAAGGTTGGCTAACAGAAGCACAACGAACGCAATCTCATACGTTGGTTACATTTGGAGGCGCATACTCAAATCACCTAATAGCCACTGCATTTGCTGCTACTATTTTTGGTTTTAAGAATATCGGAATTGTTAGAGGCGAAGAGCAGCCAATGAATATGGTTTTAAAGCATTGCCAACTCTTTGGTATGGAAATTTATTATGTAAATCGTGAACAATACAGGAAAAAAGACGAATGTTTTAACAGCATGTTCGGGAATAAACAAGGATTCCTTTATGTACCGGAAGGTGGAGGTGGCTTACCCGGCAGAATAGGATTTGAAGATTTTATTATTGAATCTGAAATGAATGCAGACCATTTCGTAATTGCAGCCGGTACAGGAACTTCTGCCAAAGGAATTGCCGATGCTCTCCTTAAAAACAATAACACACATTCAACAGTATGGGCTCTTGCAACTGTTAAAGATCAATCTCTAACTAAACTTGCTTCATCCAATCTTAATTTTTTGTTTGACTACACAGGCAAAGGGTTTGGCAAATTTGACAATACGTTAATTAACTTTATTCAAGATGAGTTTCGTACAACGGGAGTATTATTTGACCCTGTTTATACAGCCAAAGCATGGAAAGGTTTTTTGGATTTAGTTAAGAAAGGAACATTTAAAAAGAACGCAAAGGTAATTTTTGTTCACACAGGAGGACTTACGGGTCTATGGTCATTATAAATATCACCCTATCCTACTCCTTCTTTTCTACATAAACTTTGAAATAGACATCAAATAAACCTTTCTCAGTAAACACCCTGATTAATCTATAATTGAGTCCCACTCTGCCATTCGAATCAAAGTTAAAACTCAACACTTTGCTCTCTTCAGGATATAGATAGAATGCATCAATTGCTTCATCCGTTTTTGTACACCCGCAAGTCGGATAGACTTGATTGATATGCACGATGGTTTCATAGTTATTTTTAACGGTAAAAGAAAAATGTACAATCTCCCCTTCTTTAACAATACCAAGGTCTAACGTATCTCTTGGGAAGTCAAAATGTAAGGTATCACCATTAATGGCACTTGCAGATGAGCTAACGCTACAGATTAAAACAAAAATAAAAAGAACCTTTGAACAGATGTTACAAAGGTTCTTTGAAAGATTCATATCAACCATATAAGAAACGGATTGATTAGTTCACCCTCACAGGGGTTTGCGGTTGTTGTTCTACTTCAATAACAGTACCTTTAATTGTAAGTCTGAACGTACCATGAGAAGTCTCAACCGTAATTGTTTTAACAAAGTTTTGAGCTTTAGATGGTGCTGAATAAACAGCAACCACAGAGCCTACTTTACCGGGAGCCACAGGTTCTTTTGAATAAGAAGGAGCGGTACACCCACAACTTGCTCTTACACTTTTAATTTCAAGGGGTCTGTTAGAGTTATTAGTAAAATGGAACTCATATCTGGCTTGCGAGTTCGCCTGAACATCACCAAAATCATGAATCAGAGTTTCAAACTTAACAGAATCTTCAGAAGTTGGAGGTTCGTTGTAACCGGTTGCAAAAGAAGCTACTGCTGTGAAGCAAAGCATAATTGTAGATAGGATAATTTTTTTCATAACGATTATTTATTAAAATTGAATTTAGATTGTTTGAGATTATTTTTTAGTTGGTATTTTGATTTCAGTTCCTCCGTTGTTGTCGGTGGCTTCCACTTCTACTACACCGGTAATAACTAACTTTACAGTACCTGCATTCGTTTCCACAGTAACATCTTTGACAAAACTGCCCACAGCTTTAGCGTCATACCCAACTTCAATTTCAGACTTTTTGCCTGGCGCAATAGGTTCTTTTGAATAGGCAGGAGTGGTACAACCGCAACCTGCTGTTGCTTTATTGATTACAAGATTGGCATTGCCGGTATTTTCAAAAACAAATTTTACCTTAACCGGTACACCTTGCTTGATAGTTCCAAAATTATGCTTAGTTTTAGTAAAAGTGATTTCAGGACCAAAGACTGCAACAGTCGAAGGCATCTCATTGAGAGTCTTAGCTACTGCATAGGTTCCTTCGTAGCCTTTATCAACAATAGTTTGGGCATTGAGTTGCCAAACAAATGCAGATAAAATGAAAGCGGATAAGAATATTTTTTTCATATTAACGTTTTTAGAATTTCTTTGCTTCAAATTTCATTCCAAAAGTAAAGTGAATTGTGTAAAACCCAAAAAAAAGTTCGGTCAGCATTTTCTTAAAGACAAATCAATTGCAGAAAAAGTCGCAACTATCATTCCGGTAGAATTTGAAGGCAAAATATTGGAAATTGGTCCCGGAACAGGTGTGCTAACCCAATTTCTCATGAATACACGATTGAAAGACTTATATCTGAGCGAAATTGATACTGAATCAATTGAATATCTAAAGGAAAACTTGATTGATGCTACATACCATCATAGGATAATTGAAGGTGATTTCTTGAAAAATGCTTCATCAATGCTGAAAGATGCAAACTGGTTTGTGATAGGAAATTTTCCTTACAATATTTCGTCTCAAATCCTTTTTAAAATATTAGAGAACAGGCAGTTTGTAGATGGCTTTGGAGGTATGTTTCAGCGAGAAGTTGCACGCAGAATTTGTTCTGAACCACATTCAAAAGAATATGGAATTCTTTCAGTGCTAGTGCAAGCATATTTTCAGATGGAATATTGCTTCACAGTATCAGAAAATGTATTTAATCCGCCTCCCAAAGTAAAAACAGGAGTAATTAAAGGTTGGAGATACAGGGAAACATTGGGTGATTGTTCAGACAAACTCTTTTTTGATGTTGTTAAAACTGCATTTAACCAGAGGAGAAAAACGATGAACAATTGCCTAAAGAAATTCAACTTACCAACAGAAACACTTGAACAAACAGGCTTTGCCAAACTAAGACCGGAAAATTTATCTGTGCAAGACTTTATTAAAATTACGCAAGTAATAGAAACACAAAATCAAAGATAAAAAGAGCGTTCCACCCATGATCCTAACTTCTCATAGAGGACTATGGCTTTCTTCCATTTAATCACGGAGTAAATCTGGACGTTTTTCTTTGGTTAATCGCTCTGCTTCACTTAGTTGCCATTTTTCAATTTCAGCATGATTGCCGGAAAGTAATACATCAGGCACTTTCATACCCTTGAATTCCACAGGTCTGGTATAAACAGGCGGGGCTAATAGTCCATCCTGAAAGCTATCTGAAAGAGCACTTTCTTCATTACTAAGCACTGAAGGAATCAACCGAACTATCCCGTCAATCAACAATGCCGTTGGCAACTCTCCTCCGGTTACAACAAAATCGCCTATACTAAGTTCTAAAGTTACATATTTATCTCTAATTCGCTGATCTATACCTTTATAACGTCCGCTAATAATCAGTAAGTTCTGTGATAAAGAAAGTTTATTGACATGCGATTGACGTGTAGGTTCACCATCCGGTGTGAGAAAAACAACTTCATCATACTGTCTTTCTGATTGCAATTGTTCTATCCATTTGGAAAGCGGTTCCGGCATTAACACCATACCGGCAGCACCCCCATAGGGATAATCATCAACTTGCCCATATTTGTTGACCGCATAATCACGTAAATTGTGAACATGTATTTCTACCACGCCTTTCTCTTGTGCGCGTTTCATGATAGAATGTTGCAAAGGACTTTCAAAAAGTTCGGGCAAAACAGTGAGTATGTCAATTCTCATATTACGCCTTCAAAATTAGTTGAAATACAGCTATATCTTAGATTTCATTCCATTGATAAACGCACTAATTCCAATTTTAAAATACATGGTGCGCAATTGCTCCTTCTTGCCAAATCTATATAGGATACCCGGTCTTTGTCCAAATTCAATATGATAGCCAAGTGCTAACACACCGGTTGAGTACTGTTCCAATCTTATCCTATATCCGATATTCTTTAATTCCGGCATTGTCTTTAGTGTATATTCAGTTCCGGTCTCTTTGGCAACTAAGTCTTTAGTTACTGTAATTGTTGGCATTGCAACGATTTCAGCAATAAATTCCGTGCGCCCTCTATTTACCTTATCGCCATAAACATTCCCCGTACGCTTATCTTTTGCATCAATTGAGAAATTTCTTGTTTCACTATATACTACTCCTGCTGAAAATCTCATGCCGGTATAGGTAGTACCGGTATTGGGTAAATACTCGTCTAAACCACTAGTTTTATTAACTAAGAGCAACAATGAATCATTCTTTGAGTCGAGAAAATTATTAGTAAAAGATCCTGCGCTAAAAGTGAAACCGTATTGATACAAGGTTTTTGCAGGAGCAAAAATGTAATTTTCATACGAATAGTTATAAGAATAATCAGACCAACTTGCGGATTCGAGTACAATCTTTACTTGTTTACTTTTGACCTTTGCACTTGGAAACAAAGAAAGTCGCCCGTTCCATTCAAACATTGTCGCTTTAATTTCAGTAGCAGATTCTTTTATCACCTTATCATTCTTTTTATTAGCCCATACAACTTCGCCCCCTAACATAATTCTTTTTGAAGGGTGAAACTGAAGAATGGCATTTGTTGCGCTTCGCGAATTTTTATCTAAAAAATCATAATCAAAAAATCCGCCCACACCCACGTGTACCTTCAAAAACGGGTTATCTTGATTAACTTTATAAGAAATTTGAGAATACAAATGATTGAAAGATAAGAATGCAGCCAAGGTTAGTATTGTTTTATACATATTCAACAATAAATTTATCCGCAAATGTATGAGTACAACAATTAGACACAAGCAAAATACAAAAAAAACAAAAACAAATATCTTGTCTTTGTTTTTATTTGATTATTTCAATCTCAGCGGACTGAACTTCGCAAACATTAAAAAAGCCTACCGGGGTCAACGCATGTGCATTAGCAGTAAAGTTAGTCCTTACATTCACAGGAGGAGGAGCGAACATTCCACCATTTTGCATTTGTTGTTGAGCCATACTCAAGTACTGATAATAATCCCCGTTGATTCCCAATATTTCCACTTTCACTTTTTCTCCAATTTGATAAGGCTTTTCAAAATCATTAATTTGCATGATAGCAATTGGGAAAACGAACTCTAAGCTATCTGAAAACATCTGAGGATATCCCGCATCATAGGCAATATTAATTTTACCGGGATGGTTCATAAACACACCATTTCTGTATGTTCTAAGCCAATAACAATCTCCTACTCCATACGCATCTCTCGCATGTAAACTTACTATATATCCATTCATTCGCTCATTATATTGGTATGTAAGAGAGTCAATTGATGTACTTCGCATTAAAGTACTTTGGGCTGTATAGACCGCTTGACCCTTATATACTTTTAAAATGAAATGAGAATTTTGCTCTAACGAATCAAGAGGTGAAGGCAGATAAGTATAAACACCGGTTTGAGTTTTGTCAAAATAATACTTATTCCCTAAATTATCAGACATCACAACCGAGTCAACAGCATAAGGTGGAAAATCTCCTGAATTATCAAAATAAGCAATGCTTTGAGAAATCCTTACCACTTGAGGTTCTTTGGCATTTGTTATAATCGCATCAATACAAATTTGCGTTTCAGACTTATTTACATCCACTTCCACAACATCTTCACAAGCAGTAAGAGAAAAAAATCCAATTATTAATACCGTAATGATTCTATGCATATTCATGGACTAAAAATTAAAATTATAAGTAATTGCCGGTACCGCTCTACCTAATACTGAAAAGCGAATCGCTTGCGTTTGCATATAATCCTCTGGGTTTGGTTGAAAATAGATAGAAAAAGGATTCCTTCTCGCATAGACATTATAAACAGAAAAAACCCAATTGCTTTCCCATTTCTTTCGTTTTTTCCCTTGAATTGTAACAGATAAATCTAAACGGTGATAATCCGGTATTCTATAATTATTTCGGGCATCATTTTCAATATGCGGAATGATATAACCTTGAAAATTATACTTAGAAGTGGGAAAAGTTGCGGGAGTTCCGGTATAATAAACAAAGTTACCTGACACTGAAATTTTCTTGGTAATTTCGTAAATGAGTACCAAATTGAGATTGTGTGCCCTATCAAAACGAGCAGGATACCATTTGCCACGATTAATGCCTTCAACAAGTCTTTCGCTTCGTGCAAGCGTATAACTCAACCAACCCGTAAGTTTACCTTCGTGTTTTCGAACAAAGAACTCTGCTCCATAAGCCCGCCCTTTGCCTATTAACAGATCTGCTTCTAAAAACTCATTGAGCAATAAGTCTGCATTGTCAATGTATTCAACTTGATTATGCAAAGATTTATAATAGACTTCAACAGAGGTTTCCCATTTATCTTCCTGAAAATTTCTGAAATAGCCCAAAGCATATTGATTTGCAATCTGTCCGGGTATGTTATTGGTTGCAGGAGTCCAAACATCAAGAGGAATGGAAGCTGCAGTATTAGAAATCATTTGAAGATACTGCGCCATTCTGTTATAACTTAACTTAATAGAAGAAAAAGAATCCAACGTATATGTCGCTGCTAAGCGAGGTTCTAAGTTTCCATAAGCAGCAATGGACTTAAACCAAGATACCTTTTCAGTTTTCTCTAACGGTTTACGAATATTAGCAGTTGTATCTCTATAATAATAAGCAGTACCCTTTCCTATATAATTAAAATACGAATAACGCAGACCATATCGCAAATTCAAATTCTTACTAATCTTATGTTCAACATCTGTATAAAGAGCATTTTCCCATGCATAACGATTGTCCAAAGAACGTGAACTCACAACACCATCAATATTTGTATGGGATGTGCCGGGAACGAAATTATAGAAAGCAGATTGCGCACCGAAATTGACAACTAATTCGGGTCTTAAGTAATAAGTAAAATCAGGCTTTAAGGTATAATTAATAATATTGGATTTCCAGTCAAAACCACTCTCATCCATTTTCACATCTATTTTATAATCGTATTTGCTATAGAACGCAGTCAGGTTAGAAAACAGTCGGTTGTTAAATACCTTATTCCACCTTAAAGTTATTGTTTGATTTCCCCAATCAAATCCAAAAATGTTTGAAGCAGAAAAAACATCCCTACCTAAGTAAGCAGATAGAAAGATTCGATTATTTTTATTGAGAAAATAATTCCCTTTCGCAGTGAAATCATAGTAATAAAATCTACTGCCCTTAAGCTCTTTCCTCATAAAAGGTTTAGCTAATACATCCACATAACTCCTTCTTCCTGCAACAATAAAGGAGCCTCTGTTTCTCACAATAGGTCCTTCAAGTGCAAATCTGCTAAAAATCGCACCTACACCTCCGGTACCATGATACTCCTTCACATTGCCTTCCTTCATTCTCACATCTAAAATCGAGGCAAGACGACCGCCATATACCGCGGGGATACCTCCTTTAATGAGTTTGACATCCATTACCGCATCGGGATTGAAAACAGAAAAGAACCCAAACAAATGGGCAGAGTTAAAAACCGGTGCATCATCTAACAAAACAAGATTCTGATCCACCGAACTACCGCGAACATTAAAGCCTGTTGCTCCTTCTCCCACAGTAGTTACACCTGGCATCATCTGCACAACCCGCACCAAATCAACCTCACCCAAAAAAGCCGGTATTTTCTTAATTGTTCTCATATTCAGTTTAACAGCGCTCATCTCTGTTGACTTGACACTCTCGGATTTCCTTTTCGCACGCACCTCCGCACCATCTAATATTTTTGATACTGATACTAATTCAACCTGAATAGTAGTATTTTGATTAAATGACTTTACGATAACTTTATCGTTATATCCAATGTAAGAAAACCTTAAAGTATAACGTCCTTGAGGCACATTGACAGCATAGTATCCATAAGAATTTGTTACTGCTCCTTGTGCTAATTCTTCTATATAAACATAAGCAGCAATCAAGGCTTCGCCATTTGAAGAATCTTTTACATATCCACTGATACTGATTTTTGATTGCCCTGCTACAGCAGCCGGAATACATAGAACAAGTAGAAATACAATTGATCGGAACATATAGTGTTAAAGACGGTCGCAAAAATACCTGATAAACAATGTGATAGAGAAATTTAAGATTAAATAAAAATTGCAACGACAGACGCATAAAAAAGACATCATTTCATTGATGCAATTCGCTCTTATCGTCCTATATCCTCAACAATGACTATAGAGTAATAAAACATATTGTCAATGTAAAAAGAATCAAATCAAATCGGTATTATGTTTACCTTTGCCGCCTCATAAAATGCTCGATAATTACGTAAGTTTAACGGACTGGATTGCAGTAATTACACCTTCAGTAATACTGTTCCCTCTCTATTTTTTACTTGCTAATCATTTCAATATTTATGACAGCCCTATAGGACGCAGTTCACACACAAAGAGAACAATCACCGGTAGCGGCATTGTGTTTACAGTCAGTTTGTTCATCACTTCTATTTTTGTTGAGATGCATGTCCATTATTTCTTTTGGATTGGGTTGGTTTTATTAGTAACAGTGAGTTTTGTTGATGATTTAATTTTTCTAAAAAACTCATATAGATTTATTGTTCAATTGATTGCAATGGCTTTAATAGTATCGGTTATTCCAATTTCAGAAAGTAATGGTAGTTTTTCAGAGAAACTTCCTATCTGGGTTGGAGCAACCATCTTTGGCACTTTCATCATCAATGGATTTAATTTCATGGACGGCATTAACGGTTTGCTTGGCTCATGTATGATGGTTGTATTACTCAGTTTAGCATATCTGAATGCAACTTTAACAGATGCAGAAGGACATTTAATCCGGTTTGCAGATCCAATACTTATTTATTCGTTAATTGCTTCCCTTGCAGTTTTCCTATTCTTCAACTTTCGTTATCATGCAAAAACATTTATGGGGGATGCCGGCAGTGTTGGCATTGCTTTTATTACCACATATTTAATCTATATGCTTGTCTCAAAAACAGGCAACATTTCTTATCTTCTATTAATTTCAGTTTTAGGAATTGACTCCGGTCTTACTGTAATTTACAAGCTAATTTTGAAAGAGAACATTTTCATTCCACACCGCGATTTTCTATTTAAGAAATTAGTCCACATTGGCAAATATGTCCATGTTAAAGTTGCATTGATATATGCATCCATACAAGCTATTATAAATGCTATTATTATATTCCTCCCCTTTAACAAAGGAGTCTATGCACAAATTTCACTTGTTTTCATTATTATATCCGCTCAAATCGCACTTTTTATTTGTGTTAGAAATAGATTTACTAAGACCCGCATCATTGATATCCGTACAAAAACAAAAGAGGAGGACAATCAATCAACATGATAAAATTAAATTTTATATTGTAAATTAGTGTATCACACACACTGAACGAAGAAGTCGCTATGTCAGAAAAGAAAAAATACGAACAACTATATTTAGAAGGACCCAGAAGCAGATGGTACGAACTAAGTTTTACCTTTCGCGTTTTTAAAGAATTTATTAGAGGTTACAGAACCTTGCACTTTGCAGGACCCTCTGTTGCCGTATTTGGTTCTGCACGTTTCAAACCGGAGCACCCAAGCTATAAATTGGGAGAAGAAATAGGCAGGAGATTAGTAAAAATGGGATTTGCAGTCATGACGGGCGGAGGTCCTGGAATTATGGAAGCTGCTTGCAAAGGTGCTGCTGAAGCCGGTGGCAAAGCCATTGGATGCAACATCATGCTACCGTTTGAACAAGAACCAAATCCTTATGCAAATATCAAAGTTGATTTTAAGTACTTTTTTGTAAGGAAAGTGCTCATGTTTAAATACTCTTTTGGCTTTATTATTCTCCCCGGAGGTATAGGAACCGGTGACGAGATGTACGAGGCTATGACCTTGGTTCAAACACAAAAAATAGAAGGTTTCCCGATTGTGCTTATGGGTAAAGAATTCTGGGAAGGAACCATCAAACAGCTCAATGACTTTGACAAAGCCGGTACTGCACACTGGAGTGAAATACCCTCTTTATTAATAACAGATAATATTGAAGAAGCTCTTCAGTTTATTAATGATCATGCCATTAAGAAATTTGGGTTAAAAAAGAAAAAATTCACTCCAAAACCTTGGTTTTTTGAAAAAGCAGGACTCTAAAAATGCATACAAGTTCAATGTACGACATTCTCGTAAGGATTGCAAAAAGCAAAGATGCAAACCCGGACTACCTTATCCAAGTAGTACAGCGATTACGTCCAATTGATTCACGCAATACAGAATATGCAGTCGGACGTTTTCACGATTTACTGTTTATCTTAGAGAAAGATGAATACCTGCTTTTTGGTTTCCGATCCTATATACACAGATTACTTAAAAACAGAAAGTTCAGTTCACTCATAGCCGATTTGGGCATTGTGTCTGCCGGTGGTTTCTGGAGAGAAGTATCTAAACGATTTTATCACAAAATCCTACCGATACAACCGCCTGAAAACAGTATGGATTTCTTGCTGACTAATATTTTCTACCATCGCAAAGACTATAAATGGTTTTCTGCTATTGATGAAAAAAGTTGGAAAGTATTCTTTGAATTGTTAGATCTCACTCCCATCACAAAACAAAAGAACGATAGTTTTACTGTCAATGAGCTCATGTTTTCCATAGATATTCTGGCACTTAGGATATCAGGCACAGCTATGGATTACTCCTTATTGCGCATGCTTCCTGAATACGCTGGATTCGACAGCCCTTTTATTACTCTTCAAACCGAAGTGTCAGTCATGTTAAACTCATTCAAGAGTGAAGACGTTCAACGAAGCCATGAAGACATTAATGTGAAACAAGTCCGAATTCTAATCAAACAATGTCAAGACTATCTCAAACGTGCGCTGGATAACAAAGACAGATATGGAATCAGTTTCTTTACCACAATAAAGTTTGTTAGATTACAACAACAACTTGACAGATTGGAATTGTTACTTGACATTCTTATTGATAACAACCAAGACACAGAAAAAAAGACTATTTCTTTTCTCAATAAGCTCATTTACCTCAATGCAAAAAAGAATAATATTCGAGAATTTTGGCGAACCTCATCAAACTTAATAGCCTATCAAATTACACAACATTCAGGCAAAACAGGTGAACATTATATTACAAATACCAGGGATGAATACAAGAAAATGTTTTATTCTGCTGCCGGAGGTGGAATAGTGGTTGGATTCTTATGTATTTTCAAATCACAGCTTTCCAATATTGATACAAGTCCGTTTGGCCAAGCATTTTTATACAGTATGAACTACGCTATGGGTTTTATAGCGATTTATCTTTTCAACTTTACCCTTGCAACCAAACAACCCGCTATGACTGCGGCTACTTTAGCCAAAGCAATTAAATCGGATAGAAAGTCGGAGGTTAGCTATAGCGACTTTGCCGAGCTGTTTGCAAGGCTTTTCCGCTCTCAGTTTGTCGCCTTTATCGGCAATGTGTTTTTAGCGTTTCCTGTGGCAATACTTTTATTTTTAGTGTGGAAATACCTCTTTGGCGCTGACTTCCTCACTGTTGAACACAGTCAGAAAATGCTGAAAGAAGTAAACTTCTTGCAATCAAAAGCAATCCCTCATGCCATGCTCACAGGGGTCTTCTTATTTTTGAGCGGTTTAATTTCAGGGTACTATATTAATCGCAATATCCATGACAGAATATCATTCAGAATAAAAAAACATCCAATGTTAAGAAGGTTTTTTCCGGATAGGACTTTGAATAAGGTAGCTGAAATTTATGACAAACATATAGGAGGGCTATCAGGTAATTTTTGGTTTGGCGTGATGCTTGGATCAATAGGAGCTGTTGGAATGTTTTTTGGTTTAGACCTTGGAATCAGGCATATCACCTTTGCTGCAGGCAACTTCGGACTTGCATTAATGGGGCTGCAATTTGATATCTCAATGTGGCAAATCATTATAGCCATTGTTGGCATAGGGCTAATTGGCTTCTTTAATTTTATTGTGAGTTTTATTTTATCCCTCTATGTAGCTTTGAGATCTCGCAATCTGCATTTCTTTGACATCCAACCAATCTTTATAGCAATTTGGATAAGATTTAAACACAATAAACGTGATTTTTTCATCCCTCCACCTAAAAAAATATATGCACTTCGCGAAGAGGCAGAATCCATTGCCTCAGAAGAATCAAACAATGACGCTACTGAACATTGACCTTGATAAAGTTATATTATTTTCCGTTTTCTAAATGCTTGGGTTAGAAAGCTCCTTAACTTTGCAATCAATGAAAATACTCGTAGTAAGATTTAGCTCAATCGGAGACATCGTTCTTACAACTCCTGTACTACGCTGTATTAAATCACAAATTCAAGACGTTGAATTACATTTTGCAACCAAAGCACAATACAAATCCTTAGTTTCATACAATCCATATATTGACCAACTTCATTTATTAGAGTCTGATTTTAGTGCTTTTGTCAAAACAATTAAAAAGGAGCGATTTGATTTTGTGGTGGATTTACATCACAACCTTCGTACATGCAGAATGAAAGCCATGTTGCAAACAAAATCAAAGAGCTTTCACAAACTAAATTTTCAGAAGTGGCTCACGGTTCGCACCAAAAACAAGAAGTACATGCCGAATCTTCATATCGTTGACAGGTATATGGAAACCGTTAAATCATTGGGAGTTACTTATGACAATAAGGGATTAGATTTTTTTGAAGGCAACGAAACATTGCCAATAGAATTACAAGAAATCTCGGCTCAACCTTATCATGCAGTTGCCATTGGAGGCTCTTATTTTACAAAGAGAATGCCCGTAGAAAAGCTTGCACAATTACTCTTCAAATCTACCTATCCACTTATTTTATTAGGTGGAAAAGAAGATTCGGCACAAGGCGAATTACTTACCACACTATTACAAAACAAGAAGGTTTATAATCTATGCGGTAAACTTACATTGATTCAAAGTGCTATTATGGTCAAACACTGTTTCAAACTCATTACCCACGACACAGGGTTAATGCATATAGGTGCAGCTTTTGACAAACCAACCATCTCTATATGGGGCAATACTATCCCTGAATTTGGCATGTATCCATTTTTTGCAAATGACAGTGAGTCCGCCAAACATAGTGTGATACTTGAGGTTAAAAACCTCTCTTGTCGTCCATGCAGCAAACTGGGTTTCGATCATTGCCCAAGGGGTCATTTTAAATGTATGAGAGATATCGATTTTAGCCATGTCGAACTTTAATCCTGAACAACCAATTTTACAAAAAACAGAAGACGGAAGTCATACACTCTATCTCCCAACATTAGACGAAACGTATCATAGTGCAACAGGCGCTCTAACCGAAAGTATTCATGTATATATAAACCACGGATTTAACTGTATAAATCATGGTGAAACAATCAAAATTTTAGAAGTCGGGTTTGGAACAGGAATGAATGCAATTCTCACCTTTGAAGAAGCTCAAAAACAACAACAGAAGGTCGTATATGAAAGTTTAGAACCATTTCCTATTTCACCTTCTATGATACAGGATTTGGACATGGGATATATCTCCAAACAAAAAGACTTGTTGCAAATATTAACAAACATGCACACACAACAGGCTGATCTGTCTCAGGCTATTGGAAAAAACTTCATGTTCACTCGTTGGAAAACAACCATTCAAGAATTTAACGGAATGCAATCTACTTATGACTTAATTTATTATGATGCATTTGCACCTCGAAAGCAGCCGGAAATGTGGGATTATGCTGTATTGGAAAAATGTGTGTGGCTACTAAAAACAGGCGGTATTTTTATCACCTATTGCGCCAATGGTCAGTTTAAGCGCAATATGAAAGCGTTGGGTATGGCATTATTCAACCCACCTGGAATTGGACCAAGAAGAGAAATTACCCAAGCTCAGAAAAAATAGAATTTACATCCATAGTATTAGCAACACAAATTGCCTCTTTATACAAACTGTTCTAATTTACATGTGAGCCAATACAGAGGTATGTAATATCGAAATAGCAATCAAATCATTGACTTTATTTAGAGAATTAAGGGTGTACTTTAAAAGATATTTATGAAGACTCAAGTATTTCAGAAACACCACAATATTGCAAACTTTGATAAATCTATGTTTATTTTCACGTGCTATACCCTGTGTATTCAATCATCTTAGGTTAAAACTTGAGTTATGTTCCCATATCCAACTCTACAAGGCAATTGCTTCTTTACAAGAAACAACAGAATGAATTGGCGGCATTGGCTAAACAAAAAACTTTAAATCTAACCCTAATAAATACAAATTTCGATTCTTAAAAAACTACCTTTGCCCAACACAATAAAAAAACAAGTTGGAAAAATTCTGGAGTCCGGGCAAGTTAATGATTACCGGTGAATATTTAGTAATCAGTGGAGCAAAAGCTTTGGCAGTTCCTACAGTTTTAGGGCAGCAGCTTCATTTCACCCACGACAGAAGACGCAAAACAAGAATTGTGAATTGGGTATCCATGACACCAGGTGAATTGATTTGGTACTCAAATCAATTCATTATAGACCAAAACTTTGAACCTTCAGAACAGAAAGGGAGTGAAAGAACTGAATTTATCAGAAGCCTGCTCATCACAATAAACAATTCAAAACCTGATTTCTTTGCAGAGCAAGGAACATACAATTTTAAAACCTTTATGGATTTTGACCCCGGTTGGGGATTGGGCAGCAGTTCTTCATTGATTGTGAACTTGGCTATGCTAACCGACTTACAACCCTTCGAACTTGTTTTTCAATCCACTCTTAACCAAGGGAGCGGATACGACATTGCTACCAGTCTTATGGGTAAACCTATCCTATATTTTATAGAAGAAGAAATGTATCATTGGGCAGAACCCGTAGAGTTATCTTGGAAGAAATTTGCAAATCAATGTCGATTGATTTACCTCAATCACAAACAAGACAGCAATGTCGAAGTGAGCCGATTTAAGAGCAAATGGAAAGAAAATGAAAACCGTAATTTCATTGAAGAAATAAGCAATATCAGTGAAAGGATTACAACAGTTACAGACTACGAGGAGTTTAGGCAACTATTGGGACGACATGAGTTGATAATGTCAGAAGTGTTAAAGAAGAAATGTATCAAAGATGAACTTTTTCCTGACTTTGATGGTGTTATCAAATCACTAGGGGCATGGGGTGGTGACTTTATTCTCGCTTGTTCAAACAGCACATCCGAATACACAGAGAAATATTTTTTAGAAAAAGGTTATCAAACCATTATGGATTATAGCAAAATGATTGATTACGAATGGAAATAATGAAAAGTGCATGGCAAAGCCCTTCCAACATTGCCATAGTCAAATACTGGGGTAAAAAGGGATTTCAAATACCTGCAAACCCCTCAATAAGTTTTACTTTAGATCAAATTTTTACCCAAACAGAACTCTACATCAAAAGGAAAAAAAGTACTCAGACTATAGACCTGACATTCTTTTTCGATGATAAGCCAAAACCTGAGTTTATTCCTAAAATCACACAATTTCTGTCTGCAATAAGCAATGATTTCCCTTGGCTCAACCTTTATCATTTAGAAATTCATTCAAAAAATAACTTTCCCTACGGAACCGGAATTGCATCCTCTGCATCTGCAATGAGTGCTTTAGCATTGTGTATTATAGAAATAGACAACAAGTTGTCAAACAAAATCCTTTCAGAGCATGATTTTATGAGAAAGTCTTCATTTTATAGCAGAATAGGTTCCGGAAGTGCCTGCAGGTCAATTTATAGAGGGTTCAGTGAATGGGGCTATCATAGTGAAATCAACGGAAGCAGTGATGAATATGCTATTCCGTTAACAAACATTCACCCTGACTTCATGCATATTATGGACAGTGTATTGCTCATTGAAAATACAGAAAAAAGTGTGTCAAGCAGCAAGGGACATGACATGCTCAATGAACATTGGTATGCAAGTCGCAGGTTTGAGCAAGGGAAAGCGCATACATTAACATTGCTACATTCATTGCAGGAGAATAATATTCACTCTTTTGGACAAATTGCCGAACAAGAAGCACTTACCCTACATGCCATGATGCTTACCTCTCCTCACGGGTATTTTCTTATTCACCCAAACACACTGACTGTATTAAATGAAATTAGAACATTCAGAGCTAAGAGCAATCTTCCTGTCTTTTTTACTATGGACGCAGGAGCGAATGTTCACGTATTGTATTTCGAAAAAGACAAGCACAATGTTCAGTTGTTTATAGAAAACCAATTGCTTCGATACTGCGCTGAAAACTCTTGCATACACAGTGGTTTAGGTAAAGGACCTCAACGTTTATAAACTAATAAGTTAAAGTCCACAGCATCTTCATACAAATCACTATATTTGCAGGCGCAAAACTAAAGAGTCTCTACCTTGGGAAAGCGTAAAAAAGCATTATTCACAGCTAAAATTCTTCTTTTTGGAGAATATGGAATCATAGAAAACTCTATGGGTCTTTCTATTCCTTTCAATCACTTTGGAGGCTCATTAAAAATCCAGAAAGAGGGTTCTACACAAGAATCCAGTGAATCCAATCAACATCTGAAAAAATTCGTTTCTTATTTGAAACAACTGTCAAACAACAACGAATTGATTGTTGCACTTGACATTGATGCTTTTGAAAAGGATGTAAACAAAGGGATGTATTTTGATTCAAGTATTCCAAAAGGTTTTGGCATTGGCAGTTCGGGTGCTTTGTGTGCGTCTGTATATGATAAATATGCACAACATAGAATCACAGTACAAGATTTAAATAGTCAATCAATTTTAGAGTTAAAAACTGGTCTTGCTCAAATGGAAAGCTATTTTCATGGCAAGAGTTCGGGACTTGACCCGCTGATTTGTTATTTAAACCTTCCTGTTCTGGTAAAATCAGAACAATATATCAGCCCAATTGGTTTGCCACAAGCAGATGATGAAGGGTTGGGTGCGATTTTCCTTATCAATTCTGGCACTCCCGGTCAAACCCAAAGTATGGTTACATTATTCTTAGAAAAATGCAAAACGGAAGGGTTTAGGAATCTGATTAAAACTGAGTTTAAAAAATACAATGACCTGTGTATAGATGCTTTTCTGAGAAAAGATTTCAAACCTTTGTTTGGTTCATTAAAAGAACTGTCCACTTTGGTTTTTGAACATTTCCAACCTATGATTCCTGAAGTGTTTAAAACGCTTTGGCAACAAGGCATAGAGACGAATGCTTACTATCTCAAACTCTGCGGCAGTGGAGGCGGTGGTTATATTTTAGGTTTTACTAAAGATTTCAAAGCTGCTGAGCAATATCTAAAAGCATATAACCCGCAAATCATATATAAATTTTAACCTTTCCTTTGTAATATGAACAGCCGGAACATTAAATACCTTAAGGTTCTTGCGCTGATGTCTTCTGTACGTTGGTACAATATTCTATTAACTGCATTTGCACAGTATCTATCTGCAATTTGTATTTTCAATTCATTTCCTGAGGGGTTACTTGTCATTTTATTTGACCTGAGACTCCATCTGATAGTTCTCTGCACCTTATTAATAATTGCCGGTGGATTCCTCATCAATGACTTTTATGATTTCAAACATGATTTAATAGTAAGACCTCATATCACAATCTTTCAAGAGTATTTATCTAAAGACTTCAGAATACGACTGTATGTCTGGCTTAATCTCATTGCACTGGGATTAGCACTCATTGCATCATTCGAAATCTTCTTATATTTCTTTGTTTTGGCATTTTCGCTCTGGTTCTATTCTCACAAGTTGAAGAAATATCCACTCATTAAAGAGATTGCTTCATCATTGCTGACAGTGTCATGCTTCTTTAGTGTGGGAATGCACTATGGCAAAATTTATTGGGAAGTGATTGCATTTGGGGTCTATTTCACAATGCTACTTTTCACCAAAGCAATTATCAAAGGGAAAGAAGAAGTAAAAGGTGATATTTTATTGCAGCGCAACAGTATTGCGGGTATTTTGGGCGACCGCAGAACACGCATTGTGATTAGTATTTCTATATTGATTCAACTCGTTTACTCAGTATTTCTTTATTTCCAATTCTATCCTGCGCATTGGCTGTATTATATATTCTTCTCTAATATTACTTTATTAGGTGTTTTGTTTGGATTGCTCAAACTCAGACAAGGAGATTTTTATATACTCAACTTTGTGTTTAAAGTACTGATAGTGTTAGGAACACTCAACTTAGTATTCTTCTAAATTATTGTCGGCTGAGTTTTAGCTGCCACTTCCAAGCAGAATCAAGCATCTCTGTCAAGTCTCTTTTTGCCTGCCAATGCAGCACTTGAGATGCTTTTGAAGGGTTTGCCCATACTTGTTCGACATCACCTTCTCTTCGTTTTGCATATACATGATTCAGCTTGACGCCACTTACCTGTTGGAAAGTTTCAACCATTTCTTTTACAGAATAACCTGTTCCTGTACCAAGATTATAAACTTCAAAATTTCCTTCATTACTACCAAATGCCGGATTGAGTAATCGTTCTAATGCAAGTATATGTGCATCAGCTAAATCACACACATGCAGATAGTCACGAATACAAGTTCCGTCAGGGGTATTATAATCATCTCCGAAAATGGAGAGTTCTTTTCTAATTCCAATTGCGGTTTGGGTAATAAATGGCACCAGGTTGTTCGGCACACCTAAAGGCAACTCTCCTATCTCAGCCGAAGGGTGAGCACCAATCGGATTAAAATATCTAAGCGATACGGTTTGAAATTCGCTGATTGAATCACGTAAAATTTCTTCACATATTTTCTTTGTATTGCCATACGGAGAAGTCGGAATGGCGACAGGCGCATTCTCTGCAACCGGCAAATGCTCCGGCTGTCCATAGACTGTGCAAGATGACGAAAACACAATTTTTGAACAATGATTCTTTTGCATTACTTCCATCAAAGTTAGTAAGCCACCAACATTATTTCTGTAATACAAAAGCGGTTTTTGCACACTTTCACCAACCGCTTTATAGGCTGCAAAATGCACCACCATATCAATAGAATGTTGCTGAAAAATCATATCCAATGCGCTTTTGTCATTCACATCAATAGAATAAAATATTGGGGACTTTTTGCAAATACTTTCTATGCCTTTCAACACATTGACAGAACTATTGCTCAGATTATCAACTACAATAGGATTATACCCTTTGGCAAACAGTTCTACAACTGTATGTGATCCTATAAATCCTAATCCTCCGGTAACTAAAATATCTTTAGCCATTATTTAATACGGACAACTTTGTTATTACTTAACTTATATTCTTGACCGCTTTCAGGACAAGTGGCGAAGCCATTCTTATCAAAGACTAATTTATGACCGAATTCACTCATCCACCCAGTTTGACGCGCTGGGTTTCCAATAAGCAGTGCAAAATCAGGTACATCTTTAGTAACAACAGCACCGGCTCCAATAAATGCAAACTTCCCAATATCATTACCACACACAATCGTTGCATTGGCTCCTATACTTGCACCTTGTCCAACATGTGTTTTGGCATATTGGTTTCTTCTATTGACAGCACTACGTGGATTTATCACATTAGTAAAAACCATTGAAGGTCCGAGAAAAACATCATCATCACAAGTAACTCCGGTATATATTGAAACATTGTTTTGCACTTTTACATTGTTACCCAACACAACCTCAGGTGACACAACAACATTTTGTCCAAAATTACAATTCTTGCCTATTTTGCAATTACTCATAATATGAGTAAAATGCCAAATTTTGGTACCTTCTCCAATCTCACACCCTTCATCAACAACAGCTGTTTCATGGGCAAAATACGTATTCTCTTTGTTTTGCATTGGAGTGCAAAAATATAGTTTTAGACCCAAGTATTCCAACTCTTCATAAAGACATTTTTGGATTCTTGAGTGGTATATATTTAAGATACTTATGAAGCAACAAAGTGTGTATCGACTCAGAACTTCACTATGTTTGCATTTACATTTTCACAGTTATGGAAGGCAAATTAACACATTGGCTGGTTTGGATAGGCATTGCATTAATAATTTATCTGTGCTTTACCTATTTGAGTAATGTCATTCTATATTTTACTATTTCCATTATACTGTCATTTCTTGGAGGACCGTTGGTACACATACTCTCTGAAAAAGGTGTTGGAAAAATTAAAATACCTCGCTCAATGGCAGCAATATTCACCTTGCTGATTTTTGCATTATTGATTTTTGGCTTTATTTTGTTGTTTGTTCCTTTGATAAGCAAACAAATTAAATTCTTAACAAGCATAGATTATAACGCAGTGTATAACACAATAGAAACAAGGATGTCCGGAATAATTATACGGTTAGAACAGCTCAATCTATGGCCCTCGAAAGAGGATTGGCAATCCATTTTCAACAAAATATTAAGCGTATTTTCTGCAAAAGACATCAGTGGTTACTTTGGAACAGCACTAAGTATTTCTACAGGAATACTAATTGCCATATTTGCTGCTTTCTTCATTACATTTTTTCTACTAAAAGATGCAGGCTTGTTCAATCAAATAATACTTTCATTAACTCCCGAAAAATACATGGATAAAGTGAAGAACACAATCCAAAATAGCAAAGAGATGTTATCCCGATATTTTTTAGGACTTCTCATTCAAATTACTCTAATCTCTATAGTTGTTTGGGCAGGGCTTGCCATGATTGGTGTAGAGAATGCATTGGTGTTAGGATTGATTACAGGGCTGCTTAATATTATTCCATATATTGGACCTTTAATCAGCATTGTTATTGGAGTATTGATTGGAATTACTTCAGAGTTGGCAATAGCAAGCAATGTGAACATTGGCATTTTCGCTATAAAAATATTTGCAGTGTACATGGCTGTCCAGCTGTTGGACAATATTGTTTTTCAACCGCTTATTTTCTCTAAAAGTGTTAATGCACATCCCCTCGAAATTTTTATTGTCGTATTGATTGCCGGAACTTTATTTGGAATATTAGGCATGATTGCTGCCATTCCGGTTTACACGATATTCAGAGTCATATTCAGAGAGTTTTTCCCCGGTTTAAAAGTGGTAAAAAAACTCACTGACAAGATGAATAAGTAACCATATTAATTTCACAAACTACTATCTTTGTAATTATGTTACTACGCTTGAGCAAGAGATTGTTTTTGATTGTCTTACTCCCATTTCTACCATTTTTAAACATATACGCATCTGACTCAACAAAGTCCACCGTTGTAGTTTTTGACATAAGAGAAGAGATAGCTCCTACTGCAACCCGGCTTGTCAGCAAAGCTTTAAGCATTGCCAGAGAAGCAAATGCAGATTTAATTGTCATTAATATGGATACTTATGGCGGCTTAGTCAACGATGCAGACTCGATTCGATACGCCATTCTAAAATCAAAGATTCCGGTTGTTGTATTTATTAATCCTAATGCTGCATCTGCGGGTGCATTAATCTCAATCGCTTGTAAACACATCTATATGTCTCAAGGTGCTAGTATTGGTGCTGCAACAGTGGTTACAGAAGATGGAAATGCTGCTCCCGACAAATATCAAAGTTATATGAGAAGTATCATGCGCTCCACCGCAGAAGCTCATGGCAGGACCATAAACTCAGCAGGTGATTCAATCTGGATACGCAACCCGGATATTGCTGAAGCAATGGTTGATCAGGATATTGAGATTGAAGGTATTACAGCAAAGGGAAAGGTAATAACATTTACATCCGCTGAGGCTATTAAATATGGTTTTTGTGAAGGCATTAAAAACAATATCGAAGAAGTAATCAATGCTGAAGGTATCCAACATTACGAAATAATTAAAGTAGAAAAGAATGTCATTGATATTATATTCGGATTTCTTAAAAATCCTGCAGTTAGCAGTGTTCTAGTTCTATTAATTATTGGAGGAATTTATTATGAACTACGCACACCCGGAATTGGTTTTCCAATTGTTGTATCAGCAGTATCAGCAGTGCTGTACTTTGCGCCAAATTATATTGACGGATTAGCTGCAAATTGGGAAATCCTGCTTTTTATAGTTGGTGTTATTCTGCTTTTGATAGAAATCTTTGCTATCCCAGGATTTGGTGTAACCGGGATTACCGGCATTATCGCAATACTTTCTTCATTAGTGCTTGGTTTAGTGTCAAACAATGGATTCGACTTTAGTATTCAAAACCCTGCTCAAATCAGCAATGCTCTCTTAATTGTCAGCATTGCGCTTGCAGTCTTTATCAGCATTATAATATATTCCGGTGTCTCATTCCATAATTCTATATTATTGAAAAAAATGAGTTTAGAATCAACATTAACAGAATCAAAACAAATAGAAAACACAGAAGACGCTTACATTTCAATTGGAGATATAGGAATAGCATTTACCGACATCAAACCCCAAGGCAAAGTAATTTGTCAAAATAAAATAGTTCCTGTACATTCAATTTATGGACTAATTGAAAAAGATAGTGAGGTAAAATTCATTAGGAAAGAAGGTAATAGCTGGTTAGTAGAAGCGCATTAGTCGCAAAAAAATGTTATTTCGTCCATAACCTTTTAAGCTCTAATTTTTGTAATATTTTAGATTAGTTATTTGAACGCTGAAAGCAACATCAGAAATGGAGAAGAAGCGCATAATTATTGAATACAGTTCTCTTCCTAAGGATATTTTGGCTTTAATGGAAGAAAAATACCCTGATGGATTTGAACATGATGTAATTAAATTTCCAAATGCAAAAGGAGAATTAATTTATGCTGTAAGAGTCGAAACCAACTCTGCAATTTACCTCGTCAAGGTTAGCAAACAACTAAAAGAAATGCTTGAAGACTATGATGATGAGGATGAGGACGATGATGAGGACAAAGATGTTAGTTCAACCTTAGCAAAAAATATTGTTCCTAAAGACATCATACCTGAAGATGAATTAGAGGAAGATGATGAAGAAGACAATTATGATTCTGCTTCTGAGGACGATGAGGATGATGATGAGGATTAATATTTCTAAATGAGATTTCTGCAACTTCTATTTTTGACATTTCAGAGATAGAACAAAGCAGAGAGATTGAATTCAAAAGAAAAACTTCTAGAAACACTTCAACACTATTGGGGCTATAATTCATTTAGACCTCAACAAGAAGATATCATCTGCTCTGTATTAGCAGGAAACGACACCTTAGCTCTTCTACCAACTGGTGGAGGCAAGTCAATTTGTTTCCAAGTGCCGGGATTACTTTCCGGAAAACTCTGCCTCGTTATTTCTCCTTTAATAGCTTTAATGCGAGACCAAGTTGGGCATCTTGTGTCTAAAGGCATCACAGCACATGCACTCTTTAGCGGACAATCTGCAAAAGAACAAAACACCATTTTAGACCAAGCAGTTAATAATCAATTATCGTTTTTATATTTATCACCGGAACGGTTGGCCTCCAAGGATTTCAGAGGCTGGCTTCAAAATATGGAATTAGGTTTAATTGCCGTTGATGAAGCCCACTGTATCAGTCAATGGGGTTATGATTTTAGACAGGAATATTTACAAATTGCCGAAATTAGGGAATTGTTTCCCAATGTACCTATGCTTGCTTTGACTGCAAGTGCTACTAAAGAAGTTGTCAAAGACATTATGAAGTCTTTGAAATTTAGACCAACAGCTAAAGTTTTTCAAAATAGTTTTATCCGAGAGAATCTTATTTATATAACCAGAAAAGTTGAGAATAAGAATCTTAAGATACTGGAAATCTGCAAAAAGGTACAAGGTACAGGCATCATATACAGCAGGAACAGAAGAGGAACAGAGGAAATTTCAAAGTATCTAAGTCAAAATGGGATTCAAAGTGATTTCTATCATGCCGGACTTACAACAGAAGAACGAAATCAAAAACAAAGCAACTGGATTTCAAACAAAACAAGAGTTATAGTTTGCACTAATGCTTTTGGAATGGGTATTGACAAACCGGATGTACGTTTTGTTGTACACTACGAACCTCCCGACTGTTTAGAATCATATTATCAAGAAGCAGGCAGAGCAGGTAGAGATGGTCAAAAGGCTTACTGTATCTTGTGTTACATGGATATTGATTTTGAAAATGAACGTACAAGAATCAACGAACAATTCCCTGATAACACATCTCTTAACTCAATATACCAGAAAATCTGCAATTTTCTCAAAATTATGGAAGGAAGCGGACAAGGAATTAGTCATGATTTTACCCTTAGTCAATTTTGCAATGAATACAAACTCCCCTTACGTAATTCATACTTTGCCATTAGTCTGTTACAAAAATTAGGGTATCTTCAAATCAATGAAACAGGCATTGTAATCAGCACACTCAAAATCCTTGTAACTCCTCAAGAATTATATCAACTACAAGTCCAAAATGAAAATTACAATCTCCTTTTCTTAGCAATACTACGCACACGCGGTGGATACTTTGACTTTTATACTCAAATAGATGAGTTGAAAATTGCATTGTTGATTAACACACAGGAAGCAAATGTAAAAAAAATGCTCTTAGCCCTCCACAAAGAGGGTTACATCGATTATATTCCAAAAACTTCCACACCTCAACTCATTCTCACTGAATCCCGATATGACAAAATAAACCCTAACAGAACGTTAGTCAATCTCTTGCATAAGAAGGCTATAGAAAGATTTGAGAGTATTCGCACCTATGTACAAAATGAGAAAATTTGCAACAATCGGTTTCTTGCCTTGTATTTTGGAGAAAAATCAAAATACACTTGCGGCAAATGCAATGTTTGTATTGAAAACAATATAGAACCTTTATCCGAGAAAGAGTTCGAGATTTACATGAATCTGATTCAAGATAAATTAACAAAACAAAAACAAGACCTTAAAAGTCTTGTACTCGGCTTAAAGACATCAGAAAAAAGAAAGTTCCTTGAAGCATTTGAATGGATGCTTAATAACAATTGGATTACGAGAGACAAAACCGGATTATTTGAATGGAAAAAAAGAGGAAAATAATATTTACGGTAACAAACGATCTCAGTTTTGACCAAAGGATGCAAAAGATTTGTAGTGCTTTGGCAGAGGAAGGGTATCAAGTTGTGTTAGTAGGACGAAAATTACCTTCTTCTCAAAAACTACAAGAAAGGAATTATTTGCAAAAAAGGCTGCGCTGTTACATAAATAAAGGGTTCTTGTTTTATCTTGAATACAATGTAAGATTGTTGATATACTTACTCTTTTCTAAGTTTGATATTGTTTCTTCCGTTGATTTAGATACCATAAGTCCTTGTGCAATCATTGCAAAACTTAAACGAAAAAAACTTGTTTTTGATGCACATGAATATTTCACACAAGTACCAGAAGTAGTTGACAGAAAAGGTGTGCAGAGGGTTTGGTCTTGGATTGAAAAAACATTCGTTCCACAAGCAGATTTATGTTATACCGTGGGGGAAAAGTTGGCTGAAAACTTTACTACCAGACTGAAATGTAAATTTTATGTTATAAGAAATACACCAAAGTTAGATGAAAGCATACTTCATGCAGAACTATCTATTCCTGAAAAAAAATTTATTCTTTATCAAGGAGCCTTAAACAAAGCGCGAGGTATTGAAAACATGATACTTGCCATGCAACAATTAGATATTGAATTTCATATAGTTGGAGAAGGTGATTTGAGTGATATTCTGAAAAAATTGGTAAAAGAAAATAACTTAGAAAACAAAGTTAAATTCTTAGGGTATATGACACCAGAAGAACTGAGAGGTTATTCAAAAAGAGCCTTTTTAGGATTGAATGTATCTGAAAACGTTGGGCTAAGTTATTTCTATTCTCTCAACAATAAATTTTTTGACTATGTACATGCGCTGCTACCTTCACTACTCAACAAGTTTCCAGAATACGAAAATTTAAACCAAATTCAAGAAGTAGGCATCCTTACAGATTCTCGACCTGAAGACTTAGTAGCCAAAACACGTTTAGCCATTGCAAACAATCAATACTATATGCAACTAAAGCGCAATTGCCAACGAGCTGCTCAAATTTGGAACTGGGAAAATGAAAAAAAACAATTAATCACACTCTATGCTAGAATATAAAGACAACTACCTACACATCATTAGTTTTGATGTACCTTTTCCTGCCGATTACGGTGGAGTAATGGATGTATTTCATAAAATAAGGGCTTTGGCAGATTGCAATATCAATATAATACTACATTGTTTTCAATATGGACGATCTGCACAAGCTGAACTCAATAAATATTGTCATAAAGTATATTATTACCCACGCAAACGCTTGTTAAATCCACTAAAAGGCACCCTGCCCTATATTGTTTCATCCAGAGAATGTCCAGAACTCTTAACTAATCTCCTTCAAGATAACTACCCAATCATATTTGAAGGAATTCACACTACGTTTTATTTAAATCATCCTGACTTAAAACACCGATTGAAGATAGTACGTAACCATAATATTGAACACGAATACTATAACAATCTAGCTCAAGTCGAAAAGAATATTTTCAAAAGAATATTTTTTCAAAAAGAAGCTATGAGGTTAAAAAATTATGAGTCAAATCTAATCCATGCAAATTACGTTCTTGCAATTTCACAACCCGATACGACATATTTAAAAAGTAAGGGCATTAACGCTCGTTGGGTATCAGCATTTCATCCTAATGACTATGTAGATATTAAGCCGGGCACAGGAAATTACATATTTTATCATGGAAACTTAGGAGTACCAGAGAATAATCATGCAGCTTTATTCCTTGTAAAAGAAGTCTTTAGGTTAATCAACCTTCCGGTAATTATTGCAGGCAGTAATCCTTCTGCAGAATTGAGAAGAGCTGTTAAAAAATTATCTTATGTAACACTCAAAGATAATCTTAGCAATGAAGAAATCATGGAGCATATTCGCGATGCACAAGTAAATGTGCTGGTAACATTCCAAGCTACCGGAATTAAGCTCAAGTTACTCAATTCATTATTTATTGGCAGACATACCGTTGTTAATAAACAAATGGTTGAAAATACCGGAGTTGAAGCATTATGTCATGTAGCTAATAATCCTTTTGAATTAGCTGAAAGTATCTTCAACCTTTGGGAAAAACCTTTTTCCGAAATTCAAGTAAAAGAAAGAGTACACCTATTGGACAGCAAATTCAGCAATGCTTCAAGTGCAGAAAAGATTCTTGACTTATTTAGAAGAGACGAGAAAGTGAGAGTATAACTCGATAATAAACTCGTTGACCACGCTTCCAATGTTGGGATTTATTAACGCATGTCCTTCATTAACAATCCTAATTCTCGCCTCCGGAAATATTCTTTGAACAGTGGATTGAATAGAAGGCTTTATAATTCTATCCTCCTTTCCAAGAATACAGAAAGTTGATATCGAATAATCTTGAAAACATTGTTGAATCTGTGTCTTAGAGAATGAAATAGCGGCTGTTTGTAGCCACACAGTAAATAATCTGGCTCTTTTTGGAATTGAATTAAACTTCTGCAAATAAAACTGGAATACTCCTTCAGGTAGTATTTGAATAAACGTAAGCAGTTTTAATATGAAAAAAACAATGTCAGGATGGTGAATTAAGAATCTAGGTATCCATTGATGTCGAGCACAAATTTGAACAACATTCACCTTCTGAAAACCATCCGGAGCTAAAAGAATACATGACTTGAATAAATGAGGCAATAAGCAAGTCAGAGAGATAGCATATCTAGCACCGATACTATAGCCCAGAGAAACTATAAATTTATTTTCAAGATTTAAAAATTGAATTAATGCCTCAAGAATTTCTTTAAAATCCTGTTTTTCAAGCCCTCCTTCCTCTCTCCATACACTTTCTCCATGCTCAAAAAGACTAATTGAAAGTACCATTGCATTTGAAATTGAATCGCTCCAGACCCTATAACTATCGGCATCCTTACCATAACCATGGAATGCAATTATCAAAACTTCACCCTCCCCAAAAAGGGAATATTGAATCTTTGAATTTCTAGAAGAGAAAATGGGCATATAACCCCTAGTTTTTACGACAGTTTTAAGAAAGCCTTTATGATAGCTTTACCGTCAACATTATATAAAAAGTCAGAGGCACATCTTTCAGGGTGTGGCATCATACCAATAACATTACCCGTTTCATTACAAATACCGGCAATATTATCAACTGACCCATTTGGATTAGAATCTTCGGTTAAGGAACCTTCAGCACTACAATAAGTAAACAAGATTTGATTATTCTTTTTCAGATTATTTAAAGTAGTTGTGTCTGCAAAATAGCGCCCTTCACCATGTGCTATTGGCACTTTATATGGGATATGGGATAATGTTTGGGTCTTGACAGCATTTGAATTGGCTTTTAGATAAACATCTTTACAAACAAATTTTCTGTTTTCATTTCTTAACAAAGCACCGGGTAGTAAATTTGACTCACAAAGTATTTGAAATCCATTACAAATACCAATGATTTTACCTCCATTTTGAGCAAAGACTTTCAGCTCTTGCATAATAGGAGAAATCTTAGCCAATGCACCACTTCTAAGGTAATCCCCAAAGGAAAACCCTCCTGGAAGGAAAATATGTGTACAACCTTTAAGATCAGAACTCTTATGCCATAGTTCTTCAACGGTAGTATGAGTGATGGATGAAAGTACTTCTATCAAATCCCTATCACAATTTGAACCAGGGAAAACAACAACACCAATTTTCATGCAACAAAAATATGAAATACTAAGCGGTTTAGAACTCCCAACATTTACCTTTATTAAATCTAAATCCTCCGCGTCCACGCTTACCGGAACCGAATCCCAGATCCATTACACCTCTTAGCGGATAATCAAATTTAATCAGAATAAAGAAATATCCATCTTTATCCTTAGGATCTCCTCTAATTGCACCTGGCGCATCGAAACCCGGAATTGTACTCGTAGTATTATTAACCCACTCTAATGCTTTAGCACCACTTGAAGTATATAATTTATTTCGATCCGGGAAAACAGTACTAACATCATCAAGGTAATCAGTAAAATTTCTTCTAGTATTTACTTCAATACCCAAATAGCCATCACCAACTCTAAATCTATATCCAAGACCAAAAGGTATATTGACACCTGTGTTTTTATAGGGTTTTATATCATCTCGATAATTTTGACCTTCCGTTCCAAGTGGTCTTAATTTGATAACTTCTCCATTTAATCTGCCCTTTGGCTCAAAATAAAAGAAGCCTACCCCGCCATATAGATAGAAACTACCTGACTTATCGTATCGACTTCGTCCATTATGTCCAAAGTGTAATTCAAAAACAGCACTTCCTTCCACTATTGGGCTAAAGAAGTTTGCATTTCTTCCATGTCTCTCAACGTTTTTCGTAAGTTTATCATCTGCTGTAATCCGTGCATAGGCAATATTGGTACGGAAAGCAACTTTATCTCCTAAAAAAACTCTAAAGCCGCCTAGAAGAGCATAACGAGTTGAAGCAAAATTAAGGTCAGAAATATCATTTGTACCTCTCAATGGCTTTCCTCCTAGATCTCCAAGAAAATGACTTGTCCCGACTGCACCAATTATTTCAAATTGAGCAAACGATTGGCGTGTACACAAAAATAAACACACCACTAAGAAAAAAGACTGTCTAAAAAACCGTACTACGCCTCCCATGTGTTTTTTTGAATAAATACTTTTCAAACTTCTATCTCCTCTTTTTTTTGCAGTTGGCAAAGGTAATCAACGAATTAATAAAACAAAAACAGAATTGGATAAAAACAGAAAAAAAGGACAAAATTTAGCGCCAACAATACGATTCGGGTTATTAACATATTATGAACATGTTAATAACTGCGATTATTTATACTTTTAAGATCTATGTTAGAGAACAAAGTATTATTTTTATGCTTGTCCTGTCATTCCCCCAAAATTAATTGGAAATCCGGGTGGGTTATTATTACTCTCAACCTCTCCAAAATTATCTTCAAAACGTTTCATATTATCAGAAAGCGCAGCTAATAATCGCTTCGCATGTTGCGGGGTTAATATAATTCTTGATTTGACTTTTCCTTTAGGAATGCCCGGCAATATCTTAACGAAATCAATAATAAATTCAGAATTTGAATGTGTAATTATTGCAAGATTTGAATAAATACCTTCTGCTACCTCTTCAGATAATTCTATATCCAATTGATTTGGAGGCAAATTTGTTTCTTTCTTTTCCATATTATTTTAATTTTAGTTTAGACAAAGAAACCCACTGCATAGTGGGTTTCTTTATAAGTCATTTTATACAGTTGAGAATTAATGAGAGGCGGATGAGACTGAGTCTCCAGCTTTAACATCCAATTCATCTTCATTTTTAGAAGCCAAAAGCATTTCATACTCTTCCTTAGAACCAACAACAATATTTTCATATTCTCTTAATCCGGTTCCGGCAGGTATTAAATGCCCTACAATTACATTTTCTTTCAATCCACGTAAATCATCAACTTTACCTGAAATTGCAGCTTCATTTAACACTTTGGTTGTTTCTTGGAAGGAAGCAGCTGACAAGAAACTTTGAGTACCTAAAGAAGCTTTTGTAATTCCTTGTAGCAGAGGCATCATGGTAGCAGTTACAGCGTCTCTCACCTCCACTTGTTTCATATCTTGTCTTTTCAATTTTGAATTTTCTTCTCTTAATTCTCTCAAAGAAACAACTTGACCAGGTTTCAACGTGGTTGAATCACCTGCATCTAATACTACCTTTTTATCAAAGATTGCATCATTTTCCTGATTGAATTCCCATTTCTCAACCGATTCACCTTCTAATAAAACAGTATCTCCGGATTCTACAACCTCAACTTTTTGCATCATTTGACGAATAATAATTTCAATGTGCTTATTATTAATCTTTACACCTTGCAGTCTATACACCTCTTGGATACCATTTAAGATATATTCTTGTACAGCTGTAGGACCTTGAATACGGAGAATATCTTGCGGAGTTATTGCTCCATCAGAGAGTGCACTTCCAGCTTTAATAAAATCACCGTCTTGTACAAATATATGTTTTGACAATGGCACCAAATACTGCTTTACTTCGCCTTCCCTAGATTGAACAATAATCTCACGGTTACTTCTTTTGATTCCACCATAAGTAACAATACCGTCAATTTCAGACACTACTGCAGGGTTAGATGGATTTCTTGCCTCAAATAACTCAGTAATACGAGGCAATCCTCCGGTAATATCACTTGTTTTACTTCCTGTTCTAGGGATTTTTGCAATTACATCTCCGGCTTTTATCTTTTGTTTATTATCAACAGCTAAGCGTGCGCCTACAGGGAGGTTTATCTCTTTCAGAGTAGCACCCTTCTTGTCATTAATCTTAATGATAGGGATTATTGTTTTGTCCTTGCTGTCAGTAATTACCTTCTCTTTATAACCTGTTTGATCATCTATTTCTTCTTTAAAAGAAACACCTGATTCAAGTCCTGAAAATTCTATTACTCCATCCAAATCTGATAAAATAATGGCATTATATGGATCCCATGAGCATATTAAATTGTTCTTCGAAATTTTTTGGTTATTCTTTATATAAAGTGTTGAGCTATAAGGAATATGATAGGTTGTAATCAATGAGTTGGTTTTACTATCTAATATTCTCACATCACCTGAACGTCCAATCACAATTTCAGTTTTGGATTCTTCACCAGTCTCTTCATTAATCCTCTCTGCAGTAATCGTTTTAATTTCCTCAAAAACTGCAATCCCATCATACTTACTCTTGATTTCAGATTCAGCAGCAATATTTGCAGCCGTACCTCCCACGTGGAAAGTTCTAAGAGTTAACTGAGTACCTGGCTCTCCAATTGATTGTGCAGCTATAACACCAACTGCTTCACCATTTTGCACCATTCTATTGGTTGCAAGATTGCGACCATAACATTTGGTACAAACTCCTGAGTGTGATTCACATGTCATTACAGAACGGATTTCCACCTCTTCGATTCCTGCCTCATCTATTTGTTTTGCAACGATTTCGTCAATTTGCTCACCAGCAGCAATAATTAATTTATTGGTTTTGGGATGGTAAATATCGTGTAAACCAATTCGACCTAAAATACGCTCTGACAATGGTTCAACTATTTCATCATTTTCTTTTAGCGCACCCATTGTAATACCTCTTAAGGTACCACAGTCTTCTTCAGTAATGATTACATCTTGAGCTACATCATGCAAACGTCTGGTCAAATAACCGGCATCTGCAGTTTTAAGTGCAGTATCTGCAAGACCTTTACGAGCACCGTGTGTTGAGATAAAATACTCTAATACAGATAACCCTTCTTTAAAATTCGCAAGAATTGGGTTTTCAATAATCTCACCACCACCACCACCTACGTGTTTTCTTGGTTTAGCCATCAGCCCCCTCATACCTCCTAACTGTCTAATCTGTTCTTTTGACCCCCTTGCGCCAGAGTCTAACATCATATAGATTGGGTTAAACCCTTGTCTGTCTTCACTTAATTGTTTAAGCAGAATTTCAGACACTCTTGAGTTAACTTTGGTCCATATATCAATAACTTGATTATAACGCTCATTATCTGTAATGAATCCATTCTCGTAGTTCATTGTTACCTCTTCCACTTCAGCTCTCGCTTGATCTACAAGTTCTTTCTTCATTTCAGGAATATTTACGTCTGAAATATTAAATGACAACCCTCCTTTAAATGCATAATAGAAGCCCATATCCTTAATATTATCAAGGAAATCAGAAGTAACTTTTATACCACAAACTTGCACCATTTCACCAATAATGTTTCTTAATGATTTTTTGGTCAATGTTTGATTAATAAAGCCCATTTCAGCAGGGACAACTTGATTAAAGAGCACTCGACCTACTGTAGTATCTATAAATTTATAGGTAAGTTTGTTTTGTTCTTTAACATTTGCTTTTATTTTTATCCATGCATTTAAATCAGCTCTGCCTTCATTAAAAGCAATGATGACTTCTTCAGGGGAATAAAAAGTAAGGTTTTCGCCTTTAATTTTCAGATCAGCAGTTGATTTTTTCCCTTTTGAAATATAATAGAGTCCCAAAATCATATCCTGAGATGGTACTGCAATTGGTGCTCCATTCGCAGGGTTCAGAATATTATTTGGAGCTAACATTAACATCTGAGCTTCTAAGATTGCTGCATTTCCTAAAGGAACGTGTACAGCCATTTGGTCTCCGTCAAAGTCAGCATTATATCCGGTACAGGTCAACGGATGTAGTTGAATTGCTTTTCCTTCTACTAATTTAGGTTGGAATGCCTGAATACCCAATCTATGCAATGTAGGAGCACGGTTTAGCAACACAGGATGTCCTTTTAAAATATTTTCAAGTATTTCCCAAATAACAGACTCTTTTCTATCTACAATCTTTTTTGCAGACTTTACTGTTTTAACAATACCTCTTTCAATCAGTTTACGAATAATAAAAGGTTTAAACAGTTCAGCAGCCATTCCTTTAGGAATACCACACTCATTAATCTTTAATTTAGGACCCACCACAATAACGGAACGTCCTGAATAATCAACCCTTTTACCTAACAAGTTTTGTCTAAAACGACCTTGTTTCCCTTTGAGCATATCACTCAAAGATTTTAGAGGTCTATTACCTGCGGTTTTAACAGCATTTGCACGTCTGGTGTTGTCCAACAATGAATCAACAGCCTCTTGCAACATTCTCTTTTCATTTCTTAAAATTACATCAGGGGCTTTGATATCAACTAATCGTTTCAATCTGTTATTCCTGATGATAACTCTTCTATAAAGATCATTTAAGTCAGAAGTAGCAAATCTTCCTCCTTCCAATGGCACCAAAGGTCTTAATTCCGGTGGTATCACAGGCAGGTTACGGAGAATCATCCATTCAGGTTGATTAGCGCCTGTTTTTTGTGAAGCTCTGAATGATTCAATAACCTTAAGTCTTTTTAATGCTTCTGCTTTTCTCTGCTGACTGGTTTCATTGGCAGCTTGATGTCTTAACTCATAAGATAGTTCATCAAGCTTTAGCCCTTTTAATAAATCTTCTAATGCTTCGGCACCCATTTTAGCAATAAACTTATTAGGGTCCGAATCATCAAGATATTGGTTTTCCTTTGGAAGAGATTCGACAATTTCATTATACTCCTCTTCTGTTAAGAAATCTAACTTATTCAAATCTGCTTTAATACCCGGCTGAATAACCACATATCTTTCATAATAAACCAACATATCCAGCTTCTTGGAAGATAAGCCTAACAAGTATCCTATCTTATTTGGTAATGACTTGAAATACCAGATATGAGCAACAGGAACGATTAATTCAATATGTCCCATTCTCTCACGTCTGACTTTCTTTTCAGTTACTTCAACACCACAGCGATCACATACAATCCCTTTGTAACGAATGCGTTTGTACTTACCACAATGACATTCATAATCCTTTACAGGACCGAAAATCTTTTCACAGAACAAACCTCCCATTTCAGGCTTAAAGGACCGGTAATTGATTGTTTCAGGCTTTGTAACTTCTCCGAAAGATCTTTGTAGAATCATTTCAGGTGAAGCCAAACTGATTCTCATTTTGCTAAAATTAGCGTTTATTTTAGGTGTTTTTTTATTTGTTTGCATTGATTCTTTTCTAATTATTAAGGTGATAATTATTCAAATGACATCTCAAGTCCTAAACCTCTTAATTCATGTAATAACACATTAAACGATTCGGGTATTCCATTCATTACAATGGGGTCACCCTTCACAATTGATTCATAGGCTTTTGCTCTACCAACAATATCGTCTGATTTAATTGTAAGTATCTCACGTAAGATGTTTGATGCGCCAAATGCTTCAAGTGCCCACACCTCCATCTCTCCGAATCTTTGACCTCCAAATTGAGCTTTACCTCCTAATGGTTGTTGTGTAATAAGAGAGTAAGGACCAATAGAACGTGCGTGCATCTTATCATCAATCATGTGACCTAATTTGAGCATATAAATAACTCCAACTGTGGTTTTTTGATCAAATAATTCACCAGTGAGACCATTGTAAAGGTTAACAGAACCAAACTCAGGTAACCCTGCTTTCTTTATATATTCCGCTACTTCTTCTTCAGAAGCTCCATCAAAAATTGGTGTTGCAAACTTGAGTCCAAGTTCCATACCTGCCCAACCTAAGATTGTTTCATATATTTGTCCCAGATTCATCCTTGAAGGCACACCTAGAGGATTTAAAACAATATCAACCGGAGTTCCATCTTCCAAGAAAGGCATATCTTCTTCTGCAACAATTCTTGCAACAATACCTTTATTTCCGTGACGACCTGCCATCTTATCACCCACCTTCAGTTTTCTCTTGGTAGCAACATATACTTTAGCCATCTTTAAAATACCGGTTGGTAATTCATCTCCTACGGTTATAGCAAAATACTCTCTTCTGAATTCAGCATAGAACTCATTCTTTGCATTCTTGTAGTTGACTAATACCTTTCTAATCAATTCGTTTTTCTCTGAATCTGTAGTCCAACCATCATAATTGATATTGTCATAATCAATAGAAGCTAAAGCCTTTTGAGAAAATTTAGTACCCTTAGGAATCACATACTCATTTAAAGAATTCTTAATTCCTTGTGATGTTTTACCATTCACAAGTTTGAAAAGTTTTTGAATTAACTTTTCTCTAATCTTAGAAACATTTCTTTCGTAATCTGTTTCAAGTTTAGTAATTTTAGATTTCTCTTCAGTCTTGATTCCTTTTACTTTCTTAGAACGAACGAAAAGTTGCTTGTTGATAACATATCCTGATGTTGAAGGTGGTGCTTTCAATGAAGCATCTTTAACATCTCCAGCTTTGTCTCCAAAAATAGCTCTTAAAAGTTTCTCTTCAGGACTAGGCTCTGATTCACCTTTAGGAGTAATTTTTCCAATCAAAATATCTCCTTCCTTAACTTCTGCGCCAACTCTTATTAAACCATTCTCATCAAGGTTTTTCGTTGCCTCTTCACTAACGTTAGGAATATCATTTGTAAGTTCTTCTTCCCCTCTCTTTGTGTCTCTCACTTCAACCTCAAATTCAAAAACATGTAATGAAGTAAACCAGTCTTCTTTTACAACTTTTTCTGAAATTACAATAGCATCCTCAAAATTATATCCTTGCCAAGGCATAAATGCTACTTTCAAATTTCTTCCTAAAGCCAACTCTCCTCCATCTGTAGCATAACCTTCACAAAGTACTTGTCCTGCTTTTACTTGTTGTCCTTTCTTAACAATCGGTCTGAGATTTACACATGTATTCTGATTTGTTCTTCTGAACTTGGTAATTGGATAAGATACGACATTACCTGTAAAACTTGACAATTCATCTTCTTCAGAAAATTCATATTTAATTCTAATTTCATTACCATCAACATATTCAATGATTCCATCATTTTCTGCCACAATTAAAGCACGAGAATCTTTGGCAACTTTACCTTCTAAACCGGTTCCTACAATAGGAGCTTGTGGTCTTAACAAAGGTACTGCTTGACGTTGCATGTTTGAACCCATCAGAGCACGGTTTGCGTCATTGTGTTCAAGGAAAGGGATTAAAGATGCTGCAATTGAGACAATTTGATTAGGCGCAACATCCATACAGTCGATTTTATCCGGCTCAACAATAGGGAAATCTCCTTCAAATCTTGCTTTAACTAAGTCTGAGGCAAATGTTCCATCAGAGTTTAATTCTGCATTTGCCTGTGCAATTGTCTTTGTGTCTTCATCCTCAGCACTCAAATAAACAACATTTCCATTCATATTAACCTTACCATCGACAACATTTCTATATGGAGTTTCGATAAAGCCCATGCTGTTAATTTTAGCATATACACAAAGAGAAGAAATCAAACCAATATTTGGACCTTCTGGTGTTTCTATTGTACATAGACGTCCATAATGAGTGTAGTGTACGTCCCTTACTTCGAAACCGGCTCTTTCTCTTGACAAACCACCAGGTCCGAGAGCAGATAATCTGCGTTTATTAGTCAATTCAGCCAATGGATTGGTTTGATCCATAAACTGTGATAATTGATTAGTACCAAAGAAAGAATTGATTACAGAAGAAAGAGTTCTTGCATTTATCAAATCAGTAGGAGTGAACACTTCGTTATCACGAATGTTCATTTTTTCTCTGATTGTTCTTGACATTCTTGCCAAACCCACGCCAAATTGTTGATACAACTGTTCTCCAACTGTTCTTACTCTTCTGTTACTCAAATGGTCAATATCATCAACATCAGCTCGTGAATTACTTAATTCAATCAGATAATTGATAATACTTATAATATCCTCCTTAGTTAGAACCTTGGTTTCCATAGGAATATCTAAGTTCAACTTTCTATTAATTCTATATCTACCCACATCTCCAAGGTCATATCGCTTATCAGAAAAGAATAGACGTTCAATAATACCACGAGCTGTTTCCTCATCAGGTGGCTCTGTATTTCTTAATTGACGATAAATATGTTCTACAGCTTCTTTGCCGGAGTTTGAAGTATCCTTTTGTAGTGTATTATAGATGATTGCATAATCATTCTTAGAGTCAGTATTTTTATTTAAAATAATTGTTTTAACTCCAGAATCCAGAATCAAGTCAATGTGTGCATTCTCAAGAATTGTATCTCTTTCTAAAACTACTTCGTTTCTTTCAATAGACACAACCTCTCCTGTATCTTCATCAACAAAATCTTCAATCCAGGTTCTAAGTACACGTGCAGAAAGTTTACGTCCTATATACTTCTTCAAACCGGTCTTACTAACTTTTACTTCCTCAGCTAAACCAAAAATGTTAAGAATATCCTTATCTGATTCATAGCCTATTGCCCTAAGCAAGGTAGTAACAGGAAATTTCTTTTTTCTATCAATATACGCAAACATAACGTTGTTCACGTCAGTTGCAAATTCAATCCAAGAACCTTTAAAAGGAATAATTCTGGCTGAATATAACTTAGTTCCATTAGTATGATAAGATTGTCCAAAGAATACACCGGGAGAGCGGTGAAGTTGCGAAACAATCACTCTCTCAGCACCATTAATGATGAAGGTACCTTGCGGAGTCATGTATGGGATAGTACCTAAGTACACATCTTGAACAATAGTCTCAAAATCTTCATGATCTGCATCATTACAATACAGTTTCAACTTAGCTTTTAAAGGAACAGCATATGTTAATCCTCTATCAATACATTCAAATATTGAATATCTTGGTGGATCAACAAAATAGTCGAGAAACTCAAGAGTGAATATATTTCTAGTATCACTAATCGGGAAGTTTTCAACAAAAACTTTGTATAATCCTTCTTCAACCTTTTTATCAGATTGAGTATCAAGCTGAAAAAATTCCTTAAAAGACTTTAATTGTATTTCGAGAAAATCAGGGTAATCAATAACCCTTTCTGTTTTAGAGAAGTCAATTCTCTTGTTGTTTTCTGCTATAGTTGCCAAGTTGTATTAATTTTAATTATTAATTTGTAAAACGCACAAAGCAGCCCCCTATAAAAGAGGGCTACTTAGAAAAGTTATGATTGAGAGAAGTAGTATAAACTACTTAATTTCAACTTCCGCACCGGCTTCTTCTAATTTTGCCTTTAGTGCATCAGCTTCCTCTTTAGAAACTTTTTCCTTAACAGGTTTTGGAGCTGCATCTACTAAGTCTTTAGCTTCTTTCAAGCCAAGTCCGGTTAAGTCTTTAACAACTTTAACAACACCTAACTTAGCAGCACCTGCTGATTTAAGGATGACATCAAATTCAGTTTGAGCAGCACCAGTGTCTGCTGCACCACCTGCAACAGCAGGACCTGCAGCTACAGCAACGGCTGCTGCTGCCGGCTCAATGCCATAATCGTTTTTCAAAATATCGGACAACTCTTTTACATCTTTAACTGTAAGGTTGACCAACTGTTCTGCAATTTGTTTTAAATCTGCCATGATTCTTGATTTTTAATTAATTAATTTTCTTTGTTTGATAGTGTTTGTAAAATTCCTGTAATGTTCTGTCCACTTGATTGAAGAGCAGAAAGAACGTTTTTAACGGGTGATTGAAGGAGTGCAATAACTGCTGCCAACAAATCCTCTTTTGATTGCAATGACGCTAAAGTACCTAATTGATTATCTCCAATAAAAATTGCAGAATCAATAAAAGCACCTTTCAATTTTGGGCTATCTCCATTAGCTCTGAAATTTTTAATTGAAAGAGCCGGAGCTTTAAGGTTTTCACTAACCATAATGGCTGATGAACCACTAAGGGTAGTTTTTAAATCCCCAAAATTCTTTGACGAATTTTGCATTGCGAGTTTAATCAGAGTATTTTTAGCAACTCTCATCTTTACTCCATTTTTAAACAATTCCCTTCTTAATTTGTTAGTGTCAGCTGCAGTCATACCGGAAGCATCTGTGATATAAACAAACGAATTGTTTTCAAAGAGCTCTTGCAATTCCGCAACAATCACATTCTTGTCTGATTTTTTCATCTTAATTTTATATTCCTGGAATTGATTTAACATCAACATTTACACTTGCACTCATAGTGCTGGAAAGGTAAATGCTTTTAAAATAGATCCCCTTTGCAGAAGAAGGTTTAAGCTTTTGTAAAGTTTGAACTAACTCAGCAGCATTCTCTGACAGTTTAGTAGAGTCAAAGGACACTTTACCAATGGAAGCATGAATGATACCGGTTTTGTCAACTTTAAAGTCAATCTTACCTGCTTTTACCTCTCCTACTGCCTTTCCAATATCAGTCGTAACAGTTCCTGATTTAGGATTAGGCATTAAGTTTCTTGGACCTAATATTTTACCAAGTCTTCCTAACTTGGCCATTACAGCTGGCATAGTGATAATAATATCAATATCTAACCAACCGTTTTGAATCTTATCTATATAATCATCTAAACCCACATGGTCGGCTCCTGCTTCCTTAGCCTCTTGTTCTTTATCCGGAGTACAAAGTACTAACACTCTAACAGTCTTACCCGTTCCATGAGGCAATGTTGCAACACCTCTAACCATTTGGTTACTCTGACGAGGGTCAACCCCTAAACGCACATCTATATCAACAGAAGCATCAAACTTTGTAGTTGTAATATTCTTTACAATCTGAGCTGCTTCTGCAAGAGAATAAGCCTTCTCTTGTTCAAATTTAGCTAAAGCTGCTTTTCTATTTTTAGTTAATTTCATCTCTTACAATATAAATAATTTAAGCCCATGGAGCTTTACCTTGAACCTCTATTCCCATACTTCTGGCAGTACCCGCAACCATTTTCATTGCTGATTCAATCTCAAAACAATTGAGGTCAGGCATCTTTGATTCGGCAATTTGACGAACCTGTTCCCAAGAAACCTCAGCAACTTTTTTTCTATTTGGTTCTGAAGACCCACTTTTAATTTTTGTTACCTCAAGTAGTTGAGATACAACAGGAGGTGTTTTAATGATAAAATCAAAAGATTTATCAGAATATAATGTCAACAAAACAGGAAGAACCTTTCCCATTTTATCTTGAGTTCTTGCATTAAATTGCTTACAAAACTCCATAATATTGACACCTTTAGAACCTAATGCCGGACCAATAGGTGGTGCAGGGTTTGCTTGTCCCCCTTTTACTTGCAATTTTAGATATCCGGTTATTTCTTTTGCCATATTTGGTTATTTACAAAATATAAATTATTCCTTTTCAACTTGACCATAATTCAATTCCAGAGGAGTTTTCCTTCCGAAAATCTTTACCATGACCTTTAATTTTTTCTTTTCTTCATTTGCTTCTTCAATCACACCGCTAAAGCCACTAAATGGACCATCAATCACTTTCACATGCTCGCCCACAATAAATGGCTCCACTCTTTCTTCACTACTTTCTGAAACTTCATCAACATTACCTAAGATTCTATTTACTTCACCTTGGCGAAGCGGAACAGGTAAATCATTTGCTCCTAAAAATCCAACAACACCGTTAACTGCTTTTATAGTAGGTGCTACCTCACCAACCAAATTTGCATGGATTAAAATATATCCAGGAAAAAAACTTCTATCTTTAGCAACTTTTTTTCCATTCTTAATTTGATATACCTTTTCCATTGGAATCAAAATTTGCGGAACATACTTACTTAATTTAGCATGTTCTAATTCAGATTCAATATACTTCGCAATCTTTTTTTCCTGACCGCTAATCGCTCTTACTACATACCAGTTAAATTCTTCTGTCATAATTTTTGTTTCAAATCAAATATTAACCAAAAATTCCATAAAAAAACTGAAGAACAAAACCAAGAACAATATCAGCTAAGTAAACGAGCAAAGCAATAATAATAGAAGCAACAAGTACTATCACGGAAGCCTGTCTAAGTTCTTCCCATGTAGGCCAAGTTACCTTATTTAGCAACTCATCTACCATCAGATTCCAATAATTCTTAATTCTATCTAACATGTCTGTTTCAATATTGCACGGGTGCCTGGATTCGAACCAAGATCAACGGTTTTGGAGACCGCGATTCTACCATTGAACTACACCCGTTTTCGTGCCTTATAAATTAAAAGCCTAACAATTATTCGATAATGTCAGTAACCTGTCCAGCACCGATAGTTCTACCACCTTCACGAATTGCAAATCTCAAACCTTTTTCCATTGCAATCGGAGCAATTAAATCTACAGTGATTGTAACATTATCACCCGGCATAATCATTTCTGTACCTTCTGGTAATTTAACTTCACCTGTTACGTCAGTAGTTCTAAAATAAAACTGAGGTCTGTATTTGTTAAAGAATGGAGTGTGACGTCCGCCTTCTTCTTTTGTTAATACATAAATCTCAGCTTTAAATTTATGGTGAGGAGTAACAGAACCTGGTTTACAAATAACCATACCTCTTTTAATATCAGTTTTTTCAATACCTCTAAGAAGGATACCAGCGTTATCACCTGCTTCCCCTCTATCAAGAAGTTTTCTAAACATCTCAACTCCAGTACAAGTAGAAGTAAGTTTTTCAACACCCATACCAATAATATCTACAGCGTCTCCAACATTGATAACCCCTCTTTCAATTCTACCTGTTGCAACAGTTCCACGACCTGTGATAGAGAAAATATCTTCAATAGGCATAAGGAATGGTTGATCAACAAGACGAGCAGGAACCGGAATCCATTCGTCAACAGCTTTCATCAGGTCAAGGATAGTTTGAGACCATTTAGGGTCACCATTTAATCCACCTAGAGCAGAACCTCTAACAATTGGTGTATTGTCTCCATCAAAACTATAGAAATTTAGTAAATCACGGATTTCCATTTCAACAAGGTCTAACAATTCAGGGTCGTCAACCATGTCGCATTTGTTCATAAAAACAACAAGTTTAGGAACACCAACCTGACGAGCAAGTAGGATGTGTTCACGAGTTTGAGGCATAGGACCATCAGTTGCTGCAACCACAAGAATTGCACCATCCATTTGAGCAGCACCAGTTACCATGTTCTTCACATAGTCAGCGTGACCAGGACAGTCAACGTGTGCATAGTGACGGGTTTCTGTTTGGTACTCAACGTGAGATGTGTTGATTGTAATACCTCTTTCTTTTTCTTCCGGAGCATTATCAATAGAAGCGTAGTCGCGTGCTTCTGAGAATCCTGCTTTTGCCAGAACTGTAGTAATAGCCGCGGTTAAAGTAGTTTTACCGTGGTCAACGTGTCCAATAGTACCGATGTTTACGTGTGCTTTGGAGCGGTCAAATTTTTCTTTTGCCATGATATTATTTTTAGTTTATAATAATTTAAAATCAATCTTTATTTATATGCTAAATCCTTACACTGTTTATTTTTTGCTAACTCACTTTTAATACTTGCACCAAAGTATTCTCAGTGGATGTGAGCCGTTGGTGAGAATTGAACTCACGACCTCTTCCTTACCAAGGAAGTGCTCTACCACTGAGCTACAACGGCTAAAGTGGACAAAGGTTATAAACTGAGCGGGAGACGAGGCTCGAACCCGCGACCTACAGCTTGGAAGGCTGTCGCTCTACCAACTGAGCTACTCCCGCTTGTTTTGCGTATTAGATTTAGAAAGAACGTTGCTGTTTTTTGGTGGGAAGAGCAGGATTCGAACCTGCGAAGACATAAGTCAACAGATTTACAGTCTGTCCTCGTTGGCCACTTGAGTATCTTCCCTAAACCCTTTTATATTGAGCCACTTGTCGGGATCGAACCAACGACCTACTGATTACAAATCAGTTGCTCTACCAGCTGAGCTAAAGTGGCTAATATTCTATATCAAAAAACAGTCCTTTCTTCCAAGGGTGTTACGCCTTTTTAGAAAGGACTGCAAAAGTAGACTCTTTTTTTAAATGTGCAAAAAAAAACTGTGAATTATTTTTTAGGCTTGTTTTGCCTTGTATTTCTGTATCTGAGTTCTTAGTTTTTCCTCGACTCTGTCTACAGCGGATTCAAAACTCTGACTTACTTCAGATACAAATAATGTTTGGTTAGCCACATTGGCTTTTACCTCAATGGACTTGTTATCCTTACTATCTGTATTTATGACCTTTAGATAAACTATCATATTGATAATTCCGTCATAGAAAGTACCCATTTTGCTAAGTTTTTTGGTAATGTGTGCTAATAGCTTTCTGTCTGCTTTAAAGTTTACATACTGAAAATCGATTGTCATGGCGTTAATTATTTTAGTGAAATGATATAATGTAAAAAGTGTCGAACCACTTTCTCTGCTACGAAAATAATGCCTATTGTTTAGATTGCCAAAACAAATCAGCACATTATTTACTCATTCTTATGGAGTGGGTGCGCCAATCGATAAATATTTTTTATTCGTTCCATACTGTTGTGTGTATAGATTTGCGTTGCTGTCAGGTTCGCGTGTCCTAACAACTCTTTAATGGTATTCAAATCTGCTCCCGCATCTAATAAATGTGTTGCAAAAGTATGTCGTAAAACGTGTGGGCTCCTATGCTCTTGTGTTGATACTTCTCTGATTTTATCTGTTACTATATTGTACAACCATCGATGATATATCTTTTTACTATTCTCGAAAACAAAAAATATTTCCTTATTCTGAATCTTATTACGCATTGGCAAATAAAAATTTTGTAAGACATACTTTAGCTCATGTGTCATTGGAATAACTCTTTCTTTATTCCCTTTACCTAATACTTTGATTAGATTTTGTCCAAAATCAACATTTGCAATCTTGAGGTTTAATAATTCTGATGCACGAACTCCTGTGTGATAAAGAAAGAATAAAGCTGTTGCACTTAATACGACTCTGTATTCACTTGATTCCAAATCTGCTCTAAGATGTTCATCTAAGAGATTAAATATTTTCTGTTGTTCTACTATGACGGGTAGTTTTTTAGGTTTTTTCAAAGACTTTAGGTTCACAGTGGGATTTGTCTCAATAGTTTCATTCTTGACCAAATACTTATAAAAATTTCTGCAAACTGTGAGCTTTCTATTAATTGAAGAGGGCGCTAATCCGGCTTGTGTCAATGATGACAGATATGTTCTTAATACAGGTTTTGAAACTTGTTCTATATTCTTAATCTCAAATTCCTTTAATAAAAATTCGGTGAATTGTTGCAAGTCGTTCTTATACGAGATGAGGGTATGAACTGAATACTTCTTCTCCTCTTTTAGATACTTATAATATAATGGTAACGCTCTGTCAAATCTCACATTACAAAGAAACTGCAAGTTACGCAAGGAAGAAAGTCAAGTTGTAAACTAACTTGCCGTTATTTTCACAAAGTTGTACAGTATTCTACCTTAGAAGATCGTTGAATGATTATCTAAAGTATTTGTGATTATTTCTTTTTAAATGTTCGAATGAGTTTAAATTCTTCTGCCAAGAACTTGGCTGTGTATCCAGTCTTACTTGCTACTATCTGTTCTGGCGTACCGCAACACAAAATTTCCCCTCCCTTATTTCCTCCTTCGGGTCCCATATCAATAATATAATCAGCCACCTTAATTACATCTAAATTATGTTCTATGACAAGTACAGTATTACCTTTATCTACCAATTTATTTAACACACTTAGCAGCATTTTAACATCTTCGAAATGCAACCCTGTGGTAGGCTCATCCAATATATAGAAGGTTGTCCCTGTGTCTTTTTTCGACAGTTCTTCTGAAAGCTTAACCCGCTGTGCTTCTCCTCCTGACAATGTTGTGGAGGATTGTCCTAATTTGATATAACCCAAACCCACATCTTTAATCATTTCGAGCTTTCTTTGAATGATTGGAATATTTTCAAAAAAGTCAACCGCTTCTGATATACTCATATTCAAAACATCAGAAATGGATTTACCTTTATATCTTACCTCTAATGTTTCTCTGTTATACCGCTTTCCATGACATGTTGTGCAAAGTACATCTACATTCGGTAAAAAATTCATTTCAATAGATTTATACCCTCCGCCTTTACATTCTTCACATCTCCCTCCTTTAACATTAAATGAAAATCTACCGGGTTTATATCCTCTTACTTTCGCTTCGGGTAATTCGGCAAAAAGATTACGTATTTCTGTAAAAAGTCCGGTGTAAGTTGCAGGATTTGAACGCGGAGTGCGACCAATTGGGTTTTGATCAATTCGAATAACTTTGTCAATATGATTTTCTCCTGATACAGCACGATAAGGCAATGCTTTTCTTCGGCTTCCGTATTTTGCATGAGCCAAAATCGGATAAAGAGTTTCATTTACAAGAGATGATTTACCACTTCCGGATACCCCTGTAACACAAATAAACACTCCCAAAGGAAAATCAGCATTAATATCTTTGAGATTATGCCCTGTACACCCTTTTAATTTGATATGATTCCCATTTGGCTTTCGTCTTTTTGCAGGAATCTCAATTTGCTTCCTTCCACTTAGATAATCAGCTGTAATTGAATTTAGTTTAATAAATTCTTCCGGTTTACCGGCTGCAACAATATGTCCGCCTTGAACACCGGCTTTGGGTCCAATATCTACTACATAATCTGCTTCACGAATCATTTCTGCATCATGTTCAACAACAATCACAGAATTTCCGATATCACGCAAATCTTTTAATGACTCTATCAACTTTTTATTATCTCTTTGATGTAATCCTATACTTGGCTCATCCAATATATAAAGGACATTGACTAACTTTGACCCAATTTGAGTGGCAAGTCTTATTCTTTGAGTTTCTCCTCCACTCAAGGTTGACGCAGGGCTATTCAATGTGAGATAGTCCAATCCAACTCCAACTAAAAAACTCATCCTTTCTCGTATCTCCTTCAATATTTCCGTACCAATTTCTTTTTGGCGTGCCGAGAGTTTGTCATCTACATCTTGCAACCAACTATACAATTCTGCAATTGTCATTTGTGCAAGTTCTGCTATATTCTTGTCTGCAACTTTATACCACAGCGCTTCTTCTTTGAGTCTGGAGCCTTTGCAGGCAGGGCAATCAGTGGGATGCATATATTCCTCCGCCCATTCCATCAACGATTCGCTCTTATTTTCAAAATACATCTCTTCGATGGTTGGAATGACTCCTTTAAAATTCGTGAAAATTTCCACTTTACGACCTTCATAGTTTTCATAAGAAATCTTAAACTCTTCGTCAGTACCATGCAGGATTACATCCATGACTTCGTCATTCAAAGTGGAAATCGGATCAGAGAGGCTAAATCCAAATTTTTTGCTTAATCCTTTTAATTGAGCAGAAACATAATTGTTTTTAATCTCACCAAGTGGTACAATCGCACCTCGCATAATAGATTTAGAGGGGTTGGGGATAATTGCTTCAACACTTACATCATACTTAATTCCAATTCCATTACAATGATGGCAGGCACCATAAGGAGAATTAAAGGAAAATGTATTTGGTTGCGGTTCATCATATGAAAGTCCTGTTTCAGGATCTATCAAATTCTTGCTGTAATAATAGACCTTACCTGTATTTATTTCAATTACAACCAGAGAGCCTTTTCCTAATTTAAAAGCAAGTTTGAGACTCTCTTTTAGCCGAGTAGTATTTTTATCTGATGGTTCAAGTCTATCAATGATTAATTCAATATCATGCACTTTATACCTGTCGAGTTTCATACCCTTTGATATCTCAAAGATTTCACCATCAATCCTGACTTTGCTATAACCTTGTTTGAACAAACTTTCAAACAATTCTCTGTAATGCCCTTTTCGTGCTTTTATTAAGGGAGCCAAGAGTTGAACTTGCTTTTCTTTAAATTTATTGTGTAATAGCTCCAGCACTTGCTCTTCGCTAAAGCGAACCATCTTTTTCCCTGTCTGATAAGAATATGCTTCACCGGCACGCGCAAAAAGCAATCTCAGAAAGTCGTATATCTCAGTAATAGTACCAACGGTTGAACGAGGGTTCTTGCTAACCGTTTTCTGCTCAATTGCCACTACGGGGCTTAATCCTTCAATTTTGTCAACATCTGGACGCTCCATCCCTCCAATAAATTGACGAGCATACGAAGAGAAGGTTTCCATATAGCGTCTTTGTCCTTCAGCAAAAATTGTATCAAAAGCTAAGGATGATTTCCCACTTCCGCTTAATCCAGTAAACACAACCAATTTCCCCGCTGGTATTGTCAGATCTATATTTTTAAGATTGTGCTCTCTGGCACCAAGTATTTCGATTTCGTGTGTGAATGCCATTATTCCTCAATTTTATTACTGTTCATATAGCGTCTGAGTTTTTCCAACACAAGGCTAAAATCATTAGGATAGTCTATTTCAAAATACAATCTTTTACCTGTTGTTGGATGATTAAATCCTAATGAATAAGCATGTAAAGCCTGTCGTGGCATTATTGTAAAACAATTTGCAATAAACTGATTGAACTTGCCAAAACTCATTCCCTTTAGAATGATATTACCTCCATACATCTCATCATTAAAGAGCGGATGTCCGATATGTTTCATGTGCGCCCTTATCTGGTGTGTACGTCCGGTTTCAAGTGTACATTTGAGTAGTGTTACAAAATGAAATCTTTCTACAACCTCATAATGAGTAACGGCATGTTTCCCAACTAATTCATTTTCTGAGACTACTGAGCGTCTCCTGTCCTTTGGATCTCTCATTAAATTGCCTACAATTGTTCCTTTGTCTTGCTCCACATCTCCCCACACAAGTGCATGGTAATTCCGATCAATCGTATGGTCATAGAATTGTTTTGCCAGAAAATTAAGTGCGAATTCTGTTTTAGCAATTACCAACAAACCGCTTGTGTCTTTGTCGATACGATGTACCAGACCGGGTCTGCTTATATCATCCCTATGAGGCAAATTATTAAAATGATACACCAAACCGTGAACCAACGTACCTGTATAACTATTATAACCGGGATGCACAACCATTCCGGCAGGTTTATTAATTATAAGTAATTCATCATCTTCATATTGGATGGCTAAATCCATCTTCTCAGGATATATTTCTGTGTCCCTTGGTGGTTCAGGCAACACAACAGAAATAAAATCATTTGGCTTTACTTTATAATTGGATTTAGCAACTGCTTGATTGACCAATACATTACCTGCCTCTATACCTTTTTGTACTTTGGTACGTGTAGCATTTTGGATACGTTGGGTAAGAAAAACATCAATTCTGACAGGTGTTTGTCCAGGATCAACTTTAAAACTAAAATGTTCAAAATACTCCTTATCCTCAAACAGGCTATCCTGCTCCTCATTCATAGGTGCAAAGGTATATTTTATTGAGTTAAAAGAATTAAATCAACTCGATTGGTGTCAATCTATTCTCAATCACCGACTACGATAATTCAAGTCTTATTTTACAACTTTATCAAAAGTAATTTCGCCATCAACGCCAAAACTTTCAATTGTAGCTTTAAGCACCAGTTTAGTCTTTGAAACAGAAATAATATCTGCTGTATCTTTCAAAAGAGAAAAATCAATAAACATTTTGTCTTTACCAACCATCATCCAAGCTCCTTCTTGCGTTTGCGCATCAGCAGAATCACACTTAGTTAAACCTTCGTCTATAAGCATAATATCATTTGCTTGAAATTCATAGATATTATCTTTTTGACAATCTTCAAAAAGCGGAAAGACCGGATTATTCCAAACATCAATCTGTTGAGACATGATTCTGGTTACTTTCCATTGATTTGCCATCACTAATTCCTCATTAGTTGGAGGAGTAGGCTTTTCTTTTGTTTCTTCCTTTTTTTCTTTTTTGCATGATGTCAAATAAAAAGAACCCAGAGTCAACCCTGAGAACAAAATAGCAGTAATGAATATTTTTTTCATATTGCAAATATAAAATTTATTTAAACTCTTTATTCCCCATCATTGCTTTCCAACGCAATTCAATGACTCCAAAAAAAGCTTCTTTAAAAATACCCATACTCATCTTAGATTGTCCGCGTTTTCTATCAGTAAAAATGATTGAAACCTCTTCTATTCTAAACCCTTTGCGCCATGCCTTATATTTCATTTCAATTTGAAATGCATAACCTTTAAATTTAATTTTTTTGAGATTAATTGCTTCCAGCACTTTTCTTTTATAGGCAACAAATCCTGCTGTTGCATCATTAATAGGCAACCCTGTTATCAATTTGACATATCGTGAGGCATAGTAAGACATAATCACCCTTTTAATACCCCAATTCACAACATTCACCCCTGTTTTATATCTGCTTCCAACTGCAACATCTGCCCCATTATCAAGAGTTTTAAATAACTCTTGCAAGTCCACCGGGTTATGGCTGAAATCCGCATCCATTTCTGCAATTTGTTCATAACCTTCATCTAAGCACCAAGTGAATCCTGCTACATAAGCTCTTCCTAAGCCATCCTTCTTTTTTCTTTGCAAGAGATGTATTCTTCCTGAATATTCATCTGCTTTTTGTTTAACAACGGACGCAGTGCCATCAGGTGAGTTGTCATCCACTACCAAAACATCTGCACCCACAGGCAGGCTCATAACTGTATCAAGCATTGAGCCTATATTCTCAATTTCATTGTAGGTAGGTATTACTACGATTCGTTTTGTCAATGAATAATTTTTTATTGAGGCAAATATGAACTTATTTTGGAAACCCAAAAAATCAAAGTTGAACAAAATCGTATTTTTAGACAGAGATGGCGTATTAAATATCGAGAAAGGAAATTACATCTGTAATGAAAATGACTTCGATATAAATTTTGCGTCTATTCCTTTTCTAAAGCATGCTATTGCTACAGGCTACAAACTTATTGTCATTACTAACCAAGGAGGAATTGCCAAGGGCTTATATACAACAGAAACACTATCGCGCATACATACAAAAATGCAATCAGAGTATGCCATACATGGAGTGCATTTTGATGATATTTTCTATTGTCCTCATCACGATGAAATAGGGAAATGCTTGTGTCGTAAACCGGCTCCGTTAATGATAGAACGGGCAATTCACAGATACCGTGCAGATAAAAGAAAATGCTTTATGATAGGAGATCGTAATCGCGATATTGAAGCAGCTCAAAAGGTAGGAATCAATGCCATACTCATAGAATCCAATAGCAGCTTGGACAAATGGATCACTTTGCTGAAAGCTTAATATTGATAACGTGCGCAATCAAATCATTCTTTGTAAAGACTCAAACAAAACGCTGATTTGTCCAAGATTCCATGACTATACAAAAGATGTTGTTTATAACATCACTTTTTCCCATATATAATAGCATATAAGCCAAGAATATCAAATAATTTTGTCCTCTTAATTTTTGACATAGATATATGGCAGACAACAAACCTTTTAGGGGTCAAGACATTCCTAAAGCTAAGATAAATAAAGATTCTCTCAAACGTTTACTTAAACTGTTCGGTTTTATGGGTAAACAAAAATGGCTTTTCTTCTTTGGAACATTATTCTTGTTAGTTAGCGCAGGGACATCGTTAATTTTTCCAAAACTTACAGGAGACTTTGTGGACGCAAGCAGCATCTCAAAGTTACAGATTAATAAAATAGGGTATCTATTTGCAATATTGTTTGTTGTTCAAGCCATTTCTTCATATTTGCGAGTCTGGACTTTTGTGAAAGCAACAGAAGGTATGGTATGGCGATTGCGTAACCAGCTATACAGTAAAATAATCTCACTTCCCATGCATTTCTTTCATCAAAATCGCACAGGTGATTTACTCAGTCGGTTTGGAAGTGACATTACACAAGTTCAGGAAACGTTTGTAACCTTTTTAGCAACTTTTATTCGTCAAATTTTGGTAGGAATCGGGGGAATATTCCTACTATTTTTTACTTCACCCGACTTAGCTTTAGTAATGTTATCGGTCATTCCTCCGGTCGTGATAATTTCCCTTTTTTTTGGTAAATATATTCGCAAAATATCCCGTAAGATTCAGGACGAAACCGCTAATGCAGGAACAATTTTAGAAGAAAGTTTTTCAGGTATTCAAATAGTAAAATCTTTTGCAAACGAAATGTATGAAACATTAAGATTCGGACAAAAAAGTATTCTCATACGTGACATTTCTATTCGCAGAGGAATATACAGAGGTTTGTTCAGCTCTTTTATTATCATGTGTTTGTTTGGAGGCTTAATATTTATTGCATGGAGAGCATTTCAACTTCAGGCTGAGGGCATTTTAACACTGGGCGACATTATTAAATTCATGATTTACACAATGTTTGTAGGCGCTTCAATTGGCGGAATCTCAGATCAATACGCTCAGATTCAAAAATCAGTGGGTGCTGCCGATAGAATCTTGGACATATTAGAACAAGAGTCTGAAACCAATCTCAAAAGTGAAGAAACAGCCAAGCCAATCAATGATATATTACATGGCGATTTAGAAATTAAAGAATTATCATTTGCCTACCCTTCCAGACCCGAAATGAATGTATTACAAGACATTACATTCTCTGCAAAAAAAGGCGAGAAAGTTGCAATCGTTGGAGCAAGCGGAGCGGGTAAATCAACTATTGTACAACTGTTATTAGGGTTTTATACTCCTCAAAAAGGACAAATACTGTTTGACAACAAACCCATTGATGCCATAGATTCGTTTGACTTACGCAAACAAATAGGCTTAGTTCCTCAAGATGTAGGTTTATTTGGCGGAAGTATTTATGACAACATACTATATGGCAATACTGATGCAACAACTGAAGAGGTTATAGAAGCAGCAACGCAAGCTAATGCTATTGAATTTATAGACCGTTTCCCTGAAAAATATCAAACCATAGTAGGCGACCGAGGGGTGCAACTATCCGGTGGTCAAAGACAACGTATTGCCATTGCAAGAGCATTTCTAAAGAAGCCTGTCTTCTTAATCTTGGACGAAGCAACAAGCTCGCTAGACTCCGAGTCTGAATCCATTGTCCAAGAAGCATTAGAGAAACTGATGCAAGGTCGTACTTCAATCATTATAGCACACAGATTAAGCACGATTAAGAATGCAGATAGAATTATTGTTTTAGAGGAAGGCAAGATTATAGAATCCGGAACACCTGCAACATTATTGAACAATCCATTAAGTAAATTCTATTCTCTTTGGCAAAAGCAATTTGAAAAGGGAAAGTAATAGTACCAAAATACTGCTTTTTAGGTTTTTGCACAAAACCCATTATTTTACCTCAATTCGATAATATTTTTGGAAATTTCCATTTATCCAAATTTCTGCAACAAGAAGACCTTTTGGAATCTCTGAACTTAAATTCAATGGGAAATCCACATAATTATAGTCCCCGACAATCATATACTTTACTTCATCAAGATACAAAGGCTCATCACCATCCATTACAAAAAACCACACCGTTTCAAGCATACTGCTGTCAGGCACTTCCATCCTGTCATAAATCACCCTTAATACTAAATTAGAATGAATACCTTGCCAAGCGTTGACTGGTATTAATTTATTATCTTGGGGCAATAAAAACTGACCGGAAAGAACCGGTTCGGACAAAACCCTAAATGCATATCGTTCTTGAAATTTCCCGTCTAAATAAATATTCACAAAATAAAAACCGACCGGAAATGCAAAACTTTTTCGTGTAAATGACACTGCAAACTTTCGTTGTACATTCTTAATTCCAAATGCAGCAGTATCAATCAACTGATTCATGCTACCTTCATATCCTTGAAGATACCATGACACTGTTAACAAATTGAAGGAGTCCATGTTGTTCAATGTTAACTCTAACATAAAGGTAGAATCTCCACTATAATAATCAACAGTTTTTTCAATGCCAAAAGCAGTTTTTCTATAAAATTCACCTTGAGAAACAACAGTACTCTTTTGAGCTGTTGCATCAAACACGCCCAATATGGCAAATAAGAGAAGAAAGGGTTTAATAGATTTCATTCAAGTCAGCAAAAATAGAAAATTCAAATTGCAACAGGCATGCACTATGCCAAACAGATTAATCTCACAGACAAAAACAAATGTTGGCAATTATTATTCAGAGTAATATTGAGTAAATCTACATTTGTCAGGCAATAGACACACATCCTTTATGTCATATAAATTCATCATATCCGGAGGAGGAACAGGTGGACACATCTTTCCTGCCATAGCGATTGCTAATGAGCTTAAATCAAGATATCCTAATGCTCAATTCCTATTTGTAGGGGCAAAAGACAGAATGGAAATGACCAAAGTACCTGAAGCAGGCTATCACATTGAAGGGCTTTGGATAAGCGGAATTCAAAGAAAATTGACTCTTAAAAACCTCGCAGTTCCATTCAAACTACTTTATAGTTTATACAAAGCCGGCAAAATTGTACATAAGTTCAAACCGGATGCTGTTATTGGGGTAGGAGGATATGCAAGCGCTGCTGTACTCTATGCTGCTCAAAGACAACACATTCCTTGCTTGATTCAAGAGCAAAATTCTTTTGCCGGTATTACCAACAAATGGCTTAGTAAAAAAGTTCAAAAAATATGTGTGGCTTATGATGGCATGGAAAGGTTCTTTCCAAAAAATAAAATTATCAAAACCGGAAATCCGGTCAGAAGCTCCTTACTACAAATTGATAAAACAAGAGAGGAAGCAATCTTAAGCTTAGGGTTAAACCCTCAAAAAAAGACTATACTGGTTACAGGAGGCAGCCTTGGCGCACGCACTTTAAACGAAGCACTCAAGAACAGTTTTCAGAATATACTCCTTTCAGATATTCAAATCATTTGGCAAACAGGGTCTTTCTATTTCAAAGAATACAAACAGTTTGCACAACCCGGCATTTTATTGCTTGAGTTTATCAAAGATATGAATACTGCATATCAAGCGGCAGACCTTGTAGTTTGCAGAGCCGGAGCTTTAACAATAGCAGAAATCTGCGTTTTGGGAAAACCTTCAATATTGATTCCCTCTCCTTTTGTTACAGAGGATCATCAAACACACAATGCCATGCAATTAGTTAATCAAAATGCTGCATTAATAATCAAAGACACTGAAGCAATTCAAAGCCTTGGGAATACAATCATTTCGACAATTTCCGATAATATTTTATTAGAAAAACTGGCTACTGAATCTAAAAAAATTAGCATTCCTGATGCAACTGCGCGGATAGTTAACGAAATCGAAAGTATGATTGTTTAGAAATCAAAATCATCACCACCGGTACTTTCCTCCATCCTGCGTTTATTTTTCTTTCCTAAATCAGAATTTAAGTCTCCAAACTTGTATGTAAAGTTTACTGTAAATACCCTTGATTGCCATTTCCAAGTTGATTCACTGTTGAAATTTTCACCACTACTCTTAATAGAAAACTGACGGGTATTAAATACATCCGTGAAATTTAAAGACAAAGTACCGTGTTTTTTTAACACATCCATTTTGAACCCTAAATCCAAATTGTGCATTGGTTGCATCGTGCCTTGTACATGTGTAACCTTGCCTCTATAAAAATATGACGCTTGGATATCCATACTCTTATTGATTTTATATGATGCCAACAATTTTCCAAACCAAGAAATGTTAGTTGCAGAAGCAGCATTATTCATTAGACTTCCTGCTACTTTATTTCTGAAAAGATTTAAATTTAATGTAGTGCTCAGATTTTGAATCTTTTTTCTAAAAATTCCTTCTAACCCCACATTTTTAGACACATCTAAATTGGTCATTGTCATAATAGCGACACCATTATCATCCACATACCTGTAACGTTGGAACACTCCATTTACTTGTCGGTAATACAAAGTACCTGAGATAAAATCACTTTTCTTAGAAATAAAATAGGTTGCTTCATACGCATCAATCAACTCGGGATTGAGAGCCGGATTACCCATACGCAAGTTGTACGGGTCAGTTTGTTGAGCAAAAGGATTCAGTGAATGTATCCAAGGTCTATTGATACGTCTGCTATAACTAAGTTGAAAGTCTTGTCCTTTTTTAATCTCCTTTGTCAAGAAAATAGAGGGAAAAAAATTGATGTATTGACGCGAAAAAGTAAGGTTACCAACTTTCTGGTCTCCATTAATTATTGATTGCTCTGCTCGCACTCCTGCTTTGATTTTAAACCAATTAAACTCTTGAGCATAATTCACATAAGCAGCGTTTACTATTTCGCTGTAAAGGAAATTATTTGTCAAGCTGCCATCAACGTCATACATGTTAGTTGTGTAATTCATTGTGTCAGCATAGAAATCATTATTAATTTTCCTCATTGAGAATTTGCCTCCTGTTTCAAACACAACCTTATCACCAATAGGGAGAACATAATCAAGTTGTGCGAGAGGTAAGATATTATTGGTCTTGTTAGCAGTGTTTTGCCATTGCCTTCTTACACCTTCATCATCTTGATGGTATTGTGAATTTGACTCTCCATCTGACCCTGAAATATTTGCCAAAAAAATCAAACTTTGTTTCTTCGCATTATCAAAATAATGACTAAAAGTGAACCCTATCTCTCCATTCTTTCTACCATCCTTATCTGATCCCAAACGTTCATATTCATACAGTGGTGAGAAAGCAACATCTTCAAATGAATAGTTTATAGTTTCAGGGTTCTTTCTTGTGCTGATACTCCCTAACCAATTAAATGAAATCGTAGTCTTATCGGAAATACTATAATCAATACTGCCATTCCAAGTATTACTTAAATCACCTCTTGTTGTACTGCTGTTTTGTAGCATATAGTATGAGGTATCACTCAAAATGTTTAGGGTTTTCAAATTCCCTGTAGATAAACTCTTGTTATTTCTAAAACCATAAGTAGTGTTCAGTTTAAATTTCCTTGTGCCATAAGCAAATGATGCAGAAGCATTGTACCTGTCAAAAGTGCCATAGCCTGCTGTTATTGTAGAATTCCATCCGGGTTTGGTAGTTGATTTCAGAATAATATTAATAATGCCTGAGGTCCCTTCGGCATCATATTTTGCTGAAGGGTTATTAATGAGTTCTACTCTCTCTATATTGGCAGCAGGGATTTGTTGTAAAAACGATTGTTTATCTGCACCTCCAAAACTTGTGGGTTTACCATTGATATAAATTTGCACATCAGAAGAACCTCTCAAAGATACATTCCCATCCATGTCCACATCAATAGTCGGAATTTGATTGAGCACATCAACCGCGGTTCCTCCTATGGTCATTGGGTTATTCTCCACATTAAAAACCTTTTTATCGACTTCAATCTTCATGGTTTCTTTCTCTCCTTCCACTCTTGCGCCATCAAGCATCTTCGCATCTGACTTCATTAAAATTCTACCCAAATTAATGACAGTATCCGTTTGCTTGACTAAAACATTACTCTTGAGTACTGTCTTATATCCTGTAAAGGTGAAGGAAATATTATAAGTTCCTGGCAAAAGTATTAATTGAAATTGACCATTTAAGTCAGAAACTGCCCCTATAAAATTCTGCGATTGTTGTTCGATTGCGCTGACAGTTGCATAAGGCAATTCAATATTTGTTTGCTCATCAATAAGATATCCATGTATTTTAACATTTTGAGAAAATACATTTTGGAAAGAAAAAGGAATTAAGTAGAGCAGAAATGCTTTAATAAATAATTGGTTTGACTTCATTTATATAAAAGAGTTTACAAAAGTAAAACAGAGTGCAGCAAATGCCTTACCCTTTCATACCAATCACACTTTCAAAAAGATGAAAACAGATATTCTTCTATAAAAATCAAAAAAATCAGGATGCAAAGATTGCTCCTTCAAGAGTCAATGAGCGTGTATGAACAGAAAGAACAGGAACCGGTGAATGATGCACTAATTGTTGAGCATAAGTACCCATAAAGAAGCTATTGGTCGTTTCTGTCTCTGTCATAATTGAGATTAAATCCACCCCATTTGCTTTTGAGTAGTCAACAATTATATCGGCAATATTTCTACCATATTCTTCTGCAAAAGAGCTTGCAACTTTATGTTCATCTAAATATGTCTTTGCTTGTTTTGCATACATTCTTAATTTGTTGATGGTGGTTTCATCTTTTCTTGCACTCACACAGAAAATAACAACTTCCGCATCAAATCCTCTCGCAAGTTGTGTAACAAATGGAATTTTTTGTCTGGTCTGGTCTGTATCGTTTAATGGGAGAAGGATTTTTTGGAAGTTTTCAGGAAAGGGGAATTCCTGCATGGTAATAACAGGACATTTGGATGCACTTACGACCCTGAATGCATTTGTACCTATCCAGTTTTCTTGAAATCCTTTAGCACCATGAGTTCCCATCATAATTAAATCAGCTTCCAATTCTTTCTCTTGAGCATTGATTTCTTTGTATATCCTACCCTTTCTTTGAACAAAATGAATATTAACTCCGCTATCTTTATATTTACCAACGGTTAACTCTTTTACTTTATCCACCATCGCAGCAGACGTGGAGTCTGTAACCACAAATACCACCGTTAATTCTGCATTGAAAATCTTAGCTGTTAGAACTGCTTTTTTTAAAGCAATTTCTGATGAAGGAGAACCTTCATAAGGCACGAGTATTTTTTTAATTTCCATAGTCTTATAGATTAAGTGAACAATATTTGATTTCAAAAATAAGGAATTTATTTATCCAAAAAACAAATATATTCATCTATTTACTAATGATATGTTTTAGCTCATAAAAAGAACAAAAACACCATAAATTAGCAGTTTACACTAAGGAATGTAGTTACAGAATAAGTAAAACAACTACAGTTGCATCACTTTTAAATTTGGAGCAATGACCAGCCTGCCTTCTGTTTTTGATTTCACTTCTTCTACAGTAACACCGGGAGCTAATTCTACTAACTCAAAACCTTGTTCTGTGATATTGAAAAATCCTAATTCGGTAACAATTTTACGAACACATGCCAACCCTGTAATAGGCAATGTACATTTTTTAAGGAGTTTGGATTCTCCCGCTTTGTTTGTATGCTGCATAGCAACAATAATATTCTTAGCTGAAGCAACCAAATCCATTGCTCCCCCCATGCCTTTGACCATTTTACCCGGTATTTTCCAACTGGCGATATCACCGTTATCGCTCACCTCCATTGCACCAAGTACAGTGAGATGAACTTTGCCGGCTCGTATCATTCCAAAACTCATGGCAGAATCAAAGAATGCAGAACCTTTTATAGTTGTTACAGTTTGTTTGCCTGCATTGATTAAATCCGCATCCTCTTCCCCTTCATAAGGAAAAGGTCCTATTCCCAGCAATCCATTCTCAGATTGTAAAACCACTTCAATTCCCTCCGGAATATAATTCGCAACTAAGGTTGGAATACCAATTCCTAAATTTACATAATATCCATCTTGAAGTTCTTGGGCTATTCTTTGTGCTATTTGTTCTTTTGTAAGTGCCATTGTATTAATCTCTTTTTCTTGTTGTTCTTTGCTCTATTCGCTTTTCGTAATTTGTACCTTGAAAAATTCTATGTACATAAATGCCAGGAGTGTGAATAATATCAGGGTTAAGCTCACCTGCCGGCACCAACTCTTCCACTTCTGCAATAGTAATAGTACCTGCCATTGCCATTACCGGATTAAAATTTCTTGCTGTTTCTTTATAAATTAAATTGCCATGAGTATCTCCTTTCCACGCCTTGACAATAGCAAAATCAGCCTTAAATGCATGTTCCATTAAATACTTCTTTCCATCAAACTCTCTTACTTCTTTCCCTTCTGCAACCTCTGTACCTACACCTGCCGGAGTAAAAAATGCCGGAATGCCATATCCTGCAGCCATACATCTGGTAGCTAAGGTTCCTTGTGGCACAAGTTCAACCTCCAACTCTCCTGACAGTAATTGTCTTTCAAATTCAGCATTCTCTCCAACATACGATGCAATCATCTTTTTTACTTGTCTTTTTTGTAACATCAGTCCGATACCAAAATCATCCACACCGGCATTGTTAGAAATACAAGTAAGGTTATTTACTCCTTTTTGTACAAGCGCTGCAATACAATTTTCGGGCAATCCGCATAGCCCAAAACCGCCTAACATCAGCGTTGTGCCTGACTCAATGTCTGCTATTGCTTCTTGTGCATTTTTATATACTTTTTTCATTCTTCGCTTATAATTTAAGCGTTCAAAGTTACTATGATTTTGCAATCCATACTGAAGTTTATAGCTGCTATTTACCTAAAGTAATCTCGCTTTTATAGTGTTAAAATATTGGGATGAATATTGCAACCTACTTCCATACCATGTAAACATTTCTCCATCTACTAACATGATATTAGACTTAGGAAAAATTTTCTCAAACTCCGCTATATGTTTCTCTTTGAAGGGATACGGTTCAGATGACAAGAACACTACATCTGGATTGAACATTTGCATTTGTTCAAGTAACAACTGAGGATATCTACTCATGTTTTCACATAGATTGGCAAAACCTCCACGACTTAACATATCATTAATAAAAGTACCACCACCTACAACCATATAAGGATTACGCCAAATCATATAGATACAAGTGTGCTTGTACTCATAATTTTTTATACTAAATCCATTTTCAATTTTAGCAATCAACTGACTTGCTTGATGTTCCTTATCACAGATTTGCCCTATCGAACATATCATAGCCAATGCATCTTCAAGATTTACAATATCACTGACCCACACCGGACAATATGGCTCTAACACCGCCACTTCTTCTTTTAAATTCTCTTCCTTGTTGGCTATTACCAAATCCGGCTTAAGTGCTATGATTTTATCAATATTCAGTTTTTTGGGTCCACCAATCTTTACAGCGTTTTTAAACTTGTCATAAGGATGTACACAAAACACAGTTTGTCCAACCACTGTTTCAGCACATCCAAGTGCATAAAGCAATTCCGTTTGAGAAGGAACAATTGACACTATGCGTTTTGGGGTGCTCTCTATGTGTACTTTTCGACCTAATTGATCTATAAAGATTGACATTCTGCAAAACTAATAAAAATACACCACATGCAATTTATTGATAATGTATGCCTTATGTGAATTGTTGAAAATTTGTGGTATAAAATGGAATAAAGTGGCGGATTGTGGGAAAATCTGTTATAATTTTACACCCTGAATCTCAAGCGCAAGAAATGGCAAAGTTTATAGGAGAGTTTGACTGTAAAATTGACAACAAAGGCAGGATAGCACTGCCCTCTAAGCTTCGTATGCAGATTCCGGCAGGCATGGAACAAACCATGGTTATTAATCGCGGATTTGAATGTTGTTTGGTTTTGTACGTCATGGAGGACTGGAACAAAGAATCCGAGAAGTTGAATGTCCTGAACGAATTCAATCGTGAAGCAAGAAGATTTATTAGACAATATAACAATGGAGCTACCATTCTGTCTGTGGACAACAATGCTCGTATTTTGATTCCCAAGAAATTGCTCGATTATGCTGAAATCAAAGGAAACATTGTACTGTCAGCGTATGGTAACAAAATTGAAATCTGGTCTGAGAAGAACTACAAAGAAGAGATGTCATTTGACGCGGACGACTTTGGTGCAACCGCAGAAAAATTATTAGGCAATAAAAACATAGATACCAACCCTTCGAATGAGTAACTACCATATCCCGGTGCTTGCTTCGGAATCAATTGAGGCATTAGACATAAAACCAAACGGGACTTATGTTGATGCAACTTTCGGAGGTGGTGGACACTCAAAACTAATTTTAGAAAAATTAGATAAAGGACAACTCATTGCTTTTGATATGGATAGTGATGCAGCAAAGAATATCCCGGATGACGAAAGACTTCTTTTTGTGAATCACAATTATGGATATATCAAACAATTCTTAGACTATTTAAACATTGATTCAGTTGATGGAATTTTAGCTGACTTGGGTATATCTTCATATCAAATCGACACACCGGAACGTGGTTTTGCACACCGCTTTGAAGGAGTGGTTGACATGAGGATGAATATAGACAATAACATCTCTGCAAAAACACTCCTGAACGAATACTCAGAAGAATCGCTTACACACATTTTGAGAGAATATGGAGAACTGCCAAATGCAAAGCGAATTGCACACAGCATCTGTTTGGCACGAGAAATAAAACCCATTGAGACGACCACTGACCTAACAGAAATTTTAAAAGAATTTGAGAAGCCCGGCAAACAAGGCCAATTCCGCAGCCAAGTGTTTCAAGCATTAAGAATAGAAGTAAATCAAGAATTGGAAGGGTTAAAGAACTTACTCATCAATGGATGCAACAAATTGAAGAAGAATGGGCGATTTGTTATTATCAGCTATCATTCGCTTGAAGACAGATTGGTAAAGAACTTTTTTAAAGCAGGGAACTTTGAAGGTAACATAGAAAAAGATTTTTATGGCGTTGCAAACACACCGCTAAAGCCGTTATCCGGCAAATCAATTATACCGGGAGTTGAAGAAACAAAAGCTAACAACAGAGCCCGTAGTGCCAAAATGCGTGTTGGAATTAAAGTATCTTAAACCATGACTAAAACAGAAGAAAATAAAGAAAACACAGTCACTGGCAAATCAGTTCAATCTGAACAAACAAAAGACTCATTTAGTTTTATACTGAATAAAGAATGGGTAAACAAATCGCTTCCGGCAATTTTAGTGCTATCAACTTTAGCAATATTCTACATTTACATTGCCAACAGTCATGTGAAGAAGCTCAATGAAATTGAGAAATTGAAACAAGAAAACCAAGAGTTAAGGTCTGAACTCATTGCAATCCAAACAGATTTAATGACAAAAAGCAAACAAAGTGAAGTTGCAAACAGGGTAAGAGAGCGGGGATTAAAAGAAATGCGCAAACCTCCATTTCAATTAAAAGACGAGAAAAACAAATGAGTTTACGCAAATCCATATTGCTTCGAACACGCCTTGTGATGATTATTATGGTTGTCTTTGCGATCATTATATTAATTCAAGCGTTTGATTATGCCGTACTTAACCGCGAAGATTATGTAGAAATGAGCCAAAAACAGAGTATCAGGCTGAGAGAAGTAAAAGCAATAAGGGGAAATATTTTGAGTAATGACGGCAGGTTGTTGGCTACTTCATTACCCAAATATGATATCCGTTTTGATACAAGGGCGTCAAAAATCACCGATGAACTATTTAGAAAGGAAGTGGACTCGCTAGCTATTCTTTGTGCCATATATTTCCCTGATAAAAACTTTAAACTTTGGAAATCCTATTTAACCTCAGCAAGGAACAACAAAGAACGCTATTTACTTATCCAACGTAATGTCTCCTACGAAATAGCAAAAGAGATGGGCAATTGGCCCATTTTCAAGATGGGTAAGAACGCAGGAGGGTTTATCAAAGAAGAGCACAATGTACGCGAAATGCCATTTGGGCACTTGGCACGTAGAACTATAGGTTTTACGACCAGAGACGGACGACTGTTCGGGTTAGAATCCGCATTTGATTCTGTCTTGCGCGGGAAAAGTGGCAAACGCTATGAACAAAGAGTATCTGCACATGTCTGGCGTCCTATTGACAACAATGAATTTGAACCCGAAAATGGTTATGATATTGTTACAACCATAGACATAAACATTCAAGATGTAGCAGAAGATGCCCTCAGACGCGCCTTAGATAGTTCTAATGCACAAAGTGGATGCGCCATTTTAATTGAAGTAGAGACTGGTGCAATCAGAGCTATTGCTAACTTTAACAGACTCAAGGATGGAAGCTATTTTGAAAGTATGAACCTCGCTATTAGTGATGCTTCAGACCCGGGCTCTACTTTTAAGCTGGCTAGTATGCTCGCACTTTTAGAGGAAGGCGTTATTGACATTGACGATAGTGTGGATATCAACTACGGAAGAAAACAATTCTATGATAGGTTTATGGAGGATGCTCACAGTTCTCCTAATAAAAAAATTACGGTTAAACAAGCTTTTGAATTCTCTTCCAATGTCGGAATTGCCGGTTTAGTTGAAGAATACTTTAAAAGCAATCCTCAAAGGTTTATTGACTATTTAACAAAGCTCAACCTTAGCAAACCCATTGGAGTTGAAATATATGGTGAAGGAAATATTAGAATCAAATCTCCAATTGATAAAGATTGGAACCTCACTACCCTACCATGGACTGCGATTGGCTATGAGTCCCGTATTACGGCTCTGCAAATACTGAACATCTATAATACCATTGCCAACAATGGTAAAATGATTAAGCCATTTTTTGTATCGGAAATCAGAAAGACAGGAAAAACCCTTTGGAAACATGAGACTGAAGTACTTAACGAACGCGTTTGCTCTCAATCTACTATTGACAAATTAAAAGAACTGCTGATTGGCGTAGTGGAAGAAGGAACAGCTAGAAATTTAAGAAATTTGGATTACAAGGTTGCCGGCAAAACCGGGACAGCTCAAATATTTACAGGAAAAGGATATGACAAGTATTCTCACAAAGCCTCATTTGTGGGATATTTTCCGGCAGACAAACCAAAATATTCTTGCATTGTAGTCATCAATGAACCACGAAGAGGTGGTTATTACGGAAATGTTATAGCAGGACCGGTATTCAGAGAGATTGCAGATAAAGTGTATGCAACTCTTTTAGATATTCATCCCGAAATACAGCCTGACGCAGATGTAATCCTACCGATTGTCAAAGATGGAATTAGAGATGACATCAAGTTTGTTTTAAATACGCTTCAAATAAGTTCAAATACACGAGAAGGAGTAACGGGAAGCGAGTGGGTTCGAGCAAGCAAACAAGACAAATACATCAGTCTGAGTCCAAGACAAATTAACAAAAACATGATGCCGGATGTAAGAGGAATGGGGCTAAGGGACGGTTTGTATCTCCTTGAGTCATTAGGATTAACTGTATCTGTTGAAGGGTATGGCTGGATTAAATATCAAAGCCTGCCTCCCAATACACCAATTACACCGGGCAACAAAGTATTTATTGATTTAAAACCATGAAGCAACTCAAAACATTATTAAGCACACTTAAAGGTTTCAAGCTTTATGGAAATGAAGATGTTGAGATATCGTTTCTCACACAGAACACAAACGATGTGGCAGATGGTTGTCTGTTTTTTGCAGTGAAAGGAACAAAAATAGACGGACACAGCTTCATTGCTGATGTTATAAAAAAAGGAGCTGTTTGCATTGTGTGTGAAACATTACCTGATTCAATAGAAGAAAAGGTGAGCTATATAGTTGTTGAAGATTCACGACAAGCAATCGGATTTATAGCTTCTGCATTCTACGACAACCCAAGTGAAAAACTTACTCTAATTGGCGTTACAGGCACAAATGGCAAATCGTCAATAGCAACAATGCTTCACCAATTCTTTTCAAACCGCGGAAGCAAATGTGGGCTAATCTCAACCATTTCTTATAGAATTGGCGATCAAACATTTGAGAGTACACATACAACTCCTGATCCTATTAAACTCAATTGGCTCTTCGCCCAAATGGTTGAACAGCAATGCGAATATGCATTTATGGAAGTGAGTTCTATTGCAATCCACCAAGGTAGAATAAACGGGTTACACTTTGATGGCGCGATATTTACGAACATTACACATGACCACTTAGACTATCACGGCACTTTTGCAGAATACCTGAGATGCAAAAAACTTTGGTTTGACAATTTACCAACTGATGCTTTTGCGCTTGTCAATTTGGATGACAAAAACGGCAAAGTGATGTTACAAAACTGTAAAGCGGGCAAATTCTATTACGCGCTCTATCAACTTGCAGATTTTAAAGTAAAAGTTCTTGAAACTGACTTTGAAGGTATGTTGCTTAAAATTGGCGATGATGAAGTTTGGACAGAATTGGTTGGAGAATTTAATGCCAGCAACCTGACGGCAGTCTATGGAACAGCATTTCTATTAGGTATTGCACAACATGAAATACTCACCGGATTAAGCGCATTGCAAGGAGCAAAAGGAAGATTTGAACGATTGCGCAGCAAAAATAAAATCACAGGCATTGTGGATTATGCACACACACCAGATGCATTAAAAAACATCCTCGAAACAATTAATAAAATAAGAACCGGCAACGAAAAACTGATTACAGTGTTTGGATGCGGTGGCAATAGAGACAAATCTAAACGTCCTATTATGGGCGAATTAGCTGCAAGATTATCTACGAGGGTAATTCTGACTTCGGATAATCCCAGAGATGAAGACCCTGCACAAATAATGGAAGAAGTTGCTGCAGGCATTTCAGCTTCAGACTTTAAAAAACTCATTAAGATTTCCGACCGTGCAGAGGCAATAAAAGCGGCTGTTGCAATTGCAGCGCCCGGTGATGTCATTTTAGTTGCAGGTAAAGGTCATGAGACTTACCAAGAAATAAAGGGGATCAAAACACATTTTGACGACAGAGAAGTACTAGAAACCACATTCACAACACTTACAAATTAATCAACAATGATATACTATCTATTTGAATACTTAGATAAATTGGATGTTACAGGGGCAGGTGTATGGAAGTATATAACTTTTAGAACCTCCATGGCTGTGATACTGTCTCTATTGATTTCGCTGGTTTTTGGCAAGACCCTAATCAAAGCATTGCAAAAGCTACAAGTGGCAGAAACAATCAGAGATTTAGGTCTTGAAGGCGAAAACAGCAAAAAAGGCACTCCTACCATGGGTGGACTCATCATCATTGGAGCGATACTCATTCCAACCCTATTATTTGCCAAACTCTCCAATGTATATATCATCATCATGATTATCACAACGCTATGGCTGGGTTTTATTGGCTTTCTTGATGACTATATAAAAGTATTCAAAAAGGACAAAGGAGGTTTAGCAGGGAAATCGAAGATTATTGGACAAATTGGAATAGGCATCATCGTAGGTGCAACACTCTTTTTTAACAAAAATGTAATTACACGCAAGCACTTTACCCCTGAACAAGCAGTAAATCTGAACATGGACACAAGTGCAATGGACAAGACAATCTACAATGGTGCTTTGATGTATTATCAAAATGAAAAATCAGTAAAAACAAATATTCCCTTCTTGAAAAATCATGAATTTGATTATGCCAAAATCCTTTCGTTCCTGGGTGATGACTACCAAAAATATGGATGGATTGTATTCATATTCATGACAATATTTATTGTTACAGCAGTATCCAACGGAGCAAACATAACGGACGGGATAGATGGTTTAGCAGCAGGGACATCCGCAATCATCGGGCTGACACTGGGAGTACTGGCATATATATCGGGCAGTATTCTCTTTGCAAGCTACTTAAACATTATGTACATACCCAACTTAGGCGAACTGCTGGTATTTGCAGGAGCCTTTGTCGGAGCTTGTATTGGTTTTCTTTGGTATAATTCATTCCCTGCGCAAGTTTTCATGGGTGACACCGGTAGCCTGACATTAGGAGGAATTATCGCGGTGTTTGCAATTATGATTCGTAAGGAGTTACTTATTCCTGTTCTGTGCGGTATTTTCTTAGTAGAAAACCTGAGCGTCATGATTCAAGTTGCCTATTTCAAATACACCAAGAAGAAATATGGCGAAGGCAAAAGAATTTTCCTGATGTCTCCCATTCATCATCACTACCAAAAGAAAGGATTTCATGAATCAAAAATAGTAACTCGATTCTGGATTATTGGAATCTTACTGGCAGTATTAACAATTATAACACTAAAACTAAGATGAGCAGTTACGATATTGTCATATTGGGTGGAGGAGAAAGTGGTACCGGCTGCGCAATCTTGGCAGCACAAAAAGGGTTATCCGTGTTTCTTTCTGATTCACATCTTTTGAAGGATATATATGCTAAAGAACTTCGACAAGCTAATATCCCATTTGAACAAGGCGCACACTCTGAGGATATTATACTGAATGCAAAAAAAATCATTAAGAGTCCCGGCATTCCTGAGAAAGCAGAGATTGTAAAGAAAATAAGAGAAAAACAAATACCCATAATCTCAGAACTTGATTTTGCTCAGTCATTTAGCAAAGCAAAGGTAATTGCAATCACCGGAACTAACGGCAAAACTACAACAACTACCATGGTGTTTGAGCTATTAAAGAATGCCGGATGCAATGTAAAATTAGGCGGCAATATCGGACAGAGTTATGCAAAACAAGTAGCAGAAAAAGACCCGGATTACTTTGTATTAGAAGTAAGCAGCTTCCAATTAGATGACTCTTATGAATTCCATCCACACATTGCAATCCTCTGCAATATCACACCGGATCACCTTGATAGATATGGTTATGAATATCAGAATTACATTAATTCTAAATTCAGAATAGTACAAAACCAAACTGACAATGACTATTTCATCTACTGCGTAGATGACCCTGATACATGCAACAATCTAAACCTTATTCCGCGTGGCGTAGAGCAACTTGGATTTGGATACTATAATAAACCCCGAACAGGTGCCCGGGTAGAGAACAAAGTAATGTACCTGACCAACACAGAAAATAAAATATATCTTACTATGAATACAGACAATTTAGCCCTAAGAGGCATTCACAACACCTACAACTCAATGGCGTCAGCTCTTGTAGGCAGCATTATGAACATTAGCAAAGAAACTATTCGCGAAAGTTTAGCCAACTTCGCAAACATTGAACATCGACTGGAACACGTTGCAACCATTGGAGGCGCAGAATATATCAATGACTCCAAAGCAACCAATGTGAATTCTGTGTGGTATGCACTCGAAAGCATGCAAAAGCCTGTGATTTGGATTGTCGGTGGAGTGGACAAGGGCAATGATTACAGTTCTCTTGTGCCCCTTGTTCAAGAAAAAGTAAAACTGATTATTTGCCTTGGTGTCGATAACACAAAATTACATCAAGCTTTCAGCAAACATGTAAACTTAATGCTAAACACTACCTCTATGCAAGAAGCAGTGAGCACAGCACATCGTTTTGCGGAAAAAGGAGACACAGTATTACTTTCGCCTGCTTGTGCGTCATTTGACCTTTTTCTAAACTATCAAGATAGAGGTTGGTCATTTAAACGCAGCGTCAAGAACCTTTAAGCGCGTAAATCTGCTCTATTTATTCAATTATACTTCAACAGACTTAATCAGTTTGCAAGAGGGAAAATGAATTTAGAGCAAAAATAGTTACTATTTTTGCCCCTATTCGTATCATTGATGAGATTACATTCAACCAAAGACCAAAACACCATGAGTCCCCAAGATGCAATTGAAATATTGCAAGAAGGGAACATTCGATTCTTGCACAATCTTCAGACAGATAAAAAATTGCTCAAACAAGTCAACGATTCAAAAGATGGACAATGGCCTTTTGCAACAATTTTAAGCTGTATTGACTCAAGAACTTCAGCCGAATTAATATTTGACCAAGGGCTGGGTGACATTTTCAGTATTCGAATTGCTGGAAACGTAGTGAGTGAAGATGTGTTAGGGAGCATGGAATTTGGTTCTAAAATAGCAAATGCAAAAGTAGTGGTGGTATTAGGACACACTAATTGTGGCGGTATAAAAGGAGCTTGCGACAATATCAATCTTGGCAATCTTACCGGTTTAGTGAATAAAATTAAACCTGCTATTGAAAAAGAGAAAACAGTGCTGCAAAACCGCACTTCTGAAAATCTTGAATTTGTAAACAAAGTCTCAGCATTAAATGTATTTCATGTGATGGAAGAAATCAGAAAACAAAGTCCTGTTTTGGCAGAGTTAGAAAATGCGGGTAAAATCAAAATTTGTGGTGCGATGTATGATGTAGCAACAGGTAAAGTAAATTTTTATGAATAAGAAACTCTCAAACACAAAGAAAATACTGCTACTATTCTTAATGATGACAGGTGCCTTTAGCAGCACCAACTACGTATCTGCCCAATCTCCCGAGGTTCCTCTTCCTGAATTACCCAAAACAAGAGATAGAATAGTGTTAGGCGGTTCTACCTGGCTGACCTTAGGGAACAGTATTTATATTGAATTGTTGCCATTGGCAGGATATCGTCTTTCAAACAGATTTTCAGTGCTTGGCGGCCCAATGTATTCATATCTCCACGACTATCAAACCGACTTTACAAGTAACATTTATGGGGCAAGAGCAATGGCTCGTTTCTTTCCATTAAACAATTTATATCTGCAAGCAGAAATAGATAATATTTCTTATGGTATTCAAGGAATTTCAACCAGAAAAAACTCAACATTAACAATGGTTGGAGCCGGTTATTATCAATATGGCTCAACGTTAGAACTACTCTATATTACAAACAGACCTGCAAATGCTACATTTCTGAATCCTTTTTTAATTAGAGTGGGATTTATTTTTTACCTCTCTAATGCAAGATAGGAGCTATTGAGAATTGAAGGTTCTCTGCTGCAAATCCCAATACTTCTATTGGACAAACAAAAAAATTGCGCTTATTTAAGTTACTTTTAACGAAAAACTTAGTTTGACCGGATTTTGAAGGGGGGGTAGATAGGTTATGGGATTAGTCCTCATCCTAACACTGCACGTAAGTAAGCACACCTAACAAACTTACTTTGCCGTTAAATTGCGCTACTAAAATACACATTTGGTTTCATTTTAAGCAAGTCAACAGTTAATTAAATATTCTGTTAAAAAAGGATGACTTTCCTTTTTTATCAGCAGAGTCAGGTGTAAAACTCTGCGACTCAGCCAGTTTTTTCATCAGTGCTTCCTCTTCCTTACTAATCTTAGACGGAATAAACACATTGACTCTAATCAATTCATCACCTGTATTGTATCCATTTATATCAGGCAACCCCTTTCCTCTCAGTTTAAGAATCTTACCGCTTTGAGTACCCTGCTCAATATTAATACGGGCTTTCCCTTCAATCGTAGGAACTTCTGCTGTACAACCTAAGACTGCTTCAGGAATACTAATATGTAAGTCATACAACACATTGTTTTCTTCTCTAACTAAAAACTCATGGGGCACTTCTTCAATTGCAATAATTAGATCACCCGGATACCCTCCCGCAACTTCATTGCCCTTGCCATTAACAGACAACTGCATACCATCCATCACACCTGCGGGAATCCTAAGCGTAGTTTCTGTACTTTCATGAATAAGCCCTTGCGAGTTAGCACCTTTGGGAATTTCGCCAACAACTTGACCGGTTCCTCCACAAGTAGGACAAGTAGAACTTGTTTGCATTTGACCAAGAAACGTATTGGTTACTCTGGTTACCGAACCTCGACCATGGCAAGTTGAACACTGTTTAAAATTGAGACCAGCTGCAACAACCCATTTCTTATATTTAATTTTTTTGTCAACCCCTTTCTTAATTTCTTCAAGCGTAACTTTGAGTTTAATTCTAATATTAGAGCCGGTAACATGTCTGGTTCTGCCGCCTCTACCACCTCCTCCACCAAAGAAACTGCCAAAAGAGTCTCCGAATACATCGCCAAATTGAGAGAAAATGTCATCCATACTCATGCCATGCCCGGAAAATCCACCGGCACCTCCCACGCCTTGATGTCCAAATTGGTCATAGCGTTGTCTTTTCTCTGCATTACTAAGCACCTCATACGCTTCAGCGGCTTCTTTAAATTTAGCCTCAGCTTCTTTGTCATCAGGATTCTTGTCAGGGTGATACTTAATAGCTAGTTTGCGGTATGCTTTTTTAATTTCATCCGCACCGGCAGATTTAGAAACCCCTAATACATCATAATAATCTCTTTTTGTTGCCATTTTTCTTATGCACCAATTACAACCTTTGCAAAACGAATGATTTTGTCATTTAGACTATAACCCTCTTGAATTACATCAATTACTTTCCCTTTCATTTTTTTATTTTCTACAGGTAGTTGTGTGATTGCTTCTTGAAAATCATGGTTAAACTCCTTACCTAAAGAGTCCATCTTTTTTAAACCAATAGACTCTAACGTAGTATTAAACTTGCGATAAACTAGCTCTATACCTTCCTTTAGTCCTTCCATATTTTCATTGGAGGCTTTTAACGATCTATCAAAATCATCTAAGACAGGTAGCAAAGCCAACAAAGTGTCTTCAGATGCATTTTGAATTAATTCTAATCTTTCCTTCGCATTGCGTCTTCTAAAATTATCAAACTCGGCATAGAGTCGCAGATACTTATCTTCTTGTTCTTTAAGCTGTTCTTTGATTTTAGCTAATTCATCCTGAAGTTGCTTTTCAGAACTTTCTGCAGCAACCTCTTCAGTTTGTTCTACTACTTCTTCCTTGTGCTCTTTATGATGCTTGTCTGATTTTGTCATGATTTTATTAAATGAAATATAGCTTACACCCTATCAAAGTTATTGCCATGCATGTATTGCTGACAATATGACACGCAAGCAAGTGTTTCACTTAGTCTATCCTTTCGATTTTGGCACCGATTGCATTCAATCTTGTATCTATAAACTGATACCCTCTGTCAATCTGTTCTATATTTTTAATATAACTTACACCATCAGCAGCCATTGCAGCAATTAATAAAGCAACACCGGCTCTAATATCGGGCGAAGTCATTGTAATGCCTCTTAACTTTACTCTTCTATCTAAGCCCATTACGGTGGCTCTATGTGGATCACAAAGAATGATTTGAGCCCCCATATCAATTAGATTATCTACAAAAAACAACCTGCTTTCAAACATTTTTTGGTGAATCAACACATTACCTTTAGCCTGAATTGCCGTAACAAGCGCAATTGAAATTAAGTCAGGTGTAAATCCGGGCCATATTGCATCAGCAATGGTCAAGATTGAGCCATCAATAAAAGTGTCAATCTCATAATGCTTCTGTCTTGGAATAAAAATATCATCACCTCTAAACTCCATTTTTACGCCCAGCCTCTTAAATGTATCAGGTATAATTCCCAACTGGTCAATTCTACAATTTTTGATGGTAATTTCAGATTCAGTCATTGCAGCCAAACCAATGAAACTACCAATTTCAATCATATCAGGTAAAATCTTATGTTTTGCGCCACTGAGCTTTTCTACTCCTTGTATGATTAATTTGTTGGAACCGATGCCGGAAATCTTACCTCCCATATTGTTAATAAGCAAACAAAGTTGTTGAATATAGGGTTCGCATGCCGCATTATAAATAGTTGTTTCTCCTTTTGCAAGAGCTGCTGCCATCACAATGTTGGCAGTACCGGTAACAGAGGCTTCATCCAAATGCAGATAAGTGCCCTTGAGCCTGCCTTTAGATGTTATTTTATAGAAATTATTCTCTTTGTCATATTCAAATTTACCTCCTAACCCTTGAAGCCCGACAAAATGTGTATCTAATCTACGTCTGCCGATTTTATCACCTCCGGGAGAAGGAATATAACCTTTGCCATACCTTCCTAACAAAGGACCTACTATCATGATGGAACCTCTCAAAGCAGCACCCAGTTTTTTGAATTCCTGACTTGACAGAAAATCAATGTCAACCTTATCTGCTTTGAATGAGTATTTGTGTGTTGAAATTTGTTTCACTTTGACACCCAACAATTCCAACAATTCAATCAACTTAATCACATCTCGAATCTGTGGAATATTATCAATTATAACTTCTTCTTTGGTCAGTAAAACAGCACAAAGAATTTGCAAAGCTTCATTCTTAGCCCCTTGAGGTTGAATTTCTCCCTTTAACTTCTTTCCTCCTGTTATTTTAAATATTCCCATTATCTATATCGACTTCTGTTGCGTTTGTTTTTATTCTTTTTCGAAAATCCTCTGTTCTGATTCGGTTTAAATCCATTATTTCTCTTTACAAATGAATTATCGGTTCTTATTTCAAGTGTATCAAAGTCTGTATCGATCTTCCCTCCTGACATTGTTTTCAAATGGTTTGTAATCATTTCATTTGTCAAATCTTCATTATTCCAATTTCGCGAGGAATTTTTCATAAAGGATGCTAAAATACCTAAGAAATCTCTTTGTATTGCTGCGTCTTGTACTTCTGCTGCTTTTGCAACCATGTATTGCAAATTTCGCCCATAGAACCTAAATCTAATAGGCATAGTGGGGTAAGAAATGGGGTCCGGGTGCATTGAATAACTCTCCTGGCTTGGAGCAGGGAAAGGACTATCTACATCAAGTTTATAATTAGAAATAATATGCAAATGATCCCATAATTTATGCTTGTAATCTTCTTGGTCTTTTACTTGTGGATTTAGATTTTCCATTACCAGTATTAGCCCGTTTGCCATTCTAGTTCGTTTAGACCTATCCGGTTCATTGCATATTAAATCAACATAATCATGCACAATACGACCATACTCAGAGATAGTCATATTTTTAAGTTCCGTATTATATACTAAAGATTTATCTCTTTCCATTCAATGTTAAATAAAAAAGCCTCAAGGGAATTTTGAGGCTTTCGTTTTGTTTCTTTTTAAAGGGACTCAAACTCCAACTCGATTTCTTTGCCTGAGTCGGGGTCTTTACCTGTAAGTTTCATTTTAGAGTTTCTTAATTCTTTAATGTCATATACCGGAATGTCACTCTCGTCTTTGAATGACAATTCATACTTCATTTGCACAGACTTAAGATTATTCACAAACGTCCAATGACCTGAACCTTGATAAACAAATGGTGTTTTTTCAGCACCTATTTCTTTTGATGCATCTTCATAGATTGAATTCATTCCGGTTCTATCTAAGATTTTACCATCTTTATCCCTATAATTAAAACCAAATCCACCATCACGTAATACTTCAAAAGTTATCATAAAGTTTGTTCTATTGTACTGATCGGTAATCTCAGTTCCATCAAGTGTAACCTTTGTGAATTTCCATACATTGGTAAATCTATCAGCTTTATGTCTTAGCGACATGAAGGGTCCATCCTCATACTTACAACCTGAAAAGGTAACTGACATGACAATTACAGAAAGGATTAGGTAAAAAATACTCTTTTTCATTGTGTTTATTTTTTGCGTGGCAAATATAATTCTTTTATTAATGTATATTATTTAATTGTATATTTCTTATTTGGAGGTCTTCGCATTTGCTCCTTTAGAGAACGCTTCCATATCAAGAAGCAAAGAAAATCGTAACTGGTTCTGCAACGGATGAGAACGTTGAAATGGAGCCAAATAAGCAGCATCGATTCCAATCACATTATATCGCAAACCCATTCCAAATGAAATGTATTTTCTCTGTCCTTTTGTATTTGCTTCATGAAAATATCCCATTCGTAATGCAAAAGTCTTTGCATACCAATACTCTGCACCTAAGCTGATAGTAATCTCATTTAATTCCTCTTTAAATCCACCGGGTGCATCAAAAAATGATTGAAAAGCGCCTTGCAAAACTGGCACTCTCGGATCTCTTCCTATGATTGAATCCGGATTAGTGGGGCTTCTGTAATTTGGGGTCGGCACTAACAATTTATTAAAATCACAAGTTGCCATAAATGAGTTAAACTCGTCAATATTAAATGTCCATGCTGTACCAAGTCTTAAATTCATTGGGATAAAGTCAGCTTCTTGTGCATTGGTATAAGTAATTTTGGAACCCAAGTTAGTAATTGCTACCCCAAAAGCGTATTCTGTCGGTGTTTTGGATTTTTTAAGTTTATCTTTATAATACCAAGAAACATCACCGGAGCCGGCAATTCCAGGGCTTGCAGATGTTCCACTTCCGGTTCTTGTACCTACTAAATTTGAATATATAAACCTCAGCGTTACCGCCAATGACATTTTATCTGACAATTTTGTGGCATAGAAACCATCAATAGCAAACTCATTGGGTTCAAAACTACCCATTGGATTACCCGTAATATCTGTAAAATTAATATTACCTAAGGAAAAGTATCTGAAAGAGCCTCCAACAGTACTATTTTGATTAATCCTCGAAAAACCTGATAAGTATGAAAGTTGCACGTCAGGAACTATATGTCTAAGCCAAGGAGCATAGGATATACCAAAACCAATAGGTTTTTCAACAAAAGCCAATTTCGATGCGTTCCAATGGATTGAATTCGCGTCAGGACTGATTGCAACGCCTGCATCTCCCATTGCACCTGAACGGCTATCGGGTGTAATAGTTAAGAAAGGTACTGCGGTTGTGATTACGTTTTGTTGACCGGCTAATTGATTTTTGGTTACTTGTCCATGAACAATTGAATTACAAAGAGTAAACGTAAATAGAACTATGAAACCTATACTATTCTTTTTATTGATTAACATTCGTTTCTGATAAATATTAAATATTGAGGGGGCAAATTTATTTAAAATAATTTCAAAGTCAGATTTAATTTAGCAGCATTAACTTTTCAAATTTCTCAACCCATTTTCCATCTCCTGATTTTACTCGAAGCCTATAAATATAAACACCCTTAGCGAGTTTATCTCCATACTCATCTCTGGCATCCCAATCAAATATTTGGATATGCGACTCAGCACCGATTATTTCAGAATAGAAATTCTTAACTACCCTACCACTAATGGTCATTATTTGAATTTGAACAGTTAAATCTTGTCCCGGCTTGTTATGGTCAAAATGGAAATTTGTGTGTGTGCTAAAAGGATTAGGATAATTCAAAATATTGCTCAACACTATGTCCTCATCTTTGTCAACAATAAATTCAAGTGTGGCTTCTGCAGAGTTATTATAAACATCCCAAGCTTTCAGAGTGATTGTGTGCTTACCGGCAGGTAGATTTGCCAAATGATACTTCAATTCTCCTTCTTGATAGCTATCAACTTTAGTCTGAAAAAATTCGTTGAGCACAATACTTCTTTCTTGCTGGGTTCCTTTGTCTAAAGTTGCAATAATCTCCCTGCCAATACCGGAACCGGCTGTATTGATGCCATTTTCATCATATAGAGTTGCCAAAAACACAGGATTTGCAGTAGTCATCCCTCCATTTACAAAACTAAAATCATTCATAAAGAGCGAAATTGACGGTCCTTTGTTATCAGTTCCAGCAGAATCCGCAGATCCTCCTACTATGATTCTATTTTCATATCCGGCAGCATCTATCTGCTGATTTTCGGCATAGATTGATATTCTTGAGCTATCAAATCTATAGTTGATGTCTTTTGGAACAATAAATGAAAAAGTAAATTCTCCATTCGTTGCCTGCACTCTTCCTCTATATATAATGTTATTCTGAATCTGGTAATCAAGTTGTTTTGCGTTGGCATCGTTTGCACGTGTTTGCGCAGTCGCAGGCTTGTCCAAAACAGTCGGATATACAATACCGTTAAAATCTGTTTTTGTAGTACTATCGTCATTTATGACACGTCCTTTTAAGGTAATTTTTGACAACGCCTTCAATGTATCTACATTGCCATTAGTAAGAGAAACACCATTCAACGAATCAAGCATGATACGGTATCTAGGGATTGCTAATCTCAATGCCGGATCTCCAAGAAATGTAAAAAATCGGTCGCCACTTCCCGGGCTTGGGCGATTCTTGGTTGCCTTATAAATGAAACCCATGGGTGTGAAACCTTGGTCATCAACTGCATAAAAAGAATTGTCATACAAGTAGTTTTGGATTGCAATATTGGTAGAAACTAATACCAATCGGGTAGTAGTGAGCAAGCCTATTGCACCTCCATAAGGATTTAACAAGGTGTTTTCACCTCCTGAAACCATGGCAGGGTCATCATAGCGAGAAAACTCACAAGTTGCGGTTACAAAAAGAGGCAATTTGTTGATATTCCGCCAAGCGTTAATTTGAGGAATAACAAGTACTCTTTCCGATGCTAAGCCGAATGTTCCTCCATGTCCGTTATACGACCAAAGCAATGTTCCTTTTTCAATATTGTTGTTTATACTCTCAACAGCATCAGGATAACGTTCCCCTCCGCCCATTGACTTTTGAGGATATGCATCCAAATAGATTTTATTAAACAATCCGAATGGAAACTTCTCTTCCACTACTTCAGTATATCGTTCATTATCCAACACAAATCCCTTCTCCCAATCACTATCCATATCATCAGCTAAAAAAGTAAAGCTTGTTCTCCAATTACCAAACGAGGTCTTATTGTTATAATTTACAAGCTTATTCACTACAGCATCAGCTTCACTAATTGAATTCACTACAAGTCGTCCTACAGCCAAATCCAACATTCCAATATTTGAAATCCCATCCATATTCCCTTCACTGTCATCCATTAATGCAAAATAATCATCAGAACAATAAGACACTCCCGGATTGTGAGAATCAACTGATTCAAAAGTGGGTACTCTATTGGTATTATTCTCTGTAATATCAAGGAAATCATAACTTGCATCCCCAAACAGCAATAAATATTTAGGTCTCTTAGCAGGTGTGGAAGCCTCGTCCCACAACATTTTCATAAAATCTCTGATAGCCGTTACATCTTGAATTCCGTGTGAAAACTCATTATAAACTTCTCTTGTTGTAACAACTTGAACATTCAAGCTCGTGTTATCTCTATGAAATTGTGCCAAACGCTCAGCAGCACTTTTAAAATCCGGATGTGTAACAATGATATAATCAACATCTCGAACACCATGAATATTTTGATTGAAAACCTTTGAACTACCTTTAGGAATCAAGTATGAAGTGGTGCTAATATACTTGCGCAAAGTAGTTTTTGTATTTGCAACAAATTGATGTTTATTATTGGAAAAGTCTGTTTGCTGTATTTGCATATCAAATGGGTCTGAAACATCCCAAATGACAATATTTTCTGTACCTTGCAACTCAAATCTGGTTTTATTCACTTGGGTAGAAGCTAAATTCGCAAACACGGTTTGACCACCCGATTGTACTAATTTTCTTTTGACATGAAACTCCACATAATCACACCAACCTTCGCTGCTTGACAGTGGCTTATTGTATGTTACAGTGAGGTTTAATGTATTACCGGAAACTGATGCAAAATTTAGCACACTCTGAGTAGGTGTTACAATTACAGGGCTTTCATAATCCAATGTACCTAATGCTCCAATAGAAATTTGTTCATTTACTCCATTTAAGTTTAGTTTAAATAAAGATGGTGTTAATGAGCGTGCAACCATAATTGTTTTAATTTTAACTGCGCTTCCTGCAACTCTATTGGGAAAATCATGTGAAAACGTATAAGAAAGCACCCTGTCAAAATGCTCGCCATACCATATTTTGCCGGATTTAATTAAGTTCGTCTGGTCGGTTTCGCTTCGAAAAACATCATCAAACTCAGACACATCCAAATCTGAATTATCTGCATTATTAGATAACTTGCTTGCCACCCTTTTACCTGCAACTCCTCCATATGTAATAAAATACACGGTCTCTTTTGCATAGAAATTTTTGCTATACTTATAATCATTCGCAACCGAGTCAAAGACAAATTTACTAGGGGCATTACCATAGAAAAGCACATAATCATCAGCATCAAATTTACCATCTTGTTCACCTTTGACATAGATAGCATTCTCAACCAAGTCTTTGGGTCTATCAACTGAATTCTTTTCCGGCAAGATATTTCCATGTCCACTATAGATTTTAATAGTTCTAGGGTCTAACCCTGACAGCTCAACTCCAAGTCCTTTCAGAAAATCAACATCCATTTTGTAAATCCCTTCTTGTGCAACAGTCACTCTAAACCATGTTCCGGTTGCCAACACACTTGTATTGGTCCACCCGGATCTTCGACCAGGGCGAACGATTGGCGTAGTCGGCAGCGATACTTTTCGCAGCGTTATATTGATTGTAAAACTTTCCAACTTTTCAATTGTTGAACCAGTTTTTCTCAATGTTCTAAATCGAATAAACAAATACGGATTTCCTGATTCATATTGTGTAACAGCTTGTATAGTATCAGCCTCATCAACCACGTTTTTCGACATTTCATTATATATTCCACCATTAAGATTTACAGCAGTATAGATTTTATCTGAGATTATGGCTTCAAAATTCTCATGCGAATAACCTTTAAATCTTTCGCCATAATAAGATATATAACGATCTTGACCATCAAAACTCAAATCACATTGTTCGCAAAACGGAATGGATTCGTTATTTACATTAACATAGGATTTCCAACTTAAGACCCTTTTCTGTTCTTGCGCATGCAGTATGCTAAAACAAAATACAATTATCAATAGAAGAAAACACCCTCTCTTACTTAGGAAACTCATTCAACCGATTTTAGTTTTCAAATAAACGTATAATCTGAGTAATTAGTACACAATATCGACAAACAAATACCGTTACATCAATTATCGCAGAATATTTGACAAAGCCCCTATCTATTGTTATTTAATTCTCTTATCTTTGCCACCCATAATTAATTATGAAGAGACATTTACTTACATTTGGACTCATACTATTCCTCAACGGATATATTTTTGGTCAAGACCCTGAATTAACACAGTTTTACGCTGCGCCTGTTTATACGAACCCTGCAATGGCAGGAAATGCTTTTTGTGCAAACAACGCTGCCGGACGATTCTCAATTAACTATCGTAACCAATGGCCCGGACTACCCGGTACATATAGAACCATGGTAGCTTCATTTGACCAACACGTTGACGAAATTAATGGAGGATTGGGATTTATGGCACTCTATGACAGAGCCGGTGCAGGCAGATTAACTACTGTATCCTTAAGCGCAATTTATGCTTATGTATTACCGCTGAATGAACGTAGAGGATACTATCTACGAGCCGGAATTCAAGGAACATTTACTCAAAAAAGTATTGACTGGGACAACTTAAAATGGGCAGATCAAATTGACCCTATTAGAGGATTTATATACCAAACACAAGAGAAACACTCTGTAGATCGCGTAAACTATCCAAATTTTGCAGCAGGCTTAATTGGTTATTCAAGTAAGTTTTATGCAGGACTGGCTGTTCATAATATCACAGAACCTAAGGAATCTTTCTATGATAATGACGCGGCAAACACAAAAGTGCCAAGACGACTCACTTTCCATTCAGGAGCTGTACTGCCGCTTGATAAACGCAAAAATGCACAAAGCACTTTTTCTCCCAATATTCTATTTATGAACCAAGAAACATTCACACAATTAAATCTTGGTTTTTATATAAACAGAGGACCCCTTGTTACCGGATTGTGGTTCCGCCAAGCTTTTGGACATTACAAAACTTCTGATGCATTGATGATTCTATTTGGGTTTAGAAAAGATCGATTTAAATTTGCATACAGTGCAGACATTACGGTTTCATCAGCTCGTAGTGCAGTAAGAAGTTCACATGAAATTACAGCGACTATTGAGTGGTGTATTCCTAAGATTCCCACAAGATTCAAACCAATGAGATGTCCTGAATTTTAACTTTTTCACTTTTTTTTAACACAAAAAACAATATTTTTGCCCCCTTAACAGTTATTAACAGACTATCAAAAATAGCATGAAAACAAAATTTATTTCTGCACTGATTCTTTTTTCCTCAATTGCATTACTTGCCTCATGTAGCAAAAAGCGTTCTGCTACAACAGGTTGGGGTTACAACGACCCTCGTTGGGGAGGTTTTGAAGACCATGACTATCCTGGTCAAGAAACCGGACCCGGTCTTGTACTAGTTGAAGGTGGAACTTTTCTAATGGGTACTAAAGAACAAGACGTAGAATGGAAATATGACAATCTTGAGCGCAGAGTTACTGTTCAATCATTCTACATGGATGAAACTGAGGTTAGTAACAAACAATACAGAGAATACCTCTACTGGTTATTACGCGTTTTCCCTGACTACGATGTTTACAAAAAGGCATTACCTGACACATTAGTTTGGAGAAGCAAATTAGCATTCAACGAACCTTATGTTGAATTGTATTTACGTCACCCTGCATACAAAGATTATCCTGTTGTAGGTGTAAACTGGCTGCAAGCAACTGATTTTGCAGCATGGAGAACAGATAGGGTGAACACAATGATTTTAGACAGAGAAGGTATTATGATTTATGACCCGGTTCAAGAGTTAGAAGAAAACAACTTTAACACTGCTGCTTACCTATCAGGGGTATATGATATTCCTAAATTAGGTAAAAAGAAATATCAACCAAGAGATTATAAGATGAAGAAAAAGGCTACCCGTAGAGTTATGGTTGAAGATGGTATCTTATTACCTGAATACAGACTTCCAACTGAAGCAGAATGGGAATTTGCTGCAAAAGCCTTGATTGGAAACTCAGAACACGAAAATGTTGAACAAGACAAAATTTACCCTTGGAATGATTTAACTGTCAGATGGGCAAGAGGTTCTAGAGAAAGAGAAAGAGGCATGATGCTTGCAAACTTCAAACGCGGTCGTGGAGACCAAGGTGGTATTGCCAGCCAACTCAATGATGCCGGTTTTATCCCTACACCTGTTTATTCATATTGGCCTAATGACTATGGCCTGTATAACATGGCAGGTAACGTTTCTGAATGGGTAATGGATGTTTACAGACCTTTAAACTGGGAGGATGTGGATGACTTTAATCCATTTAGAGGAAATGTTTTCAAAACTGTTCTTCTTGATGAATATGGTGATCCGGAAGAGAAAGATTCTCTAGGTCGTTTGCAATATAGATTGGTTTCTATTGAAGAAAACACAAAAAGAAGAAACTACAAAAAGGCAGATAATATTGGATACAAAGATGAAGAGACATATATGGGAGGCGATCAACTCTATGAATATGGAACAACTTCATTGGTTAATAACAAAGCCAGAATTTTCAAAGGTGGTTCTTGGAATGACAGAGCATATTGGATGGCACCCGGAACGCGCAGATTTCTTGATGAAGAACTTGCACTCCCTACCTTAGGATTTAGATGTGCAATGATTCGCGTAGGATCCCCTGTTGGTAACAATCCAAAGGCTAACAAAAGATTGCCTTCAACCGGTTCAAAGAAAAGACGTTAAAAACAATCTTTATAAACATTAAAAAAGCAGGATTTAAATCCTGTTTTTTTTTTAATAATCATTCAGGGTGGTTACGGTATATCATAATAAAATTCTACTTTTGCGCCTCATTTAAACAATTATGAGAAGCAAATTTATTTTAGGCATTGCATGCACAATAGCAATTGTGACATCCATGATTTCATGTGGTAACAAGAATCAAACTAATGGAAAGGCGGTTTTGAAAAACCTAACAGACTCTTTCAGTTTCGCAGCAGGTTTCAACTATGGCTTACAGCTTAAAGAAAGACAGTTGACCGATTTAAACTTTGATGCGTTAGTTGCAGGTATGAAAGATGCATTCAGCAAGGATTCAGGTTGGATGATTACTCCGGAATTATATGAAGATATTGTTAAACGACATATTGACATTATACAAGAAAACCTATCTGAAAAAAACATAAAAGAAAGCAGCGATTTTATCAGCAATAAATCTAAGGAAGAAGGTGTACATAAATCAGAAACCGGACTATTGTGGAAAGTCGTAAAAGAAGGAGAAGGACCAAATCCAAATATCACAGATACAGTTGTAATCCATCTGAGAGTGGAATTACCTGATGGCAAAATTTTCGAAGACACAAGAGATATAGAAGATCCTATTGAAGTACCTGTATCTGCTGCATGGCCCGGCATGGTGGAAGGATTACAAATGATGAGAAAAGGTGCAATATATGAGTTTTATGTACCTTATGAATTAGGATTTGGCAAAACACCACAGCTCAGAGGAATGCCACCTAACAAAGCTCTTATTTATAAAATTGAGATGTATGCAATAAAATAGCATATTCGATTTTAGCATAAAAAGTCAATTGGAGAAATGTAAATACTCATCATCCTCTTGACTTTTTTTGTTTATATAAAATAGGTGCAAATCCTTTCCGGGTCCTTTGTCTCGCCATAAAATTGCAGCAATCAGACCGGATATTGCACCAAACAAATGTCCCTCCCAACTTACAGTAGGTGACAGCGGTAAAACACCATACAATGACCCTCCATAGAAAACTACTACCAATAAAGACACTGTCAATAACGTGCGATTCTGTCTGACAAATCCACTGATAATCAGAAATGCAATTAATCCAAAAACAAGTCCACTTGCACCAACATGATACCCGTCAGCACCAAAGAAAAACACCCCTAACCCGCCTACAAGCCAGATAAACAGGAGCACTCTTAAAAACACTTTCATATAGAAATTTAACAAAAGTGTAATCAAAACAAAAAGTGGAATAATATTAAACAGCAGGTGCTGCGTGGACGCATGCACAAAAACAGTTGTGAATATTCCATAAAAATGATACCAATCACCGGGTTGGATTGCCAATGTTCTTACTTCAAACAAGCCAAATAAATGTTGTAATAGAAAACACACAAGCACTATGCAATTAAACAGCATTGAGACAATAATAGAAAACTTAATTTTAGCCAAAACTCCTTCTACAAAGGTACGCTTATTAATAAAATATTTTCACTGAATAACCATACTACCAATGAGAAAAAAACTAAGTTTGAGGGCTAAATGAACACACGTTTTGCTGTTATCGGTTTGGGACGATTTGGGTCAAAAATTGCTCGATACCTATCCTTAAGAGGTGCTGAAGTTATAGCAATTGATGAAGATGCCTTTCGTGTTGATGCACTAAAAGATGAAGTGGCTCATGCTGTTCAAGCTGATGCAACTCATTTGCGTTCTTTAGAGTCTTTGCGCATTAAAGAAATGGATGCGGTCATTGTGGCTATTGGTGAAAATTTTGAAGCACTACTACTTTCTGTTGTGAACCTTTTAGAACTGAAAGTAAATAGAATCATTTCCAGAACAGCCTCTGAACACCAGACATTAATCTTACAAAAAATAGGCATCACAGAAATCTTTAATCCTGAAGAAGAGGTTGGGCAAATTGTTGCAGAAAGATTAATTCACCCTAATGTTAAAACATTTTTACAACTACCTGATAATTACGAGATTGTTGAATTATCTCCGCCTAAAGGTATTTGCAATAAGACTATTGGCGAGATTAAATTCTCTGAATCTTACAATATGAATTTAATTACGATTAAGAGACCTTTTGAAATTGAAAAAGGTGGATATCTAGAAACTGAATATCATTTATTAGGTGTACCACAAAAAGATTTAGTTGTGTATGAACGTGATGAATTAATTGTTCTAGGAAAACAAAATGACATAGAGCGATTTATAGAATTTAACTCTTAACTCAACAGTATGTCTTTCGATATTCTTGAAATTTTAAAAACACGAAGATCGCACTTCAGAAAAGAGTTTTCCGGACAAACGGTTGATAACTCTGTTATTGATTACTTGTTGGAATGTGCACACCAAGCACCCACCCATAAACTGACTTACCCCTGGAGATTCAAGGTTTTTCATAAAGAATCTCTGCAATCCTTAGTCAACAAATTTTTGGAAATAACCATCAAAAATTCTCCCTCCGACCCTTTGACTAAAGCTCAAGTCGAAAAGATTGCCAAAATACCCCATGAAGCCTCACATATTATTGCTATTTGCATGAAAAGGGACGAAGCATTGAGGGTGCCTGAAATAGAAGAAATTTGTGCGGTTGCTTGTGCAGTGCAGAATATTTATTTAGGGTTGCTGAACTTTGAGCATGTCGGTGGATATTGGAGTACAGGCACACTTGCCCATTCAATGGAAGTCCATTCGTATTTAAACTTGTCAGAACAAGACAAATGTCTAGGCTTTTTTTATGTCGGACATATAGAAAATAAAAGAACCCAAGCAAACAGACCTCACGCAACTGACTACATTGATTGGTGTTGAGGAGACTATACGCTCAGAGTTTGTCTGCCAGCTTTTCCAAAATCTTAATTAGTTCGGGTGGAAATTGAATATTAACCACATTACCGGAGTCTTTACAATTGGTAAACTCCTGATTAGTTGGCAAGTCCAAGAATTTGTTTAGAGGTTCTTTCAGTATTTCTGCAATGCGAGATAATTCCAATACGTTTGGGATTTTTTACCTGCCTCTATCTAGTGTACCGCATTTTGCGATATACCCAACAACTGACTAAGATACTCTTGCGAAATACCTTTGTCTGTGCGGATTTTCCTGATTGTTTCGCCTGTTTTCATGGGTCAAATAAAGCATATTGCTATAATTTATTGCGCTGCGCTGTAATTTATAGCTTGCGGGAACGGGCAAGATGTTTTTGATTTGCCGTAGTAAAAAAATGGTTGCGGTTGTCATATTAACCGCTTTCACAACGCCAAGTTTCGCTGCTCTATCTGTTTTAAGCAGAAAAATTGATGCTTGCAGCAAAAACTTCAGATGTTATAGTGTTTCTAAGGAGTTGTGTACCTACCAAACCTCTGATGGACCTTTAGTTGAGTGGTGTATTGATTGTGCGGGTGCGGGAACAACAAAATGTCCCAATTCCATTGTGTACAATCCAACGGCTGATTTAGACCATGTTGATGTTGCGCAAGGCAATTTCTTACTCAACTATGCAATTCAACAATTTGAGCTTGGGAATTTGGCAGGATTACATCAGATTGTAGTATCCGTTCAAGGGGAAACCGAATCTAGAATTTACAGGGTGGAATGGGACCATACAGAAAATGATGAAGAAACAGACACAGGAGAAATTACAGTAGAAAGACTAAATTAAAACTTAAAACACCCTTTAAAAAGCCGTATATTATACGGATTTTTTGTCTAACTACCTGATACTATGAACACAACACATTCAAATTTTTTTTTAATGTTGGGTTTGTTTCTATTGTTTAACAATTACACAACATTCGCTCAAAACAAGCTGACTTATAGTCATTCTATTGATTTAACGGGAAGTGATACTAGAACAATTACTCACATTGACGGAGTATCGGACAGCAAGCGCATTGCTGCCCTTGTTTATGACAGAAATACGATAGGGGATACCATAATTATGGTTTCTAAGCAGGACGGTAAAATTCATGGCAGATACGCAATAGAGAATAAACCCCTAAATATTGTTTCTGTAATTATAACGGATTCTTTTGCTTGCTTTTTGGATTGGGGTAACATAATTCAAGTTTTCAGAAGATTTCAAGACACCTACAAATACACTTGTAAAATAGAGGTTAAAGACAAAGCCTTTGTATATAATGAATTGTTTTTAGCTCAAAATTCTCAAAGGGTTTATGTGGCAAGTGCTCAGAGCCCTGTTTCTTTTAAAGACGGTTTTCTCAAAGTTATAGAGATTGATATTCAAAGTACGAAAAAGGACACAACAATCAGTCATTATTTAACATTGTACAACAAAATTGATTCCCTGAACTTTCTATCTATCTACAAACCTTTATGGCTAATGGACAGAAGCGAAAACGGAACGCTCGGCATAATAGATTTTGAGGGCAATATGGTTTTGATAAACAACGGCAAGACATATAAAACCACCTTTTTTGAATCGGAATACACCACCGCGATTAAAAGTAAGGTGCTTGCAATCCAGAAGTCCTACAAAAAGAACCCTCAATATGAAACACTTGAAGAAACAGACGATATTGTTATACAGAACAGACGTTCTGTGGGAATATTGCTAAGTGATTCGTTTTTTATTCTTACCTATCACCATTATGATACTGGTATACTCCACAACGGTATTCCCATAACATTTGTCAGCGAGGTTTATAAGTACCATTTGGATGAAGAAACCAGAGGCATTATAGCTGTTAGACTATATGAACACATAGATAATAATAACAAACGCAACTCAAAAGAACCTTCACTAGAAATAAGCTCTTATATAGATTTAAGCAGAGTAAATATAAAGAGTGAGGGATTTCTTTGTGGGGAATATCTGTTAATTTATTGCGAAGACATCCTTGATTTTTTGGAAAATAATGAGCAGGAAAACCAAACTCCTCACAGTTTTTACGCTTATAAAACAAACGAAAACAAGAAATTAAAACTTCTTGTTTTCAAAATCTATTAGACTTTTACGAGGTGTACTTTAGGGCATTATTCTAAAGGTATTAATGTGAATGGTGCAGAAACTATTACTGTTACTGTAAATCATTTAGGGTATCAAATATTTATCGAAACTCTTTTAATAGACTCAACAATTAGCACAAGTGGAACATTTAACATACATTAGCACCCAATTGAATAGAAAAAACACCATGACAAAATCACTAAAAACAGATGCAGGAGTCTTGGCGTTTGCCATTGTATTGTATGTTTCCATGTCGGCATTTAACATGAGTTCGCTGCTGTACATTGGCTATGTTGTTCTTGCGGGATTGTATTTCTTTCCGGGAAAACTCTTTTTAACAAAGGAAAGTATGAGGATTGACACTACTTTATCTTTCCTAGTACTTTGCAATACGCTTATTCTTTCGTATCTGTTCTTTCTGGTTGGCGGCAAGGGAAATGAGGCTATGAAAATTGTTGCGATTATTTACGGGCTGCTGAACATTTTCTTTTTGGTGTATTTCAGGGTTAGAAGAGATGACAGCCGTTTTGTACTGCACCTGATAGCCAAGATTTTAGTGGCATTCGGCTACCCTTTTGGATAAGCCAAAAATAATCTTAATTGCATAACCACGATTTAAATCGTGGTTATGCAATTAACCCTCTCTTGGGGATAACTGACTACTGCCTAATATCTCGGGAAAAGACTGGTTCGGAGTAGATGAAGATTTTGGCGGAGGCACGCAAGTTGTTATAGGTGGCGGGTCAGGAATAACCATTAGTTGCCCATGAGAGAACAACTCAGGAGGCGCATGCGAAGCAAAAGCGGTAAGTACGGGAGACGGAACCTGTATAAAATGTTATGCCGTTAATTGCATTATGTGTGGACGATCCACAGCACAGGGCGGCACTAGCTCTTTTGTTCCTCTGGTAATCAATGCCTCTGATGTTACCTTTGATACCGTCCCCGCTATCACTTCCACAACCCTGCTGTTCAGAAAGATAAATCCTGAGGATTCCCTGCAAACCTTTGTATATACTGTTACCCTCTACAGAAATAACAGCGTAAATGTTATCAGGGCTACAGATGTAGCAACCTCATGAGATAAAGAGGGAGTGCAAATAATAGGAGAAGGAGCGAGCTTAAATCCATTAACAAATGAACTGTATTTGCCCCAAACCACAGATATGTACTGGCATTTTATTGATAACAACGGCACAGGGGATGTCTATGCTGTCAATGGTGGAAATCTGACTGTATCATGTCCTTGTAAGAAAATAACAAATGATGACTATGAGGTTGCCATGCAAATGGACGGTTGTTTGGATTGTGTAGCCGCAGGTCATTGTATGAAATGCAGTGATTTGGTAATTGAAGACACTCAACAGGTGGATAATTACCCCTATTTGATGATCCGTGCGACTTCTGTTACTTTTGCCATAGAATAAATGAGGAAAACCAACTTATATCAATCTTTACTATATACCCCCACAGCCAAAGTTATTTGCCTGTGGCTGTGCTGGTATAGTTTTGTTAGTATTCATGCTCAATCCCACTATGACAAAGCCCTTGCCCTGATTAGCAAGCTAGATTCTTTTCACTAAAACAGCAGCTTCTATGTGGAATGGGACTATATGAGACATAATGATGCTTATACAGATACCACCCTGCACACTACCGCCTTTTACTCCGACAAGAAAAATTCCCTTCACTATTTATATGAATATGATTATTCAGAAAGAGATGATTTGGATGAATTCATAACTTTCCAGTTAAAAGACAACTATTGGTATATCAGTTTACTTGATAGTGAGCAGCTACAAATTTGTAAAAAAAACTCTACTGAAAAACGGTTTAATTATGTACTCAAGAGAGAAGTCTTGCCCTATCTCCATCTGAAAGCGGATAAAGTATGGAAAGATTCTAGTATTTACAATTTTGACGTTATTTCTACAGAAATGGGAGATTCTCTCCTGCTCACTAAGAAAGACAGCTCTGTTTACCACAAATATTTCATCGACAAACAAGGGCAAAGGATCTATTGTAGTACAAGAATTTGCAGGCTTGGCTGTTACGCAAACTGAGATTTTTTCCAATATCCGCTACAAGGACACTGTTATAGATATTTATCCCTATTTTGAGCTTGACACATGCGAAAGGATTAATTACAACAACACGATACCTAAATCAGAAGTTCCCACAGTATCCAACGATTCCTTTTTCCTAAACAACAAATATGATACCGCCCCTTTTGCCGACTACATGGACACTTTGGTTTTTACCAAACCCGATAAAATAATTCTGCTGGAATATGATTTTTTGTCTTGTTTCCCCTGCCTGATTGCTATGCAAAGTTATTCAAGGCTTTTGGATTCTTTAGGAGATAAAATACAGATCATAATTATAGCCCCCATTGACCCCATTACAAAATCGCCTTTGGCGGACAAGCTTATGGAAAAATACAATATCAAAGGGCGGGTGGACTATCACTTATTGAGAGAAGGTGCTGACAAAATAACCTATGTGCGGTATATAAAGAACTATCCTCTCCTTCTCGTAATAGACAAAGACGGGATAGTAAGAGCTGTAAAAGTTGGAATAAACAAAGACGAAGATTCTTTTGAGGCTATTTACAACCTAGTAAAGCCGTTTGTGGAATAAAAAAATTGCTTCTTACTCTTCCTCTATCCCATATTTCCTTGTGGTATGATTCCAACAATGCCAGAATTGTCAAATCTTCAAATCAATTTTCAACTTTTTAATTTATAATTCATAATTACATTTGCAGTATGCTAAACAAGAAAAATGACAAAACTCCAGAAGGAAGCATAGAGCTAAACGTAATAGGAAACGGTGTCAAAATAAAAGGGGACATGACATGCGACAATGACTTTCGTCTCGATGGTTTTATTGAAGGAAATTTAAAAGTCCAAGCAAAGCTTGTGATAGGCAAAACCGGTAAAGTAACAGGGACTATTTACTCAATCAACGCTGATATTTCCGGAGAAATTCAGGGAAATATTGAAGTAAAAGAAACATTGATTCTTAGAGAAAACGCCCTTATTAATGGCGACATCAAAACAAACAAAATTAATATTGAAAATGGTGCTGAGTTTAATGGCACTTGTACAATGAAAGAACCAAAAAGCCACAATACACCAACAACTCCTTCAACAAGCACACCTTCACAGAACAATAACTTGGAAAGTGCTTAAGTTTCACTTTCCAAGCAATTACTATGGAAAACAAAAAAAACAATTCAGGGTTTAATTATATCAAATATTCGGGAATTGCTTTCCAAATGGTAATTATCATCCTATTATTTACTTTTATAGGTTTCCGGTTAGACAAACATTTTACTACTAAAATCCCAATCTTTACACTCATACTATCATTATCAGGAGTTGCCCTTAGCATTTATCAATTAATCAGGACTATCAAATGAAGAAATTTAGTTTCATTATAACCTTGATTTTTATTGCGCTCACCATTATTATTGAGACGGTAAATTATCTTATTATCCAAAATCCTGAGACTATAAAATGGCTTCGTATTAGCAATATATTTTACTTTATTCTGACACTCATATTATTTTTCATCACTTCATTTGGTATCAAAGCTCATAATAACAAAATATTTGTCAAAACACTTGGCACAAGCATGATTTTGCGATTATTATTTACGCTTTCTTTTATTGCTATTGCGCTAATTATCAGCGACATAGGCAAGATGCAATTTGTCATAGGAAATATTCTCTTATATTTTATCTACATGGCTTTTGAAATTAAATTTTTAGCATTTAATTTGCGGCTCGATTCAGAAACGCGCCAAAGATGACGAAAACTCCCATAAATAAAGGACTCACACTAAATTTGAATTGCAAATATTTGCTTTCATTTGTGCTACTCTCGCTGTTTTTCTTATCAACTCCATCCATTCGAGCAAATTCTGAACCGGCACACCATGAAAAATTTGCTCCCGGCAAAATGATAATGGGTCACGTAAAGGATGCATACGATTGGCACATCATGGATATAAATGGCACTCCTGTTTCCATTCCTCTACCAATCATTGTTTATCATCCGGAGAAAGGCTTTGATTTTTTTCTTTCATCAAAATTTCATCATGGACACGAACCATATCACGGTTACAAACTTGCATACAAAGACGAGCAATATCGGTATGTGTTAGAAACTGAGGACGGTAGCAGTTTTTATAATTTTTCACTTACAAAAAATAACACCTCACTTATAATAGTTTCCATCGTAATCTTGTTGGTGTTTTTATCTGTTGCAAAAGCATATAAGAAGCGTGAAGGCATGGCTCCTAAAGGATTTCAGTCACTGATAGAGCCAATTATTCTTTTTGTAAGAGACGAAATTGCAAAACCCTCTGTTGGTAAACATTATGAGAGATTCCTTCCTTTCCTTTTGACAGTCTTTTTCTTCATTTGGATAAACAATTTGTTTGGCATTATACCATTCTTCCCAGGAGGAGCCAATGTTACAGGTAATATTTCTATCACCTTAGTTTTAGCAGCATTTACTTTAGTAATTACCATATTCTCCGGTAACAAATTTTATTGGAAACATATATTATTACCGGATGTTCCTGTATGGATGTATCCAATCTTAATCCCTATTGAGATTATGGGAATTTTTCTTAAACCTTTTGTGTTGATGCTCCGACTATTTGCGAATATTCTTGCAGAACATATTATAGCATTGGGCTTCTTCAGTTTAATTTTCATCTTTGGAGAAACAAGCCAAGCTATAGGAATGAGCGTTGGAGTATTTTCTGTATTGTTTACCATATTCATGGGTCTGTTATCAATATTGGTAACATTTATTCAGGCTTATGTGTTTACATTACTATCAGCACTGTATTTCGGAATGGCAACAGAAGAACATCATTAAAAATAAATCAAACTAATAACAACAAATAAAATTAATTAACATGTCAATTTTAGAAATTATCCTACAAGCTGCCGCAGAAAGCGGTCTTCCAAAATTCGGTGCTGCAGTTGGTGCAGGCTTAGCTGCAATCGGTATTGGTATTGGTATCGGAAAGATTGGTGGTACTGCACTTGAATCAATCGCACGTCAACCTGAAGCATCAGGTGACATTAGAGCAAACATGATTATTTCCGCTGCTCTTATTGAAGGTGCGGTATTCTTTGCCCTAGTTATTTGCCTTCTAATCGTACTTTAATAAGAAACCAACAGGCTTTGCCGGTAGCCTAAATACCGGCATTTTTTCAAATTATTAAAAAAAGAGACTATGGATTTAGTAACTCCGGAATTTAGTTTGGTTATTTGGATGACCATTACTTTTGGGACACTTGTGTTTATTCTAGGCAAATTTGCTTGGAAACCAATCATGAAATCATTAAAAGAAAGAGAAGACACTATTGAGTCTGCACTCAAATCTGCCGAAGAAGCCAAAACTCAAATTGCTCAGATGAAATCTGACAATGAAGCACTTCTACAACAAGCTAGGGCTGAACGAGAAACCATTCTCAAAGAAGCTAAGCAGATGAAAGAGCAGATTATTGCTGAAGCAAAAAAATCTGCTGAAGTAGAAGGTGCAAAGCTCATTGAAAGAGCAAACCAAGAAATAGCAAAAAGCAAAAATGCTGCTATTGATGAACTAAAATCTCAAATTGCCGGATTCTCAATTGAACTTACTGAAAAGTTACTCAATAAAGAATTAGCTTCAAATGACGAGCAAAAGAGATTGATAGACAATCATTTAAAAGATATTGAAGTTAAACAAACTGCCAGTCTAAACTAATTATGTCTGATATTAAAATAGCAAGAAGATACGCCACTGCTTTATTCCTGAACGCAAAAGACGGAAAACAAGAAGAGTTGCTTAATGAAGTAAAAACATTAGAAAATGTTATTGCTGATAATAGTGCTCTAAGTGCCTTGCTTAAAGACAAATCGATTGATTCTTTAACCAAAATGAATTCATTAAAAAAGATTTTTGGTGGTAGTTCTCAAATCATACAAAATACACTGAATCTTCTTTGTGAAAAAAGAAGAGAAAATATATTAGAAGACGTAATAAGAGAGTTTTATGAAATCTATGACACTCAAAATAAAAGAGTAAAGGTAACTGTAGTTTCTGCTCTTCCGATTGAAAAAACAACTCAAGATTCAATTGCATCTTTAGTCAAAGAAAGAACCGGTGCAAATGAAATTGAATTAAATAACACAATAGACAAATCAATACTTGGCGGATTTGTCGTTCGCTTTGGGGATACACTGATTGACTCAAGCATCAGCAGCCAATTAAATAAAATTAAAAAAGAATTTAAAATAGCATAACTAATAGTATGACAACAGCAATAAGACCCGATGAGGTTTCAGCAATTCTAAAAGAACAAATCGCAAATTTCCGTTCAGATATTGAATTGCAGGAAGTTGGTACCGTTCTTCAAGTTGGAGACGGAATTGCCCGTATTCATGGTTTATCTGAGGTTCAATCAGGTGAAATTATTGAATTCTCCAATGGTGTAAAAGCAATTGTGCTTAACTTAGAGGAAGACAACGTAGGAGCTGTACTTCTTGGTAGTTCATCACAAGTAAAAGAAGGTGATACAGTAAAGCGTACAGGAACCATTGCATCTATCAATGTATCAGAAAAGATGCTTGGTCGTGTTGTAAATACACTTGGAGAACCAATTGATGGAAAAGGAGCAATAGAAGGTCCTTTCTTTGAAATGCCAATTGAAAGAAAAGCACCCGGAGTATTATATCGTGAACCTGTAAAACAACCCTTACAGACCGGTATCAAAGCGATTGACGCTATGATTCCGATTGGTAGAGGACAAAGGGAATTAATCATTGGTGACAGACAAACCGGAAAAACTGCCGTTGCTATTGATACAATTATTAATCAAAAAGAATTTTACGAAAAAGGTCAACCGGTTTATTGTGTTTATGTTGCCTGTGGGCAAAAAGAATCAACAGTAAAACAAATTGTTAAGACCTTAGAAGATAGAGGTGCAATGCCTTATACAGTTGTTGTATCTGCAGCAGCATCTTCTCCTTCCCCTTTACAATTCTATGCTCCAATGGCTGGATGTGCTATTGCTGAGTATTTCCGTGATACCGGTCGTCCTGCACTTATTGTGTATGATGATTTATCTAAACAAGCAGTGGCATATCGTGAGGTGTCATTATTGTTAAGAAGACCTCCGGGACGTGAGGCATATCCGGGTGATGTGTTTTATTTACACTCTCGTTTGCTTGAAAGAGCTTGTAAACTCAATTCATCCGATGAAATTACTGCAAATATGAATGACCTTCCAGTATCGCTAAAAGGCATGGTTAAAGGAGGAGGTTCTATTACTGCGCTTCCCATCATTGAGACACAAGCAGGAGACGTTTCAGCGTATATTCCAACAAACGTAATTTCTATTACAGATGGACAAATATTCCTTGAATCAAACTTGTTTAACTCAGGTGTAAGACCTGCAATTAACGTAGGTATTTCTGTATCTCGTGTGGGAGCTAGTGCACAGATTAAATCAATGAAAAAGGTTGCAGGAACATTAAAGCTTGACCAAGCGCAATATCGCGAACTTGAGGCGTTTGCTAAGTTTGGCTCTGACCTTGATGCTGCAACTAAATCTGTTTTAGAAAAAGGTGCAAGAAACGTAGAGATATTAAAACAAGGACAATATAATCCTTATAGGGTTGAACAACAGATTGCGATCATCTATTTGGGTACCAACGGATTATTAAATAAAATTCCGGTAAATAAAGTGAGAGCGTTTGAAGAAAGTTATCTTGATACACTTAAAAACAAGCATAAAGAAACCTTGAATCAACTTGCATCCGGCAAGATTGACGATGCAATTACAGGAGTTCTTACATCTGTAGCAGATGAAGTGTCAAAAGGGTTTATTTGATTAAGTTAGCATACAAATGGGAAGTTTAAAAGAAGTAAGAGGTAGAATTTCTAGTACAATCTCAACACAGCAGATTACCAAAGCAATGAAAATGGTTTCTGCTACAAAGTTGAGAAAAGCGCAGATAGGTATTATGCAAATGAGACCTTATGAAAAGGCTCTAAGCAATATTCTTCAAAATCTATCTGATAGCGTTAACGATGAAAGACTTTCTGCATTTTTTAAACAAAAAGAAAAAGGTAAAACACTGTTGGTGGTTATCACCTCCGACAGAGGGCTGTGCGGTGCTTTTAATGCCAATGTAATTAAGAAAACTAAATCTTTGATTACAGGTAATTATGCTGATCTTGTTAAAAATCAACAGCTAGAAATACTACCAATTGGAAAGAAAGGATATGATACGTTAAAAAAAGATGGCAATCTGAATATTAACACTAAGTATATCAACATTTTCCAAGATTTAAACAGCAACAATGCAAATGCAGTTGTAGAGACAATATTGAATGCATATTTGAACGATGAATATTCAAGTGTTGAGATTATTTACAATCAATTTAAAAATGCTGCTACTCAGGTCTTGGTTCATGACAGATTTCTACCTGTAAAAATTACAGTCTCTTCAGAGACTACGCTCAATAATGACTATATTTTTGAGCCCGGTAAATTTGAAATTTTACAAGAGCTTATTCCAAGAACGCTTAAAACTAAATTCTATCGTTACCTCCTTGACTCTTTTGCTTCTGAACATGGAGCAAGAATGATTGCGATGGATAAAGCAACTGAAAATGCGGGTGAGCTATTAAAATCTTTGCGTTTACAGTACAACCAAGCACGTCAAGCTGCCATTACCAATGAGATATCTGAGATTGTTGGTGGTGCAGCTGCATTAGCCGGTTAACATTTTGTAGCATCTCGACTTCTCGCTTTATCTAATAAATGATTGAGGTCTTTTGCCTCTTCTTCAGTTAAATTAAGAAGCTTATTAAATTGGGGTTGTACTATCTCAGTTATTTCTGTAATAAGATTTAAGCCTTTTTCTGTAAGCAATACCTCATTGGCACGTTTATCCTCATTCGATGGACTTCTACGTACATAATGATGGGCTTCGAGTTTGTCAACAATACGACTGACATTTGAATTTCTATCTATCATTCTGCAAGTAATATCTCTGATACATAGATGAGTATCGTTAGCACCTTTGAGAATACGCAACACATTAAATTGTTCTACGGTAAGTTGAAATGGCTTGAGAATTTGTGCAATCTTCCCATGTATATATCCCGAAGTAAAAAGAACATTCAAATGCGCTAAATGGAGCGCAGAAGTTACTTTCAGTAATTTAAGTTCTTGTACGATAGACATGTTGCAAAGATAGGCCTATGACAATATACAAATGAACAGTTATTCTATTGAGAGACACATTTTGTGTATAGATAAAAACCAATTTAATAACAGATATTTGCACAACTGTTTCAAAGCAGGCAACACATTATAATGAGTGCTAAAAGACACCGAAAGAAAAGTAGAAAATTATGGGTTTTGATTCTCTTGTGCATAATTGTAGGTGGAGCATATTATATATACAGTCATCGCACTCAATCACTTAAATATTTTGAGACACAATTTAATCCTTCCGGATTAGAACAAGTTGAAATCAATTATGGAAAAAGTATTGACTTGGCAGCCGGCACATTCGACCTTCCACCACATTTTCTGAAAGCACTCTGCATGCTGGAGTGTTCCGGCAGGAAAATAGTAAAACCTCGTTTTGAGAAACATGTGTACAAAAGATTAATAGAAGTAAAAGAGGGCAAGATATCCAATTATGAGCACGTTACCCCTTCAATGCTCTCAGACGCAACTGATGAAGCTCTCAGAAACTTAGCGAGTTCATGGGGTCCTTTTCAACTTATGGGATATAAATGTTTATTGCTAAACATTAAAATAGCGGATATCAGGGGTGATGACGGTGTGTATTGGGGAGTTAAATGGATCAATGAAACGTATGGCAAAATGCTGAGAAAAGGAAGATTCAAAGATGCTTTTCACATTCATAACACCGGCAGACCGCACCCAATAGGAGCACCACGTACTTACGATCCTAATTACGTTACGAATGGTCTAAAGTATATGGAATACTTTAATAAACCACAAATAATGCAGCCTTCAAAGGATTGATTTTGCTCCTACACATTATGCGAAATCCCCAGCATCTCCTTAACTGAGTATGTATTTCTGTCTTTACTTTCTCTAGAAATTAACTCTCCTAAAAAACCTGCTAAAAACAGCTGCACACCCAAAATCATACATAGTAGAGCTAAATAAAAGTATGGGCTTGAAGTAACCAAAGGCGCTTGACCGCCATGATAAAGCACCCATAGTTTGTGAATGCCGATTCCTAAAGAGGCACAGAAACCCAAGAAGAAAAATAATACCCCCCAAACTCCAAAAAAGTGCATAGGTTTTTTGGAAAATCTACCCACAAATGTCAGAGTAAGTAAATCAAGAAATCCATTTAAGAACCGCTCAATACCAAATTTGGTCTTACCGTATTTACGTGCTCGGTGTTGTACTACTTTTTCGCCAATCTTTTTAAAACCTACATTCTTTGCTAAAACAGGAATGTATCTGTGCATATCACCATATACTTCGATATTTTTCACAACCTCATTCTTGTATATTTTGAGACCGCAATTCATATCGTGTAATTTCAGTCCTGAAATTTTTCTATTTACACCGTTATATAGTTTAGAAGGCAGATTCTTTGTAAATGTATTGTCATATCTTACTTTTTTCCATCCACTTATCAAATCATAACCCTCTTCCTTCATCATCTTATATAGTTCTGGAATTTCATCAGGACTATCTTGAAGGTCAGCGTCCATAGTGATAACATACTCTCCTTCCGCTTTAGCAAATCCAATATTTAACGCTGCTGACTTACCATAATTTCTTCTAAATCGGATTCCTTTTAGTTGAGGATTTTGTGCATTGAGTTGAGAAATTATTTTCCAACTATGGTCAGTACTGCCATCATCAATCATGATAATTTCATAAGAATATTGATGTTCTTGCATTACTCGCTCTATCCATGAGACCAACTCCTGTATAGATTCTTCTTCGTTTAAAAGCGGTATGACAAGTGAAATATCTAACATTCAATCAAGCGTTAATCTTGTGGAAATTCTTTTTTGAAACTTAATCCAACTAATAGACTTAGAATAAATGACCAAAATGTAGAAAAGAGTATAGACATTACCAACATCACCGGTGCAGAGATAAATATTTTGGCAAACTTGATTGCCATATCTTTTGCCTTTTCATACTCCTCTTCAGACATTGTAGAAGCAGTTTTCTCAAGTTCTTCGGTAATCCTTAGTTCTATGTCTAAATTTGGATCATACATATATTTTGACTTGAGAACAGCATACAAACCTGTAACTACACCGCTAAACAACCCAACTAAGGCACCCATACCCATAATGCGTTTATACGGTATATAGCCTTGTAAATCCTTCATGGAATGTTCTTTAGATGCAAGATAGATTGTGAGTGCTCCCAAGACTACCATTTGTAACACAGATAATCCGCCACTGCTCGTTGCGGTTGGATCATTTGTAATAATAAAGAATACTAAATCTATAATAATAGTAACCATCGCAAGCAATACACCATATTTCAATGCAATCTTGAAAGGTTTATGACTTTTCAATAATGCATCATAGTCTGTTACTTCAGGATTTTGGTTTTCCTCCATGTTTTTTATTTATTAATGGTTAATTTATTTTTAGCAAAAACCAGTTCAACGCGATACTGGTGTGTCTGGTTTAAAAATGGAGAGTTATCAGACAATGAATGATTGTTTGCATTGTCTAAAATCCATTTTTGCGGGCTGGTAACTATAAAGTTATCAATAGTACCATAATCAAATTTAGGGGATTGAATTCCTAAAATTAGTTCGGGTCCCAATGATAATGCCTCAGCAATTTTTGATGCTTGAATTTTACCTTTTAGCTCTGTAAGTAGCTTTGACCACACTGATTGCAAGGTATTTGCACCATATTTTGCATAAATAAATTCAACATCCTTCACCTCTGCATCCAAAGGTCTGTGTCCACTGCTGATTGCGTCAATAGTACCATCCTTTAGTCCTGCAATCAAGGCTTTTCTATGGGTTTCGGATCTGAGTGGCGGTATCACTTTGAAAGATGAATCAAAACTTCTAAGACTCTCATCCGTACAAAGGAGATTCAAAGCGCGTACATCACATGTAACATTCAGCCCTTCTTTTTTTGCTTCTTTAATAATAGAAACAGACTCAGCACTGCTAATTCCTGAAAAATGCAGTCTTCCTCCGGTATATCTGAGTATTTCAATATCTCTTTTAACCATTAAGAATTCTGAAATTTCGGGTTGTCCTTTCAACCCAAGACTCACAGAAACAGTTCCTTCATGCATTACACCTCCGATAGAAATAGATTCATCAAAGGGGAAGCTAAAAATCAAACCATGAAACGGTTGCACATATAACAATGCTCGTTTTAACAATCCTGATTGCTTAATTGCTTTATCTCCATTACTAAACGCTACTGCTCCTGCCCGCTTCATGTCAAACAATTCTGCTAACTCTTCTGACTTTAACTCTTTGCTGATGGCTCCTAACGGAAGAAATTCTATTTTTGATTGTTTGCTATTTTTGATATAATAATTGACTTCCGCTTTTCCGTCAATCACAGGCTCTGTATTAGGCAAACAACACAAACGATGGAATCCGGCAGCTAATGCAAGTTTCTCTGCGCTTTCAAAGTTTTCTCTAAATTCAAATCCTGGGTCAGGAAGGCTAAAACTCAAATCAGTAAAGGCCGGAGTAAGTAAACACCCTGAATAATCAATTTTTTCAAAATCACCCTTTTGGCTGTTATGTTTTACAATTTTAGCTTCTGAACCTGCAATTAAAACATCAACCTTTTCACCATCAATCTTTGATTTTGAGTGAGTTACGGTCAACCCTTGTAGTAATTTTACTTTACTCATTTTACCATTGCAATATTAAACTTTCCAAATTCGTAACAAAATCATTTCTGAAATCAAAAACAATAGCGCAAAAACAATAAAATATCGCCACAAAGGAGTCCCTTCGCCTTCCTTCTTAATTTCATTGGCTATATATGCTGCCGGCTCATACAATAATTTCACACCCCATTCATCGGCTTTCTTTTTTAATGTCTCTTTGTCTTCTACCGCTGAAACAGATTCAGACCTGGGCAAATTAAAAGCAAAACGATATTGCTCTTTGTTTTGGTTAACAGTCAAAGAATAAATACCTGGTTCTTGAATGATACCATGAGTAAGTAAATAAGTATGATTATCACGCATGACAATTTCAGGCACTAACTCAATTTTATTGTTTTTTAACTTCCATATTGCATCCTTAGTTAGCTGTAATCCTTTCAGAGCAAGCATTTCATCCTTTCCCGTTTCATAAGCTATATTAGCATCTGTTTCTTTGAAAGATGCTATACGCAACATAAAAGGCACAAATAGCGGATGTGTTACCAAATTGCTATACGCTTTATCTAAAGGGACTGCAATGGAGAATACCATACCTGAACCGCGCTTAGTTCTTACAGCAAGAGGGCTTCCATTTTTTAATTTCCAAAATGCTAACTGTCCGGCATTTGATAGAATAGGGTTATATTCATAAATGACAGGCAAATCAATATTTTTGGGAACATTCTGAAAAACACCATGAAGCAACGGATCGTTCATATTCCATAATTCAGCAGATATAGCTTGTTTAACCGGGTTGGCATAAACATTTGTTTGACATCGTTCCAGTATTTGATTTATTGTCGTTTGTGTTACACCTGCATTGGGAAACACAATGAGTGCCCCCCCTGCATTTACAAACTTATTCAACTCATCTGCTAATCCTGAGCTCACATTAACCAAGTCATGGCAAATGATAAAATCTACCTCCTTTAACTTATCAAAAACAATTTGAAAGGGTGTTATAAAATTGACATGAAATCCCGCCTCCTCTGTAAATAAGGCTTTAAGATACTGAGAAGGTCCGTTATCACTTATGATTAATCCATTAGCACCTTTTTGAATTAGATAGGACAAAAAATATTGATCATCATAATGTATGTCATTACCCGGCAATCCTAATGTTGCATTTTTCCAACCTTCTGCACCTGCATTAAATGGGATCTCAGCAATCGCACTTCTTCCTGCTTCAACATTCACATTGACTACTCCCTTGACTGCATTATTTTCTACTAATCTCAGACTGACATCTTTTGCATTGTCCTTTCCATAGTTTGTAACTTTAACCATCAATTTTAACATCTGTTCCGGTTGTAATTGAGGTGAAAAAAACCACGCAGAATCAATAGCCAAATTTTCAACTTGATTGGCAGGCACATTTAACCAATAAAACAGCCCTTTCAATTCGGGATTTTCAGGCAGTTGCTTGACAAATCCCTTTCTAAAATCAGATATATAGGCACAAATGCTATGATTATCAGTGAGAGATTGCAGAATTGACAAAACATCTTTTTCCGGAAGTGTTGAGTTTGTAAGCGAGAGTTTGTCAATAGCTTGCAGCATCTCGTCCTTATCTAATGCTTTTGAGAAATCTTGATTCTGTGCATGACTTACAAGAAAAAAGCTAAACTCATTTGATAAATCATTGACCAACATTCTGGCGCGATTTTTTGCAGCCTCAAAAAGGACACCCTCTGCTCCTTCTCCACCCATGCTCAACGAATTATCAAGAAAAACAATTAATTTATTTTTTGGATTATTTGCCACTGCAGTACGGCTTGGAACAAAAGGCAGGGCAAATGCAAAAACAAGAGATAAAATCCCTAATACCCTGAGGGTCATGAGAACGATTTTGCGCAACCGATTTCCCAAGCCTGATTTGATTGTAATTTGCTTCAGCAAATCAACCCTGGTAAACATTACTTTTCGGTAACGCCTAAAACGAAATAAATGAATGATAATCGGAATCAGCCCTAATAACAAAAACCACAATAGATAGGGCGCATGAAATTTCATCACGGCAAAAATAGTGTTTAGATAACAATATTTTCAGGTAGTCCAATATTGAGGCAATCTCTGCAATTAATTGCATAAGAACACAATTAAAAATCCTTGACTAATCTATTTTTTTCAAATACTCTTCTTGAATTGAACCAATAAATCAAAATAGAGAGCAAACAGAAAGTTGCTGTAAATAAGTACGTATTTGCTAAGCCATATTTACCGTTCAAATAGGCTCCCAACAACATTCCAATGCCTATGCCTAAGTCAAATCCCGTTAGATAAGTAGAATTAGCAGTTCCTCTTTTTGCTGCCGGAGCCATATCTATATAAATGGTTTGAAGTGCTGGGAATAAAGTTCCATAGCCTATGCCAATAACAAAGGCAAATGCACAATAATAAAAAATACTATGCAAGAGTGCAAAACCAACAAATCCGATTGTAATAGCTGACAAGGCAATAATCATGACCGAATGAAGATAGCCTTTATCTACAAACTTTCCTGAAGTAACCCTTGACAATACGATACCTCCTGCAAGAAACAAAAAGAAAACACCCGCATTTTCAATTCCGATTGATTTGCCATATAGAACTGCAAAGGCTACCAATGTTCCCCAACCAAAAGTGAGAAAAAGTTGATTGATTAAAATCGGAATACCTTTCACAAGTATAAACCTATCCAACGAGATAGGAGGTACATTATCTTTCTTATGATCCCGTTTAGGGGTTTGAATAAAAAGTGCTACCAAAACCGATAGCAAGCCCATCAGCAAAGCACAAGTAACCAAGAAGTCAAATCCATAAGCATCATAAATATACACTGCAATATAGGGAGCCATTGCCATTGCAATATTTGTGTTCACTCCAAAATAACCTATACCCTCAGACCTTCTTGACGAGGGAATAATATCAATGGCTACAGTATTTGCAGAGACGGTTGAAAGTCCCCAAAATGCTCCATGTACAAAGCGTAGAGTAACAAAAAATGCAACAGAAACAGCATAATAGTATCCAAAATAAGTTAAGACAAACAACAGAGTCCCTATAATAAGCAAGGGTTTTCTTTCATAAGAATCAACTAAAAAACCACAAAACGGACGCACAAACAACAATGCAATGGCATAGGATGACAGGACTATTCCAATATTTGAAGGTGTAACATGCAATACCTCTGATAAATAGATAGGCAAGGTTGGCATGAGCAAGTTAAACGAGAATGCAAAAAGAAAATAAGATGCTCCTGCAATAATAAAATCCTTGTTCCACAGTTTCCGTTCTTCTGTCATTGCAATTACGAGATGAGGGCGCAAAAATAGTGAACTAATCAATCATCGACCGGTCAATTGAACATACAATTGGTACGTTCGTCTTAAAGATGCCTTATTGCTCCCAACTTATCCAAATTTTCATCTCTCCATTAGATTCATAAATGAGCACTCCATCAAGTGAACTATCACTCAAAATCATCCTTTTTGCATCCTCAAACCCCATAACCATAAAAGCTGTCGCAAGCCCATCACAGGTTGCACCGGATTTTGAAATTACAGTTGCACTTAGAAGATTGTTATGAGTGGGGTATCCGGTTGTGGGGTCAATGGTGTGTCCATATTTCTTTCCATCTATTTTGAAAAAGTTTCTATAATTGCCACTGGTTGCCATTGCCTTATTATTCAGTTCCATTGTAAACATGCCTGCATTCATTTCTTTATTATCAGCAGGTTTTTCTATACTGATTTGCCACAATTCACCACTTGGATTGAACCCTTTAGCTTTTAGCTCTCCGGTAATATTGATAAGATAGTTTTCAATACCAAGAGAGTCAAAAAACAAAGCAATCACGTCAGTCGCATATCCGGCCGCTATTGCGTTAAAATTAAGCTCTGAATTTGCATTCGGCTTTTGAGGAAAACAACCTTTAAAACTAAAATTCTCATAGTTGCAGTAGCGCAGCATGCTGTCAATCACTAAAGAATCAATGTCATCAGGATTTTTAGAGTTGTCGCCAAAACCCCAAAATCTGAATAAAGGACCTAACGCAGGATTAAAGGCTCTTTCTGTTTTGTGATAGATAACTAATGATGTTTTAAAGATATCTGTCATCCATTTACACTGTCTTTCTGTTAGATGTTGTAAGTCAGCATCTGTCAATGTGTTATGATTGAATTTATATAGAAATGCATTTTCGTCATAAGTAGAAAACAGTTGACTAAATTCTGACAAAAGTGAATCAATTCGGGGCTTGAGTCCTTTTTCTCCTTCAAGTTTGATTACATAAGTTGAGCCCATGGTTTCACCCGTTATTTCAACATAACCTGTATCTCGATTACAAGCTATTAAAATGACAGAAATTGAAATAAGTGCAAATACTTTCATGCTCCTCATTGTTGACCTCCTGCTTGTAATCTATAAAACTCTTGTCTGTATTTTTCAGCATTTTGCTTATCGCCTCTTAATTCAAAAGCACGTGAAATATCGGCATAAACATCAGCTTGATTTGGTGATAACTGCATAGCATAGTTTAGATAATACAAAGCACTGTCGGTTTGTTGCAAATTCATGAAAACCCTTGCTACACCTTGATATCCCTGAGCGATGTTAGGATTGTTCTCAATCATTTTTTTGTATGCATACATAGCTTGGTTCAAATCATTTTTGTTCATAGAAATTACTCCGAGATACATGTAGGCTCCGGTATAATTCTTCTTTAGACTGATTGCTTCTTTGAACAAGCCCTCTGCTCTTGCAAGCATAGCCTGGTCAATATTCTGCTCATTTGAAGTCGCTTGCGTAAAATAAATCTCACCTAAAGAAAAATATGCCTCATAGTTTCCATCTCTAATCTCTAACGCGCGTTTAAACTCAGTAATAGCATCATTAAATTGCCCCAAAACTCTATAACAAGAGCCCAAGGCTCGGTGATATTCCTCTTCCAAGGGTTCTGCTTCAATGGCTTTTTTGAAATAGATAATTGCACTGTCATATTTCTTTTCAGAGAATGTTCTATAACCATCATAACCCGTTGTCGCTTTTCTTTTGACAACTGCACAAACCGGTACTCCTGCCACATTAACTGTATGCACCGTACCTTCAGGTGTCCAATAACCTCCTAAAATTTGATTTTTATTCAAAGTTCTACTGGTCCATATTGCATATTCCCAATCATTTTTTGTCCATTCGTATTCCCTTGTCCAGCGATATTTGATACTGTCACTTCCTTTGACAAAAGTGGTTAGAGTTTCAACAGGGTTGTTGCTATTTACCTTTATCTTCCCATCAAATAATTCAGGTTTGTTCTTGCTTATCCACTCCATAGCAGCACGCGGAGTCTGATTCCAGTAGTCTAATTCATAGTTTCCGTTTGCACCCTTTACCCCTCCTGTTAGTTCGTTGAAATACATGTATTGATAGGGATGATTGGCGAAAGACCAAATAATAGCCGGTGTACTCAATCCAACGAAAGCAACCAATGCAACCCATTTCAAAGGAGGATTTTTTACAAAATCAACCAATTTGCTCCATCCCACAGCCGCTAACACCACCAATCCCGGATACACAAAGAGCATGTGCCTCCATCCATTATATAGGTATGAACCTTTGTAAACAGTATATGCCACAGGGAAAACAGAAGAGAAAATTACCAATCCCAATACAATTTTCTGATTTTGAGTAAGCTTTCCTTTGGTATAGAACAATAACACCAATGGCATACCAACCAACATCATGAGAGGCGCAGTTATGAGAATCAGTTTAGGTATGTAATACCAAGGTTTAATGTACATTCTCACTCCTTCAAACAACTCGTAATAGGTCAGTGCAGAAAAGTTTTCAAACTTTCTCAAAGCATTCAAAACTCCATGCAAAGGGTCGCGCAATGCGTAAGGCCATATTGAAATTCCCAGCAAATAACCCACAATCAGGATAGGTAGTCCGAATTTCAAATAGGGTTTGAGAGAAGCTGATTTTTTAAAATTCAACAACCATAGAATCCCAAAAAACATGATTACAAAAGCAAAAGACATCAATCCTCCTGCCCTCACACTCAATACAATTCCCAATGATATGGCAAGCATCAGTCTGCTTTGCAAAGTGGGTTTAGGAAACTCAAGAAGTGTTCGTGCCAAATAATATACACTCATAATAAAGCCCAGCGCAAAAGGTATGTCCTTAGGATTGTTAAAGCTATGCCCAAAAAAAGAAGGTGAGAAATACATGATTATCAATGCCAAAACACCGGCACGCACATCCAATAAACGCCAAGCAAGTAAACCCGTAAACAAGATTATCAGAAAGCCAACAAAAGCATTTAAAAAGTGCCTGATAGCATATATATTGGCATTAGGACTAAAACTATGAACTATTTTTTGAACCATCACCGACATCACGTCAAATGACATCCCATAATGCTGGTTGACATCTCTGTTTCGACCTTCGGCAAAGTTGAACATGGTAGTGTCCGAACCAAAAGTACTCAGATAATTATAAACAAGTTCCGCTGACTCTTGATTGGTTTCTTCGTCCCATGTTACGTTGTAATCCTTGCTAATAAACAGCATAAACAACATGCCTACAACTGCAAGCACAAAAAACTTGAGGCGATAAATCAGCGAATTTCCGTTGGTTAAAGCATCTTTAACAGAAAAACCACTTTTCAAGGGTGTAGAAACAAACTCTTCTTTTACAAGATTTGCGGTTGTTCCCCAACCTTTGAAGAACTCAAATATTCCAAGTTTTTTGGGAATAATAAGCGCGGGAGTCTCAAGTGCTTCAATCTCAATATTTTTTCTCCTACATTCACGTGCAAGAGAAAGTGGTGACAGCTTTGCAAATGCAGGTGTTAGGGTTAAAATTTCTTTTATTTTTTCTGTCGGAAACAGGATGCAGGAATTCAATGCGTGGTGAGGCTCAATTCCGCTGTACAATCTTTCTAAAACACCCTGAAACCAGAAGCCTGCTTTTTTGCTAAAATTATCTTTAGAACCGGGTTTGGGTACTACGGGAACAAATACTGCATTAGGAGTGACAGAAACCCTGAGAACATATTCAATTACAGCATTTAGTTTTCCTTGTGTTTCAAAATCAGTTTTGGAAGGAAAACAAACCAAGTCATTCTTTGCATTTTGCAAATCATTCACAAAATCCACCTTATCCGCATAGGGTTTGAGAATTTCGGACAGAGATTCCACTGTAAACCCTTGGGGCATCAGTACTGACAAGCTCAGTTTCTTGCCATGAACATGAGAGGGGGCAGATTGCTGTGGTTTTATTTCCTGTTTCTTCTTACTCATTTTATTTCTGCAATTTGAGGGGCGAAAATTAAGTTAAAAATAGGAAAGTGAAGAGAATTGAACATGACGATTTATGAAAGGACAGAATAAAATATGCAAGAATCATCTGTCTTCGTTATTTTTCAAAAATGCGTCTTGTCCGTGAAATTGATAGGGGGTGTGTAGAAATAGCTCTTATTGAAATTAGTAAGTCCTAATGAAGCAGAACTCCCCTCTAAGGAAATCCTTTTGCTTATTATAATGACTGAATCAGCTATTGCATGGTCATTCAATACAGCCAAGTAAAAGGAATCAAGAACTCCAAGAGCAAGCTGATTGGTGTAAGTCAGATTTTGTACTTCATATTTAGACATAGAAGATGAATATCCCTGAACCTGTAACTGTTTTTTTGAGTTTACGGTACGGGTGCTGTCATCCGGATAGAAGTTAAATACATTGATATACATATCTCGCTCAATAATGTAAAGATTGTTATAAGTCTTTGAAAATGCAATACCATTAACAGGGAATTGCATACCATCTATGGTATATGATACTATAAAAAAGCTGCCTTTTCACAGACAGCTTTTTCTTTAGGTCAAAATACTTTTCCTTATCCTCTATCTCACGATGCTAAACTTCCTCAACACAACTCCGTCTTTTGTTTTTACTTGGACAAGGTAAATACCTTCAGGCATATCAACGGTATTGATACTTGCAGAGAGAGCCTTCACCTTTTGGCTCAAAATTACTTGCCCATTGGGGCTGTAAACCACAAGCTCAGATATCAAACCGCATGGGAGTACTAATTGCACTCCCTTTTTGCATTCATTTCCTACCTTACCAATACCGCCTTTCTGACCTGATGCGTGGAGGCGGATTGATAATACACAAAGTAAACCGCTTCTGCAAGTTCGTGAGCAGGGACAGAGAGTGTGTAACCGCTCGGAGAAGGTTCTTTGGGCAGGGTTGCTTCAAATAATGTCTTTCCATTGATATCCCGCAAGGTAATTACAGCTTCCGGTTCATAATTGGCAGCAAAAACAGTCAGTTCGCTGCTGAAAGGATTAGGAAATACATTGAACACGAGCGAAAGCTCTGTTGAGGGAGGTGTTGCCACAGATAATTGACGATTGACCGAATTGTCATTAAACTGCTTATGGTCTTGGGTATGGCTATCTTTTTTATCCCCTTCGGGAACTTTCATAGACAGACCCGGCAGATGAGAAGTGGTGTGTAGAAAAAGTTCCCCTGTTTCCGTCCCATCCTGCGACATAAACACTCTGAACATACTCTCTATTGCTGCACCCGAAGTGTCAATACCCGGTTTGTAGTAAAAGGCAAAACCAATATGCCCTGTACTGTTGACATCCAACATAATATTGTCCCAAAATACCGTAGCGGGGGCATCTATCCTGAACACTCCTGTTTCAACAAGGCTGTAGCCGCTTCCGTTGTAGCCTCCTGCTGCATAAGCATCCCAGAGCGTGTCATCAAAGAACACATACATCTCTCCTACCGAAAAGAAGAAAGGAGCGGAAGCCAAATCCACCGAAATCTTTGTAGGAACAACAGATTTTACACTAACAATGTCACTAATGAGGTCGGGTTTGGGGGCAAAAGGTAGTGAAGAAGGCTCACGGGTAGGCAGTCTGTGCGAATGGAGTGCAGCAATGCGGGCATTGTTTCCAATATTTTTCCGTGCGGTATTTGTTTGTGTAGGAGGACTGAAAAATACCTCATCAAAAGTCATATCATAAGGAGAACTGCTGCACTCCTCAATGCGAGCGAGATAGAGTACGGAACGGGGACTTGGGCTGAATGGAACTCCACCATGAACCAAGCTGTAATCCACAAAGTGGTCAGGAGGGTTTGTCCATTGAAAGTAAACAATCACAGAATCATTGGGCGGAATAGGCGGTATGTCTGTTCCTCCCTTGTTAATGGGTATGCCGGATGTAACAAGGTTATAGGGAGGATTAGGGCTGGGGGCAATATTGCCAAGCATTATAAGCGGTCCAAGTGCAACAAATCTCACCTCATCCGTAAAACTGAAATCCCATTCGGGATTTAATCCCGTCAAACTTGCATAAAGAAACAATTTTCCGCTCCTGCTTGTGTCTGTTCCTTTGTTGCGCACGGTAGTGTACAGGTGAGCAGTGCCATTTAACAATGTGGTGGAAACACCCCACGAATAGGTAGTTGTAGTACTGTTGGAAACAGTCATGTCGGGACTTGCAAATGCAGAAGCCGAATTGTTTATTATCGGGCTGTGTGGTTGTTCTGCCGTGTCGGAAGGCAGGTCTTTCAGCCAAAGGAAATAATCTGTTTTTTGAAGATTGACTCTGGGAGAGATGCTGTCGGTAAAGGCTTCTGAATTGTTACAATCATCAAAATATTTAACTCTGTACAAGTCATTTGCACTGCACTTATCAACTGTTACAGCAAACTCTGTACTCACTGCGCCCTCTATGTCCAACCAATCTGAGAGTTCATCATCATACTTCTGCCATTGTACGGGCGGCAGCTTAGTACCCGAATATGTGAGGTGCAAAACAGCAGAATCTCCCACCCTGACAACAGATGTGATTAAGTTAATGTTGGAGAAATCATTTAATACAACTACGTTACTGTATAGAGTGTCGCAGTACTTCTCGCCTTGGTAGGTAAGTTTGACAATCTTACGCCTGATTTGGGTGTTTAATGATGTGTATGTATTGGCAAAATAAAGTGTATCGTGATTGAAACCGGAAGTGATGTCTGTCCACTCCGTGCCACTGCAACTCATTTGCCACGTAACCGAGAAAAGGCTGTCGGGCTCTATGGGGATTTCTCCGTGAATGATGTCGGAATATGTGTCATGCACCTTTATTGCCCTTATGCTGTCAATGTTGTAGTTTACTATTTCTACTACGTTGCTTGTGTCATAACAAGGGTAAGATACAGCTATTTTCCGTACATATAAAGAATCCTGATTGTATATAAACATACGCTCCAATGAACGTGGTGTGTACCGCCAATCCGACCAGAAGTATTCGTTGTTTCTCAGATAATCGGAAATATTAGTCCAGTCTTTGCCATTTGTACTTTGTTGCCATTTGAAATAGTACTCCTGATTCTTGTCATCAAAAGCTACAACAGTATCGCTCCTGACTGTTGTAATAAGCCCTCCTAGATATATATTAGGCGAACATATATTCTCGTCATAAAGTGGCATAAGCATAAAAATATCATTGCCCACAATTCCAGGTGTAACCTTCACTATATTGCTCCAGTTATTAAGAGTATCATTATAAATATTACGTTTAAGATATATAACAGTTGTTGGAATTGGGTATAAATAAATATCTTTATTGTTGCCATGTGGCAACTCAGACCAGTTTGTCTTGTCGTATGAATAATACCATTTATATTGAGCCCCATCGCAAATAGTCGACTCGTAACCATGTACTAAAACGCTGTCAGTATGGTTGCAAATAAATATATTGTTCACATTGTAATTAATAATATTATCTGTTATTTCTTTAAAAGTGGTAACTATGAGACTGTCAGAAGCATAGCATTGATATACTTCATCATAAACAGAAACTTTGATGATTGCAGGAAGTGAATCAAAGTTGGGTACAATACTTTTGGGAATAGCAGGATGGTTGTAAAAGCTGCCGTTTCTTACCTCCCATGTTAAGTGTATTCCAGAAGAAAAACCGTTCATATTGACTACTTCATAGACCTCGTATTGCTCTTTATTGCATAGTTGTGTTTTGCCATTAATTTTGATTTCTGGTGATATACTGATTATAACTGACAGCGTATCTGTATTGTCTAATACAAGTCTGACATTATAATTTCCGGAAGTGGCAAAACTATGTTCTGTTTCCTTTTGTTGCGATGTGTCCCCATCGCCAAACAACCAAAGATAAGAAGTTCTGCAACAGGCTGTTGTGCTGAATGTTACTGTATTGCAGTTTTTGATTGTATAATAAATTGTGTCTTTAATTTGGTCAGGACGGAGAGCATCTATCATATTAGGCAGTCCATATTGTGAACTACCTCCTGTACCCCCAATTTGCAAAGGTGCTCCGTATGGTTCATAACCCAAAGGGTTAGCCTGCATTTTATCCCACTCTTTATCGGGATAATTGATTACGCCCAATTCGCCAGAACTATGATTTGCAATGTAAATTTTCTTATCAGGACCTAACTGTAGAGCATGGAAGTATTCATTACCTGCGTGCTGACCAATAACCTGTATTTCCTGCAACGGGTCTGCTATTGATAAATCAATACGCCTTATTTCTGCTAAGTCGTTAATCGAATCAAGCCAATAAAAATATTGCGAATTAGGACTAAAAGATAAGCCGTAAACATCACGTGTGATATGATTAGAAGCGTAAAAACCTTCGTTGTTAACGGAATGGATATTCAGCTTTTTCTTCAACTTGCCAGAAGCACGATCAAAGTCGAAAATATGTTTTCCGACTGCAAAAAAACGAGCATCGGGCGAGAATTTGGCATGACCATAGCCGTCCTGAAGCTTAAATGGCATTTCTGATGAATATACTGTTTGGCTCAACAAAACAGTGTCTGCAAGGTTGATTCCATTTGTGTCCACAGACAGCACGGCAAGAACCCGAATACTGTCATGATTTTGAGGTGCCACAACTACTGCCCAGTAGCCTTTGTTATTACACTTTGGTGCAACAGTGAGTGCTTCACCCACCAAAAGGCTTCCACTGCCAAGCTGAGGAATATAAATTTCGGTGTTTACCGAAGGGGTGTCAAGTTCATAGAAACCGCTTGTTCCTTTTTTGAGCAGAGTGTAACTAAGCCTGCCTGTATCACGGGAATTAACCTGCATTAGCATCATTCTGTCTTGTGTAAAGGGGCAGGGAAAAGCAACCGAATTTTGTACACTGTTGCCACCAATCTCCACATTATAGTTGTTATTAATTTTCTCGTGATTGCCGTTAAAAATAGTACCTTCGTTATTTCTATGAGTATAGCCACCTGCATAAAAAAGCAAGTTGCCCAAACTGTCGCTCAGGCTTATGCAGCCTTCCGAACTGTTGATAGAATTTGGCGCACGAAAAGAAGCCTCTGTACTCGGCCTCACCCCTGCTTCGGTAAATACAAGTCCCGCATATTTCCCAAAGAACCAGTTGCCGCCCTCGTGTCTAAGGGGCGATTTACAGTCGATAACGGCTATTGCCTTGTTCATATATTCAACAGCAGTATCCGTGTCATAAACCACCTGAAGTTGCACATCATAATAACCGAACGGCAGAGAATGTGCTACAGTTGAAAAGCTGAAAATGTTTTGGTCTGTATTCGTAGTGTTTAGTACGGGATTTTGATCTTGGTCAAAGACAGTCCAGATATAGGTAACTCCGGTATTGTCAAATGGGAGTGCAGTCATTGACACAGTGCCTGTGTCACACACGAGGTTGCCTGAAAGTTTGAATCTTGCACTGAACATACACACATCAGGTTTGAGAGAAATAATCCAGTCTATGTCAGTCAAATCCCTTCGCTGATTTTCAAGAAAATAGTGCATCCGCTCCGCTTGGTTTCGTGTGAAAAAGCGGGTGCAGGACTGGGGAGAATAACTCATCAGGTTTTCTTTCTGGTCAGGATTGTTTGGAAATTCGCTACAGGTATTTGTGGAATTGCATGTTGTGTCAACAACACAAGGAGGAGTGTCGCAACATTCGTCTCCCTCTGTACTACAGTCTTTTCTTATGCTTACCGTTTCAGAACAGCCATCCTGATGAGTATGATATAATCCCAAAAAATGCCCTATCTCGTGGGCGGTGGTTTTGCCCGTGGAGGTGATGGCGAGGTCGCAGCCGTTGCATTCGTTATAATCGCCAAACTGCCTGCGTGAAATTACTACCATGTTATATGGTGAGCCTTCCGTCCGTGGCAGCATATTGGGAAATGCCGCATATCCCCCTACTTCGGGTGTTATCAATTTGTTGACAATAAAGACATTCAGGTATTTACCTGTTCTGTATTCGGGTGCAATAAGCCTGTACAGCGTATCCATATCGTTGTAATGATGATTACTCATAGCACTTTCATAGCGTACAATCCCGTTGCTGTCTGCACCCACCGGGGCGAGAAAGAACTGTATGCCCGTATTTACTGCCCTTGCATCGGTAATATCATAACCTGCAAACTTCCTGTTGAGCGAGGTTATGGCTTGGTAAACATGACTGTTGCTTATGTTGCTGCCTGTACCCTGAACGGTGTCGCCTTGCAGGTAAATGATGTGCACTACTATGGGTATATTGTATCTGGATTTGAAACAGATAGGTTCGATTAATATACAGTTATCACATCCACCATTGTTCACAAGAGGATTCGAGGGCGAGAGGGGTTTGGGGTAAAAACGCAAATTGGGGTTTTGTTCTCTGAATCTGAGAACTCCATAAGGCATCGCTTTCAACTCTCTTTGGTACTGCAAGTTGTCTGCAATATGTTTTTGCAAAATGGTGTCAAACAGACATTCGGGCATGTTAACAGATTGGGCGTTGCTGACTTTGAACGAAAAGAAAGCAACTGAAAGTAGTAGTAAGATTTTTGATTTCATAGGTTTTTTCTTTTTAAGGGCGCAAATGTATCCAGTAGAGAGTAATAAAACAAATTAAAATTGTTGCGTTTTGCAAAATGGATTTGCAAAACCCAGAAATTATCGCTAAAATTGCAGCGAAATTAAAGCGATTACGAATTGAAAAGGGTTACACAAGCTACGAAAATTTTGCAATGGACTTTGACCTTAGCAGGGCTTACTATTGGAAAGTGGAGAGGGGGCGACAAAACCTCTCAATGGATTATTTTTTGTCCCTGCTCAATATTCACAAAATCTCGCTTAAAGATTTCTTTTCTAATATTGATTAGCTTAATCAGCCCCTCTTATTTGTTTTCACAAAATGAAGCGGTTAAATGGTATTTTGGCGACAGCGCAGGTATAGATTTTAGTTCAGGTTTGCCTATTTCATTAACCGACAGTAGAATGTATGCCTTAGAATCATCAGGCACTATTTCAGATACTAACGGCAACTTACTATTCTATACTGACGGCAATACTATATGGAACAAGAACCACGAGATTATGGAGGAGGGAACAGATTTAGAGGGAAGTCAAGATGCTTCACAAAACGGCTTAATCCTTAACCACCCCGATAATGATTCTTTATATTATGTTTTTCTCACACCCTATTCCTACGATTATCTGAATGGGCTGAAATATTGCGTTGTCAATATAAAAGCCAACAACGGAAACGGAAAGGTTATTGAAAAAAATATTTTATTGCACCCTAATTCATCTGAAAAAGTAAGTGCGGTTTATCACGCCAACGGCAGGGATATATGGATAGTCGGGCATGAATGGGGGAATAATAACTTTTTCTTATATCTGCTTACAAATAACGGACTTAATAAATGTCCTGTTATTAACTCGATAGGGATTGAGTATAGTAAACAAAGTATATTTACTGATGGAAAATTTACAAATCAGGGATTTATTAAATTTTCATCAAACTCTAAGTATATGGCTCATGTTTTTACCCCGCCCGACCCCCTAAATATTTTTAGTGAACTTTACAGGTTTGATAAAACAAACGGTCATTTGGAATTGTTTACAACAATTCCAATGACCGTTTTAACTTGGGGAACTGAATTTTCAGACAACAGCGAGAATTTGTTTATTGGTCGGAGAGATAGCCCTGTTTTGGTGCTTAATATTCCTACTATGCAATCTAAAACTATTGATAGTTTAATTTTGCCTTACGCTGCCCCTCTGCAATTATCCATTGACGGAAATATTTACTTTGGATTGGCTGACTCAACTTTTGTGGGAGCAATGAAAGGCAACGATTTTAATAATATCCAAGTAAATAAAAAGGTTGTGAACTTATCAAGGGGAAAAATGCAGTATGGCTTCCCTAATATATTTACAGGCTATTTAACACACGGACAGCCAAGAATTATATATGAGGACAAATGTAGTAATCAAACATTTGATTTCGGGCTATCCTCTTTTGTAGTCAATATAACGAAATGGATATTTACGCATCCAAACAACGAGTTTGAGCGTACAGAAAACCGCCCAACCATTACGTTTGCCTACACAGGGCTTTGGGTGGTGCGTTGCGTGTTGGCAAGCAACGACACAATCGTTACCAATGTATTTGTCGAACCTGCCATAGTCCCCCACTTCTTAGGCAATGATACAGGTTGGTGCGAGGCGTTAGGCGCAAGCCTCACACTGCAAGCCCCAAGCGGAATGCACTGCTACCAATGGAACACAGGCGAAACCTCTCCGCAAATCACAGTAGGCACAGCAGGAACTTATGTTGCTAAAATTACCACGCCTAATTTCTGTGTACTGTACGACACCATAGTCATCATACTTTACACTCTGCCTCATACAGAAGCAAATTTTCTGGGCGATGACAGGCATTGGTGCGAGAACGTAGATACTTTCGTAACATTTAAAGCCCCTGACGGCTTTGCTTCTTACCTTTGGAACACAGGCGACACCCTTAGCGAAATCACAGCCGACACGGCAGGTGCATATTGGGTAACAGCCACAGCCGACAATGGCTGCGTCACAGCCGACACTCTTACCGTTTCCATAGACACCCTGCCCGATATTGCACCCAACTTTTTGGGCCTTGACAAAAACTGGTGCGAGAACTTAGATACTTCCGTAATCTTAGAAGCCCCTGCTGATATGCAACAATATCTTTGGAGTACAGGCGACACTTTACAACTAATAGAAGTCAAAGATGAAAATATTTATTGGGCAAAGGTAGCAGCATATAACGGCTGTGTTATGTACGATACCATCATTGTATCTCTCGATACTGTTCCCAATATTCCTACTCTCTACAAAGATAATGATACGCTGAAAACTGATGCCATAGCAGACCGCTACCAATGGCTAAGGGACGGCAACCCCACAGGCGAAAACAAGCCATTCCTAACCTTGTCTGCTACCGACACAGGCATTTACAGCCTTAGAATAATGAGCAATGGCGGTTGCTCCGCCATTTCCGATACGCTTCATGTCATTGCAGAAAAAGACACCGCTATTGACAACGTAAACACAATCCTGCTCAAAAGCATAAAACTATACCCCAACCCCGCCACCACCGAGCTAACCATAGAAGTTTTGGAGCATGGCAGCTACTCTTACCAAATAACAGGTGTTGCGGGCAACCTGCTATCAGGCGGAAGCCTGCGAGCGGGAGCAAACACAATAGACATCAGCCGCATGAGTACAGGAATTTACTTTGTCCATGTGCTTGCGGACAGCAACAGAATAACAACCTACAAGCTAATCAAAGCAGACGAGTAACAGCAAAGGGGCTTGCGCCCCCTTGCTCATCATAAATTCCCCTTAGTCGGGTATGGGAACAGGCGTAATCCCAAAGTTGATTACATGAACCAAATCAGGGGTAAGGCTGTGCGCCTCGCTAAGAGGCAGAAAGCCCACATGGGCTATTTCCACCATAACAGTTTCAGGTGCTTCCAACTCCACCTCGCCCGCATAGTTGCCTGCGGGGTCAGTGGTTAGCTCGGTATCGCCTGCGGAGGTGGCGAATACAAGCCTTACCCCGCCAATGGGTACACTCGTGGAAGCGTTGGTAACAATGCCCTGCACCATAGCCGTAATAGGGTCGGGCGTGGGGTTGGTTGGCAGAGAGGTATTTACCTCAAAGCCCCAGTCGCCAAGCAACTGCTCCGTACCCTTGTGGTTGCCCACAAGCACCTCCCTCACTGCAACCACATAAGTAAGCAGCGTACCCGCAGAACCCCGCTTCTGCCCTGTGCCATAGCCCAACGCCTTATTGCGGACTTGGTTTGCAGACTCCTTGTCCCTGCTTAGCTTTTGCGCCAGCTCGTGTTGGGTTTCGGCTTCTTCCGTGAGGTTGGCAAAGGCTGCCATGTCAAACGAACCAAGCAGGGTTTCTTCTTCATCTGCCTCATGTTTGGCTAAAATGCCTTTGGCTAAACCTATCAGGCGTTCCGCATTGCGCGGAACAACAACCCGACTTGTTCCCCTGCCGCCCAAATTGACTGTAAAAGTCCAGTCGCCAAGCAACTGTTCCGTGCCCTTGAACACACCCAAAAGGTGGTCGCGTATGCTTGTTACATAGTACAGCACCGTATTGGGCGTGTAGGACTGTTGCGTGTGCATGATGCCCAGAGCAGCATTGCGCTGTTCAAATGCGGTTTCTTTGTCGCGGTCAAACTGCCCTGCCTGTGCGTGGCGGGTGGTGGCGGTGGTGTATTTTGCTTGCATATCCGCCATGTTCAGAGGGGTTAAAAGGCTGTTTACACCATCAGCCGTATGTTTGGCGAGAATGTTACCCACCAGTGTGAGGAAGCTATCCACTTTCCTTGGGATAACTACTCTAAAATTATTTCTCATGATTAAAATATTTTAAATTGATATTATAAAAAAAATGTTGCGGAGCGCAATGCCCCGGCTTGCGGGGTCGCCCCCTGCCCTTGCAGGCGCGGGGGCTAACGTTGCGCCTCTGCCCCCCATACTTCATAATAAAAATTTTTGAATTTATCCATCACAAACACCCTTTGCAAGGCGGTTGTTTCTTTGACAAGCCTCATTTTTCTGATGGACTGACAGAAAATCGCATCTTCAAACCTCATTACTTCATTTTGAAACTCCAACAACGGAGTTTCAAAGTCCAATAACTCATTTGTAAACTCCAATAACTGTGTTGTAAACCTCATTATCTCATTTGTAAACTCCAATAATTGGTTTGTAAACCTCAATAACGGAGTTTCCAAGCTCGTAAACAGAGATAAGAGATAACGGAGTTTGAAAATGAAGTAATGAGGTTTGAAAGTGAGGTAACGAACTTTGAAAATGAGTTGATGAGGTTTGAAGATGGGGTAATGAAGTTTTAAAATAAGGTAACGGACTTTGAAAATGAGATAATGAAGTTTTAAAATGAGATAACAGAGTTTGAAAATGGAATAATGGAGTTTGAAACACCGATATTGCGCTCTGAAACAGTGCCGACAGCCTTAGAATGTTATGTTTTGTCCTGCGCAACATAATTTTACAACTTAACATTGCTAAGAAATATTGTACCAAAAGGATAAAATTGTAATAAATTTTTATAAATCGCTCTGTATTGTGGGAGATTTGACTAAGTAAAGGGGTGTACCGTTTCTTCTGCGCCCCTGACGGTAATGTCATAACCTGCAAACTTCCTGTTGAGCGAGATTATGGCTTGTGCCACATGGCTGTTGCTTATGTTGCTGCCTGTACCCTGAACGGTGTCGCCTTGCAGGTAAATGATGTGCACTACAATGGGTATATTGTATCTGGATTTGAAACAGATAGGGTCGATTAATATACAGTTATCTCATCCACCATTGTTCACAAGTGGATTTTTGGGCGAGAGGGGTTTGGGGTAAAACGCAAATTGATCAGATTACAACCACTTCAGCATTTCCTTTCACCCTAAACTGCCTTCCGGTGCCGGGTTCCTTGCACATATACCACGTGCGCAGGCGTGTTTCCTTTATAAGTTGCAACCCATTGTTAAGTTTAAATTGCGCACCTGTCGGAATTTCATCGAGAGTCAATACATTATCTCCTTTGTCGTATTTCCTAAGAACCTTTGTTAAATACGGGTCAGCAAGGAAAGTTGCAGGGGTTTTAGTAAAGAATTTGATTAGTGCTGAATGCAAATCATCCGGCAACAAACCGGAGTTCAAAACAGGTTTTGCCATTTCTCTGAAAATTCTACGCCACTCCTCACCATGCGGATCCGCTTTTCTGCCATAATCTTCCCACGTTTTGACATGCGCCATTTCATGAATATAAACCAACAAAAAATAATAGGGGTTAAGGTCAGAGTTTACCGTTACTTCATGTTTTTTTCTGCCTTGAACAGGAGGACGATAATCCCCTGACTTTGTATTGCGAGGGCGTTTTACTCTCAAATCTACTTTGTATTGCACAAGCAAATCGGTACAAAAAGCTGCAAACTCATGCGGCACATACCTTTTAAAACCCGCTATAATTTGGTCTCTGGTCATTTTGAAAGCTCCTGCTGTTTGCGGGCTTCATAGACAGCCTCCATTTCATCATAAAAATCTTTTCCAAAACCTCTGATAATCGGCTCTTTGAGAAATCTAAAAACAGGTATTCCCAATTTTTTCCCCAGTTTGAGTGCCGGTTTACATATATCCCATTCGTGATAATTCAACGCGGTATAATCCCCCACTTTGGACACCCTGATTGGATACAAATGACATGACAAGGGCTTATTAAAATCTGACTTTCCATCCCTTTGAGCTTTTTCCAGCGCGCAACCCAGTATTCCTCTTTCATCTCTGAATGAGAAAACACATTCACCCGTTGGCAAACAGGTTGTTACCAATTCTCCTGTATAATCCTCTTCATAAAATCCGGATTTCATTAAGAGTTCTTTTTGTTTGGGTGGTAAATAAGGCTCAACTGCTTTGAGGTTCCTGCTGATTGGCTCAAGTTCTTCTTTATCCAAAGGTGCACCAGCATCACCCTCAACACAACATGCTCCAAAACATTTGTCCAAATTACAGACAAATTTTACATCAAATAAATCATCAGAAATCAGCTTATCTCCAATCAGAATCATTATTTCATTCCTTTCAGATATTTTTCAAAACCTATTTTTTCAATTTTTTCGGCTTTTTCAATGACAGACTTCTCAAGGTCTTTCTTGTATTTATCAATTTTAGCCAGTGTTTTTGAATCAGAAGCTCCAATAATTTGCGCAGCAAACAACCCTGCATTGGTTGCCCCATTGATAGCCATAGTTCCCACCGGCACTCCGGGAGGCATTTGCACAATACTATAAAGACTGTCCACACCGGACAGATTAGAAGATTTAACAGGAACTCCAATCACAGGCAGAGATGAAAAAGAAGCCAACATACCCGGCAAATGAGCAGCACCACCGGCTCCGGCAATTATCACCTTAAAGCCTTCTGCAGCTGCATTTTTTCCAAAATCGGCAAGTCTTTTCGGGGTTCTGTGTGCCGATACAATGGTAAGTTTAAAAGAGATTTTCAGTTTTTGTAAAACATCCGCTGCGTCTTGCATAACCGGCAAGTCACTGTCCGACCCCATTACTATTAATACATCTGCCATAAGCGTATAAATTAATTGCCGCAAAGATAGAAAAAGTTAGGAGTTTGATTGGCTGTACAAATACAATCACATACAAAACCATTTAAACACAAAAAGCCGTAAGTAACTTACGGCTTTATAAAAATATTATAAGGTTGTGATTAATCTTGTTTGTTTGCTTCTTCAGTATCGTTTGCAGAATCTTCCACATTATTTTCATCTGCAACATCTTCTACTATTGACTCCTCAACTACTTCATTTGTAGGAGTTTCTTCAACCTTAGGTTCATCAGCAGCAACTGCTTCTGTTTGTTTAGCCTTAGTTGCAGAACGACCTCTTCTTGTAGTCTTTTTCTTTTCTTTCGCAGGTTTAGGCTGAATAAACTCATTAAAGTCCACTAATTCGATTAGTGCCATTTCTGCATTATCACCCATACGGTTACCAAGTTTTAAAATTCTTGTATAACCTCCTTGTCTGTCGCCAATTTTTGACGCCACTACTCCATACAATTCTTTAATCGCTTCTTTATCTCTTAAATAAGAAAATACAGTTCTTCTGTTATGTACAGAATCAGATTTTGCTTTGGTAATAAGAGGTTCAACATACACTCTTAAAGCCTTAGCTTTGGCAACAGTTGTAGTAATCTTCTTATGTTTAATCAGCGAAGATGCCATGTTTGACAACATTGCCTTCCTGTGTGAAGCGGTTCTACCTAAATGATTTATTTTAACTCCGTGTCTCATCTATACTAATATACTATTTATTATTCTTCAACTAGATTATACTTAGAAATATCCATTCCAAAGTGTAACCCCTTTTCCTTTACAAACTCTTCCAGCTCAGATAGAGATTTCTTACCAAAATTTCTAAACTTAAGTAAATCGTCTATATGGTAGCTAACTAACTCACCTAAAGTTCTAATTTCAGCAGCTTTCAAGCAGTTATATGCTCTAACTGATAAATCTAAATCAGCAAGTGGAGTTTTAAGTACTTTTCTCATTTGGAGCATATTTTCATCCACTTCTTGAACAGGCTTTTTCACCTGAGTATCCAATAACATATTATCATCAGAAAACAATAAGAAATGTTGAATAAGAATTTTAGCTGCTTCTTTCAACGCATCTTCAGGATGAATTGAACCATCTGTAGAAACTTCCATCACTAATTTCTCATAGTCAGTTTTTTGCTCAACTCTAAAATCCTCCACATGATATTTAACATTCTTAATGGGAGTAAAAATAGAATCAATTGGAATCACTCCGATGGTAGTATCTTTAGGCTTATTTTCTTCTGCAGGTACATATCCGCGACCTTTTTCAATTGACAATTCAATTTCTAATTGAACAAATGGTTCCATAGTGCAAATCACTAGATCAGGATTTAACACTTCAAAGTTACTACTGTAACGGCTCATGTCACCAGCTAAGAATTGTTCTTTACCTTTGATTGAAATAAAAATCTTTTCTGAATCATCTGCAGAATGAGAAGTTTTCTTAAATCTTACTTGCTTTAAATTCAGAATTATTTCTGTTACATCTTCAATTACACCTTTAATAGTAGAGAATTCATGTTCAACACCGTGAATTTTAACAGAAGTAATAGCATATCCTTGAAGAGAAGATAATAATACTCTTCTAAGTGAATTACCGATGGTAGTTCCGAAGCCTTTTTCAAGTGGGCTGAATTCAAACAGACCATAGAAGTCTGTATCCTTCTGCATGATTACTCTTTCAGGTTTTTGAAAATCCAATATTGCCATTTTTATATTTATTTTACTTTTAAAAATTATTACTTAGAATACAACTCAACAATCAATGTTTCATTAATATTCTCAGGTATTTCTGAACGTTCAGGAAAATTTAAGAAAGTACCTGACATAGAATTACCATCCCATTGCAACCATGAATGCTTAAGCCTTCCTACGGACAATGCATCACTAATTAATTCTAAAGACTTAGATCTTTCTCTAACCGTAATCACATCTCCTGGTTTTAACTGATATGATGGAATGTTTACTATCTCATTGTTAACCAGAATATGCTTATGAAGGACTAATTGTCTTGCAGACCTTCTGGAAGGAGCAATGTTCAATCTATATACGGTATTATCAAGTCTTGCTTCCAAAAATTTAAGGAAAGTTTCACCTGTAATATCTCTTTTTGCAGCTGCTTTCTTAAAAAGGTTCAAGAACTGTTTTTCAAGAAGTCCATAAGTGTATTTTGCTTTCTGCTTTTCGGTAAGCTGGATTGCATACTCAGATTGTTTCTTCTTTTTTCTTGAATTGCCATGCATTCCGGGGGGATATTTCTTTTTTTCAAAAGATTTATCAGGTCCAAAAATAGGCTCTCTAAATTTACGTGCTATTTTGGTTTGGGGTCCAGTATATCTTGCCATAATTGTTCTTTTCTAAATATTAATAATAATTACACTCTACGTCTTTTAGGAGGTCTGCATCCATTGTGTGGCATTGGAGTTACATCTTGAATAGATATTACCTCAAGTCCAGCAGCCGCAAGGCTTCTGACAGCTGAGTCTCTTCCTGATCCAGGTCCTTTAACAAAGACTTCAACTTTTCTCAATCCCATGTCATAAGCCACTTTAGCGCAGTCTTGGGTTGCAGTTTGTGCTGCATAAGGAGTGTTCTTTTTTGAGCCTCTAAAACCCATTTTGCCGGATGAAGACCAAGAAATAACTTGTCCAGTTGTATTTGTAATGGAAACAATAACATTATTAAAAGAGGCTTTGATGTGTGCTTGACCTTGTGCGTCTATTTTAACTTTCCTCTTATTAACTTTTTTTGGGCTATTCATTGTGTGATTTGTAACTTAATTATTTAGTAACTTTTTTCTTGTTTGCAACAGTTTTCTTCTTACCTTTTCTGGTACGAGCATTATTCTTGGTAGTTTGACCTCTTACAGGCAATCCTTTTCTGTGTCTAATACCTCTATAACATCCTATATCCATGAGTCTTTTGATATTCAACTGTGTTGCAGAGCGAAGCTCCCCTTCAGTTTTAATATTCTCAGAGATATAGTTTCTAATGCTTGTTATCTCATCATCTGACCATTCAGACACCTTTTTATCTTCAGAAATACCTGAAGACTTTAATATTTCAGAAGATTTATTTCTTCCAATACCATAGATGTAAGTGAGTCCAATTACACCTCTCTTATTACGTGGTAAATCTATTCCAGCGATTCTAGCCATAATACTTTATTATCCTTGTCTTTGTTTAAATTTCGGGTTCTTTTTGTTAATGATGTAAATTTTTCCTTTACGTCTAACAATGATACAGTCTTCACTGCGCTTCTTTACTGATGTTTTTACTTTCATTTTGTCAGTTTATTTATATCTAAAACATATTCTTCCTCTTGTAAGATCATAAGGCGACATTTCCACTTGAACTTTATCTCCGGGTAGTATTCTTATGTAATGCATCCTCATTTTTCCGCTTATTGTAGCAATTATTTCATGTCCATTAGCTAATTTAACCCTAAACATAGCGTTAGAGAGTGCCTCTGTGATTTCACCATCTTGCTTTATTGAGGATTGTTTTGCCATATTATAATTTTGGGGCTGCGAAATTACTATTTTATTTAGTAATTACAAATTATCAAATTGAGGCTCCGATAGCTCCTGTTCTACCTTTAATTCTGCCAGTTTTCATTAATCCATCATAATGTCGCATCAACAAATAGCTTTCTATATGTTGAAGTGTATCCAAGACAACTCCTACCATAATCAACAATGAGGTTCCGCCATAAAACTGTGCAAATGCATTTCCGACATTAAAAAACACCGCTATGGCGGGCATGATGGAAACAAATGCAAGAAATATAGAACCCGGTAAAATTATTCTTGACATAATGGTGTCAATATATTCAGATGTTTTTTTACCCGGTTTCACTCCCGGAATAAAACCTCCATTTTTCTTTAATTCTTCAGAAATTTGCTGTGGGTTGATAGTAATTACAGTATAAAAATATGTAAATGCGATAATCAATACAGCAAAAATGACATTGTATGGAATAGAAGTCCAATCATCCATTGAGTTTAAAACTGATGAAGTTGAATTTGGAAACATCTGTTTGATATAAGGAGGAATAAACATTAATGCTTGAGCAAAAATAATTGGCATAACTCCGGCTGCATTAACTTTTAATGGGATATATTGTCTAGAACCTCCATACTGTCTATTACCAACTACTCTCTTTGCATAATTTACCGGAATCTTTCTTGTTCCTTGTACCAATAAAACACTTGCAACAATCACTGCTAACCATAATGTAAGTTGAACAATAAATATCGGTAATTGACCGTCATTAAAACGCTGAACTAATTCAAAAGTCAACGCTCCCGGCAACCTGTCAACGATACCAATCATAATAATTAAAGAGATACCGTTACCTAATCCTTTATCTGTAATTTTCTCTCCAATCCACATCACAAAGATAGTTCCGGCTGTTAATATGAGCGTATTCACAATCATAAACATACTTTGTGACATCACATCAGGTCTAGAGATAAACAAAAGCGCACCTGAGTTTCCAGGGTTAGATGTAATGTTAATTAAGTATGCCACTGATTGAACTAGCGTAATTGCAACCGTTAAATATCGGGTAATTTGGTTTAGCTTACGTCTTCCGTCTTCACCTTCTTTCTGCATTTTTTGAAATGCCGGTACAGCAATCCCCATCAACTGAATTACAATTGATGCGGAAATATATGGCATGATACCTAATGCAAAAAATGCACCTCTGGCAAATGCTCCACCTGCAAAGACATTAATTAATCCTAACAAACTACCGTCAGTTTGTCCTTGCAAGCCTGTCAATTGCTCAGAATCAATACCCGGGAGAATTACAAAAGTTCCTAGTCTATATATTAATAGGAAAAATAGGGTATTAAGGATCTTTGTTCGAAGTTCCTCAATACTCCAAATCTCTTGTAACTTTCTTATTAGTCTAAATTTACTCATTTATTTATACAAGTTGAGTTGTACCACCTACTTTTTCAATTGCTTCTTTAGCAGTTTTAGAAAAACCGTTTGCAGTAACAGAAAGTTTTACTTTCAGCTCACCTCTACCAAGAATTTTGAATAAATCTTTCTTAGCAATTAAGTGATTTGCCAACAATACTTCTTTATTGATTTCGGTAACACCTTTATTATCCACTAAAGATTGAAGTACATCCAAGTTAATACCCACGTATTCTACTCGGTTAATATTCTTAAATCCACCTTTAGGAACTCTTCTTTGTAATGGCATTTGTCCACCTTCAAAACCTCTTTTTCTTGAATAACCGGATCTTGATTGTGCACCCTTATGACCACGAGTTGAAGTTCCTCCGCGTCCTGAACCTTGTCCACGACCAACTCTCTTATCTTTTTTTATTGAACCTGCAGCAGGTTTTAAATTACTTAAATCCATTCTCTTAAATATTTTCTACTTTAACTAAATGATTAACCACTCTCACCATACCCAAAATCATAGGGTTTGCTTCAAACTCTTTACTTTTGTTAATTTTGTTTAACCCCAATGCAATCAAAGTTCTCTTTTGATTCTCGGGTCTGTCAATAGCACTTTTTATTTGTGTTACTCTAATTTTGCTCATGATATTAATAATTAACCGTTAAAAACATTTTCTAATTTAATACCTCTTTGTTGCGCAATTGTATAAGGGTCTCTCAACTTTAACAATGCATCAATAGTAGCTTTAACAACATTATGAGGGTTTGAAGAGCCTTTTGATTTTGAAAGAATATTTTCTATCCCTGCGCTTTCAAGTACAGCTCTCATTGCACCACCGGCAATAACACCGGTACCGTGTGCAGCAGGTTTCATAAACACATGACCTCCGCAATATCTTCCAATCTGTTCATGAGGGATTGTTCCATTGATGATTGGAACTTTAATAAGATTTTTCTTTGCATCTTCAATTCCCTTTTGAATAGCAGCTTGTATTTCGCTGGCTTTTCCGGAACCAATACCAACAATGCCATTTTTATCGCCTACGACTACAATAGCAGTAAAGCTAAAAGTTCTTCCACCTTTTGTAACCTTCGCTACCCTTTGGATAGCAACTACATTCTCTGTAAGTTCCAGGTCGGATTTGTTAATTCTTTTAATATTTTGTGTTGCCATTATTTTTATTGTTTAAAATACCAATCCTCCCTCTCTTGCACCATCTGCAAGTGACTTAATACGTCCGTGATATAAATATCCGTTTCTATCAAATACAACAGTTGAAATACCTGCGGCTTTTGCTTTTTCAGCAATTCTTTTCCCAATTTGGCTTGCTATTGCTGTTTTTGTATTCTTTAATGTTGATAAATCTTTCTCTTTTGAAGAAGCAGAACATAGTGTAACTGATTTAGTATCATCTACTATTTGAGCATAAATTTCTTTATTGCTTTTAAACACTACCAAGCGAGGTTTTTGTTGAGTTCCACGCACCTTGGGAGCTATGCTTCTTTTTATTTTTTCTCGTCTTTCTACTTTAGCTTTTGTACTCATTTTACTTATTTTTTAGCTGCTGATTTACCTGCTTTTCTTCTTACTTGTTCACCTACATAGCGAATCCCTTTTCCTTTATAAGGCTCTGGTGGTCTGAAACTTCTTATTTTAGCTGCAACTCTTCCCAATAATTCTTTATCAATACATTCCATAGTGATAAATGGAGCTGCACCTTTAGGAGCTTCTGCTTTAATTTTTATTTCTTTTGGAAGTTCAAACATAATTTTGTGCGAATATCCAATTGACATATCCAACACTTGTCCTTGTACAGTGGCTCTATAACCAACTCCAACAAACTCTTGGCTGATTGTATGTCCATGAGAAACACCAACAACATGGTTGTGAATCAAAGAACGATATAAACCGTGCAATGCTTTATCCTGTTTTTCATCCGATGGTCTTATAAGTTGAATCTGATTACCATCAATTTTGAGGTCAAACCCTTCTTTTAATTCTTGTTTTAATTCACCTTTCGGACCTTTCACAGTAACAACATGTTTATCTTGTGAAACTGTCACACCTGCAGGTATTTCAATTATTTTATTTCCAATTCTTGACATAATATCTTCCTAATTAATTATGAAACATAACATAAAACCTCTCCACCTACATTTAGTTTTCTGGCTTCCTTGTCAGTAATAACTCCATGAGATGAAGAAATAATTGCAATACCAAGTCCATTGATTACTTTAGGCAGGTTGTCTGCAGGAACATATTGTCTGAGACCCGGCTTGCTAATTCTTGTCAACTCAGTGATTGCTGATTGTTTAGTAACCGGATGATATTTCAGTGCAATTTTAATGCTACCCTGTCCACCATTGGTATTGTCCTCAAATTTATAATTCAAAATATAACCTTTTTCAAAAAGTACTTTGGTAATTGCCTTTTTGATATTAGATGCAGGTATTTCAACAACTCTATGTTTGGCGATTACTGCATTTCTTAATCTGGTTAAAAAATCTGCTATTGGATCAGTCATCTTATTATTTTCTTTATTTAATTTATTACCAACTTGCTTTTGTTACACCGGGAATTTTGCCTTCAGATGCCAATTTTCTCAATTGGTTTCTGCATATTCCAAAGTGACGTATATATCCCTTTGGTCTTCCTGTTAATTGACAACGGTTTCTCAATCTTACCTTTGATGAATTCCTAGGTAATTTTTGTAGTTCTTCCCATTCACCGGCTGCTTTCAATGCAGCTCTTTTTGCTGCATATTTTTGAACTAATTTACGTCTTTTAACGTCTCTTGCTTTTATTGATTCTTTTGCCATTGTTATTATTTAGCGTCTTTAGTTTGAAATGGCATACCGAAACACTTTAGCAACTCTAAACACTCTTCGTCAGTTTTAGCAGTTGTAACAAAAGTAATGTCCATACCATTAATTCTATTAATCTTGTCAATGTTCATCTCTGGGAATATGATTTGTTCAGTAATACCCATATTATAATTTCCTCTACCGTCAAAGCCTTTTATTTTAAGACCTTGGAAGTCTCTAACTCTAGGTAGCGAAATTGAAATTAATCTTTCAAGAAATTCATACATTTTATCTCCGCGCAATGTAACCTTCACTCCAATCGGCATTTTTTCTCTAAGTTTGAAATTAGAAATTGCTTTTTTGGAATAGGTAGGACATGCTTTTTGTCCGGAAATAGTAGTCATTTCTTCAACTGCATTGTCAATAAGCTTCTTGTCAGAAACAGCAATGCCTACTCCTTGATTTAAACAAATTTTTTGTAACCTTGGAATCTCCATTACATTCTTATAAGCAAATTTTGCTGTTAGAGCTTTCGTAACTTCTGTGGTATATCTCTCTTTTAATGTTGGTTTGTATGCCATAACTTTAATAATCCTCTTTAAAATTAATCAATAAATTCACCTGTTTTCTTAGCATATCTTTTAAGTTTTCCTTCAGCATTTGCTTTGCGTCCAACTTTAGTAGGCGTACCTCCTACAACTAACATTAAGTTAGAAATATGGATTGGTGCCTCCTTTTTGATAATCTCACCATCAGGTTTTTGTTGAGTAGGTTTTACATGTTTAGTTACCAAGTTAAACCCTTTAACCAAAGCTCTATATGTCTTTGGATATACAACCAACACTTCTGATGCAGGTTTATTCTTGTCATTTCCGGAGATTGCTTTAACAGTATCTCCTTTCTTAATATGAATCTTCTTTATTTCTGAAGTCTTTTTCATGATTTTACAATACTTCTGGTGCTAATGATACAATTTTCATAAACTGTTTATCTCTCAATTCACGTGCTACCGGGCCAAAAATACGTGTACCTCTAGGTTCATCATTATTATTTAGCAATACGCATGAATTTTCATCAAATCTGATATAAGAACCGTCCGGTCTTCTAACGCCTTTTTTTACTCTAACAATAACAGCTTTAGAGACAGCTCCTTTTTTTATTCCGCCTGAAGGCAATGCTTCTTTCACAGAAACAACAATTTTGTCTCCAAGACTTGCATATCTAGTTTTAGTACCTCCTAAAACTCTAATACAAAGCACATCTTTTGCTCCACTGTTATCAGCTACTTTTAATCTTGATTCTTGTTGTATCATCTTATTATTTTGCTTTTTGAATTACTTCTATTAAACGCCATCTTTTTAGTTTGCTCAATGGGCGTGTTTCTTGGATTCTCACTATATCATCAATACCGCACTGATTGGTTTCATCATGCGCATATAGTTTTTTGGTTTTAGTAAAATACTTCTTGTACTTTGGGTGCTTAATTTTATTCTCCACTGCAACAACAATGGATTTATCCATTTTGGCACTTGTTACTTTACCAACAAACTCTTTTCTTGAATTTCTTTCTATTGCCATACTTATTTAGCCTTGTTTTGAATTGCCTTTAATTCGTAATCCTTTCTTCTATTGTTTAACTCTGTCAGGAGCTGTGCAACAGTTCTTCTAGTTTCTTTAATCTTGTGAGGTTGGTCTAAAGGAGTAACTGCATGATTTATCTTCATTTTAGTCAACTTTAGTTTTTCCTCTCTATACCTTGCAAAAAGTTCTTTTGTAGGTAATGCTTTAATATCTTCAAATTTCATAATTACTCTCCTGCGTAATCTGGTTTAACAATAAATTTAGTAGCTACGGGTAGCTTTTGGGCTGCCAATCTCATACCTTCTTTTGCAACTTCCATAGGTACACCTCCAATTTCAAACATAATAGTTCCGGGTTTCACAACTGCTACCCAATATTCAGGCGCTCCTTTACCTTTACCCATCCTCACCTCGTTCGGTTTTTTAGTTACAGGTTTATCCGGAAATATTCTAATCCAAACCTGACCTTCTCTTTTCATATAACGAGTAAGAGCAATACGAGCTGCTTCAATTTGGCGTGCAGTTATCCACTTTGGTTCTAATGTTTTTAAACCAAAAGAGCCAAAACTCAAGAGATGACCTCTTGTAGCAATACCCTTTACTCTTCCCTTCTGTGTTTTTCTATATTTTGTTCTTTTCGGACTTAACATATTCTCTATTTTTTATTTACGAGGGGTTCTATTTCTTCTTTTTGCATTTTGTGCATTATCTCTTTCATTAAATCTGCTACGTCTATCATTATTGATACCGGCATTTAACGAAATATCCTTTTTCCCAATGACTTCACCTCTACAAATCCAAACTTTTATACCAATTAAACCATAAGTTGTTAATGCTTCTGCAAGACTATAGTCGATGTCAGCACGAAGTGTGTGAAGCGGAGTTCTACCTTCTTTATAATGTTCTGAACGCGCAATATCAGCACCATTTAATCGACCTGAAACCGATACTTTGATCCCTTCTGCTCCCATTCTCATTGTGTTCTGAATTGCACTTCTTACAGCTCTTTTATATGCCATTCTGCCTTCAAGTTGTTGTGCAATATTTTCAGCTACTAATTTAGCATCAAGTTCCGGTCTTTTAATTTCAAAAATGTTGATTTGAACATCCTTGTTTGTTAATTTCTTAATTTCTTCTTTCAGTCTATCTACCTCTGCACCTTGCTTACCAATAACAATTCCCGGACGGGCTGTATGGATTGTAATGATGAGTCTTTTGATTGTTCTTTCTATCACAATCTTAGAAATGCCACCTTTAGCTATTCTAGCATAGATATACGTTCTGATTTTCTCATCTTCGATCAATTTTTCAGCAAAATTTTTGCCTCCATACCAATTAGATTCCCATCCTCTTGTTATGCCTAACCTTAATGATACTGGATTAACTTTTTGTCCCATTTAAACGATATTGCTTTTGTTATTTAGTATTTTTATCTTCTTTATTTTCAGAGGCTACTTCTGTCTCAACACTTGCATTACTGCTATCCACTACAAGTGTGATATGATTAAATCTCTTTTTCATTCTGTGTGCTCTACCTTGAGGTGCAGTTCTTAGCCTTTTTAATGCATAGGCTCCATCAACCATCACACTTTTCACAAAGAGTTCTGCATCTTCTGCACGTTCGCCATCATTCTTTTGTTCCCAATTAGCAATTGCACTTTTAAGCAATTTCTCAACGTAGATTGCATAATACTTTCTTTGACTGAACTGAAGTATGTTCAATGCCTTATCAACTTTTTGTCCCCTTATCTGGTCAACAACCAATCTCATCTTACGAGGTGGTAGGGGACAGTTTCTTAATTTAGCTACAGCTTCCATTATATTATTAATTATCTATTACCACTATGTCCTTTAAATGTTCTAGTTGGTGCAAATTCACCTAATCTATGTCCAACCATGTTTTCAGTTACAAAAACCGGAATAAACTTATTACCATTATGCACAGCAAAAGTATGTCCAACAAAATCAGGACTAATCATACTTCTTCTTGCCCAAGTTTTAACCACAGATTTCTTTTTAGTTTCGTTCATCTGAACGACTTTCTTTTCAAGTTTGAAATCAATAAATGGTCCTTTTTTTAACGATCTTGCCATATTCTTTCAGCTATTTTTTAGTTCCTCTTTTAGTTTTACGTCTCTCTATAATATACTTATTTGAAGCTTTCTTAGGAGTTCTGGTCTTCTGTCCTTGAGAATAGATACCGGTACGAGACATAGGCTGTCCTCCTTTAGATTTACCTTCCCCTCCTCCAAGTGGGTGGTCAACCGGGTTCATAGCTGCAGGTCTTGTTCTTGGTCTTCTTCCTAACCATCTGCTACGACCAGCTTTACCCAAATTAATATTGAAATGCTCGGAGTTTGAAACCTTTCCTACCGTTGCCATACAATTACCTAAAATCATGCGTGATTCACCAGAAGGTAACTTAATTATGCAATATTTATCTTCAATATTTTTGAGAATAGCTGATGACCCAGCACCTCTACAAATTTTTGCACCGGCTCCGGGCGCCATTTCAATATTATGAATTTCAGTTCCTTGAGGAATCTCTCTTAGTGGTAGTGTATTTCCAACATCCGGAGTAACTCCTGAGCCTGAAATAATTTGCTGACCTACTTTAATTCCTTCTGGGGCAATAATATAACGCTTTTCTCCATCTTTATACTGCACTAAAGAAATATATGATGTCCTATTGGGATCATACTCAATAGTTAATACTTCAGCAGGCATATTATATTTATCGCGTTTGAAATCAATAATTCTATACTTACGCTTGTGACCTCCGCCAATATTGCGCATAGTCATTTTTCCTTGGTTGTTTCTACCTCCTGATTTCTTTAATGTAACAAGTAACGATTTTTCTGGTTGACTTGTAGTCAATTCAGAAAAGTCATTAGCTACTCTAAATCTTTCCCCAGGTGTTATCGGTTTTAATCTCTTTAGTCCCATTTAATTAGTTGTTCTCAAAAAAGTCTATTTTATGTCCATCTTTAAGTTTGAAGATCGCTTTTTTATAGCTGTTTGTTCTTCCTGTAACCTGACCGGTTCTGTTATTTTTTCTCTTCTTAGTAGGTGCAACCATGGTATTTAACCAATCTACTTCAACACCATACAATTTCTCAATGGCTGAAATAATTTCTTCCTTAGATGCTCTTCTATCAACAATAAAACCGTATTGATCTCTTCTTTCTTTCAGAAGGTTCAGTTTTTCAGTAATAAGAGGTTTAATTAATATTGAAGTCATGTCTGTTATTTCTTATATGTATCGTTAATAATATTAATTGCAGCTTCTGTAAGAATAAGGTTATGAGAATTTACGATTTCATAAGTATTTAAACTATTAGCTTGAGCAATCTTATTGTTTGGAATATTTCTGCCACTTAAAATTGTGTTATTATCTGAATTATGAACTAAAAACAAGGTTTTTGTGCCTTCAATATTCATATTCTTTAACAAATGAGAAAATGCATGAGTGCTTGGTTTGTCAAAAGACAAATCTTCAATAACCATTACTTTATCTTCCTTTGCTTTATATGATAGTGCAGAAATACGAGCAAGATTTTTTAGTTTGCTATTTAATTTAAAACCATAGTTTCTTGGTCTTGGTCCATGTATTCTACCTCCACCTACAATGGTTCCGGATTTTCTACTACCGGCCCTTGCTCCGCCCGTACCTTTCTGACGCTTAAGTTTGCGTGTGCTATATGCTACTTCTGATTTATCTTTAGATTTATGAGTTCCTTGTCTTTGGTTAGCCAAAAACAATTTCACATCTAAATAAATAGCATGGTCATTAGGTTCAATACCAAAAACTTCGTTTGGTAATGTTACCTTTCTACCGGCAAATTCGCCTTTACTATTATATACTTTCGCTTCCATTTTATTTTTCCAATATTACAGTTGAACCATTATATCCGGGTACAGCACCTTTTATAAGCATAAGGTTTCTATCAGGATAAATTTTAATAATTTCTAGGTTGGTAATTTTAACCCTTTTATTTCCGGTTCTACCTGCCATTCTCATTCCTTTAAATACTCTTGAAGGAGTAGAACAAGCACCAATAGATCCGGGAGCTCTTAATCTGTTATGTTGTCCGTGAGTGGATTCTCCAACACCGGCAAAACCATGTCTTTTTACAACACCTTGGAAACCTTTTCCTTTTGAATTTGCCACAACATCAACATATTCACCTTCATTGAAAATCGTTGCATCAATCACTTCTCCAACTTTTCTTTCGATTCTTGGATTTCTAACATCTACAACAACTCTTTTTGGGGTAGTACCAGATACTTTGAAATGTCCAACTTCAGTTTTTTTCCAAGTTTTTTCTTTTTTATCTCCCCAAGCAATTTGGAAGGCATTTACCCCTTCCTTTTCCTTAGTTTTAACTTGAGTTACAACACAAGGACCTGCCTCAATAACAGTACAAGGAATATTGTTCCCTTCACTATTGAAGACACTTGTCATTCCGATTTTTTTTCCTATTAATCTTTGCATAGCTCTGATTCTTCTTTAAACTAAACTTTAATTTCTACATCTACTCCGCTTGGTAACTCCAACTTCATAAGAGCTTCAACAGTCTTAGATGAAGAAGTATAAATATCAATCAATCTTTTGTAAGAAGATAACTGAAATTGTTCTCTTGCCTTTTTATTTACATGTGGAGAACGAAGTACAGTAAAAATCTTCTTTTGAGTAGGAAGTGGAATTGGTCCACTCACAACTGCTCCGGTGATTTTAACTGATTTAACAATCTTTTCTGCAGATTTGTCAATCAAATTATGGTCATGAGACCTTAGTTTTATTCTTATCTTCTGGCTAACCATTTTCTTAAGCGTTAGATGTATTTCCTTTTACAGTTTTTAAAATATTTTCAGCAAGATTACGAGGTACTTGATCATAGTGAGAAAACTCCATACTTGAACTTGCACGTCCTGAAGTAATTGTTCTTAATGAAGTAACATATCCAAACATTTCACTTAGTGGAACTTTAGCTTTTACAACTTGTGCTCCGGCTCTTTCATCAATTCCCTCAATCATACCTCTTCTTCTATTCAAATCACCTTGTACATCACCCATATAATCAGCAGGTGTCAATACTTCAAGTTTCATGATTGGTTCAAGTATCACAGGTCCTGCATTTTTTGCAGATTCTCTGAACCCGGCTTTTGCGCACAATTCAAATGACAATGAATCTGAGTCAACAGCATGGAATGAACCGTCAAATAAACGAACTTTCATTCTGTCAATAGGATATCCTGCTAATGAACCGTTTTTCATGGACTCAGCAAACCCTTTTTGTACTGCAGGTATAAATTCCTTTGGAATAGCACCTCCAACAATTTGATTAACAAACTGTAAGCCTTCTCCTTGGAAGTCTTCGTCTGCGGGACCAATTTCAAATTGAATATCAGCAAATTTACCTCTACCTCCTGTTTGTTTCTTAAACACCTCTCTGTGAGTAAAGATCTTTGTAATAGCTTCTTTATATGCAACCTGTGGGGCTCCTTGATTAACCTCCACTTTGAATTCTCTTTTTAGACGATCAACAATAATTTCAAGGTGTAACTCTCCCATACCACTAATTACAGTTTGTCCGGTTTCTTCATCAGTTTTAACTCTAAATGTTGGATCTTCTTCAGCAAGTTTAGACAATCCATTTGCTAATTTGTCAACATCAGCTTGTGCTTTAGGCTCGATTGCAATACCAATAACCGGTTCAGGGAAAGTGATAGATTCTAAAATAATAGGGTTTTTCTCATCACATAATGTATCCCCTGTTTTAATCTCTTTAAATCCGACTGCTGCTCCAATATCTCCGGCATCAATTCCATCAATAGGATTTTGTTTATTTGAGTGCATTTGGAAAATACGAGAAATTCTTTCTTTCTTTCCGGAACGTGTATTTAAGACATAAGAACCTGCATCCAAATGTCCTGAATATACACGGAAGAATGCAAGTCTTCCTACATAAGGATCTGTAGCAATCTTAAATGCTAAAGCAGCAAATGGTTCATTGACATCAGCTTTACGTATGACTTCTTGTTCGGTATCAGGGTTTGTACCTTTAACAGCTTCAACATCTGTTGGAGCAGGTAAAAACTTAATAACTGCATCTAATAATGTTTGAACTCCTTTGTTCTTAAAAGAAGAACCACACATCAAAGGAACAATTTTCAATGAAAGTGTTGCAGCTCTTAATGCATTATTGATTTCTTCTTCTGTAATAGAATCCGGATTATCGAAAAATTTCTCCATCAAAGAATCATCGAATTCTGCAATCGCTTCTATTAATTTTTCACGATACTCATGAGCAACTTCTTTTAAATCTTCAGGTATTTCAATTTCAGTATAAGTAGCTCCAAGCGTTGCTTCATCCCAAATAATAGCTTCGTTTTTAATTAAGTCAACTACACCTTTAAAAGTTTCTTCAGCACCAATTGGAATTTGAAGAGGAACAGGTTTTGCTCCTAATCTATCTTCAATTTGTTTCACTACTTTTAAGAAGTCAGCACCGGAACGGTCCATTTTGTTTACAAAACCAATTCTTGGAACACCGTATTTATTCATTTGTCTCCATACAGTCTCAGACTGAGGCTCTACACCACCTACAGAACAAAACAAAGCAATCGCACCATCCAATACACGCAATGATCTTTCTACCTCAACAGTAAAGTCAACGTGTCCGGGTGTGTCAATTACATTAATTTGATATGTCTTTGAGTCAGGAGTTTTCTTGCCATCATGGGTAGGAAAATTCCAAAAAGTAGTAGTAGCAGCAGAAGTAATGGTAATCCCTCTTTCTTGCTCTTGTTCCATCCAGTCCATTGTCGCAGAACCATCATGAGTCTCACCAATCTTATGGGTTTTACCGGTATAGAATAAAATCCTCTCGGTAGTGGTGGTTTTGCCTGCATCAATGTGAGCAGATATTCCAATATTTCTTACAAAACTTAAATCCTTGTTTGCCATCTAATATAATTCTCTATTTCTATCTTAAACTTTAAAGTGAGCAAAAGCTTTGTTTGCCTCTGCCATTCTGTGTGTATCATCTTTTTTCTTCACAGCAGCTCCTTCACCTTTAGAAGCAGCTATAATTTCAGAAGCTAATTTCTCAGCCATTGACTTTTCATTTCTCTTTCTTGCATAGCCAATCAGCCATTTCATTCCCATAGCGATTCTTCTGTCAGGGTGAATCTCAATCGGAATCTGAAAAGTGGCCCCACCTACTCTTCTTGATTTAACCTCAACAGTAGGAGTAACATTATTTAAAGCCTTTTTCCATGTCTCTAAGACAGGTTCTTCAGAAATCTTCTTTTCAACTATATCTAATGCATCATAGAAAGCAGCTTGTGATACGCTCTTCTTTCCGGAATACATCATATTATTAACAAAACGAGTTACCAAAGTGTCGTTGAACTTTGGATCAGGTAACAATACTCTCTTTTTTGCTTTTATTTTTCTCATGCTCTTAAAATTCTTATATAATTACGCTTTCTTAGGTCTTTTTGCTCCGTATTTAGATCTTCTTTGCATTCTTCCGTTTACACCTGCTGTATCCAGTGCGCCACGAACAATGTGATAACGTACACCGGGCAAGTCTTTCACTCTTCCTCCTCTTACTAATACAATTGAGTGCTCTTGTAAATTATGACCTTCACCAGGAATATAAGCGTTAACCTCTTTTCCATTGGTTAATCTAACCCTTGCAACTTTTCTCATTGCCGAGTTTGGTTTCTTTGGGGTAGTTGTATAAACACGTGTACACACTCCTCTACGTTGTGGACAAGAATCAAGTGCAGGAGACTTACTCTTTGAAGTGATTGTCTCTCTACCCTTTCTAACTAATTGTTGTATAGTTGGCATATTTCAGTATTTTCCAGTTGTCTAAAAAAAGGACGGCAAAGGTAAGAATCTTATTTTTCTAAACAAACGGTTTATAGAATTTTTTTTTTGTCTTTTTTGATACGGTTTTTACTCGCACTTTTGCCCTGACAATTCTACACATGAAACATAGGAGTTACATACGTAAGATACTGATGTACAGTATTTTATTATCACTCGTTATTTTTGAAATCAGCAGAATCATCTTCTTCATATTTAATTGGAGCGCTTTTAGCCATTTTGGTTTTGTCCAAATCTCAAAAGCCCTATTTTCCGGAATTTTGTTTGATTGTGTTTATATTTTTTATGCGTTCTCACCTTTCATTATTTTTCATCTGCTACCATTTAATTTTAAAATTAAACAAAGTGCACAATGGTGTGCCAAAATTTACTTCCTTGTCATTATTGGGGTCGGTATTCTGCTTAATTTAATTGACTCCGCATATTTTAATTATTCGCATAAGCGAACGGGAAAAGAGCTCTTTTACATGCTTACAGACAGCGCCAATCCGATTGGAAGTTATTTTCTGAATTATTGGTATCTCCTTGCTATTCTTGTATTATTATTATTTATAGCTGGAAAATGGTACCCCAAAATACAGAATCAGAAGCTGGAAAAATTTACTTACCGGGACATTCCTCATTTGTTTTTCATGATACTTATTTCCATTCTCGGGATGAGGGGTAGTGTTGGTCTGAAACCACTCCGTAGTGTAGATGCGTCAAAATTTGTTGAATCGGGATTGGAAGCACTGGCATTGAATACACCTTTTCAAATTATCAGCTCTCTCGAATCCGACAAACCTGTTAACCCATTTCAAACACAGATAACGAGCAACCTTTCTGACAATTCATATATAAAAAACTACAAGCACAAGAAAATAGTTAATGGCAAAAAGAATATTGTACTAGTTATCTTAGAAAGTTTCGGTCGCAATCGGATTGGTTTTATGACTGAAACACCAAACCAAAGTATTTCTGTAACACCTTTTATTGATAGTTTTTCCAAATCATGTTTAGTGTTCCCCAACTGCTATGCTAACGGGACGAAATCTATTGATGCAGTGCCCGCACTTTTTGCATCCCTGCCTTCGTTATTACAACAACCCTTTATTTATTCTTGGTATCAAGCCAATATAATTCGAGGTATCCAATATTATTTGAATAAAGAGGGATACAACTGCTCTTTCTATCATGGCGCAGCCAACGGCACGATGGGTTTTGAAAGTTTTTTGAAAAAAGCCGGTGCAATTGAATATTTTGGCATCAATCAATTCACAGGTAACAAAGAGAAGGAATATGATGGAAACTGGGGAATATATGACCACTATTACCTTCACTATTTTAATCAAGAGTTAGCACACAAGCATCAACCCTACTTTAGCACAGTATTTACATTGTCTTCTCATCCACCCTATAAAATCCCTAAAGAGATTGAACTGTCCCTTCCAGGCATTTCTAATCCAATGCTCAAAAGCATTGCTTATACTGACTATTCTTTAAAACTCTTTTTTTCTGAAAGAGCAAAATCTCCTGACAATGAAAATACTATTTATATATTAATTGGAGATCATACTGCGAATGCAGACAATGATTACTTCTATTCGTCTAAGGGACAAATGGAGCTCTTTTGTATGATATACGACCCTTCGGGAGAGATAAAACCCGGTATTAACAACAGGATAATCCAACAATTAGACATTATGCCATCAATTTTGAATTTATGTAACTATCCCGACAGTTTCTTTTCTTTAGGAAATAGTATCTTTGATGACTCAACAAAGGGAATGGCATTTTTTGAAATGTATGGCTCTTATCATATTATAGAGGAAGAGCACATGTTGAGCATAAGCTCTTTGAACGAGAAAAAATTCAGATTTTTTCCAAAACAATATTACAAACTCGATATTCCATTTTCTGAAAAAAGTTATCTCGAGAATGATTTGAATAACAATCTCAAACACTTGATTTGGACCTTCTTCAACAGACTTGAACAAAATAAGTTCTATTGACAAAGAGATAATATCAGTTAAAAGATAATCACAATCTAAACTCTCATCTTCAATAAATGCCTACTTTTGTTTCACTTTAGGATACTTAAAGTAAACAATTGGCGGCAATTTGTCGAAAGGTTTTGTGAAACAAGGCAGTTTGAGGCAAAAGAAAAGCGGTGGGGGAAAACTACCAAATCGGAGCAATTCAAGGCAAAGAGGAGTAAAAACAAAGGCTTAAAAACAAGAAAAGCCAAAACAAACAATCACTCCAACTCTGCAACAGACATAAGGTCACAAAAGGTGAAAGGCTACTAAGCACCAAGCCGATAAAAAAGAGTACCCCGAAAAGAGAAACGGCAGTTCTCACAAGTAAAACCTAAAAAATACAAAAATGAGAATCAAGAAAAACATTTTAATGTCAATTGGAGTCAGTCTATTCACACTTCTTTTCTCAATGCCTAGTTACGGATTAGTTGTTATTACCCTAGGAAAAGGAACAAACCAAGGAGACCTTAATAGGAATGTTTACATATCAGATTATGTACCCAGCACTGAGGAATCTACCATTACAGCATCTTGTTCTGGAAGTGGTTCTACTAAATGTCCCACAACTGCCGAACTAAGAAGCCTCTGTCCAAACGCTATTGTAATTCCATGGATCCCAAATGAAGGAGCTATGGGACTGGATAATACTATCTCATATATTATGCTTCAGTTTAATAGTGGCACAAACACTGGCACTATCTTCAGAACTTACGTACACAGTGAAACAAGTGAAAGTATTGTTTTTAAATTCACCTGGCAAGTTGACAGCGTAAACTCTGATTTAGTTAATATCACTGTACAAGAAATGATATAATATGAAATTTATTCAAATTAGGAAGGTCGTATTAAATGCGACCATCCTTTTATGTATCAGTTGTGGATATACAAACAAAACGGGAAATTCTGTTTCATTAGATGATAACAAAGTTACAGAAAGTGAAGATACTGTTTGTGCTTTTGTACTTTCCGACATATACAAAAGACCTGAAGTCCGAGTTCTATCTTTTTTTCATCTGGGTTACCCTGATTTCTATATTACCACTTATGATTCCACAAAGTTTATGATTTTGAATGCATACAGCAGTCTATATCTAGATGACATTAATGACAAACTGTTGCTCACAATATTTGATTATAGTACAGAATCTTCAAATGCTATTACTTTAAGACGCAAGCATTACATTGACCTACCAACAGACGCAAGGGTCAACAAAATTGAAGATGCCATCTTTAAGAACAATGAATTGTTTGTTTTATATCAGCATGGAATAATGAGAATTAAGTATAACAGTACTAATGATAGTTTTAAAGTTGCAAGATTCTTTAATTTTGATAAGTTAGAAAACACGTATTACCGACCTTTTAAATTTAAAATTGAAGAAGACGGCAGTTTTACAATCCTACACTACAGAGACTTGTCATATATTTCAGATACTCTAAAACAAAAGTTTCCAGAGAAAGGAGGATGGTTTATTTTTGATTGGGAAAACGGTATCAGAAGCAAAATTCACCCGCTAAATATAGAAATGATTGGAATGAGCTATATCAATCGCCAATACTTTGCCAATTTTATTCATGGCAAATTGATATATACTGATGGTTATAGCGGAAAAATATTTGTGGTTGATACTGATAAAAATATTGAAACGGAAACAGATATTGAACCTTCGCTTTCCAAACATCCACAATGGAAACCCTTACCATTGGATTCCATAAAATATATGCAATCTTTATCACGATATATTCATGCCGATTTAATCAAGAAACTAACGTTCAGTTGGTCTAGAAACTTCTCAAGGATAAGAGAGTTTTTTGAGATTGGAGCACCTTCAGATTCATGCTTTGCCATAGTTTGGAAAAATAGCATTATCAATGTTAATCACCCCCCTACCTACGTTACTGTTTGTAAGTTTATTAATGGCAACTTAACCTTATTGCATGAGAATTTACCATTTCCTAACAAGCCTAATTACATGTTTAACAGCCAAAGTCATTTTATTAACACCTCTGCCATTTTTACCCCCTTGTCAGATAAAGGTTTAGTATTATTCAGCTATCAATTAGAATTAGATTCTTTTGTGTATTATGTATTAAACCCCAATATTGAAGAACAAATTACGACAGATGAATATTATGAAAAACGAAAAAATTGGAGCAAGACTGATAACATTGAGTATGAGCCTGCTTTACTCTTTTATCGATATAATTTTAATTGGCGGCAAGAGTAGTCAAATCACAGAAGAAACAAAATCTAATTCAATTGTTGAAATACAAGTTGACAGTAACTCCTTTTATGTATTTTCGGGCAGCTTATTTTGCAAGCCTTGCATGAATACCGCAGTAGCATATTATGAAAATTATCACAATAATTTTGACTCTTTGATTTATCTTTACTTTTACGGGACAAAGAACGAATTGATTATATTAAAACAAAATATCAGACTGGGGTACGGACATAAGAACATCAAATTCAAGTTTATTCACATGGATAACTTAGATATAAATAACAGTATAATAAGACTTGAAACACCTAAGAAAAAATATGAGTACAAGGCAAAGGAACTATTCAATAAAAGCCCTCTCGTAATATACTTAGATGTTACAACAAATCTTGTCTTAAATTATTTTGACAGATAACAAGCAGTGGGAAAAGCATATTTCGGGTAAAAGAGGCTTCCCATTTCGTAAGAGGTGAATATTTTATAGAGAAAACAGCGCAGACAAAAGAAATTTCAGCTTTCAGCCCAAAACAATAATATAAACGCCCTATCACTTCAGCGAAAACAGCAATTAAAAAAAGAAAAGAGCAATGAGCTATAGCAAATGGCTTGGCAATGCCACAAAGGGCGTAAGGAGAATAGACTTTATTGAGATAATACAACTATTGATAATTTGTTTGTAAGCAAATTTGCATTATTCATCTCCTTGAATAAATAGGCTATTTTCGTTCACTAAATAACCTTACTTAAGGTATTAAAAATAACAATTGGCGGCAATTTATCGAAAGGTTTTGTGAAACCAAGGCAGTTTGAGGCAAAAGAAAAGCGGTGGGGGAAAACTACCAAATCGGAGCAATTCTAGGCAAAGAGGAGTAAAAACAAAGGCTTAAAAACAAGAAAAGCCAAAAACAAAAATTAACTCCAACTCTGCAACAGACAAAGGGGCATAAAAGGTGAAAGGCTACGAAGCACCAAACCAATGAAAAGGAGTACCCCGAAAAGAGAAACGGCATTTCTCACAAGTAAAACTTAAAAAATACAAAAATGAAAAATTTAATTTTATCGTTTACTATAACCGCCTTAATAGCAGGTGGCATGATGACGTATTCTTCCTGTAACAAAGATAAGACTGTTTCTGGTAAGGAAGTAACAGAGCAAAACACAGAAGAAAATTCACCTACAACACCAAATTGTTGTACCGTAACTTGCAAAGCAGGAACATGCAGTGCGACAGAAGCACCTTGTAATTGCACATGCTCTTTTTGGGGAGATCCTAAATGCAGCGGAGGTTCTGATACTTATACATTGTCTCAAGTACACCTCGACAATATTGTCAACATGATAAATTTTTTAATTTCCTTAGAATCTTCTAATACAGGTAGTGCCGCAGTCCATCTCTACAATTACAAAGATGCTGTTTTGGCAAATAACCAAGCACTGGCAAATACTGAAATTGAAAGCTATCGTTCAGCATGCAAACAAATGTCAACATCTCACCAAACTGATTATAGAAGCTTTATTGAAACCTTGCCATTCTAATCAATTATATTTTTTTCATTATGAAACAAAATTTATTGAAGCGTGTCTTCAATGCTGCTAACGAAACAGTGTAATTCTTATGACAAAAGTCGATCATTAAAATTCAATATCTTACTCTGGCAATTAACTCTTACTTTTGTTCCCTATGCTGATAAAAACATTTGGCGCTGCAGTATATGGAGTAAATGCAGGTTTAATCACTGTTGAAGTAAATTTGGGTACCGGTGTAGGTTATTTTTTGGTTGGATTGCCGGACAATGCCGTTAAAGAGAGTCAATTAAGGATCGAAACAGCCTTTAAGAATTCAGTGTTGTCAATGCCGCGAAAAAAAGTCGTTATCAACATGGCTCCGGCCGATTTAAAAAAAGAAGGCTCTGCTTATGACACCACCATTGCAACTGCTTTGCTTGCTGCTTCAGAACAAATAAACTCAGACAGCATATCGGATTATATAATCATGGGTGAACTTTCATTAGATGGTAGTCTTGTTCCAATAAAAGGTGTATTGCCAATTGCAATCCAAGCAAAAAAAGAAGGTTTCAAGGGATTTATTCTTCCAATTCAAAATGCAAAAGAAGCAGCCATTGTCAAAGGATTAGAGGTGTATGGAATGGAGAACATTCTAGATATAGTTGATTTCTTCAATAATGTTCGAGAATTCGAACCTGCAACTGCGGATCCACGTGGGGACTTTGCCAATATGAGCGATTCGTTTGACGTTGATTTTGCTGATGTGCAAGGACAAGAGAATATTAAAAGAGCGATGGAGATATCGGCAGCCGGAGGGCATAATATTATTTTGATTGGACCACCCGGTGCAGGAAAAACAATGTTAGCCAAAAGATTACCTACCATACTTCCGCCAATGACATTGCAAGAGGCGCTTGAAACTACTAAAATACATTCGGTTGCCGGAAAGTTAGGTAACAACGCATCTCTTGTTGCTACACGTCCATTTCGCTCGCCACATCATACGGTTAGCGATGTCGCGCTGGTTGGAGGCGGTAATATTCCTCAGCCGGGTGAAATTTCTTTGGCACATAATGGGGTCCTATTTTTAGATGAACTACCCGAATTCAAACGAACTGTATTGGAAGTATTAAGACAGCCACTAGAAGAAAGACGGATAACAATCAGTAGGGCAAAGTTTACAGTTGAATATCCCTCTAGTTTTATGTTGGTGGCAAGCATGAACCCTTGCCCATGTGGATATTTTAACCATCCTGAAAAAGATTGTGTTTGCGGACCCGGTGTAGTGCAACGATATTTGAGTAAAATTTCAGGTCCTTTGCTGGACAGAATTGATATCCATATTGAAGTTACTCCCGTTTCTTTTGAGCAACTTGCTAACAGAGAAAAACCTGCAGAAACTTCTAAAGATGTAAAAATGAGGGTGGTAAAAGCTAGAGAAATACAAAAGCAAAGATATGAAGGACAGGAGGGAATTTATTGTAACGCTCAGCTACAATCAAACAGAATCCATGAAGTGTGTGCAATTCCAAAGGCTGGACAAGCATTACTAAAGACAGCAATGGAGAGATTAAATCTTTCTGCCAGAGCTTATGATAGAATACTCAAAGTAGCACGTACCATTGCTGACTTGGCAGATAGCAAGGATATCCAAGTAGAACATTTGGCAGAGGCAATTCAATATAGAAGCCTGGACAGAGAAAATTGGGCGGGTTAATTGTTACATTGATGAGAAGCCATTCTTTGTTTCTTATTGTTTTTGTTCATATTTGCAGCTCAATATTTATTCAACATGAAAACAGGATTTATTCATCTTCATAACCTCATAGCATGGTTATTAATTGCTATACTCATCGTTTCTGTAGTTCTTTTCTTTATTAACCATGCCGGCAAAAAAACTTTCAGCAAGTTGCAAAACAATCTCAGACTGTTTGCAGTGGTGGTATCAGGCTTGCAATTAATGGTTGGTTTCGCGGTATATTTTATGAAAGATTGGTTCTATGGTTTTTCACAAATGTCAAACTCAGCCATACGTTTTTATGTTGTTGAACACCCTTTGATGATGTTGCTTGGAATATTATTTATCCATATTGGAAGCAGTAAAATCAAACGAGCTCCTGCAGAACTAAAGAATAAAAAGGGTTTAATCTTTTTTGGTATCAGTTTAGTGCTGATTCTGAGCAGAATGCCTTGGGACAGATTGGCTATTTAACAGTCACTGATGCGTCATAAGATTGATTAATCGCATTCCACAAAACATCTTTCAGCTCCTTAATATTTGTTCCCGTAAAAGAGGAAATAAAAATAGGGTTCAATTTTTTAATCTTTGTTTCAATCTTTTTGCGAGTTTTCTCATCAAGCAATTCACATTTACTAATTGCCACAATCCTATCTTTGAGAAGCATTTCGGGGTTAAATTTTTTCAATTCATTCAAAATGACTTTGTGTTCTGCCAGAATATTATCTGAAGTTGCGGGAATAAGTATTAATAAGACTGCATTTCTTTCGATATGTCGCAAAAAACGATGTCCTAACCCCTTGCCTTCACTTGCTCCTTCTATAATACCTGGAATATCTGCAACAACATAAGATTGGTAGTCATAATATTCTACCACACCCAAGTTGGGCGTAATAGTCGTGAATGGATAATCAGCAATTTCAGGCTTTGCGGCTGAAATAACAGATAGCAAAGTTGATTTCCCAGCATTTGGGAAGCCCACTAAACCAACATCTGCCAACACTTTTAATTCTAAAATCACAGCTTTTTCAATACCTGCTTGTCCCGGTTGAGCATAATTAGGAGCTCTGTTTGTTGAGGATTTAAAATTAACATTACCCAATCCACCTCTACCTCCCTGAATTAAAATGTGAGTTTGTTCATCTTGTGTAATTTCACAAAGAATTTCACCGGTTTCAGCGTCACGCGCAATCGTTCCTAACGGCACTTCTAAAATTTCATCTTTACCATCCGCACCGGTCTTTTGGTTGGCATTTCCAACAATACCGCTTTGTGCAAAAACATGTTTACGGTATTTCAAGTGTAGTAATGTCCACAAATGTCCGTTACCTTTTAATATAATATGCCCACCTCTGCCACCATTGCCTCCATCAGGACCTCCTTTAGGGTTGCCTTTTGCTCTGTGAAAATGCGCACTTCCGCCACCCCCTTTTCCGGAACGCATATAAATTTTAACGTAATCAATAAAGTTCTCTGCCATATTCACAAGTGTATCTGCTTCTTAATTAAGCAGTCGTAGGTAAACATTTTTTAATTTCTGCAGACAACAAGTCAAAAATAGTTGCTATTGCACCCACGCCATTGATTCGCTTGTATTTGTTTTGCTTTTTATAAAAATTCGCTGCTACAGCAGTTTGCTCGTTATAGACTCTAATTCTATTTCTAATGATTGCTTCGTCATTATCATCTGAGCGTCCACTGCTTTTACCTCTTTCTAACAATCTCCTTGTGAGTTCGTCCTCAGGTACATCAAGCGATAACATAAGCGCAATGTGGGTTTGTTTTTCAGCTAACAGAGAATCGAGTGCTTGGGCTTGCGGAACTGTTCTTGGAAATCCATCAAAAATAAATCCTTTAGCATTGGGATGATTGTTCAATTCGCTTTTAAGCATATTAATTGTAACCTCATCGGGAACTAACTCACCTTTGTCAATATAGGATTTAGCAAGTTTACCAAGTTCAGTTTCATTTTTAATATTAAAACGGAAAATATCACCGGTACTAAGGTGAACAAGATTGAAGGTGTCAACAAGTTTTGAAGATTGAGTGCCTTTGCCCGCACCCGGAGGACCGAATAATACAAGATTTAACATGAATTTTTTTTAGGAGGCACAAAGATAAAATTAAAAAACAGAAATACCATGCTTTAAGCTAAACAGTTGTATTTTAGCAGCCTTAAAAAATCAGTGTGGCTGACATCTTAAAAGACATAAAAATTGAGCTAAAAGACGAGTTTGCCAAATTTGAAGCAACCTTTTACAAAGAGGTAAAGACCAAAATTTCGCTTCTTGATACGATTTTAGGATATATTGTAAAGCGTAAGGGCAAACAAATTAGACCTATTATGGTCTTGCTTACTGCCGGAAGTTGCGGCTCTATCAATGAAAAAACATATAGAGGGGCTTCCTTAGTTGAATTATTGCACACTGCAACATTGGTGCATGATGATGTGGTGGATGAAAGCTATAAACGCAGAGGTTTTTTTTCTATCAATGCACTTTGGAAAAATAAAGTAGCGGTACTTGTTGGGGATTTCTTATTGTCGAGAGGGTTAATTATGTCTGTTGAGAATAAAGATTTTGAAATGCTTGAGATTGTTTCAGACTCTATGAAAAGAATGGTTGAAGGAGAACTCCTACAATTAGAAAAAGCTCGAAGGTTAGACATCAAGGAAGAGGATTATTACCAAATCATTTCAAACAAAACAGCCTCGTTGTTTGCCTCTTGTTGTGCCATAGGTGCAGCTAGTGTAACAGATTCAAAAGAAATCATGGATGCAATGAGAAATTTTGGAGAAAGTGCCGGTATGGCTTTCCAAATAAAAGATGATTTGTTTGATTTTAGTGATGAAGATTCAGGAAAACCAAAAGGCATAGATATCAAAGAACGTAAGATGACACTTCCTTTAATTTATGCCCTAAACCATGCAGATAAGAACACCAAGAACAGAATAATCAAACTGTTTAAAACTAAAAAAATCAGCAACGAACAAGTGCAAGAAGTAGTTTCATTTATTTTGAATTCAGGTGGTGCAGATTATGCAAGAAATAAAATGAATGAATTTAAAAATAAGGCATTGAAATGCTTGGAAATATTACCCGAGAATAGACATAAAACCAATCTCATTACTGTTCTAAACTACATTATAGAACGCAAAAAGTAGTGTCAGTTTGAATCAATAGCTTAAACACAAGGAATATCAGCCAAAATAATTTATTTTATATTGCGTTAAGAGTATAAATTCGCGGGTCAAATCTTGATAAGATAGAGCAAACACATGAAAAAACATTCCACTTTAGCACTCAAAGTCTTTACGCTTAGTTTTTCACTTTTATTATTTGACTTGAGTTCTGCCCAAAACCCTTTGCCTTCAAAGAGAGAAACAGCATTAGATTTCGGTATTTTAATTGGCGGTTCTAATTATATGGGAGAATTAACTAAATCAATCCTGCCTGTTTTCAAAGAAACACATCTTGCTGGAGGATTGATCATTCGTTATAATTTAAGTCAGAGTATCAGCCTTCGAGCAACAGCCATGTACATGCGTATTAGCGGGGATGACAAGAACTTTGATAGCGATGCTTTTAGAAGAAGAAGAAACCTGAATTTCCGTTCAGATATATTTGAGTTTTCTGGTGGTTTTGAATGGAATTTGCTTGGATGGTATCAATCTCGAACCAGATTGGCATCAAGCCCTTATTTGTTTGGGTCTGTTGGGGTATATAGATTTAACCCAACCACCCAATTCTTTTATTATGCCGGATTACCTAATCAAGACCCAAGCTTGGCGTCACAAAACGGAAATTGGATTGAATTACAACCTCTTTCAACAGAAGCACAAGAAACAACAAAAAATAACGAACAAAAAAGATATGCGCTAACACAAGTGTGTATTCCTTTTGGAGTAGGTTATAAGTTTCAATTAAGCGACAATTGGACTGCAGGTATTGAGTTTGGAGCGAGAAAAACATTTACTGACTATTTGGACGATATTTCTACAAAATACTGGGACCCCATTATAGTTGGTGGCGCAGGTGGATATATGGCTAATGCTGTAAGGGACAGATCTTATGAAGTAGGCGAAAAACCTTTTATGGAGGAAGATGCCAGAGGAAATAAGAAAACTAAAGACTGGTATATGTTTGCAGGAGTGCATATCACCTACCGAATTCTCGGAGGCAAGGTTCCCTGCTTTAATTTTGAATGATAAAACAAGTTTCAAAATATCTCATCCTTGCAATCTTTCTGTCTTCCGGGTTACAATCTGAAGGTCAAAGATTTTTTGCAGGAAAGATGGAATTTGGGTTATTGTTTGGAGGTTCTAACTATCATGGAGATTTAGCAAAGGAAATCATTTTTTCTGAGACCCATCCTATGTTGGGAGCTTATTATCAACAGAACTTTAATGAATGGTTTTCACTAAGATACCAAGCTGCTTATGCTAAAATCTCAGGTTCTGACAGAAATTTTGCAGCTTACTCTCAACGCAACCTAAGTTTTTACTCTCATATTCTTGAAGGAGGAGTTATTGGAGAGTTTAATTTTAACCCATTTGGACTCAATCCTAATATGTCGTCATTCTCTCCTTATGTTTTCACCGGATTTACCATCTTTCATTTTAATCCCAAAACAAAATATAACAACGAAGTAATAATGCTTAGAGATATGGGCACTGAAGGTCAAGGGATGGATGGCAAGAAGTATTACAGCCTTATTCAACCCGCAGTTCCATTAGGGTTTGGACTAAAATGGAAGCAAAGTCAGAGCTTGGTTGTAGGGTTTGAAGTAGGATTTAGAAAAACATGGACGGATTACTTAGATGATGTTCAGGGAGAATATACCTCTTTTGCCCGCATGAAATCCGAGAAAGGAGATTTACCCGCAATGCTTTCACACAGATATATGGAAAATAAAGATGCAAATATTGCTGTACCGGATAAATTTATGAGAGGAGATCCTCACCTAAAGGATTGGTTCTTTTTTATGAACTTTCGAATTGGCTTTAAGTTCGGCAAGGTTCCATGTGCAAACGATAAATCATTTTAATATAAATTCGCCCGACTTTTTAGAGCCTTGGAAAATAAAGATATTGATATTACCAGAGTCCCTCAACATGTAGCAATCATCATGGACGGGAACGGTCGTTGGGCTAAAAAACAAGGATTATCAAGATTAATGGGTCATGAAACCGGTGTTGGCTCTGTTAGAGAAGTAATTGAAGCTGCAGGTCAAATCGGAATAAAATACCTCACACTCTATACTTTTTCAAAAGAGAATTGGAATAGACCTGTGTTTGAAGTGAGTGGGTTGATGAACTTGTTGGTCAGAACAATTAGAAAAGAGATTAAAACGCTGGCTAAGAAAGAAATTAAATTACTGACAATTGGCGACATATCAGGACTATCGTCAGATGTTCGCAAGGAGTTAAATGAAGCTATTGAAACGACAAAACACCATTCAGGAATTACGGTTGTGTTAGCACTTAACTATAGTGCAAAATGGGATATTGCCAGAACAGTCAAGGTAATTGCAGAGAGATTTAAGGCCGGAAAAATCAAAGAAAATGAAATTAATGAAGAACTGATTACCAAAACACTTTGTACTGCACAGCTTCCTGAACCTGAACTAATTATCAGAACAGGTGGCGAACAGCGTATTAGTAATTTTTTGCTTTGGGAAGCAGCATACTCTGAATTTTACTTTACCCCGATATATTGGCCCGAATTTAAGAAACAACATTTTATCGATGCAATTAAGGACTATCAAAGTAGGGAGCGGAGGTTTGGAAAAATAAGCGAACAAATTCTGAATGAGAAATAAATTAACATATCTGCTATTATTGACTACACTCCTGTTTGTAGGCAATATATATGCTCAGAAGGATAGTGCAAGCATATATCCTCTTGAGTTCTCTGCTCAAAAGGAGATAATCATCAACAATATAATTGTAGAAGGAAATGTATTTGTTGAAACACCTTTGATTGTGGTGTATTCTAATTTATCAATTGGTCAAAAAATTAAGATTCCCGGAACGAAAGTAAGTGAAATCATTAGCAATCTTTGGAAGCAGGATTTATTTTCAGATGTCAAGGTATATATTCAAGAGCTACGCACAGATACTGCAAATATTATTATCTGGGTAAAAGAACGTCCCCGTCTGTCCAAATTCACCTTTCCCGGACTTAAACGCTCGGAAGCTCGTAATCTTAAAGATGAAGTTTCTTTAGAAGGGAACATGATAATAAATGAGAATCTGATTAACAGTACTACTGCTCAAATCAAGAAGTATTATTATGAGAAAGGATACTTTAATACGAAAGTGAGGATTGAGTCTATACCAGATAAGGATAAGAGTAATGCTAATATTTTCAAGATTTATATTGATAAAGGGAAGAAAGTCAAACTTTATGACTTTGAATTTACCGGTAATGTGGTACTGACTGACAGGGAATTGAGGAAGAGTTTTAAAGATTCTAAGAGAAAGAAAAACAAGATAAATATCTTTAAATCAGCCAAGTTTATTGAAGATAATTATGAATTAGACAAGCTAAATTTGGTGGGGCTGTACTATTCAAAAGGTTTTAGGGATATGCATATTGTGTCCGATTCTGTAGTACTAATCAGCGAGGACAGAGTAGTAGTAAAGATTAAAATTCAAGAAGGTGTTCAATATTATTTTAGGAATATTACTTTTTCGGGAAATACAGTATTCCCGGATGAGATTCTTCATAAAGTATTAGGAATCGAAAAAGGAGATATTTATAATCAATCAAAGTTTGACGAAAAATTATTTGCAAGCCCTGACGGATATGATATTACCGGATTATATATGGATGACGGTTATCTGTTTTTCCAAGCCATTCCTTTAGAATTAAATGTAGAAGGAGATTCGATTGATGTTGAAATAAAAATAATTGAAGGAGAGCAAGCGACCTTACGTAATATGATTGTTCGCGGAAACTATAAAACCAGCGATCATGTTATTATTAGAGAGCTGCGAACAAGACCTGGACAAAAATTCTCTCGTTCTGACATTCAACGAACTGTACGAGAACTGGCATCTTTAGGATTGTTTGATCCTCAACAAATCAATGTTGTACCCAAACCCAATCCCGCTGATGGCTCTGTTGATATTGAATATACAGTTGTAGAAAAAGCATCAGATCAGATTGAATTATCAGGCGGTGTGGGTCCAGGATATGGAGGTCAGAGTGCCCAGTTTGTTGGCACATTGGGCTTGGTTCTAAATAACTTTTCTTCGCGTAAAATGCTCAACCCAAAACTTTGGAATCCTATTCCAGTTGGTGATGGTCAGAAACTTTCACTCCGGGGACAAAGCAGCGGGTTCTTTCAGGCTTATAACTTGTCATTTACTGAGCCTTGGTTAGGTGGTCGCAAACCAAATTCTTTTACTACCAGCTTATTCCATTCAATCTATAATTTTAATGGACGACCCAAATCTGATCCTAACAGGCAGTCAATGTTGACCACGGGAGCAAGTGTTTCTTTAGCTAAAAGATTGAGATGGCCGGATGATAATTTTTCCATTATGTATTCTGCTACCTTCCAGCGATATAAAATTCAAAATGGTAAGAGCTTTTTTGAATTAATAGATAACGGGAAGTCAAGAACACTGGAGTTTCAGACTGCTTTGTCGAGGAATGCTTTAGAAGGCGGATTTATTTTCCCAACCGGTGGGAGTAGTATTTCGCTTTCATTAGCGTTTACCCCCCCCTTCTCAATGTTTTCTAACAAAGATTGGAAAACAGTTCCGAATGATGAAAAATATAAATGGGTAGAATATCACAAATGGAAATTTGATGCAGAATGGTACCTAAAACCATTTAATAAGACCAAGTTTGTGTTTATGGCACGCACTCGTTTTGGAGTAATGGGAGGATACAATAAAGATATTGGGGTATCCCCATTTGAGCGGTTCATTGTAGGAGGAAGTGGTTTATCAGGATTTACTTTTTATGGTACCGAGATTGTTTCTCAAAGAGGATATGATGAAGGTGAAATTTCCACTTCTGTTTCTGGATATCCAAATATTGGCGGAACAATTTTTACGAAACACACATTGGAACTACGCTTCCCGATTACAGACAACCCAAGTGCAACTATTTATGTACTTTCATTCCTTGAAGCCGGCAATACTTGGACTAAATTTAACAACTTTAATCCTTTTGATTTGCGCAGAGCAGGTGGAGTTGGTGTTAGATTCTTCCTTCCCATGTTCGGTTTAATTGGAGTTGATTATGGTTATGGATTTGATTGGCAAAAAGTGAATCCAAGTGGTAAGCCCGGGCACTTTCATTTCTACTTAGGACAACAATTCTAAGTCTATAATAAGCTTCAATTAGTTTTATAACTTCGCAGCGGTGAAGCAACTTCTCAAAGAAACAAAGGGATTATTCTTACTTAGCAAGAGTATTTTTATCCAACTGCTACTGATTCTTCTTTCATCTTTTGGAGGTTCCATTGTTGCTTCAATAGTTGTGTTGGGTGTGATTGGTTGGAATCTTAGCAAACAGCGATTGGGAGACGCACTCATTCTCTTTCTTGTGATTCTGTTGTTCTCAGACAGCGTAATGCCTATGTTTGAAAATGCCGGTAATGCAAAAGAATTAGTTGCTATCTTGATGTTTCTCTACATTCTATTTAAGACTAAGAATCCTATTCAGCACTCTTTTATTAACTACTTCTGGGCATATTTATTAGTGGCTTTGATTGGATTGTTTTTAGTGAACTTCGAATTTATCGGGTTGCAAAAACTCATTTCCTATGGACTCATGATTATCATAGTTCCGGCAGCGCTAACACACATATTTAACCGACCGGGTGGAATAACTTTCCTCAGAAAATGGCTTTTTGTTTTTGTAAGTTTATATGCCATTAGTATAATCATGTCGCGTATAAATCCTGAAGGCTTTGCTCACTTTGGCAGATTCAATGGAATTCATAGGAATCCCAATGGTGTAGGGATATTCTCTGCGTTATTTATAATGAATATTGCACTTATAAAGGATAAATTTCCAAGATTGTTCTCGCCTAGGATGTATTGGATTTTTATAGGCATTTTTCTATTTACAATTTTACTTAGCGCATCTCGAAGTGCTTTGATGGCATTAGGGGTTTTCATGTTGTTTAGAACCATTAGGGTAAAATTCTTTTCCGGTTTGGTATTAACATTAGCGATTGCATCTGCGTATGGGGTTCTTACAGCATGGATTGAAACACTGATAATAGATTTCGGTTTACAATCTGAGTTTAGGTTAGAAACCATTTCTTATGCATCAGGCAGGATTTATGTCTGGGATGCATGTTGGAGAGAAATTCAAGGAAATTACTGGCTTGGCTATGGGTTTACTTATGCAGAATATTCTCATTGGGATAAAAAATGGTATGCAGAAATCCCCATGCTTATTCATAATTACGGGAATATTCATAATTCTTACCTCACAATTTGGTTGAATACCGGCTTGTTGGGGCTGATTGCTTTTTTATCGGGAGTAATTATATTGGTATATCGTTCGCAACATAAATCTCACACTATTGCTCCTTTGTTCTTTGGTGCACTTGTTATCGGCATTTTTGAAAGTTATATGGTAGCATCTTTAAATCCTTATACCTGGCAACTATGGTTTGGATTTACAATTGCTGCCTTAACACCAAAGAAGTTTATTAAGAAAAGAAAAATACCGATATCAAATATATCTTTGCCACCCCAAATTCAATCCACATAATGCGTCCTATTGCAATGGTTGACCTACATGGTCAATATCAAAAAATTAAAAAAGAGATTTTAAACGGTATCGAGTCTGTAATCGAATCAACAGCATTCATTAACGGCAACGATGTACTGGAATTTTCGACAGAACTCGCATCTTTCATGCAAGTGCAACACGTGATACCTTGTGCTAATGGAACCGATGCTTTGCAAATTGCATTGATGGCTCTGGACTTAGAACAAGATGACGAAATTATAATCCCATCTTTTAATTATGTTGCGTTGGCAGAGGTGGTCAAACTGCTAAAACTAAAACCTGTTTATGCAGATGTTCATCCAACGTATTACACACTTGACCCTCAATCTGTAAGAGATAAATTAACAAGTAAAACGAAGGTTATAGCTCCCGTACATCTTTTTGGGCAATGTGCACCCATGGAAGAATTACTGCAAATCGCAAAAGAGCATAATCTTTTTATAATAGAAGATAATGCCCAAGCCATTGGCGCTGAATATACGTTTTCTGATGGTACCAAAATAAAAGCAGGCACTATGGGTACAATTGGTACTACATCTTTTTTCCCTTCAAAAAACTTAGGTTGTTATGGTGATGGCGGTGCTATCTTCACGCAAGATGCAGAATTGGGCAAAAAGATTAAGAGTATAGCAAATCATGGTCAAAGAGTGAAGTATATCCATGATTTAGTCGGTGTAAATTCAAGATTGGATACAATTCAAGCAGTGATTTTGAGAGCTAAGCTACCTCATCTTGTTGAATATAATCTTGCAAGGAATCAAGTTGCTGCATTTTATGATACTGCTTTTAAACATTTAGCTCCTTTTATAGAAATTCCACAACGAGCCCCATACTCTGACCATGTATTTCATCAATATACATTGGTGTTGAATGGAATAAACAGAGAGGATTTCAAAACGTTTTTGGCAACACATCATATTCCAACCATGGTCTATTATCCAATTCCCATTCATCAACAGAATGCATATCAAACGAAAGACATACTGCCGGTGTCTGAACACTTAGCTAATTGTGTTGTGTCTCTTCCCATTAGCACTGAAATGGATGAAGAACAATTGAATTATATAGTTGAGTGCGTCAAGTTGTTTGTACAACAAGTAAAGTCCGCTTCAGAACGTTAAGTAAGAATTACTTTTTTTTGATTTTTTCATTATTGCGGAGCTTTCGCAGCCGTACAATAAAAAATAAAGCACAAAGCAATAAGAGAAATAGAAGTATAGTCTTGAAACTCGCAATTCCATTATCCAAATAAGAAGCTGTTAGCTCTACAACCGCAATTGCCGCTACAAACATCCATAATATCAATAAGAACCAATTGGCTGTCATACTTGCGCAAATTACTCTAAATTAAACTCACCACTTGCTTTTTTTATTACCCAATTACTAAAATCCTCATCAGCTACAAGTCCATAGCCTGTAAGAATCTCTGTTGGTGTGGTTATTTTTACAAATTTATCGGTATAAATTTTCTTAGTATTTTGGTCCCAAATTAACTCTTCGGTGTTGAGCCTTTCATTCTTAACATTTACTACGTCAACATTCTTTCGTAGGATTATCTTATGTTCTTGCTCATATTTTATCCCATACTCCGCAGAAACAGTACTTTCAATTTCTTTTTTTTGGTTGTAAAATTTGGCTAATAAACCTGTTGGCATTTCTGTGTAGGAATTTTCATTCCCACGTCTTGAAATTGCTTTCGGAGAGGTAAGAACAGCTTTGAGAAATCCTGAATCTGTGTATTCAATTTCAATATCATCCGCTGTCTCTGTTGTAAGCATTTCTTGCAACTTATCCATTTGGTTGATTTTTTCCTTTTTATTTGATGAACAAGAGTGAATTAACATCATGCACAGCAACAAAAAGTAGGATGCCAATTTAGATTCAACCCATATTTTACCTTGCAGAATTTTCATTCAAAGTGCTTAGTCATATTCAATTTATACTTGAATTACCTTTAATATGTAATAACGCCTTCAGGAGAGTGAATGTGTAGCTCTTTTTTATTTGACTCTTCGACCCTCCCAATTATTTTACCTTCAATATTAAAAGAACCCGCAATATCAATCAATGTATTGGCAGTATTGACATCAGTATAAATTTCAAGTCTATGTCCCATATTAAATACTTTATACATTTCCTTCCAAGCAGTACCGGATTCTTGCTGGATTGTTTTGAAAAGAATTGGTGTTTCAAACAAATTATCTTTTATGATTTTCAATTTATCAATAAAATGTAACACCTTTGTTTGCGCACCACCTGTGCAATGTATGATACCACTAATTTTATTGCTGTGTTCCTGAATTATTTGTTTAAGCAGAGGTGAATAGGTTCGTGTAGGCGAAAGCACCATTTTCCCAGCATCATACGGGTAGCCTTCAATTTTGTCGGTCAACTTAAGCGATCCTGTATAGGCTAATTCAACTGGAATTTGTTCATCAAAGCTCTCAGGATATTTGGATCTATATAAAGAATGAAACACATCATGTCGGGCAGAGGTAAGTCCATTGCTACCCATTCCCGCATTATAGAAACTCTCATAAGTAGCTTGTCCAAATGAAGCAAAGCCCACAATTACATCGCCCGGTTTGATTTTTATTTCAACTACATTCTTGCGAGGCAGTCTGGCAGTCATTGTGGAATCAATGACCAATGTTTTAACCAAATCTCCAATATCAGCGGTTTCACCTCCACCTGAAATAATATTGACACCGTATCGGCTGAGAGAATCAATAAACTCTTGTGTTCCATTGATGATAGCACCAATAACTTCACCGGGAATACGGGATTTGTTTCTACCTATAGTACTAGAGAGCAGGAAATTATCAGTTGCCCCTACACATAACATATCATCAAGGTTCATCACTATAGCGTCTTGTGCTACACCTTTCCATACATTTAAGTCTCCGGTTTCTTTCCAATAGATATATGCTAATGATGATTTGGTACCTGCACCGTCTGCATGTATAATATTGCAATACTCTTTGTTCCCACCTAATACATCAGGTATAATTTTGCAAAAGGTGTTGTTATAAAGACCTTTGTCAATGTTTTTTATGGCTTTATGAACATCTTCTTTTTGAGAAGAAACCCCGCGCTTTTCATATCTATCGCTCATGCTGCAAATGTAGAAGATTATAGGCTAATAATAACAAAAGGGGCAATGCCCCTTTTGTTATTATCGAATGATTTAAAATGATTTTTAATTATTTTTTTCCGCGTTCAGGTTTTGGTACAAGATAAATATACCCTCCTTCTTCATGCCAGTCTTTAAAGTTTCTAAAGAATGCTTTTCCTAATGCAGGATAATCCGCTTTATCCGAAATTTTAAATTTCACACCGGTAACTACAGCTTCGCCTAATTGCATTTTTTCAAATTCAAATTGATTGCTTGGGAACTTAACGCCTTCAGCTTTAAACTTATCTCCATCAGCAAAATCCTTCTTAGTAATAGTTTTTGATTGATATAATTTTACTGCGGAAGGAACATCAATCCATGTGTTTCTTCCCATAAAGTCAAAACTAAACAACATGGGTTCTTTATCATTTAACATAACAGAGATGTACTTCACACCGCTTTCTTCAACTATTTTTAGCTTTATCACTCCGGGTATTGCATTCCAGTCAACTTTTGGTTCTTCTTTCGTGGTCAATTTTGAATTTATAGGACCTTCAAGCAGTGCTTGTTTGTTTATGTGTGTTAAAGCTAGCTCACTTTCTTCTTTGTCAAAAGTAGCTCCAAACAACGAATCTAATGCTTTGAAACCAAGTCTAAAAGAAGCAGGGAAAGTGCTTATTTGTAATTCAACATTATCGTAGGTTTTGCCTGATTCTTTAGTTCCGATTAATAACGAAGTTACTTTTACAGAAGCACCCGGAGGCACTTTGCCACTCAGGATTTGTTGTGGAGAAACACCTTGTAATGCTTCTGGTGTAATAGCTTTGCGTTCAATCAAGTTTTTAAGTTCTGTTAACGATATCTCTAACTTATTAGATTCTATAAACATGGAAGGACCTGCAGGAGGTGCATTATTTGCAGACACTTGTCCTTTATAGATTTCACCTGCTTTCTCCAGTTTCACAATTACAATTTGAGCATTTTTATTGTTAGGGTCGTCAGAGTTTAATACTTGAACACTTGAATCAAAGTTCACGTCCAAAATTCTAAATGTTGTTCTTCTGTTTTGAGAGTGTTGAAACTCATCACAAGGTACAAATTTTACATTGTTTACAACCTTAATCTCATTGGGTGCATAATCTTTATAAGTATATTGATCACCACTCTCAATTTTCTTCTTTGCAACTATTGGCAGATTATTAATTGGACTAAGACCCAAGTCATATTTTGTGTTTGCTACAATGTCTCTTCCTTCGCATGCACAATCATTTATTAATTGAGATTCGCCATATCCTTTTGCAATAATTCTGCGAGGGTCAATTCCTCTGCTGATTAAGTATGATACCGCTGAATCTGCTCTTCGCTGAGAAAGTGAAATATTATACGCATAAGATGAACGACAGTCTGTATGAGAGCCCAACTCAATTCTGATTTTTGGATATTTTAATAATAAAGGTAATAATGAGTCTGAAAGTACTTTAGCAGCAGCAGGTTTGATATTCGCCTTGTCTAAGTCATAGAAAATAGGAAGCACCTTTGCAAAATCTAACTGAGGGTTCAAACAAAAATCTTCTATAAACGTGTGTGATTTCTTTAATCCTACAGTGGTAATCACTCTTGGATTGTCTTCTGCATCAAAGTAATAAGCTTCTCTGTTAGTTACAGAGATTTTGTAAGTTGCTTTTTCTGCTAATACTACGGTGTCATAATCACCATCCTCATTTGTTCTTAAAGATATTTTAACTGTATCTAAATCGTTTGTGATTTCAACTAAAGAGTTAGCTAATGGCTTTCCTGTTTTACAATCAGTTACTGTTCCAACCAATTTAAAGTACAAAGGCAATATTTTAAACTCATAAATATCTTCTGCACCTCTTCCGCCCGGTCTGTTTGATGAGAAAAATCCGTGAAATTGGTCATTGTTGTCAAACGTGATTCCAAAGTCATCTGCACCGGTATTCAAAGGAAACCTTAAATTTTCGGGTTCTGACCAATCGTTACCTGTTCCTTCACTTTTAAATATATCCAATCCACCCATTCCAATATGTCCGTTTGATGAGAAATAGAGGCTATTGTCATGGCTGTTGTAATATGGGAACATTTCATCTTTCTCTGTATTGATTGTTGTGCCTAAATTAATTGGGTCGCTCCAAGTGTGTCCTCTTTTTACATAATTAACCACATACAAATCGTATCCTCCATATCCCCCTTCTCTATCAGAAGTGAAATACAATTTGTTTCCATCGGGTGAAAGCGCAGGATGTGCATAATTGGCACTGTCCACATCACAGAATGGGAGCACTGTTACCTCAACCCAGTCATTACCGCGTTTTTTGGCTTCATATATTTTACAAAAAGGTGTTTTACCATCTGTGCCATTACATCTTGTGAAATAAAGTGTAGAATATCTTCTGTCAAAGTCTTGAACGCCATCATTAAACTTGGCGTTGATTTCACCGGTAACTAGTCTGGGTTTGCCCCATTTTTCTTTTCCTCTCTTTAGTTTTTCTTTTTCCATTATCCAAACATCAGAGTAAAATCTACCGGTACCACCATAGATTTTTTTCTTATTGTAACCGCCTTCTCTATCAGAAACAAAGAACATAGCATTGTCTTTTTTATCTGAAATCATGGGTGAATAATCACTGTATTTTGTATTGACCTCTCTAAAGTTTGTTACAACAAATCTGGATTCTTGGGTAAGCCAACTTTCTGCCGAATCACAACTTGCAATTTTGCGATTCACATTTGCATCACCGGGAACTTCTGCCAGATATTTTTGAAAATATTCTTTTGCACGTTTGTAAATGTCCAAATTGGTTTGTTCTGCTGCCTCTTTCATAGTAAGAACGCCCAATTGATAAAGTGCTTCACTATTTTTTGGTTCTTTGCGCAAGATTTTTTCGTAAGCACGTTTTGCTTTTCCAAATTCATTTGCTTTTCTATAACATTCAGCGGCTTTGTAGGTTGCTTCTTGTTTTAAGTCTTTAGAGAGCTTCTTGCTCGAAGATAGTTTTGTGTACATGTCGGCAGCCTGGGCGTATTGACGTGTTTCTCTCAACTCATTTGCTTTCTCCATTGACACTTTGCTGCAACCTTGTTGAATAACAAGAGTGCCAACCAACATAAAGATACTTAACAGTAGGGTAAATTGTCTTTTCATTATCAGATATAATAGCTGTTTATTTAGGTACAAATTTTAAAGAAGCAAATATATAATCAGTATTTAATATACAATGCTTTGCCCTCAAAATTAATCAAAAATATTGCGGGCAGTGTGTTATAACTCCTTACTTGCCTTGAAAAGTAATTCTTTCTCTTTTTTAGATAAAGAGTCATACCCCGATTTAGAGATTTTGTCAAGAATAATATCAATCTCCTTTTGAGATGTTTCAATGCTACTATTTGTTTGAGGCTGTCTATTGGGATTAATATGTACTTTAAAATTACGGTTGGGTTTTGTACCTCTTTTTTTGAAATTAAAAATCCCTGTGAAATCGGGTAAAGGAAGTTGTCCACGCATCCATTTCACATATAAATAGCCAAAAATTGCACCTCCAAGATGTGCAAGAATACCACCATCATTGTCTCCGGTTCCTAAAGATAGCAAGTTATAAACTATAAATGCAATTGCAATCCATTTGAGTTTAATGTTGAATAATCCAAATGGTCTAATCTCAAACTCTGGTGTAAAAACAGCAGCAGCAACAATGATTGCAGTTACTCCACCCGATGCACCTACTAAGTGGATTGACGAAGTCATATCTGCATAATGAGGCAAAAGATTAAGTACGAGTAAGAATAGTATGCCGCCTGTAATTCCACCCCAAAGGAAAGTTCGGTAGATGTGTTTGTTGCCAACAAAACTTCGGAATATTTCTCCAATAAAATACAACCATAACATATTGGATAATATATGCCAGAAACCAGCATGTAAGAATATATAGGTCAAAATTGACCATGGTTGCAAAATAAAGTCTTGAAATCTATGTGGCAGCGAAATGCTTTCTAACAAAGTCTTTATCCATGATGAAGGAAACTTCCCTAAAATGGCTGTGATAATAAATACAACAGCATTGATGATAATTAGTTTGCGTAAGGCATTATTTCCTTTATTAAATCCGGCTTTTATATCTTCAATAAGACTTCTCATCTTTGACCTTGCAAAGATAAAACCTATTCTACCAACTCAATAATTGAATCAGAAATTATGTGAGTTGTTTTAAAGTAAGGTAGTTCTGATAAAATTTATTTACTTTTCAACGAAGCAGCGAGGTACTCTCGGTTTAGTCGTGCAATGTTTTCTAGGCTGATTTCCTTAGGACATTCTGCAGCGCAATCACCTATGTTGGTACACGAACCAAAGCCTTCTTGGTCCATCTGTTCAACCATTTTCAGCACTCTTTCTTTTCTTTCAGTCTCACCTTGGGGCAGTAATGCAAATTGAGAAACTTTAGCACTGACAAATAAGATTGCAGAAGAGTTCTTACATGCTGCAACACATGCTCCACACCCTATGCAAGTAGCAGAATCAAAGGCTGTGTCAGCATTTTCTTTTGGAACCGGTATTGTATTCGCATCGATTGTATTACCGCTGGTGTTAACTGAGATATAACCTCCGGCTTGTTGAATTCTATCAAAAGCAGAACGATCCACAACTAAATCTTTTACAATTGGAAATGAATCTGCACGGAAAGGCTCAATATAAATTGTATCTCCGTCTTTAAATTCACGCATGTGTAATTGACAAGTTGTTATTCCTTTGCCGGGTCCATGAGGTTGACCATTGATTACCATCGAACACATTCCACAAATTCCTTCGCGGCAATCGTGGTCAAATGCAACCGGATCATCATTCTTTTCCACCAAGTCTTCATTTAATACATCTATCATCTCAAGAAAAGACATATCATCAGAGATGTTATCCACTTGATAAGATTTCATTTCGCCATGAGCGTTTTTATTTCTCTGTCTCCAGATTTTTAATGTAAGTTTCATGATATATTATTTATAACTCCTTTGGACTAATTTTATGTTTTCAAATTTTAACTCTTCTTTGTGTAGCAGTGATTGGCTTGGCTCACCTTTGAATTCCCAAGCAGCAACATGGGTGAAGTTTTCATCATCTCTCAGTGCTTCACCATCAGGTGTTTGATACTCTTCGCGGAAGTGTCCTCCACACGATTCATTTCTGTTGAGCGCATCCATACACATCAACTCTCCAAGTTCTAGAAAGTCTGCAACGCGCATTGCCTTATCTAACTCATTGTTCAATTCATTGGGCTGTCCGGTTACACGTACATTTTTCCAAAACTCTTCTCTCAATGCACGGATTTCTTCAATCGCTTCTTGTAATCCTTTTGCATTCCTTGCCATTCCACATTTGTCCCACATAATTTTGCCTAAACGTTTGTGGAAACTATCAACGGACTCGGTGCCTTTGATGCTGAACAATTTCTCAATAGTGTCCTTAACCTTTTGTTCTGCTTCAACAAATTCGGGCAAATCGGTAGATATTTTGCCGGTTCTGATGTCATCAGCTAAGTAGTCGCCAATTGTATAAGGCAAAACAAAATATCCATCAGCCAACCCTTGCATTAGAGCAGATGCACCTAATCTATTGGCTCCGTGATCTGAAAAATTAGCTTCTCCGCATACATATAAGCCGGGCACGGTACTCATTAAATTATAGTCAACCCATAGTCCACCCATAGTGTAGTGAACTGCCGGATAAATTTTCATAGGTGTTTCATAAGGATTTTCCGCAGTGATTTTCTCATACATCTGGAAAAGATTTCCGTACTTTTTTTCTACAATTTTTTTACCTAATGCAATGATTTCTTCTTTGCTTGCATTGTGAAGTCCTTGTACATGGGCTTCAATTTGTCCATATCGTTCGAACGAACTTGCAAAATCAAGAAATACTGCTTCTCCGGTTTTGTTCACTCCAAAACCTGCATCACATCTTTCTTTTGCCGCTCTTGATGCAACATCTCGGGGAACCAAGTTTCCGAATGCAGGATAACGTCTTTCTAAGTAATAGTCTCTGTCTTCTGCAGGAATATCTTTTGGTTTCTTTGATCCGTTTCTAATAGCTTCGACATCCTCTTTTTTCTTTGGCACCCAAATCCTTCCATCATTTCTCAATGACTCTGACATGAGTGTAAGCTTTGACTGGTAATGCCCTGAAACCGGAATACATGTTGGATGTATTTGCGTATAACAAGGATTAGCCATATAAGCACCTTTTTTATGTGCTTTCCAAGCAGCAGTTACATTGGAACCCATTGCATTTGTAGATAAGAAGAAAACATTACCATAACCTCCGGTACATAGTACAACAGCGTGTGCAGCATGTTTTTCAATTTCACCTGTAATGAGATTTCTTGCTATAATTCCACGTGCTTTTCCATCAACAACCACTAAGTCAAGCATTTCATGTCGTGTATATGAAGTTACATTGCCTTTACTGATTTGTCTATTGAGTGCAGAATAAGCTCCTAAGAGTAATTGCTGCCCTGTTTGACCTTTTGCATAAAAAGTTCGGGATACTTGCACACCTCCAAAAGAACGGTTGTCAAGTAATCCACCATATTCACGAGCAAATGGAACACCTTGTGCAACACATTGGTCTATAATATTAGCAGAGACTTCTGCCAATCGGTAGGTATTTGCCTCGCGTGAACGGTAGTCTCCTCCTTTAATCGTGTCATAAAATAATCTATAAGTGGAATCTCCGTCATTTTGGTAATTCTTAGCAGCATTGATACCTCCTTGAGCTGCAATAGAGTGAGCTCTTCTGGGAGAATCTTGGAAACAAAATGTTTTGACTTTGTATCCCATTTCTGCCAAAGAGGCTGCAGCAGATGCACCTGCTAATCCGGTACCCACAACTATTACGTCAATTAAACGCTTATTTGTAGGGTTTACTAAACGGATATGATCTTTATAATTAGTCCACTTGTCTGCTAATGGACCTTCTGGAACTTTTGAATTTAATTTATTATCGCTCATGATTAGACTTTTCTTATTTGATTATTGATGATAAAAAAACATAATAATAGGAATCAGGGCAAAAAGTATTGGAACTATTATAGCAAATGCCTTGCCTACTCCATGAATAAGTGGGTTGTATTTTTTGTGATTCAATCCAAGTGATTGAAACGCGCTTGCAAATCCATGCCATAGGTGAAAAGCAATTGCCAACATTGAGATTACATAGAACAACACAAAGAAGATGTTTGAGAAAGTCTCAACTACTTTCTTATATAAATCTTTTGCTATAACAATCTCAGTTGCAGAAATTGGGTCAACAACTTTAGTGAAATGAATAACACCTAAGTTTGTAGCGTCTTCAGTGTTTTTAAGTTCACCGGTTGCAAGCTCTATTGTATATTTTGACCAAGGTGTTTCTCCAAATTTATATTTCCACCAAAAATCACTCATGTGCATAATGATGAATAATAGAACAATTACGCCTAATAGCCCCATTTTACGCGCAGTCCAATGGGTACTTCTTTTATAGTTTGCTACTACATATTTTGTTGAACGTTTTGCACGATTGGCTCTTTCTATTGTTATTCCTCTTATTGCGTGAATGAGAATGATTATATAAGTACCCCATGACACAATTTTGATTAGCGGATTGCTGGTCATAAATGCTGCATAACTATTAAAAGCTAAGCCGGCATCATTTTTTAGTAATTGTAAATTGCCTATTAAATGGATAAGTAGAAAAAGAATGAGAAAAAGTCCGGTGAGAGCCATCAGAACCTTTTTCCCAACAGATGAACTGAAAAAATTTGAATTTGCACTCATTTTGTATGGTTATGTTTTTGACACGTGCAAAATTATAATTATAGTCTAATGGCAAATTCTTTTTTCTAATTTAAAATCATTCTATGTAGAATGCTTATTTTAAAACCTATTTACCGCAAACCACTTCTTTCATTATTTTTGCAACCCTTTTAACTCAACAAGAATGTTTAACCTTGTCAGAAATATCTTGTTTAAAATGCAAGCCGAACGGGCACACCATTTTACAATGTCGTTATTGGCATTTTTAACTAAAGTTCCATTCGGGCTCTCCATAGTTAAGAAATCATTGGGTAATTGGAGTACGGGTAAACAGCCAAAACTGATTGCAGGCATTGAATTTCCAAACATTGTTGGATTAGCAGCTGGTTTTGATAAAGATGCCAAATATCTCAATGTATGGCAAGCATTGGGGTTTGGTTTTGTTGAAGTTGGAACTGTTACACCAAAACCACAAGACGGTAATCCAAAGCCAAGATTATTTAGATTAGTTAAAGATGCAGCAATTATTAACCGAATGGGGTTTAATAACAGCGGACTGAATGTTATCAAAGAAAGGCTTAAGAAAAGACCTAAAGGTTTAGTTGTTGGGGGAAATATCGGCAAAAACAAAATTACTGAAAATCAATTTGCTGTCAATGACTATCAACTCTGTTTTGATGCTTTGTATGACTACGTGGACTATTTTGTTATCAATGTAAGCTCTCCTAACACACCGGGACTAAGAGATTTGCAAAGCACCAATGAGTTGGGACATATAGTTACTCCTTTATTACATACACGTGAATTGCTCAAAAAACAAGGCAAGCTACATGTACCTGTGTTCGTAAAATTTGCTCCTGACTTGACTGATGAGCAACTTGCTGATGTGATTCATTTTGTCAACCAAACTTCTCTAGAAGGTGTTGTTTTGACAAATACTACTATAGGCAGAACCGATTTAAAAACATCTAAAGAAGAATTGGAGACAATAGGTGTAGGCGGTTTGAGCGGCAAACCGCTTTTTGAAAAATCAACCAAACTTTTAGCCCAAGCTCGTCAAATGCTCAATGAAGAAAAAATAATCATCGGTGTCGGAGGTATTTTCTCAGGAAAAGATGCTTTAGCAAAATTGAATGCCGGAGCAGAACTTATACAGATTTATACAGGATTTGTGTATCAAGGTCCGGCACTAATTGGAGATATATTAAAAGAGTTACAAAACAGATAATTTACAATGGCATTTACACCAAAATATAATCTTGTTGAGGAATTGCGCTGGCGTGGGTTGGTTCACGATACTTTTCCTGAAACTGAAAAATTGTTACAAACCGAAAAAGTGAGCGGATATATAGGGTTTGACCCTACTGCGGACAGCCTACATGTGGGAAATTTAGTTGCAATATTTTTACTTAGAAGACTACAAAAAGCTGGACATAAACCCTATGCTCTTGTGGGTGGTGCCACCGGAATGATTGGAGACCCTTCTGGAAAATCGGCTGAAAGAAATCTCCTTGATCAGGATGTACTGTTGCGCAACCAAGCTGCCATCAAGAAACAATTAGAAAAGTTTCTTGATTTTCAGTCAAGCGAAAATCCCGCTCAAATGGTCAACAATTATGATTGGTTTAAAGACTTTAGCTTTCTCGAATTTATTAGAAAAGTAGGTAAACACATTTCCATCAGTTATATGATGGCTAAAGACTCGGTGAAAACCCGCTTGGAGACAGGAATCTCATTTACAGAGTTCTCTTACCAACTGATTCAAGGATATGATTTTTACCACCTTTATTCAAATTTTGGTGTCAAACTTCAAATGGGTGGTAGTGACCAATGGGGAAATATTACCACCGGTACTGAATTGATTCGCAGAATGGGAGGAGGAGAAGCTTTTGCTCTCACAGCTCCTTTGCTCACCAAGTCCGATGGTACTAAATTCGGCAAGTCTGAGGGCGGTAATGTGTGGCTTGACCCCGAAAAAACCAGTCCCTTTACTTTTTACCAATTTTGGTTAAATGTCAGTGATGAAGACGCAGTGAAACTCATTAAAGTATTCACAGATTTTGACAAAGAAAAGACAATGGCTCTCATTGCTCAACACGAACAAGAGCCGCATTTGCGACTTCTTCAAAAAACACTGGCTCAGGAATTAACAACCTTAGTACATTCATCCAATGAATATGACACAGCAGTAAAAACATCTCAAATTCTTTTTGGAAATTCTGACCCAAAAGATGTTTTGTCTTTGGGAGAAAAGACGTTTAGGAGTGCGATGGAAGGTGTGCCAACTTTTGAGACTTCAAGTTCAATCATGGCTGCCGGAATCAACGTACTTGATTTATTGGCAGTAGAAACACAAATCTTTCCTTCAAAAAGTGAGGCAAGAAAAATGATTCAAGCAGGTGCATTAAGTTTGAACAAAGTCAAACATACTGATACTGATGCTTCTATCAATAATAACAATTTGATTTTTGATAAATTCTTGTTGATTCAAAAAGGCAAGAAAAACTACTTTTTAGTCGTTGTGAAATAGCACACTGTTGCATTAGCACAGAAGAAACCAAGCGTCTATCCGATTGTATTGTTGTATTCAATTATAAGCCCTTTATTTGTTGCACTTTATGAAATACCAAGAACCTTTTAAGGGAGCTAATCGCTGGTTTTTATTTGTCTTCTTATGGCTGGTCTTTCTTATTTTAATATTCGGGTTGTTCACCTATTCATTTTCGTAAACTATGTCTTGGATTGATTGGGCCGTATTATTATCTACACTCACTTTCATTACCGTTTACGGAATATATAAGAGCCGAGGTCAAAAGGATTTAAAAGGCTATTTCTTAGGCGATAATTCATTGCCTTGGTACACCATTATGTTTTCTGTTATGGCAACCCAAGCAAGCGCGATTACATTTCTGTCGGCTCCCGGACAAGCTTTTACTGACGGAATGCGATTCGTTCAATACTATTTTGGATTACCCTTAGCAATGATTGTGGTGTCTGCTGTTTTAGTTCCGGCATATCACAAACTCAAGGTAATAACCGCTTATGAATTTTTAGAACAACGGTTTGATGTCAAAGTGCGGGTGTTTACTGCCTTTTTGTTTTTACTGCAAAGGGGGCTTGCAACCGGTTTAACGATTTATGCACCGGCACTGGTAATGTCTTCCTTATTGGGTTGGAACATATATCTAACATGTGCTCTGACGGGATTGTTAGTTGTGATTTACACCCTTAGCGGAGGCGCTAAGGCAGTTGCACAGACTCAACTTCACCAAATGATAGTAATCCTTGCCGGGATGTTATTTGCCGGGTATATGATCTTTAAGTTAATGCCTGATGATATTGGCTTTATGGAGACTCTGCATATTTCAGGGAAAACAGGAAAGTTAAATGCGCTGGTAACTACTTTTGATTTGAATGATAAATACAATCTGTGGAGTGGTTTGTTAGGTGGTTTCTTTTTGGCATTAAGTTATTTTGGAACAGACCAATCTCAAGTGGGACGATATCTTGCGGGCAAATCAGTCAAAGTGAGCACTCAAGGATTGTTGATGAATGCCATTGTAAAAGTGCCGATGCAGTTTGGAATTCTGTTTATTGGGGTGGCGTTATATGTATTTTATATTTTTAGCCCGCAACCGCTTGTTTTTAATAACACCTTGATTGAAAAGGTTCAACAGACTCCTTATGCACAAGACTACCAAGAGTTAAATGCTCACTTTGATAAATTAGGCGATGAACATCGACAAATTGCCAGACAATATTTAGAATTAGAACAACAGGGAAGTAAAGCCGAAGCAACTATTGTGGCTGCGCAACTCAAGGAAATCGAGCATAAAAAACATTTAGCGCGTATCGATGCAAAACAATTGATAAGCAAAGCAATTCCTACAGCTGATGTCAATGACACAAATTATATCTTTTTGTATTTCGTATTGCATAACCTCCCGATTGGGTTGATAGGGTTACTGATTGCTGTTATTTTCTCCGCTTCTTGGAGTTCAACTTCTTCTGAGCTGAATGCACTGTCCGGTATTGTGGTGGTGGATTTTTATAAACGACTTTTCAAACCTAATGCCAGCGACAAACACTATGTTATTGTATCAAAAATTGCCACAGCGATTTGGGGGGTGATAGCGGTGTTATTTGCGTTCTTAGCAACGCATTTAAACAGTTTGATTGAAGCTGTAAACCTATTGGGTTCGTTATTCTATGGAACAATATTGGGTGTGTTTGTGGCAGCATTTATAGCAAAACATTTACAACCAAAATCAGTATTAATAGCTGCCGTACTCTCAGAAGTGATTGTTATTGCTTTGCATCAAGCGGATGTTGTTGCTTTCCTTTGGTTGAATATGATAGGTTGTGCGCTGGTAGTACTTCTTGGACTATTAGTTAATTTGTTTATGCCAAAGCTAAAGAAGAATTAGCCTGATTATTTTGCCCAATTAATCTCTTTAATACTGCTGTTATTTTTCAATTCAGATACAAGATTTTCAATCTTACTGATGTCATTGTTTTCTAATTCAATCAGATACGTAAACGCAGAATCGCTTTTTTCAAACGAAAAGGCATGAATAATAATATGTTCAGAGTTGAATAGACTTTTGAGCATATCTGTATCTTTTGCATCAGGAGTGGTAATAATACTGAGATTGACTCTTTTTGATTTTTTGAAATAAACCTGTTCAAATCTTTGCATACCCCAAAGAACAATCAAAGAAATAAGCGTAGTCATACCTGCTGCAAAGTACATCCCTCCACCGGTAGCTAATCCAATTGCTGCCACAGTCCACAATCCTGCAGCTGTTGTCAATCCTCTAATGACACCTTGTTTTAAAAATAAAATTGTACCTGCACCAATAAAGCCAATACCACTGACTACTTGTGCTGCCACACGCGAAGGGTCTAACTCTACATGGGGAGTTCCTAACACATCACTAAATCCAAATGCTGACACTATCATTATCAAACAAGCACCTAATGCAACCATTGTGTGAGTACGCAATCCTGCTGACCAATTTTTGCGTTCTCGTTCTAACCCAACCAGTGCGCCAAATAAAGATGCTAAACAAAGTCGTAATAATATTTCTGTCCAAGGAAGCATGTTTATATCAAAACTTTTTCAGGTCAGCAAAGATAAAGAATATTGAAAGGCGCTTTTTTACAATGATTTAAAAACCTGTTAAATTTATCTTAAATAATAAGCCTGAGTGCTTACTTTTGTACGCTTATCAAAAGTCCCTTATGCACCAGAAAATATTAGTATTAGACTTTGGTTCTCAACTTACTCAACTTATTGCAAGACGACTCAGAGAACTTAATGTTTATTGTGAAATTGTACCTTATAACAAAATTCCTCAGTTGGATGAAAATACAAAAGGGATAATACTCTCCGGAAGTCCGGCTTCCGTTCATGATATTGCAGCACCACAGATAGATATAGAAAGTTTGAGCAGCAGATTTCCTGTATTAGGGATTTGTTATGGCGCACAACTGATTGCACACAATTTAGGAGGCGTGGTCAGCAAAACATCCAACAAAGAATATGGACGAGCAATTTTAGAAGCAAATACTTCTTGTGCCTTGTTTGCCGGTATTGCACAGTCTTCTCAAGTGTGGATGTCACACGGAGATACAATTACTGTGTTACCGGACAATTTTGAAATAATTTCCAACACAGATTCTATTCCAATAGCAGGATTCCAAATCAAAGGTAAGAATGTATTTGGAATCCAGTTTCACCCCGAAGTTACACATAGCATTGAAGGTAAATCAATCTTGCAAAACTTTGTGTATCATATTTGTGGGTGCAATGGTGATTGGACTCCTGCAAACTTTGTTCAAGAAACCGTTGAGCAAATAAAACAAACGGTAGGCAATGACAAGGTGATTCTTGGATTGTCGGGAGGTGTGGATTCAAGCGTAGCAGCGGTCTTAATTTCAAAAGCAATTGGAGTAAACTTACATTGTATCTTTATTAATCACGGACTATTAAGGAAAGGTGAGTTTGAAGAAGTATTGCAAGCGTATCAAAGCCTCAATTTGAATGTAAAGGGCGTGGATGCATCAGAGGCTTTTTATTCACAGCTTGAAGGAGTGAGCGACCCTGAACAAAAACGCAAAATCATTGGCAGGGTGTTTGTAGAAATGTTTGATAAAGAAGCTATGCAAGTAGAAGGAGCACGGTGGTTAGCACAAGGAACTATTTATCCTGATGTTATTGAGTCTGTTTCAGTGAACGGACCTTCTGCTACCATTAAATCTCACCACAATGTTGGTGGCTTGCCTGAAAAAATGAATTTAAAAATTCTGGAACCTCTACGCAATCTGTTCAAAGATGAGGTACGTAAAGTTGGTACTGAGATGGGATTATCTCATACAATCATTGGCAGACATCCTTTCCCCGGACCCGGATTAGCTATCAGAATTTTGGGAACTATTACAAAAGAAAAGATCAAAACACTGCAAGAAGCAGACAGCATTTATATCAATGAACTGAAGGCTTCAGGATGGTATGATAAAATATGGCAAGCAGGTGCTATTTTCCTACCTGTACAAAGTGTTGGTGTGATGGGAGACGAAAGGACCTATGAAAATGCGGTATGTTTGCGTGCAGTAACTTCTACAGATGGAATGACAGCAGATTGGGTGCATATTCCTTATGAACTTCTGGCTGCTATTTCCAACAAAATTATTAATAATGTGAAAGGTATAAATAGAGTAGTATATGATATCAGTTCTAAACCACCTGCAACAATTGAGTGGGAATAAATCCCTCTTATATATTTCTTGTATTCTGCTGATTGTTTCTTGCGGTACGCTAAGTGCTACAAGAAAGAGCGAGGTTGTATTACAACCGGTTGAAGATATTCAAACCAATCACAACACGCAATCCAATGGTGTGGTGGTAGTTACCGACAACAAAAAAAATCAGAAGCATAATAAAAACAATACCGTTGTTTTTATGGGACAAACATTTCAAGTTCCTGCTTCCAATGTGGACGAATATAAAATCGCAGTGATACTGCCATTTTGTTTTAACAAAGACGGCAAGCTGAGTGAACAACTCAGAAGTGTATCTATGGAGTACTTCGAAGGAGTGGAATTGGCATTAGAAGAATTGAGAAATAAAGGTGTTAATGTGCATACAGAAGTTTTTGACTCCCAAAATGACTCCAATGTTGTTGCAAACCTTTTAAAACAAGACTATTTAAAAAAAATACACCTCATCATAGGTCCAGTGTATGACCATGAATTAAGATTAGTAGAACGACACTGTAGCGTATATGGAATTCCACTTGTCAGCCCCCTTAGGTTTTATGCAAAAAAGAACAGAACTTCAGTTCCGGTTTTCAATCCTGTATCCGATGACAGCAACCGCCATTATTTTGCTGCTTTACAATTAATTCGATATTATGGTTCGCATAAATTTGTTTTATATAATGACAATACTGCTGAGGGTTTCCCCGCCAGAAGAGCGTTTGTACGTGCTTTTACTGAAATGAAAAAAACACTTCCTACTGTAACACTTGATGCATTAAAATCTACGATTGCAGATGGAAAAGACATTATTGTAATCGCACCTGTAAAATCGGATGTCTCAGTTCATCATTTATTGAACTTGGTCGCAGGCAAGAAGCATGTACAGGTTGTGGGATTAGACGATTGGTTTGATTTCCCTATTATTCCTTTTGCTACTTGGGCTAAATGCAACTTGATGTTTTATAATAACAACACGGTTAATCAACAAGATTCTGAGATATTATTGTTTAATGAAAATTACTCTTATAAATATGGCGGGATGCCTGGGAAATTATCCTATATAGGATATGACCAAGCACTTTTCTTTGTAGAAGCACTGTCTGCGTTTGGAAGTAATTTTGGCGCATATATTCAGGACAATATTTTTCCTTTAAAACATACTTCATTTCAATTTACCCATATGAGCAATGATTCATACGCGAATAAGTTTGTGAATCTACTAAGGCTTAATGCTGATTTTGAATTGGAAAAAATTAATTAATGCGTGGCAATCATTGACAAGCATATCAGTACAGCAGTGGAACTTATTGCTGCGTATGACTTTAGCCTACCCTTTCATTTATTTTTATCTAAATTTTTTAAGAAGAATAAAAAGATTGGAAGTCGTGACCGTAAAAATATTCGCGAAGCGTGTTACTGTTATTTTAGATTTGGAAATACGTTGCCGAAATTGGGAATTGAAGAAAAAATCAGACTTGCATTTCGCAGCAAAGGACTGATTCAAAGCACTGATATACCTATAAAAGATGAACATTTTGAGAATATAGAACAAGCTATCTTACATTCTGAGCATGGATTTAACGACTTTTTCCCATGCAGGATGTATTTCAGCAAAGAGCTTGATGTTATTGAGTATGCCAAAAGTGTGATACAGCCGGGATTGGTGTTCTTTAGAAAAACAAAAAAAGGCATGGCAGAGACGATTGATTTATCAGTTTTAAGCAATGCAAAAGAAGTTGCAGATAATACATTTTCAGTTGGCACTGCAACTCCCTTAGAACAATTGATAAATATGGGATTGATTCAAGTACAGGATTTATCATCCCAAGAAATTTGTAAGCACATAGAAATTAGTGGTAAATGTTGGGACGTATGTGCAGGAGCAGGAGGCAAAGTTTTACACCTGCAAGAACGTAACTCTGCTTGTCAATTCTATGTTTCAGATGTGAGACGCTCTATACTTGAAAATTTGCAAGAAAGAGCCGCGAATCAAGGTATAGATGAATTTTTAGCTGCTGAAGTCAATGTTGCAGAACACCTTCAAGACATTACATTTCAAAATAAAACAAAGCAAATAACTGTTTCAAATCCATACTTTGACACAATCGTTGCAGATGTGCCATGTTCCGGCAGTGGAGTATGGCGTAGAAATCCTGAAAATATACTTGGATTTAAGTGTAACAAGGTCGAACATTATGCCGGATTGCAACGAAGTATTGTGAAGCATGCACTTCCTTTTCTGAAAAAGGGTTGTGTGTTACATTATATCACTTGCTCTGTATTTGAAGCAGAAAATGAAGGGCAGTTTGATTATTTCAATGCAATGGGATTGACAGTTCAAGAGCATAAATATTACAACACCATACAACAAGGAGGAGATATTTTGTTTCATGCAACTTTAATAAAGAATGAATAAGGCAAGCAACTCTTGCACAATCTTCCCTAGACCTTAAATAGAGCCTTGAAAAAAGTATATTGATTGCAGAACTGTTTTTTCTTAAAATCATACCTTTGCCCCCCTTATGGAATTGATAGAAGGAAAATATTGTATTGGAGGTGTAGCAGTGAATGACTTAGTAAAAGAGTTTGACACCCCGCTTTATGTTTATGATGCAGCTATCTTTGAGCGTCAATATAAGAGATTATACAAAGCATTTCCAGGTATAAAGGTACGTTTAAATTATGCTTGTAAAGCATTGACAAATATTGCCGTGTTAAAAGAGTTTAACAAAATGGGTTCAGGATTAGATGCAGTTTCTATTCAAGAAGTATGGCTTGGACTTAAAGCCGGATTTGCTCCGGAAAGAATTCTTTATACTCCAAATTGTGTTTCAATGGAAGAAATCGACATGGCAGTAAAAGAAGGGGTAAGAATCAATATTGACAACCTTTCGGTTTTAGAGCAATTTGGCAATAAATACGGCAATAAAATTCCTGTTTGCGTTCGACTAAATCCACACATCATGGCGGGTGGAAATGCACATATCTCAGTAGGTCATATTGATTCAAAATTTGGTATTTCCATTCATCAAGTTCGACACATAAGCAGAATCGTCAAAAGCTACAACATCAAGGTAGAAGGACTACACATGCACACAGGTTCCGATATTTTGGATGCAGACGTATTCTTATATGGCGCAGAACTCTTGTTTGATGCCGCTGCTGAATTCACTGATTTACAGTACATGGATTTTGGTAGTGGTTTTAAAATTGCATACAAACCGGATGAGGTCATTACAGAGATTGAAGAAATTGGAAATAAAATAGCCGATAGGTTCAAAAAGTTTTGTAAAGAATATGGAAGAGAACTTGAACTATGGTTTGAGCCGGGCAAGTTTTTAGTAAGTGAAGCCGGATATTTTCTTGTAAAAACGAATGTTGTCAAACAAACAACTTCTACAGTGTTTGCAGGTGTTGACTCAGGATTTAACCATTTAATACGTCCCAAATTGTATGATGCTTATCATCATATTGTCAATGTTAGCAATCCTGAAGGAAAACAACGTATATATTCTGTTGTCGGATATATCTGTGAAACGGATACTTTCGGTATGGACAGGAAAATGAGTGAGGTACATGAAGGAGATATTTTGTGTTTCCTTAATGCGGGTGCTTATGCATTTTCAATGGCATCGAATTACAACTCTCGTTATAGACCTGCAGAGGTGATGATTAAGAATGGCAAAGCTAAATTGATTAGAAGAAGAGAGACTTTGCAGGATTTGTTGAACACAATGGAAAATCTGTAATACTCTTGGATAAAACCACATGAAAAATAAAACTTCTAAACTTATCATTTTTGTTCTCTTTATCTGTCTATTGGTGGGTATTGGTATTTGGCTAAGTAACACTTTTGACAAAGATTACTCTATTATTAAAGGCAAGTATCCTGTTCAAGAACAAGACAGTATGAGTTTGGATAGCAGTGATTTTATGCTACCTGAAAATCAATAAAGTCAGGTACTCAAGGTTTGATAAACTGAAAGTATAATCCCGTATGATTCTTGTGCAAAAGCATATAAGAAGCATTTTTTGCATCATCTCGTAATGCGTCTAAGACAATGTATTGTATATTCCCCAGTTGTTTTATGTCGCGTTTATGGTCATGCCCTGTAATGACCATATCAACCTTGTACGTTTCAAAAATATCCAGCAATACAAACAACTCATCCATTGTAGGGCTTGTTGATGCTGTATGGTGTTTGCGAAACAAATTACTATGGGAGTAAACAATACAGCGGTCATATTGAGAGCGCAACTTATCGAGCATTTCTTTTAGCCAAGCCAATTGACTTTCTCCATGTGTACCGCCTCCTGAATCTAAGCAAATGAACAAATCCTTTTTGTTTGGTGTAGTAATAGTAAAGTAGTAGGTAGAACTGCCAAACAGATTGTAGAATGCTTTCCACCCATCAAAATACAGTTCGTGGTTACCTACCATAACGAAGTTTGGTGTAATAGAGTCGGAAGGCAACAAGGACTGAAAAAGTGTAATATCTGATTCTCTTCCTGTTGCTAAATCACCAACATAAACAGCAGCTGCAATGTCGGGTAACTTAGCACGATTCACAAAACTCAATAAATTTTGATGTGTTTTGGGTCCTCCTATATGCACATCAGCCGTGATGAGAAGTTTGTAGTCATCAGAAGGAAAAACAATATTTTTGTATGAATGACTTTGATTCCATGCCATTGATTGCTGAAATCTTTCTTCCACCCTGTCTGTAGAGCGAATAAATCCGGAAAAGTCTGCTTCTTTAATACAAGAACTTAATAAAACACACAATACAGGCAACAATACGAAGGCTTTCTTATGGTGTAAAGTTGACTCTGAATGTAGTTTGAAAAACACCATGTCCTTTCTCTTACTTATTTGTAATACCGTATCTAAAACCAAGCCTAATATAATACCCAAATGATTGAACCCGTATGTTTAACAAGCCTGCTTCTTGGTATGCAACATCAAGAAATACAATTTGTTTAGGATTGATGTTATAAGAACCACCTAAAAGGATAAACGGATTTGTTTCTTGATAAATCAAAAAATAGTCAAAATTGGTAATGGTAGCTTTGACGTCAACTTTCTTATGAATAGCTTGTTTGTATGTAAGGCTATACAAAACATTGAATGGCTCCCAGAGGGTTTTGCGGAATGAATTTGCTGTTTGATTCTGCTTTCGCAATTGTATAAACATTGAATTAACCCCTAAGATATAATCCCATTTTTTATGTTGATGTTGTAGAAGCATCCCAAACTGATTGACATAAAAATTCTCAGAATATGGCATCCACTGATAAAACAAAGAAGTGTTAAAGTTTATATCCTTAACTTCAACTTGTCTTGATAATTTAAACCTCATTGCTTCGAGGCTATTTTGCATTGTGCGGCTATATACCAAGCCTAATCCTCCCTCAATATTCCAATCCCGATATTTCTGACCTGCAAGGACATTCATTTTGCCAAATTGCCCTATTGATGCATGGTTTCTACCGGTAAGCATAGAAACATCTCCGTATGACAATGCTTGGAAAGAAGTCAAAAGTGCAAAGCACAAGAATAGGACAATACGAACTCTCATAGTATAAGATACAAGCAAATATAGCGTTCAACTTTCGATAAAAAGGCTACTTGCAGCAATTTTATTTCTTTGACTTGTATTGAAATGAGCAGCATATCTGCATTGCTTACATTGCTATTATGCAAAAGTGTTTGTTGTCAAAATACAAAAATGTATTCTTAATGTTGGAACAAGGGAAAATTAAATCGAATAAAAAGTTTTAACGTTTTATTCGTAGAACCTAACCGTAGTAGTAGCATTCATACAACCTACGGTGTATGCCTGTCCTTCTGTAATGCCTTTAAAGAAAGCAAGCTCCTTGTCAGGTGCATGTTTTTGATAAGTATTAATGCGACTTTGTGCATCATCTTTCACAGAGGGGTCAACGCTAATTGCTTTTTGCAATAAATCAATTACCACCCAAGCAGCAGCCTTTTTGTCAAACGGGTCAGTGCAATTGGTAACAGCTTCGTTGTATTTTGCCATTGCAATTATTATAAGCGCATAGCCATTTTGACCATTAATAGACAATACTTTGTTTGCATAGGTTTGAGCTTGTGCATAGTTATTTGCTTTCAACATATTAGATGAAATTCTGATATACAATGCTTCTTTTTTCTTTGGATCGTCAGAAAGGTCAGCCGCTTTTTCGTAATAAAGATTTGCAGCTTTTAAATCATTGTTGTTATCAAAGTATTTGGCAAGCTCTTCAGCAGTTTTAGCATCAGGATTCCTCTCAAATATTGTTTTAAGCACTGAAATATAATTTGGGTTGTTATATGCTTGTGCTCCTCTGTATAACTTGACTATTTTTTCTTGCAGATTTGTGTCATTTGGATTGGCTTTCAGACGCGGAAGAAAAATTTGATCGATGTCTTCACTCTGAATAAAGCCTTTTAGGTTGTTTTCTATATAGTCTTGTGTTTGCTTCCAATAAGGTACATAAGGACCGTTTGCGTTTACATTAAAATCCATGATGTTCCCTATCTTATCATACGCGTTCAGTATATCTTCTTTGGTAGCTTTTTTATCAATAAACGCACTAAATATCGCACTCATGTAGGTAGAAGGAACAATATATTCAAGTTTGTTTTGTTCTAATGCAATGGCACGTTCACTGAGTTCAATAACTTTTTGGTATTCTTTGGGACGGTAAAAGCTTAAATAATATGCCCATCTTCCTTTTACAACTCCTTCATCTCCGTGAAATTTAATACGTTGAGGAAATACACCCAAGAATGAGTCTAATAGAATTGCATGTCTGTCTTTTAATGTGCTGTCAGCTAGAAACAGAGGAAAAAATGTTTCTGCCTCAACATAAGGTCCCAATCTTGCACAAGGTGCTTTAGCCATAATTTGTTGCCAAAGCGGATAAACACTCATGTACTGTTTGTTTCTATATCCTTCTTGATATAGAGAAAAGATTCTACGCATTTCTAACGAATCTTCAGGATTTTCTCCAAAAGGATGTAAGCATTCAACCGGTCTATTAGCCGGAGGAGGATTCTCAGTGATTTGCGTGTCGGTACTATGTTGGTTTGTGTTGTTGGGTGTTGCAACTGTCTTGTTGCCTGCACACGCCCATAGTGGAACCAATGTTAAAACAATAACTTTGTTCATTTTAATGAATATGCTGTGGGTCTTTTTCATGTTACTTATCTGTATTTTCTCTTAATAAACCATAAATCTGTAAGTGATAGTCCTACAGAGATTCTAAATAAGTCTTCTCTAATTCTTCCGTCTGTTATTTCTCCTCTTTTAAGGTATTCACCAGAAAGATAGAGCATAGACTTGTATTTTTCTCTTTTACCATCCATTGTAAATACATCTCTTACGATAGGCAAACCTATTCCAAAAGATATGCCAGTCTCTTTGATTGGTTCAATTTTGCCCGCTGCATTATGATACACTGCGCTCAGCTTAGCAGATGTAAAACCAACATATATTTCGGGATTATGCATGCTCAATGTTGGTTTGGACTCAGGATTAATGGTTAGTCCGATGCTGATTCTCGAGTATTTAGCAAACTCATCCGTCCAGCCTTTGCCAATGACACTTGACCAATCTTGGAACGAATATTCTCCACCAATACTAAATTTTTCTTTAAGTGTATAGGTTAAGCCAACACTCATAAAAGACGGTATCTGCGAACTACTTCTGTTGCCTTCGGTAAATAAAATTGTGTCTAATGGAACCAAAACACCTTGTATGTTATAATCAGAACTTCTGACAACCCGCGTTTGCGTTGTATTTAAATAATGAGAAAGTCTATAGCTCATTCCTGCACTGACAATTGATTTGTTTTGAATAGGAATGTTAAATCCTAATCCAAACTTATGTTCAAAACCATTGTATTCAGTGAATTTCAAATCTTGAATTGTAGTAATGTTTTGTGAGTCAGGAAATGTAACCAATTTGTTTTTGTTTACTTGCCCCCAAATAAAAGAGAGCGTATATCCCAAACTTGCATATTCACCAATTTTAAAACCATTATTAAATCCAACACTAGTCAAATCTCCGGATGCATTGTGCAGTATCAAGGATGATGCAAAAGAAGTGTCATGTTTTTGTTGAAAATCCCCTCCTATATTGCTATAAGGAGAAATAGAAACACCGGCAACCCAACTAAAAAGATTTTCTGATTTTCTGATTTTTTTAATTGATTGATCAGCATTGAATAATGTGTCTGTTTTATGCCTGGTTTTAAAGTTCAATGTTCTAAAAGCCAAACTAAAATAATTAAAATTTCCATTGTTGAAATCGCGGTGAGCACTACCTGTTGACAGGGTTCCTTTTTCAATTTTGAAACCAAAATCTATGATTGTTTTGTCAATAAAACCCAAAGTCGCAGGGTTTACCAAATTGTAACGATTATTTGAAAAGACTGAAGATGCAACACCACCTAATGCTTTGTTATGAATCATATAGCCATATTCTGTTTCGCCAATACCCGAATATGCATAAGGAGAGTTGGTGTTATTTTGAGCATGCAGCAACCCGATTGTAAGAGTTGAAAAGACAGCAAGAAGTGTTTGTTTATATGATGCCATTAAATTTTGCAATATTGAATAGTCCGTACAGGGTTAAATAGGGCGCTGCGAATATCTTTGTTTTTAGTTGCTTCTCAAAATAAACTGCATCCCCTCCGGTCAAAAATATATTAAGCTGAGGAGCGGTACTTGCAAACCTATTAATATAGAATTCTAATTCAGCCAATAATCCGTTTTGAACCCCATTTGAAATGGCGCTAGAGGTATTTTTACCAATTAACTCTGTTGAATCGGTGGGGGCAATCATGGGTAATTTTGCAGTAAATTCATGCAAAGATTTATATCGTAACGTCAAACCCGGTGAAATATTTCCACCTTTATAATTACCTGCATCATCAATAAAATCAATGGTAAGACATGTACCTAAATTAAATACCAAACAATTACTTTGGGGTTTTAAATATGACGCACCGGCAATACTGCACAATCGGTCTGTGCCCAATGTTGTTGTTGAATTATATCCTATGCTGAAAGGCAATTTTAACTCCGCATGCACACGTGTGATTGTATTTTTTAACTCCATTGAGTCTGTAATTCCACTCACATCAGAGAGGATGATTGGAACTTGGTTTGACAGTGTGTCCAGTATTGAAAGTGAATTTGTTTTTGGAGTTGATTGCACTTCAATCATATCTCCATTTGCGCTGAACTTGGCAAATTTTAAGTTCTGGTTGCCAATGTCAACACAAATCAAGGCAACCATTGATAGTTTTCACGAGTAAGTTTTTTGAAAATTCCGTTATGTTTTACAAGCAAACGGTGGTCAGAACAAAACTTGTCAGGAAATGCATAAATCTTTTTATTTGTGTCTCGTTCAACAAACTCCTGTTGCAAGTTTCTATTCCAAAGCAGTTGACTTATTTTTTCTTCTAAAAAATTTAAAGAAGAAAAAGAGGTCTTGTCAGTAACTTCACGCAAATTTTTTAGAAATTCTTCAATAACAAGCGATATATCAAACTCTTTGCCTGCATAGTCTTTCATACTAATTGCAGGGAATTTGGATTGTGTGTCTTTGAAAGTCTGATTTACATTCAAACCAATACCACCAATTATGGTGTTAATTTTCTCTCCGGCAATGGTGGTCTCAGCCAAAATCCCTGCAATCTTTTTATCTTCAAGAAAAATATCATTAGGCCATTTTAGCTGTGCAGGCATGTTAAATGCACTACGTAGTGTGCAAATCATGCTATAGGTCAATATATAATTGATTCTAAAAAGAGCTTCCGACAGGCTGAAGTTTGGCTTCATAACTACGGTTAGCAATAAATTTTTGCCTTCTTCAGATTCCCAGTGATTGCCCATTTGTCCCTTGCCGTCAGTTTGATGATCGGCAATAATGGTAGCAGGTAGGTAGGCTGTTATTTCCTCTAAAATTTCTTTTGCGAAATCATTGGTAGAACCTACTGAATCAAAAAACTTGCAACGATAACCTGCAATTATCTCTTCCTTGTATAAATTTGTCCCTTTCAAAATCAATTAAAATTTATGGGCGCAAAATTAATATCTTTATATGAATAAAAAGAAATCTGATGAAACCGACCTTTTGGTCATGGGGATAGTTGCAGAAATGCAAGAAAAGAAAGCAAAGAGTATTAAAATTCTTGACCTTAGAAAACTCAAATCAGGCTTCACGGATTGCTTTGTTATTTGCCATGGCACTTCTGACAGACATGTAGAGTCTATTGCAGACAGTGTTGAAGAAACAGTTAGAAAGAAACTCAAAGAAAAACCTTGGCATATTGAGGGAACTGAACGAAATGAGTGGGTATTGATAGATTACATAAATGTAGTTGCACATATTTTTGTTGAGCCCAAAAGAAATTTTTATGCAATAGAAGAATTATGGGGGGATGCTGAAATTACAGAATTTGACGATGTCCTTTAGAGTGCATTGAGTGTCTGTTCTTTGATTTTTTCTAAAACATCTTTCATCTCTACAACATGTTTTTGCATTGAGAAATAGTTAGCCTTAGAGCCAAGAGTATTAATTTCTCTTCCCATTTCTTGGCTGATAAAACCTAATTTTTTACCGGATGCTTCTCCTTTTATTGTGTCTAAAAAATATTGGATATGATGACCCAATCGGCTCACTTCTTCTCCAATATCTAACTTTTCTAAATAGTACAACAATTCGTATTCAAAGCGAGTGGGGTCTGCTTTGGCTTTATCGCCAATCTCCTCGATTGACTTTTGAAGCTTAGATTGTATATTGGTTTTTCTCTCAGGATCTAAAGCAATGATGGATTGCAAGTGTTTATTGATAGCTTGGGCATGTTCTGAAAGATTTGTAGCCAAAGCAACTCCTTCTTTTAATCTAAAATCATCAAATTGTTCAAAGGCATTTTCCAACACTTGCATTACCAGTTTCCAATCTTCGCTTTCTGTCTTATTCTCTTCAATTTTTATAACTTCTGGCAATTGCATTATATATTGAAAAATGTCGGGTTGTGGTATTTGTAATTGAGTTAAAAATTCATCAATCTGTTTCTTGTATTGCAGCGCAATTGCATGATTAATAGAAAGTTGGCTAGAAAGGTTTTCTTGATTCAAAAACTCAGCAGTGATATTGATTTGAATACTGCCTCGACCAATTTTTTCGGTTGCCCATTGTCTTATCTCGGTTTCTTTATCACGGAATATTTTAGGAGTACGGATGTTACATTCAAAAAACTTTCCATTGAGAGAACGTATTTCAACTTTAATATTCAGATTCCCATTTGAGCCTTCGGCAAATCCAAATCCTGTCATTGAGCGTAGTGTGGACATGGGGGCAAAAGTATATGATGTGCGATAAATGTTACTGTTGAATTTTCCCTTTCTATGGCAAAATCTAACATTCTAATCTTGTGAAGTATAGAAATGTATGTAAATATTATGGGCGTTTAGCCTCGAGAATCCAAGTTCGAATCCTTAGCAATATTTGTTTATTTTTGCACGACCTTAAATAAGGTTAAGGTATAAAACATCAGTTATGACTAAGATGCAAGCTACAGATTCAACTCTATCTTTTGAAGAGTTCAAAAAAGAAGTGTTGGAAGATTACAAATGGGCAGTTAAGAGCCGTCATGCAAGTTTGATAGGCCGCAAAGAAGTGCTTACAGGAAAAGCCAAATTCGGAATTTTTGGAGATGGCAAAGAAGTGCCTCAAATTGCAATGGCTAAGGTTTTTAACAAAGGTGATTTCCGTTCCGGCTACTACAGAGATCAGACTTTTATGTTTGCCAAAGGCATAAATACTGTAAAACAGTTTTTTGCTCAATTGTATGCACACCCTGATATTGAGGCAGATCCAAATTCTGGCGGAAGGTCTATGAACGGGCACTTTGCATCTCAGTTTCTGGATGAAAATGGGCAATGGCTGTCTCAAACTGATAAATATAATGTATCTGCCGACATTTCACCAACCGGAGGGCAAATGCCGCGTTTGCTTGGGTTAGCGTATGCATCTAAAATATACAGACAAAATCCAAAGTTGAAAGACAGAACAGATTTCTCTATTAATGGCAATGAGATTGCGTTTGGCACAATCGGCAATGCGAGTACTTCTGAAGGAGGGTTCTGGGAGGTAATGAATGCTGCCGGAGTTATGCAAGTACCAATGTTGATGTCCATTTGGGACGACCAATATGGAATTTCTGTACCTGCAAAATACCAAACAACCAAGGAAGATTTGTCTGCACTTTTGAGCGGGTTTGTTACTGATGGCGACAAAAAGGGCATCAGGCTTTTTACTGTCAAAGGTTGGGATTATGCCGCGCTTTGCAAAGTTTATGAAGAAGCAGCTGCAGTTTGCCGTTCTGAACATACTCCGGTCGTTGTGCATGTAACAGAATTAACCCAACCTCAAGGGCACTCTACATCAGGTTCTCATGAAAGATACAAGTCCAAAGAAAGATTAGCTTGGGAAGCTGAATATGATTGTAATCTTCAAATGCGCAAATGGATGATTTCAAATGGAATTGCAACGGAAGAAGAAGTGCTCAAGGTGGAAGATGACGCATTGGAGTTTGTTAAAAACCAGAAGGATGAAGCATGGAAAGAATTCATGGATTCCATGAATCAAGATAAAAACACAGCAATTGAGCTATTGCAAAACTTGGCTTCTGATTATGCGCCAGCTGCAGATTTAGCCAATGAATTAAAAGCTGATAAAAACGCAATTCGTAAGGAAACATTGACTGCTGTTCATCAAGCACTTCGAGGTACACATCTACAAAAAGTGCAAACAAATGCAAGGCAATCTTTACTTGATTTCTATCATAAAATTATTGCACAAAACAAAGAGAGATATAGCTCAAACTTGTATAGTCAGTCTGACAGCAATGTTTTTAATCAAGAAATAATTCCTGCAGAATACAGTGATAACTCTCCTTTGTTAGACGGACGCGAAATCGTCAATGCTTGTTTTGACAAAAATCTTGAAAAGTATCCTGAGTTTATTGCATTTGGTGAAGACGTTGGTAAAATTGGAGATGTCAACCAAGGTTTTGCAGGGTTGCAAGATAAATATGGCGAATTAAGAGTATCAGATGTAGGAATTCGCGAATTGAGTATAGTAGGTCAAGGGCTTGGGGCAGCAATGCGAGGTTTAAGACCCATTGCAGAGATTCAATATTTAGATTATTTGCTTTATGCTCTGGAAATTATGAGTGATGATATTGCAACAGTACAATATAGAACCGTAGGCAGACAAAAAGCACCTGTTATTGTTCGTACACGTGGACACAGATTAGAAGGAATTTGGCATTCAGGCTCCTATATGGCAGGTATTATACATCTCGTAAGGGGAATGCATGTGTGTGTGCCAAGAAATATGGTGCAGGCTGCCGGAATGTATAACTTACTCTTTAAATCTGACGAGCCTGCTTTAGTTGTTGAATGTTTGAATGGATACAGACTAAAAGAAAAACTACCGGATAATATTGGTGAATTTACAGTGCCATTTGGAGTTCCAGAGATTTTACATGAAGGAACTGACGTAACTATTGTATGTTATGGCTCTAGTTTGAGAATTGCTCAAGAAGGCATAAAACAATTGGCAGAATTTGGAATATCTGTTGAGTTGATTGATGTACAAACCCTGCTTCCTTTTGATATTCATCACAGCATTGCAGCATCTGTAAAGAAAACCAACAAAGTTGTGTTTATGGACGAAGATGTACCCGGTGGAACTACTTCATTTATGATGCAACAAGTGTTGGAAGTTCAACAAGCCTTTCAGTACCTTGATGCTGAACCCGTTACTATCACAGCGAAAGAACACAGACCTGCCTATGGCTCTGACGGAGATTATTTCTCTAAGTGCAATGCAGAAGATGTATTCAACACCATTTATACAATGATGCACAACTATAATCCGGAAAAATATCCGGCTTTTGGAGTGTAATCATAATCCTTTTAAACCTTTAATCGCCATGAGCTATGTTCAATTGGCACAACATACATTATATAAGGATGATTATTCCCTATATATTTGGTGTCTTCACAGCTCTTTATCTCGTAGATGATGCGAATCAAGGGTTACTTCTCTTTATTCCGGCATTCATATTAGTACCGGTTTATTTTTTCACTCGAAAAAAGCCTCAGAAATATAGTCTCGATGTCTTGTATGGCATCGCATTGTTTACACTATTATTTGCATTGGGAAGTTTTAGGCAATTGAATTATAATGAACTCAACTCACCAAATCATTTTACAAAAAATGATAATTCAGCGTTTTTATTGACTCAAGTAAATGAAGAACCTTATGATAGAGAAAATTTTGTAAGGGTCAAGCTGAAAGTCAAAGGCACTATTGACTCTGTCGGACAAATTGTTAAAAGTGCCGGTAGTGTACTTGCTTATTTTAGAAAGCCTGTAGAACAAAATCTTAGAATAGGCGATGAAATAATTATTCATGCTGAGAATATCCAAGAAGTACCAACGCCACGAAACCCTGGTGAGTTTGACTACAAGAGATTCTTGAGTTATCAGAATATTTACTACCAAGTCTTTTTGAATGAAACAGATTGGAAAACTACGGGTTCATTTCAAAACTCGGTAACACGAGTTGCATCCGGAGTGCGTCAGTCGATTATAGCGACTATTGGAGAACTCTTTCCAAAGACGGAGCACAAAGGATTTGCAGAAGCTCTTTTGGTTGGATATAGAAACAATTTGAATACAGAAATAGTAGATTCTTTTTCTAAAACGGGCACTTTACATGTATTGGCAGTGTCAGGTTTGCATGTGGGAATTATTTTTTTGATTCTTAGCAATTTGGGAAAGGTTTTTAGCAATTTCCGATATGAATCAATATTGAAAAGCATGTTGGTTATTGTAGGAATCTGGGCTTACGCATTTGTAACCGGTATGTCGCCTTCAGTGCAACGTGCTGCGATTATGTTTTCAGTAGTGCAACTTAGTGTGATTTTTAAGCGAAAGCCAAATATTTACAACAGCATTTTTGCATCTGCATTTCTTATATTATTGGTAAATCCTTTGTTGATAGTAAGTGTAAGTTTTCAACTTTCATATACTGCGGTATTAGGAATCGTATATTTTCAACCCAAAATCAGACATTGGTATTTACCCAAGACTAAAGTTACAAAATATATATGGGAATTGATTGCAGTTTCGCTTGCTGCCCAAATTGCAACTTTTCCCTTAGGTATTTTCTATTTCTATCAATTTCCATTGTATTTCCTGCTTTCTAACTTAGTGGTAATTCCGGTTATTTTTATCGTCATGCTGGCGTTGATTACTAGCGTGTCTTTCTTCTGGATACCTATACTTGGCAGTGTGATTGTTTGGGTTACTTCTTTGAGCATAGAATTTATATTGTGGACTGTAAGAACAATGCAAGCGTTGCCTTATTCGAGTTTTGAGCATTTGTATATCACCCCACTTCAATTAGTTCTGATTTACTTATTTATTTTAGGATTAACAATGTGGTTGTATTCAGCACGGAAGTCATATTTGTATGTAACAATGTGTGTGTTGTTGCTCTTTATGTCCACCGCTGTCTTTAGGATTTATAAAATAAATCATCAAGATTTTGCTGTATTACATTCTATCAACAAACATAGGGTAATGAGTGTTGTAAAAGGGCGTGAAGTGCATTTTATTGCGGATGCAGAATTCTTAAATGATGAGTATAGTCAGCGTTTTTACCTTCGCCCATATATTGCAGAAAACGGATTACGAAAAATCTATTTTCATACATGGAATGACAGTGTTAGCGCAAGCAATTTCAGACTTACAGACAATGCATTGTATTTGCAAAAACATATTTTGATACACAAAAAAGATTGGCTGTTTCACCATCAATTCTCTTCTGAGAAATATACAGCTCTTATTTTTGAGCACTGGAATTTGAAGAGATTGCGCTATTTGGCACAACGGGAACTTGAAATAAAGGAAGTAACCCATTGGCTAAGGTTTGAATAACATTATTCAAATCAACAATTGCATCTCATTAATTGTGCTGTTAGTGTTTCATTAAATTTCCTCATATTTGAAACCACACTGTAATGATGCAATATGGCAAAACAACACCCCATTAAACATAAAGTTCAGGACAAGAAATTCACTCCAGTTCCGCCAAAAAAAACAATATCTTTTTGGGCAAGCGTAGAAACTCGTACTTGGTGGTTTTTAGGCACATTCACTCTCTTGGCTCTCATACTCAGGGTATGGGGTGCAGGCAGGGTCTCATTTTGGTTTGATGAATATTTACATGTTTTGCCTGCTGCTGATTTTTTGAGAGGAAAAGGATTGCATAATATTGACGGTTTCAATGGCATTTTCACCACATTAGTTGAAGTTGTAGCAATGGGCATTTTTGGGGTGAATGAAACAAGTGCCCGTGTTGCAATGGCATTGTTTGCTGCTTCTTCATTGATACCAATGTATTTTGTAGCTAAGAAACTGTTTGACAGTAGGATTGCTTTCACTGCAATTTTCTTGTTTGCAGTTTCCCTATATGCCATTTATTGGGGCAGAACTGTGAGAAACTATGCTACTTTCTTGCCTTTTTATCTTTGGATGCATTGGCTTTTATTGAAGATTTTTGAAGGAAATATTTCTATAAAAAATGATTTCAAGATTGTATCAGGTATTCAATTGGACATAAAAACCTTGTTATTATTACTTATATCATTCGTATGCTCTCTGCTCAATCATCAACTTACTGTATTTATTGTTTTTGGATGGTCATTTTATGGGGCCGTTGTGTGGATAGGAAATCTCTTTACGGGAGATAAAAAAATATTGAACAAGTATTTAGTTTTTGTTCCACTTTTCTTGTCCTTTGGCTTTTTATTTACCGGAGCTGGCAATGCTATGGCAAAGAAGTTTCTTGGAGTGCTACTGCCACCCAATATCGTCAATGGGGTTGTTCCTGATTTAACTAGAATTTTGTCATTATGGAAGTCAGACCCTTATTTGTCTTACGACTTATATATGAATGTGTTAAAGACAGATGGAAATTATCTCTATATATTGGCTAGCATCGGTTTTGTAGTTGCGTTCATTAAGAACAAACGTTCTGCGCTATACCTAACAGCACATTTTGTATTCCTATTCATTTTATTCTCCTTTGTTTTCAGAGAGCCTGCGGTGAGCCGATATTTGTATTTCATAATACCTTTTTATTTTATTGCGGCTGCTTACGGTATATGGTGGATCATTGACAAAGTATTTATTAGCTTACTAAAGAAACCTAATTTTCCTCAAACTTCTTTTGCATTTATGGCAGTGCTGGCTTTAGGCATATTTCTATTAAATCCCAAAAATATCAAAGCGTTTTTAAACAACACAAATCACGGTCAAATTGTAGATAGGCAAATATCTGAATGGTATTACACAAATTGGAAAGACCCAATTGCATACGTTAAACAGAATATGGCACCCGGTGATGTTGTGTTATCTACAGTTCCCAATTCTATAAGACTTTATATGGGGATTGATACAGCAAAATTAGGATGGTTTAGGCAAATGATATATGATGGCATACAAAAGAAGTATGTTCAAAATCAACCGGATGGCAAAAAGGTGAGCGGATATACAACAGACGAATTTATTGCCACCATTAAAAACAATCCGCGCGGATGGCTGTTGGCTGATTACTATTTTTACAATGTAATGACCGATCCACGTGCTAGACAATATGCTATTGAACATCTTGATTATCATTTTGGTGCAAGTATGGATGGGAGTGTACAAGTATTTAGCTGGGATAATTCCAAACCTAAAACAGAAGAAACTCCGATACTGGTTGAGTTGGGAAAAATCTTGGGTAGGACCGAATCGGATGATTTAAGTTTTAACATAAACCTTATGGGTCAAGATAAAGTCAGTTTTATTTTTGATGAAGAAGGGATTGATGTTTCAGGTGAAGCGGTTGTACAGATAAATGGCGGGCAAATGTTTCCTATTCCTAAACCGGAAAATAGCAGAGGCTGGGGCAAAGAATATACAATGGTAGAAATTCCTGCACAAAATCTTAAAAATGGCACAAATACAGCGAAGTTCTACTATAATCCGCAAGCTGCACCACAAGATATCAGACCCGGATTTGTAATCTACAATGTGAGAATGAGATAACCGTCAATCACAGACAGCATCCACCCAAGGCTCCATTTGGTTTTGCAAAAATTTTGCAGCTCTTTCTGCCTTTTCTGCATAATCTTCCTCGTTTCCGGCATATATAATTCCCCTTGAAGAGTTTACAAGCAAGCCCAACTGTTGATTAATACCCTTTTGAGCCACTTGACTTAGGCTACCACCTTGAGCACCTATGCCCGGTACTAAAAGAAAGTTCTCAGGCACAATTTTTCTGATTTGTTCAAATTCCTCCGTTTTGGTTGCCCCGGTAACAAACATAAGGTTGTCTTCATTACCCCATTTGCTCACAGTATCAAGAACTTTCTCAAATAATCGCAAACCATTATTTGCAAAATATTGAAAATCTTTTGCTCCAGAATTAGAGGTAAGCGCAAGAACAATTACCCATTTGTTTTTAAACTCTAAAAAAGGTCTAAGACTGTCTTCTCCCATATAAGGTGACACAGTAATAGCATCAAAGTTAAGTGTTTCAAAAAAAGCTTTTGCATACATAGCGGAAGTGTTGCCAATATCGCCTCTTTTAGCATCGGCAATGGTAAAAATACGTTTTGGAATAACTTTCCTTGTTTCTTCTAAAACCTCCCATCCTTGTTTGCCATACTGCTCAAAAAAAGCGGTGTTTAGTTTGTATGCAACAGAATATTGCTGCGTGTATTTAATGATTTCTTGATTGAACTCTAAAATTGAGTCTGTTGTTCTGGGTAAGTGAAGAGGGAGCTTGTCGATTTCAGGGTCTATGCCTGTACACAGGAATGACTTCTTTGTGCAAATTTCGTTGAAGAGTTCTTGTCTGGTCAATTTTCGTTAGTTTTTAAATTACTTTTGCCTCTGTTTAGAAAAGGCATTGCAAAAGAAATCAAAATGAGAGGAAGAATATTTATACTTAGTATAATTTTATCCGCACCCCTATTCACATTGGCGCAAGAAAGCGGGAATTTTTCAGGAAATTTTCAGACCAATGTTAATTTCTATCAGAAAGACGATAAAATAGGTGCCAATACGGAAGTTTATAAAAACCAACTTTCGAGCATTGATGCTTGGTTGTATCTGAATTATGAGTACAAAGGGTTTAATTTTTCTGCTCGTTTTGACGGCTTTCACAATTCCCCATTATTTAATCCTCAATCTACATACAGCAAACAAGGACTTGGATTTTGGCAAGTATCTAAAGACATCAATTGGCTTAACATTACTGCGGGATATTTTTACGAACAATTTGCTAGTGGTATGCTTTTTAGAGCTTATGAAGACAGAAATATTGGGATTGATTATGCTATTCAAGGTGTAAGAGTGAGAGCAAATCCCATTAAAAATCTAAGATTGACTGGGTTTTCGGGGCAACAAAAAGGTAATATTTTCACAAGTGACAGATTTGGTGTTGCACCTCAAATTATCAGTGGCTATAATATGGAATACAGAATTCCGCTCAAAGAATCAATGACACTTGATTTGGGTGCTTCTGTAATTAATAGAGTGTTGGACAACAACACTTTTGAAAGGGTAAAATCCGAAATATTATCATATCCGGACAGTCAGCGTTTTAATGCATTTTATAATGTTTTCGGGTTTAATGGTTATGGCACATTTAGCTGGAAAGGTTTGTCATTGTATGGAGAGTACAATTATAAAACACAAGAGCCGATTGCAAACGAGGACGGAAGCAAGTTATTTTCAGCACCCGGAAATATTATTTTTACTTCTGCATCTTATTCAAAAGGGAGATTCGGAAAGAAAAAACAGATGTCGTTTGGTGTCAATGCACAATATAAAAAGATAGAAAATTTTAGTATGCGCACCTCACCTTTTGAAACATTGTTAAATGGTCAAATTTCATATCTGCCTTCTATTACAAGACAGAATGCATACAGACTCTTGGCGCGATACAATGCTGTAACACAACAACTCGGAGAACAGGCATACCAAGCAGATTTTATTTTTACTCCCAAGAGAGGTACTTCTATCTTGCTAAACGTTTCACATGTGGAGAGTTTGGCAGCGAATGGGCTTAATGGAAAACCTGAAAAGCTGTTTGAAGAAATTTACATAGAATTACAACACAAGTTTAAAGTATCTGCCAGTGGAAGGCAATGGATGTTTAAGGGAGGAATTCAAAGCATTTTTTACAACCAAAATCGTTATGAAGTTAAACCCGGATATCCAAATGTACATGCTTTGACACCATTTGGTGAACTTACATGGAAGTACACTCGCACCAAATCATTGCGTTTAGAATGTCAATACCTTGACACCAAACAAGACTTAGGAAGTTTTGTGAATGCAATATTAGAATGGAATCTTTCCTCCAAGTGGTCTTTTGCAGCGGGCGACATGGTGAATGTGAAACCACATAGACAGCCCGGGTCATCAGTATCCAATGAAATAATACACTACTACACAGCCTTTGCTGCCTATACTATGGGAGCAACGCAGTTCACTTTAGCATATATCAAACAAGTAGAAGGAGTAAATTGTACAGGAGGAATATGCCGCGTAGAACCTGCATTTAGTGGTGTCAGATTTACCCTTGTAACTTCATTTTAGAATCAAATCTTACCTTTTATTTTTTGGTGATATTCTCACCCTGAACAATAGTTTTTGTTCCAACTTTACCAATATTGTTGTCCGACTTTTGTCCGAATTAGAAACAAAAAAGCCTTCACATTTCTGCAAAGGCTTTTCTATCAATGCTCCCCAGGCTGGGCTTGAACCAGCGACCCCATGATTAACAGTCATGTGCTCTAACCAGCTGAGCTACTGAGGAATATTTTCCGTGAACGGGGCTGCAATATTAAATTTTATTAATCAAATCAACAAATCAAAATTTGAAAATTATGATGCGAATTTTTGTGGCATATTTGCCGACAATTAAAATGTCCTTATGAGTTTACTTGTTATTGGTTCTGTAGCCTTTGATGCTATTGAAACTCCGTTTGGCAAAACCGATAAAATAATCGGTGGCGCGGCTTCTTACATTTCACTGTCCGCTTCATATTTTGTTAAACCTGTTAACCTTGTTGCAGTAGTGGGAGGAGATTTTCCTCAAGAGTACATAAATAGTATTCAATCTAAGGGAGTTGATATAACTGGATTGCAAATAAAAAAAGAAGAAAAATCATTCTTTTGGTCAGGTAAGTATAATTATGATTTGAATTCCAGAGACACTTTAATAACAGAGTTAAATGTATTGGGTGATTTTGACCCAATCATTCCTGATTCTTATCAAGATTGTGAGTATTTGATGTTGGGCAATTTAAGTCCCGATATTCAACTCAAAGTATTGGAAAGACTAACTCACAGACCAAAACTTGTGGTACTAGACACAATGAATTTTTGGATGGATATTGCAATGGATTCTCTTCTGAAAATTATTTCCAAAGTGGATGTACTCTCTATCAATGATGAAGAAGCACGACAGCTTAGCGGTGAATATCAATTAAAAAAAGCAGCCCAAAAAATTATGCAACTTGGGCTCAGATATCTCATCATTAAAAAGGGTGAACACGGAGCAATTCTCTTTCATGAAGATAAAAGTTTTTATGTTCCTGCCTTGCTGTTAGACCAAGTATTTGACCCCACCGGTGCAGGTGATACATTTGCAGGAGGCTTTATTGGATACATTGCCGGACAAGGAAAAACAGATTTTGAAACTTTAAAAAAGGCGTTGGTGTATGGTAGTGCAATGGCAAGTTTTTGTGTTGAAAAATTTGGAACCGAGAACTTGCTTGAATTAAATCAAGAAATGATAGATGCTCGATTCCAACAGTTTAGAGTGATGGTAGAGTTTTAACTCTGTTCGCTTATTATATTGAGTGCTACTCTGCATTGTCGCTTATAACTCATGGCACAATAATTGGAAATGATTATTTTGTAATTAATTTTTATAGCCATGAAAAAAATAATGCTTGTACTTATGGCACTTGCTTTTACAACTTTAAGCAATGCCCAACAAAAGCCCTCAAAAAAAACAATGAATCCTGAGGCAAGAGCATCCAGGACTGTCAATCTAATTGCAGACTCAATCGAGGTAACAGAGTCGCAAAAGGAGGAACTAAGGGTTGTATTTATGGATTTCTTTACAATGGTTCATGCTATTCAAGAGAAAGACTCTGTCACACAGGAAGATCACAAAGTCATGATTGAAGCAAAAAGACAGAGGGATGAAAGGGTTAAATCAATTTTGAATGATGACAAAAAGTATGAAAAGTACCAGAAAATAATTTCAGAAAAGAAAGCCGAAAGAAGAAATAAAAGAGGAGATAAAAAAGGCAAAAAAGGTGCTTTTGTATCACCGGAGAATGCTTCTGAACTAGCAACAAAGCAAGTAAAGAAAATCTCTGAAACTATCAGTTTAACTTCTGTTCAACAAGACTCGTTAAGAAATATCTTTTCAGAAAGAAATATTGCACGTGCTCAATTCAAACAAAATCCTAATAAAAATGAGGCTGATAAAGCCGGATTTAAGGCTACTATGAAAAATTTTGAAACACGAATTGAAAAAGTAATGGCAAGTCCGGAGAAATATGAGCAATACAAAAAAATGAGAAAAGAAAAGATTGCGAAGGTTCGTGAGCGCAGAAACCAAATAAATAAAACAGAAGAAGAACCAACCCAAGATTAAAAAAGTCATACTTTTGTTTCGTATGACTCCCATTCCTTCGAAGATTAAAAAGAAACGAACTAAAGCAGTACTCTACGCAATAATGTGGGTACTGCTTTTGATTTTAATCACTACCCAGATTGGAGATTTTGACCTCATTGACACCCTAATTTGTTATGTATATTTTCTCATTAACTATGTATTTCTCATTCGATTTCTGCTGGTCAAGAAAAAGTTTGGGGCTTTTATTTTTTCAAATGTCATATTGTTTTGTGGATTTGCGCTTATTGGATATAGCACAGACTCTATTATAACCAGTGAGTTCGCCTTTCTTTTATTGATTTCTCTTGGCTTTAGTTTAGCCATACGAGTAACGCAATATTTTATCATTTCTGAGATAGAAAAACAAGAAAAAGAAAATCAATACTACAAAACAGAGCTAACCCTACTCCGCTACCAAATTCAGCCTCATTTTTTCTTTAACTCACTCAACAATATATACTCACTTATCGACATATCACCCGAAAAAGCGAAAGAAATGGTATATGTTTTAGGTAAACTTATGCGTTATTTGCTTTATCAAACCTCAACAGATTATATTGACTTAGAAACTGAAATTAATTTTTTGAAAAACTTCATTAAACTAATGAAACTGAGAACAAACGACAATGTCAAGATAACTGCTGAATTTCCATCAAATGCATATGGTGTCAAAGTGGAGCCATTTTTAATGATACCTCTGGTTGAAAATGCATTTAAACATGGTATTTCTTCTAATGCACCCAGTGAAATATTGATAGATATGAGGATTGAGAATAACACCTTACTCTTTATTGTTCAGAATACATATTTTCCAAAAGGAGATAGTGATCGAAGCGGTTCGGGTGTCGGCATCGAAAACTTGATGTCAAGATTGAGATTGATGTATCCTAAAACACATTCATTTATCCAAAATAGAACAGACAAATATTATACAAGTACTTTAAAAATTGAACTATGAAAATAATCAAATGCATTGCTATTGATGATGAGCCATTGGCGCTACAATTAATTGAAAGTTATATTAAAAAAACTCCTTTTCTGGAATTAGTAGGGACTTATGGGAATCCTTTGGATGCGCTTAAGGTATTAGACTCTGACAATATTGATTTACTTTTCTTAGACATTCAAATGCCTGATATATATGGATTGGATTTTTCAAAAAATGTAAAAGCAGATACTCGGATTGTTTTCACAACCGCATTTGATAAATATGCATTGGACAGTTATAAATCAAACGCCCTTGATTATCTCTTAAAGCCTTTTAATTATAATGATTTTTTGAATGCAGTTTTGAAAGCAAAAGAATGGTTTGATTTAATTGAATTAAAGAAAAGTCCTAAATCTGAACAAATGCTGTTTATCAAATCAGGGTACAACAATGTACAAATCAAGATTTCTGACATAAGCTATTTGCAAGGATTTAAGGACTATATCAAAATTTATACAGACAATAATCCAAGCCCGATTCTTACATTAATGACCATGAAGTCAATGTATGACACCCTGCCAAAAGATAAGTTTATCAGAGTACATAGGTCATATATTATTCCGGTTGATAAAATTAAACATTCCGATAAAGCCCATGTTTGGATTAAGGGAGCAAAGATTCCAATCTCAGACTCATACAAAGAATCATTCACGGAATTCATTGCTACTCGTAGAATCAGATAAGAACATTACATCTTTGCCCTTCGCTGTGTTATTTGCTTTCGCAATAATTCTTGTTGCTTGTCAGAAGTAAGGAATACTCCCGTAAGAACTATCAGCCCTGCGATAACTTTCATCCAAGTAAAATTGTCTGTACCCCATAATATTGCAATAAATCCTGCTAATATGGGTTGTAAGTAAATATATGTTCCTACCAACACAGAACCCGCTTTCTCAATTGCCCATGTATTGAACAAATAAGCAAGAAAGGTTGTACAAAAGACAACAAATCCTATTTCCCACATGATATAAGTCGGAAATGAAAAATGGTTAACTCGCAACACATCCTTACCGATCAATGGCAATACAAGAAAAAACCCAAAAAGAAAAGTCCATTTGGAAACCGTTACTACGGTGTACTTTGCTAATAATTTCCTGACATATACTAGATAGAATGCATAAAAAATTGCGTTCACTGTAACCAACATATCTCCCTTGAGCGTTGAGCCCGTAAAACTGAATTGTTTGCCATACATTAACATAATTGCGCCACTTGCAGCCATGGAAATTCCAATCACTTTTTTGATGGAGAGTTTTTCTTCGCCTAAAATCAATGCAAATATCAAAACAAAAACAGGGGTGTTGAGCATCAGGACTGCACCGTTTATAGGAACAGTATATTCAAGTCCTTTGAAAAACATGTACATATTATAAGCAACACCAAATACGCTGGCAATAAAAAGGGGAATGAAGTCTTTTGGCTCAACGTGGCGAAGTTTATTTGAGGGTAATAATTTAGTTTCCCAAGGTGATATTAACCAAAAAAGTAGCAGTGCTCCACCAATCCTATAAAATGTAAACACTTCTCCATTAATAAAGCGAGGCATTACATCTTTGGCTATGCTAAATGTAACTGCATAGAACAGCATTACCAAGAATAAAATAAGATGAACTTTGATTTTGGACATGTGCACTCAGACAGGTTTTATCTTCCTATTCTAGTAAGAAGTCGGAGGCTTTTTTCATTACTTTGCCAAAAACATAGTCTTGAACCATAAGGAGTTCCTTGGAATTGCTATTAAAGAATGCATAGTAACTGTCTATGTCATAAGGCATTTGAACACCTTCTCTATCCAATTGCATTTTACTGTTCTTTTTTAAGCCCTTATAATGGATTTGTATGGTTTGTTCCGGCTTACCTTTAGGTTTCAGTGTCAACACAAAAAATGCTCGTGTTTTGTTATAGACAGAGTCAATATCGTGTTCGCGCATATCAATTGGGAAACCTTCATACGCCAAACGATCAAAGTAATTGAGATAAGAGCGTAATTTATTTTCGTTGATTTTGCCTTTCCCAAATGCTTGAGATTGAATTGAGGGGGTATTATTTTCATTTGTGATTGTGAAAGATTGAGCAACATCATCTGTCCAATCAACCTTAACCCATTCAATATCTTGAGGTTCATAAGCAAAAATGATTTTACTGCGCCAGTCTCTTTCATTGACAAAGAATCTTGGCGAAAGAAACCCTTGAAAACCTTCGATGTAAACAACATAAGGTTGAGAAGCATCTTCCATCCACATAAAAGTACCCATTTGATCCGGTGTAGGACCTCCGACATAATAGGTCTTTAGTTTGTTGTTTTGGGAATAAATCTCCACTTTGACTCCCTTAGAAGAAAGGTTTTTTATTACCATATCCCAATAATCTTTGCTCACCGGAGTCTTAACCTTCATGTTTTTAACTGCATTCAATAGCACATCGACTTTGGCGCCATCCGCTTCATATTTGTCATTAATCATCCAAACCCCTTTATCGTTTTTTGTTAAGGTTGCGCTTGTGTTTTGAAATCTTGAACGGAGAAAAATCTTGTCAATATTTTGAGTTTTCTCTATGGCAAAATTTGTCTCATCAATTGCTAGAGTAGTATTGGTATTGCGTTTAAAAAAGAAATATGTACCTATGACCAGCGCAAGGATTAAAAGTGATATTAATGTCTTTCGAGAAATCATGCCGTAAAATAAAGAGTGTGCGAATGTAGCAAAGGTTAATCTACTTTGAGATTAATATTTGACTAACGGATACATTCTTTAATATCAGCGGATATTTGTTATTTCTTGCTGATATAGTAATCCAACATTTCTTCAAACTCTTTGGATGCCTTATAGCCTACTGCCATTTCTACATTTTCGTCTTTGTGAGGCGCAACCCAAAAGAAAGTAGTTGGATAACCATAATTTCTGCCTTTGCCTAACCAAAGCAAGAGTTCATAACCGCTCATCACTTTTTCGCCTACCATATAACGAGCATCTAACTCAGGATTTAATTTTATGGCAACAAAGTTGGCATTGACCTTTTCAATAATTTTTTTGTCGGAATAGGTGTTTTTATCCATACGTTTACACCATCCACACCAATCTGTATAGGAATCAATCAAAATCATTTTCTTTTCTTTGACTGCTTTGTCATATCCAACTTGGAAATCTAACCATTCAATTTTTTCTCCTTCAGAGGCATTTTGATTAGCAACTCTGAATGAACTAACAAATAGAAACGCGGTAACGAGCAATAAACTAATAATGATTGAAACTTTTTTTGTCATAAGGAATGCAAATTTAACGATAAACCTTTAGAAAATAGTGTGCCATTTTTTATTAAAAGCCGGGTTTGAGGAAAAATCTCAAATAACTCAACATGGTCTTTAACACCTTCATTTTTGATTTGCCTTTGCGTTTCTTTGAATGTAGAATCATAGGCACTTCTATGATGGATGCTTTAAGTCGGATGGCTTTAACCAAGATTTCAACTTTACTTATAAATCCTTTTTCCTTAATCAAAACGCCATATTTATTTCTAATATCATGCAATAATTGAACAGAATAAATCCTGTAAAAAGAGCTGAGAGTCAAGACTTTGACATCAAACCAGAGCCTGAGCAATAAATTTGCTGTAAAAGAGGTCAATTTTCGCACAAAAGTTGTTTCATCAAATCCTCCACCTTGTGCGTATGGAGAGGCTAAAACTAAGCTAAAGCCATGATGATGTAAATCCATCATGATAGGCAGAATAGAGATGTCTGATGTGTTATCACCTTCCAATGTAATCACAATATCCTCAGGTTTTGCCCGTAATTCATCCAAAATAAAATTAAATCCCGCATTAAAAGAATATCCCGGACCTTGATTACCGGGGTTTTGAAGCAGGTGTAAATTGTTCCCCTGAAATAATTCTAGTACTTTTTCGGGTGAGCCATCCGAAGAACCATCATCAACAAACACAAAAGTCTTGTCTTTGTTTGTCAAAGCTACACCAAGTGTTTTGGCAAGTTCCGACAGGTTTTCTGTTTCGTTATAAATAGGAATCAGAATAAAAATCATGCTTGTTGTTTAAATAATAGAGTTTGCCATTCAATGGTTTTGCGTAAGCCATCTGCCATTTTCCATTGTGGAACAAAGCCAAGTTTATTCTTAATCTTATTAATATCCGGCACTCTGCGCATCACATCTTCATATTTGCCGAACGTCTCATAAGGAATGAGTTTCATATCAGGGTTGTTGCGATCGCCTTTCATCAGTTCCCAAATTAACAACCCTAATTCTTTGATTGTTATTTCCTCATCAGGTTCATTTGCAATATTAAAAACATCATTTAAAGATTCAGAGTGAAAGATACACTTCTCAATTCCTTGAACAGTGTCTTCAATATATGTAAAGGTGCGCGTTTGCAAGCCATTCCCATGAATTTCAATACTTTTCCCTTCGAGAATATTTTGGATAAAAACGGCTTGAGGTCCTCCCCACCAGGTTGTATTCTGATTAGGACCATAAGAGCCGAAAAAGCGCATAATTGTATATTGCAAGCCAAGTTCGTCATGGTTGGCAATAATCTTGTGCTCGCTGTACATTTTGGACACAGAATATGCCCACCTTTTTACATTGGTTGGACCCATCACTAAATTTGATTCTTCGTTAAAGGGCAAGTCTGTGTTTTTGCCATAGACATCGCTTGTTGAAGCGAACACTAACTTTACCTTGTCTTCCAAGCATTTTTGAATCAGATTGTCGGTCATCTGATGGTTGTCATTCAGAGTATAAAAAGAGCTGCTATATCTTGGGATTTTTTGAGATGCTAAATGCACCCATACATCTGCTTTGATATCGGCAAATGATCTATAATCACGTGCATCTCTTTGATAGAAAGTAAAATGATTGTTTGTTGAAATTGGCTCAATATTTCTGCTGTTTCCAAAAGAATAATTGTCAATGCCTATCACCTCATGTCCTTCTGAAAGTAATCTTTTGGCAAGGTTAGAACCTACAAATCCTGCCACACCCGTAATCGCAATTTTCATCAGTGCAAACATAAACAAAATAGGATTTTTTTAGCAGTTAATTCACTGCAATTATGGGGTTTGCAAATGGTTTATTTAAGCTTTTTTTGACCTGCCAAAAATAGAATTAGAGCTACTGCTAATATTAACGTAACATAAAACAATGCAAGGTTAAAACCGGGCATTGCAATAGCAAAGAAAACTCCGAATGACTCGGTAAACAACAAGAGTTCTGTTAAAATTGTAGCAATTACGAAAGTGCATGCCCCGATTTTTGCCATTGTGTTTTCAGCAAATTGATAAAGTCCTTTTTCTATAAATAATCCTAGAATAAAGAAACTGATTACACAGAGAAAGATTAAATGCAAGAAACCAATTACAACCGGTCTGTAGTTAAATGCAAATACTGTAATCTCAGGCTCAATTGAAAATGCTTGCATCACAGTTTTGCCGGTAAAAGAAAGCAAAGCAATCCACCACAATAGTTTTGTAAAGGAACTCAAGTGAGCAGCTATGGTTTTATAAGTTTTGAAATAAAAGATTATCAAAAGCACGCCAGCTATTAGCTGTGCTAAGACAGAAATTTGAGCACTGAAAACGATAGGGTAAGCATCCGTCAATCCTATAATTGACAAAGCATACCCCGGAAATATGCTAAAGGCAAGGAGTACAAAGAACTGGAATAGCAACGCAGTGTCAAACTCAATTTTATGACTATTCAACCAATGTATAAAAAGGGCAAAGGCAGCAAATGGAAACCAGCCGTCATATTGAAAATGCAGATAGAAGTATAGTGCACCATTAATATACAACGAGTCTGTTCTTCCGGTTGCTGAAAAATATGCTAGGAAATACGGTCCTAATGAAGAAATGACAAATGAAACAACCGCAATGTAGGAGAAATATTTAACCAATTTATGGTTTGAGGATTTGCGAATATCTTTAATAAAAATGACTGCAAACCAGTAGAAAACAAAGGTCGCAATGGAGGAAAAAACAATAGAAGGCACTTTATATCCTTGTAAAATAAAAGTAATAAGCATGCCATAGGAACTGAAATACAAAATCCAAAAGATCAAACCGTAGGAAGTTTTTTTTCTTTTCTCTTCCGGCAAAAGATATACTACCATAGCGGTTGAAAGCGCCATTGTCGCCCATGCATAAAAAACAAAATGAGAATGAGAGTGTAATAGAAATTCAAAGTTTAGAAATGGAATCGGGAAGTTGAGAATGTACCGCATTGTTAGTCCTAACAATGAAGCAACAACAAAGTTTATAAGACAAATGATTGCCCAGTTTTTCGGAATAGTTATTTTCATTATTTAACCCATCAAAAGAATTGGAGAGCTTGCTTAAAGCTAATATCCGACTAAAATCAGAGCGCAAAATAAACGCTTATTTTGAATGATTTTAAATAAAATGAAAAAGTAAGTAACAGGGTAAAGAATTCAGCAGCAAGTAACGTTCTACTTCAAGTACCTTTTAAGCTGCCCAACAACAAAGAGCAGCAGGGAGGCAGACATCAGTAATGTGATAAAATAAATAATCATAGAAACATGGGGTACGGGGAAGTAGAAATAATTTCCGGCAGCCTGCACAAACAGTAATAATTCGCTGATAATCGAAAAAACGAAGAATGCAATAATCCCATTCCTTGCAGGTGAAGAAGTCTTAAAACTCAATTTCTCTTTCTCAATCATATATCCAAACAAGAAAAAGCTGACAAAACAAATAAAAATCAAATGCAGATAACCTATAACTAATGGGCGCAAACTAAAAGCTACAATTGCCAAGCTTGGGTTCAACGAACCTATTTGCATTCCTGTTTTTGCAATCAAAGATAACAACGCAATTCCCCAAAGTAATTTTGAAAAGGGGGTAAGAGATTTAGCAATGTATTTACGTGCCCTCCAGATTATTTTAAGCAAGTAAATCAAAGCGAGAACCTGCGTAATAATAGCAAAATATGAACAAACATACACCCATGCATCATTTACATAACCGATTAGAGAGAGGGCATAACCCGGAATCAAACCCACTGTCAATAATATGAATACTTTTAAAAGGTTTTCGTGTCTATATTTAATTTTGTTGGTAGTGAGCCATTGAAAGAAGAGCGTAATAATTGCAAATGAGAACCAACCATTATAGATAAAATGAAGTTGAAAATACATTGCACCCCTTGTAATTAATGGAGTAGAGGGTCCAAAAATGGAAAAACTTGCAGAAAAATATTCACCCACCGATGCGACAATATAAGAGATGATAGAAACAATAGCAAAGTATTTCACAACCTTATGCGCTTCAATCTTTCTTAAATCCCAAATAAATTGAATTGCAAACCAATAGAAAACAGCTTGGACTGCTGTTGTAAAAGCAATTGAGATATGAGAATAGCCTTGCAATGAATAACTAATGAGCATACCCCAAGAGAAAAAGAGATAGAGCCAGAAAATCGTAAAATAGCGAAAAGTTCTCTTAATTTTTTCAGGCAAAATCAGACTGATGAAGGCTGTCATTAAAGTTAATGAAGCCCATCCATGAAAAACAAAATGAGAATGAGCATGCAGCATATTTGCTTGTGTAATTTCCGGAAGCGGAAAATTGATTTTATACCGCATGATAACACCCAAAATAGAACCGATAAAAAGATTAAATAGACAGATTGTGCCCCAAGCGGTTGGTAATTTGTAAATTTTCACGATTGTTGATTCTGTTGAATTTTCAGCTTACAAAGCAAGCAAAATATTTATTTCTAAATTATGACTAATGTCATTTTCTATTGAGTATTATGGACTTAACTTTGCCCCAGATAAAATATATTAAAGACATGAAAAAAATAATTTTAATCGGATTTGCAGCATTAATATATGCATGCGGAGGTCCTCAAACTTCAAATAATGAAGCAGAAAATGCAGGAACAACTACTGAACAAACAACTACTACTAAAGATGTGAGCGAGTACGACCCACATAGAGGCGAGGGCAAGTTCAAAGACGTTGAGCTGGGCGCACTTGATTTAGCGAAAGCAGAGAAAGGTAAAGCAATTTACGACATGAAATGTCAAAGTTGCCATAAACTAACAGACGAGAGATTAGTTGGTCCCGGATGGCATGGTGTAACCCAAAGAAGAACTCCTGCTTGGTTGCTAAACTTTATCACAAACCCGGATGCAATGTTAGACAAAGACCCTGAATTGCAAGCACAGTTGGAAATTTGTTTGGTAAGAATGCCCAACCAAAATGTAGCAGACGAAGAAGCTTATGCATTGGTTGAGTTCATGCGTAAGAATGATGGAGTGAAATAAAACACTCTATAACAAATAGAAAACTTATATAAATTTAATATTCAATAATTATGTTTCACAAGAAATTCAAATCGAGATTTGTGGCAGTTGCCATCCTCTCAACGTTAGTTGGCTTACAAAGTTGCAAACCCAAAACTGCAGCAACGGCTGTAAGTGGAGATGCTGCACAGAAAGTGTATGTTGCACCTGGTCAACATGATGAATTCTATGCCTTTGTTTCCGGTGGATTTAGCGGACAAGTTTCTGTATATGGAATTCCATCCGGCAGGTTATTCAAAGTACTACCTGTATTCTCAGCCGACCCTGAATCCGGATATGGATACAGCGAGGAATCAAGAAACATGTTGATGACCTCTCACGGATATATTCCATGGGGAGACGAACATCACTTGTCTTTTTCTCAAACTAACGGAGAATATGATGGCAGATGGTTATTTGCAAATGAAAACAACACTCCGCGTGTTGCAAGAATTGATTTGAAAACCTTTCATACTACCGAAATTATTGAAATTCCTAATTCTGCAGGTAATCACTCTTCACCATTCATTACTGACAACTCAGAATATGTAGTTGCAGGAACCAGATTTAGTGTACCTTTTGATGAAGATGAAAAGGATATTCCGATTAGTTCTTATGCAGACAAATTTAGTGGTGCAATCAGTTTTATCAGTGTAAATCCTGAAAGCGGCAGAATGGATGTTGCTTTTCAATTAAAAACACCTCCTGTAAATTATGATTTAAGCCACACCGGTAAGGGTCCAAGCAGTGGTTGGTTCTTCTTCTCAACTTATAATACTGAAAAAGCATATACACTGTTAGAAGTGAACTCATCTCAAAGAGATAAAGACTTTATTTTGGCTGTTAACTGGAAAAAAGCTGAAGAATATGTAAAAGCAGGTAAAGCAAGAAAAGTAAAAGCAAACTATGCTCATAATATTATGGACGAACATTCATTTACTGTTCAATCAACAATCAAAGATGAGGTGTTAGTATTGGATATTAAAGACTTAGACGGAATTTGCTATTACATTCCTTGCCCAAAATCTCCACACGGAGCAGATGTTGACCCAACCGGTGAATATATCGTTGGAAGTGGTAAATTAGCTTCATTAATTCCTGTTTTCTCTTTCCAAAAAATGATGAAAGCAATTGAAGAAAAGAACTATGAAGGCACATTTGATGGTGTGCCAGTATTGAAATATGACGCAGTGCTTCACGGAGAAGTTAAAAAACCGGGATTAGGACCTTTACATACCGAGTTTGATGCCCATGGCAATGCTTATACTTCATTCTTCGTATCTTCAGAAGTGGTTAAATGGAACGTTAAAACTCTTGAAGTAATTGATAGACAACCTACTTTTTACTCTACTGGCCACCTTACCGTAGCCGGAGGTGATTCAAAAACCCCTTATGGCAAATATTTGGTTGCATGGAACAAAATCACTAAAGACCGTTACTTACCAACAGGTCCCGAGTTATGTCAAAGTGCTCAACTATTTGATATTACCGGAGACAAAATGCAGTTATTACTTGACTTCCCTACTATTGGCGAACCACACTATGCAGTAATGATTCCTGCTAGCAAAATCAAGGATAACCAAGTGAGAATTTTTGATATTACAAAAAATAATCATCCTTTTGTTGCTAAAGGCGAAGGCGAAACTAAGATTGTGAGAAATGGTAACAGAGTTGATATTTACATGACATTAATTCGTTCACACATTACTCCTGACAATATCGAAGGAATCAAAGTTGGAGATGAGGTTTATTTCCATGTTACTAATTTGGAACAAGACTGGGATTTGCCACACGGATTTACAATCTTAGGTTCAACAGCTGCTGAGTTGTTAATACTTCCGGGTGAAACAAAAACCATGAAATGGATGCCGAAAAAGACCGGAATCGTTCCTTTCTATTGCACTGACTTCTGTAGTGCATTACACCAAGAAATGCAAGGCTATGTTCGTGTGTCTCCTGCAGGAAGTAATACTCCTTTGAGATACGGCACTGGCGATACTGCGCCAAAAGCAGAATAATTTTTCTTTTTATGTTTTATCTATGTATGGGTTGCCTCTCTGAGGCGACCCATCTTAACTAACTACTTTTATTTTAACTTTATGACAACTTCAAAAAAAAATTCTTTATCCCGTGTTACCAAAATACTTTCATTCTTAGGCGGATTAGCACTATTTGCAGTAATTTTTGTTCCTATCTGGAAAATCGAATTAGATGCTCCTCAGTATCCGGAAGGGTTAGAACTCAAAATTCATGCTGACAAACTTGCAGGGCAAGTAGATATCATCAATGGATTAAACCATTATATTGGAATGAGACATCTTAGCGAGAACGACTTTATAGAGTTTCAGTTTCTTCCATACATCTTTGCAATTCTTGGATTTTTTGGAGTATTGACAGCAATTATTAATAGAAAATGGTTCTTCTATATATGGGGTGGCTCCTTTATTGCTTTTGCTATTGCTGCTATGGTGGACTTTTATATGTGGCTTTATAATTATGGACACAATCTTGACCCGACTGCACCTATCCAAGTACCCGGCATGACATACCAGCCACCATTGTTAGGTTTTAAACAATTACTTAATTTTGGAGCATATTCCATTCCCGATATTGGGGGTTGGATTATGGCAGGAGTGGGAGTGCTGATTGTGTTTTGTGGATTTATTGAAATTAGAAAAAAATAGAATAATAACAAATATGCGTTTTGTTCAAGTAATTGGGTTGTTTGCTTTCATGATTAGTATGGGTGCATGCAGTATTAGCCCCAAGCCTATTGTATTCGGAACGGATGATTGCGACCACTGCAAGATGACCATTAGTGATACCCGTTATGGAGCTGAGTTAGTTACAAAAAAAGGAAGAATATACAAATTTGACGACTTGCATTGTCTCAAAGGGTTTATGGACGAGCAGGTTGTTCCCTTGGATAATATTCATTCTTTGTGGGTTATCGATTTTTCTGTACCCGAAACACTCACACAATTAGAACAGTCATTCTTATTACATAATGAACAACTGCAAAGCCCAATGGGCTCTAATACTGCTGCGTTTGCAATACAAGACAGTCTGGATGTATATTTCTCAAAGTATAAAGGCAATAAACTCAAATGGGAAGATTTTATCTCATCGCACTAACAATCTTCGGTTGCCTTGTTGCTGATAATGCTGTTGCAGTTACACACATTGCAAATCCTGATAACAACAAAAAAGTACTTACACATATATTCGAAATCGCAAATGATGGCGATACAGTTCTGATAAAATCGGGACTTTATCAGGAAGGTGCTCTTCTGTTAAAAAAGGGATTGGTAATCATTGGTGAAAATTTTCCCGAAATTGATGGTGAGAATCAATATGAAAACCTTTTCGTAGAACATGACAATGTTGTAATCAAAGGAGTCTTGTTTACAAATTCGGGTAGCTCAGGATTTAATGATGTGGCTGCTCTAAAAATCAATTCATCAAAAAATATCTTGGTTGAAAATTGTCGTTTTGAGAACAATTTCTTTGCTATCCTCGCCATGAATTCTGCTTATCTATCATTTTTAAATAACTCTTTAGTATCAGGCAAAGTCAAAGGCAAACCTTCTGCCAATGGCATCCACTGTTGGAAATGCAATCATCTAACCATTAAGAATAATACCATTCAAGGACATAGGGATGGAATTTATTTTGAATTTGTTACTAATTCATTTATCCAACACAATCTTAGTGAAAGAAATAGTCGTTATGGCATGCACTTCATGTTCTCACATGACAACGTATTTAGACAAAATACTTTTAAAGGAAATGGAGCCGGAGTAGCAGTGATGTATAGCAAGAGAGTTGAGATGTACAACAATATCTTTGCCGACAACTGGGGTGGAGCCGCGTATGGCTTGCTACTTAAAGAGATTAATGACAGCAAAATTGTAGATAATGACTTTAATACAAATACCATTGCAATATTTGCTGATGGAGCAAACAGAATAGAAATGAAACAAAATAGATTTTCAAAAAACGGTTGGGCTTTGAAAATCAATGCAAGCTGCAGTGAGTTTGTCATCAATAGCAATAATTTTATTTCTAACACATTTGATTTGGCTACCAATGGCAAGCTGATTGTCAAGTCTCTTGATGGAAATTATTGGGATAAATACGAAGGATATGATTTGAATAGAGACGGTGTGGGAGATGTTCCATACAGACCCATTACTTTTTATTCAATTATTATAGAAAGAAACCCTGGAGCATTAATGCTTTTTAGGAGTTTTTTTGTCAGCATGATGGACAAAGCAGAAAGTGTACTTCCAAGCTTAGTTCCTGAAAATTTGAAGGATAACAGCCCATCCATAAAGAAAATTAAATAATATGAGCATGATTGAGTTTAAAGACATACGCAAGCAATTTGATAAATTTAAGGTTCTAAAAGGAGTGAATCTTCAATTTGAAAAGGGCAATATTGTTGCACTCATTGGACCTAACGCTTGCGGTAAGACCACATTGATAAAATGTTTACTTGGGATGGTTATTCCTAATTCAGGGGATATCATGTTTAACGGAAAATCGATTAAAGGACAGTGGGATTATAGAACACAAATCGGTTATATGCCCCAAATCGCACGTTATCCCGAGAATATGAAAGTGGGGCAAGTGCTTGAAATGATTGAAGACTTGAGAGATAAGACAAATATAAGTTTAGATAAAGAATTATATGAAGCTTTCAAGTTAGGCAGTATCTTACAAAAGAGAATGGGGGCTTTGTCAGGAGGTACAAGACAGAAAGTGAGCGCATATCTTGCTTTTTTGTTTAATCCACAAGTATTAGTGTTAGATGAACCGACTGCCGGACTTGACCCTGTTGCTTCTATCATTTTGAAAGATAAGATTCAAAAAGAAAAACAAAATGGCAAGCTAATCATAGTTACCTCACATATTTTGAGCGAACTTGATGAGATTATTAACCAGATTGTCTATATGGAAGAAGGGAACATCATTTTTAACAAACCAATTGAAATGGTGAAAGAAGAAACCGGCAAGTATAAATTGACTGAGGCAATTGCACACATTATGAGTATAAAAAACAAAAACTGAGTATGAAAAAGATTGTTAAATATGTTGTTTCAGATATTCTGAGAAATAAGATTGTAATTGCTTATACCCTCTTTTTACTGCTTTTCTCCTTGGGTTTATTTATGTTAGAAGATGTGCCGGAAAAAAGTTTGATGAGTTTACTTACATTAAACCTCATCTTAGTTCCCTTGGTAAGCACCATGTTCTCTACAATTTATATCTACAATTCCTCTGAATTCATTGAGTTACTGGCAGCACAGCCAATTAAAAGAAAGCGATTGTGGATGAGTGTATTTTTGGGATTGACTACTGCCCTAACGATTGCGTTTCTCATTGGGTGCGGACTCCCGATACTGCTTTTCTCTCCCACAGGAGTAGGGATTTCGATGATCATCACAGGTGTTTTTCTAACGGTGATTTTTATATCAATCTCGTTGTTAACCTCTGTATATATTCAAGATAAGACTAAAGGAATTGGCGCAGCATTATTGCTATGGCTGTATTTTGCCCTTTTGTTTGATGGTCTGGTTATGTTTATCCTCTTTCAATTATTAGAATATCCTCTTGAAGGAGTAATTGTTGGGCTTAGCATATTGAACCCCATAGATTTGGTGAGGATTGTGGTCTTGATTAAAATGGATATTTCTGCATTGATGGGAGTGACAAGTGCGGTATTTAAGCAAAGTTTTACCGGAAGCATTGGCTCCATTATCTCATTCTCTGTTTTGGTGTTATGGATAGCAATCCCCTTAGTACTTTCTTTGAGAAAATTCGCCAAGAAGGATTTATAAACTCATTCAAACACCTTATGGTACTTTGAGTTGTTTGCTAATTGAAGGATTGCAAACTTTGAATGTAACTTTTACAGATTTTAGGAAAAGTATTTTTTAGGGAGCGACTCTTTAACCAGACAGTAAGAATGATCTATCAACTCAAGTAGTAACTGATCCGGCAGATGCGTTAATACTGTATTCCAATGATTCTTATTCATGTGATACCCCGGCAGAATGGTGTCAGGATATTTCTCTCTCAGAGTTACTGCATATTCAGGGTTACATTTTAAATTAATACTTTCAAAGGTGTTGATATCACATAAACTAAATATTTTTCCTCCCACCTTAAATACCAATGTATCCGGACCAAATGGCAATTCTTCTGTAACCAGGTCTTTAGTCAAACAATATTCTCTAAATGTTTCTATGTCCATCGTATGGCTTGCTTTTTGGATGAGAAGGTCAAATTGTTTATAAAAAACCTTATTGAAATCACTTTATTATAATCTATTTTGCAACAATGCGAAACTATGTTTTTTTAATCATTTCACTGCTTTTGACAGTGTATTCCGCTTCTGCACAGAAGAATGTTTATTTTGACAAACTGCAAAACATTGATGATGTTTACTATTACAACGGCAAGCCATTCACAGGATTATCGCTGGTAAGACATGATTCTACTAAGAAAAAAATGATTCAAATTCAATGGAAAGACGGTCTTATGGATGGACAAAAAATAACTTGGTACAAAGACGAAGTACTCAAGCAAACAATGAACTTTAGTATGGGTAAAAGACATGGAGAGTACGTCAATTATTATCATAATGGAAAAGTAAAAGAACGTGGCAACTATCTAAATGACACAATAAACGGTTGGAATTTTGGCTATTATGAATCAGGTCAAATTAAATTTTCTTTTTATTATGACAAAGGGGTTCAGAGTGATACCAACACGATGTTTTTTGAGAATGGTCAAATGGAACAACAAGTAGTGTTGAAGAATAGCAGAATTCAAGGCGCTTTTAGATCTTGGTATCCTGACGGCAAGATGATGAAAGAGATTTATTATAAAAACGGTGTCTTAGATGGCAGCAATAAAGAATGGTATGCTGATGGCACATTGTCAAATGTTGGGAATTATAAAGACGGACTAAAGGATGGCAAATTTGAAACTTATGAAATTTTAATCAATACGCCACTCAAGATTGAAAATTATAAATCAGGTAAAAAAGAAGGTGTTTGGATGGTGTTTGGGTTGGAAGGAGACACTACATTAATTGCACATTATAACAATGACACCTTGCATGGAGAGTATGTACAATTGATGGAAGGGCGTGTAGAGAATAAGGGTAATTACATTCACGGTGTGAAAGATGGTTTCTGGCAACAAAACCTTGTAACATTGGTTGGAGGTTCTGAAGGCACATACAAGATGGGTGTAAAGGTAGGAGACTGGAAACTCTACGACTTTAAAGGAAAATGGCTCGCTACCATTACATTTGATGATAAAGGTGAGATTGTAGATGAATATTGGTATGGAATGAAAAAGAGAAAAGGTAAAAAATAAACGAATTTCAAAGTCAAATAATAGAAGTTCAATTTCACTTCAAGTTTAAAGGCTTAATTTTGCCCCATCATTTATTTAATTTTTATCGTGTATGAACTTCCAAACTTATCTTAATCAATTTACTCAAATTTTAGAAAACCCAAATCCTGCTGCTCCCTATGACGACCCTGCTTTTGTGGAATACACAAAACTGAATTGGTCTCGTTTAAACAGATGGCTGAAAGCCGGTGAGATTACTCCTGAACTGAAAGAAACTGTAAGTGCAATAAATAAACCCTTAAATTGGCTTGTAATTACCGAACCTTGGTGTGGAGACGCAGCCCATATTGTTCCGTTTTTTCATATGATTGCCTCTCTCAACCCATTGATTCATGTAGAATATGAATTAAGAGATTCTGCTCCTTTTAGAATCAATGATTATTTAACAAATGGCGGTAAATCAATTCCTATTTTGGTTGTACAAGATGAAAACCACAAAGACATTTTCAGATGGGGACCCAGACCTAAGTCCGCTCAAGATTTCTTCTTGGATTTGAAAGCTAAAAACACAGACCCTAATGAAGCAAAAGCAGCTTTACAACAGTGGTATAACCAAGACAAAGGCAAGGCTTTGCAACTTGAATTAGTTCAGCTTCTGAGCACAATCAACAGCGCGAGTTCAAGTAAATAATTTTCATTACTTACTTATTTGTAACCAAAGTGAATCCCCATGTCTTTCGATATTCTGCAAATTGGGGTGATTCCATATTGGCGAAATAATAGCAGCCAATGCTGCGTCTTGACTGATAAAATAGTTGGGCAGAATTGGTTTGTATTTTTGTGCGTCAGATATTATAAATGCACCTAAAGTATATTGCTCATTGTAGAACCTATCACACATAAACTGAGGATAGTCATAGGGAAGGTAGATATCATGAAAATGTACAATAACTCCTTTTTTGAGTTGAGGCAGGATTTCCATAAAGCATACCATGGCATCAGAATTTGGAAAAACTCTGTGTGAGTTGTCAATAAACAAAATATCATTTTCAGTCAAGGTATCTACAATGAAACGATAGTCGGATAAATCTTCAAATGGTTTCCTGATGACGTTATCGGCTAAATGGTCAATATGCGCACGCGGATAGGGGTCGATTGAAGTGATTTTAGTATTGAGTTGCTTATCTTTAATGACCTTACGGGCAATTTTAGTGGAATTGCCTGATCCAATTTCTATGTACTGAGCAGGTTTGTAGTGGGCAATCATTCCATAGACACCTATAATGTCCAAACCGGGCAGGTATCCATTGTTCCAAGCCGGTTCATTGATGTTTGTTTCAATACGGCTTTCTTTTATATTGTGAATATTGCCCTTATAGCTAAGAAAAGTGTTGAGATGCTCTTCATAGATATTCCTGTTATGGTTCATGATATTGTTTAAAAGAGAATTTGCCGGCTTTCCATGTCCAAATCTGGGTTTAGGATGAACTGCATAATCTAAATGTATGGTCTGGTATTTTGCAGAAAAGAATCGGTATAAGTTTTTCAATTTCTCTTTAATCATTATGAATGAGTTTGGTTAGATGGTCGTTCTTGACAAAGCAAAAGTATTCATTTTATACACCCGGAATGAATGAGACAAATGAAGATTAGAATTGAAAGTAAATAAAAGGAACAAAGCCGGCTGTAACAGTTTGCCAAATCAAGAAAACCGTAACCACAACAGCCAACAGTTTAATCGGAATAGGAGCTTTAATAAATGCAAACCGATACTTGAGTTTTAAAGAGCGCGGCAGCCAATGTACAATCATCCCAACAACAAAAAGTGCAAATACTTTCCAATATCCTTCAATCACTTTATCAGCCAGAGACCAGTCCATATCTTGAAAGATTTTGAATCTTACAGTGTCTGCCACTTCTTTGTTGGGTGCTCTAAACCAAATTCGGGTATAACTCACAAACAAGAATGTAAGGGCAATTTTAAATGCCCTGATATACCAACCTTTTAGTTTTTCATAAGGGCTTATTTTCTTCCAAAGTTTATAGACAACAAGACCCAATCCGTTGATACCTCCCCAAATAATAAAATTCCAAGTAGAACCATGCCACAATCCGCCAAGAAGCATGGTAATCATAAGGTTTATGTTTAAATCCACTTGCTTCTTAAATGCAGGGAATAGCTTACTCAAAATGATAAAGACAAGTGCAATTCCTCCAAAAATCAAAAAGTAATTATAATCTCCAATTAGCAAAACTAAAATAGAGGCAACAAGCGCAATGATAATATAAGAAGCCCAAGAGCCTTTTCGATTTCCACCTAAAGGAATGTATAAATAATCTCTGAGCCAGGTTGAAAGACTGATATGCCAACGTCTCCAAAAATCAGCCACATTGAGTGCCTTGTATGGAGAGTTAAAATTTGTCATAAAACGATAACCCATGAGCAAAGCAACCCCTATAGAAATATCGGTATAGCCTGAAAAATCCAAATATACTTGCAGAGAATAACAGAGTGCAGCCATCAGACTGGCAAACCCCGGATAGGTTTCCGGTGCTGCATAGATTTTGTCTATGAAGTGTATTGCCATATAATCTCCAAAAACCATTTTCTTGAGCAATCCTTGCAGAATCATAAAAACAGCAAAACCAAATTGATAGCCGGTAATGTGATATTTGGAAAGCATTTGAGGAATAAACTCCGATGCACGCACAATTGGACCTGAAACCAGTGGCGGGAAAAATGCAACAAAAAAACCGTAATCAAAGATGTTGGTTAGTGGCTTTAATTTCCCTCTATATATCTCAACCGTATAACTAATTGACTGAAAGGTATAGAATGATATACCAATGGGAAGGATGATTTTATCAACGATAGAGCCACTTCCTGTCAATGTATGTTGGAACACAGCAAAGTAATTCAACACCTTGTAGTCAGTATTGAAAATTGCATTGTAAGAATCTGTAAAGAAATAAGCGTACTTAAAGTATGCTAAGATAAAAAGATTCAGGGTTACACTCAACACAATCCAGCATTTGCGCAGGAACGGATGTTGGGTCTTATACATGCTCAACCCTATAAAATAATCATAAATAATGGTTGCAAGAAGCAGTGTAAAATATAAGCCGCTGGTTTTATAATAAAAGAAAATACTGGCAACAAATAAGAAAAGATTGCGCAGTGTAATCCTTTTATGAATGACAGAAAAAACAGCAAAAACAACAGCGAAAAAGCCCCAAAAATACACTCCCGTAAAAATGAGTGGGTTCTTGGGCGAGTAAGTCAGCAGTTGTATTATGTATTCTTTAATAAATTCATTCATACGATAAAGTGGCAAAAGGAGACAAGATAAAATCTTCGTATTTTGTTAGAAATGCATCAAAGAAGAGATTTCCCAAATATGTATATCCGGCATTGTTCAAATGCACCAAATCTCTTTGCGCCAATCCATGTTTTTTCCATGAAGCAATAGACCCCAAGCCCCCCATCACAGAATACAAGTCCCAAACTGCAGCACCGTTCTTTTTTGCCAGATTATACATGGCGGTTCTAACTTCATTGCCGCTATAATTTTTATACACCCTTCTTCTAATTGTCTTATAACTGTCGGTATTGGTTGTAAATAAGATGGCTACATCCGGACAGGTCTTTCTGATTCGCCTGATTAGTTCTGTATAGTTGTACTCAAAACCCTCTCTTGAAAAGTTAATTCCAAAAGCATCATTAATTCCAATGGAAAAAATAATAAGATCGGGATGTAACAAAGCGAGCTGTTGTTCTAAATCCGGACAACTAAGGTATGACGGGATGGATGCGCCATTGACGCCAACCGAATGATATATTAAACCTGTATTGTGTAAGTCGGTTTGAATGCCATAAAGATTAAATGCAGTTTGTAAGGAATCCAATTTATGCACAGTCAAAGTAAAGCTGTTGGCAATCTCATTAAATAAAAACTTAGCACAACTGCATGAAGTGTCAAAGTCAGACATGTAAGCCATTGAATCTACTTCGATACTGAAAGGAAAATACATGACCCCTGTGTCATAAAACACCCTTAATTCATCAAAATAGAATAAACTGCTCTCATCATTTTTCAATGTAATTTTAATGTATTGACCGCTATCCTTAGCAGTAGCCCTCCAACCCATCAAACCCATTCTTTCTCCACTTCCGTTGAGCATAACATTGCGAAGTCCATTCCATGGTTTATTGTATTCTACATCATATTGAGATGAACCATTTGTTCTCACAGCTTTGTAGGGAAAGATAGTTCCTCTGCTTGCAAAGCGTTGGTTGAGAAACCTGTCAAAATGCTGTCTAATGGTTCTGGTCCACATATCCGCTTGTACGTGTGAACCACCAAAGTGAACAATATTAAGTTTGCCTTGTCCTGTACCCACAAGATGATCAAACTTTTTCATGAACATCATAAAGTCCAGACTGTCTCCCGGTAATTCTATTCGGTTGTTGTCATATTGAATAAAGGAATATTTATTTTCATATTGAATAAAATCTTGCCCCAAAGCGTTTTCGAGTAGCACACAAGACAATATCAATACAAGCAGCCTATTCACTATGATTTTCTAATCTTTTTTTCTTTTGGTAAATGTCATATTCACGCCAGATTGCTTTTTTAAGGATAAAGGCTATTTCTTGTGCACCCAATTGTGTGAAATGAATATAATCAGGTGCTCCTAATGCCGGTTGTGCTTTTACCCAATTTGCCATACTGTTGTAACCACCCATTGCATGATACAAACTCCAATATGCAGCTCCCTTTTGATTACTTACTTCTCTCATTCTGGTTATGAGTTTTTCAAGAAGCGGATATGTTTTCATTTCCCCCATCTCATTTACCGACATGTCCGAAGGTCCGATTACCAATACTTTAATAGTGGAATCAATGGCTCTGATATGGTCAATTTGTCTCGCAAAACGTTGCACAAAGTTTTCAATCATTTTTTCATCCTTAAGATGTGGGACACTATTGCCACCAAATTGCAGAATGACCATTTTGACACTCAAAAAATGATACGTTTTCTTAAGCGAAGATTTGCTGATTGAAGTAAAAGTTAATCCGGATGAGCCTCTCCAAGGAATATTATCCATCACGATTCCCCATTGGGGGTCAATGGCAATGCCTAAGATATCAGCAGTACTATCTCCTGTAAACCCGAAGTTGAAATAGGATTGAGCAGTGTCAAAATTCCAACGAATCATTTGTTCTGAATGATTGGGCTTCAGTGTTTGGGTATTGCTGCCACGCGGATAAGATATCTTCACTGTCAGAGGAGAGCTGAGCCTGCCTACAATTACTTTGGCTGATTCAAATTTCTGTAAATGAACAGACTTCTTCCTATTGCGTGGACTGATGCTCACATTGGCATATAATGAATCAAACCTGCATAAAGTCCCACTGATTCCGTAATGATTGTGCTCCACTCGGTCATTATTAACACCAAAAGAGACATAGCGTTTCCAGTTTTCAGAGCTGCTTTGTTGTATCGAATAAGATGGCACTAATTGCAATGCCGGCAACAACCCCGGACCGCCTCCGCCAAATTGTTTTTGCAGATTTTCTCGAATGTAAGCAGTGATTCTGTCCATTTCTATTTGTGAATCACCATAATGTAAAATCCTAAAAAGGGTCTTGTTATCTTTCAGTTTTTCCCACTGAGCAAACAATTCATTCCAGAAATTACGGTCATTGTTTGGCAGCCAAAAACGTGTTGAATCAAGGTCTGCGATTTGTTGTGCAACATTAATCGAGTCTGACAAAGTATGCATAGTTGCCAACAACTTTTCTTCAAAATCTACCTTCTCTTTTTCTGCTTTTATTTTTTCGTTGCCAGCCAACCTATCTTTCTTAAAACTTTCATACCCAACAATATCTTGGAGTGTGAAATATTTAATATATTCCTGATTGCCAAGCAATTTTTCAAACAACAGCGACATGGTTGCTATGGACAAGAATGAAGCCAGTACAAATGCAAGTACTTTAGGCGGTGTTATCATGCGGGTGCGAAAATATACCAAACCGTCAAACTATATAATAAAGAAATAAACAGGGATAGAAATGAACATGGTTATCTAACACCATTTTATTTCCCTGGCATTTTTGAAAAACTCTGCCCACTCCATTGCCAACTATTAAAGTCATTTTCTAACTAAAAATTGGTTTGACCGGTGTTTGGGGGAGTTGTGGAATGGGCACCTATGTTAACGGTTCGGTGGTCTTTATTAACAAGCATTACTTCTTTCTTGAATCTCACTACTCCTCCACTCCAATATAGACAAGTACTCCTCCAAATATATGAGTTTTTAAAACTATATTATATTGTACATTACAGTTCACTATTGTTGTAATATCGCCACAATGGGTATTTATACTACCTAAAAGACTCGTTGTTGTTTTCCAAAATCAACAGTATAAACTCGTAGGTATTTTTATTTACAAATAATTCTTCCGATAGTTCGATATTATGTATAAATTCTAGCGTTTCGCTGTACTAAATAGAGTCACCCCATAAGATCATTTTCATTGCTACTTTTATATAGAGTTTACTCCAAGAACTTTTCAAATATTACTATCTTTCTCACTCTTAAGGGCATACTCAAAGTAAAACATATTTCATGGGGAAAATAGTTAAAAAGTCCGAACGGCACGCACACTATAATGATTCGTCTTAACGTTGCCGCCTGCGCTGCCGTTGCTGAAGGTGAAGCAGAATGCGTATGGTGCACTGTACTCCGTACTACTCCAGTAGTTGGCAGTATTTGACAATAATGTAAAACCCCCAGCATTTAACGCTTTATTTACATGAAAACGGTTATGCAATAAAATAGAAAGCTCGTTAATAGTGGGAAGATACCAGTCGGAAAAACCACCATCTGTTAATCCATATAAACACAAAACCCTGCCTAAATTAAAAGACAAGGTTTGTGTTATCTATGAAAAAAATTACTATTTGTTCACTATAAGCGTCTTTTGTGCTACTGCTCCGTTTTGTTCTACTTGGATGATATACACTCCGTTTTCGAAATTCGTTAGTTCTAATTCTAAAGTTGAAGATTTTACCACAGTTTGATAAACAAGCTTACCTGTTACATCCATTACTTGTAGTGATTGACCAACAGCTAAGCCAGCTATTGTTGTAATGGTAGATGCCGGGTTGGGATAAACAGCTATGGTGTTGTTTACTTCGTTAAGTTCGTTAATACCTGTTGGAGTATTTACAAACTTCATTACAGTAGCTTTGCCTGAATTTGCACCATCCGCATAAGCCACATAAGGTTCGTTGCTGTTGCTGAAGGCAAGTGATGTGTAATTTGCATCTCCTGCCGAAAAGCCTGCTGTGCCCACTGTTTGCCATTGTGCGTTTACTGTTACAGCCATTATTGCTGTAAAAACTGCTGAAAGTACTGTTTTTTTCGTTTTTCTTGTTTTTTTAGTTATTAAAAATTAAGTTTTGCAAATATATTATTATTTTATGTTTCGTAGATCATTAATGTGTATAACGGCAGACTGTCTAATAACTTCCTTTCTCCGATAATTCCGCTGCTAAACTACGCATTTAGTTCAAATTTAGGCAACTTTAAAGAAGCCTTTTTCAAAGGTAGATTTCCCTAAAGTGAAAAATAAAATGCTGTAAAACGGCTTAAATCAGTGCAAGCCATGCAAAAAATAGAGGTAACTCCGCAAAACACCTTTCGTTTTTTTATTGACTACATCACAACGCTCACAACTCCTATATAAACCACCCAAAAAACCAACTTAAAAAACATAGAAAAAAAACCAATTGTGCTTAAAACGCTTCTTATGAAGCCGTTTTTGATGTTTTTTTCTTTTTTTAGAGAGTTGTGCAACAGCTACCGATGTTAGTGGCTGCCTTTCTTTTCTGTCAATGCACTGCCGTAATATTTACCTTTTCAATTCCTTTCAAGTGCAATTCAATATGTTTGTTGCGGGCTTTGTTTCCGTATTCGCTGATAATTTCTAAAATGTCGTGGTCAATAAAATTACATTCGCTGCCGTCAATAGTCAGCACACTGTATTCAGGCACTTCGTCTAATGTCTTTCTTAGTTCCACTTTGTTTAAAAATGTCACATTGCTGTTTAGTTTGATATAGTAGGTTTCAATTCCCTGCTGCTGTGTTTTGGTAATCTTATACTCCGCTCTGAAATTGTTTTGAATAATAAAATAAACGGAAATCAAAAGCCCGATGCTGACACCAATAAGCAAGTCGGTTGAAAGAATAACCACAACAGTAATTAAAAACGGCAGAAATTGTTTCCATCCTAAGTTCCACATGCTTTGGTAAAGTTTAGGCTTTGTCAGATTGTAGCCCGTAATAAGAAGAATTGCCGAAAGTGAAGCATAAGGAATTTTGTTGAGTAAAAAAGGAACAAATAATACTGCAAGCAAAAGAAAAACACCGTGTGTAAATGCTGAAAGTTTTGTTCTTCCACCTGCATCAATGTTGGCTGCGCCTCTTACCACAACAGCTGTCATCGGAATAGCCCCTAAAAGTCCGCAGGTCATGTTTCCAATTCCCTGTGCAACTAATTCACGATTGATAGGCGTAATTCTGTTTTGCCTGTCCAATTTGTCAACGGCTTCAATACAAAGTAATGTTTCTAAAGTCGCAAGTAAACCGATAACTACACCGTATTCCCAAATTTCCGATGTAGAAAAGAGTTTTGTGAAGTCGGGAAAAGAAATATTTGAGAAAACATTAGACGGAATATTTACCAATTGAGTTTCTTTAAGAGAGAAGGAAGAAGAAGCATTTGTAAAAATAATGTTTGCAACAATACCGAAAACCACAACTAAAAGTGGTGCAGGAATTACTTTTAGCTTTTTCGCAAACGGTTGTTGAAGCACAACCAAAACAATAAGAGAAACAATCGTTATTAGTATTGCACCTCGTGTGATGTTTCGGTTAAAATGATCAAAATTACCCAACAAATTGTCGGGAGAAAAAAGGTGAAGAAAACCGCTTGTCCAAAAGTCGGGTTGGTCGTAACCAATAGCCAAAGGAATTTGTTTTGAAATGAGAATAATGCCGATTGCAGCCAACATCCCTTTTATAACCGAAGAAGGAAAATAATTTGCGATTACTCCGAGTTTCAACAGTCCGAGAATAAGCTGAAACAACCCTGCAACCATAACGGCAAGCAAAAAAACTTTGTAATCGCCAAGTGAAACGATTGAAGCGGCAATTATGGTTGTCAGACCCGCAGCAGGTCCTGAAACTGCAAGCTGTGAGCCGCTTATTAAAGAAACTACAAGTCCGCCTATGATGCCCGATAAAAGTCCTGCGTAAAGCGGTGCGTCCGAAGCTAAAGCAATGCCCAAACAAAGGGGTAATGCAACAAGAAAAACAGAAAGTCCGGCAGGTAAGTCATGTTTAAGCCATATAATTCTATAATATTTTATTGTCCGTTTCACTTAGTTTTAAAAATTGTCTGGTCAAAGGTAAATGTTTCAAAGTTACACTGTCGTTAGTCAAGGTTGCCACTAACGGTTCGCGGCTTGACGCAGGGCGGATTTACCGACAAATGTTGATACGAAGATAATGCTTTTTTCTTACCGAAAATGTTTAATCGAAGCACTTTACCCGCCTTGCGTTCAAACCGCTTGTTATATGCTGTGGGCATTCATTCGTAGTCATTCGTCATTGGTTTGAGTGTCGGCAAAAAATAAAAAAAAAGAGAAGGGGAAGACAAATTTTATTAGGTTGGGGAAAGCAAGCTCTTTACGCATTTTTTGTCGGCTTCGTGCGGTTGCCAAAATGCGTAATGTGCTTGTCTGTGTGTCGGCTATTTTATTAGTATTATCAAAGTTTCTATAATAATCTATATTTACAATGTTTAATGCTTTTTTAAGCTAAACATAAATTCTAATCCACCGCCTTTACGATTCTTTACGGAAATGTTTCCCTTATGAAAAAGAACCGCATTTTTTACAATAGAAAGCCCTAATCCGCTTCCTCCTGTATCTCTCGTTCTACCTTCTTGAACTCGGTAAAAGCGTTCGAATATTCGATTGAGATGTTCTTCATTCCTTATCCCAATTCCAGTATCATAATAGGAAAAGTAGTAAAACTCATCGTCTTCATTCAGTAGTGAGATATTAATCTGAATTTGCTCACCAGCATAACGAATACTGTTTTCTATCAAATTTCTAAAAATGGAAGTTAGCAAACTTAAATTTCCATTTATAGTTAAATTTTGAGGAAATTGATATTGCATTTGAATTTGACTTCGTTCTAAAACACTTTTATGTTCTTCTTTTATTTCATTTAATAATTTGGTCAAATCGATATTTTCTAATGTAAATGAATCTGGAGCTTCTTCTAACTTTGCTATGATGCTCATATCTTTTATCATGTCAGATAAGGTAAGTGTTTGATAGAACGCTTGTTTAATGAAATGTTTTTGTTTTTCCTCTGGTAATGATTGATCTATAATCGTTTCTAAATAGGCTCGGATACTTGTTATTGGCGTTCTTAACTCATGTGCAATATTTCCTGTCATTTCTTGTTTTAACTGCTTTGTCTTTTCTTGTTGGGTAACATCTGTTATAATTACTTCCGAACTACCATCGTCAAAAAGATTGGCACGAAGTGAAAATATTTTCCCTTGCTTTTTTATTTCTGTTTCAAAATATTTTATTTCTGTTTGTTCTATAAATTGATGGATAGAGGAAAAAAATGGGTCTGTCAAAATAGTCTTTGGATTGCTCTTTGATTCATCAACTAATTGATTAAGGTATTGAATAAACAAACCATTATAGAGTTCAATTTTTCTTTCGGGTGAAATAAAACAGATACCTTCCTCTGAGATTTGGATATGTTGTAAGAGCTTTTGCTTTTCCAGAGAAATCTTTTTCTCGTTCAATTCTAGGAGATGATAGTTTTCAGAAATTTTTCGACTAATTTCACCTAATTCATCGTCTCCAAAAGATAAATCATTATGGTCTGAGTTTATTGCAAAATCGCGCAATTGCTTAATAGAATCACCAAATTGTCTTGTAATTCTGTGAATAACGATAAGTGTTAGAATAAATAATCCCAACAAGAAATATAAAAAGAGATTGTCTGTTTTCAGAAACCTCTGCAATTGGATGTCATAGGGAAGAGCTACTCGGATATAGTGATTGTTAAATTTTTTGGCATAATACAGATAAGGTTGATTAGTCGATTCAGATTTACGAATATCCGAACCATTACCTCTCAAATCAGCAGCTTTTATTTCATTTCTATTGGCATGATTTTCCATTCTTGAAAAATTTCCAAGCGCATTATCATACAAAATATTTCCTTGTGGATCAATGATGGTTATTCTTAAGTCGGGAGGAAAAGTTGATTCTAACTTCTGCACAACTTGTTTGTAATTATTCGAGTTGTCAGAAAGTGAAGATTGAATAAGTTGAGCATAAACATCTAATTTTTCTTCCAGCCCTTCTGTTTTAATGATTTTTTCTCTATAATGCTCAAAAACTCCAATTCCAATAGCGAAGACCGTAAAGAGTGTTGCAATGTATAGAAAAAGGCGATAACGAAAATTTAGTTTCATAAGATATCAGAGTTAAAATAATAACCATATCCCGCTCGGTTAGCAATTATATCTTTATAATCACCCAATTTTTTTCTTAATCTGGCAACGTGTACGTCAACGGTTCGTTCGGTAATATAGGGGGCTTCTTTCCATATTTTGTTAATAATTCTTTCTCTAGAGAAAAGAGAATCTGGGTTTTGAGCTAATAACATTAACAGTTCTAATTCTGTTTTAGTTAATGGAATTTCAACATTATTTAGATGTATTTTTTTTAACTCCAAATCTATCAAAAACGCTCCGATTTCTATAGAATTGGATTGAGATGGAAATGTTGAATTACTTCTTTTCAAAACAGCTTTTATTCTTGCAATAACTTCTTTGATGGAAAAAGGTTTAGAAATGTAATCGTCACCACCAACAGAAAAACCTGTTAACATATCATTTTCTGTATCCTTGGCTGTTAAAAAAATAATGGGAATAGAAATTTCATCGGTTCTTAATTTTTCTGCCAATTTGTAGCCTGAAATGCCGCCCATCATTACGTCTAATAAAAGGAGGTTAAATTGTTTTAAATCTAAACTTAGAGCCTCTTCGGCAGAATATGCGGTAGTAACTTTGAATCCTTCATTTCTTAAATTGAAATCCAGAATTTCAGAAATGCTTTTGTCATCATCTACTAATAATATTCTTTCTTTTTCCTTCATTTTCGTTTGTTTACCTGTTAGGACAGCAAAATTAGTGAATAACTACTCTATCTTTCCTTTATGTTTCAATACTTTTGCATCTGTGTAAAAAACAATTTCTTCTACTATGTTTTTGCAGTGATCTCCAATTCTTTCCATATTTCTAAGCACTAACATTAATTTCAATCCACAATGAATAGTACTACTTTCTTGTTTTAAAATTTCTTCTATTCTATAGATGGATGAACGATAAATTTCGTTTATTCCTTTATCTTTTGCTAATATTCTTCCAAATGATTGGGAGTTTTCGGAGTTTAAAATCACATAACTATCTGTCATCATGCTAATAAGAATATCTAACATTTTCTCCAGTTCTAATTGATTGATTATATCTTCATTAAAACGATTACAACTATCTTCAATAATATGCCTCGCTATACTATCGGCATAATCTCCAATTCGTTCCAAAGTAATACTAATTTTCATGATTGAAAGTACTAATCTTAAATCAATAGCAACCGGATTAAAGAGAGCTATATAATTTTCACAACTGCTTTCAACCTTTAATTCGAAAGCGTTTACCCGCTTCTCAGCACTTGTAATTTCCAATGCTAACTCTGTGTTGTTATGCAAAAAAGCCTCTTTCGACTTTTCCAATTGAGAAATCACCAATTGCCACATTTGGTTTATTTCATTTTTCAATTGTTCTAACTCTTGTTCGTTTTGTTTCATTTTAATATTCTGTTTTTATATCCTTCAATTTGTTCGTTTTCTTCTTTTTCATAACCCTTCTCAAATAATGGTGACGAAATAATAAAATCGGCTGTTGACCTTGAACAGGCATAAACTATATTGTACAAAGTTGCAATTCTTAACAACGCTTTTATATCCACATCGTGTGGCTGTGGTTCCATAGCATCCCAAAAGAAAATAAGTATATCTATTTCGTTTTTACTTATTGCCGCACCTAATTGTAAATCTCCACCAAGTGGACCAGATTTTAATTTAGTCATTTTAATGTGAAAATTTGACTTATTTTCTGCCATACAGCTCAATAGATGTTGTTCCACTAAGTTCCCCGTTGTTCCGGTACAAACCATCTCATATTTAACGAGTTCTCTCCAATGGTCGTCCACCCATTCCATTAATTCCTTTTTACAATTGTCGTGTGCAACAAGAGCAATTTTTTTAACTTTTTTCATATTTTAGTTTTTGTTCATAATTATAATTCATTACCCAAATCTTCCAGTAATATAATTTTGTGTAACTTCCTTTTCAGGATTTAAAAACATTTTCTTAGTATCCGTATATTCTATCAATTCACCTAACATAAAGAAACCTGTATTGTCACTTATTCTTGCCGCTTGTTGCATGTTATGAGTAACTATTACAACAGTATATTTTTTTTTGAGTTCGTGAATTAATTCTTCGATTTTTGAAGTAGAAATTGGATCTAATGCAGAAGCTGGCTCATCCATTAAAATAATGGATGGAGAGACTGCCAAGGCTCTTGCAATACAAAGACGTTGTTGTTGTCCTCCGGACAGCTCAAAAGCGGATTTATGAAGTTTGTCTTTCACCTCATCCCACAAAGCAGCACCTCTAAGCGATTCTTCTACTCGTTGATTAATAAAAGATTTACTTCCCAAATTATTGACACGCAATCCATAGGCAACATTCTCAAAAATTGATTTTGGAAAAGGATTCGGTTTTTGAAATACCATTCCTACCTTTTTTCGCAATTCATCAACATCAACTGATTTACCATAAATGTCATTATTATCAATCAAACATTTCCCTTCTAATTTAGTATTATCAATCAAATCATTCATGCGATTAAATAACCTTAAAAATGTTGATTTACCGCAACCCGACGGGCCTATAAATGCAGTAACTGTGTTGGCCTCCATTTTCATATTTATATTTTTTAGAGCATGAAAACTGCCATAATAAAAATTTATATTTTTCGCTTCTATCATTTTAATTATTGTTTTAAACTATTTTTCCCTAATCTTCGTCTTATTAAACTCGCTAGGAGATTCATAATCAGGACGATTGTAATTAGTACTAATGCTGTTCCATAAGCCATTGGTCTTGATGCTTCAAGATCTGTTCCGCTGGTTGCTAAAACATAGAGATGATAGGGTAACGCCATTGCTTGATCGAAGATACTTGTCGGTAGTTTAGGTAAAAAATAAGCAGCTACCGTAAAAAGAATGGGAGCTGTTTCCCCTGAAACACGCCCGACTGATAAAATTAGCCCGGTAATGATATTGGGCAATGCAGTTGGTAAAACAACTTTCCAAATGGTCTGCAATTTCGTTGCTCCCAAAGCAAGGCTTCCTTGACGATAACTATCTGGAACTGCTTTCAATGCCTCTTCTGTTGTACGGATAATTAACGGTAAAATCAAAAGACCAAGCGTTAATGAACCAGCAATAAGAGAATCTCCAAATTTTAATTTATTGACGAACAACGCCATTCCAAACAAACCGAACACAATGGAAGGAATACTCGCCAAATTGTTTGTCATCATTCGAATAAAGCGAACAATCCATCCTTTACCTACATATTCATTCGCATAAATAGCGGACATCACACCCAAAGGAAAGGCGAAAACTAAACTCCCTATTATCAAACAGAATGTTCCAATAATAGCCGGTAAAATACCTCCGGAAGTCATTCCGTCTTCTGGAAAGCTTGTTAGAAATTCCCAATTAATTACTTTCACGCCATTAAAAATGATGAAACCTAGGATGCTGAATAAAATTCCTATTACTAATAATCCGAAACCCCTAAATATAAAAAAGGCTATTTGTTGACTTATTTTTTTACTCATTTCTTATTTTGCTTTAGAATATTTATTGTTTGAAACTAACTCCGATGAAATAGAAATTATGGTTGTGAAAACAAATAAGATACATCCAAGTAAAAACAATGCCTGATAATGTGCTCCACCAACTGGTGCTTCTCCAAGTTCTGCTGCGATGGTTGCAGGAATAGTTCGCACCGATTCAAAAGCCGAATGAGGAATGACTGCTGCATTTCCTGTAACCATTAGAACCGCCATCGTTTCTCCAATGGCTCGTCCAATTCCTAAAACTATAGCTGCCGAAATACCTGATTTTGCATAAGGAATGACCACTTTGTAAATGGTTTGCCAATGGGTTGCACCCAATGCTAAACTTGCCTCTCGCATTGCTCTTGGTGTATTTCTCATCGCATCCTCTGCAACTGAAATAATCGTTGGTAATGCCATGATAGCTAAAATTATACTTCCTGTTAATGCAGTTTCACCGACAGGCAAGTGAAATGTTTTTTGTACCAATGGTGCTAGTACTACTAATCCAAAAAATCCATAAACTACGGAAGGGATTCCTGCGAGTAATTCAATAACAGGTTTCATAATATCCTTCTGTTTTATACCTGCTAATTCAGATAAATAAATGGCAACTCCCAATCCGAGCGGAACTGCAATTAGCAGAGCCATAAAACTCACCAAAAGTGTCCCTAAAACTAACGGCATTACACCGAACAAGGGAGATGGTGTTGCCGTAGGAATCCATTCATTGCCTGTTAGGTAATCCGATAAAGTTACATTGTCTGAAATCAACTCCTTTACATTTTGACCGTTTGGAGCATATTGCTTTGGTAAAAAGGCGATGATATTTTCTTCATTACTGATAAATGCAGTTAGTTTCTCGGGAAGTAATTCGTAATTTTCCCCCATTTCACTTTCAGGATAAATCTGAAAGATGTCGTCAATTCTAACTATTTTTATTTCTTCATCTTTTCCGTTAAAATCCTTCCAATTGGTTATTTCTCCATCAAATATCTTCTTTGTCTCCAGCGGAGTTAATTGATCAATTCCGTTTTCTGCATTTACATATAGCCCGTATCCTTCTTCTATGTTTTGATGAGTGAAAAGACCTGCACCTTCCTTAAATAAGAAAATAGTGATGAAAAGAATAGTAATAGTTGTTATGGCTCCACTTAATGTTAATATTTTTTCAATAATCTTCTCGAAAATATGTTTTGATTTTTTCCTTATCATTTCAAATGAATAATCTTTATTTTAGAGTAATGAATCCAACTTCTTCTACCAACTTTTGTCCTGAAGGAGATAAAATAAAATTAATAAATTTCTTAACCTTGTTTTCGGATTTCTCTAAATAATAATAGTACAAAGGTCGCACAATAGGGTAGGTTTGATTTTTAGCATTTTCTACAGTTGGTTCGCTATAAATTCCATCCTCAAACGAAACGGATATCGGTTGTACCGTTTGATTTAGATAAGCCATTCCTACATAAGCAATAGCACCTTTTGTTTGACTTACTGATTGCATAATGGCACCATTCGCTGGCATACTCATAATACCGGACATAAAATTTTTATTTTGCAGAACATGTTCTTTGAAAAACTCATACGTTCCTGATGAGGTTTCTCTTGAGTAAGGAATGATTTTTAGGTTTTCTCCTCCGACTTCATTCCAATTGGTAATCTTTCCTGTGAAGATGCCTTCTAATTGTTCACGAGTGAGTTTTTTAACCTTGTTTTGAGGATGTACAATAACAGCCAATGCATCATAAGCAACAATTACTTCTTTAATTTCTTCTCCGTCTTGCTGGAATTTTTGTTGTTCTGAGAATTTTATTTTCCGAGATGATTGAGCAATATCTGTATTCCCTGATGTTAATGCAGATAAACCAACGCCACTTCCTCCTCCTGTGACAGATACTAAATTAGATGTATTTTCTTTTGAGAAAACTTGTGCAGCTTTCTCAGAAATTGGAAGAACTGTTTCAGAACCTTTAATATTGATGGAGGTTGTATTTTCTTTTGTATTCTCCATTTTTTGCGTTTCAGAATTGGAATTACAACTCCACAAAACGAAACTACTTAGTGTTAAAATAATTAATTTTTTCATTTTTTTCTTTATTTAATTTGATGCAAAAATCGGTAGAGATTGTCACGATTTATTTGCGTTAAGATTACAATTTGGTTACGATTTAGAATTTATACTGTAATCGCAAAGTGAAAACATTATCGGTTATATCTTTTTCAAAACCATTCAGGTTAGAAGACCTTTCGTTATTAATCCAATCAAAGTAAGCGGTTAATCGCAGGTTGTCATTTACCTGCCACAATAAACCGCCTCCGATTGTTGTATAAGCAATATCTCCTTTACCTGTTCTATTCATTCCAATTTCATTTTTAGCGACTTTGGTGTTTGGGTCATAAAAATCATATTTTGCAACGACTGATAAAGGGATACTTCCTAGGTCTTGTACGAATGTGAAATAGTATCCATTGAAGTTTCTGATGTAGGTGTCGCTCGTTGGCAAGGTCGAGTAATTGGGGCTTTTAGAACTACTATTATTTCCTGGCTGTGTTCCGAAAAGATACTCTCCGAATAATTTTGTTTTTCCTAATTTTGTAGTTGCTTCAAACTGCAAATCAAGCCCAAAATATTCTCGTTTGGCAAAAGCTCCGAAATTAGAAGAATCATTATATTCAATAAATTCCTTACCGCTCATTTTGAAAATACTTGTAGAGCCTTGGTAAGTACTGCCTAAATAGTAGGAAATGCCTCCTCCAAACTTAATTTTTTCTTTAAAGATTTTGTTGGCTGATAAATGTGCGATAAAATCCTTTCGATTGTCCATATCTAATTTGATTCCATTTCCCGCTATTAGTGCAGTTTCTAATTTCAGGAAATTTACAGAGGATTCTTTTGGAGCTTGCAAGGTTATCATTACTCCTAAATCTCGTTCCTCTGGAAATAGAGTTGTAATCACAGTTGCTCGTTCGGGAGATTCTCTTCTTGAAGATGAATAAGAAACTTCATAGCCGAAAGGGCGATTGAATATCCCTGCTTTAAACGAATTACTTCCAAGCCAAGGGTCTTTTATAGATACATATGCATCTTTCAATCCTAAGCCTTTTTCAGTCAAATCTATTTGGAAAATACCTGAGATTATTCCTTTTTCGTATTCCATTTTAACTCGTCCACGTCTGATTCCAATGCGATTGAAATTATGGTCGGTATCTATATTGCTATTTCCAACTTTCAATGATGCTAATTTTTCTCCCCACTGAAACTGTGTCTGAATGTAGCCTGAAAATTTGACTTGTTTCATGATCTTAATTTCCTTTTCTAAGGATTGCATTCTTTGATTTAATTGTTGAATTGAATCAGTTTCCTGCTGTTGTGCGTAAATAGTTGTGGTCAATGTCAGTACACAACCTAATAGAATCATTCTTTTTTTCATTAAATTTTGTTTTTAAATTCAATGCAAAAGAAGATAGTACTTATTACAGGCTTATTGAGTAGAAATTAAGATTTGGTTACATAAATTAATTCACGGCACTCAATTTCTATTAGTTATTCATTTATTCTTCTAATATCTAAATAATGGGAGATTGATTGATCTGGATTGGCTCTTTTTGTTTTGTCGAAGGGTCGGCTTGTGTGTTGGGGCAAATCAAAATGTGCCAATACCATTGACTAAAATTTTTCCTTTCTTGTGCGGTGGACTTTTTTTATTTTTACTGAGTCGGACTATTGGTTTGTCTGTTGATGTTGGGTTGTTCTCCCATAGCATATAACGGTTCGCGGCTTGCTGTCAGGCGGGGCATTAGAAGCACTAACCTGTCGGCAAGCACAAATGTAAGTAGAAAACACAAAAGTTCAATTAACCACATCACCCGCCATTTCGCCAACCCGTGTGCCTGTTGCACAACCACACCCATAACTTCATTAGGCAAATATAAATCAATTATGCATGTATTAACAAAAGTGCAATAAGTGTGCATAATTAATTGATTGTCAGTGTCGTATATTTTGCCTTAAAAATTTCTTTTCTTATCTTTGATGCATGCAGGGACGTAAGGATATTCAACCAAAAATGTTGTATCAAGTAAGCATTGACAGCTTGGTACCAACTGACATTTTTTATCGCTTATTATCACAAACCCTTGATACAGCATAGCGCGAGCCATGCAAAAAATAGAGGCAACTGCGCAAAACACCTTTCGTTTTTTTATTGACTACATCACAACGCTCACAACTCCTATATAAACCACCCAAAAAACCAACTTAAAAAGCATAGTTGAAAAAACAAGTGTGCTTAAAACGCTTCTAATGAAGCCGTTTTTGATGTTTTTTTCTTTTTTTAGAGAGTTGTGAAACAGCTACCCTTGTTAGGTGCTGGCGTTTTATCCACCGTGTTGTCAAGTCCTTGTCTGCCGTGTTGTTCGCTGTCATTGTCAGGTTTGTATTTTGGTCTGTCTGTGGCGGCTGTGCGGTGGCGGTTTTAAAATTTTTAGAAGGGAAGGAGATTTTAAAAAATAATTTTTCTTGGGCGGTAAAGGTGGAAGCTCTTTTGCAAACTTTGGTCTGCGGGTTGGCTTGTAGCGGTTTGCAAATGTGCTTACACCTGTGCATGGGCTAAATGTCCTTTATAATATTCAAAAAGTCATCCAGTTTATATGCTCCGTCAACTGTACGCCTTTCGTAAACCATGAAGTAACGGTAATTATTACCTGCTTTACTTGCCCAAAGTCCGCCAAGTCTTATTTTTTGTTCTGCGTCCAAATGGTCGCCTTTTGTTTCCAATAAAATAGTCTTTCCGCTTTTTGTCTGAATGATGAAATCAGGATAATGGTTTACAAATCCGTTAATCCTAAAGCCTTTCTTTTCAATGTTTCTTGTCCAGAAAGCAATGTTATTCAAGTTCGCAATTTCATTAATTATCCTTTCTTCAAATCCATTCATTTTGCCTTCTTTCTCATAAAGAGTTTTAGGCATGTCTTTGGCAACTTCTCCGGGTGCAATATTTACAGGTAAGGTAAAAGAGGATTTGATAAATACTTTGTCCGTATCCAAAAAGTCTTTAAACTTCTTTTCCGCAAATGCTTCTGAAAGCGATTTGATTTTCTGCTTTATCTTGTCGGTGTAGGTGTATTCGTTATTAGCAAAATCGTTAAATTGTTCGTCTTTGAAATCTTCTAAAATCCGGTTGATGTATTTTTCAATTTCCTTGTCGGGAATTGGATACATATTCCCGATAATATCCATGATACGTTTTGTAAAGTTCTTTACCCGGCTTTCTTTTCGTGAGGGGTCTAAAATGTAGGCAATAATATTTTCTTTAACATCACCGTCAAGTCTTACGAAAGTTGGCGTATGTTCTTTTTTGGTTTCGTCCAAGTCAACTTTGTAGAGTTCAGAAGTAATGCTGTCAAAAGCAATGTTTGTATCTGCCTTACTTAATGCAAACCCTTCTAATAAGTTTTCTTTTTCCAAAGGCAACTCTTCTTCCTTTTGCCCGAATAAATCGTTGGCAGGAACTTTCAGATAAAACTGTGGTAAGTTTATTTCTTCCGCCTGTTTCCTGAAAATATCTTTTATGCTGTATGTTTTCACAAGCTGTTGTATTTCGTTTGGTAAAGCCGTTGTGTTGGTTGCTTCCATTTCTGAAACCGTTTTTTCAAATGCCTCATTTTGTTGTATCGCTGTTTGTTCAATTTCTGAAACTGTTGTGTTTGGCGTAGCTGTTTCAGAAGGAACAGAAATTCTTGTTGTGTCAATATCAGAAGTAATATCTTCCGTAGCTTCTTCACTTGTGGCGAAAGCGGTCAATTGTTGCAATGGGTCTTGTTTCTTTGCTTCTTCTAACATGTCAGGGTCTGCCAGTTTATAATCCTTTTCACTGAAACCGGCTTTGTTCAAACCTTTTACGATGTTGTCTAATGTGTCAAGGAATTTTGAAGATGCTGTTAAAACATAACTCAAATTCAGTAGTGGAAAGTTGTGTTTCATTACATAAGGTTGGCGTAAAACCCTGCCCAAAATTTGTTCAACATCCACTGCCGAACTTTTGTCTGCCAATGATGCTAAGATGTAAGCAAACGGACAGTCCCAACCTTCTTTTAGTGCGTTTATAGTAATGATGTAACGCACTTCACAATCTTTGCTCATCAAGTCAATACCCTTTATTTCATTGATGTTTGCCGTTTTGATTTTTATTTGTCCGGCAGGAATTTTTAACTCAATGAGTTTTTCTTTGAGTTTCTGAACATTCGTTTTTTCTTCTTCTTCGTTTGTAAAGTCTTTACCGTTTTTGGGCTGTGCCTGAAATAAAACGATTGGACGAATGTATTTACCGCCTTTCTTTTCTTCTTCAATGGCTTGTAGCTCCAAACGCTTTTGAAGTTGTAAACTGGAATTGATTACTTCTGTTTTATCCTGATGGTTGTACACAATGACAGGAAGCTTTACCATATTTTCCTTTTTCAATTCCAGGGCATCAATAAAGCTGATAATGTTGCTGTTGTTTCTTGGAGTTGCGGTAAGGTCAAGAATGAAACAAGGGTTTATTTCTTTGAGCATGTCCACACTCAAATCACTTTCTGCATTATGGCTTTCGTCCACCACAACCAATGGATTTAAGTATTTAATTACCGACCCCAACGTAATTTCAGTGTCTTTTCCTAACAGATTTTCAAAGGATTGCAGATTACCGTTTTCCTGAAATACTTTTCTGTCCTCTTTATTTTTGGCTCTCAAACTGTCGAAGCTAAACACCATAATGTTTAACTGCTCTTTTACCGAAGTGGCATTAAACCCGCTTCCCTGCAATAAGGCAGCTTTGTCAAATACTTCTACCTTGTTGCCGAAATGTGAATTGATTTTTTGTCGGTAAGGATGCGAAGGGTCTTTTAGATTTTTGATGGTTTGGTCTAAAATAGTAATGGAAGGAACTAACCAAACCACCGCTTTAGGTCGGTCATAATCAAATGCGTCAAAAATGGTTTTAATGGCATTGCAGGCAATAAATGTCTTTCCGCCTGCCGTAGGAACTTTTACGCAAATGTGTGGAACACGGGGAACATTGTTTTTGTATGGTTCAATAGCAGTTCCTGAAAAAGGGAAAAGAGGTGTTCTTGGGTGCTTTGCCCAAAAATTATAAAATGCATCTTTCGTGTCTTTGGTTTCCTGTATGTGTTCCAAAAACAAAGAAAGGTCATTGATTACCTGCTGCTGATATGGTTTTAATTCCATTGTTTATTTTTCAAAAATTAATGATTGAGGAAGCATAAGTAAGAACGGTACTGATTTTTCATAATCCAATGCTTCATAAAACAAGCCCAATCTTGCCAAGTTTTTATAATAATCGTTTACGTTTTTGTAATAGTATTTTTCCGATTGTATGTACCATGCTCTTTCGCCTAATTTTTCTACTAAAAACCATTTTTCGAGCAACCGGGAAATTCTTCCGTTGCCATCTCCAAACGGATGAATATTTACAAATGCCAAATGAATGAACGAGGCATAATAAAAAACTTCTTCAATGGTCAGTTCTTGTTTTAGCAGAACTTCAATTTCGCTCCACAATGCGGAATAACTGTCTTTTACCATGCTTAATGGCGCTGCTTCATATTGTATTCTTCCTGTTTTATGTTCCATTACCAGCATTTCCGTTTTTCGGATAGCTCCTCTTTGGTTTTCGGGCAACAGGTGGGCAGCAATTAGTTCGTGTGCCTGCAAGAAATTGTTTTGATTCAGCTTGTTTTCTTTTGCATACAGATAAGCGTTGTACAAATCGTTCGGCTTTTCGGTCAATTCCGGTAAATATTCTACATTCAGCATTTTGTGCTTTACATAGCTATCCACTTCCATTTGTTCGCCTTCAATTTTTGAAGAAGACATTACCGAAACAGAAGTATAGAATGTAAAGCTATGAGGCTCTAAGGCTATTTGTTCAATAGCGGAAAATTCCTTTTGAATATCTATGTCCAACATAGATTTCCACGTTTTGAAATATTCCGGTTTTATTAATTTTTCCATCGTTTAAAATCTTGTTATGTCTCTTGGTATTTTTTTGAAAATAATGTGATGCTTCGTCATGAATGATTTAGTAAGCAAACAATTATCAGCATAAATCACATATTGCTCTGCTTTGGTTTTCATGGTGGCTAAAAAAGCGTGGTCTAAGGTGGTTACTTCGTCTTGCTCGTAGTTGAAGTAATACGCTGTATCATTATGTTTGCCCAAGAAATGTTTATTGTCTTTGTGCTTTGTTTCAGTTAATGGCGTTTTGGTTTCGGTGTAATACACATATTTGCGTATTTTATCAATGCCTACCAATTCGTTTAAATTACCATCTTCTAAAAACATGGGTTGCCCTAATTCGTAAAAGTCAAAACTACCGCCTGTGCCTTCTATTGTTCCACAACCTTTGATAACTCTTTTAACTCTTTCGGCAGTGATTGTTTCGGCTATATCAATAGGTTGCCCTTTCTTATCAGTTTCGTCTACCTGAATGAGTATAAATTTTCTATTACCGTTGTCTTTTGAATTGAGTTGTAGTACTGAATGAGCCGTTGTTCCACTACCTGCAAAACTGTCAAGAATGATTGAGTTTTCATTTGTCACAAGTTGTAGCACATGGTCAATAAGTTTAGTAGGTTTTGGAGTCGAAAATCCCTTTTTGCTATCTAATAAAATTTCCATTTCATCGGCTGCATCTTTATTTGTTGTATCATTAATAATTGAACGAAATACTTTCCCTTCAGGCATTCTTACTTTTCTTACTACAGTATATCCGCCACTTTTATTTTGGATAAAACTTACATTTCCATTTTCTAATTCACTATCAAAAGTAGCTTTTGAAACTTGCCAAGTTCCATCTTTTATGACTGAACCATCTGGACAAACCACATCATAAATTATGGGGTTATTTAAGCCAGGTCTTGACAATGTGTCCCAATAAAATCTGCCGTCATTATCACTTTCCTTGTATCTTTTCAAATAATCACCTTCATAAGCAACTCTCCATTTTTCCTTTTGAAATGATTTATCTTTTACATAGCATAATAAATATTCATGGTCAACAGCTACATAAAATGAGTCATTCCCGCCACCTTTCCGCTTCTGCCAAATCATATTTGAAACTATGTTTGCACCGCCAAAAATTTCATCACAAACCAATTTCAGATTAGCTTGTTCATTGTCGTCTATTGAAATAAAAATTGCTCCATCATCCGCCAATAACTTATGAAGCAATTTTAAACGTGGGTACATCATGCAAAGCCATTTATCATGTCGGCTCAAATCTTCACTTTCTTTGCCAACAACTTGCCCAAGCCACTTTTTAATTTTTGGGTCGTTCACATTGTCATTATATACCCAACTTTCGTTTCCTGTATTGTAAGGCGGGTCTATGTAAATACATTTTATCTTTCCTTCGTATTCAGGAAGAAGAGCTTTTAAGGCTTCCAAGTTGTCGCCATGTATGATTTTGTTTCCGCTTTTGGTTTCTTCGGTGGTTTGTTTGCCATTGTCAAAGCCGTAGGAATGCTCCAATACTTTAAAAGGAACATCCATGTGATGATTGATTACCTTATCTTTTCCTATCCAGTGTAATGTTGGCATGTGTTAGTCTAATCCTGTTTATTCGATGAAAAAGCATTTACATATATATCCCGAAACTCGACAGGAACATCAGTAGCAAAAGCCTGATTAATTGCATTAAGTATTTTATCAGGTGGCACATTTAGATTCACTATATTGTCATGTGATATACTGATATAATTCGGGACAAGTCTTTCAATGCTTTGAACCAATGTTTTTAAACTGTCAACGCTGTGCTTTTTCAATTCTTGATTTCTTTCTCTCAAAGCATAAAGATTTGGTTGTTCTGTATCTGATTTGATATAGCTAAATGCTTCTTCAAGTAACTCTTTTATCGGGCCTCTGGTTACTTGTTTTGATTTTAGGGCTTCAATCCATGCCGTAGTCTCTATAACGGTATGGCAGTTTTCAAAAAAATCTTTCAACTCTTTTAATCCAACCTGTTTCGGACTGGATAACAAAACCAATACCATTAAGTCGCTTGCTTTGATAAGATTTATTTTATGCTTTTTAGCTTCTTTGTTTACTGCTGAATTTGGGTCGCTTGCACCTTCATAATCAATTGCGACAACACAAGCATAGTTTGCTTTATAATCATCTCGATGTCTGTCAACTCCCGAAATATGTGCCGTAGTTGCTTTTATCTTATCTTTTGCAGTGCTCTTGGCATCATATGTAATAGAATAGTTTTCCGGTGAATTTATAGGACCAAGATATGCAACTGCTTTACCATCAGGAGTACCTTTTCCACCTATTGGCGTACATTCATAGCCTAAAGAATTAAAAGCCTGTGCTACTGATTTTTCTAAACCGGAAGAATCTCCGAGTGATGCATTTAATAAAGAAGCAACAAAAGGAGCATTAGGCTTATCGCTGAAAGTAAGTTCACGCAATATTGCATCACGCTTAAACATTATGTCTTTTACTTCATCCTGACTAATGCCACTGTCAAGCAAAAAACATTCTGTTAGAATTTCTGTCAAAGCAATAAGCTGAAATGGCAAAAGTGATTTTACTTCGTCTAAAAAATTGGCAAAGAATGGATGCATTAAATTAATCTTTGCAAAACCTGTCATCATCTCAAATTTTGCAATTGGGTCTTCCGGATTTAAAGTAACCCATTCAACTTTCTGGATAATACCTTTATCGGTGGTTAAATCATTTTCAAGCCGGGTTATTAAATCTGTTTTTTCCTGTGCTGAAAGGTTATTGGGTATGTCTGTCAGCACTAAATCGGTTAATTCTCCCTCAAGAAATTTTTTAGCTACCACTATTAACGGTCTTCTTGACAAGCTTGCAGAAGCATAAGCGATTTTATGTGAAGCTCTGTTTTGCTTTTCTTCTGCTTCTATGGTAGCAAAATACCAATCCTTAGTTTGGCTAAACTTTCTTTTTATATACTCCCGTAAGTCTTCAAGAGCAGATGATGATTTAATTGATTCTCTTGTAGAAGTAATGTAGTCGTCTAATTCATCGGCATTAACAGAAATTCGCACACGATTAAATACCCCGTGAGAAAGGGCTTCCATTCCAATTAGAGGGTCATCTATGTTTATCAACCTATCTCTTACTGTCAGAAAAATACCGTTACTCCTACCTAATTCTTCTGATTTTCCGGTAAGAAGTGAATCTCTATACAGGTCTATTTTTCCAACTACATTTCTAAGATTGGGTAAGTGAACACATGGGTTCTCCTTATATTCTCCTACTTCATAATTGTATTTCGGATTTTTTGCCACGTCATCATCTTCACCAAATACCCACGTTTTCCACGGTGTAATATTTTCTTTGCTTGATTGAATAAGTGAACCATTAAAGCTTAGATTGAAGTTTGGATTTAAAGGCAATGCCGTACTTAATATCCACTTTAATCTTCCATCTTTAATTTCAGATGCCTTTGCTTTTAAATCGGATAGTATTGCAAAAGTCCATGTCTTTTCGCAATTATCATCCCATAGTTTGAAAGTCAATAAATCCTGACTGCCTTTCTTAATCAATGGGGACAATATAGTTTTAACCTCATCTAATGTTAGCTCTTTTTCATCAAGGGATATGGTTTCCGTTGAATCCTTATTGATGGTAGAATAATTCATTGTTACTGCATAATATTTTCCATCAATAGCTTTACAAATCAATGTTAGTTTATTGGTGAGAATGTATGTAGCAAGCTTTCCAATTCCGAATTTTCCAATAGGTAGCCGTTCCAGATTTTCGGCATCTCTCTTGTTTGACGAACCAATTTTCCAAAATTGTTTTAGCCCATCTTTATCCATCGAAGTCCCATTGTCGGCCACCCATAAAATGGAATCAGATAAAGTTTTGTCAAGCGGAACATATACAGATACCTTTGTTGCTCCCGCGTCATAAGAATTACTTACCAATTCTTCAAAAGCCTTGTTCGGGCTTGAATAAAGACCGGCAGAAAAAAGCTCAATAATTTTATAGCTTATTTCAACAGGTATGCTGTCAATTACTGTTCCTACGTTATCTAAAGATGTCATGTTATTTCTTTTTAGCGATTAAAATGTATTCTTCAGGATACACCAATTTGCTGTCTTTATTTTTGAGTTTGGAAAATCTGCCTGATTTTTTATCCCGGATTGTAGGGATAAGCTTATAGGGGATACTTCTCTTAATTATTTCAACCATTTCAAACCCCAAGGAAGTAAGTGTTTCTGCAAAAACTTCTGCTGATTTTACTTTTACATTTTTGAAAGTGGTGTTGCCAATCACTAAACAAACGTGTCCGTTCTTCTTTAAAACACGGTGCATCTCTTTTGCTACTGCCTGCATATCTTTAAAATAGTTGGCAACTTCTTTAGCGGTACGCTTGTCTTTCTTTAGAAGGTCGTTAATAATTTTTTGTGCAAGTTCCGAATCACTTTGGGTTTCTTGGTTCAAAGAATAAAATGTACCGATGAAATTTTTTCTAAATCCTGAAAGGTCGGTAATGTATTCGTACCAATATGCGGTAAGTTGATGTATGTCGGCATACTCATAAGAGGTTACATAAGGCGGTGAGGTAATGATAGCTCCTACCGAGTTTGCCCGGATAGATGTCTTTCTTGCATCTTCCAGTCTTATCTCACACTTGGTTTTTAAATATTTATTTTCAGAAAGCTGTTTATAAAACTCCGCATTCTTTTTTATCATTTGCCTGGTGTGAACCTGAAATGCTGTAAAAGGGTCGGTTGGGTTTTTCTTTGGGTCAACCTGTGGCTTGGTGCTTGATTGCAGCCACTTTGAACAATTTTTTAAAATATGCGACAATGACACAAGCAAAAAGTCTTTTACTGTTCTGTCTCGTGTTGTCAATATTTTGTCATACAAAAAAGCAATTTTTGCTTTGTGTTCTTTGCTAAACCAGTAATCAATACGTTCGTGTACGGCTATGTCTGTATAATCCTTTAGCCTGAATGTATCAAAGCTCTCAACGATTAAGTTGAATCGTCTTTCCAATTTATTTGGCTCAATCGGATTTGTTTTCGCTTTGGTAATGAGTTCGGCAACCGGGTTAATATCTACCCCAATAGATTTTCTTCCGTGAACCTTGGCTTCCACAAGTGTAGTTCCGCACCCGGCAAACAAATCCGCTACCAAGTCGTTTTCTTGTGTATATTCTTCAATTAGCTTTTTAACTAAGTTTGGAAGAAACTTAGCCGGATACCTGTGGTAGCCATGTGTCCATTGTTCAACAGAGCGAACATTTTTGAAACACCAGTCCGGGTTAACAGGTATTTTGTCAAAAGTTATATTTTGTTTTTGATTCTGCATACCTGCTTATTTTTTTGTCGAGTTAATAAGTTCTTTCACATCTATATTCAGCTGTTTGGCTATTTCGATAAAAGTATCCATTGAAGGTTGTGTTTCATTGGTACACCACCGGGAAATGGTCGTTTCGTTTTTGTCGAGCTTTTCAGCAAGCCATTTGTTTGTCTTACCCTGCTCTGCTAAAACTGCTTTTAATCTGTTGATTGCTTTTTTGCTCATATCAATCGGCATTTGGTGCAAATATATCAACTTTTGCCGGTAAATAATCTATTAAGACCACTTTATTGCGGGTCGGAAAAATTGGCTCTTTTGGGGTTTGCAGTGGGTCGGGTTGTGCGGTAGAGCAAACCCCAAATGTGCCAATGCGGGCTGTCTCGTCCTAAAAAAAGTTTACAGGTTACAGGTTAAATCCTATTATTAGTTTACAGTTGTTTTTTAGTCCTGACATTGGTTTACGAATATAGTTTTTTTCAGATAATAATTCTTCCATAATTTCTCTGTTTTTAGTGGGCTTTGTGAATGATGTACTTGATTGGGTGTATGGTTACTGATGCTCATATGAGGTCTGTCGTCATTATAAAGGTTTATTACGCTATCCAATAATTCTCTGGCTTCCTTGATATTATTGACTTCATAAGCATCTAAATATTCTTCTTTGATGATTCCGTTTACTCTTTCTGCAATGGCATTTTACTCATTTTGTTTTTATTGTTTTTTCAATGGTATTCGTGATTCGCTTCGCTTAATTCTAAAGGATCTCCGTTTTCAGTCATACTGATTTGTATGTTGTAATCCTGCAATAGCTTTACATACTCTTTGCTGCAATATTGTATGCCTCTGTCGCTGTGATGCGTGAGTGGCAAATGGCTCTCTGCCCCTCTAAAGGCAGAGAGAGCCATTTGCAGGGCTTGGATACTCTCAATGGCTTCTATGTTTCAGCTACTTGATAACCGACTGTTTTATGAGAATACGCATCAGTAATAAAACTGATATACAAGTGTTCTTGAGGATTAATTTTCCAATAAGTAATATCGCTTACCCAAAGTTGATTGGGTGCTGTCGGGACAAAGCCTTTTATCAGGTTAGGATATTTCCTAAGCCAGTGATAGGAGTTGGTGGTTGTTATTCTACGCTTTCGTTTTCTTATCAATAAATAATTGGCTGCAAGTAGATTAAACAAGGCATCTCTACCTATTTTAATCCCATTTTCAAGCATAAATGGTTGAAGTTTGTCATAGAGCTTTCTCGTTCCTAATCTTGGATGATTTGCCCTTATTTGTCTTACTTGTTGCAGTATTAATTCTTCTTCAATAGTAGTATCTATGGCTTTCCACGAGTTTTGATAATATGCCTGTCGAGTGATACCAAACCAAGAACATAGCTTGGCAAATCCTATATTCTGAAAGTTGTTTTTCATTTCTTCAATGGTTTGGTATTGTACTTTTTTCGGATAGGAATATTAAATTCTTTTTCTGCAATATCAACCATTGTAGAAAATGCAATAGCTTTCATCTCAGCATCTTTGAGCCGGTTTTCTAACTCCGCTATTCTTTTTTTCAACTGAAGCGTTTCAAAGGCTTCGATTACTTTATCTTCCACTTTTACTTTTTTAGCCATAACCATATCAGTATTATTGGCTGTAAAATTAGGCCTTCTGGTTTTAACAGAACTATCGTAACCTAATTCTCGCATCCAACGAAGTAGCTGACCGTGTTCTTATTCCTGTCCGGTATATTTTTCCCAAATCTCTCGTTTAGTACAACCCGATTCAAGTAATTCTCGTAGAATGTGATGTTTCTCCGAATCACTAAAATACTTGTTCGGCTTTTGAATGATGCTTTTTCCAGTTTTTAGTCCTGAAATGACTTTACTTTTTTTGTCCATTTTTACACGTTTTGGTGTAAACCTATTTTAGGACTAGACAATTAAACGGATTTTTGATGTTTTAAAAGGATTTTTAGGTTTACATGGGTGTAAATATCAGTTGTTTTGCAGCTACCGAAGCTAATTTGATGCCTTGTTAAGCCCACTGATTTTTTTATAAACCTAACTATACTCTATACCTTTCCTTCCTCTAATGGCAAACTATTCAAGCCGGCTTTTCTTTATTGGTTTCTGTTTATCTTGAATCTACCGGTGATTGTGTATTGAGCTCAGATGTAATGCAAAATGATGTAATTTTGTATGCACTATGTCAAACACTTTAATGATAACGCTCATACTTGCTATTGCAATTTCTATTCTTGCGGCAGCAGGAATCGGCATTAGAGCCATTTTAATAAAGGGTGGTGAAGTGCGTAAAAGTTGTTCTTCTGCCAATCCATTGCTCAATGATGGAGAAGGAACTTGCAGTTTCTGTGGCAGTGCACCAGGCGAAACTTGCGGAAAAGACAATCCTGAAAAAAAATAACCCTCAGATATCAAAGGCAAATGCCTATTTTCCTTTCATTACAAAAGAAACGAATTACATTTATACAATTTATTATCTGTCTCAATTGATTTTAGATGAAGTCCCACATCATGGCTTCATTCTAAGGGCATATTTTAAGTGTTGATTGATGTTACACACAACAAAAAAGCCTCTTGGAACTTTCCGAGAGGCTTTTTGTATTATAAACAAAAACACACATTATTTAAAGTGCAGCTTCGTATCGTTTGCTTACTTCTGCCCAATTAATAACATTAAAAAATGCACTTACATAATCAGGTCTGCGGTTTTGGTAGTTAAGATAATATGCATGTTCCCAAACATCAAGACCCAAAATTGGAGTTCCTTTACATTCAGCGATATCCATCAATGGGTTATCTTGATTAGGAGTAGAGCAAACTGCTAATTTGCCACCGGACACACAAAGCCAGGCCCAACCGGAGCCAAAGCGTGTTGCAGCAGCTTTGCTAAATGCTTCTTTGAAAGCATCAAAACCGCCAAGATCATTGTTTATAGCCTCAGCCAGTTTTCCTGTTGGTTGCCCGCCTCCATTGGGGGTCATAATTTTCCAGAATAAATCATGGTTATAGTGTCCACCGCCATTGTTTCTAACAGCAGCACTGTATTTGCTCACATTTGCCAAAATTTGTTCAATTGTTTTTGATTCTGCATCAGTGCCTGCAATGGCAGCATTGAGGTTGTTTACATAAGCAGCATGATGTTTGTCATGGTGAATTTCCATTGTACGTGCATCAATATGTGGTTCTAGTGCGTTAAACGCGTAAGGTAGTTTTGTTAATTCGAATGCCATAATAATTGATTTTTAATTTTTTAAACTCCACAAACTTACAACTTACTTTCATATCATGTCAGATTATCTTTATCAATCACTTTTTAGATTCGACATATTGATTATTTTTGAAAAATGACAACAATCAAACACTGGGCAGATGATGACAAACCCAGAGAAAAATTTGAGCGCAGCGGAAAGAACACTCTGAGTAATGCTGAATTGATTGCGATACTTATCAGGACAGGCTCTCGGAAAAAAAATGCAGTGGAGATCGGACGCAAAGTACTCAGTCTTGTGAATGACGATTTGAATGCATTGGCAAAGTTGTCTATCAAAGATTTACAAAAGACCGAAGGAATAGGTTTTGTCAAAGCTATAACCATCTTGTCTGCACTCGAATTGGGCGGCAGGCGCGAAGCTGCAGAGGTAAAACAAAAAGCAAAAATCACATGCAGCAAAGACATTTATACATATCTAAAAAACAAAGTTGAGGATTTAAGTTATGAAGAATTCTGGATTATCACCCTCAATCGAGCAAACAAAGTAATCAGCGAAATTCGCATTGGAGAGGGAGGATTTTCAGCCACAGTTGCTGACCCTAAAAAGATATTAAGGAAAGCGTTGGAAGACAATGCGTCCGGTTTAATACTATGTCATAATCACCCTTCGGGAAATCTTACTCCCAGCCAACAAGACATTGCTTTAACACAGAAAATTAAACAAGCATGTATATTCTTAGAAATTACTTTATTAGACCACATTATTATTGGTCACAAGCATTATTACAGCTTTGCTGATGAGGGAGCGCTTTAGATTCTTTATCAAATAAAGCAGGCTGTCTTTGAAGACAGCCTGCTTTGTATCAAAAAAATTCGCTTTAATTAGTAAGACCGAGTCGTTTTGCCAACTCACGATATTGAGCACTTTCTGCATCAATCTTATTCTTCATATCCTCCATACCCCATTTCTCAAATGCTTGCTTTGCAAGGTCAATAAACTGAATAGCCTCAGCATAAATACTCATGGCATAAGGCGTAAACTGTGTTCTTCCTTCAAATTGATGGAGGTACTTAACCATGCTCAGGTTACGATTATATAACTCGGTCATGTGGTGCACTCCTTTTTCTTTTTCATCTATATCATAATAGGTAAGAGCAGCATAGTACTTTGTTTGACTGCGCATTTGCAATACTGATTCAGGGATTACATCAAACACCTTATCCAATAACTTAGCCGCCCACTCTTTATTGCGATTCACTCTGGTTGTCAGCCATTCTTGTCTTCCTTCAGGAATTGCAGGCATTCCTTCAACCGGGTTTTCAAGCATTCCCAACTCAGTTCTGTAATTTCTGTTCTTTTGTTCCAAATCACTTGCAAACTGAACAAACACATTTTGAAGATTTTGAGGAACCAAAATGGACTTCTCATCCATAAAGAAGTTCTTCTTTTCTTTCATATTAAACCATTTGAATTTCTCCATCAGGTTCTTATATAAAATTTCTTCTGCGAGTCTTGTAGGAGTTCCACTTTGAGGACGGTTTTCTATAGGCACAAGTCTGTATGCCAATCCTTCCAATTGGAAATATTTTTCTAATCCATAATATGCTCCTCTGCCTGTTGTGGTAGTGAAGTATATCGGGCGTTTCCATCCAGTTTTGGCATTGTTTGAAATCAAATCAAAGAAAACCATATCCCCTTTGTGCATATATTGTCTGTTAAACGAAAAGCGAAGTTCTTCGACAATATTTCCTGTATCTTCCATAGGTACGACATTGCTTTCTATCACAGCTTGTTTATCTACCTTAATAGAGAAATTTTGAACCGGCAAATAGTTGATATTATTACCTTTTTGATCGGTTACTCTTTGTTCAGGGTCGCGGATGAAACGCATTACATCACTCAAAGGATAGAACTTTTCTTGGTCATAATTTCCCGGATAGTATCTCACAAACTCATTATTTCCGGCTCTCAAATCTTCTCTTGAGAAAGTCAAAGGCAATGAATCAGACTGATACACTTTATCAAGCAAGATTGAGGAATACCAGTCGGTTGGCAGTAAACTCATGTTGATAATACGGATATCAGTTCTTACACCTTCCACATTTTGAGCATACCACAAAGGATAAGTATCGTTATCTCCATTAGTAAACAGAATCGCATTGGGGGCACAAGACTCTAAATAATCAATTGCGAAATCAATACCCAACCTTCTTCCTGAACGGTCATGGTCATTCCAACCTTGTGCACCCATTAATACCGGTGCAGCCAATATTGAAACGCTTGAAGCGGTTATAGCAGCCATTCTGCCGTTACTGATATACTTTTTAAGCAATTGATATAACATTAGTACACCCAAACCAATCCAAATACAAAATACCTGGAAGGAACCAACAACCGCATAATCTCTTTCTCGTGGCTCATAAGGAGGCATATTTAAAAATACAATAATCAATATGCCTGTATATAGGAAGAAAATCAGGTTAACAATAAAATCATTTTTGCTGTTTTTGTATTGAAAAACAGCTCCGAGAATACCTAATATCAAAGGCAAGAAGAAGAATTTGTTTTTGGCAAAATTTGATTGCATCGCCTCCGGCATATTGCTTTGAGGACCTAATCTCATATTGTCAATGAATGAAATACCGCTAATCCAGTTTCCATCTAATTCTTTATTGAAATAATGTCCTTGCTGGTCATTCTGTCTTCCAACAAAATTCCACATAAAGTATCTGAAATACATATAACCAAGCTGATAGTTCATAAAGAAAGATAAGTCATTAGAAAAAGAGGGTTTCAACTTTTCATATTGAGCCAAGTCATTTCTTAACTGCTCAGCTTGTTTAGGGTCTTGGGTCGAATTGAGTTGTTGTGTTAATTGGTCAATTCTGTTTTGCACATCTGCCATTCCACCCCAAAGTCTATATCCTTGCGCGCTACCATCTTTTTGCATATCGCCCATCCTTGGGAAGAAAGTCTGCATGTTTTTTTCATACTTGTAATCTTGCTTATTTCCCACCTTGATATAGTTCTTATCTCCCTTTGCCCAAATAGCAGCACCTTGTTCCACATCAATTACATCCGCATTAAAATAAGGACCATACAACAGTGGTCTGTCTCCGTATTGCTCACGATTAATATAACTCAATAAGTTAAAAGGATCTGCCGGATTGTTCATATCAATAGGAGGATTCTGGCTTGAACGAATGACTACCATAGCATAGCTGGAATATCCAAGCAAGATGTAAGCAATAGTTACAAAAGCAAAATTCCAATGTCTTTTGCCTTTTTTAGCAGAGATAATAATACCGGCAATTACTACAGCTACAATGAGTAAAATCGCAACCACACTACCGGTTTGAAATCCAAAGCCTAAGGTATTTACAAATAATAAATCAAACAAAGACATTAATTTGGGGATACCCGGAATCATCAAATTTTGGATAAAAGTCAAAATCAAAAATCCGATAACAAAAGCAATAATACCGCCTTTCCATGTAGGGTTTTCTGTCTTTTTGAAGTAATAAATAAAGGCAACAGCAGGAATAACAAGTAAGCTAAGTAAGTGGGTACCTATAGACAATCCGATAAGTAATCCAATCAAAACCAACCATTTATCAGCATGTTTGCTGGTACTGCTTTCCCATTTGAGTGCCGCCCAAAATGTAACCATAGTAAAGCAAGATGACAAAGCGTACACTTCGGCTTCAACCGCAGAGAACCAAAAAGAATCCATGAAAGTCATGGCGAGTGAACCAACAAATCCGGCACCAAAAATCAAGACTAACTTCTCTGTTGTCAACTCAGAGCCATCTTGGGTTAGGAGTTTCTTTGCATAATAGGTAACAATCCAAAAAGTAAATAAAACCGCAATGGCTGATGCAATAGTGCTCATGGTGTTAACCCAATAACCAACATCGGCAGGACTTGGTGCAAACATGGAGAATATCCTTCCTAACATTAAGAAGAAAGGAGCTCCGGGTGGGTGAACTACCATCAGTTTGTATGAAGCAGCAATAAACTCTCCGCAATCCCACAAACTAACTGACTGTTCAATAGTAAGCTGATAAGTAATCAGTGCAATAAGTCCGGCAATTGCGCCAAACAAGTTATTATAAAATTTGTAGCCTCGCATAATCTATTTTCACTCAGTAAAGGCAGCGAAAATAAAGATTTTTTATAATGTTAAAGGATTATTTCAGATTGCCACCTACATTATCTTTCAAACCGCTCCTTTTATGACTATTTTTGCCACGCAATGAGCAAGGACAATCAAGACTTTGACAACCTGTTTCAATCCATGCAGAACGGCAATATTCGTGCGCTTGCCAAACTTCTTACTGCGATTGAAAACGAACATCAGGGAATTGAGACGGTTTTGGAAAAACTAAAACCCAATGCTCACATTCCTGTCATTGGAATTACAGGTCCACCCGGTGCCGGAAAAAGCTCTTTAATCAACTGCTTAGCAGAATACTGGGCTAAAACATTGAATTTAAAAGTCGCTATCTTGGCAATAGACCCCTCATCACCCTTCAATTTAGGCGCATTGTTGGGAGACAGGTTGCGCATGAGTGGTTTATTTACTAACAAAAATATCTTTATCCGCTCTTTTGCATCGCGGGGTGCATTGGGAGGATTGGCAAGTCGGATTGTCGAAGCCACAGATTTAATGCGCAATGCCAATATTGACAGGATTATTATAGAAACAGTGGGAGTCGGGCAAAGTGAAATAGAAATTGCGGGCTTAGCCGATACAACTGTTCTTGTCTTAGTTCCCGAAGCCGGTGATGATATTCAAGCCATTAAATCCGGTATCATGGAAATTGCAGATATTTTTGTAGTGAATAAAGCTGATAGAGAAGGTGCTGCCAAGTTTCATGTGTTCCTTCAAAATTCTCTTAATCACAGAAAAACATCAGATTGGAATCCTCCTATCATCGAAACCATTTCTACACAAAACATTGGTATAGAACAACTATCCATAGCCATTGACAAACATATTGTTTCACAAAAAACAAAAGAAAAACAGGCAACCTTGCTTGCCGAAAGGGCTTGGAAATTAATCGCGGAGAAAAGAATGAAAGATGTTTCCAGAGCCGGATTAGAAAATGAAATTACTTCGCAACTACAAAAAGGCGATTTTAACCTGTATGCACTGTTAAAGAAGTATTAACCGCTTTGCAAACAATCTGTAATTAACCTTTTAAAAACCACTTTAGCAAGGTTTTATATCCCACCTTAGCCCCCTGTGAAAGAATGCCTACTTTAAATACTCTACCGGCAGCCCAAAGCATAAAAAAGGTCGTCAGTACCAATAAAACCATAGACAACAGCAATTCCCACCAAGAAACATCAAATGCAATGCGTGTCATCATCGAAATAGGTGATGTAAAAGGTATGATAGACAGCCAAAAACTCACCGCTCCGGTTGGGTTCTGAAGAATGAATCCCATAGAACCAATGATTGAAATCAGCATGGGAATGGTAATTGGCAGAACAAATTGTTGTGCTTCTTGCGGTGTATCCACTGCCGAACCTACAGTAGCAAACATTGCCCCATAAAGCAAAAAACCAAAAAGAAAATAAAACAGAAACAAAAGCATAATTTTCATGTACGGCACTTCAAACAACACTTGCATCCAATCTGTTGAATTCGCCATTCCGGACACGTCCACTTGTTGCAATGATTGTTCTTGCCCCAAATTCTGCGCATCCATTATTTGGGGTAAATAGGACATAAATGCCATTGAAAAGACCACAAATAACAACACCCAAAGAATAAACTGAAAAAGACCAACCGAAGCAATGCCAAAAACCTTCCCCATCATCAATTGTATAGGTTTGACAATAGACACAATAATTTCGATCACTTTACTAGCCTTCTCTTCAATTACAGACTGCATCACTTGTGAGCCATAAATCAATACAAACATATAAATCAACATGCTAAGCGCATATCCAATCCCAAAAGAGAGCGTAGAACTAGATAATTTTTCATCACCCTTTTCTGTCAGTTTGATTTCATTGAGTTTGACATTTGGTTGAAGCAATGCTAAAACAGCACTATCAATTTGATACTGTTTAATTTTTCCCTCCCGAACTTGACCTTCAATAATAGCCTTGATAGCAGAGGATTCAACTAGGCTCAAATTTGTTTTTGAAAACAGCGTAACTCCTGTTTTGGATTCTGCACCCTCTTGAGGGATATAGAGAAAGGCAAAATAATCGGAAGCAGCAAAATGAGCTTTGGCTGCTCCAAACTCTTCATAAGTCTTTTCGAAATTATATCCCTCAGAATTAGTAAAAACAAAGTGTTCGCTTTTGTCTAATACCAATACCTGCTTAGGTTGCGAATCTTTCTTTTCTTTCGAATTTAAATAGCCAATTAGCAATAAAAATGCAGGCATGATAAAAGGTAATAACAACGTTGAAACAATGAAAGACTTCTTCTTTACCCTGCTAATAAATTCTTTTTTTAAAATGATAAATACTTGTCTCATATTGTTTCTTTTACTGAACGAATGAATATTTGATTCATACTTGGAATTTGCTCTTTAAACTCCATTAACTCTACTTGTGCCACCAATTGTTGAATTAACTCTTTGTTACTCACACCGGATTGGGCTTTGATTGTAGCAATATTTACACTTTCATCCTGTTGCAAATCCAGCATTTCAAAACTGTTGTTTGCTTGTAATTCTCCACGAAAATTAACCGTAAATACATGCTCTCTATACTGCTGTTTGATTTCGATAGTTTTTCCCTGCAAAACAACTTTTGATTGATTGATGAGTACAATGTGTTCACAGAGTTCCTCGACTGACTCCATTCTGTGTGTAGAAAGGATTACAGACGCTCCTTTGTTTTTCAATTTTATTATTTCATTCTTAATTAAATCAGCATTAAGCGGGTCAAAACCTGAAAAAGGTTCATCCAGAATAATTAAATCCGGCTCATGGAGTATGGTGGACACAAATTGCACCTTTTGTTGCATGCCCTTTGAAAGATCTTCCACTTTTTTATCCCACCAGTCTTTTGCTTCAAAATCTTTGAGTTTTTCTTTAGCCTTACGTTTGGCTTCTTCCGGTCGCAAACCTCGCAATTGTGCAAAATACAGTAACTGCTCCCCCACTTTCATTTTTTTATATAAACCACGCTCTTCAGGCAAATACCCTATGTTGAGCACATGCTTCTCTGCAAGAGGCTGATTATGAATAAAAATCTGCCCTTCATCCGGCATCAAAATTCTATTTACAATTCTGATAAAAGTGCTTTTGCCTGCTCCATTCGGACCCATTAATCCAAAAATTGTACCCGCAGGAACTTGAATGTCAACCTTGTTGAGTGCAGTAAAATTACCATATCTCTTCGTAATGCCTCTTGCATCCAAAACAAACTCATTCGCCATATTGAAAATTTAGAATTGCAATATTAATAAAGATTAGGATGCGCTTAGATACTACTTAATCACAATAGAACACGGAGTTTCCCTCCACTCTTGCAGGTTGGGTAAAAGTATGTTGTTGCACTTTGTTTTTATTCATAATATGCAGTACTTCCCATCCTTTTGCTTTTAAATAATCAGACACCATTGAGCGGTGGCAACGCCACCAAACTGCCTCAGCACACATGATAGCCACTTTTGACTTAGAGGCAATCTCTTCTAGTTCCTGAATTCCATTGACAAACTCCGGAGTTTCCATATAGTCAGCATAACCTCTAAAAGCTTTATGATGCCAACGGGTATTATGCGAGTCCTTTTTGACTTTTCTTCGTCCACCTAATGCGGACAAATGCAAATATGCAATACCATGTTGAGGTAATACAACTTCCAAATTTTCCTTGTCAAACCATGGAAATTTCCTAGAGCCGGGAAGACTTCTAATATCAACTAAAGTTTCAATACCAACAGATTGTAACATAATAAATAACTCATCTATGCTATGTGTAGAATGACCCACTGTATAGATAGTTCGCATAGTACAAAAATAAAAATGGCGACCTGAAAGATCGCCATTGAATTGTTCAACTGAAGGAAATACTACTTGGATTTAAACTCCCAACGATATTTATCGCTATCGTCAACTTCCTCTGCAAAGAACTCACTATTAGTCAAGCGTAGGATAGTCAATGTTGTTGTTTCCTTGTCTCTTGTATCAGTGAAAATTACTTTGTCTTTTCCTGAATTAAACTCCCAAGTACTTTCATCTCTTTGAGTGCCATAAAACATTTCAGCAGTTCCATCTTTCTCAATATTAAGTTCAACCGTACCCATCAATTGCAGAAATTCACTGGTAATATCTTTCCCATTATAAATGACTTTATCCAATTTCCATTCACCGGCTAAGCGCGCTTTTTTGGAACGCAAACTCATTGAAGGACCTTCTTCATATTTTTTACATGAAGTAAAGTTAACTGCAACAAACATTAAAGTTGCTGCAAACAGTTGTGTAAAATAAAATTTTTTCATAGTATGTATTTTTTTAATTTATAATGCAATTGTAGCATAAGGTACTTTATGGACAACTAATTTATTTTCAGTGTCAACAGAACTATTTCTTTATATTTCCCAATACAACAAAAAAGGGAGCTTTAATGCTCCCTATTATTGAAAATAAGATTAAATAAATGTCTTAGAAAGGCAGGTCATCTTCCTGACTTTGTTCACTATCACCAAATGGATTTGCATTTTGGCTTGGTGTTGCATCAAAAGGAGAGTTTGTATTTGCCGGTGTGGAATTGGTTGTGGTGTTTGTTGCAGCAGGAGCTACATTCTGTCCACTTGCTCTGTCAATTTTCCATGCCCTGATATCGGTGTACCATCTTTCATTATACTCTCTTGATTCTATATCTATTTGAGCTTTAATTTCTTGACCTAATCCAATTGACTGAACATCTTGTGCTTTCTCGTTCCATGCTGACAATGCAACTTTTTTAGGATAAGTGCCCGGTATTTCAATGACAAACTCTTGTTTTCTCCATTCGCCATTTTTTCCTGTACCTGTCTGCATAGGAAGTATTTTGATGATTTTACCTGTTAATTCCATACTTGTTTTGTGCTATTTATAACGTCTTGCAAAAGTAGGCAAATGTGATGATTTTACCATAGTTAGATATTTTCTATACTGATACTTATTGTAACAACTCCGTAGAGATTGTGGTGCAGACTCCCCTATTGTTCTCAAAGAATTGAGCGGACTTGCTTTTTACTGTTTTGTAAAAATCATCTAATGACAAGGTGAGCTTGTAAAGTTCTCCGGCTGTTCTTATAGGAAACCCCATTCCATTCTTATAAAACAAATCCGCTTCCGGGAATTTGGGTGTATTATTTCCATACAAAACAGGAATACCATACACAGCAGGTTCATAAATATTATGCAAGCTATTATTAAATCCCCCGCCTATAAATGCAATATTGGCTATTCTATACAGCTTTGACAACTGCCCAATACTGTCCACAATGACTACTCTGACTTGACCATCCGGCTGCCATTGTGATAATAAAGCCACGCCAAATTTTTCAAACTTGTGTGCAATATCTTTACTTCGTTTTATATCATGCGGAGCAATAATTAATTTTATGAACTCCGGTAATGTTTGCATAGCTTCAAACAACAAATCCTCTTCTTGTTGCCAGGTGCTTCCTCCAATCAAAACCTTTGAGTGTTGTACAAATTTTTCAAATTGCGTTGTATCAAACTCTTGCGCTGCCAACGCTATCACCCTATCCACTCTGGTATCTCCCGAAATTTCAATTTGTTTCAATCCTTCATCTTTCAATATTTGGTACGAACCGACATCCTGTAAATAGATTTTTTTAATACCCTTGAGCAAAGGCAAGAAAAAGGATTTTATGTATGGGTTAAGCAAGCCTCCTTTTCTAAATTTTGCAGAAACTAAATAGGTTGCTATCTTTTGTTTGTGGAGTTCTCTGAGTAGAAAATACCAGATTTCATACTTCACAAAAACAACACAATCCGGTTGCAGCAAGCTAATAATCCTATTGGCATTGCGGGATGTATCCTTAGGGATGTATCCAACCCAATCTGCATGCTGATAATTTTTGGAGGGTTCAAAACCGGACGGAGAGAAAAAAGAAACTGCAATAAAAATATGAGGCTGTTGTGTTTTGAGTTGCTCTATTATCGGTTTAGCTTGCTCAAATTCACCTAAGGAAGCACAGTGAAACCATATCCTGCGATATGTTTTTGGTTCTAAGGTTGCAAGTGTAGAGAATATAGATTGCCTGCCTTTGATAAACAAGGATGCTTTTTTGTTAGAAAACGAAACGATACGTACCAGCAAAAAATACAGTTCAATCCCGATTCTATAAAATATCCCAAACATGTTAATCAAAATATATCTCTGACCCCTCTTTTTCTCCTTTTCCGTATTGAAACATTGGAATCATAAAACCAATTCTAAATGCAATCATATTATCAATTCGAAGTTTGGTGTCAAATTGCCGGGTGTCATAATTGAATTTTCTGCGATTCTTGGTAAACCCTTCCGTCAACTCAAAACCTCCCCAAAAATGAACCCGTTTAAGATAAGAGCTGTATTGGTATCCTATAAACTGCGTGAGCATAACCCCACTGGTAAGTCTATCATAACCCTTGTACATTCCATCTTGTAACTGAGGCATTATATTGATGGTATGATGGTATTTGATTTTATGCTCCAAGTATCCAAAACCTGCTTTAAAAACGAAACCTGAGTTTGGGTTCTTCTTCTTGGTGGTAAGTAAATAGCCCACATAAGCATCAGTATGATACCCTCTTGAAAAGAGTCTGACAATCGCAAGATTTCCATTGTTGTCAATCAAACTTCCCGAAGGACCTATAATAGAGTCCAGAGCTGTATTCTCTTTTACACCACCACCCCAAATTGCACTAAAATTATAGCCCACCATCCATTTATTTTCCCAACGATAACTTACTCCTGCACCAAATCCGCTGAAATACCCATATCGTTGATTTAATAATCCAAACGGTTGAAAGTAGGCATAGTTGAACTCTAATTGTACTACCGGCAAATGCGGTTCTTGCGTAAATCGTTTTTGTTGTGCGCGTGATTTTCCTCCGGGTGTTTGAGAATATATTAGAGAATGAACCCCAAAAGAAAACAACAATAACAAACAAAGTGATTTTAAGAAATTATGCATCTTTAAGTGTGGCAAATATATTGAGACTGTTGCATTTTACTAATATGAATTGTGAACGTAAAAAACCTTTTAAGAGTCTGTTACATCCTCATTCTTATCAATGTTATGATTAATTGGAGGGGTGCGAACCTGAGCTTAAAGAGATGCCCTATTGAATGGAAATACACCGACTTCAACACATAATATACATAAATTGCTTTGAGGTATTGCTTATTCAATCCTTGTTTTAAAAGTTCATTGGACAGATATACTTTTTGCATTAAAGCAAGTGCAAGATTGGCTTCATTCTTATTACAGGCTCTTATATCTCTTAAAAATTTATTCAGAGCCACAACTTGAACCTTATCAAATTGCACCCCTATATCTTCCAACTTTTTTACTTGGGTATCTATACTCTCAATTTCTCCATTAGCAAAATCAGGCTTGGCATCCGAGTCAATCAATTTATGAACGGTTAATGTTTGTTGCACAATTCCCAAACTTCCTTTATGCGCAAGTTCCCATATATAACCAAAATCCTGAGTTCTTTTTAAATTGGGGGCAAAGCCGATATCTGCGTATCTTCTTGCCATACAAGAGCTAAAAAAGAATGGCTGTTTATAGAACAACAAGTTCTTAAACAAAAGTGGTTGATTGGGCAGTTGAATATACTTACTGCTTTTCTTATCTACAATTTTAACATCCGTGAAACACGCACTAAATTCAGCATTGTGAGAAAGAAACTCAACTTGTTTTTGCAACCGTTGAGGCAAAGAAAAATCATCCGCATCAAGCCAAGCCACAAATTCGCCTTTGGCTTTGTTCAGTAATTCATTGCGAGTAGCAGGAATACCTAATCTTTGAGAATGATTCAAGGTTTGGATACGCTTGTCAACGAAAGACTGAATCACTCTATCAGTATCGTCATTTGAGCCATCATTACAAACCATCAACTCAAAATTCTGATATGTTTGATTGAGCACAGATTGTATGGCTTCAGCAACAAACCTTTCCCCATTGTAAACAGGCATGAGCACCGATACTAAAGGAGACTGCTGCATTTATTGAGATTGTTTGAATACTTCGTATGCTAAAATTCCGGCAGCAACAGAGACATTTAAACTGTCCAAATCACCCGACCTTGGTATTTGCACAAGTTCATCACAAAGTTTAAGAATGGAGCTAGAAATCCCCTCATCCTCTGCCCCCATTACCAATGCGACCGGAGCACTCAAGTCTGATTGCCATGCTAATTTATCTCCTTTTTCTGAGGCTCCAATTATTCTCAAACCGGAATGTTTCATAAAAAACACAGCTTGTTTGAGTACATGAGTTCTACAAACGGGTATTTTTAAAAGCGCACCGGCAGATGCTTTTACCGCTTCGTCATTGAATCTTGCATTACCTCTTGCAGGAATAACCAAAGCATGAAACCCTAAGAAAAGGGCAGTTCTGGCAATGGCGCCAAAATTTCTAACATCTGTTACACTATCCAAAACCATAATCTTAGGTGCAATACCTTGCTCAATAATTGATGGAATTAAATTTTCTATATCTCCATAAGATACAGGGCTAATATAGGCTACCACACCTTGATGGTTACGAGTTCCGGCTATTCTATCAAGTTTTTGAGCAGGGACAATAAAGCACGGGATTTTTAATCCTCTACTTTTTTTAATCAACTCTTTGATTCCCTGTCCGGAAATGTCATCTTTCACAAAAACCTTCTCGACATTGTCCGGGTTTTCTAATGCTTCCTCAACAGGATGAATGCCATAAATTACTAAGTTGTCTTTATTTTGATGTGCCATCAGCGCAACAAATGTAGAGGTTTTGTGATACTCAGTGCGAGACTATTTTCAAACCAATTAAAGAAGCTATCAGGGTTACTAAGAAAAACAATCGCCAAAAGTCGGTGGGTTCATCAAATACAAAAATCCCGACCAATACCGTTCCTACTGCACCAATACCTGTCCATACCGCATACGCTGTACCGATAGGCAATGTTTGAGTAGCTTTGACCAATAGCACCATACTGATAGTAAGTGACACAACAAATCCGGTGTGCCACCAAAAAGACTCCATACCGGTAGTTTCTTTTGCTTTTCCTAAGCAAGATGCAAAACCGACTTCAAACAAACCGGCTATGATGATAAGTATCCAATTCATGTTATTCTTGTACTAAAATCTTTGTAGTAAACCAACTTCTCTCCGATTGTATTACAAGAAAATATACTCCAACAGGTTTTTGTATGGTAACTCTCGGTGTTTGTGCATAAATATTAAACTCTTCTAATTTTCTGCCATCCAAGCTATAAAGGGCAACGGTTGCATCCGATTTGCTTTGCCAAAACAATGTGTTATTTGCAAAATAAAAAGGTGCAGGAACTGTGTTAAACTGAGTGTTCAACACTAAATCTAATAACTCATTTTGTGCTGCACATCCCGACTGATTGATTGATACAACTTTGTAATTGCCTGTGCCTCGATAAAGGAAAAATGCCGAGAATGAATCCAGCAGATTATTATTAAAATACCAATAGAGCGAGGGAACACCATCTGTGAACAATGTGTCATGACTCGTTGTCAACGAAGGTGTAGGAGGCAATGCAAGTTCTTTTACAAAAAAACTGTCGGAATAGAATTGACATCCTTTGGCATTTACATACATAAATTGATACAAACCTCCACCCGCAGTTGTACTATAAGTATGTGTTACACCTTGCAAAATAATATTGTTATTGCGAAGCAAAGAGAAAGTACCCTCGGGACCAGTGGTTGTAAACACATTGAGGGCATTAGTACAAATACTGTCATAAGCATTTATACCAATGGTTACATTGGGGATGGTTTTATAGTCAGTATAAAAAGAGTCATTGTAAGAATATTCATCGGTCATCCCATTAGGTTTAGACACTATATAGCTCAACCTATAATCTCCGGGGTCGATATAATATTCTCCATAATCAATATACACACCGGTTTTCCCTGTAATTGGATTTGAAAGTGTATAGCTTTTAGTGATTGTCGTATCAGAAAAATAAGTAGTGATATCAAAACTTGTAATAGGTGCAATTCCGTGATTGAACACATAGTATTTGAGTAAAATATTTCTACAACTATTTTCATATCGCAAATACTCTGTACGAATGCTCAAATCATAGTTCAAACAGTTTGCGCTGGGTTGTATATCTTGTTTCATATTGGTATAAATACCCAAAAGCTGACCAAAGGTAGGATGAGAGCTTTCATATTGGGTTCCCAAACCAAAAGAGGGGTGAGATTGAGGAACAGTACTCACCAAGTTGCCTGTAACCTTATCAAAACAATCATGTCCCAAGTCTGCATCATGACGACTCAGTGCAAAACCATTGGATAACAAGCTGTAAAAAGTGTCTTCAAGCACAAACATACCCTGAAGGTCTGCACCTGCATAAGGGAAAAAACTATGGTGATACAAATTCCTGACTGACAAAGAAGTATTGTTAACATTCAAAATACAGACTTCATTGAGGTATTTTCCTCCAATTGCTAAAGTACTGTCGTTGACGCTCAGCACAGAAGAGAACTCGTTGATATTGGTATGATTGTATTTAACAAAAGCATTGACACTAAAGGATGTATCAATAGAAAGTAAAGCAGTTGTAGCAGTGGTAACAAATAAACCTTGTCCATCAGGCATCAATGCAGCGGCTGTTGGGAAAAGTGAATCCGAAGAAAGCACACTGTTTAGACTATCTCCATCAGCGTTGAACTTGATAAGTGCAAGTTGCTCTGAGAAATTTTGTACAACCACAATATTGCCACTTGTTAATTCATGTAAAGACAATACTTGTGAGTTCGCTTCTGCCCTTTGGTCAACATTCGCATACCATAACAGATTTCCATCTTTATCTATTCTTAAAACAGCACTGCCTGCAATTTGATTTCCAAAATTGTCTGCTCTTCTGTCCACAAACAGAGAAATTAAATAATCACCATTTTGGCATTTGATTATCTTGTCTGCAAAATCATTTGTAGCAGAAGCCAGTTTGTTTGCCCACAACACCGTTCCGCTTTCGGTAGCCTTTACTACCACTAATTGTGCATTTTCATCAGGATATTCAAATTGCCCTATCACAACAAAAGTCGTATCATCTTCTGCAACACCTCCTGCTCCTTGCAATTCACTGATTGGCAAGTCCGGATTATTAGAATGGAAGAAGAGTTGCTTGGTAGCACCTTGTACAAAGTCTGCATAAATTACACCCAAATTTGCAGAAGCACCAAAGACAAGGAATTTGGAGTCTTGTGTCTTGTATAAATGAGTGCTATTGTCTGCTACAAAGCGATTTCCTAGAACATTCACAGAACTGAGCGATTGTCCTAATCCCCGGAAAATGTAGAAAAACAGACAGATTAACAGTGTAACTTTTTTCATTCTTTGGAATTTCAATACTGTGCTACAAATGTAACCAGATTTTATAAAAACAAGGAAAATGTAAGCGTGAGCCTAAAGCAATATTCTATTGTATGTTCAGCAGAAATGAACTTATATTGCACGTATCTTTTCATGAACAACGTCTTTAAACGTATTGAGTTTTGGATATTCGTATTGTTCCTTGTCAGGCTAATCGGAATCACAAACCCGCCCTTAGACATAGGGCAGAATTGGCGACAGATTACGGGTTTGATGGTATCAAGAAACTTTGTTGAGGTGGATGACAACATTCTGTATCCTCGCATTGATGACAATCAAGGGAAAACTGGTATTATAGGCATGGAATTCCCTTCCATGAACTATCTCTATTTTGGTATAGCAAAATTATTTGGATATACTCATTGGTACGGCAGACTTATTAACCTTGTAGTGTCTTCATTAGGTTTACTCTTTTTTTATAAACTAATCTTGCTTGCCGGTTTTAAGGATAAAGTAGCCTTTGCATCCACTTTATTTCTCGGTGCTTCTATTTGGTTTATGTACTCCAGAAAAATGATGCCTGACACCTATTGTATTTCCATCATGTTTATCGGGCTGTTTTATGGTTTAAAATACATGACTATAAATCGTTTTTATCAACTGTTGCTCTTTGCTGTTTTGTGTGCATTGGCGGTTCTATCCAAAATTCCAGCAGGCATTTATTTTATTTTGCTCATTCCATATATGCTCAATAAACGGATTGCTTCAAAACAGAGAATCATGCTTACTTTAGCCACCATCCCTACTTTGGTATTGACATATCTCTGGTATTTTAAGTGGAATTATATGCTTTCAAGTAAATATGGAAATTGGTATAACTCAGGAAAATCAATACACGCAGGGTTTTTAGAAATTGCCGGACATTTAGACAAAGTATTTGAGAACTTTTTCATCAATTCCTTTCTAAGCTATACCACATTGGCAGTTTTCGCGGCCGGCTTTGTTATGATGTTTGTAAAACAAGAAAAGAAACTGATTGTGATTTTTACTTTGATGCTGTTTATTTTTCTGTTGTATATCTTCAAATCAGGATTCTTTTTTTATCATCACAGCTATTATATCATTCCGTTTGTTCCTGTAATGGCGTTAGTTGCAGGCTATGGAATATCACTTCTGCGCTCCAAATGGCTCTATTCCATAGTGTTGACCGCAGGAGTAGTAGAAGGCATTGCTAACCAACAACATGATTTATTTGTGAAGCCAACTGAGCAATACAAGATGAGTATAGAGCAAATTATGGACAAGGTTTCATCCAAAGAAGACTTGATTGTTATGAACAGTAACGGTAATCCTCAGTTGATATATCTTGCACACAGAAAAGGCTGGAATTGCACAAACGAACAGTTATACGACAGTGTATTTCTCAACACTATTATAGCACAAGGATGCAGATTTATTGTAATAGACAAACACGTTGCACCCAACTTGAAAAGCTCTGTATTGTCATCAAATCAAGTTTTTGAAAACCCGGATTTTTTGATTTTTAAGACTGATAAAAAATGAATGAAGTCTTTAAAGCTACAGTCTATGCAGGATAACAGCGGGATAAAAGATTTCACAACCAATCCCTAACTCATAACTTGCCAAAGTTCAATTTATATATCTCACTTTTCATAATATCTTTTTGTGAACTAAAAGTAACACCTAAATCCTTAATAAGACCGGAGTCCAACCCATAGACCCAACCATGAACAGATACTTCTTGTCCTCTGTTCCAAGCATGTTGTACGATAGAGGTTACAGCTAAATTCAAGGCTTGTTGAATCGTGTTTAGTTCCACAAACTTATCAAACTTAACTTTCTCATCTTTAATCGCTTCAATTTCATCTTTATTGAACCTATAACTATCCTTGATATGGCGAATCCAATTATCAATTAGTCCGACAGGAGAAGATCCCATTGCTGCTTTAATCCCTCCGCAACCATAATGTCCACAAACAATTACATGTTTTACTTTGAGTACATTGACAGCATAATCCAAAACGCTTAACATATTCATATCAGAATGTATAACCATGTTGGCGATGTTTCTATGAACAAAAACCTCACCCGGCAAGGCACCTATTATTTCATTGGCCGGTACTCTACTGTCAGAACATCCTATCCATAAAATTTCAGGCGATTGCGCATCTTTAAGTTTAGCAAAAAAATCGGGATCTGCAGCAAGAGCACTTTCCACCCATTTCCTATTGTTCTCTTTTAATTTATTTAATAATTTCGTCATAATATTTTTCTAATGAATTTCTTTTCAGAACACTCTTCTTGGCTCCAAAACATCTATTTGTTGGAGTAAATACCTCTATTTTTTAAACTACTGCATACAATTTTGAAAGGGTGCCATAAGAGCTGTTCAAAATAAATTGATTTAATTTACACTACCTATTTGTTTACGATTGTTATTGGATCTTAACTCTTTTACTACCTGACCGGAAGTTTTGTGTTTACCTCTATACTTGATAACTAAGTCGTGTTCAATTGACACATTGCGCACATTGGTTTCCGTATTTTTCAAATCATAAACATCTTTAAATCCAATCAGTGTTACATCAACATTTTTGAGAGGTGATCGTATATCTTGATACTCTCTGATACTATCCAAAATATCATGTGCAATATATACTGTATCGGACGCATTGATAATAACTTTTGAATTATTGGGAATTGCATCTAAAGTAAAAAGGATGGCTGCTTTGTTTAAAAAAGATACCTCTTGAGCCAAGTGAATATGAATAATATCCCCGTCTTTGTATTCTTCTTTGCGGAAGTAATATGCTCTTTTCATATTTCCTCTTAGAATGGCAAAAATACTTAGCAACATACCCAATGCAACTCCGGTGAGCAAATCGGCAAACACTACAACTACAACAGTAACAACAAAGGGATTGAATTGATATTTCCCTCTTTTAAATAACTGCTTAAAAACAGCCGGTTTTGCCAACTTATATCCAATGACTAACAATACAGATGCTAATACTGCTAATGGTATTTTATTTAACAAAAACGGTATAGAAATGACACTGATGAGTAGAAGTAAACCGTGAATAATGGCTGACATCTTAGATTTTGCACCCGCATTCACATTGGCAGTTGAACGAACTACGACAGAGGTCATCGGCAAACCTCCCAACAATGCACTGATGACATTTCCTATCCCTTGTGCCTTTAATTCCAAATCAGTATCAGTAAGTCTTTTTTGAGGATCCATACGGTCAGATGCCTCAATACATAATAAAGTTTCTATGGAGGCTATGACAGCAATTGTTACCGCAATCGTCCAAACTTCTTTATTGGTAAAACTTGAAAAGTTAAATCCATGTGAAAGATCCAAGAAATCTGGAAAGATAAATATCTCCTTAAAATCTTTGAAACTATTTACCTCCGGTAAGTTAACTAAATAATTTGGTGAAGTAATGGCTAAAGAACTTCCCATAGCAATAAATAACTCATTCAATATTGTTCCTATCACTACAGCAACTAACGCACTAGGCATTAGTTTATACTTGTTTAGATATGACACATTGTCCCATACTAATATAATTGCTAATGACACTAAAGATATAATGAGCACTCCCGGCTTTATTTGAGTAAAAGAAGCAGCAATATCTGAAAAGATAGCAAATCCGCTGCCCACCTCTACATCGGCTCCCAATGCAATTGGAATTTGTTTTAAAAAAATAATGATTCCTATCCCTGCTAACATACCCATAATCACATTGTTGGGAAAATAATTTGAGATAGTTCCGGCTTTCATAAATCCCAAAGCTAACTGAATGAGTCCGGCAAGGAACAATGCCGTCAAGAAAACCTGAAATGAACCAAGCGACATGATTGCAGAAAGCACAATTGCTGTAAGTCCTGCAGCAGGACCCGAAACGCTTATATGGGAGTTTGAAATAAATCCCACAACAACTCCTCCAATTATCCCTGCTATAATTCCTGAAAACAATGGCGCGCCCGAAGCCATTGCAATGCCAAGGCATAATGGTAATGCAACTAAGAACACTACCAGCCCTGAAGCAAAATCATATTTTAAGTTTTTTAATATATTTGTTTTTTTAAGCATAATTTAATTTGAATAACATTCGACTAAGTACTGAAATGACATGCAGTGCCATTCAATATAAAAACCGGTTTTAATCAATCGTAACGCACAATGAGTGCATCTTACAAGTGATTTGTATTAAATTAAACTATGTTCGGGAGGTGGGAATAAAGTCTCTTGGACTATATTCTCGTAATGTGCTAAATATTGATAATGAAGTTTCTCTGATCTTAAACTTCCTATATCTGCAAATCTATTAGTATCATAATATAGTTCATCCACTATATCAATGGAAATATGATTGTGGTTTTCTTCTTCAATCTGTTGGCTAACAGAAATCATTGCTGTCAATGAATTGCTAAATGAATATACGGTAGGAATAAAGAGAAGTGCTATAAAGAAAAATGATAATAAGACAGCACGTATATTCATCAATGCAAAAGTAGTCATACTCCCTCAGCCTACAAACGATTTTATCGAATAAAAATTCAAATATCTCGCCTTTACTTTGCTATACTTATTCAATGAAAATACTAAGTTAGTCACTATAAAGCATCATATAACAAAGGCTATTGTGCTTGATAAGGTTGCTGATACCGCATGAGTCTGACCAAGTTTAGTACATTACCGGCAAAAAGAGTGCTTTTGCTATACTCCCTACATTAAAAATGTAGGCAAGTTGAAGTAAATTACATAAGGGTCGCAAGTCATGATAATTTCACTACGAGTATCTACTTTTCAGAGATAAACAACCGCTCTAACAGGCTTGTTTTTTTGTATCTTTGCAAGTCAAAAAAACAGCAAAATATGGCAGAAAAAGTAGAATGTTTGATTATCGGATCCGGACCTGCGGGATATACAGCAGCAATTTATGCAGCACGTGCTGATTTAAAACCGGTTTTGTACGAAGGATTGCAACCAGGTGGACAACTTACAATCACAACAGAAGTAGAAAATTTCCCCGGATATCCTGATGGAGTCATGGGTCCTGAAATGATGAACCAGTTCAAAAAACAGGCAGAAAGGCTCGGAACCGATGTACGCTACGGAATAGTTACCAAAGTTGATTTTAGTGGTCCTATTCATAAAGTATGGGTAGATGAAAAGACTGAAATTCACTGTGATACGGTTATCATTTCAACGGGAGCATCTGCAAAATGGCTTGGTCTTCCTTCTGAACAGCGACTAAACGGAAACGGTGTGTCTGCTTGTGCGGTATGTGACGGATTTTTTCACAAAGGCAATGATGTAGCCATAGTGGGTGGTGGTGATACAGCAGCAGAAGAGGCTACTTACCTTGCCAAATTTTGCAAAAAGGTATATATGATTGTTCGTTCTGAACTTAGAGCCAGCAAAGCAATGCAACACAGGGTAAAATCAATGCCTAATATCGAAGTATTGTTACAAACTGAAACTGATGAAATATTGGGAAAAGATGCAGTGGAAGCAGTTAGAGTGAGAAACAGAATTGACAACTCAACCCGTGAATTATCAATCAGTGGTTTCTTTGTTGCAATCGGACATACTCCAAATACTGATATTTTTAAACCTTGGATTGATTTAGACGAACAGGGATATATCAAAACCATTCCCGGCACATCCAAAACCAACATCCCCGGAGTATTTGCAGCCGGAGACGCACAAGACAAACACTATCGTCAAGCTGTTACTGCTGCGGGTAGCGGCTGTATGGCAGCCCTTGATGCAGAACGCTATTTGGCTGAAGTTCATAGCAACGCTGTATCTGCTAAATAACAAGAATTCCATCATATAAGAACAGAGAGCGACACGTAGCACTCTCTGTTCTTTTCTTTATTTCATAAAGTCTTTAGAGCCTTGTGAAATAGTTTGTATGTTCTGCAATTATATCCGTAATTTGCTAACCCTAACAAACATTCAAATATGGCACATATCAGCGAAATCAGGGATAATTATATTTATGTTAAAATGACCACTCCTAAATTTGAACTCAGAGAAAAGGGTGGCTTAATTGAAGAAATTGAAAAAATCCAAACCGTCAAACCTAATTTGGTGATTGATTGCGAAAATATTGAGCAAATCTCTGACGAAGAGGCATTCAGAATTAAATTTTTAAGAGATAAAAATCAAGAACGTGCCGGTTTTATTATACTATGCAACCTCAAAGACAATCTTTCTCAAAAATTGGAGTCATTAGGTTTAGTCTGTGTACCTACTGTTGATGAAGCCATTGATTATATTTACTTTGAAGAAATTGAAAACGAGTTCTTGAGCGACTTTGAAGATGAAGAATAAAGAAAACACCCAGCGATTTCTGGTTACATCTGCTCTTCCTTATGCAAACGGACCTCTCCATATTGGACATATTGCAGGATGCTATCTTCCGGCCGATATTTACGTTCGCTTTCTTAAGTCACAGGGCAAAGAAGTAAAATTTATTTGCGGCAGCGATGAACATGGAATGGCTATCACAATGCGAGCAAGGAAAGAAGGGAAAAAACCACAAGAAATTGTGGATTTTTACAATGCTCAAATAAAAAAAGCTTTTGAAGACTTCGGGATTATATTTGACATCTATTCCCGTACCAGCAAGCCAATACACCACAAAACAGCACAAGACTTTTTTCTGACTTTGTATCAAAAAGGGATTTTTGAAGAAAAAGAATCAGAACAATATTATGATGAAGAAGCTAAACAATTTTTAGCAGACAGATACATTAAAGGAACCTGCCCAAAATGTGGTTTTACAGAAGCCTATGGCGACCAATGTGAAAAATGCGGCACATCACTCAATCCAACCGACTTAATTAACCCGGTATCAACTCTTACAGGTAAAAAACCAAGTTTAAAGAAAACCAAGAATTGGTACTTGCCCTTAGAAAAATTCCAACATACCTTAGAAGAATATATTCAAAGTAAAAAAGATTATTGGAAACCAAATGTTTACGGGCAGTGTAGTTCGTGGCTAAAAGAAGGGTTGCAAGCTCGTGCTATGACAAGGGACTTGGACTGGGGCATAAAGGTACCGCTTGCAGAAGCAGATGGCAAAGTGCTTTATGTCTGGTTTGATGCCCCTATTGGATATATTTCAGCAACCAAAGAGATTCTGCCTGAATCTTGGGAAGATTTTTGGCAAAAGGAAGATACGGCTCTTATACAATTTATCGGAAAGGATAATATTGTTTTTCATTGCTTGATTTTCCCCGCCATGTTAGCCGCACACGGTGATTATATTTTACCTGAGAATGTTCCGGCAAATGAATTTTTAAACTTAGAGGGCAATAAAATTTCTACTTCTCGTAATTGGGCAGTATGGCTGCATGAATATTTAGAGGATTTTCCACACAAACAAGATGAATTGCGCTATGTACTGACATCCATTGCTCCCGAAACTTCTGACAGTGAATTTACATGGAAAGATTACCAATCAAGGGTCAACAATGAATTAGTGGCTATACTCGGCAATTTTGTAAATAGAGTCATTACTTTAATTCATAAATACTATGACGGTGTCGCGCCAATTTTAAATACATCCGAAATCAATCCGGAATTACACAAAGAGATTGAAACAGCTTATACTAAAACAAAGGAACACACCGAATCTTATCGTTTTAGACAAGGGTTAAATGCAGCGATGGAACTTGCTCGCTTTGGCAATCGGTTTATCACCGCTCAAGAACCATGGAAAAAGATTAAAACAGACCCCATTCAAGTAAAACAAGACTTAGCTGCATGTTTATTAATTACTGCCCACTTAGGGAGGGTGTTGTATGCGTATTTACCTAAAACCAGTAATAAAATATGGCAATTACTCAACTTGCCGACTTCTGCTCTTTCAGATTGGAATGCTGAACTCCTTTTTTCGGAAGGTCACTTAATAAAGCAAGCCGATTTATTGTTTCAAAAAATTGAAGATTCCGAAATTGAAAAACAGTTAGTTAAGCTTCAAAAATCAGCTCAACAAAATATTGCACAAACAAAAGTCGAAGACACGCAGACAGAAATTAGTTTTGATGAGTTTCAAAAAATGGATTTACGTACTGCTGTTATTACCCATGCAGAAGTGGTTCCAAATACTGATAAATTATTGAAGTTAGAAATTGATTTGGGATATGAGAAGCGTACCATTGTCAGTGGTATCGCAGCACATTACACACCTGCACAAGCAATAGGTAATACTGTATTAATCATAGCAAACTTAGCTCCCAGAAAAATCAAAGGGATTGAATCTAAAGGGATGATTCTCATGGCGGAAGAAGATGGCAAACTCTCTTTTATGCGCCCTGAAAAGACATTCAAAGGAGGAGCAAAAGTGAAATAACTTTTTTAAGGTTGTATCATTTTAAAATTCTTAGTTTTGCAACCCTTTTGGGCCTCGTAGTTCAATGGATAGAATAGAAGTTTCCTAAACTTTTGATACAGGTTCGATTCCTGTCGAGGCTACTGAACAGGACAGGTCGTCAAAATTGGCGACTTTTTTTGTTTTATCGGCTTGTAACTCGTTAGTAATCAACAGAAAATCAGAAATAGCAGAACTGCCGTCAATAGTTCGACACTTGTTTTTCTCAAATAGCAGTTTTTTTGGAAAAATCGAACTAAGAAACATTCCTTTATCCTCCAAATCCAAGTCCTGCCACAGTTTACGCAGGTTTGCCATGACCTCAAATGCTACCTCCATTTGAGAAAGCGTATCGGTATTTGTTATCTCAAAATCCGACTTCTGAACTTCCAGTAATGCCAGTTCTTCTTTGTAGGTGTCTTTTAGTCGCTGATACGAGACCATTTCTATTTTTCCCTCTACCAACAACATATCTGTCTTTAAAAGGGAGGCTTTTACCTGCTCTATGTGGCTGTTGATTTTGATTATGCCTCCCCTGCGGGAAGTCTTGTCTATACCGATGATACGCTCAACGGATTTAAGGTAGGTTTCTACGTATTGGGGGTTAATGGATATTTCATCGAGCCACTCCTCAAAACATTGATTGACAAGCGGTGCTGAAACCCTGTGCTTGCAGCCCAGTCTGCAATGGTAGTAAAAAAATCGGCTGCCTGTTTTGCTTCTTGATGCGCTCCCTGTCAGGTTGCCCCCGCAATCAGGACACACAAGATAACCTCTTAGCGGCAGTTCTTCTCTTGCCGTCTTGGGCTTGGACTGAATGGCTTTAACCTTGCCTGAAAGAACCTGCGCTTTCTGAAAGAGGCTGTCGCTGATGAGTGCCTGATGTACTCCCTATACTATCTGTTCAGGTTCGTTCTTATGGGCGGGGACTGTAATCTTACCTGTATAAATAAGGTTGTCAAACAGGGTGGCGAACCTGCTCCGTGAAAGGGTCATGCCTTTGGGAGTAAGTTTCTTACGGATTTGCTCTTTTGAGTATAAGCCTGTGCAAAACTGTTCAAACGCTTCTTTGACTAATTCCGCTTTGTGTCCGTTAGGTATCAGGATAGGTTTGTTTTTTTCATCGCGGCTGTATTTGTATCCGAAGGGGGCTACGTTGCAGTACCTGCCTTCTTTTAAGGCTCTTCTTATTCCGTTGGCAGTGTTCATGCCTCTGCGGTCGTTTTCTATTTCGGGGGTGGCGAGGTATATCATTTGCAGCAGCTTGTTTTCGGGTACGTCCATATCCAAAGGTTGCTCTATGCCTTCGCAAAGAACACCCAAATTGCCTAACTTCTGTATGGTCATCAGGGCTTCTATGGAGTTACGGCTGAACCTGTCCCATTTCAGAAAGACGAGTTTGTTTACCTGTCCTTTGTTTTGTTTCAAGAAAGAAAGCAGGGCATTAAAAGTGGGGCGGTTAAAGGTCTTTGCGGAATAGTCCTCTGAAAACCTGTGCATGATTTTGTAGCCTTTCAGATTACAATAAGTATTGAGTTTGTCCTGTTGGTCGCGCAGGCTGTATCCGTGTTGCGCCTGTTCATCGGTGGATACCCGTACATAGGTAATTACCTTTGTCATTCGTCTTTATTTTTATTTGCTGCTTTTCTTTTCCTGTTTTCCCAAACCTTGCAAGTGAGTATAGCAAGTCGGTGAAAGAACTCATCAGGGGGAATACTGTCCTGTTTATTTTCCAGTCTTTCGCTCTTGTTGCTGTCGGGCTTGTGCGGTTTCTGATGTTTCAAAGGTACAGGATACTTAGATACTTAGTTTACAGACAAATAAAAATGTCGCTTTTCTGCAAAGCGTTCGGGCAAAGGTTAATCAGAGAAATTTACCGCCTGTAAGGAAGTATGGAAAATGTAGGGAAATACATAACGTTATAAGAAGTTAAAGACAGGGTAAGGTTTTAAGGAAAATGAAAGATTTGGGGTGGAAAGCAAGAGCAGACAAGGGATTGGGTTGGGTGCAGAAGAAACCTGCTACCTTTTACTGTGTCAAAAAACTTTGAAAAAAAGTGTGCTTGTGTGCTGTGCGTGTTTTTTGCGCTGTATAGGCTTGGTTATCAGTTATTTAATTCAGCACACTTTTTGTGTGCTTAAACCCTGTCAGCACACAAAAAGTGTGCTGACAGACAAAAAGGGGAATTGGGGAGGAAAAATCACAGTTTTTTTCAGACACAGGACAAAAATCTGCGTTTTTACGACTTAATTAGCAATTTTCAGAGCCTAACAGGTGTTTTCCACCAAAATAGACACTCTTGCCTATTTGATATGCTGTGTCTTTTTACTGGCGGGGGATTAGTGGACATTTTGGTCTAATTTACAGCAAAAATCACACTAAAAACAAAGTTAAGCATAACAGTAACAGATTGATAATAAGCAAGATAGAAACAATTTACTTTTTTCTTGGTTTGTCAAAATGTTGTTTTGTAGCTTTGTCAAGCGGAAGCAAAACTAAAACTATCATTCAATAAAAAAAGCAAAGTCATGAAAAAAAATTACTTAGGAAAATCCATTATGATGGTAGCCTTGTTATTCTTTTGTTCAGTAACAGGGTTTGGGCAAAACGACACAATGCTTCGTGTCAAATTTATGTCAGAGGTATTACCGAATTTACCTGACGGTTCCTATAGTATTGTGATAGAACTGGTAGAAGGAGATGCTGTAACTACAACAGTTAATCACCCGGGATATTTTGTCTATACCAATACAGACTACCCTACACCGGGAGAACCTTATGTTGCAGATGTTTACCTTTTCCCTGAGGAGGGGTATGAACTCATTCTTGATGAGGAACAACTGAGTACCCTTATTGAAGAAATTGACTCAGAAACTGAAAAATCAGCCGTATTGCTTTACCCTAACCCTACCTCAGACGAAGTAACCCTGCAATGGAAAAAAGGGTTTCAGTCTTCCGATGTAAAGGTGTATGACATAAACGGAAAGCTAATCGCCCAAAGGGTATGGAAAAAAGAAAGTTCTCTTACCCTGAACACAAGCGCGTGGGCAGAGGGTACTTACTTTATTCAGATAGAAACAGGCGAGCAGGAAAGAATGTACATGAAACTTGTTATCAATAAATAAGGCACTCATGTTAAAGCGAAAGGGATTTGCCTTAATCCTGCTCTTGGCAACAACCATTGCTTACGGACAGCATACTACATGGTTTACTGTAAGCAATGGTTATAGTGGGCGTGGTACTATTCTTCTTCATAAAGATACTGTTATTACAGTAACAGCAGGAGTAGGAGAATATGTATGGAAAACTTACATACACGTCAATTATCATTCGCTTTATTCAGGGCAGTTATTTAAAACAGATACCTTAGATATAACCCGGATAACAGGTGATTCTACGGTTAATAACGGGTTGTCCTCTCGTACTGCTTTGATAGATTCTTTTGGTAATTTGCAAGTCGGGTTCAGCTATGGCGATAGGTCAGTGGGGGAAACAGGCAAATGGCAGTCAGGAATATTTAATGTCAATCCCTTTCAGAAAACAGGTCATTACCTGGGCGTGGACACTTTTACTACTCATGTATTAAACTATATAGAAATTAACGGAATCCGATATGCTATTACTGTATGGCATATGTACATTAGCCCCCTAAATGGCATAAATAACTTTAATCTTGTTAAACTAAAAGGAGAAGACGAGGTGAGTTTAGTCAGGCAGCAGATTAACACCCTAACTTATCAGACACATATAGAAGGAGTATATGCAGACAATCAAGATATAGGCAATGTATTCTTATCAACGGTTGATATGTGGTGTTTTGCCTCAACACCCCGTTGTTATCAGAACGATGTAGTAAAAATGGATACCAACGGTAATATTCTATGGACGTGCAGACCCAATAACAATGACAGCTTTAATACTTCATTTTTTCAGATGGTACAGAAGCCTGACGGGAACATTCTATGCAGTTGGTCTGACCATTCCTATGCCCAATCGGGACCTGTGGTCGGGGCAAAGATTAATGAAAACACAACTGTTTGGTTTGCAGAGATAGAGTATGAAACGGGTCAGGTGCTGTGGAGGAAAAACATCAGGCAGTTTTTGGAATGGAGAATGATACCTCAGACAACAGACGACCCAAGGTTCAAAAATGCTCAGGACATATATTTTTGCGATGTACAACTGACAGAAGACGGGCATATAGTTTGGGTGGGGTATCGTTATATACTATACCCTGAACCGAATTACTGGAAACGAATACCTGCTTTGCTGAAAACCGACCTTGAAGCCAATCCCGTGTGGTACAGAGAATATGATTTAGTTCCTGATGATACAGGGGACAAGGGTATGCAGGTATTTAACTTTGTACAAACACCTGACAATGGATTTATACTTACAGGAGAATACCTAAACCGTTTTGGGGAGTTTAGTGGCGGAGAACTTTGGCAGAAAACAGCCTTGTTGAGGTTAGACAGCAAGGGGTGTCTAACACCGGGCTGCGATGCTACGGATAACGTAGCAACTGTTAAGCCCTCTGTATCGCTATGCCTTGTCTATCCCAATCCCGTAAATTCCGAAATCAAAATTCAGTACCCCGAAAATATGCCCTCTTACTGGACTGTTCAGCTAACGGATATATTGGGCAAAACTGTTTATCATTCAGAAGAAGCCTTAACATCTATTCCTGTCCAAGACCTGTCCGCAGGTGTTTATTTCTTATATTTGCAACAACAAAACAGTTTTCACTATGAAACACATAAGATTATTATTGAGCGTTAGTTTGGTGCTGTTGATTGGCAAGCCCGCAAAAGCACAAACTTTCTTTGAAGATAGTACTTATTATTTTGTATATCAAGATGCTTATTCACTCACGCCTGGTTTGGACTTTGGTACTTATTGCAAAGAATTGTTGAGGATTGATTCGATTGGAGATATGGGGGAGTATTATACTGTTGAAAGAACCCCGTATAAACCCTTTTGGGGTTATGATTCGCTCACATACAAGTTGCGGGTTTTTAATGACAAAGTTTATCTTTCTGGTTTTTTGACAAACAACAATAACGATTCATTTGAAATAAATGACCTGCTTATTTATGACTTTACGCTGGATATTGGCGATACAATGTTTGTTTCTGATACGTTAAGCGGATTGTATTATGGCTTGATTTTAGACACTATTGTAGATATAACGTATTTAGACGGGATTTCAAGAGAGACATTCTATTGGTCTGTTATAGACCCTCACAATGAGTTCAATAATATCAAGTTAGATTATACTGTAAAAGGGATTGGTTCAAACAGGGGCTTAGTTTACTTTGAACTTTTGGTCAGACGAACTGGTTGGCAAGGGCTGGTATCCGCTTGTAAAGACAACACCCCTATTTACTTAAATAACCCTACACATTATCCGATTGACGTTGAGGACGCTTGTAATGAGGATACAATTCGGTCAAGGGTTATTAGTGTAGAACATATTATTTCAATACCCCTTAAAATCTACCCCAATCCCGCCCAAACCGAACTCTTTTTACAGGAAATCCCCCTACATTCAGCATACAGAATTTTGAACGTTGTAGGAGCAGAAGTAACAAAAGGTGTTTATGAGGGTAATGCAATCCCTGTTTCAGCCTTGCCACAAGGTGTTTACCTGCTTCAAATCCAAACACAGGAGCAGGTGTGGCAGGCAAGGTTTGTGAAGGAGTAGTCCCTCTTACTGGCTGATACAGACCTCCTCATGTATCAGGTAGCGATACTTCATGTTAGAATTATACCTGTTTTTACTCCAATACAGGTAGTTATTTTTATAGTCAGCGTCTTTGTGCGCCTTGCAAATCAAATCTCCGTCAAATGCGCTGTCGCTTCCTCCTCTCATGCTGCCTTTAACTGTGCGCTGATAAATGATAAACATAAACTTCCCGTCCTGACTTTTACGGAAAAAATCCAGTTTCCCCTGACCGCCTGCCACCTTGCCCCAACCGTCAATGAATATGCAGTCAAAATAAGGAGCAAGGTTTACAAGGGTATCATACCCCTGCGGTAATTCACTCACACATTCTATGTATTGTTGCGCTTTCTTTGACAAGTATTCATCACGCTTTTTAATGAACAAATCACTGTCCTTATGTTCCTCCAAAGAAATAAACAGGCAGTTGTAGCCGCTTTCCGCCATAGCACCAAGAAACTGGAAAGCCGCCCTTGTTTTCCCTGCGCCTTCGGGTGCGTCTAAGGTCTGTCTAGTCCTAAAACAGGTTGACATCACTTCATAAGAAGAAATTAAAAAAACCTAATTATACACTTGCAAACAAAATAAAAAGCATTACCTTTGCACCTCAAAATTTCAAAGAGATGGCGATAACAGTTATAAAAAGAAAAGCAAGAAGAAATTTTAGCAGAGCAAAATTGCGTACTATTAACATTACTAATCTTCAAAAGATTGTATATATAAAATCTCCTTACAAAGGGGAATCAGGGATTATCCTAGAAGATAAATAATCCCAAATTGCAAGCAACCGTTCTTTAAAATAAAAATTTATAAGCGAGAATAGCTCAGTTGGTAGAGCGCAACCTTGCCAAGGTTGAGGTCGCGAGTTCGAACCTCGTTTCTCGCTCGAAATCCCGCTTAGTCGGGATTTTTTGTTCAAATACAAAAATCCAATTGCCCGAGTGGTGGAATGGTAGACACGCAGGACTTAAAATCCTGTGACCTTTATCGGTTGTGCGGGTTCAAGTCCCGCCTCGGGTACCAAGCAGTTCTTTTTGTCGTTCCGCTTATTGCGGAGAGGAAAGTCCGGGCAGCACAGAACAGTATGCTTCCTAACAGGAAGGGTTTTTGTGAGTAATTACAAAAATACAGCCAGTGTTACAGAAAATAACCGCCCTGAGTTTATTCATTGGGTAAGGGTGAAAATGCAGGGTAAGAGCCTGCGAGATTGTGTGGTAACATACAATTTGAACAAACCTCATACGCTGAAAAGCCAAATAAGCTGACTTCCGAGGGCTGTTCGCCTAAGCATAACTCATAGTTAGCAAGTCAGTGGGTAGGCTGATAGAGTTTGGTTGTGAAACCATTCCCAGATAAATGACAAAATTCGGCTTGCCGAAAACAGAATCCGGCTTATAGAACTGCTTTTTTCTTTTTACTTTTACTTTCATCTTCTCTATTTGGATTCATTTTAAAATAAAGTCCTACAAGGAATAATTCACTTGGCATTTCTCATTTTGTATAATTTTGTGGCATCAAAACGAATTTCAAATGGCTATTATCATAACAGACGAATGTATCAACTGCGGAGCTTGTGAACCTGAATGTCCAAACAACGCAATATATGAATCAGGTGCCGAATGGAGCATTGCTGATGGCACTACAGTAACAGGTTCTTTTACGTTGGAAAATGGCGATGTTACTGATGTGGACACACGACATCCCGCTATATCCAATGAAGTATATTATATTGTCCCTGATAAATGCACAGAATGTGAAGGATTCTTTGGCGAACCTCAGTGCGCGGCAGTATGCCCTGTTGATTGCTGTATTCCTGATGTTGACAGAGTTGAAACCAAGGAGCAACTTCTGGCAAAGAAAGACAAACTTCATCCAAACGCTTAACCTATGAAAGGGATATGTCGCCTTTCGTGGATACCACTCAGGGCTAAACCAGAGTCTGCTTCAGAAATGGTGAGTTGTTTACTATTTGGTGAGACCTATCAAGTGCAAAGCGAGCAAAATGGGTGGTTTGAAATACTCACAGATTTTGACAATTACCACGCTTTTATTTCTTCCGACCAATTTAGTGAAAACACTTTTCCTACCGGCAACAAGACAATTATCGTTCCCGAATGTTTTACAGTAATTCATTTGCCCGGCTTTCCTCCAATCATTCCCGGAGGTGCGGTATTACGCGAAAATGAGATAGACCACTTTCCCGCATGGAAAGACAGACAGGTTCACCCGCACACCTTACAAAAATCCATCATTGACACGGCTCACACATTCATAAACACTCCGTATCTATGGGGCGGCAGAAGTTTCTCAGGTATAGATTGTTCAGGGTTCACACAGATTGTTTTTAAAATAAACGGAATAACGATTCCTCGAGATTCGCGTCCTCAAGCCGCTGTATGTCAAACCGTTTCTTTTGATGAGATACAAGCAGGAGATCTATTGTTTTTCGGTAAAAATTCAGAAAAAATAACCCATGTAGGAATCTATATTGGAAACAGTGAAGTAATGCACGCAAGCGGTAAGGTAAAGATAAACAAATTGAGCAAAGAAGGTATAATACATGAATCAGGAAAGTTGAGCCATGTACTGATTAGTGCAGGAAGGGTTATACATTAAATCTAAAGTGCATACAATCCCCGTCTTGCACAATATATTCTTTTCCTTCTACGCCTAACTTTCCGGCTTCTTTAACAGCGGTTTCAGATTTGTAATGAACATAATCATCGTAAGAGATTACTTCAGCCCTGATAAAGCCTTTTTCAAAATCTGAGTGAATCACTCCGGCAGCTTGTGGTGCTTTAAAGCCTTTCGTTATAGTCCATGCTCTCACTTCTTTTTCTCCTACGGTAAAATAAGTAATGTAGTCCAAGAGTTTATAAGCAGCTCTGATTAATTGCGCCAATCCACTTTCGCTTAAACCATAATCTTTCAAAAACATTGCGCGTTCCTCGGAATCTTCCAGTTCGGCAATTTCCGCTTCCAATGCTGCAGAGATAATAATTACTTCTGCTTGTTCTTCTTTTGCTTTCTCCTTGACTGCATCTACCCACTTATTGCCTTTTAACCCTGCTTCGTCCACGTTGCAGACGTATAAAATTGGTTTAACAGTAAGTAAATTCAAGTCGTCAATCAATTCCAACTCCTCTTTCTCCAAGCCTAAGGAGCGCACAGATTTACCTTGTTCAAGGTGTTGTTTAATTTTAAGCAATACCTCGTGAGTTTTGGCTGCATCTTTATCACCACCTGCTTTAGCTGCCTTTGCTACTTTGCTAATCCTTGCATCTACAGATTCTAAGTCTTTGAATTGTAATTCTGTATCAATAATATCCTTGTCTCTAATAGGATCAATGCCACCTTCAACATGGATGATATTGTCGTTTTCAAAACATCTTAAAACATGCAAAATGGCATTGGTACTTCTGATATTTCCTAAAAATTGATTTCCTAAACCTTCGCCTTTGCTAGCGCCCTTTACTAAACCTGCAATGTCCACAATCTCAATAGTTGCGGGCACTATGTTTTGAGGCTTAGCGATTTTAGTCAATTCCTCTAACCTTGGATCGGGAACGGTTATAATACCAATATTGGGTTCGATTGTACAAAAGGGAAAGTTTGCTGCTTGAGCTTTTGCATTTGTCAAACAGTTGAAAAGTGTTGATTTACCTACGTTGGGTAATCCAACGATACCACATTTTAGAGCCATTTATTTTCCGTTACTTTTTAAGAGTTCTCCTATATCTTTCATTATCCTTTCAGCAAGATTATCCGCCAAGGTTGACGATTTGCTTTCAGCATAAATCCTGATAACAGGTTCTGTATTTGATTTTCTTAGATGCACCCATTCGTCATCAAATTCTATTTTCAGACCATCAACAGTATTGATAGGGTGTCTTTTGTATTTGTGTTGAATTTGTTCTAAAATCGTATCTACAGAGAAATTATCTGCAATACTGATTTTATTTTTAGAAATCACATAATTGGGCAAAGTTGCTCTATAGGTAGAAGCTTTTTTACCAATTTTTGCAAGATGAGACAAGAAAAGAGCAATGCCCACTAATGCATCTCTTCCATAGTGTATTTCAGGGTAAATAATACCTCCATTTCCTTCGCCTCCAATAACCGCGTTAGTAGCCTTCATTTGTTTCACAACATTCACTTCTCCCACAGCAGAAGCCGAATAGCTCATCCCTGCTTTTTCTGTAACATCTCTCAGTGCTCGAGTGGAACTAAGATTAGACACGGTATTGCCGGGTGTGTGTTGTAACACATATTGAGCTACAGCAACCAATGTATATTCTTCTCCAAACATTTCGCCATTCTCAGACACCAATGCCAATCTATCCACGTCCGGGTCAACACTGATACCCAAGTCAGCAGAACGCCCCTTCACCTTGAGTGCCAGACTTGTAAGATTTTCGGGCAATGGTTCGGGATTGTGCGCAAAATGTCCGGTAGGCTCACAGTTTATCTCTATTATTTCACTTACTCCCAGTGCCTTTAACAAAGCAGGAACAGCTATTCCGCCTGTAGAGTTAACGGCATCTACCACAATTTTGAATCCTTTCTCTCTGATTGCTTTTACATCAACAAGAGGTAGTTCAAGTATTCTTTCAATATGTCTGTTGATATAACCTCCATGTTGATGGTGAATCTCACCAATTTCTGTAGCATCTGCATAGTTTACTGCTGAAGTTTCTGCCAGTTCTAACACTTGACCTGCTTGTGCTTCATCTAAAAACTCTCCGTCATTATTAAGTAATTTCAGTGCATTCCATTGTTTTGGGTTATGGCTTGCAGTAATAATAATTCCACCCGCTGCCTTGAGTTCAATAACAGCAAGTTCAACAGAAGGGGTGGTACTCAAGCCCAAGTCAACAACATCAAATCCAAGAGAAACAAGAGTTGAATTAACCAAACCTGCAACCATTTGACCCGAAATACGAGCATCACGTCCAACAACAATCGTCTTACCCCAATTTTGTTTGCCAATGAAAGTTGCAAAAGCAGCAGTAAATTTAACAATGTCGGGTGGTGTAAGATTGTTGCCCGGCAAGCCTCCTATCGTTCCTCTGATTCCAGAAATTGACTTGATTAATGACATATTTTTCCTCCTTTAATAAGGGTGTGCGAAGATAACATTCTTTGTGTGTTTATGTATTACAAATTATTTGCCGTTTTCCCTCCATAACTCCCCTAATTTAATTTGAGTATTGGGAGTAAAATTTGTGGTATATAGCTGACCGGTTCCTAGCCCTTGATGCAATTTTGTTTCCTTAGTTGAGACCCATTGAGCAATTACATTTAATCCAATATTGCTTTCTAAAGCAGACGTTGCCCACCAGCCCACATTGTATTTCTTTGCAATGCTTATCCATTTATCAGACGCAGCAAGTCCACCCACAAGAGAGGGTTTGAGCACAATCCATTGCGGACGAACTTGTTTCAGCAATGCCTCTGCTTGTCTGTCAATATTTAACCCTATCAGCTCTTCGTCCAAGGCAATGTCTATAGGAGATTTTGCACAGAGTTCTTCCATCTCTCCCCATTGATTTCGCGCTATTGGTTGTTCTATACTGTGAATCTCGAAGCGTTTTAAATCTTTGAGCATCAACAACGCATCTGTAGCAGGGAACGCTCCATTAGCATCTAATCTGATTTGCAAGTGCGAACTGTCAGCAGTTTTTCTCACTTGCTCAATCATCCGACATTCAAGTTCAAAATCAAGTGCCCCTATTTTAAATTTTAGGCAATTGAATCCTGCTTGCAACTTTAGTTGAGCTTCTGCTTGCATTTCCTCAATGTCATTCATCCACACCAATCCATTTATTTTGATGCCTGCTAAGCCATGACTAAAGGGAGTATCAAACAATATTTGTTTGCCTCCGGTTTGCAGGTCTAACAAGGCGGACTCTAATGCAAAACTGAATGCCGGATACTGCTCTAATATCTCAGGGTCAATGTTTTCGCCACAATTTAACTTGAAAACAAGCTCCTCAATTATAGAGTCAAAATCTATTGTATCTTCCGGGCTAAGTTTGTGTATAATGCCACATTCTCCTTGACCTTTAATATCAGGTTGCAATACATCAAACACTTTGATAATCCATAGTTTGCGGTCATTAAGCGCGCCTCTGCTTGTGGTTGCAGGTCTTTTGTATATAAGGGTGTGTTTTTCTAATTCAAATTTCAGAACCATGATAACAAAGGCAATACCAACACAGAAATTGAGAAATATTTAAGTTCACGCATGTAATAAAAAAAAGGTGTTTGTCTATTTGCAAGCGCAATTTTCATTATTCTGAATGTAAAAATCAACAAGGCAATAATTGATACAAACAGCTTGACTCCTAAGTCTTTATCTGTTAAAGAGATAAATACCACAAAACTGATTAACATGGCAATTACTAAAGTGTAGAAATACATTTTTGCTTTAACATAACCCAGCAATACCGGTATTGTAGTTTTACCTGAACTTTTATCTTTTTCAATATCGCGAATATTGTTAATAGTAAGCACAGCGGTAGAAGCAAAGCCCATGCAACAAGAAGCTGCTACACATGCCGGAAAAACGTGATTGGGTTGGACAACAAAAGAATCGGTAGCATGCAAATAAACGCACCCCAACACTGCCACCGGACCAAAAAAAATAAATACAAACAAATCCCCAAGAGCTTTGTATCCATAGGCATTCTTGCCAATTGTATAGGTAATGGAAGCTAAAATAGCAAGCAATCCAACTCCGAGCATAAAAATAAATCCCTTAGATAAATCTCCATCAAAAGCTACCCACAACAATTTCAATCCTGACAATAAGGATAAACCTGAAATTAAAACAAGCGAAACAATCATCTTTGATTCCGAGATTCTACCTGAAGACATTGCCCTATCTTTACGTTTAGCATAAATGTCAGTGCCTTTTTTAAAATCACCGTAATCATTTGCAAAATTTGATAACACTTGCAACAAAATAGCTGTAATTAAAATCCAACCGGTAATTTCAAATCGGTAGAATGACGGATAGAACAATCTAACGCAAATATCTCCCATTGCAACTACGGCAGCAGCTAATGGCAAAGTGCGCAATCGTGCAGCACCTATATATGCTTTCACAAGAACCTCCTGTTTACCAAATACAAAAATTCTGAAACTAATTTTTCACTCTTTTCCCAATGATACGTTGGCGCAATCTCTTTACCTAAGTATTCCAAAGAGTCTTGTAAATTCCCAATTTCTTCAATTTTTTGTAAAACACTGCGATACACATCGGGTTTGCATGCAAACAGTTCATCTATATATTGATGTTTCTGGCTAATTGAAACAGTATTATAAAAATTCGTAATAGGTGCACTTTGCAATTTATGTGAAATATCGTTTGCCAGTGTTTTACGAGCTGTAATGTCTGCCAAAAGTTGTGTTAATAATGGCCTGAGATTCGTATTACCGGAAGGTTTTTCTGCTAATGAGACTTTGTTTGCTTCTGTTGCGGGAGTAGATAATACCGGAGCACTTTCTTCAATAATATTAACCTTTTCTTCTTCTATTTCCTCTTCTTTAATATCTTCTTTTGTTCCTACTACGGTTTCCTCTTCTATTGCATCTTCTAAGGGTATTTCAACTTCTTCTTGGGTTGGAATAATTACCTTCTCTTCAACCTTGGGTTCCTCTGTAAACAGATTTTTAGCTACCGGGGTTTCGATTGGCTTTTCAATTGAAATAGGTTCCGGTTTTTTCTCTTCTGCTTTTGGTTGTTCTGTAACTATCTTAGTGATATCAGCAGGTTTTTCTTCAATAGGATTTTCTTTAACAGTTTCGTCTCTCTCGGTTCTGAAAAAACCAGTCGGTTGGTTTTTTTTCAAGAAATATCCATCTTTCACAACCTCTTTTCCTTTAACTGCTTGACTAAACTCTTGTGTAAGGTCATATAAATCAAATACACGTTGTTTTATCAAATCAATATAAAATTGTCTTCTGGCAGTATTGTGTTCAATATCATGCGTTAAACTAGAAATTTCTTGGGCTATTTTCTTGATTTTTTTGCTGAGTACCTCTATATTCATAGGTAGCAAAGTTAAGAAAACAATATCTAGAAATATGAAAGTTAGAAACAAGAAATTACTTATTGTTTAATTCATTAGATAGTAACATTCTATACTTGTCAGACATAGTCTTTTTTCTACATTTGCAACGGATTGACAAACGGAGCCATTGCTAAACAAATTTACATTAAACAAGTTTTTCGCTTTATTTTTAAACCGCTGGACATTGCTGTCGTTGATCTTAACAGCAATCAGTTTAGGGATGTATGTTTACAAACCTTCTATTCATCCTTTTTCCTTTACAATTTTCTTGTTAAGTGCACTGTGGTCTTTGTGTTTTTGGAATGTAGCCGGAGCCATTACCGAAATGTTGCCAAAGATTCCTTCCTTGATCATCCGTGCTTTGATGGTAATATTTTTACCCATACTTTTTACAGTAGGAATCCAAGTATATTTAGAGTTTAAAGTCTTTTTGGATGACAACCTCATTGCGTTTGTGATGGATGACCCGGAATATTTTGTCAATGTGTTTGAAGTATTTTTCAGCAAACCAAGTGTCATGATTACATATCTCATACTGTCTGTATTGATGTTTTGGTATTTTGCACGCAACGCTGTTTATAAACAACAAGGTTATTTTAGGGTAATCGCCCTTTTCCTATTAGTAGCTATTGGTCAAAATCAATTTGGAAAATATGGCGACACTCTATTTTCAACTATTGACACACGGTATTTATTTACAACAAAAAAATACCTGAGAGAAAAGAATCAAAGAATTACACGAAAATACCTGAAACCTTCTGATATAAGGATAAATCCTCACAAGGGGAGTGTTTCAGCATATAATATTGTTATCATTCTACAAGAATCCATGAGTGCAGAACCTTTGTCTATTTATGGATATGAAAACGACTACACTCCCTTTCTGCAATCATGGTTTACACTCGAAAAATCACAATTTGTGGTTTTTCAAGATGCTATGTCCATTTCTGGTTGTACCAACATCAGCGTGCCTTCACTTTTTACCGGTGTGGGACCCGAAGAACCTTATGAAAAATTGATGCAAGTTCCCTTTATGTGGGACTACACAAAAGCCAATGCATATTCTACCGCCCTGATCTCATCTCAACGCTATACTTGGGACAATTTTCGCTATTTTGTTAAAAATAAAAATCTGGATTTACTCTTTACTTCAGAAGACACAGACTTGAGCACTGTTAACGACTTAGGTGTGGACGACATTGCCATGACGTTGAAAGCCAAACAAAAAATTGAGGAGATGCCTAAAGACAAACCGGTTTTTGTGATATACAATACCAATGCATTGCATAAACCTTTTCAAGAATCTTCTCCTCTTATTGAAATCCCAAAGCACATCAAGGAAAGATATGGCAAAGCAATGTATATCATTGATAAAAGCATAGAAAACATTTACAAAGCCTTTGAAAGTCGGGGAGAATTAGATAGAACAATTTTTATTTTTACTGCTGACCATGGTGAATATTCCATCAAACGTGAATCCAGATTAGGTTCATTTCTCAAAGAGGCATTACATATACCGTTGTTCATAAGAATACCAACACAATGGATAGATGAAAATCCTGAGCAATATCATCAGATGCTACACAACAGAGACAAAAGAATTACCAATCTTGACATAATGCCTACATTAGTTGATTTTCTTGATGCTCAAGAAGCAAACTCCGCAGTCTATGAACAATACAAAGGCACATCGCTATTCAAACCCATAGACAACCACAGAACCTTAGTTTTTTTAAGTACAAACGAAGTTAGGATCTGGTCCAATGAAGGTATGGGTATCTATCAAGACTCCTTCAGTTATATCATTGACAATATACACCATGCGCAGCTTTACAACCTGAACCAAGACCCAAATCAATACAAGAATATTATTCAACAATTTCCTCCAAGCTATTACAACCGCTTTCATGCAATCATCCGCAAAAATAAAGAGCTGAATCGGATATATGAAAATTATGGAAAATAGAATGGGCGAACGATTCTTAAAATAATCTTCAAAAAACATCACCTTACATTAGTCAGATTATAACCCTCGATAATCCATAGTAGCGGCTTTGTAATCGTGATTCGCAACAATTCATTAGTATGAACAAATCTGACAAAATTTAATCGCTTATATTTGCGCACGCAAAATAAGATGTATTGAGTTATTTTGTTGATTATTAATAAGATATAAATACCTAAAAGAATGAGAGTAGGAATCCCAAAGGAATTAAATCCTAACGAATCGAGAGTGGCAGCCACACCCAAGACCGTAAAAAGGTTGATAAAACAAGGGTTTGAGGTTTACATTGAAAAAGGAGCAGGATTAAAATCAAATTTTACAGACAAAGAATTTGAAGAATCCGGAGCGCATCTGTCTGCAACAGCAAACGAAATATATAGCAATAGCGATATAGTGCTGAAAGTATTAGAACCCAGTCCAGAAGAAGTAAATCAAATGAAGGAAGGATTAGTGCTTCTTAGTTACTTATGGCCCGCAACCAATCAAGACTTGTTGAAATTACTTGCAGAGAAAAAAGTCAATGCCGTTGCAATGGACGCAATTCCAAGAATATCCCGTGCACAGAAAATGGACGTCCTTTCGTCTATGGCAAACATTGCAGGATATAGGGCTGTAATAGAAGGGGCTTATCATTTTGGACGTTTTTTAAATGGTCAAATTACAGCAGCGGGCAAAGTTGATCCTGCCAAAGTATTGGTCATTGGAGCAGGTGTAGCAGGCTTAGCTGCCATTGGTGCGGCTAATTCTCTTGGTGCGATTGTGAGAGCATTCGACACTCGCAAAGAAGTGGCTGAACAAATAGAATCCATGGGTGCTCAATTTCTCACTGTGGACATAAATGAAGATGGTGCAACTTCATCAGGTTATTCAAAGGAAATGAGCAAAGAGTTTATTGAAGCCGAAATGAAATTGTTCTTGGAACAAGCTTCAGACGTTGATATCATCATTACAACTGCACAAATACCCGGGAGAGAAGCTCCCAAATTAATTTTAGACTATCATGTAGCAGCCATGAAACCGGGTTCTGTCATTGTGGACCTTGCTGCATCGACCGGAGGCAATTGTGCTTTAACCCAAAATGGTCAAATATTTACAACAGGCAATGGCGTAACTATCATTGGCAAACTCGACCAATTACCGGCTCAAGCTTCACAACTCTATGGAAACAATCTGTGTCATCTTCTTGATGATATGGGTAAGGCAGCTAACTTTAAAATTGACTTCCAAGATGCCATTGTTTCAAGAGCTATGGTAACACACGATGGCAAAATCAATTGGCCCCCTGAGCCTTTGCCTGTGAGTCCACAAAAACCCAAACCTGTTGTAAAAGAACTTTCAGCAGAAGAAATAAGAGTACAAGAAGCAAATAAAGTAAAGAAAAAAACAAGTAATATGTTGATTCAGCTTGGTGTAGTAGGTGCGCTTTTATTTTTGGTTGGTCAATTTGCAGAACCTCAATTTATGCAGCATTTCACGGTATTTGTGTTGGCTGTGTTTGTAGGTTGGAACTTGATTTGGAATGTAACCCACGCACTACACACACCTTTGATGGCTATTACCAACGCTATCAGTGGAATTATTGTGATTGGGGGGTTATTGCAAGTAACAGATGATTTTTCTGCCCCTGTTACAATCATTGCATTCTTGGCTATATTGGTTGCAAGCATCAATATAGTGGGCGGTTTTTTTGTTACACATCGTATGTTAAAAATGTTTAAAAAGTAAAAAGAGAGATTATGTTAGAAAATTTCGCAAATATTCAAACCGCAGCTTACTTATTCGCAAGCATTCTGTTCATTTTAAGCCTTGGGGGATTATCTTCACAAGAGTCTGCAAAAAGGGGTGTTTTATTTGGAATCGTAGGGATGATAATAGCCGTATTAGCTACGGTATTAGACACGCATGTAAATGGGCATGTTTATATAGTCATTGCAGTAGCCATTGCTTCCATCATTGGAGTGATGATGGCTCGTAAAGTAGAAATGACCGCAATGCCTCAACTGGTTGCTATCTTACATAGTTTCGTAGGTCTTGCAGCAGTATTAGTAGGTTTTGGTTCATATCACGAAGGAGCAGATACGGTGCATCTGATTGAAGTGTTTGTAGGGGTGTTTATAGGTGCCATCACATTTACCGGTTCTATCATTGCATGGGGAAAATTAGACGGAAAAATCCGCAGCAAACCATTGCTATATACAGGAAGACATACAGTCAATATTATACTGGTGTTAATATCGGTGGTTTTGGGAGTTTTGTTTGTACAAGCCCCGGGTACTGAGGGACTACTTTATTTGTTAATGATGACTGCAATCGCATGTTTTGTGGGTATCATGTTGGTGATGGCAATTGGCGGTGCAGATATGCCTGTTGTTGTTTCAATGCTCAATTCTTATTCAGGGTGGGCAGCCGCAGCTGCAGGTTTTATGCTCAGCAATGATTTATTAATTGTAACCGGTGCATTGGTAGGTAGTTCCGGTGCTATTCTTTCTATCATTATGTGTGAGGCAATGAATCGCTCTTTCTTGTCTGTTATTTTTGGTGGATTTGGTGAAACACCAATTCAAGGTTCTGCACAAGAAATAGAGGGTGAAGTAACAGCAATAACTCATGAAGAAACAGCCGAACTACTCCAAGAGGCAAAATCCGTTGTGATTGTTCCCGGTTATGGAATGGCGGTTGCAAAAGCACAATACCCTATCCGCGAAATGATAGATATACTCAGAAAGGAAGGCAAGGAAGTTCGTTTTGCCATACACCCCGTAGCCGGTCGTTTGCCGGGACACATGAATGTTTTACTTGCAGAGGCAAGCGTACCTTATGATATTGTGTTAGAAATGGATGAAATCAACGAAGATTTGCCTGAAACTGATGTAGTCATGGTAATTGGTGCAAATGATGTGGTAAACCCGGGTGCGCAAGACGACCCTTCAAGCCCAATTTATGGAATGCCTGTGATTGAAGCGTGGAAAGCAGAAAAAGTGATAGTGATGAAACGCTCTATGTCTGTGGGCTACGCTGGTGTTGAAAATCCTTTGTTCTATAAAAACAATACCGATATGCTTTATGGCGATGCGAAAGATAGCGTTGAGAAGATATTGGGATTTTTAAGAAAATAATAGTTTGTTACGCTTATTGGCGCGCAAACAATACCAAACATAATCCGCTTCTATGAACAAAACCCTTAACTCACATTTTGGCTTTAAATATGGGTTACCAAGAGTTTCATGGTCATTGACTGCACTGCTGTTGTATGCTACTATTTTCATCATTTATACTTTTCCTCTTGTACAAGATTTTGCTCATTCATTTATCAGCCCGCCTAAAGATGGCGATTCACCGGCATTTGTCTGGAATGTCTATAATTTTTGCGAATCAGTAAAGAAAGGTGAACCTTGGTTTTATACCCACAGACAATTATATCCATTGGGTGGAAACACCATCATGAATTCTAATATTACAATCATCTCTTTGCTGAACCTTGCAGTTGACAACCCTATACTTTCAATCAATATTGCACTCTTGCTAAGTTTTGCGTTATCGGGGTTGGGAGCGTTCTTTCTTGCATTTAGGTTTACAGAATCCTTTTGGGGTAGCCTCTTAGCCGGATTTATTTTTGCTTTTGCTCCCTACAAAGTTTCTCACCTTGTTTCTCACTATAATCTGATGTTGACGGCTGTCATTCCCTTTTTTGTATTGAATTTCAATAAAGCGTTTGAGTTTAAAAGCGGCAAATTTCTACCGGTTAAATTTCATACTAAATGGATAGTTGTGTGCTTCCTATTAGGGTTTATTGGATTGCTTAGCGATTACTATACTACATTTTTTATGTTGTATTATGTCGGCATTGTTTGGGCATATAATACATGGATAGCAGGTAAAACATTCAAAATGACTTGGAAACCGATGCTCAAATTGCTGGTTGTATTTGTGCTCATTCATATTGTATTACAACAAGCAAAATTATTTTTAGATGACAATGGCGCGTTTTGGCTTGGTGGAAATGTGATTGATTTTTTTGTACCCTCTCACAACAGCTTGTGGTTTGGTGGTCAATGGTTACAGAATTTTAAGGATAGTTTTCATCCTGAAAAAGACAGTGTGGAATATGAAATGTTTTTGGGTTGGACTTTTATTTTGGTTTTGTTCTATGTTTGGTACAAAACCGGCAAACAAGAGTTTCAGTTCTCTATGAGTGTGTTTACTGCATTGGCTTTCATAGCGATTTGCATTCCTGCAGTTCGGGTTTTTAATATTTTCCTCTTTAATATGCCTACTTCAGCATTGCACTTTATTCCTTTCTTTAATCACATTCATGTTCCAACAAGATTTGTGTTAATGGCTTGTCTTTTCTTGCCTATTATTCTTGTGAATTACTTTAAGACAATGCCCAAAGCAGACTATCTTTATGCCATCCTCCTGTCAATTCTGTTTATAGAATACTACCCAAAAACCTATTCAACTTTATCTGAAAAGGATGTACCTGCATGGGTTTATGAAGTGAAAAATTCTGATGCAGAGCTTGTAATTCCTGTTCCAACCGGCTTGCGCGATGGTATCAAAGGGTTTGGATATTTTAACAGCAACCAGTTGTTTTATCAAACGATACATGGAAAAACGATTGTAGGAGGATATTTGAGCCGGCTACCCGAAAGTACATTTCAATACTACAAAGACTCATTGGGTTTAGATGCAAATGGCTATCCGACAGAAGAAACATACAAACGTTTCCCTAACGCCTACTTTATACAAGAATAAGGCTAATTTCGCCACTACTTTTATCACGCTTACAAGATGTTACAAGTTCAATATTTCAATCCATTTATAAATGCACTCTTTGACGAAAAAGTATGTTTTTTAACCGGTGAAGAATTAGACGACAACCCTGATTTTATTACTGTATTCCCCTCATGGGTAATGGATAGATTTGAGTTGCGCAGTCGAACCTTCAAGATGATGGACAATCATACTACCATCCGCTATGAGGACATGAAATTGCCTTGTACTAAGGAGGTCAAATCTGTTTTTAACAGTTTAGAAAAAGAAATAAAAGCAGCTTTTGAGGGTGGTTATGAAGCAGTGTGCAAACTCGAATCAGAAAAGATTTTCTGGTGGTCGGCAAAGATTGTATATGGTACACTCTACACTGATTTAGTAGCTGAAAAGAAGAAACAAGATGCTACCAATAAAAATCTGGAACTTTCGCCCACACTAAGAGAACGATTGAGTTTCTTCCATTTGACCCTACAAACCATTCTTCACCCTTTGAAATATAAAGACAGACAACCATGGAGTATTTCAATAGTGCAACTTAAATACACAAAAGACCTGTTTAATTACCATGATGACACGATTAACTTACTGTTTTCCTTAGGCATGAAAGGCTTTGGCATTATTGTTTGTTTGCAAGATAACGGGCTGATCAAAAATCACTATGCAGACATATTAGGACAAATAGGTCAGACTGTTATGCACCCAATACAGTTTGAAGAGTTATACAGCAGATTTCTATATTCAAATTTCTTGCTTAAAAACAAACCCAAGTTCAAATTTGAGACCAATGGTTCCGGATATGTTCTTGAGGCTCTGCCAACAGGTGAAGCCGAATTTGGCAAACGGGATGACAATACATTTGCAGCTGTGTTGGGCGAATATTGGAAACCTTGGGGGATTGAAGCAAAAGACATTGTTAAATTTCCTGAAGGAACAAAAAGTTTTCTTGAAACTGAAAAGGATTACCAATATATAGATCCATTATCAATAGACCTGCCTTTTTAATTCCGATAGAAAATTCATTTCATGAGAATTTTATTAAACACCATATCTTTGTGTTGACCATGAAAAACCTCTCTCTTGGAATCATATTATTTTTCTCTTTCCTTGCAAGTCAAGCACAGCAAGTTTCATTTAACAAACCGGTAGAGAGCTCTTCAATAATTATTCAATTTGATACAGAAGAAGGGTTAGAAAAATTACGATCGTTAAAATATGGGTGGATTAGTGGTTTTGAGGTAGTTTATCAACCTTATCACATATACAAAGCAAATATACAAGGCGATATAAACAAACACCTTACTCAAATTTTATCCTTACCCTTTGTAGCCGGTGCACAGCCCAATCGACCATTAGAAAGGCGTGCGCTCACTCCTGATGATTCTCTGTATGAAAACCAGTGGAATATGAAGAGAATTCTGATGGATTCAGTGTGGGGAATAACAAGCGGAGGTCCTACAACACTAGGGGACACTGTGGTGATTGCCATTATTGATGCGGGTTTTGACACCACTCATCCTGATTTTGGAAACAATCTATGGATAAACAAAGATGAAAAACCAGGTAGTTTGGTTGATAATGACAGCAACGGATATGCAGGCGACTACTTAGGATGGAACACCTATGCAGACAAAGGCACTATCATAGATTCAATTGAGTTTGCCACACATGGAATGAGTGTAACAGGTGTCATAGGCGCAGTGGGCAATAATGAAATTGGAATTGCAGGCATCAGTTGGAAAAACAAATTTTTAGCAATCATTGGAGGAGGAGATGAAGCAAATGCTATCAAATCTTACGGATATGTTTTGACACAGAAAAAACGGTACTTAGAAACCAATGGGCAACATGGCGCTTATATAGTATCTGTAAATTCATCATGGGGTAAATCAGGGATGTTTGCCTTAGACGCACCAATTTGGTGCGCACTGTATGACAGCATGGGTAAATACGGAATTTTGAATGCCACATCAGTGAGTAACAGTAAAACCAACCTTGATAATGCAGGTGATTTGCCTACATTATGCCCGAGCGATTACACCATCACTGTGACCAATACCAATAGTTTGGAAGATTTACACGGTGGTTTTGGTAAATTAAATGTGGATTTAGGGGCACCCGGCAGCTCTATATTGACTACGGGATCATATATAGAACAAAAATACAAATACTCTACCGGCACTTCTCTTGCCGCACCTCATGTTGCTGCTGTTATAGGCATACTTTATTCGGCTGCTTGCGATTCATTCATTGAATATGCACACCAATATCCCGACTCTGCTGCACTTTGGGTCAAATATTTTATCATGAACAGTGTAGATACTTTTGCTCAACTCAGTGGAAATACCGTAAGCGGTGGCAGGCTCAATGCATACAAAGCACTGTTATTGCTTAATGATTGGTGTGACGGGACACTTAATCATGTCAACGATTCGGTTGACTCCATCCCTTTGCTTCAGTTTTCTATCTTCCCAAACCCGGGTCAAAACTCGTTTGTAATCAAGGGAGAAATAGACAGGATTGGAACAATTCAAGTGGTAGATTTTGCAGGCAAAACAGTTATCATTCAAAAACTGAATAGCAATTCACAGTCTAATGAGTTAACAATTCAAACAAATTTTGTCCAAGGAATCTATATAGTGCGGATTTTAGATAAGAATAACAAGATAATTCTAAAACAACTTTGGTCTAAAATGTAGGCATAGACTAAGGTAAAAAATACAATTCCCTTCTCACTCAATAAATTATCTTTGTCCTTTCACTATGGCAACAATAACTCCATTGGCAGAAAGGTTGAGACCTAAAAATCTGCAAGAATATATCGGACAAAGTCACATTATCGGGAAAGGTGCGGTTTTGAGAAATGCAATAGAACAAAAGAATATTCCATCTATGATCTTGTGGGGACCTCCTGGTGTAGGCAAAACCACATTGGCTTTTATTATTTCAAGAGAATTACAAAGACCTTTTTTTAGTCTGAGTGCAATAAATTCAGGAGTAAAAGACATTAGAGAAGTAATAGAAAAAGCAGAAGCATTAAAGAAAGGGCAGCAAGAACAACCTGTTCTATTTATTGATGAAATACACAGATTCTCAAAATCTCAGCAAGATTCTTTACTTGCAGCAGTTGAACGAGGTCTTGTTACTTTAATTGGTGCCACAACCGAAAATCCATCTTTTGAAGTGATATCAGCATTGTTATCACGTTGCCAAGTTTATGTGTTACAACATTTAGAAAAATCAGAACTTTTAGAGATATTAAATAGAGCTATTCAGACAGATGAAACTTTAAAAACAATTCAAATTACCATAACAGAACATGAAGCATTATTAAGACTTTCCGGTGGGGATGCACGCAAATTGCTGAATGTGTTAGAATTAGTTGTAAATGCCGCAGAAAAAGATTCAGTTGATATAACCAATGACTTTGTGCTGAAGCAAGTGCAACAAAACATGGCATTATACGACAAAACAGGTGAACAACATTATGATATCATTTCGGCATTCATAAAATCCATGCGCGGAAGTGACCCAAACGCTGCGGTTTATTGGTTGGCACGAATGATAGAAGGCGGAGAAGATCCTTTATTTATTGCAAGAAGAATGGTAATTCTTGCTTCTGAGGATATTGGAAATGCTAATCCCAATGCTTTACTAATGGCAAACAATTGTTTTCAAGCAGTAAACACAATCGGATTTCCTGAAAGTAGAATCATTTTGTCTCAAACTGCAATTTATCTTGCCTCATCTGCAAAGAGCAATGCTTCATATATAGCTATCGACAAAGCGATTGCTACTGTAAAGAAAACAGGCAGCCTATCGGTTCCATTGCATCTGCGCAACGCCCCAACAAAACTGATGAAAGAACTTGATTACGGCAAGGATTATCAATATGCACACAATCATCAGGGCAATTTTGTAAATTTAGAATTTTTACCTTCTGAAATTAGTGGAACAACGTTCTATGACCCCGGAAAAAATCCTATAGAAGAGAAAATACGCGAAAAACTCAAGGGAAATTGGGGCGACAAATACGGGTACTGAGCATCTATTGTTTTTAGAATAATAAAAAGTGTGCTTTCTAAAAAACACCTTTGCAGATTAAATAAATACATTACGTTTGTAACTTCATTAAAACCTTATCAATATGAATATGAAAACAATCAGAGATTTAAGTTTGATTATTTTAACATCAGGATTATTATTTTCATGTTCAAAACAGTCAAAACCTGAAGATGTAGCCATTGCATTTCAGACAGCAATTTTGAAATTAGATTTTCAAAAAGCCGGAGAACTTGGAACCGACAAAACCAAAGAGTATATGAAAACCATGCAAGGCTTTGCCACGATGATGGGAGACGCAAAATTTAAAGAAGAAAAAGAAAAAGCCGAAAAAACAAAAATTGAAGTTGTAGATTGTCAATGTGTTGAAATTGATGCCAACAAGCAAAAATGCACAGTTACAATTAAAAACGAAGAAAAAACAGACGAATCCAGTCCGGTAATATTGAGCAAAGTAGATGGAAAGTGGCTGGTTGATATGAGCAAAGAAGATGCAGGACTTAATTCAAAAGAAAATTCATCAGGTGAAACGCAAGAACCCGGTATTGAAGAAGAAGACAACTCCAATATGATTGAAGATTTGAATGATTCCGCTGACATTAGCACCGAAGAATAAATTTATTCTATAATACAAAATTACACAAAGACCTTTCATAAATGAGAGGTCTTTGTTTTTTAGGTTAAACACAAGAAACAACACTTGATTAAATCAATAAAAATAGGCTTATGGGGGATGTTTTTCATCATCATATCCATATTGCTGGTGTATAATATTGATTTTATCAGAAACAAAACGGGAAGATGGATTTCTCTATATGCTGCGAGTAGTTCAACTCAAAACAGCCCTATCAACAACAGGAAACACGCTCAATTATCACAACAAGAAATAGCAACATTCAAAGATGGTGATATTATCTTGCGTAGAGGTTTTGGCGGCATAAGTAATCTCATATACCAATATTTTAGTGAAAATAGCGGGGTTACACATTGCGGCATCCTGAATAAAAAGAATCAGGAATGGCATGTAATTAACTGCGAATCAAATGGAGAACATGAAGGTATGCAGTTAACACCTCTAAACCGGTTTTTGAAAGAATCCCATCCAAACTCAATTATTGTGGTAAGATTGAATGAAAATGAAGAAACAGTTGCCCTATTCCTCAATAGTGCAAATACGTATCTTGAGAAACAAATTGCTTTTGATTATAAATTCGACAACAATGATAGTTCCGAGTTCTATTGCACCGAGTTGATTGAACTATCACTTAAACAGGCTCTGGGAAAAAACATTTTAACTAAACATAAAAATTTCGGGCATATTGAAATTCCAACCTACAATAATTTTATTGAATCGACCTATTTTCAAGTAAAATTAAGCCAGTTGGACTACTGATTTAAGCTTCTAATTTGTGCTCAATACCGTCTATCAATGCATGGATAACCTTAATATGAATTTCCTGCGCTCTATCTGCGTATTCGCTATATGGAGCACGAATCTCCACATCACATAAAGGACTTAACACGCCTCCATCTTTGCCTGTAAGCCCAACTACATGGATACTTTTTTTCTTAGCAATTTGAGCCGCTTTAATAATATTTGCAGAGTTACCGCTCGTACTGATAGCAAGCAATACATCGCCCCGATTGCCCACAACCTCAATATATCGGGCAAAAATTTCTTCAAATCCATAATCATTCCCAACACAAGTGATGTGAGCCGGGTCACTGATACTGATAGCCGGAATTGCTCGTCTGTTATTGCGATAACGTCCCGTTAACTCTTCTGCGAAATGCATTGCATCACACATAGAACCTCCATTTCCACAAGAAATAATCTTCCTGCCATTATTGATGGCATTTGACATCAGTTCAATCGCAGATTCTATGCGCGAAAAATTGTTTTCATTCTCTAAAAACTGTTTTAGAATTTGTTGTGCTTCTTCAAAATGTTTTTTTGCTGTCATATTAGTCTGCGCTTTCAAAAGCCGGTTGCACTTGCTCTGCTTTTTTCTGCTGATTTTCTTTATAGTGTTTAACTCCTGATTTCAAGAATCTGATAAAATTCTCTACACTCAAATCATAAGGCTGTTGAGCATTTAACAGATTTTCATCATTATCCAAGAGGATATAGTTCGGTTGGGAATTGCTTCCGAACATACATGACTGAATATCAGAATTTTTCTTGCCTAATGTAGTAACCTTTCTACCCGTAATTTTTGAAATATATTGTTCCTCTTCCGGAAGTGTTATGGTCTTATCATCAACATAAAGGGCAATAACAATATAATCCTTGCTTAAAATATCTAAGATTCTTTCATCGCTCCACACCCTGGATTCCATTTCACGGCAATTAACACAACCATGTCCGGTAAAATCCAAGAATACCGGTTTACCAACCTTTTGAGCATAAGCCATTCCTTCTTCATAGTCAAAATACCCTTTTAGATTATGCGGCAGATGCAATTTGTCTGAATATTTAGGAGTCCCTTCTACATCTCCTCTATCCCCTTCTAATTTGTCGAGCAGTGCAAAATCATGTGTTGACATTGGGGGTAAATAACCTGCAAGTGCTTTTAATGGTGCTCCAAACATTCCCGGTATTAGATAAATTACAAAAGAAAAAGTGATAATAGCCAAGATTAAGCGAGGCACTTTTAAATATGGCAATTCACTGTCATGAGAGAATTTGAGTTTGCCTAATAAATAAATACCCATGAGGGTAAAGATGACAATCCAAAGTGACAGATATACCTCTCTGTCCAATATTCCCCAATGATAGGTTTGGTCGGCAAGGGAAAGGAACTTTAGACCCAAAGCAAGTTCCAAAAACCCTAATACTACTTTAACAGAATTAAGCCATCCTCCGGATTTAGGCAAAGTATTGAGCCAAGTAGGAAACATGGCAAACAGTGCAAAGGGCAATGCAAAAGCTAATGAGAACCCAAACATACCCACTACCGGTTTGACAAACTCTCCATTTAAACTCTCAACCAAAACAATTCCTACAATCGGACCAGTACAGCTAAACGAAACCAACGCTAATGTTAACGCCATAAAAAAGATTCCTAAGAATCCTCCCTTGTCAGATTGCTTATCTACCTTATTAACCAACCATGAAGGCAATACCAATTCAAATGCTCCGAAAAAAGCAGCAGCAAAAAAGATAAAGATAAGAAAAAAGAAAATATTGGGAATCCAGTGTGTTGCAACAAAATTAGCTGCATCTTCACCAAATACAACCCCTACAAAACTTCCTAATACAGTATAAATAAAGATGATAGATGCCCCAAAGAGTAATCCACTTTTAATTGATTGTGCTTTGCTCTTTGTCTCGCCACCTTTCATAAAAAAAGCCACAGTCATAGGTATCATCGGAAACACACAAGGTGTTAGCAAAGCTGCCAATCCTGACAAGAAAGCCAATAAGAAAAAACCAAATAAACTATCTTTAGAAACTCCTCCAATGGCTCCTTCGTATTTCTTCACCTCGCATTTGCCTATATCATTCTCATCTTTGGCTTTGTATAAATATGAAGGCTTGTATGCTCCTTTGTTATCAGGCATAGCTGTCGGCTGCATATTTGTTGTTTCGGCAAACTCCGAACTATTATTTTCAATTGTATCTTTTATTTCGACTTTGTTAACAGACTCAACGTTTTCTGTGTTTTGTTCTTTAACTTCTGTTGTGCCTTTAATGGCTGTACCCGTAACAGACAATCCTGAAAAGACAAAATCTGCACTTTCTAATGGCACACACATACCGGACACGTTGCTACACATTTGACCTTCCAAGTAACCTTTAATTACTGGCTTAGGAGAAAGAATTTTAATCTTTTGTCTTAACTCGGCTTTCTTTTCAAATTTACCTACCTGACAATTAAACACATCATCCATTTCCTTCTTATCACCTACAGAATAAAGCTCACCAACAAGCTCAAAGGAGCTGTTTGGCTCAAAATTAAAGGCAGCTTTAATAGGTCCGATTTCACACTTAACATTGGTAGAATATATATACCAATCCTTGGGGGCATTTGTAGTTAAAACCACTTCAACCACATCGCCAACTTTGGCCTCACTTTGAGAAAATTTATATTCCCAAACAGGTTGTTTGACCATTTGGGCTTGGGAGTGTTGAACGGTAAAAAATGATGAAACTGCAACAAGAAAAAGAACTGAAAAACGTTTAACAAAAGATGGTGTTCGGATAGAAAAAATCATATTACAAAATTCGCAAAAAAAACTGTTTACAAATATTGATGTTTAAGTTCAATTAATTGTTTTTAATTCGTTCAAAATGATGAAAACACGCCCAATATATTTTTTTCTTTTCGGACTATTTTTTGTTCAAACATCTTCGTTAAACGCAAGTCAGATAAGCAATCAGGAGTATATTAACTTATATAAAGACATTGCAATGCAGGAAATGAAATCTCATAAAATTCCTGCCAGTATCACCTTAGCACAAGGACTTTTAGAGTCGGGGTCAGGTAATAGCCGTCTGGCTGTACAAGGAAATAACCATTTTGGAATTAAATGTAAAAAAAATTGGACAGGACTTACCATTATTGAAGATGACGATGAAAAAGGAGAATGTTTTAGGGCTTATTCCAGTGCATTTGATTCGTATGAAGATCACTCCCAATTTTTAAAGAGCAACCCAAGATATGAATTCCTATTTGATTTACATATTTTAGACTATAAAGGTTGGGCAGAAGGACTAAGAAAAGCCGGCTATGCAACCAATCAAAAATATCCTCAGCTACTGATCGGACTCATAGAGAGACTACAACTCGCTCAATATGACACCATTGTTTTTTATGGCAAGAAGGATGAAGACTATTTTAAGCAACCGCTTTTTAAAGCAAATATTCAAATTGTAGATAATGGTGTTCCCTTGACAGTAGCACGTCCCGGACAAACAGTTCATTCTATAGCAAAAGAAAACAATATGCGTGATTGGCAAATATACAAATACAATGATTTACCAAAAGATGCACGCATAGACCCAGGCATGGTAATATATTTAAAACCAAAGCGAAATAAAGCTTCAATACCCTCTCACACAGTAGAACCTGGCGAAAGTATGTGGGAGATTTCTCAGAAATATGGAATAAAACTCAAAAAACTCTATAAGAAAAATCGTATGGAGCCGGGAACTGAAGTAAAACCTGGCGAGGTTATTAATATGAGGAGAAAAAGAAAAGAAATGCCCGACACCGGTAGTATTATTATACCACAAAAGGAAGAAATAATAGATATTAAACCTACTAACCCTAACAATAAGATTGAGGTTGTTACGCCACCTCAACAAACAGAACAGCCTGTAAGTAATTCAAATAACAGTATAAAGGATAATGCTTTGTATTACACTGTGAATGTAGGTGAGACCTTATATGGCATAGCTAAAAAATTAAATGTATCCATAGATAGCCTGATTACCTGGAACAATATCATCAATAATACAATAAGCGTGGGGCAAAATTTGAAATATTACATTCAAACACCGAGTACTTTAACACCTCCTCAAAAGAACTTTATCAGCCATACCGTATCAGCAGGCGAAACCTTATACTCTATTTCGCGTATATATGGAGTTACCGTTGATGAAATTATACAATGGAACAATCTGGAAGGCAATGATATCAAGGTCGGGAGGTTACTAAAAATTGAAGATAGGCGATAACAAAAGAACACTCAAAAATTCTCGTGACATCAGTTTATCATTTATTCAAAAAGCATAGTTTTGTATTAGAGAAAGCAATCTGACTAATGAAAGCAATAATTCCCGTTGCAGGGATTGGCAGCCGTCTTAAGCCACATACTCACACTCAACCAAAAGCACTGATTCCCGTTGCAGGCAAACCTATTTTAGCTCATATCATTGATTATTTAAAATCTTCAGGAATTGAAGAATTTATCTTCATCATTGGCTACATGGGTGATAAAGTGGAGAATTATATAACAAAACACTATTCAGAACTCAAACATAAGTTTGTAATTCAAACTTCGCGCAAAGGAATCGGACATGCCATACATTTAGCCAAAGACAAGGTTATTAAATCTGATAGTCTGCTGATTGTACTGGGTGACACAATTTTTGAAACCAATTTAAAAAAAATGCTCTCTTCTCCGACTTCGATGTTAGGAGTAAAAAAAGTTGACGATCCCAGACAATTTGGAGTTGCAGAAGTCGGTGATGACAATAGGATTATCAGGTTGGTGGAAAAACCACAAATACCTAAGTCTAATATGGCATTGGTTGGGGTGTATTATATTAAAGAATTACCTGCGTTGTTTGAAGCACTTCAATATAATATTGACAATAAAGTCAAAACACAAAACGAATACCACCTTACCGATGCATTGATGAGGATGATTGAACAAGGTGTTACCATGAAAACTTTTGAAGTTGACAACTGGTTTGACTGTGGCAAGAAAGAAATATTACTGCAAACCAACCAACTATTGTTAAAGAGGCTCAAAGCCGCACCTCCTGATAGTAAAACATTCGAAGACAGTATCATTATACCACCTGTATATATTGGCAAGAACGCAAGAATCACAAAGTCTGTAATAGGTCCGAATGTGTCAATTGGAGAAAACACCGTGATTCAATCAAGTATTATCAAAGATTCAATCATAGGACCATTTGCACATATAGAAAGTGCTATTTTACAAGACACTTTAATAGGGAACGACTCCCGTTTGAAAGGGATATCATATACCCTAAATCTGGGAGATAGTGCTGAAATCAGTTTCAACTAAAAACAAAAAAACACGGTTTGTGTAACCGTGTTTTTAGATGAGACTTGAAACAAAAACTATTCTGCGTTTTCTTCTCTTGGTTTAGCTTCATTCACAACCAATGCTCTTTCCATGAATTCTTTTTCATGCAAAGCCTGAATTGCCTCTTGGGCAGCAGCATCATTGCTCATTTCAACAAAAGCAAATCCACGTGAACGTTTGGTGAATTTGTCTCTAACAATTCTAGCCGAAACAACCTCTCCATAAGTGGAGAAAAGGTCTGAAACATCTTGCTCTTTGGCACGGAAGCTAAGATTACCTACATAAATATTCATACAATTAACTTTTAAACTTGTGCGTCTTATTTTGCACGGGACAATGATACGCTAATATTACATTGCTCCAACTAAATTCTTAAAAAATATTTTGCTTTAAAAACCAGTGAAACATAAGACAGTATATATCGCTTTGATTGAGCTCAAGAATAAAAAATGCGATTCTTAACAGTTATGCATATAAAAAAATTGAACAACATGATGCACAATACACTTGGTACCACGCATCTTTTCAGCCTTTATAAGTCTTGTTTTCAAAACTAAATTAAATGAGTAACTATTAACATCTTGCACATCATTAGTCCAATAAACTTTCCTTAAAAGTAAGGAGTTATGCTGGTTATATTCTGAAAGTTAATCCTTAGAAAAATCTGTAAAGTTGCCAACTTCTTACATAATCAGTGCAATATATTTTTGGATAATTAAAAGTTATGGCTAATTTTTGCATACGTAAAACTCAAATAAAAAATCAATGAAGAAACTACTTGTAATTTTCGGACTCTGGATGGGATTCAGCGCATGTGACTCTGTATTAAGCACAATGGAAACTGTGAACAAAAACTTAGGACCATCCAATACAGAAATAATTGCCGGACTCAAAGAAGCATTAACAAAAGGCATTCAAACAGGAGTGTCTAAGCTATCTGCAAAAGACGGTTTTTGGGGAAATCCTGCCATCCGAATACCATTACCGGAAGAAGTGAGGAATGTAGAATCAACCATCAGAAATATTGGTCTTGGCAGTCAGGTGGACAAAGTAACCAAAACATTGAATGAAGGAGCTGAACTAGCAACAAAAGAAGCTATTGATGTATTTGTAACTGCAGTTAAAACTATGTCCATCCAAGATGCAATGGGAATATTAACAGGAGGAAAGAGTGCAGCTACAAATTACTTAAAACAATCTACAACGCAATCTCTTACAGAAAAATTTCGTCCAATTATTTCTCAATCCCTTGACAAAGTAAACGCAACAAAGTATTGGGGTGAGGTAATGACAAAATACAATTTGGTTGCAACAAAAAAAATAAACCCTGATTTAACAGGCTATGTAACTGAAAAAGCAATGACTGCATTATTCAAAGAAGTTGAAACGCAAGAGAATCTAATTAGAGAGAATCCTGCACAACGAACTACTGAATTATTAAAAAAGGTTTTTGATTACGCTGACACAAAGAAGTAAGCTTATAACTTGTTTTTGAGCGAATTAAATCTATTAGAATAAGCACTTTATACTTTTCATCTGATTTTTAGATGGTGTATAAAGAGAATTTCTTACTTTTGACACGCACAAAAACAAATCAAAATGAAAATAAAACTTTTACCAATGTTAAGTATGGCAGCAGCCGTATTTTTTACCTCAAATGTATCAGCACAAAGACATATTGACTGGTCTGTAGAAGGTATTTTAACTCCTCCTTCCGAAATTCGTCAAAAAGGATATCAACAAGGAAGCACAATTACCTATCAAGCAGTATTTAAAAATAACGGAACTGACACTGCAAAAGTAGGAGACTCCATTTTTTACAGAATTGAAATTCCAATTTCACAATCACAAGCAATCTTGATTCCCGGACCTAACCAAAGTAATTATCTATCAAGAGTATTAACAGCAGACCTTGCACCAGGTGATACAATTTCAATTTCAGGAAGCAATGATGTAAACTTATATCCTAATTCGGTTTCAAATAATATAAATTTTACTGTGGTATCTTTACTATTAAATAGAGGAGATGCAGACTCTATTGCGATGGAAGACAATTCCAAAATGGGTAATAATACTTTAACAGAACAATTAGTATGGTATGTATGGCAAGGCTGGGGCGTAGGAGTTAACAATATTGAAGCTGCACAATCTTTTGCTGTTTATCCTAACCCTTCTAACGGTATTGTAAATATCAACACTCCCTTTATCAACTCTGACAATTCCTCAAACCAAATTAATGTTTTGGATATAAATGGACAGGTTGTTTATTCTACAGAATTGAATGTGTTGACTAACATTCAACAAATTGATTTATCTAATCTTAACAATGGTATTTACTTCATTCAATACAGCAACGGAGTAAGCACAGAAACTGTTAAAGTGAGCATTATTAAATAACCATAATCTTTCACAAGTTCAAAAAAGTCCTGCAATGCAGGACTTTTTTGTTTATTACAGATTGTCGCAAAGTCCTACTTTTGAACCGGATGAGGCAAATTCTTTTAACGCTGTTAATCATAGTTACATATAATAGGGCTTTCACACAAGAAACTATACATGTTGGATTTCTGCCGGGATTTCTGATGCCTCATTCTGTTTCGATGCCACACATGGCAGCCCATTCAATTGGCGGAGAGATTGCATTTCAATTTCAAGGATTGGGAAACAAACATATTGACAGTTTGTATAAAAATGCTGACTGGGGAGTGTTATTCTACTATAATTACCTGGGTAAACATGCACTGAATGGCAGTACATTAGGAGTTATTCCATATTTCCAAGTTAGAATAAAAAAACACAAATATTCAGAAACCATGATGCGATTGAGCGCAGGAATTGGCTACTGTACTCAAATATTTAACTCCGTAAATAATCTTAAGAATCGTGCAATGAGCAGTAAATTAAATGGTACCATGCAATTTTTTCTGCTCAATTATAGGCAATACTCCTCAAACGCTACATTCTTCTATGGAATAGGAATGTCACATTTGTCAAACGCCAACTTCAAAAGACCTAATCTTGGACTGAATACACCACAAATTAATTTTGGAATCAATTTTAGTACTCCTGTTAAAAGAACTTTACGATTCCATTCGGACACTACACTGCCTCAAACAAAAACCTATTTAGAAACAAGAATTGGTTTTGCATTGAAAACTGCCACAGTTTCTGACCCTACAATGCGCCCTGTCTATACTTTGAGTCTAACACAGGGTTTAGGTATCACTCCTATTCGTGGAGCAAGATTTGGCTTAGATTTTTATTATGATAAACTAGATCCTTATATCGTCTTCACTCCGGATTCAAAACAAAGTTTTCCATTCTCTGATGCTTTTGAAGCAGCTGTAAAAGCAGGATATGAATACTATTTAAGAAACGTAAATATTTATGCTGATTTAGGCTACTATGCTTATAAACCAGAACAGGTCGGTAAATTAAAGTACTACATCTCTATTGGTATTAACTATCACTATAAAAAGTTTTTCATAGGTACTCGTTTAAAATCACATGCTGCCAATGCTGACTTTATTGATTGGTGTGTAGGATATAGGTTTGATACTAATTATAAAAAAGTGAAATGAGAACTTTTGTGTTGATATTGGCTTGTATTTTCTTGTGTACTTGTAAAAAAGGACATGAGTTTGATTGCTTCAAATCAGCAGGCAGTATTACAACCCAAAGCTATGAATTAGAAGAATTTACCTCTCTCAAGGTCAGTAATAAAATTAACCTAGAACTTGTCTATACCTCTGCTAAACCCCGAATTGAAATCACTTACAATAAAAATCTCATCTCAGGCATTCAGAGAGAAATTATTGACAAAGAACTCATTATAGATGATAATAACCGATGTAATTGGGTTCGCAATTATAACTTACAACCTAAAATTCGGGTTTTTTACACCTATGACCTTCAAACAATTACAGCGATAGGTGCAGCCAAAATATTCAATACTGACACACTTAAATTGAATAAAATAACAATAAACAACTTGAGTGTTGAAGATGTAGAGCTCACTATTTTTGATGTCAATGGAATTGAGTGTAATGGTTTTAATTCCGGAGGGTTTAAGATAAAAGGTCAAGCAGGATATTTGACATGTACCATTGACGATGCTTCATACATTGATACGCGCAATCTTACAGTGGATGATCTTTATATATTTCATTATAGCATTCGTTCATCATATATCCAATCAAGAGATATTATGCAGGCAAAACTCTATGGTTTGGGAGATGTATATATAAATGCAGCCCCTTCTGACACAACGAGATGGAGATGTTGTAAAGTATTGTTGGAACGCTTTGGGTCCGGTGAATTCAAATAAAAAAGGCTATCTGAATTGATAGCCTTTTTTAAAAATCGTTATTACAATAAATTAACCTTCGCTTTCTATGTTCAGATCAATTTCAGTAGATATGCCTTTGTACAGGTTAATAGTAGCTTTGTAATTACCAATCATCTTAATTTCATCATTGAAGACAATTTTTCTTCTATCAACATCAAAGCCTTTATCTTTAAGAGCATTTGCAACTTGAAGAGTAGTAACAGCTCCGAAGATTTTTCCGGTAATACCGGTCTTTGTTTTAATAGTAACTGATTGGTTAGCTAATTTTTCTGACAAAGATTCAGCATCTTTCTTCAATTTTTCTTGTTTAAACGCTCTTTGTTTGATTTCCTCTTCCAGCACCTTCACAGCAGATGCAGTAGCAAGTTTTGCCATTCCATGTGGAATAAGAAAATTTCTTGCATAACCATCCTTAACTGTTACAACATCATCTTTATGTCCAAGGTGTTTAACGTCCTGATTTAATATAATTTTCATCTCAATTTCCTCCTAATATTATTTATAACCATCTGTTACAAAAGGCATGATAGCAATAAATCTTGCTCTCTTAATTGCTTCCGCTACCTTTTTTTGATACTTTTGAGAATTTCCGGTAATTCTTCTTGGAAGAATTTTGCCTTGTTCATTTACAAACTTAGAAAGGAAATTAACGTCCTTGTAATCGATGTATCTGATACCTGCTTTTTTGAATCTGCAATATTTTTTTCTATTGATATTCTTAGTCTGTGGGGCAAATACAAAATTTGTGTCTTTAACTTGTGCCATATTTTTAGTCCTCCAAATCTTCAGTTTCAATTAATTCAATATCTCCTTTCTTCTTTGCTTTCACAGGCTCGGTGCTCTTCGATTTTCCTATTTCGCCTTTTCTCTTACGCTCGTTATAAATAACAGCGAATTTGTCAAGGGCGGTAGTTAAGAAACGCATCACACGCTCATCTCTTCGATAGCTAAGCTCCAATGTGGCAATAAATTCAGGTTCTGCCTGAAATTCAAAGATGTGATAAAAACCCGTTACTTTTTTGTTGATTGGGTATGCAAATTTTGCAAGCCCCCAATTTGTCTCGTGGATTACTTTTCCACCTTGCTCTGTGATCAACTCTCTATAACCTTTAACAGTATCTTGCATCTGTTGTTCTGAGAGTACGGGTGTTAAAATGATCACAGATTCATAATTTTTTAAGCTCATAATGAATCTATATATTTTTTAAAACGAGGTGCAAAAGTATGTTTTTGACTTTGTTCAAACAAACATTTTTTTTATGCCCTTTAGATTTATCTTAACCTAATACCCTCAAGGAATCAAAACAATATACTCGAAATGAGTAATCAACATTGATATATTAAAAAGGGCTGTATTCTATCAAAAACACCACACTACTGAACATAAAAATAATTCATCCTGCAATATCAACCGTTTGTCTAAAAGCATTATTTTTGTTCTTAGCCGTATTAATTCACTTAAAAAATCTTTTTTATGGAAAGACGAGAGTTTCTGAGCAGTATGCTTTTAGACAAAAACCCTCCTAAAGCACTACCTGCTGAAAAGTTTCAAAATCAAGAAATGCCCTATGATCTTGTGTTGGGACAAGGCGGTATCAATCAATACGCAGGCGCATGGAATGAAAATCTTCTAAAGCACTTGCTCAGAAGAACGCTATTTGGTTTTTCCAAAGACGATGTTGCATTTTTTAAGAATATGACCATGAGCGATACGGTAGATTATTTATTAACCTTACCTCTTACCCAACCGGATCCACCAGTAAACGGATATAACAAACCAGGACAAATTGATCCGGATATTGCATCCGGTGATACATGGGTTAACGGACCTGAAAATCTAGCATTTAATGGGGAAAGGCGCAATTCTCTTTATGCTTGGAGCGCAGAACAAATTATATCTCCGCAACGCAATATTAGAGAAAAAATGACCTTCTTTCTTCACAATCACTTTGCAACCGAGGTAGAAACCATAGGATATCCAATTGCTGCATATAATCATCATAAAATGTTGCGAGAGAATTGTCTAGGGAATTTTAAAGACTTGGTAAAAAAGGTAACAACAGATGTAGGTATGTTGATTTATTTGAATGGTTACCTAAATACAAAAACAGCACCCGATGAAAACTATGGAAGAGAGTTAATGGAATTGTTTACACTGGGCAAATCACCTGACAGTCAATACACTGAAAATGATGTAAAAGCAGCAGCTCGTGTTCTCACAGGGTGGAGAATTAACCCCAGCACTTACTCTTCCTTTTTCTCAGGCGTAGTACATGATACAGATGATAAAACATTCTCCTCTTTCTTTAACAACACTGTAATCACCGGCAAGTCAGGAGCAGCCGGAGCCAATGAGACGGATGAACTTATTGATATGATTTTCACTAAGGAAGATGTAGTAGCAAGATTTATTGTGAGAAAACTGTACAGATATTTTCTTTACTATGTAATTGACGACTCTATCGAAACAAACGTCATCATCCCGTTAGCTAATATTTTTAAACAAGATTGGAATATCAAGAATGTTGTATCCACCTTGCTTAAGAGTGAGCACTTTTTTCATGCAAACAATGTGGGTTGTTATATTAAAAATGCATTTGATGTTTTTGGAACCTATGCAAAACAATTTAAATTAGAGATGCCGGACAACACTCCCGAAGACAAACATGCTGCATATTATGCATTATTTATAGGCATATCTTTATCCGGATTAATTTGGGGAAATCCTCCCAATGTTTCAGGCTGGCCTGCTTATTATCAAGAACCACAATACAGTCAATTGTGGCTCAACTCTGACACATTGCCTAAAAGGATATTATATACGGTACTTTTAATGATTGGAATTGATTACTCACCCGGTAAAAAATTACAGGTGGATTTGATAGAAGCAGCTAAACAATGTTCAGACCCTTCTAATCCGAATAAACTTATACAAGAAACCATTGATTTAATGTATGCAATGGATATATCTGCGACACGCAAACAGAGTTTAAAACAGAGCACATTATTATTTGGCTTAACTTCTGACTATTATTGGACTTCCGCATGGAATGACTACATTGCCAACCCATCTGATGATGCCAAAAAGAAGATTGTAACAACTGCTCTGCTGGGTATGTATAAATATTTATTAGATCAAGCTGAAAACCAATTAGCATAAAACTTTAACTTATGAACAGAAAAGATTTTTTAAAACTGTCTGCAAAAGCAGGATTATTACCATTCTTTATCAATGGAATGAGATTTCAGAGTCATGCTGCTTCGCCCATGTTAAAAGCTATTGCAAAGGCTTCTGAACAAAATGGTCGGGTGTTTGTGTTAATTCAACTCAGCGGTGGTAATGACGGTTTAAACACATTCATCCCTTTAGATCAATACAGCAACTTATCAAAAGCAAGAAACAATATTCTTATACAAGAGAGTAAAGTACTTTCATTAAATGGCTATACTTCAAACGGCATGCACCCTTCTATGACCGGTCTTAGGACAATGTTTAATGAAGGTAAAGTAAATGTAATTCAGTCTGTTGGGTATCCAAACCCGAACTTTTCACATTTTAGAGCTACAGACATTTGGCATTCAGCAAGCGAAAGTGATGAGGTTGTGAATTCGGGTTGGGTCGGGCGATATCTTGAGACAGAATATCCTGGTTATCCAAATGGCTACCCCAACGCAAATGAACCGGATCCCCTTGCTATTTCTATTGGTTATAGGGTTTCACCTGTTTTGATGGGAGTCAATGCCAATACAGGTATTTGTATCTCAGATCCAACAAATTTCTACCAGTTAGTCAGTGGAACCGTTGACACGGAACCCGACACTCCAATGGGACATGAACTCACCTATATTAGACTTGTTTTACAACAAACCCAAGAATACAATACAACTGTAAAAGCTGCGGCTCAGTCCGCAACAAATAAAGCAACATATCCTGCTAATAACGAATTAGCAGACCAGCTTAAAATTGTTGCTAATTTGATTGCAGGGGGCTTAAAAACTCCCATCTACACTGTATATATTACCGGATTTGACACTCACTCCGCTCAAGTAAGCAATTCCGGTGGGACAGAAACAGGAAATCATGCCAATTTGCTCAAAAAAGTATCCGATGCAATTGCTGCATTTCAAAAAGACTGCGAGTTATTAGGTATAGCCGATCGTGTAGCGGGTATGACCTATAGCGAATTTGGCAGACGTATAAAAAGCAATGACAGTATGGGAACCGATCATGGTACTGCTGCTCCTGTATTTGTATTTGGAACAAATGTGAATCCAATCATAATTGGTTCTAGTCCAACTATTCCGGACGAAGTAACGGTTAATGACAATTTAGCCATGCAATACGATTTCAGACAGATTTATACCAGTGTTTTGAGAGATTGGTTTGAAGCGCCTGAGGATTTGGTAGATGATGATTTACTGTTTAAGCATTTTGAAAAACTAGCAATTTTCAAAGAAAACATGTCTTCATCGGTTAGCAAGACCCCACAACATACAAACTACTTGCTCCAGAGTTATCCAAATCCGTTTAGTGATAATATTCAGATAGATTATTTTTCTCCGGGCGGTTTAACCGAAATTAAACTGTTTGACATACATGGAAGATTAGTGAAGACACTGTTGAAGGAAAATATGCCCAAAGGCAAACACAGTTACATGTTAGACGGAAGACAACTACCCAGCGGAAACTATTATTATCAGCTGATTACACCAAAAGGTCAAACTACACGCCAACTGATTAAACAATAAAAAGCAACCAAATGTTATTTTGCGTTAATTTGTTTACTAAATTTCAAAATATTCTTGTGAGTAACATTTTTATATCCTTTTGCATGATAAACAAAATATAATCATGCAAAAATATTTTTTACTGCTATTATGTACAATAGGGTTCGGCTTTAACAATCTGATTTAAGCTCAAAAGCCTTTTATTACAGTTTGGAAAGCTGATTCAAATGGTGAGATCGCTATCCCTACCAATGGTCCCGGCTATAAATATGATATTAAATGGACGAATTTGGACAATGTGGGACAAGGTGACGGCAGTTCCTCAGGTGAGACCGGTGACTTTGTTATTATTAAACTGAATAAAGGAGATAAATACCAAGTAGAAATAAGTAAAGATTTTCTATATTTCGTTTCAAATAACGGAATTATAGGAAAGCCTGATATGCTTCTTTTGATTACACAACGGGGTGATATTGTTTGGGGGAGGTTTGACTTCTCATTTGCCTCATGCAATAATCTGGATGTAACAGCTACGGATATTCCCGACCTCTCAAAAATTAAATATACAAATTACATGTTTGCCGGCTGTGAAAATTTGAAAGGCACAACTGCTAACTGGAAGTGGAAGACAAGTTCAATTATTGACATGAGTTGCATATTCTGCAAAGGCACACTTTTCAATGAGGATATCAGCAGTTGGGATGTAAGTAGTGTCGAACTTATGAATGACATGTTTCATGATGGTTATGGTTTCAACCAAGATTTAGGAATATGGGATTTATCTAAAATAAAGACATGACATCTATGTTTGATAACTCAGGAATGGGTTGTGTTAATTATGGTAAAACTTTAACAGGATGGGAAGCAAACGCAAATACTCCTTCAAATATAACCTTAAGTGCAGTAGGTGTAGAGTATAATACCAGCGGTAAAACAGCTCACGACAACTTAATTAGTAATTTAGGTTGGACAATAAAGGATGACGGGTTTAATGATTTTTGTGGCGGGTTTAAAACTATATGGAAAGTCAGTGCAGGAGGGGATTTAATGATTTATACCAATAGTTCTTACAGCTATAAATATGATATAGCATGGAAAAATTTAGACAATGCGGGTGTTGGTGATGGGTCAAGTACGAATGAAACAGGAGACTATAACATTACCGGGTTATCATCCGGAGACAGATATCTAGTATCCATTACCGGTCTATTCCCACATTTTAATAATGGAGTTAGAGATAACTTTGCAAAATATAAAAACCTTTTATTAGAAATCTCTCAATGGGGTGATATAGAATGGGAAGATTTTCACTCTTCATTTGAGGGTTCATCTAACATGGATTTGACAGCAAAAGACACACCTATACTCGCTAAAGTAATATTTTGTTCTGACATGTTTAGGGAATGCAAGTCTTTAGAGGGTAAATCCGCTAATTGGAAATGGCATACTGTATATATAAAAAACATGAGCGCCATGTTCAACAGTGCCTATATGTTCAATGCCGACATAACCGGTTGGGACACAAAAAACGTTGAGGATATGAGCGGGATGTTTGGTAATACATTAAAATTTAATCAAAATATTGGTGTCTGGAATACTGGTAATGTGAAAGACATGAATGGCATGTTCTATAATTGTATTTTCAACAAACCTATCAATGATTGGGATGTGTCTAATGTAAGACATTTAGGGCGTATGTTTGCGTATAATAAATTCTTTAACCAACCATTAGATAAGTGGAATACTATAAATGTAATGTATTGTCAAGGCATGTTCCAACATGCCGGCTCGTTTAACCAACCATTAGACAAATGGAATACAAAAAACGTAACTACTTCTAAAGGAATGTTTGACAATGCAACATCATTCAATCAAACATTAGAAGATTGGAATCTTGCATCAATAACGGACATGGAATACATGTTTGATAAATCAGGAATGGATTGTATTAATTATGGCAGGACAATATATGGATGGGCTAACAATGGTTCTGCACCTTCTTCTATTACCTTGGGTGCGGATGGAATAAAATACTCTAATGCTGCAAGTTCTGCTGTTGATTATCTTGTGAAGACAAAATCCTGGACATTTAAAGATGGCGGTGTAGCAAGTGACTGTTGGGAATTGTGGACAGGAGCCACCAGTACAGACTGGGCTAATGCAAATAACTGGAAAACAGGCATAGTACCGCTTCCTCTCGCTGATATACAATTTGACAATAGTGCATCTAATAATCTTGAATTGGATCAAAACAGAAAAGTGGGAAGCGTTGATTTTAATGGCTCAAAAAAGAAGATAATACTTGGAAGTTATGATTTGTCGGTAGATAAATATTTTAAGTCTTCGGGTAGTAATAGCTATGTTCGTTGCGACAATGCAGGTGTGCTTACAATTGATGTTAAAAACAATTCATCTAAATTGTTTCCTGTAGGTATTACCACATACACTCCTGTAACAATAGAAAATAAGGATCAAAGCTCTTATTATTCAGTCAATCTGGTTGGTGAGGTTTATTTTAATGGTCAGAGCGGAACGATAGTGAACACCCCACATGTGAAAACAACATAGAATATTTCAAAAAACAATTACGGATTAGTAGGATTAAATCCTTACACTAATTTTACTTTTGAATGGAATGCAGCTGACGAATCGGGCTCACTGCTTGCCCCGCTTCTTAATCATTTTAACAGCATAAAAAAAGAATGGGAAATGGCCACAGCAGGTAGTTCAATGTACAGTTCCAAAAAATTGGTTCATTCGAATTACAATGGCTCTTTCTCGCCTTTTGCCATTGGTAATGGACCTACTCCTTTGCCTATAAGTCTGATATATTTTGAAGCGGTTCCTGATTATGCAAAAAAACAGGTACAATTAATGTGGGAAACATCACAAGAGATAAATAACAGTAATTTTGATATTCTAAGGAGTGTTGATGGTATAAGCTGGGAAAGCATTGGAAGTATCAAAGGTTCCGGAAACAGCTACCAAACAAATGATTACTCGTTTTATGATTATATTCCTTTAGAGATAAACTATTATAGATTCTTGCAAGTTGACATAGATGGAAATAGCACTTTAGGTCCTATTAGATTAGCACAGTTTATTGATAATCGTTCATACAACTTGTTTCCAAATCCTGCAAATCATTCATTGAGTATTGATTCAGAACAAATTGGAAGTACGGTTACGATTACAGACCTAAGCGGACGAATACTACACAGGAGCGTGGTCACAAGTGAACATACAACAATAGATATCTCAACTTTAGCTACCGGTTTATATTTTGTAAAAATCAATGATTCGGTAGTAAAACTTATCAAAGAATAAAAGGAAGAACGAAACTTCTCCGGTAATTTAATCTGATTTAATCCGAATGCTGCGCATCGCTATGTTACTATAAACACCTTGCTGTTATTACTACTTTTTTGTAACTTTACAAGAAACATATTTTATACATGATGAAAACAAGGGTATAAGACCACTGCAAAGTAGAATCATAGCTAGTAATATGAGAAATGCTTATGTAATGAAAAAGGTATGTATATGCAATAGCAAAATACAACTCAAAGCCACAAAAATATCATTGAATATTCGTCTAACTACCATCAATAAACCAATCAGTATAATATAGAAATAATATAAAGTATTTGTAAAATAATGGTTCTAGAACAAATTCTCATTACTAAGCAAAATAACACAGTCCATTTTTTTACAAGCAAAATACTATAACATATCTAAACAACCCATAGAAGTTTAATTGCATAAGATGCACAAAATCAACCACAAAACTCCAAGAAAAACAAAATATACAACCCAAAATAGCGACAAAAAAGATAAATCTGAAATTTTATTATCATAACTTAAATTTTGAAAACTCATGACACCTCTTAAGTCAATGAGCTTTCTATAAAATATAATATATATATTTGCTATTCTTTAACCCCTAAAAAACATGAAAACACTAAAGATTAAACACAGTGCAGTTTATTTCCTACTATCACTGCTCAACAGTTTCACATTTGCACAAGTTCCTTCTGTAGAATGGTCGCGAACTTTTGATGGCGCGGGATTACATGACGAAGCAAAGTTTGTCCGCTTAGATGCACAGGGCAATATAATAGTTACAGGTACCACTAATTCAGGCACATCTTCTACATATGTTGATGTTATTACTCGGAAATATGCACCCAATGGTGATTTGTTATGGTCTCATAAGTGGAATAATGACAATCTCAATTTCAGTGATTACCCAAGAGATATGGACATCACGCCTGACAATAGTATCATTGTTACAGGATACAGTAAAATCGATGCATCTTCTTCTAATAATTCCGATATGTTTGTTTTCGCTCTGGATGCTGACGGTAATTTGCTATGGTCAGACAGCATCAGAGGGTCCGGATACCTCTCCGGAAGTATTAATATAAACCAGAATAGAGGTACTTCTTTGCAGATTACTGCTTCGGGTGACATTATTATAACTGGATCAAGTTCAGGCAACGGTACAACCGAATTCGACCAAATGCTATTGGTGAAATATAATTTGTCAGGTCATCGCCAGTGGCTAAGATACTTCAACAATTCCAACATACATGAATATGCTGATTACGGGCAAAGTGTTGGAGTGGATGCTGCCGGTAATGCATATGTATGCGGTGTAACTACTTTAACAACAACATGGCGCGATATGGCTGTTTGGAAAATTGATAGTAACGGTGATTTCAGATGGATAAATACCATACCGGGACCTGTAAATAACACGAGCGAACAGTTTGATAATATCAATGTTGATGCTAATGGCAACTCATATTCGCTTGGGATTAATTCAAATGTTAAGTTTTATCTGGCTAAGCATGATTCTACCGGTGCAAAGCAATGGGATTATGTGTTTGACACGGTAAATGTTAATAACACTGCTTCGTTCACAGGTGCAGATATGCCATTAGTGCTTGACAATTCGGGCAATCTGATTGTTGCCGTGAACATGAACACACAAATGGGCGTTGCTAAATTTTCGCCTGACGGAAATCTGCTGTGGTTGAAATTATATGGCGGAACAGGGCAATGGAGTAATCACGTTTATCATGTTGTAACTGATGCCAATAATAATATTTATGTTGCCGGTTCATACTCTAATGCCGGTTCATCATACTTTGATTTAGGCGCTTTCAAATTAGATGAAAACGGAAATCAGCTATGGTCTTACAGCTATGACGGACCCAACAACCAGAACGATAAAGCACACTCCATCGCCATTGCGCAAGACGGTTCCATTTACCTCGCAGGATTTTCAAGCGGTCATTCCGCTTCTGCTGATTTATACTTGGTGAAGCTGCAGCAAAGCCCAACTAGTTCAATAGCGACACCCATCACTAATAACCTTATAACCATTTATCCTAATCCAGCCAGCAATATTGTTACTATTAATAATATTCCTAGTCATTCAACCATAAGTATTATTGATATGACAGGCAAATTGATTTATTTCGCTACTAATTCGAATACTCAAGAAACGATAAATACAGAAAATCTTGTAAACGGAGTGTATTTTATTCAAGTGGAAAACAACAATAGTGTTACCAATAGCAAACTAGTTGTAAATAAATAGAATATTTTTTCATCATAATACCCTCTACTTTGTGAAAGGTAGGGGGTTTTTGTTTACTGCGCATCGCGATTTTACTATAAACACCTTGCTGCTATCACTACTTTTTTGTAACTTTACAAGAAACATATTTTATACGTGATGAAAACAAGGGTATTATTATCAGGCGCATCCGGCAACATCGGACATGAGGTGCTCAAGCAACTTATCGCACAAAAAAATCAATTTACAATCTCGGTATTTGATTTAAAAACTAAGCACAGCAATCGGATTTTCTCGAAATATCAAAATTGATATTCAGATCTTTTATGGAGATTTATCTAAACCGGAGGACACTATCGAACCATCACTAAATCAGGATGTTGTTATTCATTTGGGAGGAATTATCCCTCCTTCGGCATATAGAAACAAAGAGATTACTGAGAAAATTAACTTTATAGGCACCAAAAACCTTATTACAAATCTCGAAAAAAATTCACCGGATGCATTCTTTGCTTTCAGCTCCTCAGTTGCAACCTACGGAGACCGGCTTAACAATCCAAACATCAGTGTAACCGATGCTTTAAATACCGTTGGTGATTATTATGCCGTGAGCAAAATCAAAGCAGAAGAGGTGATTCAAAACAGTAAACTTCGCTGGACTATTTTCAGATTATCCGCAATTATGGGCGCAGACAATCACAAAATGAGCGGAATTATGTTTCTAATGCCATTAAAAACTCCTATGGAAATTACTTCACCGGAAGATACTGCAAGGGCATTTGTAAATAGTATAGAACATCAACGAGAGTTAGCGGGTAAAACATTCAATTTAGGAGGTGGTGAAAAGAACAGGATTATTAACAAAGACTTTCTTCAAAAAAACTTTGAACTCTTTGGTTTGGGCAAATTGGATTTCCCGACTTATGCCTTTGTTCAAAAGAATTACCATTGCGGATATTATACGGATAGTGATGATTTAGACAATATTGTTCATTTTAGGCAAGACACTTTGAACACATATTTTGAAAAAGTTCAAAAAAGTGTATCTGCAATTCAAAAGTTAGTAACAATCCTTTTCAGGCGCATCATAAAGGGGAATCTTTTGGCTCAATCAGCTCCATACACAGCGTTTAAGCAAAATGATAAAGAGAAGATGAGTCATTATTTTGATGAATAAAATTGGCTGATACATGATTAATTAGTTCTAAATATTGCTTCATTTTATATTGATAGAAAACTAATCGCATTAAGCAAGTAAATATACAAACAAGGATTATTTTCGCAGACTCAAAATAAAGGCAATGGAACTGAACGAGCATCAAATACTACGCAGACAAGCTTTGGATGAAATAAGAAAAGTCGGTATTGACCCATATCCTGCTGAAGAATACAAAGTGAATGCGTCTGCACAAGAGATTCTGACCAATTACGAAAACAATAAAGTAGAATATAAAGATGTTTCATTGGCAGGAAGACTCATGACACGCAGAATCATGGGCAAAGCCTCATTTGCAGTATTACAAGACAGCACAGGAAGAATCCAACTGTATTTTAACCGTGATGAAATTTGTCCGGGCGAGGATAAAACACTCTATAATGACCTCTTTAAGAAATGGCTGGATATTGGCGACATCATTGGTGTAAAAGGGTTTGTATTTACTACACAGACGGGCGAAACTTCTGTTCATGTGAAAGAGTTCAAATTGTTATCAAAATGCTTAAACCCGCTCCCACTCCCTAAAGAAAAAGATGGTGTAATTCATGATGCTTTTACAGACCCCGAACTACGTTACCGTATGCGTTATGTAGATTTAATTGTAAATCCGCAGGTTAAAGAAACTTTTGTGAAGCGTACCAAACTCATTCAATCATTGCGCAACACCTTTAATTCTCATGGATATTTGGAAGTTGAGACTCCGATTTTGCAACCCATTCACGGAGGAGCAGCAGCGCGACCTTTTGTTACTCATCACAACGCATTGGACATGACCCTGTATATGAGAATTGCCAATGAATTATACCTAAAAAGATTAATTGTTGGCGGATTTGAAGGCGTGTATGAATTTGCAAAAAACTTCAGAAATGAAGGCATTGACCGCACTCACAATCCCGAGTTTACAGGTATGGAAATTTATGTGGCTTATAAAGACTATGAATGGATGATGAATTTTGTGGAAGAGGTGATAGAAAGAGCAGCATTAGATGTAAACGGGACTACGGAGGCCACAGTAGGAAAACACAGCATAAACTTTGCAGGTCCTTATAAAAGGATTACAATGTTTGATGCAATTAAAGAATATACCGGAATTGACATCAGCAAGATGGATGAAAGCGAATTGCGTGCAACTTGCAAAAAGCTCGGAATCGAAACTGAGGAAAGCATGGGTAAAGGCAAATTAATTGATGAGATTTTTGGAGAAAAGTGCGAAGAACATCTCATCCAGCCTACTTTTATTACGGATTATCCTATTGAAATGAGTCCGCTAACCAAAAAGCATAGAACAAAAGAAGGCTTGGTAGAAAGGTTTGAATTGTTTGTAAACGGCAAAGAAATCGCCAATGCTTACAGCGAGTTAAACGACCCAATTGACCAGCGCGAACGTTTTGAAGACCAATTAAGACTTGCAGGCAAGGGTGATGATGAGGCTATGCCTTTGGACGAAGATTTCTTGAGAGCACTTGAATTTGCCATGCCCCCAACTTCGGGCTTAGGTGTTGGTATTGACCGCTTAACCATGTTACTGACCAACCAAAGCACAATCCAAGAGGTTTTGTTCTTTCCTCAAATGCGGCCTGAAGCTAAATAAGGATATAGCGAAAGGTCTTTGTACTCTTACAATATTCTTCAGTTTTAATTGTATTATCCATATTCTTTGTGTCTGCTAATAGCGGTGATTTCTCTATTGCATTGCTGTAAATAGCAATTAATGAATTAAATACAGTTTTTAATTTATATTTGTTTTTCCAATGAATCAGTTATTGCTTGCTTATGAAAACCATCAGATATATGGTGTTGGCATTTGTTTTCTTTTGGAAATTCTCTTGCTTACAAGCACAAATTGATGATGTGTTTGATTATGATTCGCTAAGATACAACACTGAATGGGAGGGAGATACGCAGGCATTTATTATTGACAACTATCGTTTACGCTCCAATTCTGAACTTGCCAATGCAACTTTTTTTTTAAGCAGAAAATCTTTTCACCATGACACTACAGAATGGTTGATTCAGATGGAGCTCAAGTTTAATCCCTCTTCTGCTAATTATGTTGATTGGTTTTTGATGGCTGATACCGGTCATTTGCCTTCTGTTAAAAACGCTTACTATGTCAGAATTGGCAACACCAAGGACGAAGTAAGTTTATATAAAAAAGTGAATGGACAAACCCCTGTTCTGCTTATAGACGGCACGGATGACATACTCAATAAAAGTAATAATTTGTTGACGGTTCGTGTGCTCAGAACTTTTGAAGGCACATGGTCGCTTTCGGTCAATACGCAAGGACAGTTAAATCCAATGAGCTTAGAAGGAGTAACCACCGACACAACGCTTTCAGCACTGCCACATACAGGCTTGCTTATCAGACAATCTACCGCATCCTTTTTTCAAAAACATTTTTTCAGTTTGTATTACATGGGTAAGGAAATACGCGACAGCATAGCTCCGTATTTATTGCAAAGTAATTGGATAGGTGAAGACAGTATTTCATTGGTTTTTAGTGAGCAATTAGATTCCCTTGCTGCCACCAATCCTGCAAATTTTATTTTAGCCCCCTCTCTCATTATTCAATCTATTCATCTTTCTGACAGTAATACAAAAGTAGGATTGAAACTTGCTTCACCCCTTGTTTCTTTAACAACATATACACTTACACTTAAAAACATTACCGATGAAGAACAGAATTCTATGAGGGATACCTCACTTTCTTATCGCTATTTAAAACCCGAGTCTGCAAATCCGTATGATTTGGTAATAAACGAAATTATGGCAACTCCCAGCCCCTCGGTTGGTTTGCCCGAATATAGTTATATTGAAATTTACAACCGTTCTGCAAAAGTGATTGACTTGACGGGTTTCAAGTTGGCGGACAGGGTGAGTACTGCAACAATAAGCACCTTTCTTTTGCTCCCTGACAGTTTTCTTATCATCTGCTCACATTCAGGCGTTGCTTCTCTTTCAATTTTTGGAACTACCAAAGGTGTAAGCAATTTCCCGACTTTTAACAAAACCGAAGACGATGTCATTTTGCGCGATGCCAATAACAATATCATTCACAATATCCGCTATACAGATCGGTGGTATGGCAATGAATTCAAGAAAAATGGCGGGTTCAGTTTAGAAATGATAGACCCTTCCAACCCTTGTGGAGGTAGTGAAAACTGGGCTGCTTCTACGCACCTACAAGGAGGTACACCGGCAAGTCATAATACTGTTAAATCGTCCAATTCTGATAATGTTGCTCCTACTTTATTATCGGCTTACCCTCTCAACCCCTCTATTATAGAACTTAGGTTTTCTGAGGAACTTGATTCGTTTTCATGTATGAACACCAATCAATATACCATCAAGGAACTGTCCATCAGCCCTGTGGCGGTTACGCGATGTTTTATGGGTATAGTCCATTTGCAATGGGATTTTGAGTTTGAACCCAATATTGTTTATACACTCGCCCTCAAAGGTCTTAGCGATTGTTCCGGCAATTTTATAAACGAAACCTCCATTCGGGTAGGCATGTTTGATACCATTCAAAAAGGAGATATTTTAATTAATGAAATACTGTTCAACCCGCCTGCTGAGCTTTCTGAATTTGTCGAAATCTATAATATCAGCAATAAAATTTTAGATTTAAAAAATTTGCGTTTAGGAAACCTCAAGGACGATGGCAGTTTTAGAGATTTTACAACACCTGTTTCCGATGGAATGTTGCTTTTTCCTCAACAATATGTTGTTTTTTCGACTTCGGGCACTGACTTGTGTACTTTTTATACATGCTTGCAACCAAGGAATATCTTTCGTGTCAAGTCTATGCCTTCGTTTCCACAAAAGAGCGGAGGAGTTGTATTAACCGATTCTAAAGGACAAGTGTTAGACAGTTTCTTGTATAATGAATCTATGCACTTTAAAATGATTACCGACAAAAAAGGGCTAAGTCTGGAACGGATTGAATTTGAACGACCTGCCACAGACCCTACAAATTGGACATCAGCCACTGCCAATGCAGGTTTTGCTACCCCCGGTTATGAAAACTCGCAATCTCGCAAGCCTTCAACATCTATCGGACAAGTATGGTTAGACCCGGAAGTTTTCTCCCCGGACGGCAATGGAATTGACGATTTGCTCAATATTAGATTTAATTTAGAAAAAAATGGTTTTGTCGCCAATGTATATATCTATAATGCGTCAGGGGTTTTTGTAGCACATCCAATCAGAAATCATACAATAGCAAATTCTGGTACGCTCATTTGGGATGGGTTTTTGGATGCAACCACAACCCGATGTCCAATCGGTATTTATATCATTCTATTTGAAGCGTTTCACGAAAATGGCGATGTGGTCAGGAAAAAGATAGCTTGCACATTGATTAGCAGTTATTAAACTAAAGAGGCTGCCCGATACGGGCAGCCTCTTTGTTATCTCTTAATTTCTGTATAGTTAAGTTTAATCCAACTTAATAAAAGCGGATTTCACTTTGAGAACTCCTTTGTCTGTTACTCGGATATAATACGTTCCTTGCGGCAGCCCACTCACATCTATCTTGAGTTCATTGCCCAAGCCTCCTTCGCTCTTCATTACCTGTTGACCAAATGCATTGTATATCTCATATCCTAATTTTCTCGATGCCATGCCGCTCAAATTCAACTCTTGGTAACATGGGTTCGGAAACAACATCACTTCTCCTACTAAGTCGGTACCCATCTGCAACTTGGCTATGCGCAAATCAGAACGGATGCCGTCAAAGTCGGTTTGCGAAATCTTATAATATACCAATGGCTCCGGTTTTGTGTAATCTGTGAGTTGATAGTTGTTCTCTTGAAAACTTGTGCCCGCTCCTTGTACATCTCCTACATGTGACCAAGATTCCTTGTCATAACTGCGCTCTATCGTGAAGTAGGAATTGTTCTGCTCTACTGTGGTTGTCCAATAGATGTCAACATAACTGTCAAAGCCTATTGGCTGAAATCTTATCAACTCTATGGGCAACAGATTCAAATCAAATACCTGAATATACAGTGTTGCTTCGGTACATGCGCTTCCCTTACATACATGATATGGGAAAACTGCCGTACCCAAAAAGGCAGATACCGGGACAAAACTATAACTCCCATCAGAGTTGATTGTTAAATTACCGATTGATGGATTGTTGATAGCTTGAGGTGTTACATTCCAACTTCCTCCTGAATTCGAAAAGTCATTGGCTAGCAAGCCGTTGGCTGCCGATACATTGACTGTAGTGGCTGTAAACGTAAATCCGTAATCATCCGATGCCACAGTTGCAACAGGAGTTGATGGAGCATTGACTGTTATAACTACCATTTCTTCTTTACACAAAACGGTTAAGGCTTCGCATACTTCATAATAAAATGTATCCTGACCGTAAAAACCATTTTTGGGTCTGTATTCTATATTTCCACTACCATTCACCGAGAGAGATTGGCTGTTTTTAGCACTTACACTTATGGTTGGATTTGCTAATGTGCCGAGAGCACCTATTTTTCCATATATATTGGATATGTTGTCATTGGCGCGTACATTAATCGTTACGGTTGCCGGATTCGAATCATGTCCATACATGATCACCATATCCGGATTGGTAATAGGGTCGTTGGAGTTTACTTTAGGATCGCTCACATTGATCTCCAACAACTCTTCCATACATACTGCATTGGGCGTGGGAGTACATGCGTTAACTTTGTAACGATAGGTGCCCACATTGCTTCCTGAAAATGTGTAGGTGCCATCCGGATTGATGCTGAAACTTCCGCCTAACGGATTGCCCGCAAGACCTCCACCGGAGATGTAAAGATATCCTGCCGGCAAAGGATCGTTGGTTGACACATCTCCGTTTATGCTCTTATTGACTGTGGTGGCTTGCATATCAGGCTCGGTTATTTCATTGTCTATCATGATATAAATAGTAGCCTTTTCGCATGCCACGGGGGTGCCATTGTCACATACTTCATAATCAAAGCCGGTGAATCCCTGAAAACCTATAAAGGGTGTAAACGTATAGTTGCCGTTGGAACTGAGGGTGAAATTTCCTACTCCCGGAACATTTATGTTTTGCGGAGTTGCACTCTGGGTATTCCCCTCCAGATCGATGTCGTTGTTGATTACGTTGCCGCTGACCGGCTTGTTTTTTCCACCTTTTTTCATGTCATCTACGCCCAAGGTCGTGTTTTGAATACCCAACCCGTTTACTGTGATTTTTTGTATGCCTGTATCACATAATGCAGTAGGTGAGGCATCGTTACATACTTTATAAAAATAGGTGAAATCCCCTACAAATGTGGACACCGGAGTAAAGGTTACAACTCCGGTGGATGAATTGATAGAAAAACTTCCTGTATCACTCGCAAAGGATGCCGTGAACGAACTTGTTATACTTACACTGGAGGGAACCAATGAACGCCCTGTTGCACCGGCATAGTCGTTATCCAAGGTCTTGATGGCTACTGCAGTGTTCTTTTTCGTTGCTACTATGTCGGTAGCAGCAGCCGGTGGATTGTTTAATGTGGTGGGGTCGGATAGGTATATAGTGAGATATTCTACTTCACAATTGCTCACTTGACCCGGATCGCAAATCGAATCTACATAGATATATGTCCCGGCTTTGTCCGCACTAAAGGTATAGCTTCCATTGGCACTCAAACTGATATTCGGGGTGCTGCCACTTGGTTTATGGATGAGGGTGGGACTTGTGTTGTATGGTGTGGCAGAATAGGATATGTTGTCATTGGTTGCTATTGTGCCTGATACAGTTGTGTTGATTAAACCGATATTGTAGTCAGGATTGGTAAATTTACACTTTAAAACGGCTGTCTCAAACGTGTCTTTTACGACTCCGCACACATTGGGAAGGCTGGACTCTAACTTAATATAGCCCGGTTCTTTGAATTTAATTAAAAATGTATCAAAATGTACACTGTCTAAAGTGGCTATTCCGGAAGGTGTTTGCTGTATAAATGAATATGAAGCCCGTCTTACCGAAGTTACTATAAAATCTGACTCGTAGCATAAACCGGAACCTCCAAAGTTAATTTTGGGTTTTGCAGATGCAGTGGGTTTGGACGGTGCTCCGCAAATATCTACAGGTGCGGATGCAAATGTATAAGAACTCTCCGTTGCTGATGCACTTGAGCCATTACCCATACTGCCGTTAATTCTGTGTCCTACATAACCAAAGGTGGAGGAACACTGTTTGATTACCATACTGGTGTGAGCGCCTGTTTCTACTGTCAACATACTATCGCCTGATGCGCTTAGCCCATCTGGTTGGTCTGGATCATAAGAAGAACTTCCTCTTCCAATCATACTAGTATTACTATTACCCCAAGCATATATTTTTTTATTAGCATTTAATGCGTTGACTGACATTGCGTTACTATTATTATAAACTCCATGTTCATTGGGGCTTATCCATTTTATATTGTTCATATAAGTGGGAGTATTACTATACTGACACTGTACCCAGCCTCGTCTTTCAGTTGTGGTGAAATCACCTAACTGACGATAGTCATTATTACCCAGAGCATAGAGCTTACCATTGGTCATCAGAACGTAATAGCTGATTTTATCGGTGGAGGAGGTAGAGCCTATCATTTTGATAGTTCCTGTCGGTTTGGTCATGCTTGCTGCATAATTAAGGTTGTTTGCGGCTGTGTTATCACCAAGATACACATTGTTCCCCCAGGTCCAAATATTACCGCTTCCATCCAGCGCAAACAACCCACGATATGAACCCCTGCAAACAACAATGTCTGTAAGCCAATCAGATGCTCCGGAACTTTTTCTAACTCTATACCAAGTAGTTGCATTGCCACTATTGCCATTCCCTCTTAACCTAGCCTGTTGTGACAACACCCAAACATCTCCGCCACAAGTAGTAATTGCAATGGTTTGATAAGTTACAAACAGCATTTTAACATCTCCGGGTTGTATTCCGTTTGGTAATCCGGTAGAGTCTGCATTAGAAAAAGTTCCCGCACCCAAGCGCTGGAAAGCGGTACTTGAAGTGTGGGCATTATCAATCACGGTACCCTCAGTTCCCCAAGCAAACAACCCGTAGGTAGTAAGCAAAATGAATTGGTGAGAAGTAGTTGTTGAACCAACGCCCGCTTTTAGCGGTGTGCCTTTCAAACCGGTGTAATTGGTGCTGTTAATCACCTTAGGGCTTAGGTTGCTACCTGCATCATTTCCCGCAGGACCGCTTTGAGCACCCCAAGTAGAAAAAGTTCCGTCTCCATTTCTTACAATCGTTGCATGGAATGCAGAAGTCATGTTGTCGTATTCTATCGTAGCAGCCGTATCATTAGAATTAAATCCGTAATTGGATAAATTCGTATTAGGGCATCCGACAACTGGAGTAGCACATATAGATTGTGCATTGGTTTCGTTTATGCACAAAGCAAATGCTGCCAATGCTATACTATATTGAATGGTGTTTGTAATTAATCTTTTCATTGTTTGTGTGTAATTTATGGAATCATTTCCTGTTTATAGTAACACTGTGTCAGACCATTGTAATCAATCAAGTCAAACATAATATAGGTTCCGGAGGTAGCTGCACCTTTCAAATCGTATTGCAGTAGATTGATACCGGGCATGAGTATGGTTGCCGGATTGGGTAAGCTACCTTCAATTGTGGTTTCTATACCCGCGCTTCTGAACTGTGGATAGGTCAAGGTTACAGGCTGGTTGTTAAATGTCTCTACAAACACAGAGATAGTCAATGTGCTGCCTGTCATATCCTTCCCGCCTATGATGTCTTCAGACAATGCCAAGGAACTCATGTCAAAAGTCATGCGTACCGGACTTACTGTTATGTTCATTACAATCGGCCACTCGGTATGCTCACATTCATCATGGTGTTGTTTGGTTACATCAGTCTCGTTAATTTCAATGGTGTAATCTCCGGGAATATTAAATGAGAAATCTAACAGGGTTTCTCCCATTCCGCTTGCAAAAACATTTCCTGATTGCTTAATTGTCCATGTAGAGGTGGAAGATAGTTCAACATCTCGGGTTATCTTCCCTTTATAAGGAATGATATTCTCAAGGTCTGTTGCTTTTACCTGCATGAATGAGCAGAGTAAAAATCCGACAGCTAACATCCATAGCGGAGGTTTGATGCTGTGCTTAAAAGTGGCGGTAATCGTTGTTCTCATATTACTGTTTTTGATTTAATCTCCAATAAAAGCATTTTGATACTTTTATTGGTTAGATTCATGCGCAAATGTATATTTATTCCAATTTATTAAAAATATTTTTTTATTTACCAATATACAAATAACAAGAAAGAACAAACAACCCCTAATTTTATTCCCTCAAAAAGTGTTTAATACCAATAGAAATGCAAAAGACAATCAGACTGATTTAGGAATATGACTGTGGATAATATTATAATTATAGTTATACTATTTATTGAAACGCAAAACAAAAACGAGTTTTTATTAAACTCAAAAATGCTCTATTTTTATTAAATCTATGGACTACTATATCATTACAAGGTACGGCTTCATACACAATAGATTACGTCAAGGAATAAATGCAAACCAAAATATCACAGAAAAACAACTATTATTGCAAGCTCAAATCCGAAGGGGCATTAGCTCAGCTGGCTAGAGCGCTACAATGGCATTGTAGAGGTCATCGGTTCGACTCCGATATGCTCCACTCTCTATACAAATCAACCCTTTTCAAAGTTTTGCCAATATATTTAGTAAAATTAATGCAGCCCTGCATAATGCTATGCAAAAACTTTGAGAGCTAAATTGAGCGAATGGTTGAATTTGTCTTTAATCACCTTGTGTTTCTCCCCTCTAATTTCAATAAAATGTATCAGATTTTCTGTAGGCAAGTTTCCAGTCAAAGCATCTTCTGCAAAAGGACACCCGCCATAGCCTTTGACAGCACCGTCAAACCTTCTGCATCCGGCTCTAAAAGCTGCTTCCACATTGCTTTCCCAATTGTCCGGTCGCGTATGGAGATGTGCACCAAATTCTATATCAGGAAAAGTAGGAATTAAATGAGAAAATAAAGCAAAAATATCCTCCGGATTCGCTTTTCCGACAGTATCACTCAATGAAATAGTTTTAATGCCTAAATCTATAACCTTAGCAACCCAATCTTCCACTAATGCAATAGACCAAGGTTCACCATAAGGATTTCCAAAACCCATTGAAATATAGGCTACGGTCTGCTTGTCGTATTGCAATGCCATTTGTTGAATTTGATTTAAAATTACATACGATTCCTCTCTGCTTTTATTGGTGTTTCTTCTTTGAAAAATATCAGAAACAGAAAATGGATAACCAAGAAAGTCAATTTTTTGAATAGCACACGCCTCTTGCGCTCCTCTCACATTGGCAACAATCACCAATAGTTTAGTATTTCCTTTTTCATTTATGCCTTGTAAAACCTCTTTGGAGTCTGCAAGTTGTGGAATTGCATGAGAAGAAACAAAACTGCCACAGTCCAACACATCAAAATTACAAGCTAAAAGAGTGTTTATATACTCAATTTTCACAGCAGTAGGTATCTGAATATGAAGCCCCTGCATAGCATCTCTCGGACACTCAACAATCTTTACAGTCATAATGAATTTCGAGGCTGTCAAAGATAGTGGATTTTTTTATCTTTGCACCCCTTTACAAAATCACTCAGAAACTAAAATGACTGATAAAATAACGCAAGACAACCTACACGAAGAGGATGAGGTAAAAAAGATTGAGGCTCTTGAACACGCAGGAAATGAACAAGAGGAAGAGACAGAATTCGAAGAAACGGAAACAGCTACTGACCGTACTGATTATTCCGGCTTTGGCAAAGAAGAGTTTGTGCAAAAGGCAAAAGAATTAATCTTTTCTCCGGGTATAACCGAAGCACATGAGTCCTACAAAAAGATGCGTGTACTGTTTGACGATATCATTAAAAAAGAGAGAGAAGGGTTATTAAAAGAATTTGTTGCAGCAGGCAACGAACCAAGGGATTTCAGAGCACCGGTTGATGCGCTCAAAAATGAGTTCTATCAATCCTATACAAGATTCTTGGAAAGAAGAGCACAAGAAAAAGCAAGAGCAGAAGAAGAAAAACTAATCAACCTTAAACTCAAAAACGAGATTTTAGATAAAATTCAAGTGTTAACTGAATCAGAAGAAACAGAAAACAGCTTGGAAGAACTCAAAAAACTACAACAAGAATGGCGACAAATCCGCAGAGTTCCTCGTGGACAGATGGATGGACTTTGGGAAAAATACCGTTTCTTATTAGATAAGTTTTATGACAATTTGAGTATTTATCACGAATTGAAAGAGCTTGATCGTCAAAAAAACTTAGAGGCGAAAATTGAACTCATTAAGAAAGTCGGAGAGCTTTTTGAAGAACAATCTTCTGTAAAACACTCACATATTTTATTGAACAAATTGCATGAAGATTACAAAAACATAGGTCCTGTTCCTAAAGAATTTACAGAAGACATCTGGCAACGCTTCAAAGCTGCTTCTGATAAAATAATTGAAAGAAACAAAGCAGTTATTGAAGAGCTTAAAGAAAAGCGCAAACAAAACCTTGAACTCAAGACTGTTATATGCGAAAAGGCGGAGCAACTTTCTTCAATCGAATACAAAACTCCTAAAGAATGGAATCAAAAGGTTGAGGAAATTGAAGCCTTGTTTGCCGAATGGAAATCCATAGGACCCGTGCCTGAATTTGTGAGCGACCAGATATGGAAACGCTTTAGAGAAGCACAAAACAATTTTTACAAACACAGAAAAGAATTCTTTGCAGATATTAACCAAGACAGAGAAAAGAACTATGCACTCAAACTCAAGTTGTGTGAAAAGGCAGAGAAAATAAGCGATAGCAACGATTTTGAAAGAACCGGTTTGGAACTTATCAAGTTACAAGAAGAATGGAAATCCATAGGACCGGTTCCCAATAAATATTCTGATGAGATATGGAGCCGGTTCAGGGCTGCATGTGATGCATTTTTTAAACGCAGAGATATACACAGAACTGCTGCCAAAGAAGAAGAAAAGGAGAATCTAAAAGCAAAAGAATCAATATTGACTGCGCTGCAAGCGTTGCATGATAGCGGAGAAGAAAACAAAGACAAAGTATTTGAACAACTGCGCGGATTTCAGAAGCAATGGAATCAAATTGGATTTGTGCCCAGGGCAAAGTTTCAAGATATTACAAAGAAATTTGAAACTATCAACGATGCAATACTCAACAAATTCAAGCTTTCTACTGATGAATTCAAACAAGGTAGATTGAAGGAACACTATGAGATGTTGGCACAAAAACCTAACAGCTTTGGCTTATTGAAAGACGAAGAAAGAAAACTGACAGGCAGAATCAGAACTTTGTCGGAGGAGATTAAGACTTTTGAGAACAATCTAGGGTTCTTTGCCAATTCAAAGGGAGCAGATACGCTCAAAAAACAATTTGAAGTCAAAATTGCTAAAACTCATGAGCAAATACAGAAATTAGAAGCAGAACTTAAAATGCTTCGTTCAGTAATACGTAAATAATGTTTTTTAGAGGAGCGGCACTCCTGCCGGAATATATTGGCTACCTACTCTTTGCCAAAAGCAGGCATGGCACTCACTCTCCCTTTGTTTATGAATTTGCTGAAAATGTATTATACAAACGGATCGAAGACCCTCGTTTTTATGATATTGAGCTTGTACGTCAACGGATGTTAAGTTCTGCTGCTACCATTGCTGTTGATGACTTTGGAGCATCCGGCAAAAAGACTTACAAAGCACCATTAGCTAAATTAGTTGCACGTTCTTCCAAAAACAGTAAATACGCAAAACTACTATACCGGATTTGTCGGTATTATCAACCCGAAATTGCCATTGAACTTGGAACAAACTTTGGCATGAGTGCAATGTACCAAGCAATTGCATTGACACAAGGAAAACTTTTTACCATAGAAGGCAGTCTTAAAATAGCAGAAATAGCCCATTTTAATTTTAACAAAATTGGTTTGCAAGACAGTGTACAGCTTTTTCATGGCGTATTTGACAACGCCTTGCCGGCATTGCTTACACAACTGCCTCGAGTTGATTACGCTTTCATAGACGGCAACCATAAGAAAGATGCCACACTGAAATATTTTGAAATGTTCCTCGAAAAATCACACAATGATACCATTTTTGTTTTTGATGATATTCGTTGGAGTGAAGACATGCATGAATGTTGGGAAATTATAAAAAACCATGAAAAGGTGCGTGTATCGATTGACTTGTTTTTTATGGGAATTGTATTTTTGCGCCAGCAACAAGAAAAAGAACATTTTGTATTAAGATTTTAGAGAAATGTTAGCACCTATACAGATAGTAAAGGATTTATACACACAAGTAAAGAGGGTGATAGAAAAAATCACTGATGCCATCTATTTGCCGGGTTTTGAGGGAGCTTCTTTGTATGAAGTGGCGAGTTTGTTTTTGAGTTACGTAGGCAAACAAAGGTTTAATCTATATGCAGGTGCTCTTTCTTTCAATTTCTTCTTGGCATTGTTTCCCTCCATCATTTTCCTTTTTACGTTAATAGCTTACTTCCCAATAAATGATATACAAGGAAAAGTGTTAAGCATGATGGAAGATTTTCTGCCTGATGCTACATTCAAAACAATACAAGATACCGTATCGGATATTTTAAGTATTCAAAGAACCGGATTGTTGAGCGTGGGTTTCTTGACTGCTATTTATTTTGCGAGCAATGGTTTTCATACATTAATCAAAGCTTTTGAATCTTCAATGGAAGACGACATACGCAAAAAGAGGAATTTTTTTAAAAAGCGCATGAGAAGCATCGGAATTACCTTTATTGTTTCAATGTTATTGATACTTGCCATCATTGTAAAGCTTGCCAGCGTTTATATATCAACATTAATAGCCAATCTGGGTGTGAATGAGTTCATTCTCAATATAGGTTTGAGTGTATTCGAAGTTATCATTCTTGCTTCCTTAGTATTCTTCATTATTTCATTTATATACTATATAGGTCATTCAAGTATCGCCAAATGGAAGTTCTTTTCACCGGGTAGTATTGTGGCAACAGTGCTTTCGCTTGCTATGACTTATATTTTTTCATCTTATGTAAATCATTTCAACGCATACAACAAACTCTACGGTTCCATTGGTGCAATCATTGCGCTGATGCTGGTCATTTATGTAAATGTATATTCCATTTTGATAGGATATGAGCTGAACCACAGCATAAACAAAGTCTCTATCAAGAAGATGAGAGAGGACAAAAAAAAGAATAAGATAAAAATATAGTCTGTTTGTAAATATAAAAATTGGGTTATTTTTGCAACCCTCAAAAGGAGAGATGGCAGAGCGGTCGAATGCGGTGGTCTTGAAAACCATTGAGGGTAACACCTCCGGGGGTTCGAATCCCTCTCTCTCCGCCAAAAGCCCCGATTAGTCGGGGCTTTTTTATTGTTAAAATTCAAGTCGAAGATGTCCGTATCTTCAGGTGGTTTTGCTCTACTGGATTCCTTTGTTATTGTTTGATTAACCTACCAACAAATATTGTAGCATCACTAATTAGATAAACAATATATTGTCCTGCTTCCAAATTGCTCAAATCAATTGCACTTTGACAACCTTGTTGGGCAAATACCCTCTTGCCATCCAACGAAAAAACATTAACTTCCAAAGTGCTTCTATTTATAGGTTGGTCAAAATCAAACTCAATCATACTTTGAGTAGGATTGGGAAACATTCTAAAAGTATTGCTAAATATACTGTTGACACTTGTTTCACCAGACAGTGTGGTGTCAGTCCATTCCGACCAGCAAAAGCCGTTGCCTAAACGCAAGCTGATTTTCTTATTAAAAACAATTGGTAATGACTTTTCTGTATTGCCTTGTAATACATCGTCAACCTTCCATTCATACAAAGATGCACTAAACGCGGAAGCGATGCTGTCTTTACCATATATAACAAACACTGCCTCATCCGGTATTGGGTGAAACAAAATTTCGAGCGAGTCTTCTTCTAAGCTAAAACAGCCATTCAAATTTTGAGCGGTTACAGAAAATTTACCGCTTGACAAAACATAGGTTGCAATACCTGTATCTCCATTCGACCACAAAATAAGTTCAGCATTGGTTTGACAAGTAAATCTTGCAGTATCTCCCTCACAAAAATCTGCTCCATCCTGGCTTAGCAACACGGGATTATCCGGTCTTGTAAGCTCTTCAATCTTGACCTCATCCGACCTTGGACTGGTACATCCATTCATATCTACTATTTGTACACTATAAACACCGCTTTGCTTTATGTCTCGCATTGAAGTCTGATTGCCGTCATTCCATAAAATGGATTGGTAAGCATCAATAATAAACAAGGATACGCTGTCTCCTGCACAAAAGACAGAGTCAGGAATAACATAAACCTGAGGCTTTGGCGGCAACGGATTAAAATAAAAATAAATACTGTCGGACTTGGGGCTGATACACCCTTCTGCTGTTTCAACATTCACAACAAGCCCTGCACTTTGGGTAAGGTCAAAACTTGCAGCAGTCTGTCCATTATTCCAATGATAAAATGCAAAACCGGGTGAAGTAGAAATATTAAACGTGTCTCCCTCACACAATTGTAGTGCATTATATGAAATAATCGGTTTAGGTGGGTTAATGTTCATGGTTACATCAACTGTGTCGTAACCCACACAACCATAGCTTGTTTTCATTTTTACAGCATACACCCCGCTCTTTGCAACATTATAACTGTTTGACACAGAAATAATAGAGTCTGAGGGTAGTTTTTTCCACTCAAAAGAATTACCGGTCAGATACCCTGCTTTGAGGTTATAAACAGCTCCCGAATCTACACAAAGACTTGTATCTGAACCTAATGCAGGAACCGGAAGTGCTGCTATCGTTACTTTAAATGTGTCGCGCTTGATACAATTATTTATATCCTTTGCCTCTACCCAAATACTTCGTGTGCCTATACCAAGCTTGGCTGTATTGAATGTAACCGTAGAGCTTGTGTCGCCAGTCAACCACTTATAAGCATATTGAACAGGCAAACTTTTGGTTACACTGCCACCATCACAAAAAGCAGTATCGCTACCCAGTTCAACGAGTATTGGATATGCAATACAGGGTTCTATTGTTCCTAATAATTTTACTTCGGTAGCATTTAAACTTGAACTGAATATAGCAAGTGATGCTATATTGATTGTATCATCTTCTCCATTATTATCAGCAAAAAACAAAACATTGTCTTTGAGTGAATACCTATCATCTTTTACATCAAAATTTCCGTTTCTTAGTAAATTCCCGTTAATATAAATCCGATAAAAAGAATCATTCTTGACAGATAACACCAAACGATACCATTGATACGGTTGTACAACAAATACAGAGTCATAGGAAATCTGAGCAGAACCAATGGCACCGGGCAAAGAGCCATTATCCGGTTTGATAAAATATTCTCCATCATTGGAGTTGGTTGTATTCGTTTGATAAAATGTTCTCCAATTGGTCAAGTTTTCTACCATAAAATCAAACATCATCGTGTATTCATTAACGAATACCCCGCCACCATTGGGCGATATGTTGTGATAACACCGATAATATGAACCCAAACCGATTTGAATTGCCGTATCACCATAAGCAGGACCCTGCACCCACTTATCTGTTCCAAATTTAATCAAATCATTTCCAACGGTCGCCTTGGTCAAATCTCCGGTATCTTGAAATTTCCAATAACCAACCAAAGTCGGAAAATCAGCAGGGTTGACATCTTGAGCAGATAATATGTTATAGCTCAATGTTGTCAATAGGGTTATAAAAATTAAGCAATATTTTTTCATGGTTATTATAGTTGAATGTGCAGCACAAACTTAACAAAATAAAAAAGATTCAAAAGAAAATAGTACAACAAGCGAATAGCAATTCATCTTTTGTTGTTTTAATACTACTAACTTTGCCAAGTGCAAGAACAAGTCCTTCTGAAAATCCAAAATACCAATATTGCGTTCAAAAACCCACAAGGACAATTGATAGACGCAGTTAAAGGAATTGACTTAGATATTTTTCGAGGAGAAGTATTAGGAATAATCGGAGAATCGGGTTCCGGTAAATCAGTAACATTTCTATCACTGATGAAATTGCTGTCTTCTAATGCAGTCATAGAAGGAAAAGCTTTATTTTGTCCTAAAGACAAAATTGAAAAAGACCTTTATTCATTGAGCAATGCAGAGTTGCGAAAACTCGCTCTTAGGAATATTGCATATATTTTTCAAGATCCATTGGCGGCTCTTAATCCTTCTCAAAAGATTGGCAAACAAATGAGAGAGTGTGTGTTGCAAGACGTTACCAAAGAGCAAAAGAAAAATATCTGCCTTACAATTTTAGAAGAAGTGCTACCCGGTCTAAGTATTAGAATGTATGACAGCTATCCTCATCAACTTTCGGGCGGGCAGCGTCAAAGAGTGATGATAGCTATGGCATTGCTTAACAAACCTGATTTGCTCATTGCAGATGAGCCTACTACCGCGTTAGACCCTGAAGTTCAGGACATCATTTTAAACTTATTAACTCAATTAGTTAAAAAATTTGGCACCACCCTCATTCTTATTTCACATGATATCAGAAGTGTAGCGGGATTTTGTAACCGGATTGCCGTATTTTATCAAGGAAAATTAGTTGAATTAGGTACGAAAGAACAAGTGGTCAAACAACCTCAACAAACATATACAAAAGCATTGTTGAGCTGCCGCCCTAACAGTAGCAACGAAGGGCAATTTCTTTTAACCATAAAAGATTTCATGCAGGATAAAGCTCCGGTTTCAGAAAAATTCCCCGACTTGCAAATAGGTTCAGAAAAACTATTGGAAGCTGACAGGGTTAGCAGAGTGTATAACAAAAATTTCACCGCATTACAACCCATCACATTTGGAATAAAGAAAGGCGAATGTGTTGGTATCATTGGTCAATCCGGTTCCGGAAAATCCACTTTGGCAAAGATTTTAGTTCAGTTAGAAAAACCGGATACCGGAAAACTTTCTTTCTCAGAAAACCTTGAGGAATCTAAAATTCAAATGGTTTTTCAAGACCCTTTTGCATCACTAAACCCCGCCATCTCTGTTGGAAGTGCGATAGACGAAGTACTTCATATTCACCAACCACAACTTTCAAAGAAAGAACGCGCAGCTAAGACAGCTGCCTTGTTAGAAGAAACAGGTGTGGACAGTACATTATCAGACAAAAAGCCACAAGCGTTTTCCGGTGGTCAACGTCAAAGAATCTGTATAGCACGTGCATTGGCAGCCAATCCTGAAATATTAGTATGTGATGAAGCGGTTTCTGCGTTGGATATTTCCGTTCAAGCGCAGGTATTGAATTTGCTCAAAAAATTACAATTCAACAGAGGGCTAAGCCTTGTGTTTATAACACATGACATGAATGTTGCAAAACACCTATGTAACAGAATTCTAATACTAAAAGACGGACAATTAGTGGAAGAAGGAAATACTGCCGAATTATTCCTTCAACCTCAGCATGATTATACAAGAAAATTACTCTCATATTACCAAGCGTAACCATGGCACACAAGAAAGACAAAACACAAAATATTGCTGCACAAGTCATAGACGTATTAGACAAACTCTATGGAGCGGCATTAACCTATAGACAAATTGGCTCACGCATAAAAAGCGGTGGTTATAAAAATATTAAAGACTACATCCCGTTGCTGGAAGAATTGACTTCACAAGGGCAAATCAACAAAGTCGGCAGAAACAAATACTTCAAACCATTTAAGTCAGCAAAGATTACCGGCAGAATTGACATCAAAAAAACCGGTCAAGGTTATATCATGTCTCAGGATTTTCCTGAAGAAATAGTAGTGGAAAGTGGTATGCAAAACCATGCGCTGCAAGGAGACTTGGTTGAAGTTGCTATTTTGGCAAAAAGAGGAAAAAGAGTACGAGGTGAAGTCATTAGAATTATTGAAAGGAACAAAACCACGTATGCCGGCATACTCAAGGTATATAAGGATTTTGCCTTTTTGATAACCGACTATCGCAAGATGCACAAAGACATCTTTATATCACTCACACACCAACAAGCAAAAGAATGGGATGGAAAAAAAGCGTTGGTAGAAATAACAGATTGGCCCGAAGGCGCAAAAAATCCCTTTGGCAAAGTCATTAAGATATTAGGGAATCCGGGAGAAAATGAGACCGAAATGAATGCTATCGTAGCAGAATTTGGATTTGCAACCGATTTTCCGGCTGAGACCCTTGCAGAATCAGAGTTGCTCGCTGACCAAATAGAAGAGTCAGAAATAAAAAGCAGAATAGATTTAAGAAATACATGCACTTTTACCATAGACCCCGCAACTGCCAAAGACTTTGATGATGCCATTTCCATTAGAGAAATTGGCAATGACTTATATGAATTAGGGGTACATATAGCCGATGTATCATACTATGTAAAAAAAGGTGGAGAAATTGACAAAGAAGCACAAAGAAGAGGCACAAGTGTTTATTTAGTGGACAGGACTATCCCAATGTTGCCGCCAAAACTCTCAGAAGAACTTTGTTCTCTGATGCCCAAAGTAGATAGACCCGCATTTTCAGCAATTTTTCAAATTGACCTTCACGGAAAAGTTAAAAAAGTAAAATTTGCTAAAACAATTATCCATTCTAAGAGGCGTTTCAGTTATGAAGAAGCGCAACAAACCCTTGATAATCAAATAGGAGACTTTGTGCAAGAACTGAATATTGCCAATCAAATTGCCAAGAACCTAAGAGAAACCCGTTTCAAAGAAGGCTCTATGAATTTTGACAGCATAGAATACAAGTTTGACCTTGACGAAAAAGGCAAACCCGTTGGAATCAAAGTCATAGAACGCGGGGCTACGCATTTCTTGATAGAAGAATTTATGTTATTGGCAAACAAGCATGTGGCGGCTTTTGGAAGTAAACATTATGCAAACTCAAAAACTCCTTTTGTATTTAGATTTCATGACCAACCCAATGAAATTAAATTAGAAGATTTTAAATCATTTGCTGCCAAATGGGGATATCACATCAAGACAGGTAATGAACACCAGGTAAAGAAATCTATCAATGAATTAATGGATAAAATTAAAGGCAAGCCGGAAGAGGGAATCTTGTCTCAACTTGCCATTCGGTCTATGGCAAAAGCGACCTATACTCCGTACTTTTCAAGTCACTGGGGGCTGGGTTTTGAAACCTATACCCATTTTACTTCACCCATCAGAAGATACCCTGACTTGCTTGTACACAGAATGTTGTTTGATATCCTGAAAGGTAAAAAACTCAGCTATCCTCAATTACATGAGGTAGAAGACTTATGCAAGAAAAGCAGTACTGCCGAACAAAAAGCTGCTGAAGCAGAAAGAGCCTCTGTTAAATACAAACAAGCAGAATGGATGAGCAATCAAATCGGAAAAGACTTTGAAGGAGTCATCAGCGGTGTTACCGATTGGGGTATTTTTGTCGAATTGACCGAAAACAAAAGCGAAGGTTTGGTCAAAATATCTTCACTCAAAGACGATATGTATGATTTAGATGAATACAATATGCAATTGGTGGGCAGGTACTATTTCAAAAAACATGCACTTGGCGACCGTGTGGTTGTAAGAGTAAAAGAAACCAACCCGCTGGCTAGAACAATTGATTTCACGCTAATTGACAACCTGAGTTCAAAAGAACGCAAACAAGACACACCTAAGCAACTCCCCAAACACGATAAATACAGAAACAAGAAAAGAAGATAGATGTTAAACAAGCTCAAATCAAAATACGAACAATATTTAGCAGCCAACAAGTTCAAAGGCAATCCTCCCATGCTCTATGAATCCATGAATTACATCATGAATATTGGAGGAAAGAGAGTGCGCCCTATCTTAACATTGTTAGGGGCAAAAGTGTCCGGTGGCAAATTGGAAGCAGCGTTGCCTGTTGCACATGCCTTAGAGGTGTTCCATAACTTCACTCTTGCACACGATGACATCATGGATGATGCACCTACCCGCAGAGGGAAACCATCTTTGCATGTAAAAGAAAATACTGCAACCGCCATACTTGCAGGAGACAATATGATGATAACCGCTTTCGATATCATTCTTAATGCCGATTTACCAAATAAAACTGAAATACTTGAAACACTAACCAATACCGCAAGAGAAGTGTGTGAAGGACAGCAAATGGATATGGATTTTGAGAAAATAAATCATGTTACCATTGAACAATATATTGAGATGATAAGACTTAAAACAGCGGTTCTGTTGGGTTGTTGTCTGCAATGTGGCAGTATATCCGCCAATGCTCCTCAATCTACCTATAAACTCTTATATAGCTTTGGGGTAAACATTGGAATTGCTTTCCAAATTATGGATGATTATCTGGATTTATATGGCAATTCCGAATTAACAGGAAAAAGAACAGGGGGCGATATACTGGCTGCAAAAAAAACTGCATTGTTTAACCTCGCATGGAGTAATGCCAATCAATTACAAAGGGAAAAGTTAGAACTTTGGTTTGACAAGACAAAAACAGATGAAGATACCCGTTTAGCAAACACAAGCAGACTTTTTGATGAGTTAAATATTCAACAACGTTGCAAAACACTGATGGAAGAACACTTCTCAAGCGCCAAAGAATTGTTAGTCAATTCTACCCTCAATAAATCAGATTATCAAGACCTGCTTGATTTGGTTGAATTTTTGAGAAGTCGAGAAGAGTAACCACAGTGAGTTAATCACGACTTATTTAACATTTTGCCCATATTCGTTAAAAGTTCCCGGAATTTATTATCAATCTTTCGAAACAAGATTGCTGCCAGATAAGCAATTGCGATATATACTAATCCAAAGAAGGTAGTGAAATAGATTGAGTTTACGTACTCAGCAAAAAGAAGAAAAGGAGCACGAATGACAGGATGAATCACAAAGAAATGGAAAGATAAGATTCCGCAAGCAATCATAATCTTGTTGAACTTCCATTGTTTTTCACGAACATACAACACCAATAATACAATCAAAATAGCAGCTGAAACATGGGTAAATTTCCATATTACAAAATTGCCTTGTCCATAGAGCAATAAGAAAAGGGCAAGATAAACAACATGTTTAGGTAGATACAGTTCCTTTTGGTAGCCCAAAAACACACCCAAACCAAATAATGGAAGTTGATAGAGTGCACTCGCATAATAATTTGCACTTGTTTGAATCAAGTTGGTATGTGGCAGAACAAAAAGTATGGAGAGAAGCCCCCAAAACAATACAAGATGATTTCTTTTGAGGAGGAATAACAATAGCGGAAACAGCGCATACAAATGAAAAATTAAACCAAAAAACCACCAAGGTCCATATAGGGCATACATCATATCCGCTCTAAATGGCGACAGCAAACTGAGTTTCCAAAAAACCGACTCCCAAAGTTCATGTTGAGTAGGATATCGGTGGATAGCCAATGCAATGACGATTGCCAAGACAACTCCCAGAAAGAATGTAGGGTATATCTTTTTGACTCGTGATGCAAAGTATGTAAATAAAGGTATTTCTTTATTTTTAAAACCCATTGCCAATCCATAACCACTTATTAAGACAAAAGCGGACACTCCATAATGCCCTAAAAATGAGAAAATTGCTATAAAAATCTCAAATGGTTTCTGTGATATATATGCTATCCAATCAGTGAGAAAATTGCTATTAAAATAAAACTCATTTTCTCCAAAATGCGGGGGGATATTTCTGTAGAAATTATGAAATCCAATCAAGAGAATTGAAATCCCTTTGAGCAGGTTGGTATCTTCAATACTCAGATGTCTGTATGTTTTGATAAATTTCAACAGCCCTTTTATTTAGGAATTGCATTGCATAATTAGCAATAAAACCCAACATAGATACAATTAATTATAAACAAAGAAACAGGAAAAAGCGAAATGAATTAGATGCTAATACTTATTCTTGTTTGGCAGTATCAGACTCGGAATCGGGTTGCTCAACAGCAACAGTAATAATTTCCTCTTTTTTAAAGAATCTCTTTTGAAAAATAAGAATCGAAAGCACGCCAACAGTGATTGCAGAGTCAGCAAGATTAAAAACCGGGCTGAAAAAAATAAAATAATCACCACCTTTCAAAGGCACCCAGTCAGGATAAAAGCCTTCTACTAAGGGAAAATAAAACATATCAACTACCCAACCATGAAACCAACCTCCAGAATAATGATTGATGTCGCTAAAGATAACGCCATAGAAAACACTATCAATAATATTGCCGATTGCACCGGCAAGAATCAGCGCAATACACAGTACAAAACCTTTGTGTGCCTTTTTTGATATTTGATAATTCAAGACCCACATACCAAATGCCACTGCCACCAACCTGAACAAGGTAAGAAAGAGTTTTCCGTATTTACCACCCAGCTCCAAGCCAAATGCCATACCCATGTTTTCTGTAAAATGGAGTATAAACCAATTACCAAACACATGAATCTCCTGACCAATGTGCATGTTTGTTTTTATCCAAACTTTGAGAATCTGATCCAATAACAAGACTGAGAATACAATAGCGCCACACAACAACCAAAGTTTTTTGGCATTATAAGGCTTTGTCGTTTCCTGCAGTGCTATTGGCTCCTGAATGATTTCGGGAGTTTGATTTTCAGACGTGTTTTCCAATCAGGGAATTATTTATATTGATTGTTTTTGGCTTCTATGCTGAGAGTAGTGTGAGGAACAGCTTTCAGACGTTCTTTGCTGATAAGTTTTCCGGTTTCTCTGCAAATACCATAGGTTTTGTTTTCAATCCTGATCAAAGCAGCTTCCAAATTATTTATAAACTTTTGTTGTCTTGCAGCAAGTTGATTCAGGTTTTCTTTTTCAAAAGTAAGTGCACCATCTTCCATTGTGATGTAGTGTTGTTGCTCAATACCATTTTCGTTTGGATTTGCTAACTGCTGTTGCAATTTGCCTAATTCCGCCTTCGCAGAATTCAGTTTTTCCATGATAATTGCCTTAAATTCAGCTAAATCCGCATCGCCATATCTTTTATTTTCTTCCATAAAGGTTTTATAATTACGAAACTTTTTTAATATTTACTTTTAACTCAATCCCCTCAATCTCAATAGTGTAGGGCATTTCAACAGAGTCAGACTCTGAAATTTCCTGCGCTAAAATTTCGGTGCAAATATAGCTTTTATAATTGCCAATTGCCACAGAAATTTCTTTGTCCTTGTATACTGTAACACTGATTCTATCGGTTACGTCAAAGTCAAGTTCTTTACGCAAATTCTGTAACCTATTTACAAATTCTCTTGCTATGCCTTCCTGCTTTAATTCTTCTGTAACTGTAATGTCAAGTGCAACAGTCAGCATGCCTTCAGACATTACCAACCACCCCTCAATGTCAACCGGACTGATTTCTACATCCTCCAAACTCAACGTAAATGTAGCATCTGACAGCATTAAATCTATCTTCCCTACATTTTCTATTGCCGCAATCTCATCCTGACTAAAAGCTGCAACTTTAGTAGCAATCTGTTTCATGAGTGGTCCGGCTTTTTTACCTAAGGTTTTAAAGTTTGGCTTGATTTGTTTAACGAGTGTGGCAGAATCTTCTTCCAGATATTGCATCTCTTTGACGTTTACCTCGCTTAAAATCAACTCTTCTACATGTTGTAAATGCTTTTTAAATGAAGCGTCTAGGACAGGAATCATTACTTTCTGTAGGGGTTGGCGTACTTTTAAGTTTTCTTTTTTGCGCAAACTCAAAATCATTGAACTGAATTTTTGTGCCAACTCCATTGTTTGTTCCAATTCTGAATCAATTACGTCTTGTTGAACAAGCGGATATGTGCTCAAATGAACAGATTCAAAAGGCTCGCATAGGGTTGTTAGTTGTAAATCTCTGTACAGTCTGTCTGCATAGAATGGTGCAAACGGAGCGATTAACTTACTTAGGGTATTTAAACACTCAAACAGAGTCTGATAAGCTGCAATTTTATCTTCGGAATAATCTCCTTTCCAAAATCTTCTTCTGCATAGGCGTACATACCAGTTGCTTAAATGCTCATCAACAAACACCTGAATTGCGCGTGTTGCACGTGTAGGATCGTATTCATCAAGACTTTCATCTACTGTTTTCGCCAAGCTATTCAACATGGACAATATCCAACGGTCAATTTCCGGTCTTGACTTTACAGGAATTAACGCTTCTTTGTGTGTAAACCCGTCCACATTGGCATAAAGGGTGAAAAAAGAATAGGTGTTAAACAAAGTGCCAAAGAACTTCCTTTGCACTTCTTCCACACCGTTAATATCAAATTTGAGATTATCCCAGGGTTGAGCATTTGACAACATATACCAACGAATGGCATCTGCTCCGTATTTAGCTACTGTCTCAAAAGGGTCTATTGCATTTCCCAACCTCTTTGACATCTTATTGCCATTTTTGTCTAACACCAATCCGTTTGCTAAGACATTCTTGTAAGCAATTGAATCAAACAACGCTCCGGCTATTACATGCAGTGTAAAAAACCAACCACGTGTTTGATCTACACCTTCTGCAATAAAATCAGCCGGAAAATTGTCTTTAAAAACATCATTATTTTCAAAGGGATAATGCCATTGAGCATAAGGCATTGCACCGCTATCAAACCATACATCAATCAAATCAGACTCGCGTACCATTCTCTTACCTTCAGCAGAACAAAGAATAATTTCATCCACCAAAGGTCTATGTAAGTCAAGGGTTTGAGTTTCATTAATGGGGTTTGATTGCATAAAACCGTTAGCAATTGATTTTTCAATTTCTGCATTTAATTGCTCCAATGAGCCTATACAAATTTCCTCGCTGCCATCTTCTGTACGCCAGATAGGAAGAGGTGTACCCCAGAACCGTGAACGGGATAAATTCCAATCCACAAGATTTTCTAACCAGTCTGCAAAACGTCCTTCACCGGTTGATTTAGGTTTCCAATTGATGGTCTTGTTGAGTTCTACTAGTTTCTCGCGTAGAGCGGTTGTTTTAATAAACCAGCTTTTGAGAGGATAGTATAAAATGGGCTTGTCTGTGCGCCAACAATGTGGGTAATTGTGGCTATATTTTTCTACTTTAAAGGCTTTGTTCTCTTGTTTTAATTTGATTGAAATTCGCTCATCAACTGACAAATACTTGTCTCTGCCTTGTTTTACACGTTGCGCTTCTAACTCGGCTTCTGAATAATACGCTTCTTTGACAAATTCACCGGCAAAATCCGTTACCTCAGGCACAAATCTGCCTTGCTCATCAACCAAGGTCAATGCAGCAAATCCTTTTTTCTGAGATAATCTGAAGTCATCAGAACCAAAGCTCGGAGCCATGTGCACAATCCCTGTACCATCAGTTGTTGTAACAAAATCACCTACAAATACTTCAAAAGCCCTTCCTTCCGGCTGCACATAGGGTAGTAATTGCTCATACTTTAGCCCTTCCAATTCTTTGCCATTAAAACTGTTGACAATCTTCCATGGAATATCCTTGTCGCCCTCTTTAAAATCAGCAATATTGTGATTCTCCATCTCTGTTTTAAAATAGGCATGAACCCTGTCTTTTGCAATCAGTACATGAACAGGCAAAAACGTATAAGGATTCAGTGTTTCAACCAAAACATAATCAATATTAGCTCCTACTGCAAGTGCTGTATTGGATGGCAATGTCCAAGGTGTAGTTGTCCAAGCAAGTGCATAGGAGTTTTCTGGCAATTTCAACTTATTGAAAACCTCATTCTTAACCAATGCAAACTGCGCAACAGCAGTAGTATCTTTAACCTCACGGTAACATCCGGGTTGGTTCAATTCATGAGAGCTCAGACCTGTTCCTGCTGCCGGAGAAAAAGGTTGAATAGTATATCCCTTATAAAGCAATCCTTTGTCGTAAAATTGCTTGAGCAAATTCCAGATACTTTCAATGTAATTATTTTCATAAGTTATATAAGGGTCATTTAAGTCAAGCCAAAAACCAATACGTTCGGTAAGTTCATCCCACTTTCCTTTGAATTTCATAACATCCTCGCGACAGGCTTTGTTGTAGTCTGCAATGCTTATTTTTTTTCCAATATCATCTTTAGTAATTCCGAGTCTTTTTTCAACTTGTAATTCAACCGGTAGTCCGTGAGTGTCCCATCCGCCTTTGCGCAGCACCCTAAATCCTTTCTGGGTTTTATATCTACAAAATACATCCTTGATAGTTCTTGCCATCACATGATGAATACCGGGCATTCCATTTGCACTGGGTGGACCTTCAAAAAAAGTAAAGGCATTGTTTTCAGGACGCTGACTAATGGTTTTATCAAAAATTTGATCACGCTTCCATAGTGTCAGCATTTCCTCTTCTAATGAGGACCAATTGGGGTTTTTGTAGCTCGGGAACTTCATGTTAGACTCTCTGACCAAAGGTAATTTTTCAAAGAGCGCAAAAGTAGTTTTTTCTTTTTGTTTAAGAAAAATAACTATTTTCGCTGCCCCAAACCAAGGGAACAGGTCCTATAGCTCAGTCGGTTAGAGCAACTGACTCATAATCAGTAGGTCCCTGGTTCGAGCCCAGGTGGGACCACCCATTTTAAAAAGGTTGTCAAAACGACAACCTTTTTTTGTTTATGGTAACAATGGAAGAGCAGGTGTGTCCCCATCCATACAGTTTTACGCTTAAAACTTGGCAAAACTTGTGATTAATTAGAGCAACTGATAGACTAATACCCTTTCAAAAGTCTTAATTTTGCGAGCACAAATTTTTCAAAAGAGTCATCAAATGAATAATAATCAAATTGTTGAGCAAATCATTCAAAATGCGTTAAAAGCACACGTAAACCTAAGTGTGGATCAATTGGTAGAGAAAGCACTCGAGAGAGGCGAAGGCAAACTAACCGACATGGGAGCATTAGCCGCAGATACAGGCGAATTTACAGGCAGGTCTCCAAAAGACAAGTTTATTGTTTGTGATGAAAAAACTGAAAATTCAGTTTGGTGGGGTGATGTGAATTTTAAATTTTCTACCGAAAACTTTGATAAATTATTCAACAAGGTGATTGAGCATTATAAAGGAAAAGAGCTTTTCATCAGAGATGCCTATGCTTGTGCAAATCCTAAGTATCGCTTAAACATCAAGGTAGTTAATGAAACTGCATATCAAAACTTGTTTGCCAACAATTTGTTTTTGCGACCAACCAAGGAAGAAGCAGCAACCCAACAAGCAGATTGGTTAATTCTTGCCGCACCTTCATTCCGTGCCAATGCTTCAGTTGACGGAACAAGACAACACAATTTTACTATTGTAAATTTCACCAAAAGAATCATCATGATTGGTGGTTCCGGTTATACAGGTGAAATCAAAAAGGGTATTTTTTCTGTGTTGAATTATATTTTACCACATGAAAAGAAAGTCTTGGCTATGCACTGTTCTGCTAACATTGGCAAGAACGGAGATACTTCTATTTTCTTTGGATTGAGCGGAACAGGAAAAACCACATTATCTGCTGACCCAGAAAGAAAATTAATCGGTGATGATGAACATGGCTGGGACAACGACAGTGTTTTCAACTTTGAAGGCGGTTGCTATGCAAAGTGTGTCGGGCTTACAGAAGAAAAAGAACCTCAAATTTGGAATGCCATCAGAAAAGGGGCATTAGTGGAAAACGTGAGATTTTTCCCTGATAGCAACAAAGTTAACTTTGATGATATTTCTGTTACAGAAAACACCCGTGTTGCTTACCCTATTGACTACATTGACAACATTGCGGTTCCTTCTATGGGTGCTTCACCAAAAAATATTATTCTATTAACAGCAGATGCTTTTGGTGTTCTACCTCCAATATCAAAATTAACAACTGCCCAAGCGATGTATCATTTTATTTCAGGATACACGGCTAAAGTAGCAGGTACAGAAGCCGGTGTAACAGAACCGCAAGCAACGTTTTCTGCTTGTTTTGGCAAAGCCTTTATTCCATTACATCCGGGCGAATATGCGGAGTTGTTGGGTGAAAAATTAAAGGCACATCCGGAAATTAATGTATGGCTTGTAAATACAGGTTGGAGCGGTGGAGCATACGGAACAGGCAAGAGAATGAAATTGTCTTATACAAGGGCGATGTTAACTGCTGCTTTAAACGGAGAACTCAACAACGTTCAATATGAACAAGACCCTATTTTTGGGTTACAAGTACCTACCTCTTGTCCAAATGTTCCTTCTGAAATTTTAAATCCTAAAAATACTTGGGCTGACAAGGAAGCTTACGACAAAAAGGCAAACCATCTTGCGCAACTGTTTGTTAAGAACTTTGAACAATACGCTTCCGGTGTGAGCACAGAAATTCTGTCTGCAGCACCTAAAGCAACTGTTACCATCTAAGCAATAATTTTCGTTTTTTTGCGTTTGTAGATTTGACTTCGTTTTAAAAACAATTTATACAGTCATTCTACCCTCTTAAAATGAAATACCTATACACTTTCTTTTTTGTAACTATCACACTAACCTCAATCCAATGCAAGAAGATTGATGTTCCTGATGACACGCCAAAGTGTATTAAGAAAAAAATCAAAGCCATTCAAAAAGCGACAGTAACAAACCCTCCTTCAAGCGTTTGGCTTATTGATTTTAAGGGAAGTCATTACTATTATATTCCTCCTGTTTGTTGTGACAAGTTCGGAGAGCTTTACAGCGATGAATGTGTTTTAATTTGTCATCCTGATGGAGGTATCACGGACAAGGGCGATGGACAATGTCCGGAGTATGTAAAAGAATTACCCGAAGGCAAGAAGATTTGGCAAGATAACAGAACACAATAATAACATTCGTTTGAAGAAGCTCACTGTACATTTTGTATTCTTAATGATAGTATTAGCTTATGGGTGCAAAAAAGATACGGTATTTTATACAGGTAATAATGTAAAATTAGTCTTTCAGTTTTGGCCCGGCAGACCGGCAGATACTGTTTTTTTTGATACTGTTTTTACGCGAATGTCCGGAACACAATATCCGCGTTCTGTGAACAAACAATTCTTTATTGTAAACCGACTCAATCAACCTGTTAAAACTAATATATTGTTAGCAGGTGGCAGTAATTCTTCTTATAGAATCAATGTAGATGGCGTTTCTTCTACTGATTTCAAAGAAGTTGAAATTCCTGCAAAAGATAGCTTGATAGCTTTTGTTGAGGTTACTTTAGAAGCAAACAATCAAATCAATCCAGCTATTTTGACCGACTCCATTTTGTTTAACACCAATGGACAACAACAGAAAATAATATTAGCAGCTTATGGTTGGGATGCTATCTATTTTCATGATTCTGTTATAAGCCAAAATATGGTATGGAGTCAAACAGACAAACCCTATGTTATAGTAAATTCCATACTTGTAAATACAAATACTACCTTACAAATACTGCAAGGTGTGAATGTGTATTCATCGCCCGGATCTTCAATCTATGTGGCAGGAACGCTTAGTGTGGAGGGCGATGAACTGCAACCGGTAATTTTCCAAGGAGACAGGCTGCAGCCGGGGTTTGAAGAAGTGCCCGGTCAATGGCAAGGGATTCATTTGTTGAAAGAGAGTAAAGATACCAGAATCAAAAACTCTATCATCAAAAATGCGACAATCGGTGTCAGGGTTGACTCTCTGAGTAACAACTCCTCTCCCAAATTACATATAAGCAAAACATTGATAAAGAATTGCAGTTTTTATGGTTTAATCGGAATTACAGCCCCCATATTTGCTGAAAATATTGCCATTGCCCGTTGTGGAGCGAATGGGTTTGTGGGATATTTTGGCGGAGATTATACTTTAAGACACTGCACTTTTGCCAGCGGTTTTTTGGGTGGTCGTACTCAGTCAGCTTGCGTTTTAAATAATATTCAAAGAGATGATAAAGACAGGTTTGTTCGCAGCTACCCCATTTCATACAAAATTGAGAATTGTATTATTTATGGACCTTTAGAAGATGAATTTATAATTGACATACATAGTGGAACGCCACCTTTGTTTGCTTTGATAGATCATTGTTTAATAAGAACCAAAGAATATGCAAAGGCACTGAATATCAATAACAACATACTCAATACCGACCCATTGCTTATTGCGCCCCGAGACAGTGATTTAGGACTACGCCCGGGTTCTCCCGTAATTGGAAAGGCAAAAACACTCAATCCTCAGGTGTTTATTGACCTAAAGGGAAATACACGTAAAAATCCTGCCGATATAGGTGCGTATGAAGTAGAATAGTGAAATTATTTATTCGCCTCCTATCATATTAGAAGTAATCCCTTTTTTGTCAGAATATTCTGCTAATAGCACTCCTCCGAGATGCAGCACAATGAAAATGGGAAACCACCATATTCCCCACTTATGAACGTCTTCGATAGTGTCTTTGTATTGACTAAAAAGTGCTTTTTCTAAAAAAATTCCAGTAATTGATTGAACAAACAAAAACCCATAAAAATAAACATAGGTTAACCCTTGTAATCGTTCCTTGAAAGAAACGAAACGTTTAAACGGATTGGGGAAACGAATTCCCTTTAGCAACATATACACGATACGCACTAAAAACGCAATAATCACAACATGAGCAAAAATTTCATGCCACTGCCACATAGGTTCGCGAATGGTTTTATAAACAGCCTTCATTTGCTCACTTGATGCCGGAATTTCATGTTGCTCCATAGCACCAATGACAGCCTTTTTTCCCATCCATTTCATTCGCAAAAAACCAGTAAAAAACTGTACTGTAACGGCTATTGCTATTACCCAGTGTAACATTCTGTGAATCAGTGTAAACTTAGTTCTTGTATTCATAAACTTAAAATTAAGTAAGAATCAATGGATTTGTAGTTTGCTAAACATTAACACCAAAGATATATCCTACAAGCGCAGACAAGCCCATTGCAATTGTACCCCACACCACTATTCTCAGCACAGCCTTTGCAACTCCTGCTCCACCGGCTTTTGCAGATACGGCACCCAAGACAATCAATGCTATTATGGTAATACCATATAACAACATTTCAAGATAGTTATGAGTACCAAACACAGCAACAAATAAGGGCAATATTCCTCCGGCAATAAAAGACGCACCGGAAGCAAGTGCAGCTTGCAGTGGATTGGCTTGATTTAGCTCATTAATACCCAATTCATCCCGTACATGGGCAGCCAATACATCATGTTCTGTAAGTTCTTTAGCCACTTGCATAGCTGTTTCCTTCTTCAATCCTCGTTTTTCATAAATTTGTGCCAGCACTTGGAGTTCTAATTCCGGCATTGCTTCCAGCTCCTTCCTTTCTCTCTCTATATCACATTTTTCAATATCTGTTTGTGAGCTAACCGAGACATATTCACCGGCAGCCATAGACAATGCACCTGCAACAATACCTGCAAAGGTTGCCAAGATTATGGAATCCCTATCTGCTCCTGCACTCACAACCCCAATGGCAAGACTAGTAACAGATATGATTCCATCATTTGCCCCCATAACAGCAGCTCTAAGCCAATTGCTTCTCTGTATGTAATGGGTCTCTAAGTAATTGTCTAAGTTAATATTTTCCAATTTTAAGAGTGGTTGTGGTTATTGGAAATAAGAGTGAAAAAGCGCGTATGATGCGTGAATACGGTGAACCAATGCGGTTGCTTCAGCTGTATCCGATTCTTCTTTTAATTCTTCCACAAGTTCAAGATGAGGATGCAACCATTTGTGTAGTTCGTCATGGCTTTTGCCGTCCATTGTGCAACTGCTGATGAATTTGTCATTTTGCTCTTCTAATGAAATTGCCAACTTCTTAAAGTCGGTATCATTTCCTTGCATATACTTTTCAACCAATGCTTCTCCTTGAATGACAAAGGGCTTCATCTCCTCATTAATTTTCCATTTTTCGCCATTGTTCAGCTCAATAGCGTCTTCTTCATCTGCCTCATGTTGATGGTCTGCATGTTCTTCTGTTTCTTCCTCAGTTTGTTCTGATTGACTGGTGTTATTATTACAGCTATAACATGTAAAGACGAAGGTACAAAGTGCTAATAATGCTATTTTTTTCATAATTAAAATGGATTTATTGGTTGGTAAAAATACATCATATTTCCTTTCAACCACATAAGAAATAGCCTTCATTCTGAAATTTGAGTTTTGTTTAAACCCAAAGAAAGTTTTCTTAATTAAAAAATGAAACGAAAGTTAGAATTACTTAACTTTCTTCACATTTACGGCAGAAAAACCCTTAGGAGACTTCTCCTTTTCATAGCTCACCTTATCGTATTGATTAATGGGTTCTAACATTTTATTCATGTGAACAAATACGCTGTTCTTGCTTTTATCCTCAGTAATAAACCCGAATCCTTTGTCTGCAAAGAAGGTGGTCAACACTCCTGTAAATTCTTTTTGTTCCACTACCGGGGCTGCTCCTAATTGGATTTCATCCAAGCTAACCTCAACCTTTCTTTTATTTTCGGGTGGAACATCTGTAATGTTGCCGAACTCATCTACATAAGCTAACATATCTTCAAAATTTTTAGATTTGTCATTGTTGAGTTTTCGTTCTTCTCTTTTCTCTTGCTTGTTTTTCTTCTTCTTTGCTTTTTTTTCTTGAAGTGCTTTTTTATTAAATGTATCTGCCATTATATATTGGGTTGTGTAAGGTTGGGAATAGAATATTGATTGAGTGTAAACAATGATGTGTTTACATTTATAAGATAAAGGATGCAACGATGTTGCAGTTCATAATTGATAAATTCAAAATGTTGTTTGCTTTTTTTGCAGTCTTGCTTATGGTGAGTTGTTTTTATCAAATTGCCGTTCTGTCTTGTATTTGAACAATATTGTACGGCAACTGAATGAGCAAGCTGAAATAGAAACAGGTATTTATTGTCAGGGTATTCAAAGGCTGCAACCTATAATATTATTGACTACAAAGGTAACTATGTCAAGTGTATTACCAAATGATTCTTCGGATTTGCAAAAATCTTACTTACGACAAGCAAAGCAGTTATACGATAGTGCTATAATCACCTATACTAAACTCACCGGCATTGCCACGCAAAACAACATGGTTGCCTATCATTGAATTTGCAAAGTTAATGTTACTAATACTGGTGTTATTTTGGATAATGCTATTACTAATTTTAGCATTCTCAATACGGGAATTTTCACCAATTGATACAAAAGGACCAATTTCAGAATTTGTTATTTCTACACCGGCCGCAATAAAACAAGGTTCATGGATGGTAACACTCTTATCAAATCGTGCAGTATAGTCTTCTTTGTTAGCTGCATTGTTAATTAGGACTCTTTGGTTGGTATAAACAGTTGCATTTTTATTTCCGCAATCCAGCCATTCGTCAACTTTGCCCGGCACAAATTGCAAGCCTTTTGCTTTCATATTCTCCAAGGCATTTGTTAATTGATATTCTCCTTTCTCCTTGATATTGTTATCAATCAAATATTGTAGTTCATTTTTAAGGTTGTTTCCGTCTTTGAAATAATAGATACCAATAATAGCAAGGTCAGAAATGAATTGCTGGGGTTTTTCTATAAAATCAGTAATCACGCCTTGCTCGTTCAGCTTAACCACGCCAAAAGCAGATGGATCTTCAACCGAATGTACCCAAATCATTCCATCCTTATTTCTGTCAAAATCAAATTTTGCTCTAAACAAAGTATCTGCAAAGGCAATAATAACTTCGCCATCTAACGCATGCTTTGCACAAAGGACAGCGTGTGCTGTTCCAAGTGCTTCATCTTGATAACAGATTGTGCCTTTTGCGCCTACACTTTCGGCAATCTTAATTAATGCATTTTCGGCCTCCTTACCAAAATCTCCAATTATAAATGCCACTTCAGAAATGGTTTCACCACAAATCTGTGCAATGTCTTCAACCAATCTTTGTACAATCGGTTTTCCTGCAATAGGAATTAAGGGTTTTGGAACTGTGAGTGTATGGGGTCTCATTCTTTTTCCTTGACCCGCCATCGGAACTATTATCTTCATTTATCTAACTAATACTAATTTAACTTTATTTACCTGTATGTCCGTATCCACCGGCACCTCTTTCTGTTTGGTTAAGTTCGTTGCTTTCTCGCCATTTGATTTGCTCAACACGAGCAAAAACAGCTTGTGCAATACGTTCGCCATTTTTAATTGAAAAAGAAATATCCGAATGGTTAATAAGTAATACCTTTATTTCTCCTCTGTAATCACTGTCAATGGTGCCGGGTGCGTTTAGAACAGTAATCCCATGTTTAAAAGCCAATCCGCTACGAGGGCGAATTTGGGCTTCCATATCTTGTGGCAATTCAAAAAACAAACCTGTGGGTATCAATGCTGTTTTGTTGGGTTCTATTACGATATCATTTTCCAAAAAAGCCATTAAATCCATACCGGCAGAACCTTCTGTTTGATAAGAAGGTAGGGGATTATTTGATTTATTTATAATATTGATTACCGCCATTATTTTTTAAAAAGTCGTGCAAAATTAGGGTTTTTATCGGGTCTTTCAAGAATCCAGAAAAAGGCTGCATAAGCAATAGCAGCCATTACCATGTATAAGGGCTGAGGAGATGCGATATAAAACCAAAGACATATCGCGCTCAACAACAAAAAGTTGAGTGTCAATCTGCCAAACGCATATGGTACAGGATAATATTTTTCGCCCACAATAAAGCTAATCACAGTCATACCGAAATAAGCCCCCAAAGTGGCCCAAGCAGAACCGACAAAACCCAGACTTGGTATTAATAGCATATTCAGCACAACAGTCAGCCCTGCTCCCAAAGAGGCAATAATGCCACCCATCATGGTTTTGTTTGAAAGTTTATACCAAATTGAAAGATTGTAATATACTCCCAAAAACAGATTAGCCAACAAGAGCAGGGGAACAACCGCAAAACCTCTCCCATCTGCAAAATATTCTTGATTACGTATGAGCATTTTGGCAATAATTGGAAGGAACACCAAGGTTAAAATGAGGATGAATCCACAAACCCACACGAAATAGGTCATCACCTGAGCATAGGTTTTTTGAGGATTTTCATTTTTTGTATGGTTAAAAAAGAACGGCTCTGCTGCATACCTGAAAGATTGGATAAATAATGTTATCACAATACTGATTTTATAAAATGCACTGTAAATACCAACTTCGGTATCTGCAATTCCAACCGGTAAAAGTATCTTTAACAAGATTCGGTCAAGGGTTTCATTCACAATGCCTGCAAACCCAACCAAAATCAAGGGCAACCCAAAAGAGAGCATTTTGCGCCAAAGTTCCTTAGGGATTTGTGTTCTGTTTTTCATTATGATGGGTAGTAGCAACAGAAACACAGAGGCACTTGAAACAAAATTAGACCAGAAAATAAAACTGATAAAATATGGTTGTGGGTCAAATGCAATGAGTTGGCGATTGTATGCCCACAATAATCCCGGTATAAGAATTAGATTTAGCCCTATATTAATAAAAATACCGACTAGTCTTATTACTACATATCGCTTTGATTGTTCTTGTTGTCTCAACCATGCAAAAGGAAGTGCAGAAAGAGCATCAAACAATAGAAAGCCTGCTAATAATTTAAAAATAACTGCTTGATTTTCATAATCCAGCATCCTTGCAATACTATTTGAAAAAAGGAATCCGGCTGTAGCCAAGACAAGGCTCACAATCAACACTGAATTAAATGCAGCAGTAAAAGATTTTTTCTCTCCAACGTCCGTTCTGGCGAAGTTAAAAAAGGCAGTTTCCATACCATGAGTATAAACAATATTGAGAAAAGCTGCCAAAGTAAAAACAACGGTAACAACACCAAAGTCAGCTGCAGATTGCAAATAAGCGGTATAAATGGGCAATAAAAGAACATTGATAAATCTACCGATGATGTTCGAAACTCCATAGGTGAGAGTCTGAGCGGCTAATTTTTTGATTGCTGACAAGTTAAATTGCTTATTTGTGTCAAAATAAAGGCTTTTTTAGATTCTCAACTCTGTCAAAATCAATTTTAGAAAATGCTTTAGAATTCCAAACTTTAGGCAATAAATCTAAATGCTTGATGCTATGGGCATCAGTACCCAAGAAATGGTAATATTTCTTTTCAACAAGCCATTCCACAAACTTCTTGCTCATTGCAGAATAATACCCAATAAACGACAGCAAGTTGAGTTGAAATTTGGCACCTGTTTGAAAAACTTGTTCCGCTAACTCAAAATTAGAATGAAAATAAACATATCTGTCAGGGTGTGCCAATACGGGGATGAAGCCATGAGAAAAGATTTCAAAGAAAGTGTCATGTAAATTTTTTGGCATATTTAAAAACCCTGTTTCAACCAAAACATGATTTCCTGCAAAAGTTAGCAGAGGCTCATTCTCTTTGAGTTTTTTTATAAAACTAACATCCAAGAAATATTCTGCAGCAAAATCAATGGTAAGCGGAATAGATTGTTTCTGTAGTTCACCTTGCAGAATGAGTGCTTTCTCTTGAATGGTTTCTTTTGTATTAGGATAGAAGTCGGTAATAATGTGAGGGGTACAAGTAATATGAGAATATCCGAGTTCTACATATTTTTTTGCCATCAGAACCGAGTTTTCAAGCGATTCCGAACCATCGTCCAGCCCGAACAGTAAATGGTCGTGCATATCCCATGTGAGAGGAGAATATTGTAGTTTATGCTTTGAAAAAAAAGATCCGAAAAAACTCATTTGTTATTTAAAGATTCTCTTTAAAAAACTCTTTTTAGGTTTTTTATCTTCATCATAATATCCGTAACCGTATCCGTAGCCATATCCGTAGCCATATCCATATCCATATCCATACTTACTTCCAACTTTAACATCATTAATAACAACCGACAGATTGTTAAGTTTCTTGCTTGAGTATAACTTATTGACGTTTGAAATAGTATTGTTATGAGAATATCCTGAACGAATTACATAAACCGAGAGGTCTGTTTTGGTCATAATAGTACTGGCGTCTGTAACCAAACCAATAGGAGGAGTATCAACCATAACCACATCATATTTTTCAAACAAGGCATAGATAAGTTTATCAAAATCCTTTCTTAGAATAAGTTCTGAGGGGTTTGGCGGTGTAGGACCAGAAGTAATAAAGTCTAAGTTTGCGATTCGGGTATGCTGCACTGCATCTTCCCATTTAGTTTGACCAACCAATATTGTGCTGATACCTAAATTATTTGGTACATTAAAACCAATATGGATTTTGGGTTTGCGCATATCAAAGTCGAGGATAATAACCCTCTTACCGCTCAACGCTGTAATGGCGGCATAATTAATCGCAAACATGGTTTTACCTTCTCCGCTGACTGTAGAAGTTACAGCAATAAAATGATTGGGCTTTTCATCCAATAAGAAATCTGCATTGGAGCGGATTGTTCTCAAGGCTTCACTAATAGAAGACTTAGGATTGTGATCTACAATCAGCGTAGATGCATCTATCTTTTTCTTATAAGACGGAATCAATCCGAGTACCGGTGCTTTAATTTTCTTTTCAACAGCCTTAGGATCTAATACCAAGTTCATTAACATATACCGCGCTCCTATTAACAACAAACCCGGAATAATACCACCTAACAGGAAATATGACCAAATCTTGTTCTTGTCGGGATGTATTGGCTTTGGAGATGAGGTGGCTGCACTCAAGATTGTAAACTCAGGAACTGTACCGGCTTTGGAAATTTGAAACTCTATATGCTTATCTAACAAAGAAAGGTAGAATTTCTCATAGAGGCTTTGGTATCTTTTTAATCTGTTCAACTCAGTTTCTAAGCTTGGCAATTCATTGAATGAACTGTTAAACTCTTGAATTCGTTGATTTATCTCGGTAATCTGAGTAATGAGAGAATTTTTATATTCAATGACATAGTCCAACAGTTGTGATTTTATGATTGATACTTCTAAATCAATTTTCTTAAATGGTGTAGTTGTGGACTTATTGGATATTTTGAGTAACTCTCTTTGTTTGTATAGCTCATTGATTTTATTTATGCCATCAATGATTTGTTGATTTTCGATGCCAAATACCAGCGGAAAAACATTATCCCGAGATGCATCGCGTTGAATAAAATCTAAGATATCAGCTAATTGCTTTTTCTGAGCCTCAAGCAATACTTTTTTATCTTGTTGCTCTTGCACTTTCTGAATCACAGTTGAAAATTCTGAGCCGGGATTTGCTGTTTTGTTTTCTCTAACAAATTGTTCAATCTCTTTTTCAGAATCATCTAACTTTTTAGAAGTTTCGAGTAACTGATTTTCAAGAAAAGCGATAGTTTGCTCTTGCGAAGTTTGCTTTCTTGCAAGCGAATGTTTCAAATACACTGTGTCAAATGCATTCACAATTGCAATAGCTTTAGTTCTATTAAAATCTGTAAATTCAATCGAGATCGTCCTTGCTTCTTTTACTGCAATGTTGGCTTCCAAACCTGCTCTCAAATAGGAAACAAGAGAAGATTTGCTGTTAAACCTCAAAAAATAATTCTTTTGATTGCCTATTCCCCCTTTAAAATCAGGGTTCCAAATAAGAGCAAACTTTAACCCTTTCTCCTCTATAACATCGCCAATATTATGTTTTGAGGCATTTTTATCATCCTCATTTGCCGAAATTTCAAATTGCGAATCAGAGGTAAAGGTTACATAGTAATTTATATCTTCAATGTCAGATTTGCTGCCAGATACAATTTTAACCTCAAAAGGGTTAGTACGGTACAGTTCTGTTGTGAGAATGTTACCAATGGCATAATAGGAAATATCAATATCCAAATAATCGGCAACCTCTGATGCTACAAGAGAAGACTTAATTAACTCTGTCTCTCCGACCAAGTTATCAATTTGTTTAGAAAATGGAGTTGCCACATTTCCCATCCCAATATCCGCTGCCTCCGACTGTACATCAAGTTTGATTAAAGAAGATGCTTTATAAATCGGCTGTGCATACCTTAGATAATAGTAACAAGAAGCGACTGCAATCAAAACAAACAGAATCACCCAGACTATGGATTTTTTGAGTACAAGCAGCAACCTGAATACGTCAATCCCTCCAAACCCGGTTTCATCTGATGTTGATTGTATGTCTTCTTCAAATTCCTGCATATTGCTTATTTTAATCTGTCAATCAATAAAAAAATGGTGAGCAGTGAATTGGTGATATAGAAAATCTCTCTATACTCTCTTAATCCTTCTAAAACGGGCTGTCTCACAGGTTCTATATATACAATATCATCGGGTTTAATATTGACAATTGTGTTTTTCATGTCATCTACCGTTCTGAGATTGACTACTGTAATTTCGGGGTTTTTCAAATCTCCTCTAACAATGCGGATATTGTAGGCACGAGCATCATTGCCTATACCGCCATACAAGGCAATCACTTCTAATAAACTTGTGTTATAATTAATGAGCGGTATGATTTTGCTGCCATTTCCACCTAAAACGATTACTCTCTTGTTGGTTACTCTTGAGATAATATATACTTGGTTATAAAATTTTTCATAGTTAGTAGAAAGTAAGCTGTCTAACTCAGAAATTCTTAAGCCTGCAATGTGCACCTTACCAATGACCGGGAAAAAGCAGAATCCTGATTCTGAAATTACATATTCAGGCTTACCATTGTCGGTGGTTTGGTTATCGGATGGAGCAGCAGTATTTGCAGACACTAAATTTCCCGAAGGGTCAATAATTGCTTCTCCTAAATTTGTATAAATATTGAATTGAATCTTATCTCCGGGTCTAAGTTTATACTCGTCAACCACCTTTTTATATTCAGAAGACCAATTTATATCGTCCTTCTTGGTTTTGAGCATCACATTAGAGGTGTATTTCTTACATCCACCAAACACAAAAATCAGCCCAAAGAGAAAAATGGGGAACAGCTTTTTTATTTCCATTGTTTATTATTTAATAAATTAATCAGATAGCTTCCATAACCTGATTTTTCTAACGGTTTGGCTACTTTCAACAATTGTTCATCATTAATAAAACCCATACGCCAAGCTATTTCTTCAATACATCCAATCTTCAATCCTTGTCTGTCTTCAATCACTTGAACAAATTGACCTGCTTGCATAAGTGAACTAAAAGTACCTGTATCTAACCATGCGGTTCCTCGATGCATCAAGCCTACTTTGAGTTTCTTTCTCTCCAAATATATTCTGTTCACATCTGTGATTTCATACTCTCCTCTTGCAGAAGGCTTAAGAGATTTGCTGATTGCAACCACATCATTGTCATAGAAATATAAACCCGGTACTGCAAAATTTGATTTGGGATTTAATGGTTTTTCTTCAATAGAAACAGCATTCATCTTATTGTCAAACTCAACAACCCCGTATCGTTGCGGATCTGACACGTGATATGCAAATACAATTCCTCCTTCAGGTTCTTTGCAAGAATGTAATAAATCTTGAAGGCTTTCGCCAAAGAAGATATTGTCGCCCAGAATCAAAGCCACTTTATCATTGCCAATAAACTTCTCTCCAATAACAAATGCTTGTGCAAGTCCGTTTGGCACCTCTTGAACAGCATATTCAAAACTACAACCGATCGCTTGTCCATCTCCCAACAATTTTTCAAATAATGGCAAATCATGGGGAGTGCTAATAATTAATATCTCCTTGATACCTGCCATCATCAAAACAGACAAAGGATAATAAATCATGGGCTTGTCATACACCGGCATCAACTGTTTGCTGATTGCGAGTGTGAGTGGATGTAGTCTTGTTCCTGATCCTCCGGCAAGTATAATCCCTTTCATCGGGCGCAAATTTAGGTTTATTTGATTATCTGTTGCTATATTGGGTTTGGTAATAACTCTGATAAGCCCCGCTGGTTACATTGTCAAGCCATTGACGATTGTTTAAATACCAATCAATGGTAAGTGACAATCCTTCTTCAAAATTAACAGAAGGTTTCCAACCAAGTTCTGACATTAATTTTGTTGAATCGATTGCATATCTAAAGTCATGTCCGGCACGGTCTTTTACATAGGTAATAAGCTTTTGAGATGTTCCTGTTGCTCTCCCCAATTTATCGTCTAACAGTTTACACATAAGCAATACCAAATCAATGTTTTTCCATTCGTTATTACCTCCAATATTGTAAGTGTCGCCTACTTTACCGTTGTGAAAAATCACATCTATTGCGCGTGCATGGTCTTCCACCCAGAGCCAATCTCTTACATTTTCACCTTTCCCGTAAACAGGTAATGGTAAATTGTTTTGGATATTATTGACAAACAAAGGAATTAACTTTTCCGGGAACTGGTGTGAGCCATAATTGTTTGAACAGTTTGAAATAATAACCGGCAGCCCGAAAGTGCGATGATATGCGCGTACAAAATGGTCTGAGGATGCTTTGGAAGCAGAGTAGGGCGAGTTTGGAGAATACGGTGTAGTTTCAAGAAATTTACCATCATCATGCAACTCTCCATATACTTCATCTGTAGAGATATGATAGAACAATCCGGCACTTGTATTGCCATGCTTCTTAAAGGCTTGAAGCAAAATTGCAGTTCCTAAGATATTCGTTTTCAAAAATTCTAAAGGCGCGAGAATTGACCTGTCCACATGGGACTCGGCAGCAAGATGAATCACTCCGTCAAATTGGTGTTTTTCAAATAGCTGAGCTATGAATGTTTCATCAGTAATATCACCTTTTAAAAAAGTATAATTACTTGCACTTTCTATATCGAGCAAATTTTCGAGATTGCCGGCATAAGTCAGCTTGTCAAGATTAAAAATTTCATACTGAGGATAATTTTTGACAAACCTGCGTATTACGTGAGAGCCAATAAAACCGGCACCTCCTGTAATTAATATCTTTTTTGGACTTTCCATTTTTTAGCGGTGCGAATTTACGTTGAATACAGTGTAATTCACAACGTATCACAACTAACTCTTAAAAGAGTCTTAGATTTTCTTAAACGTAAATTCGTGGTTCTCCGTTCCGCTAGTCATTTTCATCACAAGAGTAGTGGTGGTAGATTTAATAATCTGAAAACGCTCAATCTCATCATTATAATATGTAATGGTTAATTGTGTTTTATCTTTATTAAAGTCATAATTACCCGGAAGATTTGCACCACCTCTTTTAACAGCACATGTTCCATTAGAGTTAAAAGTCATGTCAAAACTTTTCTGTGCTGACAAATACGTGCTTGTTACATCTGCACCTTTTAACGTTACTTTATTTACTTTCCAACTGCCAATAATAATAACATCAACTGCTCCCGGAGTTCCGTCATCATTTGTTTCTTTCGTTTCGTCTTTTTTGCAAGAAGAAAGATTTGCAGTAAAAAATGTCAGCACAGAAACCAACATAAAGATTGATAAAATTTTCTTAGTCATAAGTTTGTCTTTTTTGAGGTTGTCAAAAGTAATGTTTTTTGCCTAAAATATTTTAAGCATAAAAAATGTACCGATACTTTAGATTGATTAATGTTTTGAAAACACACAAGACACAAGTCTTGACAAATCAAAACTACTTTTTTACAAATCTTGACTGTAAAACACTTGACTTGGTTTGGATTTGAAGTAAATACACCCCTTTTGGCAAATCTGCAACATACAGGGAGTTGCCATTACTATATCCTGTTGAAACTTCAACTCCTAACATGTTGTAAATTCTGTATAGGTTATTCTCTATCAACCCTGCTATATGAAGAATGTTGTTTGCAGGGTTGCGGTATAGAGAAATAATTGGTTGAGTTATAGGATTTAATCCTGTATTGAATCCAACAAAATAGTGCAAACCTTCAGACAATTCGAATAACTCATTGCCACAACAATCTTATTGTTATTAGCTCCAAAGTTACTATTCCTTCACTTTTACCAAGAAGATTTCATAAATAACGGTTGCATAGGGTGGTACAAGGTTCGCTACGCCATATTCGCCAAATGCAAGATCAAATGGCACAACGAATGTTGCTTTTTCGCCCTCTCGCAGTTGCATTACCATATAATTCATGGCTTCCGGTTTAATATCCTCATCACCAACAATAAACCTTGCTCTGCCACCAGCTAAATAGGAGTTTACAAATTCAACTCCGTTTTCTAATAATGTTCCTACATAGTGAAATTCTACTTCGCTGTTCAACTTGGCTTGCTTGCCTTCTGTATGTTCGGTTATGTAATATCTTATTCCATTGTCAAGTTTGGTGTCTTTCCAACCTTTTGCTTTAAAAAAGCTATCTATTTCACCCACTTCCTTTATCAATCTTTCATAGCGTTCTCTGTTTTTCAGTGCGTCATAATCTTGTGCATTAACAATCTTTTCGAGTTTGATAACAAATTGCAAGAAAGACCCTGTCTTGATGTTTGAAGGGAGCTGTCCTTCTTGTCTGGTTTTGAGATAGAAAGAATCTGCCGAAATAAGAAATGCCATACTATCTCCTTCTGACATCATCGCTAATGCACTAAAAATATCTCCACCTTTGAATGTAGGCTCTTGTAACTCTATTCTGTCTTGACGCTTCAAATCGTCATAGGTGCTGAACAAAGTGCTGTCATCCTCTGTTTTAATGATATAATTGATAAACAAAATTTGTCCTAATTGTGGCAAAACCTTGCTATCACTTCTAAATAGATACTTAAATTGAAGTCCGTCTTTGGTTTTTTCAAAACCTGATTTTGTGCCGCAAGATGCTGCCAAAACCAATGCGATTATTACCAACCAATTGCTGTGTTGTCGTTTCATTTGAGTTGTGTTTTATATTCTTTTAAACTTTCTTTAAACGTAGTTATCACTTCTTGTAGTGGATGATTACTGCTGGCTCCGGCAGCATTAATATGTCCTCCGCCTCCAAACAATTTTTTTGCAAAAGCATTTACATCAAATTCGCCTTTGGAACGAAAACTCATCTTTATCATAACAGTTCTGTCAATAATTAATGCTGATAAAACCATGCCTTCTATTCCGAGTCCATAATTAACCAAACCTTCTGTATCGCCTGTTTTTACGTTAAATCTCTTCAAGTCCTCTTGTGTCAAGTAAATCAACACCGTATTATATTCGTTTAACACTTCCATACGCTCAGACAGTGCAAACCCAATCAACCTAAGCCTATCAGCAGTAAAACTATCAAACACTTTTGAGTGAATATCAGCAGGCACTATTCCTGTTTTTAATAATGCGGCAATAATTACATGCGTTTCCGAACTCACACCTCTAAACCTGAATCCACCCGTATCAGTCATCATCCCTGTATAGATGCAGGTTGCAACATTGACATCTATCTTATTAGAATATCCTTCCGTCAAAATGAGTTTAAATATCAGCTCGCAAGTAGAAGTTGCTTTTGAATCCCACCATTGCATATCATCAAATTGCTGTGCTTCTTGATGATGGTCAATCAGGATTTTCATTGCCTTGGAATTCTCAACCTCCACCCCCATTTCATTGATTCTTGACAACTTATTAAAGTCAAGACAAAAAATAAAATCCGCATTTACGATTAATTGATTACACTTTTCAACATCATTCGGATATAAAACAACAAATTCATTACCCGGCAACCAAGTCAAAAAATCTGCATAATCAGTTGGTGTAATAACAGTTGCTTGCAGTCCTATATTTTTGAGAAAATTGTATAACGCCAAGGTAGAACCCATTGCATCACCATCCGGTTTGTGATGTGTTGTAATTACAATATTCTTTGAAGGCGATTGCTGTATGAGTGGTATTAATTTTTTCAAAACGGGTTTATTAATTCAGTGCAAAATTAGATTTCTATAACATATAATTGGGAATTCAAGTGAGCGGATTAGCTTAGAAATGATGCTTTAGCAAAAGCATCTAATTCGGGCACATCTGCAAGTTCATTTTTAATATTATGTCGGGTTCCATGCCATTTAACAGCACCTTTGTAAATAAAAGTAACTTTATCACCTGTATCAAAAACCGACTTCATATCATGTGAGTTAATAACAGTAGTAATCTGGAACTCCTCGGTAATATCTTTTAGTAGTTCATCAATCACGCGAGAGGTTAACGGGTCTAATCCGGAATTAGGTTCATCACAATACAAATATTTAATTTGTAAAGCAATGGCTCTGGCAATCCCAACTCTTTTTTTCATTCCTCCACTAATTTCAGCAGGATATTTTTTGTTTACATTGTCCAAATTAACTCTTTTAAGACAAAAATTAACCCTATCGAGTATGTCGGATTTGTTCATGTTTGAAAGCATCTTGAGCGGAAATCCTACATTCTCTTCAACCGTAAGAGAATCAAATAATGCAGTGCCTTGAAACAACATACCTATTTCTTGCCTAACCGCCCGTACTTCATCTTCATTTTTAGCTAAAAAATCTCTTCCGTCATACAAAATACTGCCTGAATCAGGTTTTACCAGTCCAACCATACACTTCATCAATACACTTTTTCCTCCACCCGAAGAACCAATGACATAGTTCAACTCTCCGGCATTAAATTGAATATTAATATCATTTAAGACTTGGATTCCATTAAACGACTTATTGACATGCAGTAATTCAATCATGGGCTTTATTTTAAAAGGAGTTGTGCTAAAATATAATCTGCAAATAAAATCATCACACAACTATACACCACTGATCTTGTGCTGGATGTTCCTACTTCTAATGCACCACCGCTTGTATGATACCCTTGGTAAGCAGAAATAGAAGTAATAATAAAGGAAAACGTAACCGCTTTAAGAATAGAAAAGAACACAACAAATCCCTTAAAAGTTTCTCTTGCGCCAAACAAAAACTCTTCTTGCGATAAAGCACCGGTAAGTTCACCTGCTGTAATACCTCCCCAAATGCTCAAAGTAATAGAAATAATATTGAGAATAGGGAACATAAACAATGCAGCGATTATTTTAGGCAAAATCAAATAGCCGGAAGCATTGATACCCATTACTTCTAACGCATCTATTTGCTCCGTAACCCTCATTGTGCCTATTTCAGAGGCAATATGAGAACCTACTTTACCCGCCAAAACTAACGACATAATAGTCGGAGATAATTCTAAAATAGAAGAATCGCTCACAATCTGACCGATAATAGAAGCAGGAACAAGAGGTGATACAAGCTGATATGCAGTCTGAACAGTAGTAACAGCACCTATAAAGACCGAGATGATAGCAACAATAGGCAGCGAACCGATGCCGATATTATTCATTTCTTCAAAGACTCTGTTTACAAATATCTTTGCCTTTTCAGGCTTGCTGAACATACCTCTAATGAAGAATACATACCGCCCAAGATGATAAATATAATTATATTTCATTGGATAAATCGAAGCTGCGAAATTAGAATGTTTCTGTTTATTTTTGACCACATGAAAAAAACGGCAGTTATCACAGGTGGAACAAAAGGGATTGGGAAAAGTTTGGTTTTGCATTTTGCCAAAGCAGGGTTTGACATTATTACAAACAGTAGAAGTGCGCAGAATTTACAGTCTCTGCACAAAGAAGTATTACATCAGACAGGGGTAACAATCCATACTTTTCAAGCTGATTTTGAACACAAGGAGGAGGTAATGAAATTTGCAGCATTTGTGAATCAAACCTTTGGAGAATTGAACCTTTTAATCAACAATGCCGGAATTTTTTTACCGGGTGCTACAATACACGAAGAAGAGGGTGTTTTTGAAAAAGAAATGGCAATTAACTTAGCCGCACCTTATTACCTTGTCAGAAAGTTATTGCCTGTAATAGAAAAAAGCAAAGACGGCTATGTGTTTAATATGTGTTCCACCGCCTCTATTACTGCCCACAGTAATGGAGGCTCATACAGTATCAGTAAATATGGATTGTTGGGCTTTACCAGAATTTTACGTCAAGAACTTAAACATCTGAATATTGGCGTAACAGCACTGATGCCCGGTGCTACCCTCACAAACAGTTGGGCAGATACTGATTTGCCACCGGAAAGATTTATGATGCCTGATGATGTGGCTCAGTTCGTTTTGACCGCCTGGCACAATAGAAAACACACAGTGTTGGAAGAAATAATTCTGCGTCCGCACTTAGGGGACATATAGTATCTATTCGGTTATATCTAGCAAAGCAAAAAATGTAGCAGCATTTTTCAGAAGCTTTTTATTTATATTTGCACACTCAAAAAAATTAAATATGAAAAAAATTGTATTATCGATGGCTTTATTTTTGGGCTTTTGTGGTTTATCTACAGCTCAACAAAGCACCAATGTGATAACTTTGGACAACAATCCTCACCGTTATCAAGCTATTGAAGAAGCAGGGTTTCTTCAAAAAATGAATCAGAGGAATGACAGAAGGGAAGAGAGCGGTTGGTATTTTTTCGCAAATGACTACGCAAATGCAAACGGACTTTCTTATACTCCTTATGTCCTTTTCTTATTTCCAGACAGTGTACATATTATGTACGATGATCAGTTAGGCAGATCATTTACCCAAATGATTGGAACTATGTTTGACCCAAAAGACCACGTATTTACAGACGAGAATGATGGAACACCAAGATATTTCAGCCGTTGGACTAATTATACTCTTGACTCTATCAATTGGGCTCAATCATATATTCGCCAAGTAGATTCATTAAATGTTATCAATTCTGTTTATGCAACTGCAACTGTTACTGTTGTTGACTTTTCAACTTTAACTGGAGCTATATTAGAAATTGGTGGTGATTCCTTAACCGAAGGTGCTGAATGGAATGCTTCTGTTGATGAAGCTACAACTGCCGCTTCAATTAAAACAGCTATCGAAGCATTAGGATATACTGTTGCAATTAATGGAAACGAATTAACAATAACAGCTAAAACTATTGGTTCGGCAGGTAATGCAACAACTTTGTCTTCTGACAACACAGATTTACAAGTTTCAGGTGCAACCTTTACTGGTGGTGGGGACAATATTACTAAAGTAGAAATTGTTGACACCCTATATATTCAACACTTTGTTGGAGCGAATGAAGACCTACAAATCCGTGGTTTAACTTTCCAAGGAGATGCTCAAACATATTATGCAGGTATGCCTAATATTGACAAGTACGTTCCTCAAACTATTATGAATACCGGTGCATACAAAACTGATACAATATTCTTAACAAAAGAATTTCAGGATTCTATGACTGAGGATTTGAAATTCAGATCAAGAAGATTATCAATGTTTGTAGGAAAGCAAATGAATGGTAGCAATAATATTCCTGATAACTTATATGGAATTTCTTTCCTGTTCAAACCAATGAAAAAATACACTTTCAACGATACCTTGATTTCTGTTAATAAAGATGTAACCATTGGAAACAAACATAACTTACTTGCTATTTCTTATTATGCACAAGATGGACAGAGTCTGAGAATTGTGGACCCTGAAGCAATTAACAACATGTTTGCTACACAAAGTGATTTAAGATATGGCTCAACAGGTCAAGGTGGTTGGAAATCATACCGCCCATTCTTATCCGGTTTCTCCGGTGTAGCTTTCCATGCTACTTCTCAAAACGTAGATGTGGTTACTCCAAATGCAAACGGATATGGTCTTGGCAATGGTTATCCAAACCCAACTGACAATGCAATGAGTTTTGCAATACCATTTTCACTTGGTGCTGCTCAAACAGTTACTTTTGATATCAAAGATATTACTGGCAGAACTGTAAAAACTATCTCTGCAGAGTATGCAGCTGGTAACAACTTTATCGAGGTTGAAACTACCGGTCTTAATGCAGGTGTTTATTTCTATACAATGAATACTGCAAACTTTAACGCAACCGGAAAAGTAATTATTAAATAAGCACTTATTTAAAACTATTCATAAAAGCCTTCTCTATACTGAGAGGGCTTTTTTTTAGCTTTATTGAAGCCTTATTCCAAAATCAACTTACAATACTTTATATGAAAGGAAGTTTGGTATATTGAAATTATTCGTGAAATTCGCAATGCATTAAAAACAAACTCAATTATTTTAAATCTTATGAAAACAGTACACGCATTTTTTCTTTTGTCTTGCAGCATTCTTTTGACCCAAAGTGTCAATGCAACAAACATTTATAAAAATCAGAATGCTTCTATCAAAAGCACCTCAGCAGGCGGATTAAAACCAGTTAAACAGGAGTTGGTTTTTTATCCTTTATCATTTTTTATTTCCGGTATGGAAATGGGCACTGAGTTTGAAACACGTACAAATAATTCATTAAAAATATCTGCCGGCTATTTTATGAGCTACTCAGGCAATAGTTATAATTATTTTGGAAATAGTAATAATGTTGACTTTTCAAGCATGGAAGCCTTTCGCACCGAAGCTCAATATCGCTTTTACAGCCGTTCTTTTTCAGCACCTGATAATTTCTTTGTAGGTATCTACGGGGTTTACAAAAACATAACCCTTAAAGGAGACAAAACTGAATATGATGGTTTAAGCGGAATAACAAAATACACACCCGTCAAGTACGCTTCTGATGCATTTAGTATAGGAACAGTATTGGGATATAGAACACGTTTCTATGACATTTTTAGTATGGATTTTTACTTTGGTGGAGGAATTACACCCACTAATATCGGAGATGCGGCTGAGTCTCATTCTTTTTTTCTACCTTTCAAGAAATCAAATAATTTAAAACTGGGTATGACTTTAGGAATCAAGATTTAGTTCTTTTTATCTTGAACATTCCCAAACATCTTATTTGACATAATATACTCTGCAACTTCCTTAAAAAGCAATTGATTGGATTTTAAAAAATAAATGGTCCCAATCTCTTGAGTCCCGATTGTGAGTTGCTCTTTTGTCTTAAAAATTCTAATGTTATTAGTGTCTGCATCCACTATGTGTTTTGAGTAGGAGTCTTGGAATAAGAGCGTTTTTGCAGGATTCTTGATTGCAAACCCATGAATTTGATTCGGTATTTTATCCAAGTATTTTATTGATGACATTATAGAATCTACTCCTATTGAATGATATGAATAAATTGCAACTCCCGCATAATGCTTACTCTTGAGCTGTTCTTCAGTTACAAAATTTACTTGTTGGAGTGCAAAGTCAGCACTCATATAAGTTACAGATGTATCTGCACCTGCTATTAGTTCTTGTGCATCTATACTGCTGAAAGGAGCAAATTCGTTAAGATTCTTTACGTTTTCGTTCCATACATACCGAACTTTACCATTCAGTAATTTTATGGCTAATGTATTGTTATTCACTAAGTCAACATAAAAAACATCCGGTGCTGTTTTTTCATACGCTTTATTCAGAATTTCACTTTTTGATTTTGGTTTTAATACATCAAAAGCTTGTGAAAAGGATAATATTTCTGCATTAGCTGAGTCATAAAGCAAAGCCAGATGTTTTCCTCTCCATGCAAAAAGTGCATTGTAATTTTTAAACCGTACATATTGGATATCGTCTTGACTTTGTATATCCTCAAGTTGTGCCTCTTCTTTATATTTACGTAGATAAGCTTCCCAACGTTCTGTATTTGCCAATCTAACAAAAATACAGTTATACCCTTCTTGATGCTTAAACCAGACTAATTCACTATACAAATTGATTCCGGGTTCTTTTGCATTATTAGAAACAGAAAAAACCTGATGAAGAAAATCAGGATAAGTTAATTCTCCCAAATCGGTTACACCTTGCGAATACGCCTTTTTCATTAAGTTGCGCACATCAATAAACCCGGCTTCTTTTACCTGTTGTGGAATCAATCCCAGCAAAGCGGGTGGTTGAGAAGAACGATACCAAATAAACACCATCACCCCTAACACCATCACAATAACAAGTGCAATCAGCTTTTTTGCAATATTTAGCATGGCGCAAAGATATGAGTGAAAAGGGTTCTATTCTGTTGGTTCGGGTCTTCCTTTGATTTTCCCATCTTTAACTTTCATTTTTATCTCTTGTAACTCTTTGAGTTCTTCTTCGTCCAACTGAATTTTTTGTTTGTATTCATTCAGATCGGGCTGCCCTGCATTTACCCATGCAGTAAACCAAATATCACCCAACAGTTTAATCGCACTTTTCATGCGGTCTTCTACCATGCTTCCCAATGCTTTATGATATGCTTTTGAGAAGGTTTGAGAATATACTCTAACGGTACTTGCTCCTCTTTGCTCAAAACTATACTTTTCTTCTTCGCTAAATTGCTGCGACACGCTGCGTTCTACGTTTAACACACTATCTACCAAGGAATGACTTTCTGCAAAGTGCATCCAAATACACTGTCTAACATCCTCAATATACTTTGCTTTGCCAACCAAAAAATCATAGCCTGACGAAAATAGTTCAGGCAGTCTGCTTTCCCATAGTGCATGAATTCCATGTTGATTGGTAAGCTGCCCATTATAATTTGATGTGGTGTGTAGAGGCACGTTTAAATCGCCAACATAATGCCCGATATCAACTGAATATCGTATTATTTTATATAAATCTCTGTTCTTAAACGAATACGTTAGTCTTTTCACCATTAACTCTAAATGCCAAGGAACAATACCATGTTTTTGCAAAGTATCTTCGGTAAACATAGCCACTGCGTCTTCCCATTTTTGAGGTATTGTGTCAAAAGGAAGTGCATTTTCATATCTATCAGCATCTAAAAAATGTCGGGCACCTTCTTCGGCAATAGCATATCGCCTGTTATCCGGATCGGGTGCATGTTCTGCAATAAATTCAATATTCAATTTATAAAAACCAAACATCTCAGGCGGCAATGTAAATACTGCTAACTCATTGATTTTCTTATGTGCAAAAAAGCCCCATGCATAACTGTGGCTTGAATTTATGCAAAGACAAAACAACAAGAACAATATTTTTGAAAATACTTTCATCGCATCTCAAAAGTCGGATTTAGTCTGTTTAAATACAATTTAATAGTGTTTTCCAAGCCTAAATAAAGGGCATCACAAACCAATGCATGTCCAATGCTTACTTCAAGCAACCCGGGTACTTTTTTATAAAAATAATTCAGATTATGTAAATCAAGGTCATGACCTGCATTAAGTCCTAAGCCAACAATTGCCGCTTCTTTTGCTGTTTGAATATATGGCTCTATAGCTTCAAATGGGTTTTTGTGGAAATTCCACGCATAAGGACCCGTATATAATTCAATCCTGTCCGCACCGGTTTCTTTGGCAGATTCTACGAGCAAAGGGTCGGCATCCAAGAATATTGACACCCTGATTCCTGCTTCTTTGAAAGGTGCAATCAAATCTATAAGTTTTTGCTTGTCTTTGATAGTATTCCAACCATGGTCGCTGGTAAGCTGGTCTTCAGCGTCAGGCACAAGAGTTACTTGTGCCGGTTTAATTTGTAAAACTCTTTGGGTAAAATCATGTGTAGGATTTCCTTCAATATTAAACTCTGATTTCACAATGTTGGCAAGTGGTTCCAAGTCGTCAAATCTAACATGTCGTTGATCAGGACGCGGATGAACTGTAATTCCTTGAGCTCCAAAGCGTTCACAGTCCTTGGCAACAGAAATCAAGTTCGGATTGTTTGTTCCTCTACTATTGCGAATAAGTGCAATTTTATTAATATTAACACTGAGCTTAGTGTGATTTATCATGGTATGCAAAGGTAGAATATTTGGTTATTCACATCCTTCAGGAAAACCTTTGCCAAAAAGTGTAAAACTACTCAATCGTAGCACCGAGTTTTGCCCCACAAGTGAGATACAGAGGCAAATTATATTCAGAATATATTCTTGAGGCATTGGCTATTCTTGAGAAACAGCCCTTGCTTCGAAACCACTTAGATGAGGTTGCCAAGATAATGCAAGTATCTCCACAAGTGTTTCATCGCATGTTCATTGATTGGTGCGGAGTTGGACCAAGGGATTTTTTACTCTATACAACCCCTGAGTATGCTCATTATCGACTCAAAGAAAAAACACAACAAAGAAGTCTTTTTAGTCATCCATTAGATAATAGAATTGACTTTAAACATGCTCCAATATCCATCATTCAAATGAGCGAAGAAGAAGCCCTTGACTCCAATTTACTCATAACATATTCAATGGCAGAAAGTCCTTTTGGTTCACTTTTTATAGCTTCTTCTGCAAAAGGGCTTTGTTACATGGTTTTTAGTACAAATCCTCAAACAGAAATTACAGTTCTAAAAGAACTTTTTCCAAATGCACAATTAAAGGAAGAATCTGTAAGCCTACACAACAATGCATTCAGTGCATTTTTTCCTCACAAAGCAACAAGCGCACTCATTCCCTTACATCTAAAAGGGACTGATTTTCAAATTAAAGTTTGGAATGCCCTTCTTCAAATTCCTTTTGGCTCACTTACCACCTATCAAATTATTGCAAGACAGATAGGGAGTCCGCGTTCATCACGTGCAGTCGGAACCGCAGTCGGAAACAACCCGATCACAATGCTGGTTCCGTGTCATAGGGTTGTGCGTTCATCGGGTGAATATGGCAATTATATGTGGGGAAGTGAGCGCAAATTAGCTCTTATAGGTTGGGAAGCAATTCACGCAGTAGGAAGTAATAACTCTATGAGAGTAAGCGAATAATTCCTTTTAGGGTAAACTCCATACTTTTCATAAAACACTAAGAATTTAAACTCTATTTTTGCTCAATAATAGACCGATTTATGGATACACTCAAGTGGGAAAAAATAAAAGAGTTTGAAGATATAACATTTACCTATTGTAATGGAGTAGCACGTATTGCTATTAATCGACCTGAGGTAAGAAATGCGTTCAGACCTCTGACAGTGGATGAAATGTTAGAGGCATTAATAATAGCTCATGAATCACAAGAAATAGGGGTTGTGCTGCTTACCGGTGAAGGACCTTCGCCCAAGGATGGTGGTTGGGCATTCTGCTCAGGAGGCGATCAAAGAGTTCGTTCAAACACAGGGTATAAAGGCTCTGATGGCGTTAATAAATTTAACATTTTGGATGTACAAAGACGCATACGCTTTATGAATAAAGTGGTAATTGCAGTTGTTCCGGGATGGGCTGTGGGCGGGGGACATAGTTTGCATGTTGTATGCGACTTAACCATTGCAAGTAAAGAACATGCTGTATTTAAGCAAACAGATTTAGATGTTGCAAGTATTGATGGAGGGTTTGGCTCTGCTTATTTAGCCAGAATGGTAGGTCAAAAAAGAGCCAGAGAAATCTTCTTCTTAGGTAAATCATATAATGCACAAGAAGCATACGAAATGGGTATGGTGAATGCTGTTGTTCCTCATAGCGAACTTGAGCAAACTGCATACGAATGGGCTCAAGAAATTATGACCAAAAGCCCTACTGCTGTTAAAATGGCAAAGTTTGCTTTTAACCTCATTGACGATGGACTCATAGGACAACAAGTGTATGCCGGTGAAGCCACCCGATTGATTTATGGAACTGATGAGGCAAAAGAAGGACGGGATGCTTTCTTAGAAAAAAGACCCAGAGATTTCAGCAAATTTCCAAAATTCCCTTAAAATAATAGTTTGTAGCGTTGATTATTAAATAGAACACAAAATCACCCTGTTTGTGCTGAATCAAATAGCTTTTAAAAAATTATTCAGTGCATAGAAATGGGCTATTGGATTGTACTTCTCCTTTTAAAAATAAATAACTTCCAAAAAACCTATCAACTCTCACAAAAAAACAGAAGAAGACAATGTCTTCTTCTGTTTAATAACTTTCGGTTAATCAAAAGACTTGATTTGTCCTTTTGGGCAGAACAACAAGATAACACTGTTTAACAGAATTCGTTATAAGCAGCCTGTAAATTTGCTGCTAACGCTTCAGCCGGTTTTCCTTCAATCATATATCTCTCCACAAAGTGAACAAGTTTGTTACCTTTAAAAAGCGCGATAGAAGGAGAAGAAGGTGGAAAAGGTATCATATATTCTCTGGCTTTGGCTACAGCTTCAACCTCCATTCCGGCAAAAACTGTATATAGCTTTTGTGGTTTTTTATCTCCATGTAAAGAATGTAACACACCGGGTCTCATTGCTCCGGCAGCACAACCACACACAGAATTGATTACAACTAAGGTTGTTTGATTCTCTGGGAATGAATTGAATATATTTTCTACTTCTTCAGCTGTTTTTAATTCAATAAAATCAGCGTTAGTTAACTCAGCACGCATAGGTGCTACCATCATTTCGGGATATGCCATAATTGATTTTGATTAATTACTGTGCAAAATTAGTCTTTATTCTTACCAACCCAAAATCCAAGCAAATATCAAAGGAGCGACAATGGTTGCGTCAGATTCAACAATAAATTTCGGGGTGTCTATATCCAACTTACCCCATGTTATTTTTTCATTTGGAACAGCTCCTGAATATGAACCGTAAGAAGTAGTAGAGTCAGAAATTTGACAAAAATATGCCCAAAAAGGAACCTCTTCCCATTCTAAGTCTTGATACATCATGGGTACAACACAAATCGGGAAGTCTCCTGAAATACCTCCTCCAATTTGAAAAAATCCAAGTCCTTTGCCAGTGCTTAGTTCTCTATATAATTCAGTTAACCAAACCATGTATTCAATACCGCTTTTTACAGTACTTGCTTTAAGTTGCCCTTTGATAACATAGCTTGTGAAAATATTACCGCAAGTGCTATCTTCCCAACCAGGCACCACAATTGGCAGGTTCTTTTCGGCTGCAGCTATAATCCAACTGTTTTTAGGGTCGATTTCATAGTATTGTTTTAATTCTCCACTCAAAACAACTTTATACAAAAATTCATGTGGAAAATATCGTTCACCTTTTGCTTCCGCATCCTTCCACACTTTTTCTAAATGAGATTGCAACCTTCTGAATGCCTCTTCTTCAGGTATGCAAGTGTCAGTAACCCTGTTGTAATGATTGTCCAACAACTCTCTTTCTTGTTCGGGTGTAAGATCTCTGTAATTGGGAACCCTTTTGTAATGACTGTGCGCCACAAGGTTCATAACATCTTCCTCTAAGTTAGCCCCGGTACATGAAATAATATGCACCTTGTCTTGGCGTATCATTTCTGCGAGTGAAATACCTAATTCGGCAGTACTCATGGCTCCACCCATTGAAATCAACATTTTGCCGCCTTCTAACAAATGTGCTTCATACCCTTTTGCTGCATCCATAAGTGCAGCAGCATTGAAATGTCTGTAATGATGGTTTATAAAATTTGAAACCGGTCCTTTATTTGTCATTGTTTTAAAATTAGTGGTGCAAAAGTAACTATAATGTCTTTACCTTTTTGAAGGAAAACAAGCAAGTAAATTTGAATGGAATAGCTAAAGGTATTTATTTCTTATCTCTCCACTCTAACAACAGTTTTAGTGTGAAACCAATACAGATTGAATAAATTGAAATTTTGACTACGCTTAAGATAACAAATGACTTGATTAGATATTGTTATTTTGGAAGTTGTTATGTGTTGATTACACTTAGTTGATATTTATCAGCTGCTTAATTACTGTTTGATAAGCATTATTTAAGGCAATTATATCCATTATCAGTTTTACTGAATTTCCTTCTTAATGATGTTTGTTAACAACGGTATTTTAATCCGTTCAGGTAATATTTTCAAGAACAACCAACTTACCGGATTCACAATAATGACTTTATTTTTCTTGAAAAGTTGGTTGATACATTTCTTTGCAACAAAATCAGGTTCGAGCAATGTAAACTTTCCAAATAAACCCAAATTACTAATTCTTTCTGATACTCCTGAATTGGTTGACATTGCGCCCGGGTTTACTACACTCACAAACACATTAGTTTCTTTGAGCTCTTGAAACAATCCTCTTGTAAATGAATGAACATAAGCTTTAGAAGCCGGATAAATCGTCTTAAAACCAACGGGAGAAAATGCAGATAAGCTTGAAATATTGAGAATATATGCTTTGTCTTGCTTTTTCAGATTAGACAGTAATTGATGCGTTAGAATGGTTGTTGCCGTAATATTCAGATTAATCATATTCATCAAATAACTTTGGCTGGCTTCTTCAAATCTTTTTGTACCTCCAACACCTGCATTATTGATTAATAACGAAACTTGATAGTGCTTATTTATCCAATCGGTCAGCTCTATTACATTGCTTGAAATACTTAAATCCGTTTCTCTGCATATTACAGATACGCCATATTGCTCTTGTATAGTTTCTGACAAACCGGTTAAATTTTGATTGGGTAAACTGATTAAGATTAGATTATATCTCTTACTTGCAAGTTCAAAAGCAAAGGATTTGCCTAAACCCTGACTCGCACCGGTTATTACCGCATATTGTATGCTCATATTGATAAGTATCAGCAAAAGTAGAAATTTTGATAAAAATTGTTGTTGTTCTTTTATGAAAATTACAAATAAGGTTGGGCTCTTTTTTTGTTTTTCTGTTATCAGCTTTATTCAATTGTCTAAGAAATATTAAGCTCGTACAGTTCGTATCAGTCTTTCTCTGCTATATTGCTTTATCTTTGCCTTGTGGAAAATCTTGTACAAATTGAAGAGTTTAAATCTTCTCCCGAATTAGTATCGAAACTATTTCAATATGGTATTCAGAAACATTACAAAGCCGGCAGTGTAGTATTGAATGAGAATGCACACATCAACTCTTTACCCATAGTAACAAAAGGAATTCTGAAAGTTATAAGAGAGGAAGAGGACGGTCGTGAGATTTTGTTGTATTACATCAAAGCAGGAGAGAGTTGTATTATGTCGTTTTTGGGCGGGCTACACAATGAGACTAGTAAGGTCAGGGCAGAGGTTGAGGAAGATGCCGAAATCTTGTTTGTACCTATTGATAAACTAAGCTTTTTTATCAAAGAATACCCGCAGTGGTTGGACTACATATTTAGGCTTTATCATAAAAGGTTTGAAGAGTTATTAGAGATTGTAAATGATATTGCTTTTAAGAAGGTTGATGAAAGGTTGTTGGATTTGCTGAAAAAGACTGCAGATGTAACACAATCAACCACAATCTTAATGACTCATGAACAAATAGCAAATAAATTAGGTACTGCCAGGGTAGTTGTATCAAGGCTATTAAAACAATTAGAAGAATCCGGTAGTGTACGTCTTGGGAGAAATAAGATAGAGTTATTGTCAAAGTCCTGAAATTATTATCTGATGGGTAAGAAGGTTTTTATAGGAATCGTTTTGGGAGTCTATTCCTAAAAAAGGTTTACACCAAAACGTGTAAGAATGGTCAAGAAAAGTAAAGTCATTTCAGGACTAAAAAGTATATGTAAACAAATAACAGGATTAAATCTTTAAACTGTAAACTTTTTTTAGGACGAGTCACAATTGTGTATTATCCGTTTGGTAGTAGTATACAGACATATAAAAACGAGGAGTTTTCGTACTCATACGGATTTAACACGCAAGAGAAAGTAAACGAAATATCGGGTGAAGGAAACCACACTACAGCCTTGTTTTGGGAGTATGATACAAGAGTAGTTATGCGTTGGAATCAAGATCCAGTTAAAAGAGCTCACAAGTCCCCAGCGACAACCCTATAACTAATAGCGACCCTAACGGAGATTGTGATGATTGCCCGAAAGCTGGTGCAAGCACAAGCGCAAAAGTTTCTTTATCATTTAATTTTGGAACTAAAGGACAATCTAACTTTAGTATCGGTGCAGGTGTCGGACTTTCTGCCAACTCTGGTAATTTTACGGGTAGCTTGAATTTATCAGGTAGATTTAACGGTGGTGGTTTGGGAACAACAGGAACATCAGGAGGTCAGACAGGTTTAAATATGGACATAGTTGTAAGCCCTGCCTTAACTTTTGGTAAGGGCACGGCTACGCCAATGACATTGAATACATTTAATTCGGAAACCTCTAATTTAACTGGTGTAAACAACAGCTTCAAATCATCCTTTACAATAGGGTCAAATCTTGTAGGAGGTGGAGAAGGAAATCAGCGAGTGGGAAGCCTTGGCTTTAGATCTGGAGATTTTAGTCTGCATACATCTAATGATTTTTTCCCTGGAATAGGTGATAGAAATGATCGTTGGTGGACTGGTAGTTTAGTGGCAAGTGTAAATCTAGGCGGTGGCATTACATTGTCTGGTGGCTATGATGGATTTACAGGTGAAAGGATAGGTACATCACCGAGTTATGATTCTTATAAAAAGAGTGATGGGTTTAATTATTATTCCCAAACACCAAGGAATACGAGTTTAACCAACGGTCAAACTTTTTTACAGTTGAATAACTCAAATGGACTTAATCTCCGAACCAATTATTCCGGAACAGGTTTATTTAATCCGTTGTACTTACAAAATGGGATACACGATAATTTTCCAAAATTTCTTGGAGGAAGAATAAACAGGTTTGAATCTTTTTCACCCGGTTCGCTACAAATAGGTGGAGGAATAACAGGAGGAGGAAGCTGATGAAAAGTAAATTATTTATTTTGTTTTTTGTGATCACATTGTTGCCTTCTGAAATATGGGCACAACGATTATTGACAAATGAGGAATTAAAAGAAAGAGATTACTCATATCAACATCCTAAGAAAAAATTTAGGTATGATAAAAAAAAGCATGTTAGAAGACTCAAATCTTTATCAATATTACCAGTTGATACTTCTGCCGTTTATACATCCAGTTCCTTTAATTCTAACCTAAAAGATACCACATATTACTTTCTCAGATTTTTTAGTATAGGAGAAGTATTTATAAGTTATGAATACAAAAGTATGCCTATAGAAAAAGAATATAATGATTTAGCTTATGGTAATTGGGGTATATATAATTTTAAAAAAGGTGATTAAATTACTGAAACTCATGTACTGCATGATTTTGTTGCCTTTCATTATAATTATGCAAAAATAGATTTAAATGGTAATCTGAAATTTTATAAGAGAAGATTAGGCAAGTGGGGTGGTTCTACAATTTTTCTTAACTATACGCTCATAAAAAAGCCCGTCAATCTAACAAATTATACAATCAACTGGCAGTAGAGAAACGCCTCTAATAAAATCAGGGGCGTTGTTTATTTAACTGGTGTGAGCTTTACGAATTTTAGCATCCCGTATATAAGTATCAATCAAATCAAACAACACATTACGTTTAGTATCTTCAAGCAGTTCAATATTGTGTAAACGTTTTACAGTTTTTTTATCAAGTTTAGCGTTCGCCCCTTCGCCTACCAAGTAATCTAATGTAACTTCCAAAGCATCGGCAATTTTTTTAGCTGCATCAATAGATGGTACAGCTTCGCCACGTTCGTACTTCCCAATCATTTCACGAGATACTCCGCTTTTTTCCGCAGCTCATTTGATTTTCAAAGAGTACAAAGACAAAAATCTCTTGCTTGGGCTTGCCAGTTATCCTTTTGTATTTGCAACAGGATTCTTACGCATGGTTAATGACAGACATTGGCTGGGTGATGTTATTGCGGGTGCCGGTATTGGTATGCTTTCAACCGAAATTGCGTATTAGATTTTTCCTTCAGTAAAAAAATGGATTCGACCATCTAAAAAAATAGGCTTAGTGCCTGCAATTAGTCCACAGCTTAGTGGGTTAAGCATAGGTGTTGTATTTTAATGATACAATTTTTCACCTGCTTCAATTGCCAAAGACAAATGATTTTCGAATGGCACCAACGGGCATGAAAATCCGGTATCATAATGACAGTAAGGGTTATATGCTTTGTTAAAATCCAACCAAACAGAGTCTGAATTTGGTTCAAATTTTAAATCCATATACCTGCCACCGTAATACGTCTGCTTTCCGTTTGTTAAATCTTTAAACGGTACAAAAATATCATTGGGGGTCTCATTCTTAACAAAACCCCAGAGTGTGTCTTGCTTACCAATGAGGTTAAAAACCAAAAGATATTTTTTTAAGTAAACCGGTTTTCGTTCTGTGTTAGTCTGAAACTGAACAATCTCAGGGTTTTCTGTTGTTTGTGCTTTTATCTTAATTCTAAAACGGACATCCGGTTCATAGAAGTTGAGATGGGTGAAATTCTTGTGTTTATAAAAAGGTGAATTCTTACTTATTCTGAACATAGAATCTAATTGAGCTCTATGGTCAGCAATTTCACGATTATACTCAGCATCAAGATTAACATTGTTTTGTTGTGTGCATGCAGCAAACATGAGTGAATTACAAAGAATGATTCCTAAAACAACTGATTTCATCAAAATCCGTTTATTTATTTCGTGCTTTTGCTTGCTTTTGCGAAGCAGACATTGAGTTGATTTTTTTGTATTCCGCCACTTTATCTCCGGGAACATAGATTTTGAGTCTGGCTCCTGCATACAACATGGTTCCTTTTAAATTGTTCCATTTCTTAATTTCATTGATAGAACAATCAAACAGCTTTGACAACAAGCCAAGGTTGTCACCGCTTTTAACAGTATAGTAAATTAGTTTGGGTTCAGATGTAACATCTACATTCACAGGAACCCCGGTAGGAGTTTTGATGATTTCGGGAGAAATCATAGGCACTGAATCCTTTCCTGTTGTATCGGGTTCTGGCGCTCTAACTTCAATGCTGTCGCGGGCACTCTGATAGTTTTGAATCTCAGATACGGGTAGTCTAAAACAGGTACAATGAGGAATTTCGGGTACAATACCTTCAATAAAATCAGGGTTTAATTGATAAATAACACTGTTTTTTAATTGTAATTTATCTGCTACATAGTCTAAACTCAATGCTACCGAAGTGCAAACAGTATCGCTCTGAGGAATATGATATTGATTCTCATTAATTTTGTGCTCGGTCGCAAAATTATAGACATACCAAAGTGCCATGAATTTTTCCAAACATTGGCGTTGATTGGATTCGAGCACATTGTGCACCATTGAGTAGTCAAGGGTATTGCCTGCTTTTCTGATTGCCATATTGAGATTAATAGGACCAGCGGCAAATGCAGTAATCACAAAGTGCCAATCCTGATATATTTGTTCTAAGTCGCGCAAATAGGAGGCTGCTGCAACTGTTGAAAGCCAGATATTTCTTCTTTGATCTATATAAGAATTGGTGATAAGACGATAACGTCTTGCTGTTGAATAAGTAAGGGGCCAAATACCGGATGCGCCCGTTGATGATTCTATATAATTGCTATTGAGTTGGCTGTTTACTATGGAAATAAGGGCTAACTCTTTTGGCATCCCGATACTATCAAAATATGGTCCTAATGTTTTTAAAACGAAATGAGCTTTGCCAATCATGTCAGATGTTTTATGTCCTTGATTCTTAAGCAAATTCATGATTTCCAGCCTTACGCTGTTATTGTAAAAGACCGGAATTTCAGATTTTACTTTAATTAGCTTGTTATAATATTGATCTTTAACAAATGTATTTCGGCTTGTGTCTGACTGGGAGTGTATAGCACCTACAGCAAAAAAGAGCAAGAAAAATAGAAGTACTGAAAAAGGCTTTTGCATGGTGTCGTTTATAAACGTACAAAACAAAGTTTTTATTGAATTAATACCAACTATGAAAAATAGAGTTTTCAACGACCTTTACCAAAATTCCTAATTAGATAAACATGCTTTAATGCCTATATATTCTTGTTGTAATTGTGGGTAATAGAATCCGTTCCTGTACGATCATAAACATAAGTAGGATGATGTGTCTTCTCTATTGAATAGCCTGATTTTTCAGCTTTAGCCAATAGTTTAGCATCGCTACCCAAGCGTATGGTTTCAAATCCATGCAATGCTGTGAACACGGATTTTTTAATAAAAAAAGTTGCTCCAATCACACATTTGGACAAGTGTATCAATTCCCCTTCTCTAAAAACATCGGGCACATATTGTTCTCCAATGATTTTAACACCTCCATGTAAAATATCAATTTCCGGATGCTGTATTAATATTTCTTTTCTTGTAGCCAAATGTGTATCCTCATAATAATCATCTGAATCCAAGAAAGTAACGTAGTTCCCTTTAGCAAGTTCAACACCTTTATTTTTTGCTGCCGCATCACCTTGATTGGGTTGATAAAAGTAATGAATCTTTTGGCTGAGAAAAGAAGAGACTACAAGTTGCGTGTCATCAGTACTGCCATCATCAATTATCCATGCTTCCCAATCAGACTCTGTTTGTGCCATCAAAGATTGTAATGCTCTTTGTACAAGTACAGCACGGTTGTATGTTGCAATGATGACAGAAAAAAAGTATTTATTCTTCATTGAGAATCTGTTGATTGGTGAGTAGAAACATTTGAAATGTCGTATTTGGTTTCAATTAACTTAGTGGGAATTTTGCCAATACTCAAAATGCTGTGAAACAAAAAATCAGTGCGGTAACGCTTGTCTTTATTAGCTCGTATTGCAGAAAACTTTTCAGGATACTTGTCAATAAACATATTTGAACACCAAATAACACAAGCAGGATTTCTGAGTGCTTTGTTATCGTTGGCATGTAGCCAAAGCCCGTCTTCGCCTAATGCCTCTCCATGATCAGACAAGAAAATCAAAATGGCATTCTTTGAAGTGAGTGTTGCAATCACACTGTCTAAAAAGAAATCCGTATAAATGACCGTATTATCATAAGAGTTGATGAGTTCTTGTGTGGCATTTTGGGTTACAATTTTGCTTTGGGTAACGGGTTTAAACCTTTCAAAATCCTTTGTGTAATGATTATTATAATACCAATGGCTGCCTATTGTATGCATGATAATAAGCTTGTTGTTATTTTGCATGTTGTTTAGATAATTAAACCCGGGCAACAAATCTCCGTCAAGCCATTCAGAGTAAGTATAGACAGATTTTTCGGGGTGAGCATAAATCAGTGTATCACACTCCTTCATAAATGAAACATAACTCTTTGCAGGTTCTTGATTTGCTATCCATGCTGTGTAAAAACCCGAAGACTTAAACAAAGGAACAAATGAGGTTTCTGTATAAGCTCTTTCTTTATGAAGGCTATCAGCCCTTGTCATGATATGTGCCACGCTGGGGTTGGTATAAGTATATTCTGAATAAATATTAGGGTATGAAATTATATTTTCTCTGTTGTTTAAATGCGGGGTTGTTTCCCGTGAATATCCGTTTAATGATAAATGGTCTGCACGCAATGTTTCGCCAATCACAAAAACAATGGTAAGGCCTTCTTCGGATACAAAGTTTTTAATTGTGTCCGGCATCATTCGTTGAGAGGTTTGTGATGCATACAGTTTGTTGTATTCTTTTATGTTGTAATAGAGCGAAAAAGGAAAGTGTTGATAGAAAGAGGTCTTTGCCCTCATACTCACAGAAAACAAAAGAGCAAACACTACAAGAATCGCAAACAAATGAAGATAGGGTCTGCTTAGCCCCCTAAGTCTGAATCTTGCCATAATAGCAATAATGGCAGTAACTAAACACAGAGCAATCCAGACAAAGAGAAGCCAGGGCATAACATCCATTGAAGTTTGCAAATCATTATTAAGAGTTGCGTCCAAAATCATGGGGGTGAGGGTTGCTTTATAATAAAAGCTATAAAACCCTATGCAGGCTCCAAGCACCGCCAAAACCGGAAGAATGGTAGCAAAAATGTATTTGTTGAGCATTGTCAAATACAACAACATCATCAATGGCAGACTAACCAATATCCAATGTGCAATTGTATAGAGCATTCCCTTTATACCGACAGTGGGATAAATAAAGAAGTCAGGTAGAATAAAAAACACACCGCCCCACAGACTCGTGAGAAACAATAGCAAGTAAAACCTAAAATCCTTATGGCGAAAGAGTTTCATGAATTTTAATCTGCGAAGTTAATTCTTGCAATTTTAATAAATCACTAAAATAAAAAAGAGGCAACTAACACTTACATTTGCAGCACCATGTATTCTCTTTTAAATACTCTTCTGCTGATAAGTAACGATCCACACAGTAAAGAATTTAAAATATTGTTGATTGCTTCTGAAATTGTGGTTACACTGATAGTGTTTTATGGGTTCTACTTGGTGTTCAATAAATTTAATAAGAACCTAAAGACACACAAAAAAGAAAACCCTGAGATTAATAGAAAAAAGTCTTCAGACGCTAAAGAAGAAACGAACTAAACACCTTACAAAGTGGCAATTACCCTCAAACTAATTCTTCGAGAGGTTAAAAATTCAGGTACTCCAAACATATTGTTATTTATGTCTTTAACCCACAGATAGGAAATCACATTGTTAATACCCAACATGTTAAATACTTCTAAACCTGCCCAAAGAGAAGAAAACGTCTTGGAAAGCTTCTTTGTTTTATCTCCTTCTTTAATAAACACATAGTTAAATCCGGCATCTAATCTTCTATAAGCAGGGATTTTATTACCTTCTCTATATCGAGCTTCTCCTGGCAGAAAATAAGGAATGGGTGCGCCAAAAACCATGTTTAGATTTACCCTGCAATCAGGCAAAATTGGGAGCTCATCTTGAAAAAATAACGATGCGCTGACTCTCCTATCTGTGGGTCTGCGCAAATACGGACTTTCAATCTCTGTTCCGAAACTATTGATATACTTGATTTTCTCTTCTGTTTTGAGAAATGAAAAAGTAAACCAACTTTCTAATCCCGGTATAAACTGTCCATTAATTCGGGTATCTATACCACCGGCATAACCATGAGCGCTATTTTCTGCGTAGTATCTGATTCTCATATTGTCAACAACATAAGGAACAAGATAATCAAGGTCTTTAAAGTATATCTCTGTAAAGAGTTTGAAGGGTCTATCCCATAATTCAAAATAATAGTCAGCTCCCACAATATAATGAATCGAGCGTTGTGCTTTGAGTGATGTATTGATATTACCTTCAAAATCTCTCATTTCGCGATAGAAAGGAGGCTGATAATAGAATCCTGTTGCAGCACGAAGAACATAATCTCTTTTGCGAAGACTGTCGTTTCCTATATTATTATTAAATCTTCTGTTTGGTTCGATTGAATATTGGAGTCTCGGGCTGATAACATTTTGTTGATTTAAAGAACTGTAATGGGTACGTAACCCAACTGTGATTTGTTGTGAATTTTCAGGGTCTATCATCCATGAGAATTGCCCAAAACCCTGAATGTGGTTGTTTATTACATTAATTTTTGAATTGATATAAGAGCTGAGAAAAATAGAATCAGAAGAGAGATGAAACGGATTGATATTGTATTCTGACGAGTCATCATAGTGCCATTCCTTAAACTTGTCTTCAACCATATCACGTCTATATCCAATACCCCATGTGAGTTCAATATTTTTTTTTATAGGTTTAAATGTTCCTTTGTGGTCGGCTGTTATAATCTGATAATACAGTTCGTTTCGTGCATGATTGATAAAAAATCCATTTCCTAATGTTGCTATTGCGTTTCCAAAATCATCTGAGCCCATATTGTTATCAATAAGATCTAACTGATAAGCACCAAAAACATCATATTTTTCGGTTTCAACAGAAGATATTCCCGAAGTCATAAATTTTAAAGTCAATGCCTTTGATGGTTCATACACAAGAGAAAATCCCGACATGGCTGTGTTGTATTCCATGATTTCATTGCCTGTCATGCCTACATTAAGTTGTAAAGCGGTTTGAATAGTACCAAAAGAGGTGGTTTGTGAAACAGGGACGAGTCTATATTTGTTTTTTGCAACATTTGACAACCATTCAATCCTAAGACTCTTGCTGAAATTATATACAACAAGAGATTGAAAATCTAGAAATTGTGGATTATATTGACCTTCAACATCAAGAGAGTTTAATAAATAATTATTTGCTCGGTATCTAAACCCTGCAATATAAGAAAGTCTGTTGTTCTTACTCATACCTCCAAAGCTAAGTTCTCCACCCATAAAGTTTATTTCCCCAACTGCTTCAAATTTTTTGGGTGTTCTGTATTCTACATCCAAAACAGAAGACATTTTATCTCCATATTTTGACTCAAATCCTCCGGCAGAAAACGTAATATTATTTACCATAAAAGGGTTGATAAAACTCAGCCCTTCTTGTTGTCCCGTACGAACTAATTGTGGTCTGAATACTTCAAAATCATTAACATAAACAAGGTTTTCATCATAACTTCCTCCTCTTACATTGTATTGAGAACTTAATTCGTTACCTGAAGACACTCCGGGTAGTGTTTTTATAATCCCCTCAATACCAGAGCTAACACTCGGTAAATGATAGACTATTTTAGGATTGAGCTTTATGATATTTCCGGTTGGACGCTTTGATTCCTTGATATCAACCCCTTCAAGAATTTTTGCAGCAATGGTTATATCCACCTTCTTTCTTTGCATAGGGCTAAGCGGCTCTATTAATATTCTTGAACTAACGCCTGCATAAGTAAACACCAAAAGCACTTGTTTGTTTGCCGGTATTTCTATTTCAAAGTCCCCGCTATTATCAGACAATACCCCTGTAAACACCCCGTCAACCAATACCTGTACATCTGACATGGGTTTTGGTGGTTTGTCATCCGACATTATTTTTCCGTAAACAATCGCATTTGGTGAATCTTGTCCATTCAAGTTCAATAGAGTGAACAATGAAATGATAAAAAATAACAAGATTCGCTGCACAATAGATACTTAACGGGGTTTGCTTCGTAATATTTTAAACATTCTTTAAGGCTGCTATCGCCTCAATTGGGTTAGGTGCGGAGAAAACAGTATTGCCGGCAACAAGCACATTGGCACCGGCATCAATCAATGATTTTGCATTTTCTAATGTAACACCACCATCTATTTCAATATAAGGATGAAGGTTCTGCGACTTACTCAATTCTTTGAGCTCTTTTATTTTAGAATAAGTATTCTGAATAAATTTTTGTCCTCCAAATCCCGGATTTACGCTCATCATACAAACCAAATCAGCCATATATAAAATGTCTTTTAGACTGCTTATTGGGGTATGAGGATTTATTGCAACTCCTGCTTTCATTCCGGCTTCTTTGATTGCACCAAGAGTTCTATGCAAATGAGTGCATGCTTCAAAATGTACAGTGAGAATATCTGCACCGGCATTGGCAAACTCTTGGATATATCTTTCCGGTTGTACAATCATTAAATGAACATCAAGCGGTTTTTGTGCAACTTTCTTAAGTGTTTTCATAACCGGGAAACCAAACGAAATATTCGGTACAAATACACCGTCCATAACATCCACGTGAAACCAATCAGCTTGGCTTTGATTAATTAGTTGGAATGCTTGCTGAAGATTACCAAAATCGGCAGATAGAATAGAAGGAGCTACTATATGACTCATGGGGTCAAAATTAGCGTATTAATTAATTACAATTTCCTCAACAACCTGTCGTTTAAAATATTCATTGATAGCTTGTATAAGCTTTGTTTTCATATAGTTCAACTCTTGTTTAAGCATAGAGTTTGAAACTTTGATATACAAAACTTTTTTTCGCATATAAAGATCTGTGGTGTATTTTGCAATTACTTCTCCCGCTATTTCCTTCCAATACGTTCTAATCTTGCTTAAATCAACTTTATCTCTAATGTGATAAGAGTCAAGCATTTTATCCAATGCTTCTCCAATTGTACATTCACCTTTATAAAGTCTATAATCTTTCATGGATTGAGGAACGACAAAATTAGTAAAATCAATGGTACTTTTAATATCAAACAAAGAAAACAAAATCATGTTAGATATGAGTGTCTTCCCAAAACTTCTATAATTTACAATTCAATTTTCATATCACCATCCCATCCCTTTTTTATTTCTATTGGAGCATTGAGTCTGAAAATCGGTTCAGCCTGAATATACTGTTGAATATTACCCGAGTCCCAAATTCCATTTCCATTTTTATCCCCGTAAACGGACACTGTATAACTTCCCGCTTTAAGTGATGATAAAGTTAATATGCTATCTCCGGGTGCCAAGAAATAAAAATACTTCTCTTGGTCTTTCTCAATTTGAACAATCAAGTTAATATCTCTAAATTCAATTCCTGTTCTTATAAATCTAAGTTCAAAATTGCTTAGCTCTTTTTGAAATGGAATATTGTGTTGAAATACTAATTCCTTTTTGTTCCAAATAGAATCATTGAATTTATAAGCACTGTCTTGGATGGTTATTTTGTATTGTTTGCCTTCTTCCCAATGATGTACGATTGAAACCGAAAATTCGTCCCAAAAAACTGTTGGTTTTGTTTCTATGCTATCCCATTTCAATACAACTTTTGAGGTGTCAAAATGTTGGATTGGCAAGGTAGCCTTTAGTGTATAAAAAGTGTCATTAGGTTTGTTATCAAGTTGCTTTTTCCTATATAATTTTAGCATTCCCGGTTTTGATAACATTTTGAGTGTATCTGAATTGTAGAGGTTTGTTTGGTTATTATTCGTGATTTTTAGTTGGACTATATTGGATTTAGTATTCACAACAAAGAAAGTGTCGTTGAATAAAAAAGAAGGAAAAGAATGTGTTTGATCAATCGCAAAACATTTTTCCAAGAAGATATTTTCTTGGGGAAGAAATGCTATTTGCTTATCGTTTAACACAAATACGTTTTTTATAAAATGATTTTTGGAGTTATAAAACGGAAATGATTTGTAATTGGGTATTATAGTTACTTCTGTTGTTTTTGCCGTATCCGGTTCTTCAACAATTTCGGAATACTTAATTAAAATGGGCGTGTCCGAGAATCCGACATATTCACCGTTATCGGCAATTTTGTTTGAGTTTTTGTCCTCTAAAAAGAATAGTTGATATGTAGAAGGTTTGACACCTTGAAATTTAAAGAATCCTTGAGCATTTGTTTTGGTTTGATATTGAGCACGAACCGGAAAGAAAGTTGAATCAGTAAAAGGTTGTTCTGATAGATAAACGAAAGCTGACTTTAATGTTTCGTTTTTATCTACTGTTGTGATTACACCTTTATACTCTGCCGAATCTATTTCCTTGCCTGTTGAAAATGTTAAAGTGAAATTTTCTAGTATGTTTCCTTCGTTAATATCAATGATGCTTTTACCAAAGTTAAAGGTATAAGTAGTATTGTCGAGCAGTGTATCTGTCCATGAAATGATGGCTGTTTTTCCTGAAATCTTTGAAGTGGGTTTATATTTGAGAGGAGGTGAAACGATTAGCTCATTATTAAGATTATCAATACCAATATATTCATCAAAAGTCAACTTAATGTAAGCTTTTGTGTATTCAGTTTGATTGTTTGAAGGTTCTGATTTTGAAACTTTAGGTGGTTTAATGTCTTTAGGTCCGCCTGCAGGTGCCAACATATTTGCACAACTCCAAAGAAGCATTAAAAGAGGCAAGTATAAATAAGTTCTTTTTTTCATTATTTAACGTCCGAAATATACGAGTAAAACAGAAATATCAGCAGGCGAAACTCCGCTTATTCTGCTTGCTTGTCCCAGCGTTTCCGGTTTAATTTTACTGAGTTTCTGACGTGCCTCAGAACTCAATGAAACAATTTTAGAATAATCATAATCTGGGTTTAGCTTAACTCCCTCCAATCGTTTAATTTTATCTGCTGTTTCCTTCTCTTTTTCTATATATGTAGCATACTTAATGTTTATTTCTGCTTGTGCAACATCCTCTTCCGGCATGGTGCTAATAAAAGAAGAAATGGATTCAATCTGTTTTAAATTTTCAATACTTATTTGAGGCCTAAGCAAAATCTTAGAAGCAATTACCTTTTCTTTGACAACCGGTGTTTTTAATGATTCTAAAACCGGATTTATTTCTTCAGGTGTTAATTGCTTGGTTTGCAGGTGTTTAGCAATGCTGTTTACATTGTTTATTTTCTTTTCCAAGTTTCTTTCTCTGTCTTCATCGGCAAGACCTATTTTTCTACCTATTGGAGTCAAGCGAACATCGGCATTATCTTGTCTAAGCAAGATTCTATATTCTGCTCTTGAAGTAAACATTCTGTATGGCTCATCTGTACCTTTATTAATCAAATCGTCAATCAATACACCTATATATGCATCTGCTCTATCCAAAATCAACGGCTCTTTTTCATTTAAATTTAGATGCGCATTGATTCCGGCAATTAGTCCTTGACATGCTGCTTCTTCATAACCGGTTGTACCATTAATTTGACCCGCAAAATACAGATTATCTACAAGTTTTGTTTCTAAAGTTAGTTTTAATTGTGTTGGCGGAAAGTAATCATACTCAATTGCATATCCGGGTCTAAACATTTTCGCATTCTCAAATCCTTTTATTTCTTTTAACGCCCTTTGTTGAATAGTCTCCGGCAAAGAAGAAGAGAATCCATTCACATAAACCTCAATCGTATTCCAACCTTCCGGTTCAACAAAAATTTGATGACGATTTCTTTCTGCAAAACGGTTAATTTTATCCTCAATTGACGGACAATAACGTGGTCCAAGACCATGAATATCTCCTGCAAACATTGGACTATCTGCAAAACCTTCTCTTAATATGTCATGAACCTTTTCGTTTGTATATGTTATGTGACAGGGTTTTTGAATTGTTAAAGATTTTGTCTGATTTGAGAATGAAAACTTACCGGGGTTTTCATCTCCCATTTGTTCTTCTAAAATTGAATAATTAATGGTTCTGCCATCCAACCGTGGAGGTGTTCCTGTTTTCATTCTTCCGGATTGAAAACCTAATTTTTCTAAACTGGCAGTAATGCCTGTTGAAGCAGCTTCACCCATTCTACCTCCTCCATAACTCTTTCTCCCTATATGAATTCTGCCATTCAAAAATGTTCCGCTCGTTATAATTACAGATTGAGAATAAATTTCCAATCCCATTCCGGTTTTTACTCCCAGAACCTTCTGATTTTTAGTTAAAATATCTACAACAGAATCTTGAAAAAAATCAACATAGGGGTTGTTTTCCAATGCTAATCGCCATTCTTCGGAAAATCTCATTCTATCTATTTGAGCTCTGGGACTCCACATTGCGGCACCTTTTGAGCGATTCAACATTCTGAATTGAATCATTGTCTTATCGGAAATGATTCCTGACATTCCACCAAGAGCATCTATTTCTCGCACAATTTGCCCTTTTGCAACGCCACCCATAGCGGGGTTGCAGCTCATTTTTGCCATAACTTCCATATTCATGGTTATAAGCAAAACCTTCGAGCCTAACTTTCCTGCTGCATAAGCTGCTTCACAGCCTGCATGACCCGCTCCAACAACAATTACATCATATTTTTCAAAAATCATTTTTTATTGTTTCACGTGAAACTAGTTTTTAATGCAAACTTCATTACATAAAAGTTCTCTTCTCTTTTCATCTCTTTTCTTTCTTCTTCAGAATGATCATCAAAACCACACAAATGCAAACATCCATGAAAAATCACCCTTAGCAGTTCTTTATGATAAGACACGTTGTATTTCTTAGCATTGCTTTCAACCATATCTGCACTGATAAATAGTTCAGCTTCAATTGGCTCGTCTTCATCAGAATAGGTAAAAGTTATAATATCTGTAAAATAATCATGGTTAAGAAAATTCTGATTTATCTCAAGCAGAGCGCTATCGTTTAGCATGGTTATCGTTATTGATGAAAAATCAACTTTATGGTCATTCATTATTGCTTTAATTCCGGTTTTATATACTCTTTCTACAGATGCCGGAAAAGAAAGATTGTATGTGTTATTTAGATATATCATTCCTAATCTATTAAATAAAAAGTACCTTTAAATTCTACTGCCTCTCCGAGCTCTCCTTTAATTTTGGCATAATAAATATACGTTCCGGATTGGCAAATATTTCCTGCACTATCTGTACCATCCCAACCTTTTGTAACTTGATGTGTTTCATAAATTAATTGTCCCCAACGATTATATATTCTGAGGAGTGAAGCATTATCTTTTTCAATAACACCAATACCAACGGGTCCAAAAGTAGTATTTATACCATGAGGAGAAAAAGCATTAGGAAAATATATTGCAAGCTCTCGTACAAAACAAAAAGAGTTTGAAAAGGAAGTGTCCTGTCTGTTATAAACATTAATTCCGTTTTCTATTGCTGAAACCACATAACATAATTTATACGCATATTCTTGATTCTGATATACATCAAAAGAAGTAGTTTGATTAGGTGTAAGTACGTCTGTTAAGTTCCACGTGAAACGAGGTAAAATTTCAAGTCCATATTGTTTATAAACATGATACTGTCCAACCCCGTTTGAAAATGTATTATAAGGATTCCAATTTAATTCTGATTCAATACTGTTTTCTGAAACGTTTAATAAAATTGAATTTGATATTAAACTTGAATCTTGAGGAATAACATAGTCACAGACATCCTTATGGGTTATTTGATAATAATAAATTTTGGAAGCAACATCTACTAATGAATCTATCACAGTAATGTTTTCAGGGAAACTCTTTGCATCATAAGTTTTAAAGGTTTGAAAATTAATTCCATCAGATGATTTCAACAGGCTTATTGTTCCCTCCTTTAATTGGCTCATAAAAACAATTTGAATTGCTTGTTTTTCTGTTACGCTAACATTATAAATACTATTTGATGCGCCCGTTGGTGTAGGTGTTTCAAAACAAATTCTATTTGAGGTACTTGTTATACCGGAATCACTATTCATCCTTACTACAATACAATACCTTCTACCTGATTCAAGGTTGCTTAAAATAAAAGAATCTGTGTCAGGATTAACCTCTGCTGCCTCAGTAAATCCCGAAAACGAGTCAGAACTTACATAAACTTTGTAGTTTTTAATTGTAACTCCCTGATATTGTGTCCATTGAATAGATGCTGTTCTCTTGCAAGTATCAAGATTACCTGTTAAATATATTGTTTTTAGTCCTTGGGAAATGGGTGATGTATTGACGCAACTGTCATAGGTTGCCAAAGCGTATTTCTCTGATTGTTTAGCCGGCTGTCCATGCATTGAGTCTAGAAATACAAGTCCGTTTGTATCAGATAAAAGGATGTTGGACGACCCAACGTAATAAACATAAAAACCTTTGCTATCTTTTGCCGGATGTTGTTTCCACCCTAAAATCGTTTTCTGTGTTTTTAAATCAACGCTAACAGAGTCCAGCTCCCATTCAAAAGGCTGTTCAACATCTACCTTGATTGTATCTGAAACCAGTGTATCTGTTCCATTGCAAGCAAATTGGGTTACAATAAAAAACTCCCATTCTTTATTGTTTTTTAATTTAACTTGAGACTGTGTTTGTAAATAGGCGTTTTCGGTGGCTACTAGTTCAAAAGATGATGATGGTTCATCTCTTCCATAGATTTTATATTTAATAAAAGAACCGCAATTATCAGAGACAACAACCCATTTTATCATTGCTGTTGAGTCTAGTTTATTCAAGCAAACGCTTGTAATTTGAACGGGTTTATCAATGCCTAAAACATTTGAAAATTTAAACACGCACAAAAACAATACAAATATAGATACTATGGATTGGGTCCTGACCACGTATAAATTAACGAATTTGAGTTTAAATAATTTTGTGCGGCTTGTTGCACTTGTGATGGGGTAAGCAGTTTGATTTTGTCTGCAAATGTATTATACCATGAAAGAGTGTTTTTTGTTTCAAGTAACGCTAAATGTCTTTCTGAAAACGAAAAGTAACTGTCAAATGCCTCCTGTAGATTCCCTAAATAATAATTTCTTGCTGTTTCAAACTCTTCATTGCTTACCGTTTCATGCGAAAGTTTGTTAAACTCCTTCAATATTACATCTTTTACCGGACTTGCCTTATCTACTTGTATATCACCGGAGACTTCTATAAATGCATTGTCAGAATAGTTTACAATCCTACTAGAAACTCCATAAGTCCAGCCTTTGTCTTCTCGAATATTTTTCATTAATCGAGATCCAAAATATCCGCCAAGTATTAAGTTTAACATTGTAATGGAAGCATAGTCGTTAGTGTTTCTGGAATCTACTTCAAGTCTTGCATTAAAAGAAGACTGATTTGCATTAGAAACACAGTAAAAACAATCCGAGTCGGCAGCATGCTTTTTAATAAACTTTATTTCTTGCGCAACAAAGGTTAAATCCTCGGTGAGTTTATCTTTAAAAACTTCTTCAATCTGCTTGGTTTTTGAAGATAAAGCTATTGACGAAGTAAGTATCAAAAAACATTCATTAAATTTAGTTTTAAACTCGTTTTGTAATAATTCTCGTGTAACGACCGCATAATCTTCTTCATCAGTTGGTTTTCCTAAAATTGAACCATCTCCAAACCAATATTTATTCATCAGAACCGAACTTTGATATACCGTCTTTTGGTGCTGTACTCGTAGATTGTTTTTCTTCTGTTGTTTTAATAAATCTAATTCGCTTTGAGGAAAAGTTGAGAAGAAAACAGCTTCATGAATCAACTCAAGCACTTCATCAAAATACCTATTCATACCATAAACAGACAAAACCGTTTTATAATACGTAGTAGTAACATTGATATAAGAGCCTAAGAAATCAAGTTTATCGTTTAATTCTTGGGCTGATAGCTTGTTAGTTCCAGAGAGCAACATATCAGCACAAAAGATATTACTTTTTGACAAAATGCTATTACCCACTCCTGCTTTCGGAAAAACTATATCTAGTTTAAAAACGTCACACTCATCCTTAAAAAACCCATAAATTCCTTTTGCAACCTTGTCCGGATTTGATAGCAAAGGCAAGGATAAAGGGTAGATTGCAGGTCCTTTCTTTCTGAAATTATTTGAGTTCATTTTTTTCCTTGCTTAAATAGTTTAGTGTTACACTCCTCTCTTTTGTGAGATATTTTTTAGCAAAATCAACAATGTCGGTGACTTTAACAGCTCGAATTAATTCCGGTTCTTTGTTTATAAGATTAATATCTCCAAGGTTTTTACATATACACAAAGCCATTGCAACATTTAACACCTGTGTTTGGCTAAACAAATACGATGTTTCTGATTTGTTTATGACTTTTAACAATTCGTTTTCGGTAATACCACCCTCTTGTTTTATCGTTTCAATTTGCTCCCAAATTGCTTGAGTTGCACTTGTATGAGAAACTCCGGGACTTACCCTACCTTGAATCACAAAAATGCCCTCATCGATTTCTCCTGAAGTATAGGTAGAAATAGCAGTAAACAGTTTTTGTTTTCTTACTAAATTATCAAAAAGTCTTGATGATTCTGCTCTACCCAAAATATCTGATAACAAATCCGAAACATAGTATTTTACATCTGTTCTTGAAACTGACTTAAAAGCAATTGCTACCATATCTTGAGGTACATTTTCATAAAATGTTTCTATTCGCTGTGAACGTTGTTCTTCTTCTTTTGGATAAATATTTGGGTTTCTGCTTCCGGAAGGAATTGGTGCAAACCATGTATTGCAAAGTTCTTTAGTTTTTTCAATGCTTACATTTCCCGCAATACAAAGTATTGCATTGTTAGGATTATAAAATTTTTTAAAAAAAGCTTTAATGTCTTCAAGTGTAGTATTTTCTACATGTTCGATTTTTTTTCCTATGGTAGCCCAATTATAAGGATGGGTTTTATAAATAAGAGGTCTAAGTTTTAACCAGAAATCGCCATAGGGTTGATTCAAATATCGCTGTCTGAACTCTTGAACCACAACACCTTTTTGAACATCCAGCGCCTCTTGTTTAAAAGACAGTGAAAGCATCCTATCAGATTCCAACCAAAAAGCAGTTTCAATATTTTCTGCCGGTAGTGTCAAATAATAATTTGTGATATCTGTATTTGTGAAGGCATTGTTTGAACCTCCGGCTTTTTGTAACGGTGTATCAAAACTCTCAATATTTAATGAACCACTAAACATTAGATGTTCAAATAAATGCGCTAAACCTGTGTGGTTTGGGTTTTCATCTCTTGATCCTACGTTGTACAATACATTCACAACTGCCAATGGAGTTGTTTTATCTTCATAATGAATTACCCTCAAACCATTCTCTAAACTAAACTCCGTGTATTTAATCATTGGGGGTTACAAATTTACGTCAATTGACAATACGTTTAAGGGGCTCCAATTTATAAATACAAGGATTCTTTTTTGATAACATTTTACACTCTGTATTTTTAACACATTATGAATTGTTTCCACATAAAACTTCATAATTAGTGAAAAACAAAAGGATTTTAATTTTATTCTTTGGCTTTATTTTGCATATCAATTTCTAGTTAGGTGAAAAAACAATTCTCAACAAAAGTACCCACTCATATTTTCAATTTCATACTGGTTGTTGCGTGCACAATTATGAATATACCACAAGGATATTCACAAAAAACCGTTCATGAAATTTATACCGATTATGACGGATGGTAGGTTGTATCAAGCTCGTCTAGCACCTATCCCGATACATCGCATTTATTATTAGGATATAAAATAGGTAGCACTGTTTATTCTACAGGTGTTAATGATGCATTATTAACTTCAAAAAGTATCTCATTTACACCTCAAGATTATAAGGCTATACTACCTGCTAATTCTATTTCTACTCAATATGTTGGAGTTGGTTTTCGATATGGAGGTCCGGGTAATGTTACCCCAAATCCAATAACAAATCCTCCGCCCTTTTATTTAGATGACGGTACGAATGGTTTAGATTTGGGTACAGCTTTGTTTAATTCAAGCGGGTCTATAATTTATCATTATACAGGTATTGATTTAGCTTATATTAATGACGGTATTCCTGATATTATTATTACACAAGTAGGAGACCCTTCTAAGACTAAAGCAGATAGTTTTAGCATTAGAGACGTTAAAGATTCTGTCATCGGAAACTTTTTAGCTGTTCGTTTTGACACTGTTTCTACTTGCGGTAAAGGATATTGGAAATTTTATAATCCTAGCAGTTCACCACCTAGCTATCAACCCAGCCTTGCCGGTAATAGAGATATTAGAATCATTGGATATGACTTTGCAGACTTTGGGATTACAGCCTCCAACTATTTATTGGTTAAATCACTATTTCATAAATTGAGTGGCGAAAGCGATCAAGCATTTGTTGCATTTAACATGAGGGCTGTTATTGGACTTCCTATTGAGTTAGGATATTTTAAAGCTGAAGAATACCAGAGAAGTGTTCATCTTTATTGGCAAACCATTTCTGAAGAAAATAACGACTTTTTTACAGTAGAAAGGAGTATTGATTTAGTAAATTGGGATGAAGTCAAAACAATTAACGGTGCGGGTAATAGTTATACTCCGCTAAATTACCATTTTGAAGAACCTACACAGCTCAAAGGTTTTGTTTATTATAGGCTAAGTCAAACAGATATTAACGGTGTTAAAACTCTTTTGGGAATTAGAAAAGTTTTTTTGGGTGTAAATGAAAATATAGTTCTTTATCCTAACCCTGCAAATTCGTTCATAGGAATTAGTGGCTTATTTTTACCTAATACTCGTTATGAAATTTATAACACATTGGGTCAAATGGCTTTAACCGGAAAAGTATTACAAGATGAAGTAATTGACATTAGTTCGTTGCCAATTGGCACTTATTATATTACACTTAAAGACCAAAAGGATATTATCAATAGAACGATTTTTATTAAACAATAAAACCTTCTAATCACAAAAAAGCCCCTTTGGTTTTTCAAAGGGGCTTTTTTATCCTAAATACGATTTTAATATTTTGCTTTTTGAAGACTTCCTCAATCTTCTAAGAGCTTTTTCTTTAATTTGTCTTACACGCTCTCTTGTCAATCCCACCTTTTCGCTAATATCTTCTAATGTATGAGCGGGACCACCATCTAAGCCATAGTAATATCTCAATACATCTCTTTCTTTGTCTGAAAGTGTGCTAATAACTCTATTTATTTCTTTTTGCAACGATTCGTTTAACAAGGGTGAATCCGGATCCGGTTCGTCATTATTATCCAATATTCCTAACAATGTATTGTCTTCACCTTCTGTTAAAGGAGCGTCAATAGACAAGTGACGTCCGGAAGATTTGAATGCATTTTCAACCTCTACAACAGAAATATCAAGCTCTTTTGCTATTTCCTCAGATGTTGGAGGTCTTTCTAGTTCTTGCTCAAGTTTTGCTGCTGCGGCTGCAATTTTTCCAATTGAACTTACTTTATTTAACGGAAGTCTAACTATTCTGGATTGGTCTGCAAGTGCTTGTAAAATTGACTGGCGAATCCACCATACTGCATAAGAAATAAATTTGAAACCACGTGTTTCATCAAATCTTTTTGCAGCTTTAATAAGACCAAAATTACCTTCATTTATCAAGTCTCCAAGAGTTAACCCTTGATTTTGATATTGTTTAGATACAGAAACTACGAATCTTAGGTTTGCATTAACCAATTTTTCTAAGGCTTTTTGATCTCCTTCTCGTATTCTGCGAGCAAGTTCCACTTCTTCTTGAGCATCAATCATTGGAACTTTGCTGATTTCATTGAGATATTTATCAAGGGACTTGTTTTCCCTGTTTGTAAACTGTTTACTTATTTTGAGTTGTCTCATTCGTACTGATTAGAATATTAATTTTTGTGTTGAATAAAACTTATTAGAGGTGCTTGTTATGCAAGGGTGCAAAGGTACTAATTTTATTTATAATACTCTTATTTGGGTACTACTTTAATTTTTTGAGCAATGGATACTTTTTCAAATAAAGCCTTCTTATCTTTTGCTAACACAGTAATATGACCTAATTTTCTATTGGGTCTGCTTTCTGTTTTCCCGTAAAGGTGAATGTAAATACCCGACTCTTTCATTACTTCTTCGGTATTTGATAATTGATATTTTCCTGAAAAATTATCTGCACCCACAAGGTTTATCATAGCTCCAGAACATATCAAATCTGTTTTGCCCAGAGGTAATCCTAATAGTATTCTATTTAACTGTTCAAACTGTGATGTATAACATGCTTCGATTGTATGGTGACCCGAATTATGTGGTCTGGGTGCAATTTCATTCACCAATACCTCATGTCCTTTTACAAATAATTCAACTGCAAAAAGACCGGGTGAGTTAAAAGACAAAGCAGCTTTTATGGATATCTCTTTACAATCATTCTGAACAGATTCCGGCAAATCAATTTCGGTATGTAAAAACATTACTAAATTGCTAATAGGGTCAAATTCCATTGCTACCAATGGAAATGTTTCTGCATTTCCTTGCTGGTCTATTGCTACAATGACTGATATTTCGGTAACGTTATCTATAAACTGTTCATACAAAGTATTATCTGTCTGAAAAGGCTTTATACCGGATTTAATTTCATTTTTGGTTAAAATACTAACCCCTTTTCCATCATATCCGCCTCTGCGTGCTTTTACTACAATTTTTTCTCCCTCAAATAAATCTAATTTTTCTACCCAATCCTTTTCTTCTTTTAAGTTGTAGTACTTTGGAATTTCTATGTTATGTTTTTCTAAATACTCATTTTGACTTCCTTTGTCATTGATAATCTTGAGTACATAAGGTTTTGGGAAAATCTTTTTCCCTTCTTCTTCTAATTTAGTAATAGCATCTGTGTTGATATGTTCTATTTCATAGGTTAACACATCTGAAACCAGAGCTAATTTATTTATATCGTCAGCATTGGTTATTTTTCCTTCAATAAAATTTCCTCCTAACAATGCACAAGGGGAACCGGATATATCTAAAAAATTATATTTTACTAACCATGGAGAACCGGCTTCTGCCAACATTTTCCCCAACTGCCCTCCTCCTATAATTCCTATTCTTTTTTCTGATGGAAGCATTTGTTATTTTTTAAAAAGAACTGAACTGTGATAAAAACCTGACATCGTTGTAAAATAATGTTCGTATATCTTTAATACCATATTTTAACATTGCTATTCTGTCAACACCTAATCCAAAAGCATAACCGGAATAAATTTTTGAATCTAATCCAACATTTTGCAACACATTCACATCTACCATTCCACATCCTAATATTTCTAACCAACCTGTTCCTTTGGTGAGCCTATAATCTTCTTCTGTTTCTGTTCCTAAAAACACATCCATTTCTGCACTTGGTTCTGTAAAAGGAAAATAAGAAGCTCTAAACCTTACCGGTAAATCTTTTCCAAAGAATTCTCTTACAAAAAAATACAATGTCTGTTTTAAGTCTGCAAAGCTTATATGTTTATCTATACACAATCCTTCTATCTGATGGAAGAAACAATTAGACCTTGCTGACACAGCCTCGTTTCTATATACTCTTCCGGGACAAATAACCCTGATTGGCGGTTTTTCATTTTTCATTACCCTTATTTGTACTGATGATGTATGGGTTCTTAATGCAAAATCATTCGTAATAAAAAAAGTATCCTGCATATCTCTTGCAGGATGATTTGGTGGAAAATTTAAAGCAGAAAAATTGTGATAATCATCTTCTATTTCAGGTCCTTCTTCTGTTGTAAAACCTATTCTTGCAAAAATATTACTTATCTCATCTATCACCTCTGTAATCGGATGTTTGCCTCCATATGTTACGCTATGAACAGGTAATGTTACATCAATTGTTTGCTCTTTTGTTGGTTTGTTTGATTCAAACTTTTCTTTCGCTTCTTCCCATTTTTGGTTTGCTCTCTCTTTTAACAAGTTTAACTCTTTTCCAACCTCTCTTTTTAAATTATTATCAATAGTTCTAAACTCATCTACAAGCTCGTTTATCAATCCTTTTTTTACCAAGAATTTTAATCTATACTCTTCTAAAGTTGCAGATGAATCAATTTTAAATGATTCAATTTGAGAAGCAATTTGTTTTAACTTTTCCAACATCTCTATTTAATTTGATGCCGCAAAAGTAAGTAAGCGAGAGTATTATTTTTCGTTTCGTTTTTCTTTCACGGTTTTATCCTATCAACAAAACAAAATATATTCATATTCTTTAAAATTAATTTTATTCATATTTACAGATGTGAATAGCAGCAAAACTATTTTTTACCAATCGCTTGTGTATATGTCAATCAATACTTTGTTCACGCAATATTAACATCCAAACCTTTTAATATGGCTGTTTTACACATTTTATTCTTGAATGTGAATGGGATAATTTTGAGTGTTTAAAATGGGTTTTTAAAAATAAATTACTGTTGGTTATTTGTGGTTAAAACGAAAGATTATACACAACAATCAACAAAGAAAAATTGGTTTATGGGCTTATCCTCAGTTGTTCTATTTTTATCCTCAGCAATTCACATAAATATAGGGTAAATGTTGATATACTCTATACAACACAATTATCAACGGGTTTAAACAAAAATAGCTGAAGTTTACTTCAGCCATTTCTAACATTATATTACAAACAATATCTGATTAATAATAAATCAAACGTTGAACCTTTGCAACGAATTTAGCCAAACGTATTACCTGTTTTGTATAACCAAATTCATTGTCATACCATGTGTATAGCACCACATTTTTATTGTCTTTAGAAATAATGGTTGCTTGTGAATCAAAAACAGAACAACAAGTGTTTCCTATGATATCATTGGAAACCAGTTCTGGATCTACAGAATAAAAGATTTGATTAATTAGCTTACCATTAAGAGCCTCGTTTCTGACTGCTTCGTTCACAGAGTCGAGCGTAACTTCTTTATTTAGTTCTAAAGATAAAATAGCCAAAGAACCATTTGGAGTAGGTACACGAACTGCATTTGCCGTTAATTTGTTTTCTAAAGAAGGGATTACTTTTGTTACTGCACTACCCGCTCCGGTAGAAGTGATTACCATATTAATGGCAGCAGAACGACCTCTTCTTGGTTTTTTATGCATATTGTCCAATAAGTTTTGGTCATTGGTGTATGCGTGTACTGTTTCGATATGACCTTTTACAATACCAAAATTGTCTTCCATTACTTTAAGAATAGGAGAGATTGCGTTCGTAGTACAAGAAGCGGCAGAGAAAATATGGTCGTTGTCTCTGTCTAATGTTCCCTGATTTATTCCATAAACAACATTTGGAACACCTTTTCCGGGTGCGGTCAGGATTACTTTAGAAGAACCTTTTGATTTTAAATGTCTGCTTAATGCTTCTTTATCTTTAAACACACCGGTGTTATCAATAATAAGTGCGTCATGAATACCGTATTGTGTATAGTCTATATCTTCAGGATTGTTGGCACTTATCATTTGAACCCTCATACCATTAATAATTAACACATTGTTTTCTTTGTCAACACTTATTGTACCGTCAAAAGCACCGTGGACAGAATCGCTTCTCAATAAAGCAGCACGTTTTTCGAGCATTTCAGGATCTTTATCGCGGGTAACAATGGCTCTCAATCTGAGTTGCTGTCCTTTTCCTGCTTGTTTTATTAATTCTCTTGCTGCCAAACGACCTATACGTCCAAACCCATATAATACAACATCTCTTGGTATCATTTTAAACTTATCGGGTCCAATAAAGTCTTTTAATGTATCTTTCAAAAATGCGGACTGGTCTCCATTATAAGTATCTTTCTTTTGAGAAAATTCATATGCCAATCTACCGATATCAATTTTTGAAGGAGCTAAATCTATTTCGGTCAGCGCCTCTGCTAATGAAGACGACATATAAACGTCAATAGGTCTGTCAATTACTTTTCTAGCATATTCGTGTAAGTTAAGTATTTCTGAAATTGTTAAATCTACTAAGTGGTTTCTCAAAAAAACAAGTTCTACACCTTTGTCATAAAGAAGCTGCCCTGTTTTACTTGCAAGGTTAACCGCTGCTCGTTCTTTCTTTACATGGGTTTCCAGATGTTCTTCAAATCCATTCATTGTGTTTATTAATTAAATATAATTTTAGAGTTGTTACCGACAATTCTGTATGGCTGTTTTTAAAAAGCTCAATTACGCTTAATCCCTTTAACAGTCTTAATACATAGCTGCGATTGGAGTACAAAAATAATGAAAGTTTTGGAAAGAAAAACCGGAGGGAAAAGATGTGGCAAAATAAAATAGAACCCTTTGCATATAATTGTTAATCAGCATTATGTATAGTGCAAACAAGCAATCCATATCTGTCGATATGAAAACCACGTAAGGACCTCTTTTTCACAATATTTACTTTTCCTATTAAAACCGGATTAATATTTGCAAATCGAAAAGTTATGAAAGTTTTTTTGCTGTTATTAGGCTCTGTTTTATTGGTTTCTTGTTTTCAAGAGAATCATTACTACGAGCCGGACCTTTCTGCAAAAGCAAAAATAGATTCATTACAAAAGGTAATTTTAGAACTGGAAAATACAACATCGCAAATTGATACTGTTTATACAACACAACCTACACAAGAAAACCAGATTAAAACCGATACGCAAGCCAAGGAGAAAAAGAAGGTTTTAGTTAACCCAAAACCCCAAAGAAAAATAGAAGACGACTCTAGTACTGTTAGATATAAAGACGGAAAAATTTCTGTTACCTATGGTAAAACAAGAAATAACAGACAAATAATAAGGATTTATGATAGACAGGGAGTGGTTATTATACAGTTTGAAAATGTTAGACTAAGTTTCCAAGAGATTACGACACTGAAATTTAGAAAAGACAACTCTGTAGAATCAGCAGAGACCGACTTAAATCCCGGAGCAAGTCTTTATTGGTATGAAACCTACTACACATTTGATGTTGATAATGAACCCAAGACAAAAAAAATACAAAGAATGCCGATAATGAGCTCCGGTGACATGCTACAAGACTTATATCTATGGAGCCGAAAAAATAGACAGTGGGTAAAACAAGAGATTGTAAAAGAAATGGATACCCCAATGAATTAAAAAGCTGCACAAAATCTCCAAACTGTCTAAAAACCACCCCCTTTATTAACTCATTGATTCTTAACAACATATTATTTAATAGTTAGTTTATATATTTGGTTTACTAAATTTAAACCACCGCTGAATCTTCAATATTTTAGACCCAAACCTGCTCAAAAAGTACCTAAGAGTACTTGGCTGTAATTTTTTAGCTCTAACAAGCAATTTGAAGCCGTTTCACAACATTATATTTTTCACTTTAAGTAAATCAACTTTTGAGAAAGGTTCTCTAAAGTTGATTAGAAATGAAATAAATGAGTAGTTTAGCAGCGTTTATCAAAAACTAAAGGAAGTTATTAGACAGACTGCCGTTGTGTTACAGACTAAAAAGGCGACAACACCTGCGTCACTAAGTTGATTTTGGTAAATTGATTGATGTTGCAGAAGGAAAATTTACTCTGAACCAAATAAATTATCCAGCGGACTTTTTATTTTTCTTTTTGTTTGATCAGTAAGTTGGGTATAAATCATAGTGGTTTTAATGTCTTTATGACCGAGTAATTCCTGTACAAATCTGATATCTGTTCCTTGCTCTATCAAATGTGTAGCATAGGAATGTCTTAGACTGTGAACACCTATTTTCTTGTTGATATTTGCATTTTTCATTGCATTTTTAAACACTTGCTGCACCGAACGAACAGCATACTGACCCCCGTATTGTCCTTCAAAAAGAAATTTCTTTGGTTTATAAACTAAATAATAATCCCTTAATTGCTCTAACACTGTTTCAGGTAAATTTACGTAGCGGTCTTTTTTGCCTTTACCCTGCTGAACCAAAACCTGCATTCGGTTGCTGTCAATATCTGTAATTTTAAGGTTTACCAGTTCGCTCACCCTAAGCCCCATTCCGTAACACATTTTAAGTAGCAACTGATGCTTCTTATTTTCTAAACTGCTCAACATCTTTTTTACATCATTGGTTGAAAGGGCTTTTGGTAGTATGCTTGGTTTTTTAGGACGAGGAATCTGCATAACAAATTTTTCTCTGTTCAATACCTGTTCAAAATAAAACTTAACTGCATTCATTCTGCTGTGCAAAGCATTTTCTGACAGTCGCAGCTTCTTTATACAATAAAGGAAATAACTCCTTAGTCGTTCAGCATTAAGTTCATCAACCGAAAATGATTTAATAGCTATAAGCAGTTGCGTAAATTCAGAGACATAAGTACGAATAGTATTGGGGCTATAAGCTTTCATCAGCAACTGCTCTTTAAATCGCTTTAATGCAGGCAGATTGACCTCATGAATTTTAATCAAAGCACTTTTCCCTGAATATTCCCGGTCTATTCCGAATAGTTTTCGGTAAAATGTATTATCGGGCACATACCATTTTTTATTAGAATGGCTCCATTTTGCTTTTGAGAATTTTTTTAAGTGATCAATGAGTTTCAAATCATACGGAAATATAATCCAGATAATTTCCTGTTTACGGTGTTGCCCTGGTGCAAAAGAATAACACTGTTTATTAAAAAAGTTTTTGGTGTTGGTCATAATAAAGTGCGCATTTTGTATAGCAAAATACAAACTTACGCAATCTTTTTGAAAAGATAATATGCAAAATGCGCAATATTGGTTTTAATCTGATTGCCTGTTTATCAAGAGAATATTCCCGTTTGCTTAGTATGTTGATATTTGAAATAAATATTGTATTATTGCGCATATTTATGAGTTATAGCCAATTTTAGGACGACAACGAAATGAAAGAAAAACAATTTGAAATAGAACTTTTAGACATTCATTGGTTGGAAGACACCCCTGAAGAAATTGACTTATGTGCTCACGGACAAGTGAAAGTTAGAATTGGTAATGAAATTATTGTTGACCGAAGAGAAAAAGAAAATCACTGGACATTAAGTGCAATGTCAGTTCATTTATTAAGAACAATTGACAACAATCACAACCCAGGAAATTTAGTCGGTGAACATTTGATTCCTTGTTGCGGACACCATATTGACCATCTTGAAAATAGTACAGACGTTCACATACAAGGTTGTTTTACAGGAATTAATTATTGGGTAAAACATATTGACAACAATATTCAGTTGACAACGGAATCAAATGCAGAGATTTTGATTTCAAGAGACGACTACAAAAATGAGATAATAAACTTTGTGGACAGGGTAGAAGAATTTTACAAAACTAGTAAACCAAAACAAATGCCTGACGACAACTACGACAGAGATGGATACGAATTGATGTGGAAAGAATGGAAACGAAGAAGAACTCAAATTGACACGAAATGAAAAGAAAAACTGGCTATAACAGCACCTACAAGAAATTGGCGGTTCAGTGGTTAAATGAAGCTTTGTGCTTCGTATCAAGTTCAGTGGCGGCAGACAGTTTAGTGCTCCGAAATCGCCAACTTCTTGTAGCTGCAAACCGTTACCAGTAATTTTAAAAGACGACACAATAATGAGCAACCTTGACGAACAGACATTAAAAGTTTACACCGCAAAAGCACAAGCCGACAAAGCAATAAGTTCTTTGAAAGGGATTTTGCTTGGCATTAACTTAGACGGCAACGTAAACGAAAAGGAAATTAACGAACTTCATAAATGGGTTGTTGCACACAATGACCTTATTGACCGAAATCCGTTCAATGAATTTATGAATATTATCGAGCAGACAATCTCGAACAAAATTCCACCTAAAGAAACAATTGAAGACTTGTATTGGTTATGCCAAAAATATGAAAATGACAACTACTACTACAACGCTGTAACAACAGACCTGCAAACATTGCAAGGACTTTGTCATGGAATTTTATCAGACGGGATAATAAACGAAAAGGAAATTTTCGACCTGCATAATTGGCTTCAAGAAAACGAGCATTTAAACACTTACTATCCCTATGACGAAATAAGGAGTTTAATTTTATCAATCGTTTCCGACCACAAGGTTGACGAAGAAGAAAAATTAGTTTTAAAAGCATATTTCAACCAATTTGTAAAACTTCATGACAAAGAAACAGGCGAACAAATTAAGAGTGAGACATCGGACGTTAGTATTTCAGGACTTTGCACAAGCGAACCTAATGTGACATTTCCAGGAAAGACATTTTGCATAACTGGCGTTCTCAAACGAGGCAACAGAGAAGAACTACAGAAAGACATTATAAAACTTGGCGGCATTCCAACAGACAGTGTTACACGCAAGACAGACTATTTAATTGTTGGCGATAATGGAAATCCAGCTTGGGCTTTTTCTTGCTATGGACGAAAAGTAGAAAAGGCTTTGAGTATGCGAAAAGAAGGACACACAATAATGCTTATTCACGAGTATGACTTTGCGGACATCGTTGACGACTTGAAATAATGAACAGCGGAAGAAAAACTACTGGTAACACGGGTTTTGCGTCAGGCGGGCTGACGTGCAAACTTAGAGCTTTGTGCTTCTATTTAAGTTCAGTGCTTAATGACAGTTTTGTGCTCCGAAACCCGCCCGAACGCAAAGCCCGAAACCGTTACCAGCAAGCGTATTGGACGACACAACAACAAGAAAGCGACAGACATTAACGAGAAAAAGTAAACCATTTTGACAGGTGACCAAAGACATAGAAACGATATAACAAACGGACAGCGAGTAAGCCGACACTCATTGCCGACCCTTCTGTGTTTTAATTTTTTCCCCACCGCACAAAAAAAAATGAATTTCTATTGCCATCGCACAAATGGCACATTTGCTTTTGCCCCGACCCCACTAGCCGACCCTTCGGCAAAAGCAAAAGAGCCATTTTTTCCCTCTGCTCTATTCCGCAATAAACTTATATTAGTGAACTGAACATGGATAAAGATTTAATCATATCACTTAATAAAAACTATGCTGACTTGATTCCGCAAAAGGAATCTTTATTGCTTATTGTTTGGCTTCATCAAAAAATAGAAAAGGGGTACATTAATGAAGATTTCGGTCAAAAAGACCTTGATGATACGATAGACGATGTTGTGGAATTTTTAAACATTACAACAGACAAGAATAAAGAAAACCTATCTAAAAAACTAAGTAATCATTTTTACATTACTGAAAGAGTTGGAAACAAATATCAAATTCACTTAACAGTTTTTGCAAAGGAATTTTGTAAACTTCTTATTCAAGAAGTCCAACCTGAAATAAAAAAGTTAGAGTTATTTCATGTGTTCAAAAGGACTTTACCATTACTTGACGAAGATTTACTTAACATTGAAACTTTTAGTTATTGGTTCAAAAATAACTTTCAACCTGCACGAAACGAAATATACTCACATACCGAAAAATTGAACAATGAAGTTGCAGACAGAATAAACGAACTAAGCACACTTCTTAAAACCGAAACCGAGAATCCAAAAGAGCAGATTAATTCTTACATGGAAATTTTCACCTTGCTTGAAAAGCAAACAACGGGCATAATAAACACCATTGACTATAAGAATGACACTTTAAGTAAAATAAAGTCAGCAAAAGAACATTTTGCAACAGATGAAGAAACATTTGATGAATTTTCAAGAATGCAAAATGAAGTTGAATATTTTTTTGGCAGTATTGACAGAAGAATAATGGTCATTAACGATAAAATTCAACTTGCTTCAAAACGGCTAAGAAATTTACTTGACACGTTGAAACATAAGCAACTTTTTAAAATCAAAATTGAAAAATTGCTTTTGCTCATGCTTAAATACAGTAGAAACGAAAAAGGAGAAATAAAGCTTCCTGATGTTTTCCAAAGAAAATATTTGCCGTTTATTCCTGTAAAATTTATCGCAATACCTAAAGTTGATTTTCAGTTTTATGCTAAAGCTGAACCACAACAACAAGAATACGACAAACATCACGAACAATCTGAAAGAAGAAAAGGTCTTGCATTGCTTGAAATTCAAGAAGCAACTGCAAAATGGTTAGATAAAATGAATACTGAAATAGAATCGGGAGTTAAAATTGAATTTGACGAATGGTTTGACAAAATCATTGAACAAGAAAATAATCTTGAAGTGCCTATTCAGGTATGCTTCGGTTTAATTGAAGAACATAATCAATCAGACCAAAAAACAATATCTATCCAAAAAGAAGAAGTAACAAAAAATAAAAACGACATAACATTATGGAGAATGCAAATGCAAACTATCCGTTCTTAAATTCGGAACAAGCAACAAAATACTTTGCAGATGCAGACATTGCATTAAAGCAAGGGAGACACATTCAAGATTTTGGAACGGACATTCGTTTATTTTCTTTCATAGACGAATTTTACGATAAAGGACTTGAAGATTATTACAAACAATTCTTCGGAATGAACTTAGTAAGTGATAAAAGTGATAACGGTAAATTCTATTATTTAGATTTCCCAGATGACGGAAAAGGAAAATTTGGGAAAGAAAACCGAAGCAAAGAATTAGAAGATGACAAAGTGATTTTTGCTATTCTGTTTTTAAACCTATACAAGGAGAGATTTTTTGAACAGAAAGAATTTACTTGGCAAGAACTTGAACAAATTTTTAAGGAAGGTGAACACAAAGAACTTTGGCAAAATATTCTCTTTAGCAAAGTGAAACAAAATTACACACCAAGAGAAGAACAAGATGTAAAAGATAAAGTGAGAAAAATCCTTTCTGACTTTGAAAAATTGGGGTGGATTGTTTTCAAAAATCAGGAAGAAATCCATTTTGAAGTTTTGCCAAGCATTGAACGAATAAGCAGATTATATGGAGATGTAATTGACAATTTAGAATCAATTGAAGAGTATTTGAACAATGAGCAGTTATCCTAAAATATATTCCATATCAACCGTAGGCGTTCGTCAGCACGAAAATGCTGACTACTTGTTGCATGATGTCAGAACTGATTTTACGGGGAACAACGGCTTAGGCAAATCGCTTATTGCTGATTTGTTGCAATTAATATTTATTCCCCTTAGGGATGAATGGAAGCCTGGAACAGAGGGCTTAGATAAAGACGATAGAAAAATTGAAACAATTCCGTTGGAAAGAGATTGGATAAGCCACGCTTATTGTTTTTTAAATATTGAAAAATCAAAAGGGAAATTTATAACAATTGGTGTTTTCATTCCGAGAACATCAAGAGTTCCTGTAAGACCTTTCATTGTTCAGAAAGGAGATGATTTTGAAGACAAGAAAATTGCTCTTAAACCTTTTGAACAACCTCTTAATTCAGAAGATTTCATTGCGGAGAACTTACACATTTATGATTTAACTGAACTTAAAAGAAACCTTAAAAAGAAGCATGACATTTATTTAAAAGACTTCTTTCAAAGAGAGCAGCTGAATGAATATTTTGAGTTGCTTTTCAAAAATCATATTTTACCTTTTGACTTAACGAAAGAAGCAAACTTAAAATCATTTGCAAAGGTCTTACAGTCATTTGCAAGAGCGAAAACACTGAAAATTACAGACTCAAGAAGTTTGCAAAATTTTCTATTTGAAGATGATGAAGACATAAAAACAACTTTTGACAATCAGAAGGAAATTTTAAATCAGCACATCCGAAATTTTCATCGTGCAGACCAAGAAATTAAAATTTGGGAAAGAAAACAGAAACTTTTAGAACACCTGAAAGGAAATCATGAAACTTATGTAAAAGCAAAAGAAGGTTATTTTTCAAAAAACGCACATTTGCTTTTTAAGAAAAAGCAAGAAGCAACAAAAGCGTTTGAAGAAAATGAAAAGTTAAAAAACAAGGCATTTGATGAATACAATAATGCAAAAGGAACTTATGAAGCCCAATGCCGAGAATCGTATACTAAAATGATTGAGCAGAAGGAAATTTGTAATGAAATACGAAGCAAGTTAGAAGATGAACAAACGGAAGCAGGAAAACAAAACATTGAGAAACTTAAATTGCAACTTGATAAAAATAAAGAGTTCAACAAACGTTTAGAAAATCTTTCTTCGGTAATAGAACAATTTAAAACACCTGATTTGATTAAGTCGGCTTTTGAAAAGCAGGAAAAAATTAAACAACAAAAATTCAAATTAAACCAATTAATAACAAGCATTCATTATAAGAAGTTTGAAACTTCAAAGTGGATTGAAGGTTACGAATCCGCATATGCATACTACAATCAGCGTAACTTATTCTTACAGGAGAAAATTGAAACGTTGAAAGAGGTATTAACCTTGTATGAAGGAAAAAACACCGATTCGATTTTTCATTGGGCTGTTAAGCAGAAATCGGCATTGACGATTGAACAAGAAACTGTTTTAATGGCGTTCAAAGAAATTTACATAAAGAAGATTGAAGCAAAAAAAGGCAACAAGTTTTCTTTGAATCCCAAAGCACTACTAAATTCATACGAAAGTGATGGCAACGGAATTTGGATTGTTCTAGGCGAAGTTTCAGAATATTTTGAATTAGTTCCCAAACAACTATTCAACGATAAAGACAAATTAGAAAAGGCTATTGAAAGCGATAGAGAAGCTATCAGAAATGAAATTTTAGTATATGAAAAAGAACTTCGTGAAAACAGGGAATTAAATGCAGGTCTTATACAAATCGGATTAAATCAAGAACTGATTGACATTTACACTAACCGTTCAATAATTGATGAATTTGAAATAGATAAACTTTTAACGGAAGAAAATATTCAATTCATTGAAGATAATTTTGATTCTTTTTCAAAATTGACAACACTTACTGAAGAAGCTAGAGAGTTGGACGATAAAATTACCGACATCATTAAGAAAACAGATAGAATTGAATCTTCATTAAAAGAAAATACAAAAGTTCTAACACCTTTACTCACCGACATCAATGAGTTAAAATCTGAAATGCAAGAACCAGTTGATAAAACAGATTTAAAGGTAAAGGAAATCCGCAAGGAAGAACTTATTGAAATGAGAGATGAAAGAGAAAAAGATATTAGAGCAGCAGAAAGAATAAGACGAATAACAAAAACAAAACGAGATGATTCTCTTTCTGCATTCAATAATGCTAAAAGTCAAACTCATTCCTTGAAAGTCGCTAAGGAATCTTCGGAATCTAATTTCAATATTGCAAAACGAAATCTTGAAGAACAAACCGATTTACAATTTGATAAACTTCTAACATTAGGCGATGTAACAGAAGATACCGTTATAACAGTCAAAGAGGAATTTGACAGCTCAGAAAAAATGTATCAGCAGGAATACATGACCGTTGCTGCAACATTTGATGAATCAAAACCAGAAAAGAAAAATCCTGAACTGTATGATGGAAATGGCATTTCTTATTATAGCTATCAAACATTAGAAAATGTATTGTGTGGAAAAATAGGTTTAAGCGGCTTGACTAAAGAACTTAATCAACTTAACACACAACTCTTAACTTTAGGAGAATTACAATTAAAGATTCTTACAAATGTTTTTGGATTGGTTGAAAAACAATATAAAACACATGAGGATACTGTTCGAAGGTTGAACTTCTTCTTTGAGAAAAATAAAGTTAGTGATGCGTTCCAATTTAAAGTTGAATTTGAACCACGTAAAGACATAAATATTGACTGGATTGAAAAGATGAAAGCAAGAGGCAGAGTTCATAAAGAAGGTGCTGACTTGTTTACCCTTCCAGAAGATTTACCTTCTAATGAAAATACTCCTGAAAATCTGATACGAAATATTGCGAAGAAGTTTTATGGTTCGGTGAATGCTGACACATCTCAACTTCTTAATCCAAAATTTTATTTCTCATTAAAGGTTAGAATGGAAGATGAAAAAGGGAAAAAGAATACTGGAAGTGGCGGACAAGCATACACAGCTTTAGCACTTCTTTGTATTGGAAGGTTGTCAATAGTTCAAAAGCATCAAGAAAAAAATCAAGGAGTAAAATTCATCATCATTGAAGAACTTTCAAATATTGACGACACTAATTTTAATATTTTTCCTGACATAGCTAAACAATTTGGATATCAGTTATTGACAATGACTCCAAAACCATTTGGCTCATACACCAATGATGAATGGTATTTACATATGCTTGTTAAAGGTAAGCAGGACAAAGACCGCAACTATACACCAATGAGTTTCTTTAAAACGAAATTCAGAAAAGTTGAACTAGATAAACATATACAAGAACAAAATGAAGTGGAAGGCATTAAAACAACTTAATCAACTTTATATAGAGGGAGAAACATCAACTGAGTTGCTTGGCGTTCCTTTGGGTAAAAGGATTTTGGAAATGGAATATGTAATTACTGTAAATAAAAAAACAATCTCCAAAACGGATTCTTTTGACTGTTTCTATTCTGAAAATTTGCAAGAAAAGTTTATCAATTATTCTGGACTCCTTGAAAGATATAGTCTCAATGATACAAATTTTGAAGAATCAGAACTTGACGCACTTTTAAAAATAGAACAAAACAGAGAACAAATTTTGGATTCAGATAAAAGTCAAAAAGAGATTTCAACGCTTTACTTTGATAGTGCAAAATATTTAACGAGAGCAAGCAAGCTATATAATGCTGTATTAAATGTTTTAGAATTAAATGAATTGCCGATTGATGAACACGACCAACAGTATTTAAAAATACTGCATTGCAAGAGCAGAATTCCTAAGGCAATCATTCTTTGTGAAAATGACAATCAAATGAAAAAAGAAAGATTGTATAATGTAGAGTTATGGTATGCAGGAGGAAGAAACACCGCCAAATTAAAATATGTTATTGAACCTGAAATTCCATTTTATTATTTGTGCGATTGGGACAACAGAGGAATTGAAATTTTCCAAAGTATTAAAAGAAAATATTTCCCAAAAATTGAGATACTTGTTCCACAAGAGCCAATTAAAACATTGGCCAAGATTAGAGAATGGAAAACCGAAATCGACTATTCGCTTTTTCCGAAAAATGCAAAGGAAATTTTGACGAGTCTTATTCCTGAAAAATGGATTGAAGAAGAAAGTATAAATCATGAACTTTTAAGAAGATAATATGCCTACTAAGTTTCCAAATGCAAGCATACTTACCCTCATTACTCAAAGCGATGGAAGCAATGAGAAGTTGCTTTTTATTTATCTAAAAACTATTCCTGATTTTTATCCAAGTAATAAAATTCATTGGTATGACGGAGCAGGGAAAGATGGGAAACCAAATAAAGTTTGGGATAAACTTTCTATAAATCAATGGACAGGATGTGGAAAGGATTCCATAATGCTGAAAATTTTTGACGATATACTTTCAGATAAAAAGCTAATCATTGATAGTAAAGAAATCTCTCTGACAATCTCTCCACATGATATAAAGACAAATAATGCTGACCCTTTTAAAAGTAGAAGAGAAAATAAATTTGATTCATTAGTAACGGAGAACAATACTCTAATTCCACAAGAGTTTTATCAAAAGGAGAACTTGCAATTTCTCTCTGCTTTCAAAAATGGTTCGTTAGAAATTAAACCGTTATTCCCTTTAGGATTCTTTGAGGACAATTTCATTCACGACAATTTGAAAAAAGGAATTTGGGGCATCAAAGAATATAGAACCGCTTATCTTACATTTCATGGAGTAAGAAAAACCTCTGAAAAGGGAATTGGCAGTAAAGAAATGGTCGGCTTCTATCAACAAAATTTCAATCCAAAATCAAAATATGAAGCTATTATAAAAAATGAAAGTGAACAGGAGATTGGAAAAGCAACCATTGATAGCAACACAGGATTTTTCAAAACCAAGTTAACTGAACCCACAAAAAAAGGTAAGGTTGAAATTTTGGTTGATGACAATGAAGAAAAAGTAATTGAATATTTTCTCATTCAAGACATTCAAGTGAACGGACATATTGCCAACGCCACATTCAAGGATGCTTATGGTAGAGACTTCATGCTCACATCAGACAAGAAAAAAAGACCTGAAAATATTTCGAATTTCACTTGGCAACAAAATGTTTATGCTGACAAGAATACAGCGAACAAAAAATTATCAGATTTATTCAAATCCATTTTAGATTATTTAGGACCAAAAATTCTAATTGCAGACCCATACTTTTTTGGTGATATAAAAGAAGATAGTGTAACAGCAGAACTTCAATTGAAAGACGACCAAATTGCTTTGCTTAATGCGATGACACATTCAGCATTGGAAAAAGGTATTTCCAAATTCTACTTTTTAGGTTACTGGGGAAGAGCAAGAAATCAATTAGCAATTGATTGGATTAGCAAGTATGAGAAGTATTTCAAGGGGTATATTCTCACAAATAAATTTGAAAAATATTTTCCTGCATCAACTATTATGTTCTTCAATGCTCAAGCTGAATTTCATGCCCGATATTGGTTTTCATTGATTGACCAAGATGGAGTTGAAGTATTAGACAGGTGTGTAATTATAACAAACAGTATAGGAAATATGAGTGAACTTGATATTGTTCCTGTTATAGATGAAAGTCAGTTGCGGCAAATAACAAGACAATACACAGGCATTTTTAAAAATTCACAAGAAAGATTGCGTATATAATGGAGCAGCTTAAAACTATTATTCAAAAAACAATTTCTTCCAAGTCAACAGTTGACTGGATGGTTGTCCACGATATTTCAAAATCAAAAATTGAAATTGAAGGAGTTGAGTTTTCGTTTGTTGATGGTAAGGAAAGATACAATGAACCTTTCAAAACAAACCAAGGTTACATCTCACTTAATAAGCCTTCTGTCGTAATTGAATTTCAAAGAATAGCTAATGAACTTTTAGATGAATTTAAATCAAATCCTATTGCATTAGCGAACTTGTTTATAGTATTTACAAGAGCCAGTTATAAAGGAGAAGACAAAGAAACCCTTTTGAAAAATTTCAAGAAACAACTTGGAAAAGATGTCTGTACAAATATTTTCAATCTTCTTATTTCTTCACTCAATAATGAATATTACAAGGACAATCATTCAATAAAAAAACCTCTATGCACAAATGACTGGTTAGATATTTTTCGTTCTACTCAATACATGCATGGCATATCTGACCCACTTATTAATTGTTTGCAATTAGTAAGGAATGAAAGAAATCGGAAATTAAATTATGACTTGCTTGAAAAAATGAAGCCTTTACTTAGGGCTGTATTGGTTGGACAGTATGGTTTTGACTTGGAAATTACTAAAGGAAAACTCAAAACACTCTATCAAAATTCTAAAGAACTAATCTTTTTATCAGCATGTTTAGTTGATGATTCAGCACCAGACAAAACCCCACCTGATTGGCTGACAGAAACTCTAATTGAAAAGTTTTTAGAAAACCACTGGGACACAATTGGCAAACAAATTTTTGTTCATGTTTTTGGTTTAAGTTATAGGAACAAGAATGACAACAAACTTTATGACCATTTAAAACAATTAAGCCATGTAGTTTTATTGAAGAAAATAAAAACAGAGAATGCAGAAACTGTAAAATGGATAAGCAAATTTGTATTTCCAAATGACTTTATTGCTTTGTTTAGTTGGTTATCTCTAAATAAAATAAGCCCAAGCGAAATTCCCGATTCAAACAGAATTGTAATTACAAATCAATTTGTTTCCGAATTACAACGAATAGCAAAGGAAATTCCAATTCACTTAGCATCAGAAAATAGTAGCGACCCTTTCACTTCCTTTCAGTTGCATGAAGGTAAATTTCAAAATGCTTTGGCTTATGTTCTATTGTTTTTGCTTTCTGCCACCGACTCAAATAGAAAAGATATTGAGAATGTTTGCCATGAATTTAAGACATTGTTTTACGGTGGCTTTAGAGCAACATACTTGGCAACACATTTTACAGAACTGATGCTTCTCATAGGACTATCAGGTATTCATATATACGGACTTGAGGAAGGAGATTATTTGGCTCTCGAACAGTATCTGAAAATAATATCTGACACAGTTTTAATTCCATACATACATTTAAAAGAAAGAGAAGATGAAGTTTGGAATCCTGAAAGTGAAAGAGACGTATTTCAATGGAAAGCTGGAAGTCACTTAGTAACTAATGCTTTGACCAATGTTAGAAAACACGAAATATTTAAACACTATCAAGATTTCTTTAAAACAATTGATGACATCAAAGTTTCTAATTGGAATTTTCAAACAAAATAATAATGAAAAGCCAACGCACAAAAGCACACACATTGCCAAGTCGCACAAACCGACACACAAGCCAAAACTTGGCCAAGAGTGTGCTTTTCCCAACCCAAGAAGAAATTCATTTTTTTTTCTCCCTCCCTTCTGAAAAAATTAAAACACCCGACACACAGACCAACACGACAAAGACACATAAAATCAACAAAGACAATGGTTTACATACACGGTGGACAAGAACGCCAGCTGGTAACAGGCGTTTGGCTCAATGGCGGGTGCAGTGGTTAATTGAACATTCTACCTCGCATCAACTTTTGTGGTGTATTGACAGTTTTGTGCTCCGAAATCCGCCACTGCGCCAAGCGCCAAAACGTTAGCTGCCATTTTGGGGCGACAGCACTAAAACGAAAGACACAAACAAAAATGAGCAACACTTTTAGACATAATGCAGGTTTTGGGAAACGAATGGAATATTACGTTATCAGTAAAATGCTTGAACAAGGACTTGACGTTTACATTCCTTTAATTGACGACTTTGCTATTGACGCTGTTATTAGAAAAAAAGACGGCTCATTCATAGAAGTCCAGATAAAAGCTCGTTCAAAAGACGTGAAATTTGGTGATGCAGCTTTGTTTGCTGCAATTACTCACGAACACAGAGAAAACTACTATTTTGTATTTTACTCTCACAGATTGGACAAAATGTGGATTTTATCTTCAGAAGATTTTATTAATGAAGCCGTACAAAACAAAACAGGAAAAAATCAGGGAAAACGCTCAATATGGTTCAACGGAAAAAAAACAAAAAATCAAACTGAACACGCATATCCTCGTTTTGACAAATACCTTTGTGATAACTTTGACATTTTTAAATAGACTATGAGCGATAACGAAATTTACAGCGAGAAAATCACTAAAGGTTCACGGACTTACTTTTTTGACATCAAGAAAAGTGAGAAAGGTGACTTGTATCTGAAAATTTCCGAAAGTAAAAAAATTCAAAGCGGTTACGAACATCACCGACTTATGGTTTATGACGAAGACTTGAAAGACTTTGTTGAAGCATTAAAAAAGTCGCTGACAAAGTTCAAAGAACTTAAAGAACCCAAAGACGGCAAAACATATTCGGTAGAGAAAATCAGAGAAACACATCAACAGGCATATTTGCCTTGGACAGCAGAAGACGACAATAAACTTGAATTGCTATTTTGTGAAGGCAAGAAAGCGAAAGAACTTGCAGAAATATTTGGACGAAACGTAGGAGCAATTAACTCACGAATAAAGAAACTTGAACTCAAAGACAAATACGGAAAATGACCCCACTATTCCCCCACGACAAAAAAGAAAAACGGCAGCTAACAGCGGTTTGGCTATATTTTTTGTTCGGGGGCGACAGTGCTTTATTCAACATTAGTGCAATAATGAACGGCAGTGCTTCTATTGAACTTTTGTGCTTTAAATCCCCTCACAAAAAACATCGCCAAGCCGCAAACCGTTATAGGCAACCCCTGACCCACCGCACATTCAAGCACATTTGGTTTTTCCCACTCACAAATCCAACGCTAAAAAACCAAAAGAGCTTGAATTTTCCCAACGCACGAAAAAAATAAACAAAACAGTTGCGATACAAAAAAATTTGAGTAATTTTGTCGATTATTGACAAGTATTAAATTGCAAGTATATGAAAGCAACTTTTGGTGAATACATTAAGCGATTAAGGAAAGACAATGGTTTGACTTTAACACAACTTGCATTTCAGCTTAACCTCGACTCTGCAAATCTCAGCAAAATAGAAAACGGGAAAAGAGAGTTTGACGAAAAACGATTAGAAAAATTGGCAAATGCTTTTAAACTCGACTTTGAAAAATTGAAAACTGAATATTTTGCAGACCAGTTCGCAAAGAAAATGTATCAATACAATTGTTCACCTGAAACATTAATTGTAGCAGAAGAAAAGATTAATTATTTAAAAAATATAAACGTAAAACAAGAAAAAATAAGTTTTGAAGATGAAAAATAAACCAACGGTGATAGACTTGTTTTGCGGTTGCGGTGGACTTTCTTATGGATTCATCGAAGCTGGATATAATGTGCTTTTGGGTATTGACCATTGGAAAGACGCCATTACAACTTTTGAAAATACACACAAAAATGCAAAAGGAATTGTAGCCGATTTATTTACAGAAACACCAATAGAAATCAGTAAAAAGACAGAAATCAAAAATATTGATGTAATCATTGGAGGCCCACCTTGTCAAGGTTTTTCCATTGCAGGAAAACGGATTGTAGACGATGAACGCAATCAACTTTACAAATCATTTGTAAGTTTCGTGAAATTTTACCAACCTAAAGTTTTTCTAATGGAAAATGTGCCAAACATTGTTTCAATGGGAAAAGGTGTTGTAAAAGACAGCATCATTAAAGATTTTGAAAAGCTCGGTTACACGGTAGTTTATAAAGTTTTGTTAGCATCGGATTTTGGCGTTCCACAAAACAGAAGAAGAGCGTTTTTTGTTGGCACAAAAAACAAAACAGAGTTTGTTTTTCCCGAACCTACAACAGAAAAACCAATAAATGCAAAAGAAGCAATTTCGGACTTGCCTGAAAAATCGTTGACAGACGGAACGAAATACAAGTTAGAACCAAAATCGGATTATCAGAAACTAATTAGGGAAAAATCTGTTGGAGTTTACAATCACGAAATAACAAATCATAGCGAACAAACAAAAAGCATTATTTCGCTTGTTCCTGACGGTGGGAATTATAAAGATTTGCCCGAAGAATTACGGAAAACAAGAAACGTAAATATTGCTTGGACAAGACTAAACAGCAAAAAACCAAGTTTTACAATTGACACAGGACACAGACATCATTTTCATTATAAATACAATCGTGTACCAACTGTAAGAGAAAGTGCGAGAATACAATCGTTTCCCGACACTTTCATTTTTTTAGGAAGTAAAACAAGCCAGTACAAACAAGTAGGCAATGCCGTTCCGCCAATTTTGGCAAAGGTATTGGCAACTGAAATTAAGAAATATCTATGAGCGGAATAAAAACATACAGAATACCAGACGAATATTTTTTCCGTTTGCACCACGTCAGACCACGTTTCAAAAATGATGTGGAAGAAGTTTTGTTGTATGTAGCAACTTCTATTTCAGAAATGGCGGTTTTACCAAACAACGATTTCAGGAATGAATTGAATAAGGTATTATTTGGTTTTAAAAAGAATGCAACATCTACACAAAAGACAATAGACAATTGGCGAACAGAAATTTCCGCTTTGTTTGGGTTTATCCAAGAAACAAATGGTTATTCCCAACCAAGTTTAATGGCTAAAAGACTTGCCAACAATCAATATTTGGACGAGTTTTTTAATTACTTTTTGTATTCATTTCAATATCCAGCAGGACACATAAAATCTCAAAATGTAATCAAACAAATTGAAGCAGGCGTAAGGTTTAAACCTTGTCAATTCATACTTAATTTACTAATTGAAGGAGAAAAATTAACAGAAAAATCATTTAGTATAACAGCCGAAGAACTTACACAATGTGCATATTTCGACCTACGAGTTACAACAGGAAAAAGACAAGCAAAGGAAGTCGCAAAACTCATTCTACAAAATAGAAAAGACAAAGTAGAATATGAATATGATTACGAGGCTTTAAGAAACGAACGCACAGGCGAATTTCCGTCAAAGGGCGACACCAATCGTTATGCAGGAGATATTTTAGATTATATGGTTTTAGCTAACCTTTTGCAACACAAAGGAACAGGTTACTATTATTATCTGAATGGCGAAAACAAAGAAACTATCAACTTCCATTTACAAAATGATGTTTGGTTTGATGAGTACGACAAATTCTACAATGCAGACGAAATCACAAATCCAGAAATTGGAGCGTTAGAAGAAGTTTGGTTTGACTTTGTAAACAGCTTTGACAATATCGAGGCGTTTGCTCCGCATTTAGAAGAACGTGAAGTTGAAAATATCTCTACACTCATTCAAGAGTATTACTCACGAATGAAAGAAGATAGAAAAGTACCTACAAAAATATTCGGGGATTACGGAGAAACTTTAATCTTGGCTCACGAATATTTGAGAACAAAAGACGGTTCAAATCGTCAACACTTAATCAATAAAATCCCTACTCCACTTGGAGTTGGTTACGATTTACAAAGTATCGAAATTCCTAAAAACAAACGATACATCGAAGTAAAAACAACCAAATCAAGAAAAGCGATTAACAATAACCGTTTCAAACTTACGCCAAATGAATGGGACACAGCCGAAACATTAGGCGATAATTATTTCGTTTATTATTTAGTGATAAATGACGAAGGAAAAAACATTTTCGTTATTCAAAATCCTATTAAACAATTTGAATTAGGAAACTTGAAAGTAGATAAAAATTTAGTTGTTGAATTTTCTAAAACATCAGGGCAATGGCACAAACTTTTGGAAATAGCAAGTTAAAGGTTGCTTCACTTTTCTGCGGTTGCGGAGGAATGGATTTAGGCATTCAAGGAGATTTTAATTTCCTTGACAAGCATTATGCTGAATTACCTTTTGAAGTTGTTTATGCGGTTGATAATGATGCGTATGCAACAAAAATTTATAATGATAACTTTTCACATAAATGCGAAACAAAAGATGTTCGTGACATTACCCCGAGTGAAGTACCAGACCACGACATTTTGTTAGGTGGGTTTCCTTGCCAATCATTTTCAATCAGTGCTCAAAATCCACCAAGATTGGGCTATAAAGATGAAAGAGGTCAACTGTTCTTTGAAATGGTAAAAGTTTTGAAAGAAAAACAACCACGTTTTTTCATAGGAGAAAATGTGAAAGGCTTACTCTCAGCTAACAAGGGTATAGCATTCCCATTAATTATAAAAGAATTTGAAAAAGCAGGTTATCATATTCATTACAAATTATTAAACGCTTCGGAATTTGGAGTACCACAAAAGCGTGAACGAATTTTCATTGTTGGTTTTAGAGATTTTGAAGATTTTTTCAATTTCAAATTTCCATTGCCAAATACTTTAAACAGCTCTAAAATTGTACTAAAACAAGTCATTGATAAAAAGGCTGACAAAGACGAAAAATGGTTTTTCAGTCAAAGAGCTGTTGAAGGAATGTTACGTGTTAGAGAAAAAATGAATAAAGGAAGAGTCCAAGACTTAAATGAACCTTGCAATACAATAACTTCACATTTAGCAAAAGTAAGTTTAAACGGAACTGACCCTGTTTTAATGGTTGGAGAACGATACAGGCGTTTTACACCTAGAGAAGCTGCTTGTATTCAATCATTTCCATTATCGTTTAAATTAGATAGTGTTTCAGATAATAGAAAATATCGAGCAATTGGCAATGCTGTTCCACCTGTTTTGATGTGGAATATAGTATATGCTTTGACTAATTGTTGTGTAAAAACAACCATTATCGTTGATGAAAAAGAATTAACAGAACAAATCATCTAATACTTGAAAAATGAAGTAATGAAAAAAGTAAAACTAAATAATATTGCAATTTTTGTGCTGTTCATTACATCATACATTCCATTGTTTGGACTTTTGATTTTACGACAAGTCAAGCAAAATATTGAGTTTTTGAATTTTGGAGGTTTTAACCAAACAAGCATTTTGTTAGCTTTTAAGAAATTTGGGTTAAGTGCTTTTCTTTTTCTTGTTGCAATATTCGGTTATATCGGATTGAAATTCCTATTGACAAATTTAGACACTAAAAAATCAAATGGAGAACTTGTGAAAATTGTTGAGGTAGAAAACAAAAATAGTGAAAGCATAAGTTATATTTCTACCTACATCGTTCCATTTATCTTTCAGGATACAAACAATTTGTTTGACATTACTTCTATTTTTATTGTTTTAGTCATCATATTTTTCATTTACACCAAATCAAATATGATTGTGATAAACCCCATTTTGAGTATTACTCACACACTTTACCAAGTTGATTACAATAAAAAGGGAAAAACAAAGAAAGGACTTTTAATAACGAAAGAAGAAGATTTGGAAAGCGAACAAGAAATAAAAATGAATCTAATTACGAAAAACATTTATTATGGATAAATCTCTATTAGTTGATATAATCAGTCTGGCAAATTCTGAAAATTTGAAAATGTACTTTGTTACCCGTATTCTCAAAGAGGGAATGAGAGCCAACTCACGAGTTTTAGAAAAATTTGATTTCAAAGTTTATCAGATAGAAATTACAGACGAAGTAAGAAAGTACCTTTATGAACTTTCGCTAAAACAGTTTCAGAAAATTCAAGATAATGAAGATTTACATTTCTTTGATTATGATGTCATTGCAGATGAAACAGAGCATTTGTTTACATACCAAATGCAAAATAAAGTTGGCTCATTTTCAGATGTTGTTTACAACCAATTAAATCAAAGCCCTCAGAAAATAACAGATTTAAACGATATACTCCAAGACGAAACACTCTGGGCATATTGTGTAGAATTTGAAATTGATAGTGATAAATCTTTCTACACATTTAGAAAGATTTCACCCGGGAAAGTAGGTGTCGAGAAAGAAAAAGACGGAGAAAAGAAAAGCATTGGCAATCAAATTAGAACCTTCTTTGATACCAATACAAACACCTTGTCATTGTTAAAAAGTGATACTGTTTATTTAGATAAACAAATAGACTGTATCTTCTATGAAGAAACTTTTTACATCTTGAAAAAGTATTACTTTGAACAACTTGTTGGATTACAAGAAGAGTACAAAAAGAGAGCCGAAGAAGTTGCAACATCATTATCTATACACGAATGTTTCGGTGATGTAAAATTGCTAACCGATAAAATAGAAACCAAGTTTGCCATTCATAAAAAGTTGATGAAGTTAGAAAAAATTGGAAACCTAAACTCTTTAACTTCAAAAAACTTAAAGAAATTAGAAACATTAGGCAAAAAGAAAAAAGCACCAATAAATATAAAAAATGGCAAAATTCAATTTGAAACGGAAGAAGATATTGACAATGTAATTAAACTGTTGTGTGATTATTTCAAAACAGGAGATTATTCGGGCAAACCATACGGGACATACGCAGGAAAACTACAAACGACAGAATAGCCTACCGCATTTGGTAGCACATTTTCATTTTTACCATTCGCACAAAGCCAAACAAAAAATGAAAAAGAGCTACCAAGCCAACAGACAAGCCGAACGAAAATGAAGGGGTATGCCTATAACAAGCAGTTTTGCAAGATAGCGGGCGAAGTGCTTCGTTTCTAAGTTTTTTTGTATATTTGAAGTGTCGGATTCGTTTCAAAGTTAGTGCTAAAAATCCGCTACCTCGCAAAGCTGCCAAAACGTTACCGGCAAGTGTAACAGACGACAGTGCTAACATTAAACGGACGACCAAAATTTGAACATTAACACAAGGACAAACCATTTTGAAAAGCGACCAACATATAGACCTTATTACTAACGGACAACGAGCAACCCGACACGCTGACCGACCCTATGTTTTTTATTTTTTTGCCAACGCACATTTTTTAAAGACAATTTTTAGCCTACCGCACAAATGGCACATTTGGTTTTGCCCGACACACAAGCCAACCCTTCACAAAACCAAAAGAGCCATTTTTTGCCAACACACCCGAACAAAAAAATTTATACCTTTGCAGACAGAAAAAATATGACAAGACAAATTTCCATAATGCTGATAGTGATGCTTGGTTTCTTTTTGACACCAACGCTGACCTATGCTTGTGGTAAATCTCACACGAAAACCGAAAAATCTTGTTGCGACAAAAAAACATCACAAACAGAGAAAAAAGACTGTTGCAAAAATCATTCTGACAACAACCAAAACAATGACGGTTGTGGTGGAAAATGTAAAAACCCTTCCTGTCATTGCCCAACTGCTCCCCTTGCTTTTGCATTAACTCTTGATGCAGGAATGAAAAATCACATCATCGTACTCGAAAATTTAACTTTTGGCTATACGCAAAGTTATATTTCTTCGGGATTTCATTCCATTTGGCAACCGCCTAAAATAAGCTGATTTCTTGACTTGACAGCCATAGCTGTGTCCTATTGAAAGCGATTTAAAGGCTTTCAAAATTTAAGTAATTTAGTAATCTAAAATTTAAAAAAATGAAATCATTAAAATATGTAATGACCGCATTGCTAATGTTGTCATTCGGAGTGAGCAACGCTCAAATTAAAAACGCCAAAACCGAAACCGTAAAAATTTACGGAAACTGTGGAATGTGCGAAAGCACCATAGAAAAAGCAGGAAATGTTAAAAAAGTAGCCGAGGTAGATTGGAACAAAGAAACGAAAATGGCGACCATTACCTACGATGCAAAAAAGACCAATCAGGACGAAATTCTGAAACGTATCGCTTTAGTAGGCTATGACAGCGATAAATTTCTTGCACCCGATGATGTGTATGCAAAACTGCCTGAATGTTGCCTGTATGAACGGGTGAACAAACCTGTTGCAAAAGCAGAACCGAAAACGGAAACACACGACCATTCAAGTCATACGGCATCTACAGAAATGCAGGAAGTAAACCAACTGACATCCGTTTTTGAAAACTATTTTTCGGTAAAAGATGCCTTGGTAAAATCTGACGGGAACACAACTTCCACTAAAGCAAAAGACTTGCTAACCGCTCTTGTCGCTGTTCAAATGAATAAACTTTCAAACGAGGAACATACGGTTTGGATGAAAGTAATGAAAGACCTTGCCTTTGATGCAGAACACATTGCTGAAACCAAAGATGTAGCACATCAGCGAGACCATTTTATGAGCTTATCAAAAAATATGTACGAACTGATAAAAGTATCAAAACAGGAAACACCTGTTTATTATCAGCATTGCCCAATGGCAAACAAAGGCAAGGGAGCAAATTGGTTGAGCAAAGAAAATGCTATTAAAAACCCTTATTACGGTTCGCAAATGCTTACTTGCGGTAGTACAGTTGAAACTATAAAATAACCAACAAAGCAATGAAGTGGTAAAATCCATCTTCATTGCTTTTCAGAACAAAAAGAATATGAAAAAATATACTTGTCCGATGCACTTACAAGTGATAAAGGACGAACCGGGAAAATGTCCGCTTTGCGGAATGGATTTAGTTCCTATGGGTGGCAGTAAAAAAGAAACACACAGCCATCACGGACACCACCAACATCACGACCATAAAGAACATTCACATCATAGTGAAAACCACAGTCATCATTCCGATAGTGGTTACGACAAACACGAAGGACATCATACCCACGATTTCCTCAAACGTTTTTGGGTAAGTTTGATCATTACCGTTCCCATTTTGCTCTTATCGGAAATGATACAGCATTGGTTCGGTTTTACTATTGCTTTTCCGGGAGATAAATATGTACTGCTGACATTAGGAACTATTATTTACATCTATGGTGGAATGCCTTTCCTGAAAGGAATGGTAGGCGAAATTAAAGCCAAAGCCATCGGTATGATGACCTTGGTAGCCATCGCTATTACTGTCGCTTATGTATATTCTGTAGCCGTGGCACTGGGATTGAAAGGTATGGATTTCTTTTGGGAGTTGGCAACCCTTATCGTGATTATGCTTTTGGGACATTGGTTAGAAATGCGTTCTACTATGGCAGCTTCAAAAGCATTGCAGTCATTGGTGGCACTTTTGCCAAACGATGTTACTGTAGAACGACACGGAGAAGCCATAAAAATAAAACTCGAAGACCTAAAAAACGGTGAAACCATTATCATCAAACCCGGTGAAAAAATTCCTGCCGATGGAACAATTGTCGATGGAGTTTCTTATGTAAACGAAAGTATGCTCACAGGCGAAAGTGTTCCGGTGAAGAAGGAAAAAGACGGAAAAGTAATTGCAGGTTCTATCAATGGCGAAGGTGCGTTAAGAGTTACAGCAACAGGTGTGGGTAAAGACAGTTACCTCAATAAGGTTATCAATTTAGTTCAGGATGCACAAGCAGCAAAATCCAATACGCAAAACCTTGCCGATAAAGTAGCTAAATGGCTTACTTATATTGCCATTGCAACAGGCGTAATCACTTTTATTTATTGGTTTGGCAGTAGCGGAGATATTGCTTTTGCATTGGAAAGAATGGTTACGGTAATGGTTACGGCTTGTCCACACGCTTTGGGTGTGGCTATTCCGTTGGTGGTTGCCATTTCTACAACGCTTTCGGCAACCAATGGTTTGCTCATCCGCAATCGTACCGCATTTGAGACCACACGCAACTTATCCACCATTATTTTTGACAAAACAGGAACGCTTACCCAAGGTTCTCACGCTGTTGAAAAGGTTATTCCATTAACCGATAAATATGCAGCCGATGAAATAATACAATATGCAGCAGCCGTTCAACAATATTCCGAACACCACATTGCGAAAGGTATTTTGAAAACTCTAAAAGAAAGAAACCTTGAACTATGGAAGTCAGAGAATTTCAGCTATATGGCAGGTATAGGTGTAAAAGCAGTAGTGAACGGAAAGGAAATAGTAGCGGCAGGACCTAATTATTTCAAACAAAACAATCTTACAGAGCCTGAAACGCCAAAAGAAGTCAATCAAAATATTGAAACGGTCAATTATGTTTTTATTGATAATGAAGTTATCGGCATAATCACCTTGGCTGACAGTATTCGTGAGGGTTCACAAGAAGCCATTAACGAGTTAACAAAGATGAATATCAGATCCATTCTGCTTACAGGCGACAATGAAAAAATTGCGGCAGCCGTATCAAAGCAGTTGGGAATGGACGGTTATATCGCAAATGTATTGCCTCACGAAAAGCAGGAAAAAGTAAAGGAATATCAAGCCAAAGGTGAAGTGGTTGCGATGACTGGAGATGGTGTGAATGATGCACCGGCATTGGCACAGGCAGATGTAGGTATTGCAGTAGGTTCAGGTACGGATGTAGCAGCCGAAACAGCCGATATTATTCTGGTGAACAGCGACCCAAGAGATGTAGTAAAAATGATTGACTTCGGTAAACGGACTTATAAAAAGATGGTTCAAAATCTGCTTTGGGCGGTTGGCTACAACGTTATTGCCATTCCGCTTGCAGCAGGTGTGCTTTATCCGAATTTCGTTTTAAGTCCTGCAATGGGTGCGGTTTTGATGAGCGTAAGTACAATTGTGGTTGCCATAAATGCAAGCCTTTTAAAAATTAATAAATGAAAATTATAAAATGGATATACAAAATATTTTTCAAAAAAAGCTGTTGCCGATAACACTGATGCTTTTGGCAACAACTTCTCTTTTCGCACAAAAAGTAGTGCGATACGATTTATATGTAAAAGACACATTGGTAAACTATGCAGGAAAAGAAAAAAGAGCAATTGCAGTAAACGGTCAAATTCCAATGCCAACACTCACTTTTACAGAGGGCGATACTGCTGAAATTGTGGTACACAATCAGCTAAAAGAAAGTACATCACTACATTGGCACGGAGTATTTTTGCCCAATAAAGAAGATGGTGTGCCTTGGCTTACACAAAAACCTATTGAGCCCGGTACAACTTACACATATCGTTTTCCCATAATCCAGCACGGAACACATTGGTATCATTCCCACTCGGGTTTGCAAGAGCAAATTGGAATGTATGGCAGTTTTGTGATGCTAAAAAAGCAAAACGACCCAACTTTTAGAAAAGGCATCGATGATTTACCAACCGTTCCCCTGATGATAAGTGAATGGACAAATTATAATCCCAATAATATCAACCGAATGTTGCACAATGCCAACGATTGGGCAGCCATTAAAAAAAATGCAACACAGTCATACGCAGAAGCTATTCGAGAAGGGTATTTTAAAACAAAAATCAAGAACGAATGGAAACGGATGTTGGCGATGGACGTAAGTGATGTGTATTATGATAAAATTCTACTCAACGGAAATCACACAACCGATTTAAAAACGGTTGACGGAAAAACCTTGAAAGCAGGTGATAAAGTAAGATTAAGAGTTTCCAATGGTGGAGCTTCGTCCTATTTTTGGTTGCGGTATGCAGGCGGTAAAATTACTGTAGTTGCCAATGACGGTAACGATGTTGAGCCTGTTGAAGTGGACAGGTTGATTATTGCGGTTTCTGAAACTTATGATATTGTTGTAACCATTCCTTATGACGGTGTTTCTTACGAATTTTTGGCAACAACCGAAGACAGAACACAATCTGCAAGCTATTTTATTGGCAACGGCATCAAGCAATTAATTTCTCCGCTTCCAACATTAAAATATTTTGAGGGAATGAAAATGATGAATGATATGATGAAAATGGATGGCAATCTGGACGATATGGGAATGAAAATGAGTCTGAACCAAATGGATATGAACGTGGTAATGTATCCCGAAATAACAGGAGAAGCGAAGCAAAAACAAAAGCAAGACCATAGTCAGCACAATGTGGACAGCGACCCAAACCGCTACAATGCCAACGAATTAGGAGAAATAAAGACCCTGAATTATGCAATGTTGCAATCGCCCCATAATACAGAACTTCCTAAAGATGCTCCGGTGAAAGAATTAAAATTTACACTTACCGGAAATATGAACCGTTATGTGTGGAGTATGGATAACCGGATACTTTCGGAAGTGGATAAAATACCAGTGAAAAAAGGAGAAATACTGCGTATTACCATTTATAACAACTCTATGATGCGCCACCCGATGCACTTACACGGTTTTGATTTTAGGGTAATCAATGGTAAAGGCGAAAATGCTCCTCTCAAAAATGTGTTGGATATTATGCCGATGGAAACCGATACCATCGAGTTTTTGGCAAATGAAGAAGGCGATTGGTTTTTTCACTGCCATATCTTATACCATATGATGGGCGGAATGAATAGAGTTTTTGCAGTTGATGACTATCAAAATCCACACTTACCCAACAAGAAACAAGCCTACAATAAATTGCAAAGAGAAAGTAATATGCTGCACTTTATGATTGAAAATGATTTTGCAACCAATGGGAACGATGGTGAAGCAATGGTTCAAAATGCAAGATGGAGTTTGGGTACAGAATGGCGGTTGGGCTATAATGATATGCACGGCTACGAAGTAGAAACGCATTTGGGACGATACATCGGCAAAATGCAATGGTTTATGCCGTTTATTGGTTTTGATTACCGATACCGAAAAATGGGAATTGACGAACACGAAACAAACTTATTCGGACAAAAGAATGAAAAAGATACACGCAGAGCTGTTAGTTTAGGTTTTATGTACACCCTGCCAATGCTCGTTAACTTTCAGGCAGAAGTATATCACGATGGAATTGTCCGATTGTCTTTGATGCGTGAAGACATTCCGATTTCAAAAAGAATAAGAGCAGGTTTTATGGTCAATACCGATTTTGAATATATGGCTGAACTAAAATACATTATCAATAAAAATATGGGAATACGAACACATTATGACAGCGATATGGGATTTGGGGTTGGACTATCATTGAATTATTAAAGCCCATCAATTGCAAGCACATTGCCAAAGCCACACAAGCCAACGCTCAAACCAAAGCTTTGGCAAAGAGCTTGCAAAGCCGACTCAAGACAAAATTATTTTTAAAAAATTCCCGACCCTTCAAAAAAGTAAAAAACGCAACGCACAACCGACCCGGCAATGACACAAAAATTCAAAACTGACAATGGTTTGCAAAGACTGGCAGACAGAACACCAGCCGGTAACAAGGGTTTGGCGTAATGGCGGGTGAAGTGCTTCGTATGAAAGTTTTTGCTAAATTTGAACTTTGGTACTTCTATTGAAGTGTAGTGCTAAAAATCCGCCACTACGCCAAGCCCCAAACCGTTATGCCTAATTTTAAATGACACGAATCCTAACGACAATATTACTTTTGACCTTTTGGCTGACTTCATTCGGACAGAAAATTTCCGTTGACACTTTATTCATTCCTAGAATAGAAAAATTCTCAAACGTTCAAGATGAAAAGCTAAAATTTCCTGTGATAAAGACAGGTAATTTGCAAGTTGACAAAGCAATAAATAACGACTTGAAAAACCGTTTTACTAATAATGAATATCCAGACCTTTCAACTGACTCTACATTAATTAAATGGTCTGATGGAATTATTTATCTTGACTTTGAAGTTACTTACTTAAAAAACGGACTTATTTCGTTAAACATAAGTGCTGAAGGTTGCGGAGCATATTGCACAGTTTGGACAGACTACTTTACATACAATTACATAACAGGACAGTTTTTAACCATTGACCAAATTATTGATACAACAGGGAATTTTAAAAATCGAGTTATTGCAGACAGAGACAAACAATATGAGCAACAGAAAAAAGACCTCAAAGAAATGTTGCTCGACAAAAATGCAGAACTTGACGAAGACACCTATAATTGGGCATTAGAGCAATATGAAAACTGTGAAAAGGAATTTACATTGAAATCGTTTGCTCTTTATTCTGACCATTTAGAAATAATTGAAAATTGTTACCTTCCAAACGCAATTAAAAATTTGACACCGACAATTCAATTGAAATATAAATATGTTGACTTGAAAAAGGACTTGAAAATAAAAAACTAGGCATAACAGCACCTACCCAAAAGTGGCGGTTCAGTGGTTAAATCAAGCTTTGTGCTTCTATCAAAGTTTCTGCTTGGTTGACAGTGAAGTGCTTCGAAATCGCCACCTTCGGGTAGCTGCAAACCGTTATGCGGCAGCTTAAAAGACGCCACAACAGACACCAGGAAGAAAACAATGACACAGAAAAGAATTAATAATATTGTTTCACTAACCTATTGGACTATAGGTTTATTGCCAGTCATTTGGGTAATTCTAGTCCTGACAAATTATCTAATTACAGGAAATGAACTTGGACACCTACCTAAATATGGAATAGATGGCGGACAAGAAAGTTATCCAATACCTTACAGCGGTTTAGTAAATATGATTTTAATGATGACGACCTTTTGGGGCATTGTAATAATTCCTTGCATTGTTTTGGGACACTTTATAATCGGACGACTAATAAAACCTTTTCCAAAATTGACATTAAGACAAGCTTTGACAAGTTATATTGGCTGTGGACTGTATTTGCTTTTGTGGAATTGGAAACCATTTTCAGCGATGATGACTTGGTATATAGATTAATTTTAGAAATTATCATTGAACGAATTTGGCATTTACAAAGACAATAAAAATTAAGAAAAAACAAACCTAACCTTTGGACTAAGACAGCATTTAAAACAGCAAAAAGACAATTAGAAAACCAATGAAACTGACGACAAAAAAAGAAAGCCGACCGCATAACAGCACCTACCCAAAAGGCGGGGTTTCGTGTTCCAAAGACAGTTTTGTGGATAATCAAACATTAGTTTTTCAAATCAAATTTTGTGGTAAAAAATCCCGCCCTTCGGATAGCTGCAAAACGTTATGCGGCAGCTTAAAAGACAACACGATATTGAAAATTAGAAATTACATATTAACACTTTTACTCTTGACGACAATCCACTTCAAGAGTTTTGGGACTGCTCAAATTCCAGATATACTAATATACAATGGTGACACACTTTCAATATATTCAAATCCATTAGAGCAACTTGACAACATTGATACTCTTAGGGAGAAACTGTTTGGAGATAAAGAGAGCTATTGGACAACTGCTTGTTATAGAAAGTATCAAGCTGAATGGACATTAATTGATAATCAACTTTACTTGACAGCTATTTACAGTTGTGACTACTATCAAGACAAAATTAAAGCGGACTTAAAGTCGCTATTTGGTGAGAAGTTTATAAATGGCAAAGTTCAAGCAGATTGGGTGACAGCGAAAATTCTATCACCGCAAGGAAAACAACTTTACTACGTTCATTCACATTACGAATCGCTTTACGAAAGAGAAGTTGTTTACGAAATTATTAACGGGCAATTAATAGGAACGACAACCTTTGACAACAGTAAATCAAGAAAATCAATATACAGCGAAGACACGACCTTATTACACTTCATTTACACCAACATTGACTGGGACAAGTTGCCTAATCAAGACAAGCCAGTTAAAATAGTTGTTCAATTTTCTGCAAACGAACAAGGAATTATTGACAGTGTAGAAGTTAGAAAAGGATTTAACGAAACCTATGACAATGAAGCAATAAGAGTAGTAAAATCAATTCCTGAATGGGACGTATTTTATAGACGTGGACAACACGAAAGACGTTCTTGGGTAGTGCCAATAGTTTTTAGCGAAGAGAATAGACAGAAATATAAAAAGGACAGAAAATGAACGAAATACAAGAAAGCCGACCGCATAACAGCACCTACCCAAAAGTGGCGGTTCAGTGGTTAAATCAAGCTTTGTGCTTCTATCAAAGTTTCTGCTTGGTTGACAGTGAAGTGCTTCGAAATCGCCACCTTCGGGTAGCTGCAAAACGTTATGCCCAATTTTAAGACGACACAGCAATGAAACGACTGACAACAATATTGACAATTCTTTTTCTGACTTCGACAAGTCTGACTTTCGCTTGTGACTGTGGTTCTCAAGGAAACTTTTTGACTGTTGCACCAAAAGCAAAACTTGTTGCACTCGTAAAGGTTGACAGTTATTTGACTTACAAAAATATTTACGATAAACCGACTCCAATGTCTATGGAAGTTGAAATTCTTCAAATTTTTAACGGACAAGAGACAAGAAAGAAAGTAACCATTTGGGGAGACAATGGAGCGTTATGCCGACCGTATCTTTCAAATTTTAAAATTGGAGAATATTACATTATAGCTTTTTACAAAGGACAAAATGGCTCAGAATATACCCATATAAATGAAAAAGAAACTGATTACATTATTTCAAGTTGTGGAGACTTCTGGCTGACAGCTGACAACTACAATAAAAAAGCAAAGGGTGCAGTAGGTAAGAATCAAAATGAAATCAGCTATAAAGACTTGTATGAATATTTTCACGGAGACAAAACGAAGGAATTAACGCCAATAGACTTTAAAGAAATATTTCAACTTGCTCTTGACCTACCAAAACTGCAACAATACTTTCATATTGACACGGACACAACAAGAAAACAGATAATAATCCAATACTTTGGTGACGCTAAACACAACAACTTAACAGGAGTGAAAAAATTCGGCAGACAAATAAAAATAATGACCGAAGAAGAAATTAAGAAACAACAAATCAAGTTTTATTTTGTGGTTGGTGACTGGGTTTGTGGACTAAATTCGGTAAGACTTCAACTTTCATATGTAGGTGAAGGCCTGACGACAAGTTATATGTTTAAAAAAGTTGGCGACAAATGGACAATTTTAAACTCTGAACTGTGGGAAGAATGAGAAAAACTGGGCATAACAGCACCTACCCAAAAGTGGCGGTTCAGTGGTTAAATCAAGCTTTGTGCTTCTATGAAAGTTTGTGCTTGGTTGACAGTGAAGTGCTTCGAAATCGCCACCTTCGGGTAGCTGCAAAACGTTATGCCTAAGCTTAAATGAAGACACTACAGACATACATATTTCTCTTTTTGACGACAAATCTTTTGGCGCAAACAGACCTTGGACTTGGACTCGTTTCAATCAACTTTGACGACAAAACGACCTTGCATTTCTACTCGACACCTAACGACAAAGAACCAAAAAGAATAATTCAGTTTTTTAACGACCAGACAATTAACAGTTGGAACATTCGTGACCGTGACAAACAAACAGAATGGCTGAAACCAGAGATTTTGTGGCTCGACTATTCTCAATTCGTTTTTCGCTGCATAACAGTTCAAGACAATTGGTTAAAAGTTATAGTTAACAATGAAAACGGAGAGACTTTATGGCTCAAGAAAAATGACTTGACGACTTTTAGAAATTGGGAAGACTATTTAAAGGAAATGTTCGGTGTTGCAAGACTTCCTGACCGGAAACAGAAAATCAGAAGTTTACCAACCGACAATTCTGAAGAAATTATTTATCAAGGTCGAGACTGTTTTCAAGTAAAATCAATGAGGGGAGATTGGATTGAAATTTTTACGGCTGACCATTGTGACGAGGGCTACACAGACAGCAAGACAAAAATAAAATCAGGTTGGATAAGGTGGCGACAAGGAAACAACCTCTTAATTGAATATTTTACAACAAGCTGACAGACAAATGAAAAGAAAGCCTAGGCATAACAGCACCTACCCAAAAGTGGCGGTTCAGTGGTTAAATCAAGCTTTGTGCTTCTATCAAAGTTTGTGCTTGATTGACAGTGAAGTGCTTCGAAATCGCCACCTTCGGGTAGCTGCGGAACGTTACCTGCAAGCGTAGCGGACGGCACAACAACAAAAGAGAATGAAGAAAGCAATAATTATACTTGGACTTTTAGGACTGATAATTTTCGGTGGACTTTCTGCTAAACGAAAATTTTACGACCCGAAACACAAACTTGAAAATGCTAAAACGGAAGTAAAACAACTTGCCGACAATGACGAAATAAAAAATGGCGACTTAATTTTCCAGACTTCTCTTTCAGGACAAAGCAAAGCAATTCAACTTGCGACAAACTCAAAATATTCGCATTGCGGAATTGTTTACAACGACAACGGACAGTTTTACGTTTTTGAAGCAATACAACCGGTAACGACAACACCGCTTGACAAATGGATTGCTCGTGGAAAAGATGGACATTATGTTATCAAGCGACTTAAAAACGCTGACCAAGTATTGACAGCAGAGACACTTCAAAAAATGAAAAAAGAAGGAGATAAATTTAAGGGCAAAAATTACGACCTGACTTTTGAGTGGAGTGACGAAAAAATTTATTGCTCTGAACTCATTTGGAAAATCTATAAACGTGCGACAGGAATTGAAATAGGGAAACTTGAAAAACTAAGCGACTTTGATTTGACAAACGATGCAGTTAAGAAAAAAATGAAAGAACGATATGGCGACAAAATTCCAATGGACGAAATAGTAATTTCACCAGCGGCAATTTTTGACAGCGAACTTTTAATGACAGTTAAAGAAAATTAATTTGAAGAAGTTCGGAATACTAATATTGATTATAATTCTCGCCCCTATAATTGGTGGTCTATACGGCATTTTGCACGACCAACTGACTTACACGATTTCGCCTGAGTATTATACAAAATTCAAGTTCTATCAATTTGGACTAATGGACTTGGGTAACGAAGCAATTTTTCCAACTCCAAGACTTCAAGTTTCAGTAGTTGGTTTTATGGCAACTTGGTGGATGGGTCTTCCAATTGGCCTTATTCTCGGACTTGTGGGGTTGGTTCATAAGGACAGTAAAATAATGTTTCAGACAACAATTAAAGCAATTATAGTTACCGTAATTATAGCATTTGCAACAGGACTTATTGGACTTGCATACGGAAAAATATATCTCGCAGATACAGGTGTAAATTGGTGGTTGCCCGAGAACTTGATTGACACAAAAAATTTTATTGTAGTCGGCTCAATGCATAATTTTAGTTATTTAGGCGGGCTGACAGGACTAATTGCAGGGATAATTTATAGCATAAGACAAAAACGAAAAATTGATAATGAAAACAACAGCGGACAGAACGCCAGCAGGTAACAGCACCTACCCAAAAGTGGCGGTTCAGTGGTTAAATCAAGCTTTGTGCTTCTATCAAAGTTTGTGCCTGGTTGACAGTGAAGTGCTTCGAAATCGCCACCTTCGGGTAGCTGCAAAACGTTATAGCCAATTTTAAGACGACAACACTACAGTGACAGAAACGATTAAAAAAATAATATTTTGGACTGCAATTGCCTTTATTGGCTTGACAGTTTTTAGCTTGACAATTGGACAACTATTGCCTTATGAATTTGCAGACTACAGAATTCAACACAAGTTCTATGACACAATCATATTTGGACTTCCATTTGCCGTTCTTCTGACTCTTTTTGGGACACTAAAAAAAGAAAACTCAAAAACAAAAAATTGGACTTTGGGCATTTTGACAGCTTTGACTTCCATTTTGTGTTTCGTAGGACAGCTTTTTATGATTTTTTCATTTGGCTTTGGTGTTTGGACAACTGTAACGACAATATACAAACACAAGACGGAAAACCGAGAAATTAAAGAACAACTCTATGACATTGGAGCTTTTGGTTACGGTGGACAGAGAACGGTTGAGATAAAGCCTTTTATGAATTTTTGGATTTTACCAACACCGATTGACACTTTGACAATTAATAAAAGTGAATGGAAATATGTTAACGAACAAGGAGATATTAAATTTCCTTAATGAAAAAACTAATGGTTAAAGACAAACACATAATTGAAATTTTCAAGACAACAGACCAAATAGAAAAGTTAGTGTATCTTGACAACAATTCCGTTTTGACTGTTTGGAATATAGCTTGGGGTTATGACATTGGTGACGAGTTTGCACATATTACGACCAACATAAGTCCAGAAATAAAAGACTTTAACATTGACTTTTTTTACACGAACGAAATACAAAAAATTGAAGACCGGACAAATAGAAAAACCTTATATGAAAGAGAGAAAAACGGGCTATAACAGCCGTTTTGCAAAAGCGGGGGTTTCGTGCTTCTATGACAGTGAAGTGCTCCGAAATCGCCACCTTCGGGTAGCTGCAAAACGTTAGCAGGCATTATAAATGACAGACAAACTATACATATTAAACAGACCAGACGAACTTGACACAAAAGGTTGGGATATTGAGTTTGGACAATTACTGACACCAAAGCGTGGAGCTGACCCATATATTTTCGTTTTTGACAATCTTTACGAAAAAGAGAATTTATCTTGCTTGTACTACACAATTAGCGAGTATAGAATGGGGGCCTATGCAGGACTTATTGGAATTTTTAAAGACAAACACAAACCAACACTCATTGCAAACCCGACAAATCAATGGTTTGTTTGGCAAGGCGACCGCTCGCTGACTTTTTCCGACAATTTTTTATTTATAAGAAAACTTGCATACAATCCGACAGACAAACTTTCCGGAACACCGTTTACAATATTCGACTTAGACAAAAAAGTTTTTGGTTTCATAGACTTTGATATGACTTCAATTTACTATTCGCCAATAAAAATTAATGACTCAGTTTACAAATTCAACCTTGACACACCCGAAGAATTAAATGCAAAAATTCAAAGCAGACACGGACAGACTTTTGACTTGAAAACAATTAAATTCTATTCCTTTGACAAACTTGACAACCTAATTGACATATACTTTGATGAGAAAAAAAATAACGCCTGCTAACAGCCGTTTTGCAAAAGCGGGGGTTTCGTGCTTCTATGATAGTGAAGTGCTAAATTCAAGCTGTGTGCATCTAATGAAATTTAGTGCTAAAAATCCCCGCCTTCGCAAAGCGGCAAAACGTTACCTGCAAGCTTAGACACACAACGACACGATACAACATTATGAAAGGAAATTATGAAATATCAATCGTTTTGACAGTTCTATCATTTGGACTTCCCGTTTTGTATTTCATTTTGACAAGAAAAGCATTTACCCCGTTTTCGTTACGACAATTGATTAAAGGTTTCAATTTTGCTCTTATTGTTCAAATTATCTTGGCAGGGTTTTATTTAGGACTAATGGGGTTTATGGACAAGAAAATATATGCAGAAGGTCAAAGTACTGACTTTACAGACATTCTTATGAACACAGGAATGACCTACACTATTGTTGGTGCATTCTTTTACATTCCCGGACTTATCCTGTTAAACTTAGTTTCGTTTTTAATTTCAAGACTTACAACTAAATGAGTAAAATGAAAACATACAGCTTGGCAATTATCTTAACATTATCGTTCGGACTTTTTTCGTGTTCAAACTCGACCGACAAAAAAGAAATTGACAAGACAAAAACTCACGAAAGACTAATAGACTGTAAAACGAAGTATGTAATGGAAGACGGAGAGGAAGCTGACGGCTATCACGAAGACTATGAAAACTTTATCAAAGACTATTTTTCGGAAGAGCAAATTGGCGACACATTAATCGTAACGACTTTAATTGAAGTAAATGCTTGCGGAAAGACAATTGGAGATATTGAATTTTCGGGAGACACGTTATTTTTAAAAACAAGACAAATTGCGGACGAAGTTTGTACCTCGACAATGTTTGAAAAGTTTATATACAGAATTCACAACCCTGACAATAAAAGGTATGAAATACAAAGCGAAAGATAAAAAGCCAGCAGGTAACAGGCGTAGCTGTTGCACAACTCTCTAAAAAAAGAAAAAAACATCAAAAACGGCTTCATTAGAAGCGATTTAAGCACACTTGTTTTTTCAACTACGCTTTTTAAGTTGGTTTTTTGGGTGGTTTATATAGGAGTTGTGAGCGTTGTGATGTAGTCAATAAAAAAACGAAAGGTGTTTTGCGCAGTTGCCTCTATTTTTTGCATGGCTTGCGCTATGCTGTATCAAGGGTTTGTGATAATAAGCGATAAAAATTGTCAGTTGGTACCAAGCTGTCAATGCTTACTTGATACAACATTTTTGGTTGAATATCCTTACGTCCCTGCATGCATCAAAGATAAGAAAAGAAATTTTTAAGGCAAAATATACAACACTGACAATCAATTAATTACGCACACTTATTGCACTTTTGTTAATACATGCATAATTGATTTATATTTGCCTAATGAAGTTATGGGTGTGGTTGTGCAACAGGCACAAGGTATTGCCAAAAGCGGGGACGAACGGCTTCGATTGGACATTTGTGCAAGGTTCAACATTCGTTCTTCGATTGAACTTTTGTGCTAAAAATCCCTGCCTTCGGCAATACCCAAACCGTTGTGCGTCAGCATTTTCAACCGTTTCCCAAAACATCGAACCCCGAAATTGAAGAACACAATTAAGATTTAACGAAAAAATTTGTTTCCTAAATAAGAAACTTGTAAATTTGCTTATAATTTAAAACGGATGACAGATTACAAATTTCGAGTTGAGTTTTTGGAAGAGGCAAAAGAGTTTCTTGATAAGCTTGACGAGAAAGCAAGAGATAAAATAGTTTATAACATTT